>Ga0307513_10000027_pt1 | contig 194473 bp, 244 predicted proteins | sample 15_EM_MG_FD_202174 | JGI IMG/M metagenome (GOLD analysis project Ga0307513, IMG submission 202174) | Populus trichocarpa ectomycorrhiza microbial communities from riparian zone in the Pacific Northwest, United States - 15_EM | ecosystem: Host-associated > Plants > Roots > Unclassified...
TCCGCAGATGACTTTGTCGGTGAAGGTAGGGTAACTGGGGTACCTCAGTAGGGTAACTGGGGTACCTCAGTAGGGTAACTGGGGTACCTCAGTAGGGTAACTGGGGTCCCAAGGTAGGGTAATCATGCTTCCAAGGTAGGGTAACTTCACCCTTCCATGCCTTTATTTCCTTCGGGAGTCCGCGTGACCACATATAATGTTGCCCCGGAGACCCGTGCAACGTTTACTATGGGTCCTTCCTTAGCTTTATGCGATCATACCCTCCGAAGGTTACCCTGCCTAGTAGGGTAACTTTGGTCTACCTAGGTTACCCTGTCTAACCCTATGTTACCAAGTCACTTTGTAGACACTTGTACCAACTCATGTCTACCGGTAGTATACTAAGTATACTGGCCTATCCTCAATATGGTTACCACTTGGTATACCATACGGGCTTGAGTCTAGTCCACTGTAGCTACCTATCTGTAGGGTCGTTACAATTGCGGCCGCGGCTTCCATTGGACCTACGTTTGTTTGTAATCAACTTGAAAACCTGACCGACTCAAAATATGAATCTGATTGCAGGCTCGAGTTCCCAGATTTCCATACAGCAAGGGGTGAGATAGATGATATGCAGAACAATTCAGACACCGAAGAGGTTTCCCACCCACCACTCCACGTGTGGCCTTTGGGTCAAGACACAATTCCCGGTGCCAGCAGACCAGTCGGCGATGTTGCTGGCTATACAGAGCTCAACCAGGCCATGACTGATGACCCTTAGAGCCCTTTCTCATCTGAAAACGACTTTAATTTGGCAAGCTGGTTTGTCCAGAGCAAGGTAGCGAAGTTACAGATCAACGCGTACTTTGCGGAAGGTTTAGGCGGTACGGATAGCAGATCATTCCGGTCCGCCAATACCTTGCAACAACACCTCGATATACTGGACCCATTTCGGGACTACTTGATATGGGCAGAAGCCAGTATTGATGATAGTCGACATTCAACAACTTTCTATTATCCAAATATTGTTGCCTGTGTCCACTACCTGCTCCGTCAGGTCGCGTATAGCTCAGATATGGTTTACGCACCTATTTGAGAATATGATTCAAGTGGGGAGTGATTATATTCGGAGATGCATACGGGGAACTGGTGGTAGGATATGCAGGTATGAGATAGGTCCTGACAAGTTCTTGGAGTGGTGTTTCCAGTGCTAACAGCCCATTCCGTTCCTTGGTAGAAAGCTTTGCCCGCCGGGTCCACAGTGGTGCCAATTATAGGATTGTCTGACCAGACGCACCTTACCAATTTCTCAGGATATAAGAAAGTCTGGCCGGTATACATAACGATCGGCAATATCCTTTCGAGGACAAGAAGCAGCCCTGCCAAGTTTCGAATCCTGCTTCTGGCATTGCTTCTAGTACCGCCAAAGTTCACTGGTGAATCAGCCCGTGACAACAAAGCCCAGCGGCAGACCAACGCGGATGTCCTACAGGCTGTCTGCGTTCTTGTCCTAGCATCATTACAGCATGTTGCCTGAGAAGGAACCGTAATGGATAGTGCAGACGGCAAAACACGCCTTTGTTTTCTCATTTTGTCGGCCTGGATCGCGGATCATGCTGAGTATGCAGCCTTGCAAGGAATAGGCTGCAAGTCATGCCCAAAGCGTGAGGGTCCGTGCAAGGAGCCCGGTGGCAATCCGCGGCGGATGTATGAGAGCCGCGACTACATGCTATATAGAGAGCAAGCCTTGAGGCATGAGCCGGCAGAAGCGGCCGGCATTGCCGAATAATTTCGGCGGTTGGGAGTGAAAATGATACGAAACAATGTACTCACAGACGCAACGGAGTAACCCCACTGACCTGCACAAGCCGGACCTCTTGCACAACATCTACCTTGGCTTATTCAAACATATGATGGAATGGGTGGAAGGATTCCTGAAAAGGCATAAATGGCAGCAGGCATTCCACGATGCTTGAAATGAAATTCCTCCTTACCCCGGATTCAGCGTACCGAAAAACCCCTATCGCGAAATCACACAATGGCAAGGAAAGAAGATGCGCCATCTCAGCCCTTGTATTACAGCCATATTGGCGTCCGTATTGCGAAATCTGGACAGTTCTCAGTTTCAGGATTTCAAAACCACTTTGAAGTGTGTTAGCGCACTGGTGGACCTCACTCTCATGGCTCAATATCGCTGTCATACACCAGACACACTTTCCTACATGGAAAGCTACCTGCAGACATTCCACCAGACAAAGGACATTTTTCTTGAGTTCCGTACATCGAAGGCTACCCGCGCTCAGGCAATTTGCCAGGATCGGGAGCTAAGGGAACTAATGGCAGATCAGTGTGCTAAAGAAGTCCATCATAGAACTGTCGCTAATCGCCATCGGCTAGCTAATCAAGAGAGGGTTGAAAGGTCTGATCTGCGGGCAGATTTTATATGGCGTGAGAACCACTTCAACTTCATCCACATGCATTACTGGACTGACTTTGGCTCCCATATACCGCGTTTTGGATCCATATCGATATATTCAACTGAGATTGGTGAACTTGCACATAAGGATCAGATTAAAGGCAGCTACCGCAGGTCCAACAATAATGAAGCCACCCGACAGTTCTTGTCGCACTATGGCTGCCAGCACGCCATAGGAATAATGGTGCAGACAATAGAAGCACTTTCGAAAGTTGAAGGTGTGATCGTGGTAGAAGATGGTGGGATGGGAATGCCAACTTTTTCAAGTCGCAGCACACCTCGCAGTGTTCTTAAGGGCCGTATGAAGACTACGAGCACGCTGACCGAATCATACACAGCACTCGATATCCATTATTCCAACATGATGGAGGAGATACTGCCTTTTATCAGGCAGACTGCTGCGGATGACCGGCAGTTGCCTGCGGACCAGCTGAACTGGGGTTACTTCCTGTAGAATGATTTGATCAGCTGGAAATCCCAGTGCCTGACTTTGAGGAAACTGACAGGTTCCAGATCCACCGGGCCCGCTGGACCGGAACCAAGGCATTCCACAACGGTGGCTCTAGAAACGATTGGGCGTGGGTCCTGACTGGTGGGGAAGCGAACTATTGAGATTTACAAGAACGTGTGGTGGCTCGGTTGCTAGCACCTTTCAAGATAGAAACATTCTAAGTGAGGCCGCAGCTGTGCATCACCTGTCATTAGTTCGCATACTCGATCCAATCAATCGTGGCAGATTTCACATTCCCAGCGGACAAATTCGAGTCAGCAACTGGATCAATGGTCGAGAGATGCGAACAGTCAGTATAGGGGCCGTGATTGGACAGGCGCCGGTAATTCCTACCGGTGAGAAGCAATGGATCGTGAATCACAGCATTGATCTCAGCACATTTAATGAAATATATTAAATTATTCTATCCAAATATGTACAGTATTTATTCTGCTGAGTTGAAACTAGGCACTTAAGTTGGCAGTTCAAGTATTGAGTGTCCTGCTTCAACTTGGCCACAGGAGTACTACACGATCCGTGGGCATTTAAGGGAATGTTTTAAATCGGTTGAATTGTTCTGCATGAATATACGGCCAAGTTGAAGCCATACGCTTAAGGTAGTAGTGCCCATATTTAGTATCCGGCTTCAGCTTGACCGGGGGAGTACTACACGATCCGAGGGCATTTAAGGCAATGTTTCAAATAGGTTGAATTGTTTCACACGAATATCCGGCCTGGTTGAAGCTGGACACCAAATGTAGCAGTTCCCATATTGAATGTCTGGCTTCCACTCGGCCGCGGGAGTAATACATGATTCGCCGGCATTGAAGGGAATGTTTTAAATAGGAAGAATTATTCCATAAGCATATAAGGCCAAGTTGGAGCCATACACCGATGGTGGCAGTGTCCATATTGGATGTCCCGCTTCCACGTGGCCGCAGGAGTACTACATGATCTGTGGGCGTTTAAGGGAATGTTTTAAATAAATTGAATTGAATAGGCAGCCAAGTTGAAGCCGGCCACTTACGGGACAGATTCCCGTAGAAAGTGTGCTGCTTCAACTCGGCCGCCTGAGTTCTGCGGATGATTAATGCGAAACTATGCTCTCCTGCAGGGAGGGAAGCCAACCAAAGTCGGCGGTCTGCATGGCGGCCGCGCCCGGCGTCTTGTGAACAGTAAGGGAATTATGGAAGTGACCGTAGGGTGCAGACTAAGAAAAAAGCAACGTAGGATAGCAACGGACAGAAGCGGATGGAAGCGGACAGATCTAGGTCGCCAGAGGTGGGAGGGTAGCAGAGATAGCTGCCGGACACGCGCAACCGCAAGGAGTAGGCCGCAGGCCAGTAGACGGGAGGTTAAGGGGGCGGATACAAGGGGGAGGTACTAGAAGGGGGTGGGGCCGCAACAAGTGCGTCGGACGCTGTCGAGGGAAAGTGGGGCGTCCGGGTGCATCAGACGCAAGAGATGAAAGGCAAAGAAGCCACAGGAGATTCCGGATGACAGGACACAAAGAGTGGATGCTATTCGTCCGGAGAAAAACGATTTTTGCTGATGTTTTTTGTATTTTTAAACATTTTTGCCTCACTCTGATACTGTTGTATAGTGCATCAACAGATACGTGTGAACCTCATTTTGGGGTATTTGAAAATGAGTATAACCAACCCAATACTGGTGTAAATAATTTTAAAAAACCCCGGAGATATAGAGGGAGTCTAGTACAATAAAAGTACGGTTTTGTTAATTTGTAAACACAAGTACAAAGAATGGTATACTTGATTTAAAAGTTCGGAATTTAGTGTAATATTCGTAGCCTTGGCATTAATATGCAACACGACACCGATGACTAAGGATGAAAAATAATCAAATATGCAATTATGAACAATTATGTATGACTTGCATGAACAGGACAACGAGATCAGCAACGGAGATCCAGACGCAATGACAAGAGTTAAGAAGTGTACACAACAAAGTCATGCTGCTGGCAGATTAGGTGGCCAGCCTAGAAGCACAATTAATAGAGAACAAGTGGATGAAGAACACAGTTCTGTCAGCTGGAGTGTCAATAGTGCAGAAGTAGAAGAGGTGAATGGTAAGTTTTCCCTATTGATACCTCTCAAAGTTGGATTAAGTAACAGGCTAACTTTCTGATATTTGTTATTATTAGGAGATATGGAGTTTGAGATGAGAGCAGGAAGAGGAGGGAAGGCTCCATGTCGCCAAACCTTATGGGGACAAATGAAGAAGCAGCAAGCAAGAAGGCAGGAGATACAAGAGGAGGTAGGGCTGCAGGGGGGGTTAGAAGTAGGCTTCGTTACGGGCCCCCGTTTCCGAGGAGCCGGGATACAATAACCTAGGTTATTCTGATTAACTGGCTGAAAGAATCATCCAAATCGGACCAGAATTGACAGAGATAGAGCTCTTTAAAGTTAGACAACTTCAAAGAACCCTATCTCACTCAGTTTTGGTCCGATTTGGACGATTCATTTTTTAATCTGCAGTTAATAACCTGCCCTTGGCGCCCCGTTTGTCAGAAACGGGCCCGTAACAAACACTAGTTAGAAGGGGAGCTGGTAGACAGGGAAGGAAGTAGCCAGGAGGAACAGCAGGATACTGGAGCTCAGGAAGAGCAACAAGTGGTTGACTCAGATCTGATAGAACAGTTGGATGAAGAAGCTGAGTATGAGGAAAATATAGTGGTGCATGAAGATAGTGTGAATCAGGATTTGGCTGACGCAATTGGAAGCTGGACTGTCTTCTCAAAGTATCAATCAAGGCACTTTCAGTATCAAATCCTAACCAAAGGTAGGTGTACGTTCTGAATATTTAATAGTCGGAAATCTCCAACTAACAATTGCGTAGGGATTCAGGATATGTGAACACTATTGCAGTCTAAACGGAGTACACCAAAAGGTCAAGACCTCGAGCATCATTTGCAAGTACTGGAGTTTCTTCGCTTTCAACGATACGGCCTGCAGAAAACATTCTGGAAGAGAACTCAGAAAGAGGCAGCCTCTTTTGTAGCAGCAGCCAATGGCCATGGGAACCGCGTACACAACCCAATTATCCAAGATAAGCGGAGCTGGATTAAGAGCCGGTATATATCATCTACATACCATGGCAAGTCACCAATGCTGCACCGATTAATCGATCATGCGGGTACCCAACTTGCTCTCTGCTAATAATTGGCAGGAGCGCGTGACGCTATTACCAGGAAGACTATTGCTTATGCCATCTCAAGATATTAGCAAACTGGAATCCTGCCATTCAAAGAGAAGCTTGAGTTGAAGAATCCACCACTACCATATTCGTCAGAAACTAATGCCCAATTGGCTGCACTGGCTGAGTCCAGAAGAGAGGTTCAAGACACTCTAAGTAGTCAGGCCTCAGTGAAATGGTTGCATGAAATGGGCTACAAATTCCGTAATGTCCGTAAGGGAGTTTATAAGCACAGCGACGAAAGGGTAAATGTTGTCGCATATCAACAAGCACAATTCTTGCCAGCCTTACAGGATCTAGAGAATCGAATGGTACGTTGGGAGTCGATTGATTCCAATGGGAATGAGGAGCTTCGGATAGTATATTCTCAGACCTACCCCCTGGTGTGAGACCTGTTGTATTAATTGTGCATGATGAGTCGACATTCAATGCCATTGATGGACGATCAAAGATATGGGTGAAAGAGGATAACATCCCTCTGAAAAAGAAATCTCATGGTAAAGGAATAATGGTGTCTGATTTTCTCACACCAGGAGAACGACTTCAAGTCCCTGATGGTATTGACCCACCTGTTACCGAATATGGAATGCTGAAAGATAGCTCAAAAGGCTTTGACCCACAACTTACTACCTGTTCAACTGAGTATGGAGGTGATAATTGGTGGGATGGTGATCAGCTTGTTGAACAAGTGTTGAAGCTGGCCATTCCTGTTTTCGAATCTGCATTTCCTGGCTGTCAGGCTCCGTTTCTTTTCAATAATGCTACCAGTCATTCAGCCTATTCCAGTGACACACTACGAGCATGTATGATGAATCTACCTCCTGGGGGTGGGCAAGCACATCTTTGACCTCGACAGAATTCCTCGACAGGTGATCTTCAGCCTATGGTAATGGCTGATGGTACACCTAAAGGACTACAAACAGGACTCCAAGAACGCGAATTATGGAGACAGAGGTTACGAGTTCAATGCCGAAAGCCAGATGAAACTAAAAACAAGCAGTGCCAGAATGGAGGTACATGTTGTGCTAGGGCACTAATAGCCAAAGAGCCAGATTTTATGGCCCAAAAAAGCAGGTTGGAGGAGGAGGTAGAGGAGAAGGGTCATTTAGTACACTTTTTTCCCAAATATCATTGCCAGCTCAATTTTATTGAGTACTATTGGGGAGCAGCAAAACGGTATGCACGGTGGAGATGTGGATACAATATTCGCACATTGAGGAAAATGGTTCCAGTATGTTTGAATTCTGTCAAACCAATCTTAATCTGGAAGTTTTGGACGCGAACTGAGCGCATGATGAGAGCCTACAAGGAGGGATATGCATATGGTACTGCTGACTTTAAAGAAATGGTTACCAAAACCTATAGAAGCCACCGCAGAGTGTCAAATTCTCAAACAATTGTATATAATTAATTTACATTCTTTCCTATCTATTATTATTTACACTATATTACTATCAATTACTAACAGTCTTGGCACTGTGGTGGCACAGCCACTGTTGCATTTGACTGTGCCACATGGTTCACGTTCTTCAATTGCTGAACCTACTAGTATATATATTATAATCCTGTTGTTTCTTTATGATAATCCTATTATTGTTCACCCTCTTTGCCTCAATTACCTTTTTGTTATTCGGCTTGCTATTAAAATTAGTACAGCCACATGAAACACTTGTTTTGCAGCCTGCTGCCCGTTTTCAATGGCACCAACCATATCGCAAAAAGAGATATACCATATGTTTACATGGCAACCATCTTGTTGCCACCACTTGGCAATGGAAAGGTTAATCACATTTGTGCAAAACGCCTGTTTTGTTCACCACTCTTCAACCTGCAAGAAAACGGTCATTTGTATGGGCCAAAACAACTGTTCCATTCAAACAAGCCCTTAGCACTTGATCCAAAACTACTGTATGTTTAAAGGCTTGCTCTGTAGTCGCCCTGTTGCTCATTCCAAAGTGTAAGGTTCACGCGCTATCGGGGCTACACATACCTGAACCACGATGAACAATGTTCATCATATATCACTCGGGCAAGATTCCTCCAAGTGCTGTTGGCAGCTTTGGCCTCAACCTATTGACAAAATGCAGAGTGTTTATCGCCATATGGACTCTACTGCGTTGGGTCCCGAGGTCTCCGCCTAGTTTAGATATCTACGCATTGAATATTCACCTAAATATTTGTAGGTAGATACAGAGCAAAAATTTAGGTTCATCCGCGCAGCGCTCAACCCGAAATTATAACTGGATTTCTCCATGGCTTTCTTGCGACTGCATGATCCCGCCCTAATACCCAGTTTCTCGGAGTTTCTGTTTTGCTGACGCATGATATAACGGACGCAGGAAACAAATTCTCACTCCCTTGCTCAACTCTCTAAAAACCCCGAGCCCAAGTAGCAATACTAAAAAAAAGAAAACAATAGCTTCCGGGGAAAATCAAGCGCCGTTACCTGTATGGGGCATCTGCCCTGATAACTGCCGCAAGTTCGGGTTCCCATCTTTTTTATCATGTTAGCATCGACGCTTAAGGTGTGGGAGAAGGGGACGGACTTGTCTCCATTTGAGAGAAGCTTCTCCTTGTTGTAAAGTAGTTCCTCTCGTGTCTCAGTAGCGTATTCCGCGTTAGGGGCTAAAGGTCATCAGTGCTGCCATTTCGCGGACAGGGAGAGGTTTGAAATATACATTCAACGATAGCATCCACAGGGCAGGATTCTAGAAATATCAGCCGCCGCCACCGGCAGCAATTAGACACCTAGGCGAGCGCATACCTTGACAGAATCCACAGTAGATGCACTTCGTCATATCGATATCATATCTAGTAGTCCTCCGACTCCCATCCTCTCGCTCCTCCGCTTCAATCGTAATCGCCAATGCAGGGCATATGGCCTCGCAAAGCTTACAGGCAATGCAGCGCTCCTCACCAGATGGATATCTCCGCAATGCGTGCTCACCGCGGAAGCGTGGGGATATAGGTCCCTAGGACAAATTAGTTCGACCACTATCAACGCCGAGTAACACCTATGGCACAAACACACTTTTTCGAACGGATACATGAGAGTGTACCTATCTCTAATCAGCCCCTCATCTCTTCTCTTCAAGTACAAAAGGGGAACCTACGGAGCCCTAAAGAACTGTTCCAAAACAACATACATCCCGCGTACCATCTCCATCATGAGGAATATGCGCCCAGCTTTGTCAAGTGCGGACTCCCCCTCCTCCCAACTTGGTGTGCGATTGGTACGAAGCCCTGGTAGAGGCCCTCTTGGAGTAGCATGTCTCGCGATGTAGGAGGTGGAAAAGTGGTGGGCGGCTGGTATCGAAGCGGTGGGGAGGGGAAGGGTGTGCGGCCTCGATGATGCTAGGAGCGTGCGGGTGGGGCGGGTCGAAATAAGTCTGAGGGAGCGGAGTGATGTCATTGTTGAAACGTGTAGTGAGTGTAGAGTTTCGCGACAGAAGCAATTGCCTCGAATGGAGGATTGCTAGGTTGACGATGATGGCGGGGTGAGGAGAGGAATTTGGATGCTAAATGCAACTTCTGTTTCGGTGGTGCCTCAACGCCTTTTCCTTGGAATCAGCTCATCTCTGATTGGCTGGAGACAAAGTGCCCCGCCACCTTCCACTGGTGCAAGTACTGTGCTGCAGGGATGTCGAAACTGACCTCCGAGAATTATATTTTTCAATAATATCCACGAGAATGCCGCAGGAGATTTCTATGTGTTTCTTAACTTTCAATAGAAAACCCATCTAAAATCACTCTTTTCAAAAGTTTTGTCACGACCTCCATGGAGCAAGTAGAGTACTTGTAAACCCTATCCTCTTACTGGGGTTTGGCTTTGTTTTGCCGTTGCAACGGAGTTCTTTGGCATCGTGGAAATCACAGTCAACTTTCTTCCGTTTAAGTTACCCCCTGTGCCTCATCTCTCCTCCATCATCCTTTTTCACTCCTCCAAAGACCTACACCTCGGAACATTCATTCCATCACAATGTTCAGATCAGTCGCCGTTCGTGCCTATCGGGCATTCTCCACTATCGCTATCACCACTCGTATTTCCCCCCCCATTGTCGCTCCGCCAATTCTGGGACGACAGTTTGCTCGTCCATCTGCAGTTGCCAAGGCCGTCCTCGGGGCACGACACTACTCCGCCCCCGTCTCTCTATCGAAGCAGGAAGTCGAGTCTAGAATTATGGACCTGTTGAAGGATTTCGATAAGGTTTTTTCATTGTCTCTCCCTTTAAATATGTAGTCCAATGCTGACTTCTAGGACCCCAGGTCACCGATAAAACCAAGGTATGTCTCACTTTATAGCAGGGGAGAGAGGAGGATCTTCAATTGATATGCGATATAGGTTACTAGCACTTCACACTTTGCCAATGATCTGGGACTGGATAGCCTTGATACCGTTGAGGTTGTAATGGCTATCGAGGAGGTTTGTCCCAATGCCTCTATACTTGGACAGCCACTGATTGTATCACAGGAATTCAGTATCGAGATTCCCGATAAGGAGGCGGATGCAATCCTGAGTGGTAAGTAGATCCACAATTAAGAACGGGAGCTTATACGGTACTGACCCCAACAGTTGAACAAGCCGTGAAATACATCACCGCTCAACCTGACGGTTTGTGGACCTGCTCTCCCCTTAATTCGTGTCGTCACTGACAGTAACATCCACAGCTCACTAAATTACATGCATTAGTCAGTTTCGGCGGTAAAAAATAAAAAAACCAGTCTTGTCGGCTCTTTCATATTCCATCTTCTCTGTATATGTCTCGTTATGTGGGACAGCGGGTGTTGTGTGATTAGAGGAAATATGATTTCCAGCATTCAATTAAGAAAACTCTCCTTGTTCTGATGCAGTCCATTGGCCATTGCGAATTCAGTCGAACGTTCTCCCTAAAATCTTCTCCGGCCCCCGCACCGCCCGATGTCTGAAGTATGGTTTGATTTTGATTTGATGCCTTGCCATGAGATATGTCGTCTTGGAGCGCCAGTTACTATGCCACACGACCGTGTAGCTCTGATTATGAATAGTGATGGCCTCGTTATCACTATCTCGGCTCCAAAGGCCCTGATATATGAATTCGGAGGGTCTCGACCCCTGGGAGGAATATTTGTGCTCGTCTGTGGACGCCGGGCTGAGATAATTGATCAATAGAAATCGGATTATACCTCTTGGAAATCTGACTAGGGGCCACCTGATTGATAGCAATATCTGGCGCAAGGGAAGCGAGCTGAAAAGCAACTATGGTAATTGAGATTATGAGGGGGAGGAGATTGCTGATGATTATCACTCTCCCAAGGTAATATTGTAACAGCCGAAGCAAAATATTTATATGGGAACAATTGAAAGAAGACCATAAAATCCCCACCCATGCCTGCAGTCCTATCAGTTTGCTCTATCATCTGACACAAGGCCAGGACCATAGAAGAACAAACTTATTACAGGTGGTGGAAGTTCCTAATTTTTACCTTCCGAGGGAGGAGTCTGACTAGATTTATTGATTGTTGGCTTAAACACCAGCCGAGCAAAACTCGAGAAGAAAAAATAAAAGCAAAGGAAGAAAAAAAAGAAAAATAATAATAGAATAACCCTTGCCCTGTGAAAGCCCGCTAACCTTTCCCTGTGCTCTACCACCGGTATTCAGGTGTCAATACCCTCGTCCTCACATCAAATTTGATCCTCTACCTGCGACCGCTGAACGCTACCCATAGAAGTCACAGCCCCCCTTTCTCATATCATAGCTGTCCTCACCTACCGGTACTGCGATAGTTACACCCCCAATCCTGCAAGCACCTAACGCAGCCAACCACCACCTTGTCATACCACCGATAACCCTCTTCCAGCACCTCCCTACAGCTCGCAATCTCTTAAACTATCTCACGGTCGTCGCGTACCGCTTCAACCTGTTACCACTCGACAAACCGCCGCAAACTTTACTAGCGTAGGGTACCTCGCAACACGGGTATAGCCGAGTTAATTGATCGAAAATCTATTATACAATCTACATCTTATGGCGTCAACTGGTGGATTGACACGGAGGAGGGGTGGTGGTGGTGCAGGTGGGGGCTCGGCTGGAGACGAAGCTGATCGCAGCGGTTCACCATCCACTTCTAGACCAGCGGAACCCCGAAGCGGAGGGGGAGAGACATCATTCACTACTGAAAACGGGCACAAGATTGGTGAGTTTTGTCCTTTTCCCCTGCTCCTGTCCCCAGCAAGATAGGCCTGAGAGTTGAGCTGATGAGGACACTGCGGGAGGTAGCTTTTGATCCCAGAGACATCAGTGAGAATCAGGAGAGGAACAAGCAACCAAAACTTACTCTCATGGAAGAGATTTTGCTCCTCGGGTTAAAAGATAAGCAGGTACGCTTTATCATCTCTTTTACAGTGCCTTAGTTTAGGTTTCCCGACACTTTTTCCTTTTCTTTCTGAGTTTCTAACTCTGTGAGGCTTACGTAGGGATATCTGTCTTTCTGGAATGACAACATATCTTATGCACTCCGTGGTTGCATCGTTTTGGAGCTTGCCTTTAGAGGCCGTGTTAGCATGCAGAAGGATTCTAACAGAAGGAGATTCCCGTTATCGGACAGAATAATTGAGGTGATCGATGATACTCTCACCGGGGAGGTGTTGCTCGATGAGGCTCTGAAAATGATGAAAGCAAGCGAAAAGATGAGCGTGAGCTCTTGGATTGATCTTATGAGTGGTAGTATTTCTGGCTTTATGACTGGTTTCCTAGAGCAGTCGAGCTAATGTGTTTGGGTGGTAGGCGAGACTTGGAACTTGATGAAAATAGGATACCAGTTGAAGCAGGTCCGTGAGCGCCTAGCTAAGGGTCTAGTGGACAAGGGGATCTTGCGCACAGAGAAGCGTAACTTCCTGCTTTTTGATATGGCTACCCATCCGGTTGCAGATGGCGGAGCGAAGGACGAGATCAGACGCCGTGTCCGAAATGTCCTCACTTCTCGTACAGTTGTGTTACCCGGGAATCCATTCCTGCCAGAAGACTTGGAGTTCCGCTATCTACGGACAGTGGCTATGGTCTGTGCTGCATACGCAGCAAATGTACTGGAGAACGCTTTGGCCACCCTTGGTCACGAAGCTAGGGAGAGGGCATTCTCTCATGTAGACGAGCTCTTGGCCGAGTTTTCACAATGGCCATTCGCTAAGAGAAACACCGCCGGTGGGGTTGGGCAGAATTTGGGGACTGCTACTACAGAGGAATTGAATAAAAATAAAGATCGGGAGCTCCAGATAGAGGTATGATTTATCGATGATGGCTGATCTGATTTTTTCTGACTTTTTTTAGGTCGTCGCTGCTGTGCTGAACGTCTTTACAAGACTCGATTCACTTCTATGATACAAAGTCTTCCAAATTCATCCACTAAAACTCTCTTGAATTCTAGTGCGATGGGCTGCCCTGGCTATTTTTGCGGTCCCGATTTCCATCGCTCATTGCTACTCCCAGCCTGTTTAATAGGTAGGCGTAAAAATGAGGGACGAAAAATCCAAACCCCGAGGTTTATTGCTCCCTCTGTCTACTATCTTCTCTCTTTTTCTAGCTGCCGGTGCACGTTACTGTTCCTCATATTTACTGTTTTTTCTCTTTGTACTCGACATTTTTCTGGGATTGCTTGGATGGAACGTTGCACTTCACCCCTCTTCTCTCAGATCCTTAAAAGTGTAATGAGTCTCTATACATACCCCTAATACTAAGAGTGAAAATGGCCAGGTAAGGGACCAATGATCTGTTATCTAAGAAAAGAGAAAAGAGGAAATTGTAGTCAATCACGACCCACTACTCGCTCTCTGTCTCTGAGGCGTAGTCCTTTCGCTCTTACCAAATATGGGGGTCTCGGCCCTTGATCGTGACTCTTGCATCCACCGCTTCTCCCGCTCCTGGACCAGTTGCTTGAAGTACTGCTCCGCTTGTTTGGTGTATGAGTATTCCTCTGGTATGAACCCCTGCCGATTCGGTTTATCAAAAGGGGCCCCACTCTCAAACAACGTCCGGATAACCTTCAAGTGGCCATATGCCGAGGCGTACTGCTCCTCATTAACCCCCTTCCTTAAACCCCGTCTCCCCTCCCTATCTCCTCGGCACAAGAAAAACCTACATGCAAAGCTGTATTCCCCAACCCATCAACAGCATCAATATCCGAGCCCCCATCCAGCAAAATCCTAACAACCCCGTCCTTTCCAGCCCTAGCCGCGAGTATCAAAGCCGTAGCACCAGCCTTATTTCTATAATCCACTCTGCCAAACATCTCCGCGAGCATGCTAACAACCTCCTCATGCCCACCCTCGGCCGCCAGCATCAGGGGCGTATCCCCGTTCGTGTTCCGCGATATCCCGCTATCTTCATGGGACGTGTAGGTTATGAGGTATTGGACGATGGGCAAGTGGCCGGATTGCGCCGCCAGGTGCAGCGAGGAGTTTGCCAAGGCATCGGGATTGGGGAGGTACTTGGGGTGGTTTTTCAGAAGTCGGGTTAATTGTAGGAGGTCGTTGTGGAGGATTGAACGGCGCAGGCGGATGGAAACGTCTAGCCTTGAGTAGGGGGAGAAAGTTAGCTTAGCCAGTCTCTCTGCCCGAGTAAAGGGAGTGGTACATTATTTATTTATTTATTTATTTTTCTATTCATTTACTATTATTCCAGGGAGTTATCTTTTGCGCTTAGTGGTTGGAATAACGGTCCGGGCAGGAGGTGAGTGAGGTAATTGAGGTGAAGGTACCATGCGCTTGGGGAGGATTGATTGATGGAGGTTGGTACGCAGATGGGGAATTTGGTAGCGGAGAGGTGAGGTATCTTGGGAGGTGGGTTGTGAGAGAACTGCAGCCAAGAGTTGAGCCGCACAAAAAGCAGGGGTGGACAGAGGCGACACCCGTTGACAGGTGTGCTGGTTTTTTTCACGTGGGAACCGTTATGTCAACAACCATTCATGATGGGGGAGATTAGTGGGAACCATATCCACCCACAACGTCTGTCATATTTTTGCGATTTTTACCTTTTGGATACATTGCGGGTCTGATACCGACTGCAGCAAATGCCTCACGCTCCTCACAGAAACCGGTATGATCCGTCTCCCCCCGGCTCCAATCCATGTTGATAATATCGTCGAGTGACAGTCCGTGAACCTTTTCTGCAAACCAATCACCCATCCCGGGCTCAGTCCGCGCCCACCATTCGCTCCACCAAACCAACGCAACCAAACGTCCAAATCATCACTCCCACTGTACCCGTAACCAAACTAGCGAGCCGACACCAACCCCATTCGCCACGAGCACGCCATGTAGATCCTAGCCGAAACGTCATATGAGCGCACCCTGTATCTTCCCCGGGTTTGGGAGGGTGTACCTGCATAAATTGGTGTTTCGCAGGGGGAACGAACTCTTTCGGGAAGATGTAACAAGGGAGTCAAGAGAAAGAGGTGAGTAACGTGGCGAGTTGGGTGGGGGAATCTTATGATAAGGGGCGCTTGTTTGGGGGCAGGTGTAGATGTGTGTTCATGGTGGGTTGGTTGGACGATAGGATGAGGGGATGGAATTGGAGGAAGTGCACTGTTACGGGGTAAGACGGGAGATGTTTAACGTTTGATTAGGAGTAATTGAGTAGGAGCATGAAGGAGTAGATGGGAAGAAGAGGCGGAAGGGGAGAAGTTAAACTTGGGTCAACTTAAGCCGAACAGCACACGATGAGGGAAGATTGAAGAAGGTAGTATACTATATGGATCAGGTTATCCGCATAGAAACGTAAAGGTCTATCTACTTACCCTGGTTCTCCCCTATCAAGATTAATAAAGGATAGTAAGATAGCGAGAGCGCGCGAGAGTGTTGAGCGCAGGCAGGAGAGAGAGCGAGAGAGAGAGAGAGAGAGAGAAAGAGGGAAGTAACGAGAGAAAGTTTCTATCTCCCTCAATTGCAACAATGAATCCGAATCCGAACCCACTTCCGAACGGCAGGTCCATTCCGAACCCGGCAGGCTACCAGGTATCCGAAAGCGAATACAGCGAGCGCAGCCATCACCCTCTCCCCGCTCCCCCACCACGACATTTCCGAGAATGGGATCGAAGAATGCACATATCGTCGAGCCACTACTCCGTAACCTCGGGCTTCACAAAGGTCTCCCTGGACAATTCCTGCTGGGAAGACATGACCCCGGAGGACCTGAAGGAACTGGAGAAGCGCACGGGTGCTTCAACGGCGGCGGCATCCGCGAACGGAAATACGAAGCGATGGTCGTTCAATTCCATGTATAGAATGTTCGGCAGGACTCCCAGGATGGAGTCCACGGTCAGTGTTAATATTACTAGGGCGCTTACGCCGGGGACGTTGGCGGAGTGCGTGGATGGTTCTGGAGCAGCATTGTACGAGGCTGTTTTCTCTATTGGCGGAATGACATGCGCTTCTTGCTCGAATCGGATCACGGAGGCCGTCGAGAGTCTGAGGTGGGTGCAGAGCGTGAGGGTAGATTTACTAAGTAATAGTGCGACGGTAGTGTTCGATGGGATGGGGTGTGGTGGGGCAGAGGTTGGTGCCGAGGCGATACTGCAACAGGTGGAAGATACTGGGTACGACTGTACACTCGAAGAGCTCGACGTAGCGGGATCACGGAAACAGAAACCGGAGCGCGGAACCGTTGGCGCTGAACGAACGGTCTCATTGAAAGTCGATGGAATGTCATGCACCGGCTGCGCAGAAAAAGTCGCTGAGGTCGTTGGATTCTCGTTCCCCGATCATGTGCTGGAGGTCGAGTCACCGCCCATCACTCTCACATCCCCAGTCATACACGTTCGATATAAACCGCAGCCACCGGAATTCACTGTGCGACACATCGCATCTGTGATTTCTTCCATTTCTCCAGACTTTGTAGTATCGGTGTACCACCCGCCCACCATCGAGGACCGCTCGCGCCAACTCCAGCAAGTGGAGCAATGGCGGATCCTCCTGCGATTAATCTTCTGTTTGGCAATCGCGATTCCAACGTTCCTGATCGGGATTGTCTGGATGACATTTATGCCTGAAAACGACCCCGTACGGAAAGCCCTTAGCAAACCGATGTGGGCGGGCCGTTCTACCAGAATGGAATGGGCGCTCTTCTTCCTAGCTACCCCCGTCATGTTCCTCATCGCCGATGTATTTCATAAACGAGCAATTAGGGATATTAGAGCGCTCTGGAGAAAAGGGAGTCCAACACCGGTGTTGCGCAGATTCTACAGGTTCGGGAGTATGAACTTGTTGATCTCTCTCGGAGTTTCGATATCATATTTCGCTAGTTTGGTACTGTTGGGGATCAATGCTGCTAGCAAGCCTGTCGCGCGGCCGAATTACGGACTACAGGAGAGGAGGATGAACACTTATACATATTTTGACTCTACCGTGTTTTTGACGATGTTTTTGTTGATAGGTACATTCTTTAGCTACTCCCATTGCTCCTAGAGTAACCGCTGATGATAGCAACCATAGGCCGCTCCCTAGAAGCTTATAGTAAACGCAAGACCGCCGAAGCCGTCAACATCCTTGGAAAACTCCGCCCCGCAGAAGCCTTTTTAGTAGTTCACGCCAGTCAAACAACCAGAGGTGTCGACCACTCAACATTCAAAGCCGGAAAAACTCTCGAACCCGTCAGCCAGAACGATCCCAGCAATAGCACGTACGAGGATAACCGCCTCTGGAGAATCAAGGCGGTGCCAACGGACCAGCTTGAAGTCGGCGACATCGTAAGCGTAGTTCGTGGCTCCTCGCCACCCGCCGATGGCACAATCATTTCCGGAGTCTCGCAATTCGACGAGAGATCTTTGACGGGTGAGACCAAGCCCGTGCCAAAGATCGAAGGCGATATGCTCCTTTCCGGAACCATAAACCAAGGCAAGGCGATCAACATGCGAGTAGAGAGCATCGGTAGCGACACAATGTTATCGCAAATTGTCAATGTGCTGCGCGAGGGGCAGACTCGGCGTGCGCCGATTGAGCGGCTAGCAGACGTAATTACTGGTTACTTCGTTCCGATAGTAACGCTTGTGGCTTTCCTCACTTGGATCATCTGGCTATCGCTCGGGGCTACGGGCAGGTTGCCGGAAAAGTACCTGGACATCCAATATGGCGGATGGTCAGCTTGGTCCCTCAGCTTTGCCATCGCAGTTTTCGTGATCGCCTGCCCTTGCAGTATCGGTCTCGCAGCGCCAACAGCACTATACGTAGGTTCAGGACTCGCAGCCAAGTTCGGTATCCTACCAAAAGGCGGTGGGGAAGCATTCCAGGAGGCGGCATGGCTGGATTGCATTGTATTCAGTAAAACTGGCACACTCACGCAAGGCAATGACCCAAAGGTGACGGACGAATTGATGCTCGTCGGCGCTGGTGAAGACAGAAGAATGGCTTATGCAGTTGCTCAACAACTCGAAGAGAGCTCTTCACATCCACTCTCAAGAGCTATCATTACCTACTGCGAGAGGAAAGACAAAATCCCCATCACAATGTGGGATATCGAGGAGGTTCCCGGCCGCGGCCTCAGCGGAGTTTTCAAGATCGCGAACAATAAGGCGGATGTGTTCGAAGCGCTCCTCGGGAGTGAGCGGTTTATGGAAGAGAATGGAGTCCTGGACATGGCCTATCACGATCAGGTGCTTTCTTCTTGGAAGTCCTGCGGGAAGAGTGTGGTGCTTCTCGCCATTAGGAAACAGGCGGTTAGTGAGAAGGCCTATGACAGTCGCTTCAGGCTTTCTGCGCTGTTTGCTGCGGCAGATATTATCCGCCCGGAAGCACCGGAGGTGGTTAGAAAGTTGCAGGAGTCTGGGATAGGCGTGTGGATGATTTCTGGGGATAATACTACAACGGCGATATCTGTTGCTTCGATGGTCGGGATTCCGAGGGAACATGTTATCTCGGGGGTTCATCCGGCGGAAAAGGTACCCCCCGCTCTTCTGCTCTTTGCTACCCTGTACTAACGCAGATATCTAGGCAGAGAAAATAACCTGGTTGCAAGCCACCGCTCCCCGCCGCACCCGCCCGCCGCTCTTCCCCTCCCTTCCCAGAGTCCCATTCCTCCGTTACCTGCCTCGCCTTCCGTCAATCCCATTTTTTCAGCCCTCATCCTCCTCAATCCGCGCCTCTCCCACAGCCACCAAATCTCGAGCGACTATCGCTCTAGTAGGCGACGGCATAAACGATGCTCCAGCGCTCTCGATATCATCCGTTGGCATATCGATGAATAGTGCGACAGACGTGAACATCACATCCGCCAAGTTCATCCTCGTATCATCGAACTTGAACAGTCTCATCACGCTTACACAGCTAGCGAGCTTTGTCTTTCGCAGAGTTAAGGTGAATTTTATGTGGGCTTGTGTGTATAATGTTCTCGCAGTCCCACTGGCCGCGGGCGCACTATATACTAGTGCGGGGATAAGGGTGGGGCCGGTATGGGCCGCGGGGATCATGGCTTTTAGGTATGTTGTTTTTTGTCTCTTCGCTTGGAGATGTAGTGAGTGCTGATGGCTAACCTTGGTATCCTAGTTCTTTGAGTGTGGTATGCAGTTCATTATCGATGAAGACAGAGTGGTGGGGTGTCGGATTTCGAAGGAAGTAGATGTAGATATTACGTGTCTCGGGTGGCGAAGATAGTGAGGGTACATTAGTGAGGGTGAGGGATGTTCATTACATGACTTATGACTTATGACTATGATTATGATGGTGGATTAAATATCGATTTTGTAAGCGTATAGTACAGGAGAAGCGAGATTGAAGGTGGTGCAATTGAAATTATTACTTGTGATTGGCGCGGTAGATGTTTATAGATACATTCTAAGTCTCTTGCTGAATAATTACTTGAGACGTGCTAGCCCTTAGTGGACGAAAGCAATCTGAAGAGAATACGGAGAATTCTGGGTTTTCGGTAGTGATATTTCTCGAGCATATACAGTTATCGGGGAAGGGAGGGACTCAGCGAAGATGGAAACGAAATGGGAAACCTGTCGTGAGCCAAAAAAAAAAGTCTTAAGAGTCTAGGGAAACAAGCTGAGGAACAGGGGGGACGCGATGGCAAAAGCTCAAATGTGACCAGTAGATAAATTTGGGGAGTCCAGTGGAGTCACTGGGGTTCCCAACAGATAACAGAAGCGTTCGTAGCTCTGATTGGATTGCTGTTGACTTAAGGGCCGGGTGATATTCTATGATTCACAGAGGCCGGGGAGTGTTGAACGGGGTCGGTTATCCGGGAGCGCAGACCGAGGCAAAACAAGCCCATAGTAGAAAGGGATAAACCGAAGTAAGGGCAATTAGTTCCCGAGGCTTTCAGTAGACTCTTCTCTCTCTCACTCTTGAGGCCTGGTCCAAGCACAACCTGTTGCCATATGCAACTTTATTGTTTCCTTTGTTGTTTAAGCTTTTCTTTGTTTCCAGGCACAAGCCTAGCATTGTCTTCCTTGTCACTAGTCTGCGTACACTGTGTATGTTGTGAGAAGGGTGGCTATAGGGGAGTTGTGTCTGTCATTGTGTATTGAGATAGGTCAACGAATTAACTGTTCCGCTGCTCAAAACCTGCGCGATTTCACACAACCACACTCCGATGGAACCCCGATCGAGCAAAATGTGCTCGAAGGAGTACGGGAGCTGGTCGCCGGACCGTGCTCGAGTACTGGTACTACCAAACTGAGACACTATCGACGCAATAGCTTACCCAAAACAGCTAAACTCCTGTACCTGAAGCGTAAAATAATATCTGTGGAACCAAAGTGAAGGGAGTGCAGACACCACGTAACCCACACACACCAAACCAACAACCCACTAGAGGTGTTTTCCCTCACCACAGCTTTAATCATCCCTTACCTATCCCCCAGATTGTGCTCCTAAGAACAGAGCCGACCATCTCCAAGCAGAGTTGAACAAGGTTCCCTCAAAACAGCACATAAACACCGAGCTAGCGTGGTATTTAGAAGCTCTGTGCTTCCAGACAGAAGTTATGTGGAGAAATACTATGTTAAGAGTGGATCCGTGGCCATAGACATGGCAGTGTGCAGACCTGGATCTTTTCTTTTAGTGTGGAGAGAGGGGGATTAACAAGCCGGATGCTGCCGTATTTCTGTGAATGACGGAATACACCCAGATATTAGCAATTGGTTTACTATTCCCTCATTTTCTGCCAGGCTTCGCCATAGGTACTAGGACAGAAATGTGTTGCGATATGCTACTCTATTGTTTTTTTTGTTGTTTTAGCTTTTCTTTGTTCCCAGGCACTAGCCTAGAATTGTCTTCCTTGTCACTAGTTTGCGCACACTGTGTATGTGCAATGTGCGAGAAGGGTGGCCATATGAGAGTTGTGTCTGTCATTGTGTATCGAGATAGGTCGATGAATCAACTATTCCGCAGCTCAAAACCCTCGCGATTTCACAAAATGCTGGCATTGCATCAACGAGTGATAGTTCGTGAACATGTCGTTATGACCTTTTGCCACTCTCGGTTGCCGGTTTCTAGTGAACGCGGGGATCTTCGCGTTGAGGCTGTTTGGAGGAATTCTGAGGGCGTTGGCAGAGTATGAGATTGGCTGTCTGCGTAGCGTAGGGCTCGATACTGCCCCTAGAGCAGTGATCACAAGCAGCCAGTCAGTCAGGTCAGGCCCAGGCCTTTTCAGAGATGACCAGGCGGGGCTGTGAGAAAACAGCTTTCCGAAACCAAAATCGAGCCCAGCCTAACTTTAGGTTCCCCACAGGCTTCAAGTTATGGGTGATAGCAGGTTTCAACACTGACCCGAATATCATAAGTAAAAAATGGCTTTCTAAGTATTAGGGTCAGGGTAAAACACGTTATCACTCATGACCCTATGTTGACTTTATGGGAACTATCATATCATAGTGACATTTCATATCATACCAACTGGGTCGAGTGAGAGCGGGGATCAGGGCCAAGCAGGAGAGGGTCACAAGGTTATTATATGATATATGCTCATACAGCCATGGAGGCCGCAAGCTCAGTTCTAGCACCTGGCCTTTATGCATTATTACTCTTTGAAATGGCCTGACTCCTACTGCCTTAGTCCCCCTGCCCTTCTCCATCACTTCTATCGCTCTTCTTCTTTTGCCTAGGGATAATAGCTTCCTGGTCTTCGGGCTCTTTCGATAACTCATCTTGTCTAGAAAGGCTAGGTAAATAACAGCAGAAACGAAATCCTGAATACGACCGACCAAATTGTCTCTGCACTCTCATTCAGGCACTACCACCTTACCACCCTAAGCCCAACCCACTCTTGGGCCTAAGATGAGAGTCCTATCAAAGGCTCGAGAAACCCGAGCCTAGCTCGAAAGGAAGGCATCATAGTCTTGAGCCGGCTCACCTCATAAGGATGGCAGGATCATAAGACTCGGGCAGGATCATAGCTATCCCGTCTTGTATCAAACTTAGGCCGTGCATGAAAGGAAGTAGAAATTTAACACATTGCCAGCCTTTGGTTTCCGCAGGTAACAGAAGAGCAATTGTCTCCACTGATAGCCCTGTGGACAGAATCCCAACTTTTTTCAAAGCCCCCGCGATGAATTATCCCCAGAGTGCAGTCCTGGCAACGAAAGAAATGTGCCCACTCCCAGGTTTTCGGTATTGTACCAAACACCAATTTTCCACACCAAAGAAATGGGAGATTCAGGAGTTCTTTTTCTATAAAGCTCGACCCAAGGATGCACATACTTAAATTCCAAGCCACAAAATCGTTTCACGGGACCTAAGAGTATGAGCTTTAAAGGGGAAAGGTGAAATCAGCACTGGGATCTCGATTCTGTGTAGGATTTTGCATGGCAACAAAGCTAGCTTCACGCCTCTGTATCAGGAATTAGGGTAATCGATAAAATTTAAAAGTTCAGAATTCTAAAGTCCCTACGGCTACCTCCCATGTTATCAGAGTTGAGAGAGTGAGATTGCCTGTGGTTGTTTGTAGTGGCTAATTGAAAATAGGAACTGTGAATGGAAAACCTGAGGGGGTACACTTCTTTTGTTACCAGCTCGTACGACACAGCCCAATAACTATTCTAAAGTGAGATTCTAATATGCCTTTGAAATATCTACAAATAAAGCGTTCCAACACAGTAAGTGTACGCACACATGAACCCAGCCCAATGTCGTGATCAACCATGGACATATTCCAGAGCATCCCGGACAAGAGTATGACGCTCTGGAGGTTCGAACGATCTGTCCTCTATCGCATCTGCGTATCTCTTCAGTCTATCCAGCAAAGTCATATCAATATCTGTTATAATAGACTGCGCCCCTAGGCCCATATAGCCACGCTCCATCTTGTCAACCTCGCCGATGATTGACCGCAGTATTTCCATCGTCTTCTGGCTACCCTCAACGCCATTGATTTCCATCTCGTCCACCAATTCGACAATCTTGGAAACATCCCTATACGCTTCCCACTTTGTCTGGAGCATCTCATTGTAAGCTCCGGGTGAGCATCCAACAACGTAAGACTCAGCTCCTAGCCCCTTCACCCGCTCAAAAAGCGACATTGCGCCCACGAGGTCATTGAAGCTTTGCCGGAAAGTTATCATGCCCTCAACTAACAAGTCTGCGTATACTGCAGACGGGATCTTTCGCTCGCTCTCGGCATCCTGACTAGAGACCATGCCGAAGAGATTCTTATCCAGCCACTTTAACAGCTCCCAGTCATTCTCGCACTTTTTCATGTCGTCAATCAAGTGCCCAAATATCTTGGCTCTGTTTAGCTCCGCCTCGATTCCCTCTTTTGTCTGCGGGCGCGATTTCAACCCTGCCGCTTGGGCAGCTGCAGCGCGAACGGCAAGAGGGTACTCCTTATTATCGCTTGCTTTCACGAGCCCAACAGTGGTAGAGGGTCGATCGATAACACCCCTTGGTCCAAAAGAAATCACGTTCCCATTCGCCAACGGTCCAACGGCTGACTCGAAAAGTTCTGTAAGAGCACTGCTGGGAAAAGACCGCCCGGATTCCCTTAGTTGTGGGTCGAAGGAAGACTTTTCCGACAGGATTGTTTCGAAAATTTTAGTGAAGATCTCTCTTTCTCTCTCGGTTATTGTGCTATTTGGCTGCAACCGGTCCCGCACAGGGCTTGGAGGAAGGTAAGGCACTTTAGGTCGAGGTGAGGGAGTAGCCCGTAGCAAGAACGCCCATGGATCCTCGCCTCCTGACTCGGGATCGGACGTGTAGCGATCATTAGAAAATGGTAGGTATTCGTCCGCCTCCCTGAGGGATTCTCTCCGATAGTTTGTAACGCATCTCGAAGGGTAAAGGAATGGTAAAGGTAGAAGAGGCACCATAGAAACGTGAATAGAGGAATTGACAGCCAATAATGGTCTAAATGTCAAAATCGAGAGAGTGAAGGGCTTGCATCGACTCATAATTGTCCACAGAGGAGGCAGGGAGTAGGCGGGGGGGAGGTGGGGGGAGGAATCGAAGGAGTTTCTGACGGCGACTGACCTATTTTTTTTCCTCTAATGTGCTAGGTGCAGACATTTATGATACTAGCAGTCGGACTGCTGAAGAGCTGTGGCGCTGATGCTGACTAAGCCACAAATTACCCTTCCAACAGATTTTACTGGGACAGCCACACGCTACCACGCGTAAACTGGTTCTGTTCCCACGCGCTCTCTCGCTGACTCTGCAGTATCAGACTGTACTATACCCTATCCTGATAAAGACCCATTCTCCTCGCCCATTCAAAACCCACTACAAAACCTTGCCTCTAAGCACCATTCACAGGTCTATCGCCCATACATACACTCATACATACACCGCACAACTCACCAAATAAGTCGTTATGGAGGACTCAAACGAATACGAGCGACTCCGTCAAGAAAACATTCTGAAAAACAAAGAGTTACTCCTGCAACTCCAACTCGACGCCGCCTCCGTCGGTGCCACCAAAAAAGCTGCAAAATCGTCCCGTGGCAGCACTAGCAAACTAAAGAATCGAAACGTAAAGAAAGAATCCCAAAGTCCTTTGCCCAGAAGAAAGTCTTCTCGTCTTGCCGGTTTGCCAGCCGATTCTGAGGTCGCTAAGAGAAAGTACGAGGAGGGTATTGCCGCCCTTCAGGAGGAAGAGAGGGCCAAGAGAGCAAGAGTCGCCGGAGATCTAAGCTTTGAAATTACACAAGGTTTGGTTGATATTGCTAAGAGCGCTAGGTCTGAGAGGACATTTACGGATGAAAATGTCCAGGAAACTACGGATAAGGATTTGAGAGCGATGAGGCAGAAGATGATGGGTTTGAGACTTTATGACGAGCACCTTCCGAATGGTAAGTTAGCCAAAGAGACAAAAAATTCACAATGTATGAATCGGAACGTGAGTTCAAGTTAATTGATGCGACTGATTAGATATTAAAATTTGTCCTGAGCGCATAGTAAGGACCCTCTCCCTCCCCGCTACCACGGGAATGATAATATCTTACTCTAGTCACCTAGTATCACATAGGATTCCATCCAACGGCAGAGAAGCAGCTAATCTTTGCTGGCGACAAGGCAAGACCCCAAGACCCCACCCGTACATTGAATTCCGCCATTAACTGCTTTCACTCCAGCTGGGAACCCTCGGTATATTCGACGCCCAATCTAGCAAAGAGGACGAAGACGGAAATCCGATAGCCGATGTTAGTCAATATAAGGTGCACTCTCGATCAATATCCACCTTTGCTTTCGACCCCGTCTCTGCCACAAGCCTTTACACATCTTCCTATGACGGGAGTATACGAAAATTCGATCTGGCCACTGGTGTGGCTTCTGAAGTTTTCGTTGCTGAAGACGGTGATGCGTTGAGTGGTGTTGAAGTTCATGATGGCAACATGCTTTACTTTTCCACCTTAGACGGTCTTTTCGGCAGACGGGACCTAAGGCAGAAGAAGACAGACATATGGACCCTACATGAGAAGAAAATAGGAGGCTTTTCCATGCACCCACGTGCTCCTCATCTTATTGCTACTGGTGTAAGTGGTGTCTCCCATATCCCAACTTCCTACACTAACCTGAAATAACAGTCTCTAGACCGCACTCTCAAAATTTGGGACCTTCGAAAAGTCGTCAAAACCTCCGAATACCGAACTCTCGCATTAGTAGCTGAACACCCTAGCAGACTAAGCGTCAGTTGTGCCCTCTGGTCGTCAAGCGGAAGCCTAGCGACAACCTCCTACGACAATACTGTTAAGATCTATAAATTCCCTGACGCCATTAAATGGGGTCCTACCAGCAATTTTGGAACAATCCAACCAGACGTGACTATTAATCACAATAATCAGACCGGCAGGCACGTCCTTCTCCTCCCCATTCCCCCGTTAGCCTGTGCTAACACATGCTATAGATGGGTTACCATCCTTCGTGCCCAGTGGCAGAAAGCGCCCCCCAACGGGCAGCAAAAGTTCGTCATAGCAAATATGGACCGATTCCTAGACATCTACTCGGAGAACGGCGAGCAACTGGCTCAACTCTCAGATGAGAACGTTACAGCTGTTCCCGCGTCAGCCCAATTCCACCCGACCCGGGATTGGATTGCTGGCGGGACTGCCAGTGGCAAGGCGGTCCTATTTGTTTAGTTTGTATGTGAGCAACAGAAAGGGAACACCAATATTATAATAATTCGGAGAACCGGTGAGGTTACGGTCCTATCATCTACTGTGACAATGGGGAAGTGGAGGCTGGTTTGGTTTTATAGCTTTGACTTGATTTGCGCTCGGGTTCGAGGGCGGAAAGAGGAATCTTTTTTTCATTCTTTTTTTCCACCTCTTTCCCAAAAATGATGGATCGTGGGTTGTGGGAAGGTCTTATGTACACTATAATAGCTAGTAGTTGTCCTCGATTTCCTTGTGGGTCAGTCGGCGCCCTTATGCACGACATTTTGAAATAGCTTTGCGACTTTACGTTGTCGGTGCAGGGGGGAATTAAGCTGCCTTCCCTCCAGCAAATTTCAAGGGCCAGCCACATAGTAAGGCTAGTGTTGTAGCGACTCCCAGGTGACGAGTGACCGTCCATGACATCCCTCAACCCCAGCCGCTTCGTAGCCAAGCCAGGCAATCCTATTTCTGTCGCAAGATTGAGTTGATAAATTGGCTCTCACCTCCCGCTCATTCACAGTATTTACAAACCCTTCTCCCCGTGATTCAACTGCTGGAACTGCCCAAATATTGTTCATAATACTGCCTGGTATCCCCCCCCCCTGACAAGCTGGCAATAGAAAAAAAATTCTTTTCAAGGAACTACTGGCCTTATGCAGATGGGACCTTACAGAGGTACAGCTCCTAACTTTTGCAGCAAGGATGCTAGGCTAGCAGGGGGCGAGAGTAGGGGATTGGGTATGATTACAGAATCGGGTATGCTGGCTTCAGCCACACCCTTTGCTATATAGCAAGATATACAGGTACTGTGCCCGGGGATATGTTTTCGCACACGGCAGGATAATTAACCAGCAAATAGTCCCTGTCTGGTAAGAAAGCTTATTCATGGGCACTTGTGCGAAGCATAGGCGTTGTACCTCCGTTGTTTAATAATCAGTTATTTCCCAAATCCAGCCATCTGAATCGCTTCTAATCTCCTCCCTCGTAGTTGCTATAGCCCTCTGTGTTATATGCCAAGCTGGTTTAAGTTGCGCCCTTACAAAGACACCCCGAGTGATACCAGGTGATTTATCAAATAACTCCACTCCCTGTATGACAAACTATAAAGTTGACTTGAGGCCTCGGATCCCTAACTGACTCTAAAGCTTATCCCCTTTCTCTAGAAAGTGTCGATACGCGCTTCCTTTTACTTCTCCCCTCCCTACCAGCAGCCCTCGCCTACCCCAGTCACCTACCCAAGGACAATACTTCAATCCCTTTATTTTTCTCTCCCTTTTAGATATTTCCTCAGTATCATACCTCCAAGAGTGCAAACGCCTGAACTCGCTTTGGATAAGGTCTCACATACACTCGTGTTCCACCCTCCTCTTCCTCTTGATAGATCATTGCCGGCTTCCTCTATAGCATCAGGGAGGACAACCCTCTATTTTAAATAGAGGGAGGATCCAGGACAACTGACCACATACCATGCATCCCGAAGTGCTGACATGGAATCACCACATCTTTGCCAAGTCCAAGCACCTTAACGAGACGCTTAGCGGCAGTCGGTCGATGCACCTCTCCGGTGCGGATGCTCACGTCAGAACTTTACCTGCTACCACAACCTAAGGAGGGCAGTAGCTCAGGTGACGCCATTCCCCCGATCGTGAGATAATATTAGGCAAGAATGCGGCACCCGAGGTCACCATTCGAGGCCCATCAGGGCGGGTATTTCCCATGGATGTGGGGTGGAACACTCCCACCCCGGCTCCCTGCAGAAATTCCTGTCTGTGGTTGCCAGGTCCTTTGATTTTTAGATTTAGCGAGTTATCCGGAAGATCCTTTTGATACCTGCCCAGGGTATATCAAGGATCCTGAGAAATGGGCTGCGTGTGGGTTTCGATGAAGCCAAGCATTCAGTCTGTCCATCTCAGACCTAGCGGGCAGGATTTGACAAGTGCCTGAGGTCGACTGGCCGCTCCATGGTGTCTTATATTGTCAAATATAATATGATACCCCTAAACATGATCGGCCGGGTATACGGATAGCTAAAGAGCTGCGAGGCTTATCATCACCCTCTCTACAAATGGTGGAAGACTAAAGACTTTCTTTTACATGGCTGCTCCAAAGATTCACTCTCGACCGGAAGGGCAAACTAGAAACCGAGCAAACACTCCCTGCCTCGCACCCCCTAGCTACATTTCTTTGTCGTGGAAAGAGTGTTTGTGTTTGTAGTGGTTATGATTGTTAGGGTGGTTTCCTTAGTCCATAATGGAGCAATTCTGCAGCTTCAAACTATGCCCTGGTAGATTGCAGTAAGGTTACCATATATGGATTAGCATTCCTGGAAAAAATGTTGGTTTTGCTCGATACCCTACCTCTACACAGTTCTAGTCTCGAACTATGAGTGCAGACTTCCTAGGGGAATTGGAGTAGGATCATCATTGCTTATCGGGTATAAAAGTAACTTCTTAGCGGCACCCCACGGTACCAATTGAGCTATAATCGATATCATAGCAAGCTTGCTCCCGCTCTAGTCTTCAACGGTAAGTACTCGAAATATAAGAACCTTCTCCCTACAATCACTCACAAATAGAAATTAACCTGGCGCACCGAAAGTCATTATCAAGCCCAACTTTTTTAGGTCCTCGCTCACACGCAGGTCCCAACGTATAACACAACCCCCGGGAAGTAGATGCCCCGAGCAAAGTAAAGAATGTTATCGCTTTTGGCAATTATGATAGTACGACACACCGGTAGCAAAAGTTTCCGAAATCATATGACCCGATAAGCAGAGGGGCTGCTCTCTGGAGCGAAGCTTTTCTTTTTGATACCGTTTTTCTGTCTCACCTTTGGCTATGCCCCGAAGCCATCGTATTGCCCACAGCATTTCTGATGGGAGCGCCGCCAAACATAGACAAGGTTCTGACACTCTGTGGCCACTGGAATCTCCATTCCCCCCGATCAAGTGAAAAAAATACCCAGCACAGGTACCGGGATACGATCAAGAACATAGGGAATCACTGACTCAGATTGATGGATGGTTAGGAATAGCGTAGGAGATATTCTGCTTATAAACCCTTAGTTCAGCCCTAGGGCTCATGGAGGATTTGAGGTCATGTCACTTTGCTGGGCACACAGCGATCCCACCAGCATTCAAGTATTAACTGGACTTCAGCGAATATGGAGGCGCCAAAATTTGTGCAGCTGGCCGAGGGACCAACATTAGCATGAGGAAGAGCAAGGGAAGGCACCCAGTAGCCCACATACCAAGAAGGAGCCCAGCGGGCCTATGTGCATTGGCAGTTGAAGGTTGTGTCAGATGTATGAGGGAGTGATAGGTATAGGACGGGCGGTCGGCAACCCTCGCGGGAGTGGTGAAGGCTCACGGCCTCACAGTGAACACCAGGAGCAAACAGGCCTCGAAGAAATAAATCTATAATTACCAGTCACTGCCTACTTACTAGCCATAATATCACCTAATTCTCGGAGGGGCACCGCAGCTGCTCCTGCGATATTAGCAAGAAAAAACGATTCGCTGGTTGGTTGGTTTGGCTACGGGGGGAAAGGGATTGTACGAAAGTGTACCATACCAGTACTCCAGCTGGCCAGCTCAAGACCCTTACGCACTCATGTGCTGAATGGAGAGATTCAAGTGCTACATCGAAGCACTTATGACGGTCCTATATACTGGGATTAATTATATCTTAGACTTGGCCCAGTATAGTGACAGGGGACATCCAGCGGAGTGATTTCTTGTGATTTCTTGTGATTTCTGGTTGCACGCCCTCAGAGCTCAGGTCCGGGTCGACGCTTGCTATTATATCATAGCTCATAATAATATTATGATACCATGTGTCCCCTCCTTTAGGGAAGAGAACCCGAACCGCATTACCGACAACATCTCTCAGGAAAAATATCGTGGGCGAGCCCTATGGCATTGAACCGAATGGTAAAGTTCTCAGGCCAAGTCTTGATAGAAAGTTAAGCACTGCTATATACGACTCCCACAGTGCCTATATCTTTTATCATACTAGAGATTACTGTTCATACGATACCTAACTCTTCTGAGAAATAGTGACTTTTAACCCCCAAGGCCAACAGCCGTGAAAAAAGGGTAGTCTAGTTCGGTGGTAAACAACCACCCTCACAGAGCAATCCACTCACTTTCAAACAAGAGCCTGGACTTGCAGTTATCATACTTTTCCAATTCAAAGAAGGGAAACAAACAACTTCTTCTCCTTTTATAATAATAATAATTATTATCATAATCCCTGACTTATTTTCCTTCCTTCTACTGTTACCCCCCAACTGCAGACCTCACTCACCCCAAGCTTCCGTCTGATCCAGAGCCGTATTACATATACCACCCCAGATCAAGACCAATCTCTTATTCCCGCCGGGCAGAAACCTCCACCCTTACTACCATACTCCACCCGACCGATTTTTCGATATCAAATTCACTCCGGGGGAGAATTCAAACTCCTAGTCTCCTACTAGTTGTACCAGCAAGGTCCTTCACGTTATATCGGTATGAAAGCGAATGCCTATCACCCCGCTCGTAGGTGGATTTGAATTTTTTTTTGTTCCGTCTGAGCTTAGGAACAACGGCTTCATATTATTAAGAGTCGAACTAGTCCTCAATATAGATTCATACCGCGTCCTCGGGGGGGAGAGAGGCTGCCAACACGGATGCTAATAGCTGATGACAGGACCCCCGGTGAGCCTGGAGGACTGGTCACAGCGGGAACATTAACGGCGAAGAATATGAAAGGGGGTAGGCTCGGCTGCGAGCAGGGCGGGGGGTTCTGAGGGGGGTTATGGATTACGAGTGGACAGTAAGGCTGAAGGCTGTCAGGTACCCGTACGGTAATTGATAAGTGCATAACAGAAGAGTACTATGACACAACATTCATGGCCTATGGTAATCTCGTTCAGGACACTGCGTCTAACCCCTGTGTCAGGCGCCACTAGCTATGCACTTCTAAGTAGTCCAATTGCACGCAACTGACTTCCTACAATCAGTGGGAATTTCTTGACAGAGGACAACAGTGGCGTTATTAAACTGTGCATAGGCCTAAATTCATAGCACACGTAGAATGGGTTCGTGATTCCCAGTACTAGTACAGCATGGCTAACTCTCGAAAGTAGGTCAACACATTTTCCGAGTGAGATCGTATGATTATATCTCCACAATTCAGCAACACCAAATGGTTAGATATCCCAGAGTATTTTTCACATAAAGCCAAACGACTCGAATCTCCCAAGAAGACCTCCCATCCACCCATTCTAAGGCTAAGAAAACATCACGCTCATTAACCGTAACACATTGAACAAGGAAAAATAAAATAAAACACGACAAAAAAAATAAACGCGGAGAAAACTATTCAACCCCAACACATATTGCGGCTGGGCGCAACCGTAGGCACCTGTCCAAGGACAAACGAACCCGTAGAAAACATGGCCTGTTCCTCGGGCGTGTACTCAATAACCGGATCATCCCACTTCTTGGCCTTTTGCTGCTCGCGAAGTTGCGGGTTTACCTCGTGCGTCTGCGAAGCGGAAGAAGAAGCTTGCCCCTGTCGAGCAGCCTGGAAGGGGTTTTGTGAACTGAAGGGCGATGGCTGCGGGGCCGGTGAGCCAAAGGTGTTTACAGGCTGGGTTGGCTGACCGAATGGGGAAGAGGTGGGTGCTTGGGCCGGCCCCTGAGGCGCTTGCGAGAAGGGGGTGCTTGTAGATTGCTGCTGCTGCTGGCCCTGTTGGAAGGGGTTTGCGCTTGAGAATGGCGACGCACTGGCTTGAGTTGCCTGAGCTTGCTGGAACGGGCCCGCAGCGCCTTGTTGTTGAGGTGGAGATCCAAATGGGTTCGCAGATGAGGCAGTCTGAGATTGTGGGGGTTGGCCAAACGCTTGCGTAGGGGCAACTTGACTAAATGGGGTAGCTGTGGATGATCCGGCCACTTGGGCGAATGGGCTGGCTGAAGCTGCTGCAAAAGGCGATGACTGGGTTTGGGAGAAGGCAGGTTGTCCAAACGCTGGTTGGCCGAATGTCGGTTTTGGCCCACTGGACACTCCGAATGCCGGTTGGCCAAAGGTAGGCGTTGCTTGAGTGCTGGACTGACCAAAAGCCGATGACGGAGTTGGGGTAGAGTTTGAGGCCGCTGCGGCAAAGGGTGAAGGCTGTGATCCCAAAGACGAGGACTGACCAAAGGCCGGTTGTCCAAAAGCTGGTTGCCCAAAAGCTGGTCTACCAAATGCGCTCTGAGGCTGCGATGGGGTCCCAAAGGCTGGTTGTCCAAATGCCGGTGCCGCTGAGGCTGTCGGTTGCTGTGCGGTTTGCTGTGCTACCTGCTGTCCGAATGGACTTTGACCAAACGCTGGGGTGGGTCGGGCCCCAAAGGCAGGCGTGGAAAATGCAGAGCCGAAGCCCGAAGTAGACTGAGGTTGCTGAACTTGACCGAAAGGGGACGGTGATGCCTGAGATGGGCCCGAGCCAGCGCCCATACCTTGCTGTGTATTCTACTTCAATCAGTATGGGCTGGGGGAAAGACAGCTCCTCATAAAGTCGATGTTGTGAGACTCACCTGACCACCAAATGGCGAAGCCTGCTGCTGGCTGGAAGCCTGAGATGAGTTGTACTTTGATGGCGCGCCTTGTGCATTCCTAAGAAATTCAATAGCACCCGGGATGTTATCTCGTATATTTCTGATTTGTAATGAAGCTTCGCTCGTCAATCTGTTCCATTCCGCCTCCTAGAGCTCGGTCAGCTTTAGCCAGCGCAATAGTTGGAAAATGCCAGCTCCGTACATATGCCTGTGGAGCCCCTTCGGCTCGCAACCTGTAGGCCATGACACGCGCTTCCTCTGGGGAGACATCTTTCCCATCGATCAACTGAGCCGGTGAATCCTTGCTGGGGGCATAGCTAGATAGGTACCAGATAGGCCGTTCGTTAAGATCTGACCTAATTGTATCCGCGCTGGGGAGAGTGAAGCTAGAATTCTCGGTCAGTCCCATAGCTTGATCAGGCTTTCATTTGATCACAAGAATAGAAATCAATTCTTCTTTCGGCTCCTCGGTCTCAAACGATCTGTAATCTCTCCGAGATGTGGCGATGATCCATGTAGTAAATCAAAGCGGAGGGGAGAAACAATGCTTTTGGAAGTTTGGAAGAGAAGGGAAGAGGAAGGGGAGCCTACCCGTCCGTTAGCTTTGTTTGGGTGCCTCCACCACCGAAACCTATAGAATAGTCAGCCTGGGAAGGGTGGGGGGCAAGGGTATCGGAGACAAATAATTAGAGAATAACAAACCATTACGAGCTCCACCAAAAGCGTTAGGGGTCGAGGTAGCGGCGCCCGGGTGCAGGAAATTGCAGTTGGAACCAAATTTACAGTGACCCCGCTGGAAGTATCTGCAAACTTGTGACATTTTGAAAGTAACGATGCAGGCAACACGCCGTTAGGTGATGGAGGTCAGTATTCTCGACGCGTGATATTGTGGAGAGGTTGTGGTGAGTATAGGTTTTCGAGGGAGATGGCGCCGGAACCTTTATCGAGTACAGTACGGTAGCGCATGAGTTGAAGAGTTGAGGCTCTGCAAGGGAAACAAAGTCCCTTCATCCGTGACTAGCAGGACAAGCTATCATTGAGTCCACGCCTGCATACAGGTACAGTATGGTGACGAAAACCTTTAACCGGGGCACTTTCCAGCCCGAAAATGCCCAACTTCAAACTGCTAAGGATCCTCAGCAGCGAACTTTATTTTTTGTTCGCTCTCTATTCTTCAATAAGCGGTAAGCTGGAGATTCAGAAAATATAAAGATTTTTTAAAATATATTAGCTCTTGGGTAAGTAATAGGGACTCAAAGCCCGGGACGAGCCAAACCAAATGTTAAAACCCAGTTATTTGCTGTTAAAGCTGTCAAGAATCACGGTTAATGGGCCAAGAAAGATACAATAACTGGTTTTTAACCGCATAGTGCCACAAATCAACATGTTTTACTAAGCAAAATGAAACTCACTGGTGTTCTAGTTTAAGGCTTCTTTCACCAGATTGCACCGTGCTCTAGGGAAGAGTTTATCCACAGAGACTCGAGGGCTCCAGGCTTGACCCCAAAAAGCTTATTTTCACTCAGAAACTTACTCATCATTTCCAGGCGCGCGCGTCCTTCACCTCCGCAGTTGTATGGGCGCTTCCTTCATCCCTCCTTCGTGAACCCGTTGACCATCACTTTCTTGAAACTTTCAATCTCCATAGCCCAGAGACTTTACCATGGATCTTGACCGAAGCCCCCTCGCTATTTACCGTTCCATCTTTCCTGATGATAAGAAATTCCCTTACACCAGGGATCGCATTGGCCAAATCACGCGACATCGGAGTTCGCTTGACGGGAGTCTATTCTTTGATTATGTTCTCAGGGAAATAGCTCGTATTGAAGATGGTAAACTATTCAACTCCCTGATTTTCCCTCTGGGGCTAATTCCTCAATTGTGACAATAATAACACATCAACCCTCTAGTCCACCAACTATACCCACCAAAGAACGTGACCGGCTTACGAGCGCTTGTCACCACTATCATGGAGCGGGAAGAATTGGATAAACTGAAGAGAGACTCTTTCATATACTATCTCAAGAAGGATTTCGATTACGCACATCCCGGTAGTGATGACGCTGGAAGCTACTCTCGGAAGGCTCTGGTTCAGCCAAACTTCTGCACCTTGATGGATGGTCTCTGGGCCTTGGATAATTTCAGGTTCGAGGTACACTCCCCCCCCCCCCACTTATCACAAAGATTTGGCCCTCACAATCGCCCTCTAGGAAGCTATAACGCACTTGGCCGAACCCGCTGTTACACCCATCAATCCTCACAAGATACTTTCCGCCCTCATCCATCATGCTGGCCCTACCCTGGGTCCACGACTTGCTACCACTTTCGTTCAAGCGACGCAGACAAAGCTGAACACAGACGACTCAATAAGAGATTACTTCACCGCTCTCAAAGCTACCTCTATTGAATCAGCCTTTCTCTACCAACGGACAGTTCCGGAATCTTTACAACATGAGTTGTTCATCAGCCTTATCGATCATTGCCTCACAGCCCGCAAAGAGGTTAATGCTCTGAAACTTATCAACTTGCCATTCACCCCCAAAGAGCAACGGACGTTCGAAGATCACATTTGCCATTCCAATCTTCCGGCTGCCCAGGATACCTTGATAATTAAGCAGATGCATCAAGGGCAACTGGATGAAGCGTGGGCAGCTGCAAAATCCGCTCGCTATCAGAACGAGCCGGAGCTTAGAGGCCTTACCTGGGCAAGCCTGGCTAGAGGGCTTTCCTCTGGCATCGGCCCGAGAGCGGCCAACGAAGAAACTGTTTAACACCCATTGTACCCTTGGTCTGAAATCACCCTCATGTTAATAATTCTGAACCGATCATATTTTTGCCACAAATTAAAAATATTCTGTTCTATTTTCCCAATCACGGGCACGGAGGGGAGTAACAAGCGAAATTTTTCTCATCACTTTGCAGTGGCTACTATACAATTAGGTTAGGAAAACCAGGTGGAAACATAAGGGAATCCCTTATTTTGCAACAAAATCGTGGACATCTGTAGGGTCATGTCAGCTCTCTGCCATACATCATGTTTTTTAGAATGAATCCAACCCACTTTCTAGCCATTGAACATATTCTCTCTGCTCCTTGTAGTCAATGTAGTCGGGAACAAAGAGCGCCAAAGCGGTGTTGATTCCTCTTTCATCAAGATACCTCTCCAGCAGGACTTGTAGGTCTTCATCCAAGTTACCAAATGGAGGACCAGCATAGATACCCCTCCTCTCCCAATCGGCCTCAGCAGTCTGAGCATTGGCAAGTCCGGCAGACTTGTGGTAAAATACATTGTCAATGACAATCATTCCATCCTGAGCAATCGCCTCAATTTGGAGTGCACCCGAGTTTGGCTATCAGAAAAGTCAGTAAGCGTAACCTAGCTCAAGAAATTTGTGCTATCGACCTTTGCAATCGTAACATTTACCCGCGCGGGGAAACCTGGGTCTGGATCATCCTCGTATTCGTCGCCGTCCGCATCGTTGGCTGCAGGGACTCTTTCCTCATCTTGAGCAGCCTTGGATCGTGCACTCCTAGATGGCGAAGGCGATGCATTGGGGTCATCCTCTCCTGCGTTCTCATCGTAGAAAGCGTCGTTATCGATGCCTTCGTTCGAAAGAGCATTGAGGTCCGAAATCGAGAATTCAACACGGATACTAACGCATAGTCAATAGGGGTCACTCTCGAGAGGGAAAACGGAGGTGAAGAAAACTCACGTCTCATCTCCGAACTTGCGGATGAGCTGGACATCTTCCTGGCCTGGCTTATCGATAATCTGAAGAGAAATTTGTCAGGCTCAAGAGCTCACGCGGAACAGAAGAGGGAAGGCACCTCAAATTGGCCAGTCTCTAAATACTCCTTTACACTCAATGGGTAGTCAGCTTCGTCTTCTTTCGATTTTTCGAGCTCAATCTCGGTCTGGAGTTTTAACGCCAATTCCTCGTCAACTATGATTACGAGTAAATGAGTTAATTCTGTCCGGAAGGTTACGAGGCCTGGGCCGAATTGCAATCCATACCTTGTCCCAATTTCTCGAAACGAGGAGATATAGTAGAAAACCGAGCAGAAAGATGAGGGCGTTGTTCGGCCAAAATGGGCCGGAGAACCGAGCCTTGAGGCCTGACGGTAAAAATTGAACGCGAGAGGAAAAATCTGGCGGAAGGAGCTCGGCAGAAGCGAGAGGTCGCTCTAGCATAAAACATTATGAATATTTGTTTTGGTAGGAGTTCAGATGAGGTTTGCTGCAATCGAATGGATGGTGGGGGAAAACTTTCGTGAGCCAAGGAAAAATGAAAAAAAATTGGAGGACATGTGTGGTGGGGTCCTTGGCTTATGTACTTGCCGTTTTCAGAAGTACAGGGAAATCTTGGCGCTTCACAGGCCAAACCCTCGCCAAGATTTCCCTATACTTTTTGAAAGCGGCAAGTAAGCTAACATCTGATGAAGCACAAACAAACGATCGTTGGCTCGGAATTTTTATTCTCACTTTATCTTTCGGTTCTGGCAACGGTGAAACAATCATCGCGCAGGTGCCTGTATTATCGAATCATGTTCCCAGTATCCACAAGTACTATAGATCTTCTAGAAGTCTTCTGCGATTGATGATTCGATCCTATTGCATGGCTATTCCTCCTGCTCCCAGTTGCTGGCCAGTGGTGTCTCACATTCCAGGCTCATGTAAACCACATCACCACAATATTTTTTGTGATACGAATGCCAGTATGGATACGATCATGGGTAGTGGTATCATTATCAGCCTCTCCTACCCAATCCGGCACCCCTAGCAAAAAGAATTGGCAACACCAAATGATTCCGAGTTGACCCCTTTCCCTGACAATAAATGCTGCAGAATACGTGGTTTGCCTTTCAAATTTTGGTGATAGTACTCGTATCTATGCGCAATCCCCAGAGACCCCGCAACCTTGCAATAGTAATCGAGTTGTGGCAAGGCACCATCTCTCCAGGAGTAGGCCTCAATGGAAGGGTTCTAGTACCAGTACCTCGGAGTTTTTGAGATTTCTTTGAACCCTTTAGATATCCTCGCGACTTTGCCCTCAATTTGTAGAGACTAAAAATACCTTGTGGATCCAAACAGCCCAATCCTTGGCAGCTCCCAACAAGTGCAGGCGAAATCTGGGCAGGGGGAAACAGATCAACAGATGACAGATGCGCCCAAGAACTGTGAAGATCAAAGGCCGAAAATAAGGTACTTTTGGGGGCTTTCCTGTCTCTTTCCCTCCTTGGTGGCAGTTCCCCCTGTTGTCGAGGTGGCTGGTGTCGGGTTTGGGGGAGTGACGTGGCCGGCTGATTGGCTAGGGTAGTGTCGCATTGCTGTAGCAACCATGGTGTTTATGGCTGATCCCCGCCCTCTCTTTTTGCTGGATTTCCTAAATCGTGCAGGCTGTCCTATCATCCTCCAGCCTCCTCTTTTCGCTGCTTCCACACCCTCCCAACCTTTCCACACCTCCCACTCATTCCATCTCGCAATCAGTCCCATACCGCACTCGAACCTACACATTTCCGGCAAGAAAACCCACAATCGTTTGTCTTAACGATCTTGCTCAGAATTTGACGACACCTACGCTCTCTCCGTCTCGCCGCATCACTCGTCAAATTCCGTGGGCTGTCCTTTTCAACAATTCCAACCGCCTTTTGACGAATTCCTTCGCGGTGCATTCCATCATTCTCTCCGTCTGTCGGTAGTCGAACAAGATATGGTGCTGGAAAGGAGGATCAGATTTGTGTTTGGCTTTGAGAGTACGTCGCTGCATATCCGATCGCCTATTCCGCTTCTCTCTGCATGAACACCGGCATTCCTCGGGTTGGAGAAAGTCTTGTGCTAATGGGTGTCCAGGGCTTGTTCCTTTCCTCGCATACCACCATGTCCTCATGGTACTGATCTTGATTGCTATAATCCTACTGTGTAAGTCGCAAAATGTCCGATGGCAGACACCTTTCGGAACTAGGATATAGCTCTTTGAAACGGAACTGGCGAACTGACGTGTGTGCAGCGTTATTACTGGCGGGGTGCTCTTCTTCGAGTCCATTAATCCCCTCGATATTTCTGATAAATATGTGGTATGATAAGACAGCACCCGAGTTTGATCCGGCACAAGTTGATCCGGGCGCTACCCGTGCCATTGGGAACATTGTCGGTGACGCAGCGTTGGAGGCTCGAGTAGGGTGGGTATCAGGCCTCTCCAGGAGTTTGCAACAGCGACTAATTTTCGGGGTTAGATATTTCGGTATCTGCATCAATCCCGACGCTGGATCCTGGTTATGCAGTGCAAATGCGTCTTCTCTCGCTGCTCAGGTTACTGTGGACCAGGATCCCTTAAATCTTATCTGGGTAGCCCAGACTTTCCGGGAAAGCATCGTCTTCCCCTATCTCTTGTAGATGGCCCATCTACATACAAAAGAGAAGTATATGTACTAATCGGTTATTAGGATCATTGCTATCATTCTCGCTGCTGTTACCCTGCTCCTGCTAGCTACTTTCCCCGGCTATGAAGAGGAGTATGAAGGAGGACCCGAAAGGAGACGACTTCCCAGTCGTGCGGTCTCTCAGATTGCGCTCGCCGTTGTCTTTGTTGCCGCCATCTTCGTCCTTGTATCCGTTTTATGGCAACACACAGCAAGTGTAGCTGCAGCGACAATAGCAGAAAACTTAGAAAACGGTTCGGTATCAACGGGGGTTGGGGTAACAGCAATGGTATTAGGTTGGTTTGGGTTCGCGCTGCTAATCATCGTCACGATCGGTTTACTTGTTATGTCAGTCCTCCTATTGACCCTTTTGCTCCCAGCCCAAACACTAACCCTACCACAGGATTCTATCAATGCACTTGGTCGAGAAACTCACAGATAACGACGAGTTTTAAACGACGGTTTCTTCAACGGCAGGAGGTGGGGCTTATCCTCCGAGGTCCGGACAATAGATATTCATGCATTCAATCGCGAGCCCGAGAAAATAGTCGGGAGAGTGAGAGAGCGCTTGGGTCAGGCATCAGGGGAAAAAAATCGGGAAAGCCAAAAATTGGCGAAGGTAGTGGGAAACGACGTACGATTTTCACGAATATTGTTTTTAGCGAGCATATAATATCCCCCCCCCCTTTCTTTTACCTCCGTTTCCTTCGTTCCCAAAAGCCCATTATTCGGGTCAACTTGGGTGGCTTCTGTCGATCAAACCTCTCTTGCAGGCCAGACATGAGGAGAGTGAGATAATGTGATTGATTTTGCGTTTTGATTTTTCGATCTCCCTTCTACCCTTCATGTAACGATACCCTATTTTTACGCTATTTCTCTTTTTCCCTTTTATTTTCCCTCTGGATTTTTCCTCTTACGACAATGGGTGAAATATGAGGCTTGTTAGTTGGTCGGTTGGGACAAATCATGATATGTTGGGAAAGGTTGTGAAGTGGATGCCATTGTTTTTTTCGTTATTTCTTTGCGTCACGGGTCAAACTTGGGGACTGGGATTTGTTTTATTTTATTTCCTCGTGTATCATGTCATGTATTTAGTCAATGGGTTTGGAATAGAATGAAGCGGGGAAAGGCATCATACCAATGCGAGAAATAGTCTCCTTGTACTCTAATGTTGTATATAATATGCGAGTTTGCGAATGCATGATTAACCGGTACTGCACTCCTGGATAGCCCCTTGTCCTCCTAGTCCTCCAGTAAAAATTCCATCCATAAAATCCTCACAATACCCAAAGGTTATTGCGCTCAGCATAAAGGAGACCCGGCTATGACCCCCAGGATGGCAGAAAAAGGGCAAAAGAGCATAACATATTTGCCCTCCCCCTGACAGTCGAGTATCTCAATGCCCCAGAAAAGGGGATATGACAGCAGCTCGAGAAAGCAGAGTGCTCTAAGATGCCGTGAAGACTCCTGCAACCCGCTATCTAGGACACGCCTCTAACCCCCGTATTTAGGGACAAAAGGTCTTAAGATTAGTGCCTGTTTGGATACAACGGCTCCGTTCCCTTCCCCCATACAAATAACCCTTCCCCTTCAGTTTCAAAAAGGAGAGAATGCCCTTTCTCACAGCAGAAACGGTCCCTTTTTTGCCAAACAGACCCTCAGCGGTTCTCCTGTCATCCACTGGCATACGCAATTCTGTCGACTTGTCAAACTAGGTACGGCATCATTATAACTAACAAACCTATCCCTGGCCAACGGGGAAATAGCGAATCGCAAGAGGTTTTTACGTTTTTTTTCCCATGCGGGGGGAGGTAGTGATATGATACCGTATTATATTATTTCGGCAAGTTTATTGGGGGGGGGGGGAATAATCTGGGTTCCTGAAAATCGCTCGCAAATCGAGCGGGACAGGTGTTGGTGGGGGATGGGCTGGGCTGGCTTAGCGTGGCCGTGTTATCCGATAAGCGGTTATCGATTGCGCTGTTGGGTGATATGGTAGTGCCAAGGTGGGGCCTGACTTAGCTTGGCGAGGAGGGCGGACATGGCATTGGGCAGGAACTTTAATACCCTTACTCGCCAATTCGTAAGGCAGTCTATCCGGATTGAGAGAAGGTTCCCTTGGCACTGGGCGAGATGGTCATACCGTATGAGAGAGTTTCCTTCCTCGCAGTGCAGGTTTCCTGGTGGTCGTAGATTGTGTTGGCTATACCGGAGGATAAATCGCTCTTGGCGCTGGGTTGTTTTGTCTATATCTGGATGCGGTACTCTACCAATTGGCTAGTTATTCTATCATATGGATAGGGGCTGTCCTAGTGCACACATATTACTAAGCGTTTTTGGCGTGCTCTCATTAGCAGATCCGATCAAGCGCCCTCAAGCAAGGAACTGGGTATTTTGAGTTATGATACACAGTGTATAATACCGGAATAGTACAAGTATTTCATAGCGTAGGCTGCGTATCCATACCTGGCTCTCCGACATTCCTACGTGTTGGCGTCATTTTAGGTTTAGGGAAAGGGGCGAGGTTACCGTATGAGTTGAAGTGGTTGTGCTACAGTGCACGTCCCCGGCGAAGTGCCTGAACATTGAGGATACACTCGTACTACCCGACAGGGATAGGCGGAGGCTTAGGTTGGGATGATGTTTCGTGACGTAGAAGCTCTACAACCCTCTGCAGCGTACGATACTGGATATGGTACATAACTGGTTAGACAAACATTGTCGTCATCATAAACTTATTATTTCTCTCCGTCCTTCTCTTCTTTCTTTCCTTCTCCCTTTTCCACTTTACCACAACCTGCACCACTTTGGCGATCGGCTTTCACATAGAACACTAAAGGCATCGGTACGTCGCATCCGTACATTTTCAACAATTGTTTGACATTTGTCTGCTAGGCATTATTTGTTTTCCTGGAATTTCTCCGCACCTCCCCCTCTCGCGCGTGATTGTTGTTTGCCGGGAATATGCCTCTTCGAGGTCATCCGCGCATCCAGCTCCCCCCCCCCCCCCTCCCCTCTTCCTCATATCACTCCTACCAACTGCATGCCCCTTTGCCCAGTCTCCGGCCCCACCTTGCACCAGCCCTTCTGTGAGTTACCGTACTTACTCGGAGATAGCCCTTGTTCGTCCAATTAGTTTTTCCATCCATTTTCTCCCTCTCATTTTCCCGAATTTTTGCTGCCAGTTGCCGGAATTCAAGATAATTGACGATAAATTAGCTCATTCACGCCTCCCCACCTGTGCCCACCGTTAGGCTGCGCATACATCCCTCCATCGTCGCACTTGGCAGCAGTCTACGATTCCATAAGAGGCCTCTGGCCCTCGCCCAGAATCAATTTCGAGGCTTGTCTTGGAAGAGAGAAGGAGAGTCATCTCGGGATCACTCTGCTTCATCATGACGTCTCAGTCGACTTTGATAATGGTCAGCAATCGGCTTCCCATTTCACTGAACAAGAAGGATGATGGCGAATACTCTTACAACATGTCTTCTGGAGGACTCGTTAGTGGGCTTTCGGGTATGACCAAAAATGCGACCTTCTCGTGGTTTGGGTGGCCGGGAATGGAGGTTCCGGAAGATGACACGGAGAAGGTTACCCGGGAACTAGCGGAGAAGTACCAAGCTATTCCCATATGGCTTCCAGACGAGATGGCGGATAAGCATTGTAAGGAGCATTGGTCTCAATGTCGTGAGCGCTGGCTAACTTGGCTCGCTATTGAATTAAGACAATGGATTTTCTAGTAAGTAATAGCATAATTCTAGTTACGCATAACCCCAAGCCCTAACCAGGGCTGTTGCTCTCATAGATTCAATATTATGGCCCTTGTTCCATTACCATCCTGGCGAGATTAGCTTCGACGAAGACGCGTGGATAGCGTACCGAGATGCGAATCAATTGTTCGCTGAAGGCATCGCAAAGACAGTGAAGGACGGCGATCTGGTCTGGGTACACGACTACCATCTCATGCTCCTCCCAGCCATGCTCAGGAAGGCTGTGGGCGACAGAGTCAAGAATTTGAAGATTGGCTTCTTCCTACATACTCCTTTCCCCAGCAGTGAAATCTACCGAATATTGCCAGTGAGAAAGGAGATTTTGCAGAACGTCCTTGAGGCAGATTTATTGGGTTTCCATACCTTTGATTACGCACGACACTTTTTGTCGTCGTGCACTCGTATATTGTTTGTCAGCCCAATTTCTCCAATGCAGGATTATAATTTTACTCACAAACGTATAGAGGCCTGACTACCACACCCGCTGGCGTGGAGTTTGAGGGAAAATTGAGGAGGGTTGGGGCATTCCCGATCGGAATTGACCCCGAAAAGTTCGAAGAGGGTCTACAGAAACAATCAGTCCAAGATAGGATTTCACAGCTTGAGAAGAAGTTCCAGGGTGTCAAACTGATTGTTGGAGTCGACCGGTTGGACTACATCAAAGGTGTCCCTCAGAAGCTTCACGCATTGGAGGTCTTTTTGGATGAGCATCCTGAATGGATTGGAAAGGTTGTCTTGGTCCAGGTTGCAGTGCCCAGTCGGGGTGATGTTGAAGAGTACCAAAATCTCCGCGCGGTAGTTAATGAGCTTGTTGGGCGTATAAATGGGCGCTTTGGTAGGCTAAACCATATCAAGCGGTTCGGGGGGAGTGCCGATGCTGACAAACTCAGGCTCTGTCGAATTCATGCCCATCCACTTTATGCACAAGAGTGTTAACTTCGAGGAATTAATATCTCTTTATGCGGTTTCTGATGTATGCCTTGTTACTTCTACTAGAGATGGTATGAACTTGGTTTCCTACGAGTACATCGCAACTCAGCAGAAGAGACACGGAGTGATGATCTTGTCGGAGTTCACTGGCGCTGCTCAGAGCTTGAGCGGAAGCATCGTCGTGAACCCATGGAATACGGAAGAATTGGCGAATGCCATGCATGAGGCTATAACGATGCCGCCCAACCGACGCGAAGCAAACCACAAAAAGCTTTACGAATATGTGACGAAGTATACAAGGTGAGTGGCTGCAGGTTGGTATGGATTTTGTGCTTGGTGCTGATTCGATGATATAGTTCTTTCTGGGGGCAGACGTTTGTTGGGGAACTCACATCTCTTTCTGAGAAAGCTAATGCCGAACAGACAGGATAAGCTTCCTTTAAGGTTCTGAGATAAATTAGATCATTGGATGATGGTACTGATAGTTTTTCCCGCCTCGCGGCCTATTCCCGTCGGCCCTGGCACTCGATTGATAAAGTTTGTGGCTTTCGCCTATAACATACAAAACGTGTTTGAGGTGCTCGTTCATCTTTGGTTATCATGATGCTAAAGAATGTATCCTAGCCTACGGGGTCTTGTGTATTTTGTTCTTATTTCGGCTCGTCCCCCATGATATTTTTTCAATAAAAAGGGATAGTTTTGGTAATTAGAAGTCGTGCTTTGGGTGTCGTAAAGATCGAAAGCGACGTTGGAGCTGGAGCAATGTGACAACGTGGAATGTTTGTAGATGGTGGAAAATATTCTGGGGTGATAAGTGTTACAGGGAATGCTGTTAAGCGAATGATCAGTCGTGACCGCATTGGAACGGGTGGTCCGGCGGTTGCTGAAACCCCCCTCCGGAAGCGAAAATAGGTACAGTGCTGAGTCAGCGGCCCCACAGGTGTGCGCACCCCCCCTTCAAGAATCGGGTGCTCCCTCCCTCCCTCCAAAGTTTCAATGTGGCCGACCTCTGCAGCAAGCGTACTTCATTTCTTTTGTTCCAGTCTACCAATCTCATCTCAACAATCATGAAGGCCAAGACATATTCTGCCCTTCAGAAAACCTACGATCAAGCATACCTCACCCGCTCCACAGCTGTATATCACCCCCTCCATTGCTCCCCTCCTTCACCTAGCTGATGGGTGGTCCATTGACTCCCGGTTGTGCTTATTCGATGTTGCTAGGTCTACTACGAAGGTCAAGGAAATGAGGTAGAAGCCTTACGATGCTGGCGCGAGTGTCTTGGGCAACTCCAAGGCCACAATTCCGCTGGACATCGCCCTCGCTCAGAAACGGAGCGTACACTGTTGAGGTCGCTCAAAGCAATGCAGGATCAGTGCCAGGAGCGATCGGAGCTACTACAAGCATTGTTGATCAGCCGAGTGGAGGCGGAGAATAGCGGACAGGGCTGGAGAGCCAGAGACGCACAACCGGTCACATCGAGTCTACAAGCTGCCGGTCCAGCTGAGAATGTTAAACCGGCGGTCTCACTTATGCCTCCCCCTCTACTTCCACCTCTGGTTCCTCCGAGAAGAAAACTGCCTCCATCTGCCTCTTCGTCCATTCGAGATACTTCGAGGGCCAGCCCTCCACGTCTTCATCCCGCTGCTACCCCGCCGCATGCTATTGTCCCTTCGTCATTATCTAGGGCACCGAGCCCTGAGAAAAGAGCCTTCCTATCCACACTGCGGCCCTCACGTAAACAGAAGAAGACAGATTCAAGAATGATAAATGATGGTCCGGAGGCTGCCGCGAAGGCTGCCACGCTGGCTTGGAGCTCACTATCTCGAGCTGAGGGTGCGCATCTTTCACGAACGATGACGGAGCAGTCTGCGGACTCTCTGCCTGTCCGACAGAGCTTCGTCGCTTCGGCTTCTACGAACGATTTATTGTATATGCAGCATGCTTCTACATTTACTGTAAACTGGCGGCCGGGCCCACCCCCTGCTGCGCAGCCCCGTACTGGCTTGGCTGGGATTAAGTCTCGCCCCCACAGCTCTATACTTCCGTTAGGAGGGCCGCCATATCCGGAGGATAACGGACCTCCGGCACCACCCCCACACGGGTACTTCCCATCTTCGAACAAAAATATCCGCACCCCGCATCTACCTTATCCTGAGCCCCCGCAGGCCCTGCAGCCACCTGCCGAGAACACATTTCGCCACTCACGCGCTGATGCCCAGAGCACCCCAGTCCCCCCACCGCGAGTTCCCCCAAAGCCTATCAAGTCTGAGGGGCTTTCTCATGTAAATAATACCGAACCCGTAATACCTACGCCCGAGCCAGAACCCAAAGAAGATTCGGATTCAGAGTATTACAAACCACCTACCGTTGCGAATTCCAGGAACACAGTTCACCCATCGGCAGCACCTGAGGAAGAGGATAGGTCAACTGCTCCGCCGACACCACCTCCGGAGGAGGAAAGACCGGTGACGTCTAATGGAGAAGAGGAGGTGCCCCCTCCCACGGGGAATACGCTTGATGAGCGAGTAGCGAAGGCCTTGGAAAGTATTAGCAAAGGAGTGGATATGAACGCAGCAATGCAAGTCGCGAATGAAATCGTTGTTAAGGGAGATGAAGTTCATTGGGATGACGTTGCAGGGTTGGATGCCGCAAAGCTAGCCCTCAAGGAAGCGGTAGTCTACCCGTTTCTGCGACCAGACCTATTTAGCGGCTTGCGGGAGCCTGCGCGGGGAATGCTCCTGTTTGGACCTCCGGGGACTGGGAAAACCATGCTTGCCAGAGCTGTCGCAACAGAGTCCAAGTCTACGTTCTTCTCTATTTCTGCCTCCTCACTTACGTCTAAATATGTAAGTGCCATGTTCGTCCAATTGTTGAGTAATACTGACTTTCCATATAGCTCGGCGAGTCGGAAAAACTCGTACGTGCACTCTTCGCCCTTGCCAAGGCAATGGCACCTAGCATCATCTTCGTCGATGAGATCGACTCCCTGCTATCTTCAAGAAGCGGCTCCGGGGAACACGAAGCGACCCGAAGAATCAAAACCGAGTTCTTGATTCAGTGGTCTGACCTCGCGAAGGCTGCTGCAGGGAAGGAGACTGTCGGGGGAGACGCATCCAGGGTGCTTGTCCTCGCCGCGACCAATTTGCCCTGGGCGATTGACGAAGCCGCCCGGCGGCGGTTCGTCCGGCGGCAGTATATACCATTACCCGAAGACGAGACGAGAAAAAGACACTTGCAGAACCTTTTGGGACATCAGAAACATCATCTCGGTGATGAGGACATGGAGAGGCTGATTGAGCTCACAGATGGTTTGTGCTCTTTCACCCCATAACACCCGATTTGAACTGCGGTTAACAGTATTGCAGGCTTCTCTGGTTCAGACATAACCGCCCTAGCAAAAGACGCGGCAATGGGTCCGCTCAGAAGCCTCGGCGAGGCACTGCTGCAAATGCAAATGGACGATATTAGACCAATCACGTTTGAGGACTTTGAAGCGAGTCTTAAGTCGATAAGACCGAGTGTGAGTAAAGAGGGATTGCAGGCGTTTGAGGATTGGGCAAAGAGGTTTGGGGAGAGGGTTTAGTTTGGACCCATGAGAGTGGTTGTATGGCTTTCGTTTTTCCTCTTTTATTCCTCTATTTTATTCCTTTTTTTTCTTCCTCTTTGTTCAGGGCGTAATTGGATTGGATTGACGGGAGGGAAGGGGGGTTGTATGATATTGCATAAACCATAGTATATGAGCGGCGTTGGAGTGGTACTGTACTGTACAGGAATTGAATTGAATTGAGCTGGGAATCTAGTTTTCTCTCTCTCCCTCTCTCCCTCTCTCCTGTAACTTGTCAGATCTATAGTCCTTCCAGCAAATATATCATACCCTCACCCACACATCCCCCCTCCCTCTATACCAAAACCTTCCGCTCCCCCTCCTCCCCCTCCTTCCCCACCTCCCCAACCCCTTCCACCAACCCCTTCACCATCCCCAGCCTCCTCGCCTCCCTCCTCAAATCCTTATCCCGACGCTTAGCCTCCCGCTTGGCGACCCACTCCTCCACACTCTCCACCGCCTTCCGCTCCTGCCCCGTGCGCATCGGCGACACAATCTCCGCCACGATGTGCGTCTTCCACTTGCTCGTGATGTAGCCCGGCAGGATGCGGACGCAGTCGCCCTCGACGCAGGCTTCCGCACCGTCGTGCACGAGGTGGTGGGTGTAGGCGTTGTATTTCTAATAAAAAAGTTAAACGGTTAGATGGTTGGGGTGGTTGGTGGTGGTGTGGTGGGGGGGGGAGGAGGGGGGTAACTTTTCGTATGTGGGAGTTCCAGATTTGCTTGGGGATGCGGACGCGGATGGTTTTTGCGCAGCGGCTGGTGGAGGTTACGATGCCTATTGGCATCTCTCTCTTTTTTTCTTTATTTTTTCTTTTCTTTTCTTGTGTGCGATGGTTTGGTTTGAGTGAGGTGGGTGGTGGTGGTGGTGGTGGTGGTGGGGTTGCACTTTTTCGTTAGTTGCCGTGGGTTATAATATGTTGGTTGGGTTGGGTTGGGTGGGTGGGTGGTTGAAATATAGTGAGGCTCTCGCGCCACGTTTTGAGCCTCGGCCAATGGGGTAGGGTTTCGGGGGTGCGGTGCTCCGGCGTGGGTATCAATTCGTTCTGGAGGGGCAATAAATAGATACCGGAAGTGTGATTGGGGAATCATTTTAGCCGGGGGTTTGGGTCGCGGGTGTCGTTCCGGTTTTTATTATTATTGGCAATAAATTTCTAAGGATAATAGTGATGATAATAACAATAATAATAACAACAGTCCCCAGGGCCTTGACTGTTGTAGAATAAAAATAAAAATAAACGTTCTCCGGGGCTCCGTTTGTATTCATCCGTCTCCGGATATTAAGAATGGGAAAAAAAGATTGGAGGGAAAATAAAATCAGACAAAAAGATTAGCTTTTATCGCCGGATTTTTTGTTTTTGTTTTTGGTTCTGTACAGCTATCTCCCCGTGTTTAGTGCGCCGAATACACCTTTTTGTTCCCACTTCTATAACTAATGACAAACAGACCGTTCATGAAAAGTAGAAAGAGAAGAAAGAGAAAAAAATAAAATCGCATGCAGTGTATTCTGAGGAAACTTTTTACTGGTGCTGGAGATTATACCGAGTTGAGACGAAGGTAGTACCTAGGGTGAATTTTAGCAAAAAAAATCAGGCCACTCCCAAGAACTTTCATGATCAAGGTGAAACTTACTTGGCCATCTCGTACGAAGTCCTTCAATTAACACGTTAGCATTTGCATTACTTACGATGAAACATTCAATTCCCAACTCACCAACAGATCGCAGTGCTCGGCATGGTAGTAACAATGCGAGGTCTGAGCCCCTTAAAGAACCCCCTGTAGCCTTCCCTCTCATGGATAATCTTTGCCGCGTCGAGTAGCCCTTTGCCTATAGAGACGATAAGGTTCTACGGTCCATAACCAGCACAAACAAAGGTGAAACGATTGGTGGACTCACTATTACGGATACGACCATCCTGAGAAGTGCCCCTAGTCTGCAGGAGCGTCTTGATAACGTCCAGAGGTGTAGTCATGGCCGCAGCCACGGCTCCGGCCATTCCGCCAGAGAGACAATGGCTAAACGGATCGTATCTCCGGGTGGGGTTGAGAACCTTGGCCAAGCTTTCGTACGCCGTAAATTGAATCGCGGTAAACGGAATAGTCATGGCCAAGGTCGTGGGGTAAGAGATATAAAAGGCGCGAAAGCCTTCGTTGCGGTAGACCGAACGAGCACAATCGGCAATGGACTCATGGGTGGAGCCATGCACTTGCATGCGCTGTTTGATGACTATTGCAAATCAGTAAAATTATCAGTGGAATCGACATCATGATCAAACCTACCATCGAATGGGTTCATCAAGGCATCACTGGCAATTGTGGCGCAAGCCCCAGCCGTAGCTATGTTGAAATTAGTCGGACAAACCTGAGAAAGGAATTTCGAGCAAGAACCTACCAACCGCAAAAGGATGATGCTCGGATCCAACATTTCCTCCCAGCTTCTGTTTTACAGCTTCGTAAGTTCCAAAGTAGACGGCATGGGCCGGACCTGTAACGCATTCAATATTCAAACCACCATTCCAGTCCGCAAGCTCGCGGGAGACATACCGGCACCAACAGCGACACTTGCAATTCCTCTCCACAAAGAGCGAACTCCCTCAGTAGAAGATATTTGAGCAACTGCGTTCGTAATCCCAGTATACATGGCAGCCGGGGTGGGGTTGACGATTTGCATGCGAGTCTATGCCGTTTATGAGCCGCCATTTCACTCAATTATCTATGGAGGTGTGACAAACCTTAATAGCATCGACCGGATACATCACAACATGTTCCTGTTAGCCAGAGGAGCTCGGTCAGTTTGTTCCTTCTAGATCTCGGCGGACGTATTTCCCTACCATGACACCAGCAAACGCTCCTGCGACCAAATTTGACGTCAAACTTCCACCGCCCAGGGATTCGTAGTCGATGTCTTGAGATGGTACATGCTCAGCCATCGTGTCTTTGATCATGGCAGCCAGGATGAAGAGCGCTGAAAGTAAAGGCTATGAAGGATGGGGAGTGGTAAGGTAGCTAGATAGGTGGAGACCGGAGCAAATTTGTGCGGTAGAGAGGAGCGAGAAAGAAGTGGGTTGACGGCTCAGTCGTGGGGAAGATATAGGAGATTTCGAAGGCTCGGATTGAAGGAGGGCCTGGGACGCACCGTGACGTTGGGCTGAGGAACGGGAGTGTGGTGAGCAGAGGGTGTAACTGAGGGCGAGTTGTAACGACCCTCGTGAATGAGTGGCCCTTTTTTTTTCCCCCTTCGTCCCCCACTGTCCTATCTACCTCAACGGAAGGCAACCAGTAGATCGCCAAGGTTGCTTGTTTTCTTTTCTTTTTTGTAACCTTCGCTCTTTGGAAGTTGGTGGAGTCGCGATGTCCGTATTTCGTCTTGATCTAAATTCGCTTGTTTCAACTTAACTCGCTGTTATGGGGTTCTGCTTGATCCCATCACAATCCTATCCCAGTGCCATGAACATTCACACTCCATCGTCCCGGGGATTCTTCCCGCCCCCCCCCACAGAATAGTGATCACCGTCGTGGTTCATGGAAATCCGCTGCCTCACCATTCGGCATGGATTGACCTTTCCACTAAATTTTTCCGTCCTTCTAAGCTCCCGCATTTCCGAATTGCCCTACCGTACATACCGGCTTGCCGCTCCCGAGGGATGCCCCCACCAGCCCGCGCCAAACACAGGATGCCGATGGGCTGTCGCTGGAGGACGGGGGGCTTTACAGGGATGGAGAAGTGAGGCTCCCAAGGCGGGGGCTAATAAACCAAGCACTCGGACACCTTATCAGATTTTATGTGCCTCACTCGTTGATATTGGCTGGACTGGCATGATGCATGCATCGGAATGCTGGGCCGTACAGCCAAAAAGCCAGCCTTCCTAGTAGAAAATTCACCCATAGAATTCAATATATTTGTGAGAAGCGACGCTTTTTTTTTTTAATTCTGATATATGCATTGCACTATCCACTACTTACTTGAGCTCCGGAAGGATATTGTCGGCAGATGTAACTGTGGGGATACAGTCAGACCTGATTAAACCGCAGCGTCTCCCCTTGGAGCTGGCATATATGTAGCATCGGAACTCACCTGAGACCCCAGTATTGTCGGGCTCAGCAAACATCTTGGACACTTTGCCATCCTCAACAATAAGAGCATATCTCTTGCTCCTAGGCCCACCAAATATAGCCGTTGCATCAAATTTCATGCCAACGGCGTCGGTAAACTCGGAGGAAGGATCGGCTAGAAAGCGGAAGGTCTTATCATCATGAGAGATGAGCGAGTCCTTCCATGCCTACACACATCATACGCCACACATTTTAACGGCTTAATTCAACCTGCGGTATCAGCACAAAAGAGTAAGGCAATCAAACAGACCTTTGTAACAAAGGGGTCGTTGATAGCCACAATATAGGTGGGAACGTCAACTTTAGCTTCGATATATTTGGCGATGTGTACTGCGCTGCAGGCGGGAGAGAATGCTGGCGAAATGGGGGGAGTTAGTGGCTTACGATTATTTGGAAGCACAACTCAAGAATTTGGTAAGATACCGCCGGGAACCCCAAGAATAAGAGCTTTCTTTTTCCCCTCAAGTTCCTCGGCGATGGAGACTTTTTTGCCTAGGGTAGGAAATAGTAGTAAGTATAAGAGCTGTAGCAAAATTGCATGATTCATTACGGTGAAATGAATAACCTACCTGGTGTATCCTCTCTCAATTGGACACTGGGGACAGGGTCACCAACTTTAATGTAGGCGCCAGGCGACGCGTGAAACCCGCGAATGGAAGTAGGGGAAAGAAGGCGGCGAGCAATTGGGAGAGCAGCGGTCTGGAAGCGGAGGGGGGAGAACATATTGATGGTCTGATTAATTTTTAGCATGCGACTCACCAGGTTGGCGGGTCAGGAAGGGAAAGGCAGGGCGGAACTTGGATTGGATCGTTTGCGCACTTTTGTATGTGTTTAACCTGTGAGGAGGAGGAGAAGGCGGATTGGATTGCGGGGTGGGGAATACCCAGGTCTGCAAGGTCCGACTTGGGATGATCTCCATCAGACCCACTGGTGAATTTAGGGTGCAAGCTCACTACTCGAGTAGGCGACGGTGCGGGTACAGGTAACATAACATGAGCAACCCTCCCTCGCTCCCATTCTCTTCCTGCCGCCGACTGCGGGCGAGCTTAAGTAAATGTGCTTCCTTCCCAGTACGAATTGTCATGCCTGTAAGCAGCCAATCGACAATTATTATACCAATATTTGCGTATAACATTATACTCGATTGGGCTTCGCTACTTGAGTGCCTTGAGTAAGCAGAGAGTGGCCTATTGTCAGGACACAACTTTCGCCGCTAGTGCCGGTGCGGCAGACAAGGTGCTCCAGTCTTAACGCCCAGTTCATGGATTCCGCCGGCTTGGTCGCACTTTTAACGGATGCGCTGGTGCTCGACAAAGAAGGACAAAGGTGAAGACCGTATAATTCATATCGTACATCCGGCCAGGAACTGGACAAAGCTTGCTTCCGCAACCGGCCATTTACGATAGACAAGCATTCCATGTCATCTCAGTCGGATAAGGCGTCCCGACACTTGGGTTTGACAGATGGATCCCACATCATACCGGTACAGTACATCAGTTCCGATGGGTTGAGCTCACCAGAGAGATGTTTTCAAAAAATTCGTAAGAGCACCCTAGAATACCCCGCGATTCTCTATCCCCCGGCCAGTCTCTGGCCTCCAGGTTCGGTGATAAAAGTTCCCGAGAGGGTCGGTATTTCCCGGACACAGTGCAAACTAGGCCTGTTGGACGCGCTAAGCCTCGTTGACTTGCATGATGTTCGGGATTCTACTCGTACTGACCTGTCGAGAATATCTGGAATCCTTAGCACGGCTTAGGCTTGGGAAACGCCAAGATTTCCTGATACTTTTGGAATTGGTGCCGGCATACCGTACTTGTACTGTGTGTTCGGGCGCCCTATTTACTCGAGTACGGTACTTGTCAAGTCCACTGTCGGCGGTCGGGCCCTTAGCCTTCGCAATCCGAGACACAACGCCGCAAGGGGGAACAGTGTTTTTCCAGACACGGCATGACTTATTTAAGCTGAGCCCGTCGGATCTCATTAACTGGTATTCGTAATTTCGTTAACCCGCTCCGCTAAGCCTACTGTGGTTTAGACAGTGATTTCTACAGTATTGAGACCCCCACACGGTGGATTTAGCGAGCAAGTATGGTAAACCTATCGAGGGTTTATGGTGATATCCGCTGGTGATCTGATACTGAATCACACGAGCTTTTACAGTGCCGGTACTCGCTCGCAATGCCTCCTGTATCGCAAAATCTGCTATCAGATTATCAGCGGGGACCAGCCCGCCAACCCGGGACAGATTTGGTGACAAGTTAACGGAATTGCCAATACCAGTCATGAGATCAAAGTCCTAAGGGCTGGTCTTATACCGTGTCAGGGAAACGCTGATCCTTCTCATTCTGCCGGAGCTCTTGTCTATGGATGCGGAGATTACAAGGGTCACGGAGATGATGGATTTCACGAGATTTTTGCGGTATTGTGCGTGCTGTACGAGTCCACCGTTTGCAAGCGCTGTTTCCAGACACAATGGGGCACGGCATCTCAGAGGGTTCGTGTTTGAGTCTGCAGGCAGCAGCTAACCACACAGTTTAGTCTAACCAATCATCTCGTTGTGATCATCGAGCCACTCTCTCTTTCTGCTTCCCCCGGGTTGGCACGGTCACCGCTTCCACCGCCCGACCTACCAATTGGAGGCTGTGGGGTGAAGGGAGGGAAAAAAAGAAGGAAAAAAAAAGAAGGAAGAAAAAGAAAGATACCTGTACGAGTACCCTACGGCAACAGCAATCCAAATACAGCGAGCCTACCCCAAATCTTCCAGCACACCTGCCTTTACGCGAGATCTTCTGAGTGACAAACCGTGCTATGCTCACAATCCATTGGATGGTATTTCTTTTCCCTTTCGTTCTTTCTTTTGTGCAAGCATAAAAGAGGAGAAACTATTGAAGCTATGAATTAAATTTCTGAGGCCCAGGTTGTTGCTTGGGAGATTTTGAAGTGGTCAACCACAAGGCTTGCCACGGTGCAATATCAGGACTCTTGCCCGCTGCTGCTACGCATCGATACTATAGCCTACCCCACTCGACCACTGCAGAGCCATATCTGGGAGGCAGAAGAGTTATGTAGGTACGATAGTTACGAACCTGGGAAGGGCGGGCCGCCCGCCCAGCGAAGGGGAGCGCGAGGTGTCGTGCGCTCCCTGAACCAAGTAGGGTTTGTTTAAAGGGAGTGATACCAATACCCAACCGGTATGGTATTATAACTAGGATTGATCTTTTGGGGCAGTGTGCTATGTTAAATGGTTAAACAAGTTATCCTGGATGTGCTGAAGGGAGGGATGTTTATGTGGATTTGCATTGTAATATTATATTAATCGTGCCTATCAGAGCTACTATCGTACCGTACTCGTACGCTGTGCCATGGTGCCCTCAAACCCTGTGTTGGTAGAAGAAATGAAAAAGAAATACCTTTGCATCATGAATAACTCAAGAGCAATGGCACAGTGGGTCTTGATAGGGAGATTCCGAGATTGAAAGGCAAGATTTAGAATCAAAAATGGTTACAGGCATTCTGCAAGCATCACAGCTCTTTTTCATGGGTTGAGTTCTGCAATGACAAGGGTATTCTGCTTCAATGGAGAGCATAGGCATTATCGACATCACGGGCAAGGAAAAACTTCTCCCTTCCCTCCAGTGGCTAGGGCGTCTCCACCTTTATCTTCTTCCTCCTCCGCCGCTGTCCTCCCCTCCCCCCTGTTCGTCCTCCTCCTACCCTATCATTGACCTTCTTCCCTCCCTTTTTTTCTCTCTCTTCAGCTACGGTTCTCCGACACTGCCACATTACAATCCTCTATCCCCAACGGATTCTCCGAGCTTTCAAAGATACTTTCGCGTGGTCAACCACCCCCCCACTCAATATTGGAGACGGTTACAACTGACGTTCACCACGCCCACCGCGAAACGGTGCCATCTACTGTTATAGCTCGCAGCTTATTTCTACGCATCAGGAGTTTTTCTGTGCTATCGGGACTTGCCCTTGCGGCTCTGCTGCCACATTTTTCCCGCTCGTCTCCGCCTTCTCTCATCTCGCACATCAACGCCTCAGCGCCCCGGGCTGCTCTGCTTGTCTGGGGTATCCTCGGATTCATTGTCCCCTGCACACTGGGTGTCGGCGCGAAATATAGGTTGGGATGGAGGGAAATAGTTCCGGCGGGGGCGGCGCTGGTGGTGGCTCGGCTGCGAACAGCAGCAGCGACTTTGTATGTTGCTTCACTGTGTCCTTGTTCCTGGAGGCAAGCTCTAATAGTTATTTCGTCATGCGTCCCCTAGGTTCGAAAGCTCTACAAGTATGTGCCAATCCTACGGTTGCGGAAATATGTGGAGCCTAATAACTTACAACCATAGAATGTTGGAGGATCCCACACATCGGCAGACTGTTCGGTGGAGCGATGCTGGTGATAGTTTTATAGTTGTAGATGTATGGGACCACTTGCCCTACTCCTCAATGGAATCTCCCTTCGATTCCCCATGATTAACCGGATGGGTAGACCAACGAGTTCACGAGAAACATACTGCCAAATCATTTCAAGCACAGCAATTTTGCTAGTTTTGTGAGACAACTGAATAAGTGCGCCTTACGTCAAAAGCCAGACCCTTCTCACAAGCTAATGCATCATAGGTATGATTTTCACAAGATTCGGAACAATGAGGAGGGTGGAGGCAATTCTTATGGGCACCAGGTTCTGTCCCACACAATACCTACGCAAGAAGAGCGCGTTCTAACCGGAATGGAGTATCAAGACTTGGGAATTTAAACATCCAGATTTTCAAATGAACAATATAGACAACCTCGACAACATCAAGAGGAAGGCTCCTGCACCGCGGAAACAAGCACAGCAGAGCGAGGATGGGGGCGTGCAACAGATCGAGGAATTGAACAATCAGGTACAGGACTTGTCAAAAGTCAACCAGGAGATGACCAACCAAGTTCAACGCTTGGCCAGCGATAATCATGCTGTTATTCAAGAACTGAATACAATGCAGCATGTGCTTCAACAACACGAGGAGCGGGTTAGAATACAAGAGAAGGTGATAAATAACATCATGGTGTATCTACAGAAGCTGGACGATGAGATAAAGGAAATGAGACCAGTTGGTGGTAATCCTTCTCAACAGAGACATGACAATGATGGAAGGCCTTCGGCTCCCGTCTCTCCTGAAAACTCTGTGACTGGGCCTGTTACGAGTGCTTCAGGTTCTCGAGAGCATCTATCGACCCCGCTACAGCGGGCTCAGATGCTTCTTAACAACCACCCCGAGATACTAGATGCCAATCCTACTTTGGGGAGGTTTAGAGGCCTTTCCCAATCGGGACCTTCTGAGACGACTGATTATAGCGACTTTGGAACTGTGAACCGCCTCGCACAGAACGACCAACGGCCAGCAGAATTGTCCAACGGTATACCTACTATCCCGGAGGATGGAAGTGCCACATTTGCAATCAGCCCAGGAACCACAATGGTAGAGCCTTTCCCCAACGGGAATCTCGGGTATCCCATGCATCCTCCACAGCACGAGAATGGAAGCCTAGGCATACGTGGAAGGCCAGCTCCTGGCCGGAAACGAAGTACTCCATTTGTCCCCCCAAATTGGCAAACCCCACCCAGAGTGTTACTAGTTGAGGATGATCCAACTTGTGCACGGATTGGATCTAAGTTTCTTCAGACAGCGGAGTGCAGCGTTGATATGGCAGTGAGGTCCCCTCTCTTATGTTCTAAATTGGCACGAGTAGCGCTTGTATCGTGCTGCGCAATGTTTCCATTCTCCGGATTTCCATTCTACGGCTCGCATCCCTGTTCCTTTGTTCTAGTCCTTCACTGGGCGAACGCTACCCGCTTTTATAGCTTTCGTATGTTAATGATGGCTAACCCTTCTCTCAGAGCAATGGATTAATAGCTGTCAATAAGCTCAATAGCGGGAAATATGACCTTGTTCTCATGGATATAGTCATGCCGCAGCTCGATGGTGTCTCAGCAGCTTCTCTGGTCAGACAGTTTGATAACACGACCCCAATTATAGCGATGACATCTAACATTCGCCGAGACGATATCAATATGTATTTCAATCATGGTGAGGCATTTTACCAATAGGAATCGGTGACAGGGCTAACTTAAATACCTTTTAGGAATGAACGATGTATTACCTAAGCCCTTCACTAAAGAAGGGCTTCTCAACATGCTCGAGAAATATCTCTCGCACCTCAAGGCTAACGAAGGGCAAATACCTCCACAGTTAAATTTCAATGAGCACGACAATAGGATTATTGAGGAACAAGGGGATATTATGGCCAAAAGTGGACTTAAATACTCTGAACCGCCTTCAAAGTCTCCTCAGAATGCGGTACTGTATGGGCGCCCACCCGCTAATACAGACGGGGGCCCAATCGGGGAAGCGCCCCCAGCTGTTGAAGATACGGCCTACGCGAACATCATACCGGGCTACTTGGGCGATAGTACTGCCCCTCGCGCAACCGGCACCTTTCCTCCCCCTGAAACCCTTGCTCATGGAGTCCGGCGAGGTGCTTCAGAAATGGATGACAGCCAGCAACAGCTCATGGGCCTCGATGCTAAAAAGACTCGCTATTAGGCTTTTGTTAGCAAGTCAGGCTATTGCGTTTTTTTCACCTCCCTATAGTCTCTCTTTACCCTAGAAAGCGCTTTAGAACCATGGGTACGGCCATCTCTGGTGGTTTCTTCCTATGCCTTTGTTGGGATGTTGATACGAGGGTGATTCCATTGTTCCCACGTGCCCCTTCAACGGGGAGGGGTTATCACGTTCTCCATGGCATAACGTTTTTTATTTGTCTTTTTTTCCATCTGGAACCATGGCGTTTGCTTTAATTGATCTTTAATTTCATTTTTTATCGGTGGTCGTTTCTATGACTTGTTCACTCCTCGAGGTTGGTAGTTGAGGGTTCGCGGTTCGCAGTTGTGCATAGCTACTCGGGTTCTATTACTACCTACCCTTATCCCTTTTTTATTTTATTTTGTTGGTTTGCTTGTTTTTTTCTTCTCGCTTTCCTTTTGCTGGGGGGTTTTCTTTCCTGTAAACTTATTGGTTGGGCGTCTGCCCTTGTGGGGGTTTGGGAGTTTCTGCTGGCTTAATACTGGATGAGTGGATCATCAGGGCAGAAGAGCCTCGTTCGAGTCTGAGAGGGAGAGAGGTGCGAATAGCCTGACTCTTGGGATTTGACTAGACTGTGGGAGCAAGCTAATGCATACTGTGCTGGAGAAAAGCTGCGCTCATTATTCATCAAATAATATGGAGCTGGCGTTCGGCAATAATACGAGGATAACCATCTTTGTTGTAAATTATGATACAGTGCTCCGCCAGGCTCCAACCCCAACACTGATTCACTGAATTGGGGGCATCTGGCGGGGAAGGATTGGAGGATTGGCGCGGGGGATTTTTTTTTAGCGCGGGGAATGGGGGTAAATAGCTAAACACTGGCGAGAACAACAACATTACTCGAGTAGATATTTCAGCTCCTAACCTGCTGCCAATACTCTACTCTGCCGGCATGAGTAAATGGTTTGCATGCTCTCAGCGGGTTCCCCTAGGATAGGAAGCTTGGTCAATCACCAAGGAGAGTCATGATAAGATTTCTGGGAGTCATAGGGGACTATAAATTTATCATGCCCATGCAAAGCTTGAAATGGTTCGCTACGGCTCTTGTACCCGTACTGCACCAGTAATCCGTGACCCTCGGAAGGCTAAGGTAAAGCCACCCGCTGAGTCACTCGAATCGGTGTAGTATTAGTTGTTGGCTGTGGCTGTGGCTGCGCCGTATACAGAGGTGAGAACGGTTCCCTCTGACGAGTTACTTTACAGCTTCCTTGCGCTCCTCCGCCCTGTTACCTTGCTGCTTACTTACAGCACCGAGACACTTGTAGCCTCCTCTCTTTCCTCTCTTTCCCGCTTTTGCATCCTCCTCCTCCTCCTCCTCCTCCTCCTCCTTCTCCCCCTCACTGTCTGTCTACTTTTCCTACTTCTTTACTTGGCCTCCCTGTCGAGATAAAGATCATTCTCCTGCCGGACTTCACCCTGAACCCTTTGGCGTGTCAACTTTGTCCTTTTCGACTCCTGGATACCCTCGCCTTTTTGCCTTTTGGCCCTTCGTGACCTGCTGACTTTACACGGCTTATACACCTCCTTTCGTCTCGCTCTATACCACCTTCCTTCCTTCGCTCTCTGCCCTAATCCTCTTGTTACGCTACCTCTTGTGTTTTCCGCAGCCATAAAACGGTGTCGTTGTTGGGTCCAAGATCCAAGCAACGAGCCTTCACACCTCTTGTCACAACGGTTGCCTCTACCAAAAAACGAAAGGCTGCGGATCAGGTCGAGGCCGACAACAAACCAGCTCTAAAAAAATTAACTCCGGTCGCTCCATCTACAACTTCAGTAACCACGACAATGTCGAGCGATGATGAATTTATGTCAGACCAGTTGTCAGATGATCAGTACGAGGATGATGACTATAGCTTGGGTGAGCTCGGTACGTCATAGTAGACTCAACATTCCATTTTCCTCCAGAATTACTGACAGCTTTTTCACAGAGGAAGACGATGACCGCTACTTAGACGATGTTAAGGACGAGAAGCCGTCGAAAAAGGCCTACGAGGTCGATTTCAAGATTCATTCTGATGAGCAGATTCGTACCGCGCAGCAGATGCAGATTGAGGAGGTTTCTAGTATTCTGGGTCTCCCGGTGGAACAGTGCGCCATATTACTGCGTTTTTTCAAATGGCAGAAGGATCGGCTCATTGAAAAGTATATGGATAGCCCAGATGAGGTACTGGAGGATGCTGGCTTGGGACCAGGATACGAAGCCCCAGCCGTGCTTGAGAAGTTGAAAGGATTCAGCTGTGAGATCTGTTGTGATGATGAGCGTGGCCTAGACACATATGCCATGAAGTGTGGCCACCGTTACTGCGCGGATTGCTATCGTCAGTATATTGAGTCGAAAATAAAAGACGAAGGAGAAGCAAGCCGCATAGAGTGCCCTGCTGAGGGCTGTTCTAGAATTGTGGGATCGAAGACTATTGATCTCCTTGTCCCTTCTGAGATTAACCATAGGTAAGATCTTGGGACCACGCGGTTGTGCATGACAACCTAGCTTACTCTCGGTTCAGATACAAAGAACTACTTAACCGGACATATGTCGACGATAAACCAAATCTGCGATGGTGTCCTGCCCCCAACTGTGAATATGCAGTGGATTGCGCGATAAGGCCGACACAACTACATGCAATTGTTCCAACTGTCCAATGCAATTGTAACCATCAATTCTGTTTTGGATGTGGTTACGCAGACCATCTTCCCTGCCCGTGTCTCCTTGTTAAGAAATGGTTGAAGAAGTGTGAGGATGATTCGGAGACTGCCAATTGGATATCCGCGAATACAAAGGAGTGCCCGAAATGCGTTTCTACAATAGAGAAGAATGGGGGCTGCAATCATATGACTTGGTAGGTTTCCAGAACCTTCTTAGGTGTTTGGATTTGCCTAATTGAGTTACTTAGTCGAAAATGTAAACATGAGTTTTGCTGGGTTTGTATGGGACCGTGGCAGGAACATGGCACCAGTTGGTATAACTGTAACCGGTTTGAGGAGAAGAGTGGATCCGAGGCCAGGGATCAGCAGGCGAAATCTCGTGCGTCATTGGAACGATATCTTCACGTAGGTTTTGAGCTTGCCCGTGTCCTGCAAGGTTTGGACTAACATTTCCATTCCAGTATTACAACAGATATGATAATCACGACCACTCAGCAAAATTGGATAAGGATCTTTATGTTAAGACGGAGAAAAAGATGACGACCCTCCAATCATCCTCTGGTCTGTCGTGGATTGAGGTTCAGTACCTCGAGGCCGCCTCCAAGGTTCTTCAACAGTGCCGCCAAACCCTTAAATGGACATACGCGTTTGCATTTTATCTGGAGCGGAACAACCTTACATACATCTTCGAAGATAACCAGAAAGATTTGGAGATGGCAGTCGAGACATTGAGCTCACTCTTTGAGATGCCAACCGATCAACTTGCCAACGCTAAAAAGGAGATGATGGATAGAACCGCGTATGTTAATAGTCGGCGTATAATACTCTTGGAAGACACAGCAAAGGTGCTTGCGGAAGAGAAGTAAATTTCCCTACCCAAGTGTTGGGTGGTCGTTGATTCGTATGCTGACAACGTTGATTTGTAGCTGGAAATTTACGGTTGATTTGAAGCAGTAAGCCTGCAGTAGATATCAATCTCCTAGTCACTTGAGTAGAGCTTGTCATTTCTTATTTTACTTTCTCTTGCGGTTCGGACTGGTGGGTGTTATCATGGGGTTGGTTGGTGGAAATTTCCTTACAGCGATAGGTTCAAGCAATTAAATGTGGAAAGTAACGTTTTTTTTTAAAAAACCTCCGCGCTTGGTATTCCTTCTTTTCGACTAGTATTGTGTTTTAATCCTTCGGTCAAGTGAGGCTATGGGGTCCTACTTTGTCCTGGTTGTGCCCATATTTTGAATCTGTTTCATAATGGAGTCTTTTTTTCACTTCTTTTGATTGAGCATGGAAATGGGATCTACATTGGGATACAGGAAGGGAATTGGTGAACATGGAAGGCAAAGGAGGGATTATTATACACTTTTTGCTTTTGTTTTTTTTGTGCTCTTAGTTTTGTGTTTTGCTGCTCTTCATTGGTTCCTTTTCTTTTCTCATATATTCCCAATCCTTCTCCCTCTCGCGATCACCTTTCACATACTTATCTCGTCCGGTTGATCGTTGATCAAATCGTGCGCTGTCGCTTTTTTTCTTCTTTCTTTCCATTTCCATTCTTTCCCTTTTCGTTTTTGTTAGGTCTTGGATTGTTCATTCTCTCAGCGGTGGGGTTTCTTCTGATAGGGAGAAAAAGTTGAAATGTTTTACTTAGATAGCAGAGTGAAGTGGCCAAAGTTGAAACTCGCCAAGGCCACGCATACGGTAATTAGGCTACGATATCCCGTTGTCTTTGTTTATGGTAACTTACTAGTAGAGGACCGTCTCTTATCTGTACTTATTGGTAATATATGGAATGCTGAGGTTTCTGTACTAGTACTCAAGTATGATAGGAGGTTAAGTTATTTTTCTTGGAATTCCTCCCAATGGGATGGAGCGGTATACAGGTATTATGATGTAAAGCGGTTTAGTTGGAATTTCATGTGAGTACTCGAGTACAATACGAGTATTATAGGTTATAGCATCTCGGCTGGTTTGCGCAGAGTGAGAATTTTAACCTAAATTCATTGTGGTGGTCCCTAACAAGCTCCCCTGCCCTGGCCTACACCTACAGGCACTGTATCACCGTCAAAGAAGCTTATACGGACCACCCTACCCTAACAGCCCCCTCTCGGACACAGTGCCTCACCACCTTAGCCTTGGAACCTTCTTGCTTGTTTATGCCCTATATCCCACGCCTCCCCCTTAATCTACTCGCAAAGCTCTGTCCTCGTTCAAAAACTTCACTTTCGTCACTATCCACAACTCCCCCCGCTTTCCCGTCGCAACTCTCCTCCCACCTTCCACTTGCTCCCACAGCTATGTACGCCTCCAACAATCGTTCAGGAGGCTATGGCTCCAGTGGGGCCTACGAGATCACACCCATGAGGCCTACCGAGCGTTCTCCGGCTTCGCTAGGGAAATGGAACGCCCAAGACCAGCCATTGCCAGAGAGAACAGCTATCAAAGCCATCCATGTCTACGACTTCGATAACACACGTAAATAATACGTCTTTCCATAGATGAAAACTACGGTCGCTGATTGATGTTTAACCTGCGGCATAGTTTTCAAGTCGCCGCTTCCTAATGCCAAGATCTGGCACTCCAGTACTCTCGGGCATCTGATGAATCAGGATTTCTTCAAAAGCGGAGGTCCGGTTTTTCCCTAAATGAATCCCGGAAGTTTTGTTTTTTTCTTTTTATTCTCTACAAAGTGCTGATTAGGTCCTACAGGTTGGTGGCATGACTCGCGAATCCTTGCGGCTACCGGCGCAGGCATCGAGACCGAGGAGCCACGAGGTTGGGAAGGCTGGTGGAACGAACAAGTTGTGTCTTTAGTCAAGCTCTCCATGCAACAGAAGGATGCACTCACGGTTCTCCTCACTGGGCGTTCTGTGGCGGGGTTCGTACCGCTTATCAAGCGGATGGCTGCTAGCAAGAAACTCGATTTTGACATAATTGCGCTGAAGCCCCAGAGAGGGCCTGCTGGAGAAAACATCAAGAGTACCTTTTATTTCAAGAGCATGTTCTTGAACGATCTCCTCAGCACCTATTTCCACGTCGACGAGGTCAAGATCTATGAGGATCGCGAAAAACACGTGAAGGCGTTTGAAAAATTCCTCAGGGATTACATTAGGATCAATTGTCAGAATAACGTTCCGAGGACCGGTCTCACGGCAAATGTTATACATATCGTTGATGAATCCGTAGGTCACTTGGTCACAATTCCGGCGTCATCTGCTGATTTCACTTTGGCGGATTCAGACACTTCTGGACCCAGTGACGGAGGTTAGGGAAGTTCTGAAGATGGTTGAGGATCATAACCATATTGTCGCGGGGGGTACGGGGCGCTTAGTCATCAACAAGACCGTCAAATACACCGGTAAGGCGGCATCAAAGATCCCTCTATTGGTAATTAATATTTGTGTTTGCAGGTTACCTTTTAGCGCCCGCAACTACCTCCCGTTTGCTCAACACCCTCAACATCCCAGGCCTTGGGCGTAACCATAAGGATATAAGACTTAATGGGACTGGAATCATGATATCCCCTCGCGCGGCCGATAGCCAAGTGTTGATCAATGCCGGTCCCCTAGGAACTAGGGTCGACTTTGTGGTCACCGGGTGGGGTCACTTTGAGAATAAAGTTTGGGCAGCATTGGTACGGCCCGTGGATCCGAATTATAAGGTTTATAGTGGTGAGCTGCACATCGTGCCTTCGTTGAGATTATATCTGACTCATTCACAGTATTGGATAGTAATCGCCCGGTAATCGTGCTTGCGATCCGTCGCGATGGGAAACCCAGTGACGCCCAGAAAATCACAACTTGGCAGCAGGTCCCTGCTGGCAACTTTATTATTAAAACGATGATTGCTGAAAAAGCCTATCTTCGTGTCGAAGACGAGGGTTACCAGCCAGAAGGTAAGCGGAGCAGCTAGTAATCGCTGAGCCAAGTTCTAGAATAGTTCGACTAACGCCCTAGTAGAAAAACCTTCGCTCCACCCATCACGTCGCGGAAATTTCCAAGGGCGCCACGTTCCGTATAACCAATTCGGGTCAAACCGTGGCCGTGGCGGTAGGGGTCGTGGGCGCGGTTATGGTACCAGCAATGCCAGTAGAAGAGGAGCCAACCCAGAGCACAGACAGGAAACCCGGCCGGCAGACAAGGACAAGAACGGCGGGTACCATGCATACGAACGGCACCAACAAGGTAATAGGCCTGTAGAGCCTCAGGATATGCAGTTCTTGAGCGAGATGTATGAATAGTGGTACGCTAGGTTGTGTTTTACCCGGTTGGCAAGGGTAGGCGAGGGGGGGTTAATCTCTTGTTTTGTCTTGTTACGGTATGGTTCTGGTTGGCTGGAGTTGTGTGCTGTAATGTACTCTAGTATTTGCGGCAATTTCGATTGACTATTATTGCTTACTACCTCATCTTTGTGCAATGGCAGTGAGCCGTGGGACGAAGAGATGTGAAGCGCGATTGAAGAGCGGGGTGTTGCGCAAGTGCCCGTCGGTGGGGGGATGGGCAGGGCGTTGTGGGGTAGAGAAAAACAACATTGCCAACAATATCCTTTGAAAATTCCAGCGTGCTCAAACACTCCTTCAACAGACTATCGCATCTTTGGGCTTGCCCCTGTTGGAATGCCCTTCCAAATACCGAGTGATAGTGTATGTACTCGGGAAGCCCCCAGACACAAAATATCAATCGTCCGGGCGAAGTCCTCCCCAGCATTCATTCGGGACTACAAAACCCCTCCAGCACCCTTTGGGCCGTTTCCGCGATTGAAAGTCCGCACTTGTCGCTTTGCTTCCACTGGGCTCCCCCCCCCCCCCCCAGCTAGCTCGTACGGGTTCTATTCTATTCTGTCCACTTTAAGAGTATTGCTGGTCGACCGGGAGGAAGGAAGGAAGGAAGGACTTGAATACCCTACTTACTTACTTGTTTTTAGTCTGCACCTTCCTGGTTTTGCCAATGCTGGAGTATATGTATGGACTGCCTACGTATATATACGAGGGGAGCGGGAGCGCGGGGGAAGTAAAGGTGGTATATAGATAGATAGATAGATTAGCAACTCTTGTTTTGTTTTTTTGTTCATTCTGTCTGATATTGTGGCATGGTGGATGGGATTGGAAAATAGGATAAAATGGGTGGATTGGTCTGGCTTGGCTACCCCCCGCGGCGAAGCGTGAGGGGTGGTTGGTTGGTGGTGGGGGTTTGTTGGTTGGTTGGAATTGCTCGTTGCGAGGGAAGGCTCTGGGGTGCCGTGACTTGGAAGGGGTGTGCGATGAATGGGGGTGGTGGTGGTGGTGGGGGTAGTAGGAAGGAAGGAAGGAAGGAAGGAAGGCGTGATGGTGGATAGAGAGAGAGAGGGTGGGTGGGGAAATGGCGAACGCATTGGACTAGTGGTGAATGGGCTGGGCTGGCAATGCGGGGAGGGAAGGAGTGATAACTTATATCTGGTTGAAGAATTCATACTTCTTGGTTGTGATGGTGTTTTGTCAATGGGATTAAGGAAGTGGAAAAGAAAACTTTGGGTCGTGGCCGTTGGAACTCGAGGTTTGTTTCGTTGGGTATGTTTCCTATTGTAATGGTTGTATATTCTCGTATGGTGGTGCTTCGAGTTGGTTTGTGTGTTTTTGGTCTGCGGGTGTACTGTGGGCGTGACAGTACTAAGTGCTGTACAGCTTGGACATAATATGTTACATATATCTCGTTGATATATTTCATGGGAATGATTGGGAATTAAGCATGTTATTCTCTCACCTGGTGTTTCGGATAGTTCAATTAGTTAGAGGCGCATCTTGACACATACCGTAGTGCGTGGAGCAAACAGGGTGGACATATTCCATCTAGATTGTAGTCAAAAGCCAATTATTTTCTCCTTTTGGTTCTTTTTTGCTAATTTTCGCTTCTCGGATAATATTATGATATAATTATAACATGAAAATCCAAAGCCTCCAAAAACACAACTATGAAAGATATGGGATGAGAACCATTTTCTCCTTCAAATCCCAATAATCACAAATGTTATTTCACCACGAGCCGAACCATAACTCATTTATCACGGCGATACCGGTCCCTAGATCCCTGCTACGGAATCCCCCCAACACGAAAAAGGGGAGAAGGGCTACTGGTATGCAAACAAAGGCCCTGACTGATCCCACTATTGCGCTCTCATACTCAACTAAGGTAATTAATACTCTATCCGTAATAGAATTAGCAATCTCAGCACCCCCCAAGTCGTTGATGCTCAAATATCAGACCTAGGAGACCGCCCGCATCCTGGTAGTATTTCAAGGTAATCACTTGGGAGATAGGCAAGAAATTCCCGCAAAACGGGATCCCAGACCTGCCTAGCTGCTCTGATATCCGCCCTTTTTTTCCGGCATATATCCTGCGAATCCCCAGTTTCGGATACGGTACTCCTTGCCTACTCTGAGTGCCAGCGAAGGAACGCCACCTGTTCTGTGAAGTGTGTGCCTTGCACCGCCCTCCTCTAGGAAAGCTGCTGATAATTCTTGCCCTGCCGTACCCTCAGGTAAAAGCAGTATGGTATCTCCCATACACCGCGCATGCGGCATAAGCCATGTGCTCACTAGTTCCAAACCCAGGCGAGTCAGCATGGGCGCGGAATCCTTTTTAGCTATTGCACATTGCTTTTGCTCTTCTAATCTAAGTGATAGGAATCCGCAGCATGGAGGCCTCTTCCCGGTGTGCTTGAATGAGTGGCCTAAGCATCTGTGGGTTATACCTTCAAATTGACAGGATTGTGGGTCGAAGCTCCGTCCCTGACCATCAAACTGCTTTGCCTAGACACTCGTGGACCCCGCATGGGTCCCTGAAGACTCTGGCCCCAGTGTTCTGTCCCATCGACCGGGGTTACCTGGACACTACCAGGCTCTGAGTATTAGAAGTAAACTGGACACTTGGGGTCACTGTGTGTACTCAGCCCCCATCCCCAATATTTCTTGCCCCTGACATACCTCTGTTCCCCCCAAGCGTTCTTGTGCTTCTTGCCCTCGACAACCTATTTGGAGCATTGCCAAAAATACTGGAAGTCAATACTGTCCTAACTGGACAGGTACATTCGATTTCTCCCGCCCAAGGTCCGTGCCGTGGCCCGCAAAAATCCAGTCTTAATCTTGTAATCTTCCTTTGTTTATGTTATCGCTTCCTGGTCAGAAGTTAAGGTTCCTCTCTTGCTTTCCCGCATCCTTTTGCCCCAATTTCTCGCTCTTTTCTGTTCTCAGAGAACTGTCCCAGCACCCAAATGTTTATTTTCCTTCTCACACCCCTTCCGCATGCCCCGCTGTAGTAACTGCTTTACCTGGCGATGTTAGCAAGATGCATATCTCCCGCCCGCTCTATACAATAACGAAGTTCGTGCCCTACTACAAGCGTATACTAACTATAACCCAATGTCATTACCGACATTTCAATCCATTCCTCAAACTCGGAGCTTCCCGTTTACCCTCCACCCTTTCCTTTTCCTTCTCCCCAACTACTCCTATCCCTTACAGGGCAGATATCCCGTGCCACCTCCCTTTAATCACAAGCTCTCACTCGGAGGGCTCATCCCACCCATGTTAGTCCACTCTTTGCTTTCATCCCGGCCGGGCTCCCCATCAGTCCTGCGATCTCGGGCCTTGCCCTCAATAACGCACCACATGTTACCCCTTGTAATCACCTCCCATTGGCCATGGCAAGCCCAACCTAGTCTCCCGCCCTCCGTACCGCTTCCGCCTTGCTTTTGCTCGCGGAGGAACTTCATGGGGGATAGCTTCTAGGGTTGAGGGCAAACCACAAGCAGGACTGGCTGCCCAACCGCGTCACTCTCGGATCGAGGGACTTACCGGTAAGTTCTGCTGGCTCGATCCACCGCATCAAATCAACCTTCCGCCCCCAGAAATATCCCGATCCCATCGGTCTGTGCCACCGGGAGGTGGAATTGTACCTATCGTTTGCATTCCGCCCCTCATGTCTCATACTTTCATTAGTCCCTTGCCTACAGAGCTTCCTTAGCCCCGCAGTTACCGGTATTTACCATCCCCTAACCCTTTAAAGCCAAGCTCATCACTCCCCTCCCTTCTGTCACTCCGTCCGTTGGATTTCCACTCTCAGCCCTTCCTGAAGCCGGTTCCACCGGAGGAACCGCTTTAGTGATGTTGCATGACGAAGGCATCTTGTCGCCATGGAACCTGGAGCCCGACCTAAGCCATTCGTCCGTTCGTGCCCAGATTCTGACAACTCTCGGCTCTCTAGCGCGTAATTTGTCCCCTAATCTTGAGACATATAGGTAAGCTCACGGATGTATGATCCTAGCCACTTGATAGAGGGCCAGCGAATGGAATTCATGGCCCGAGGAGTAACTTGGTCTTTTTGGCCGCGGGACCACTGCCTTACCGATATTCAGCTTCAGCTTGTGGCCCTAAGCACATAACGGCTCGGGGAAGGGATTAGCCGTACAAGTGCTCTTGTAGGTTAATATGTACTATATGGTGATCCGAGCACCTTACCACCCGTAACCGATTTCCTGGGGGGATCCTAACTTTGATGCCGTAGAACTTTGAGTTCCGGAGGCGTCCCCCAGGGTTCGGCTCACTAGGTGTTGCCTAGAAGGAAAAAAATGATGTGGTTTTTCTATCAATCTCACTCGTCGGCTCCGGGGCGCTCCCTCCTAATCCCATGCCATTTTTCCACCTTCATTTTCCCTACTTTAGATTTCAACAGGCCGGAAAGGCGTTGTGCTGAGACCTCAAGCCGGGTTGTATTTGCCCTCTGCTGGTATATCCAATCCTGCTCACTCGTTTGGACCGTTCCGAGCACTGGTCTGTGGGATGAAAATCTCATGGCATTGTTGGTTGTAGTAAACCGCCGAGGTGCCACACCACGCTGCTGTGTCCTTGGTACGATAGGGTGGAATGAGAGGCGTTTTCTACAGACCAACCGGGCATGAAACCACACTTTACCTCAAAGTCTAGTAATTGGTAGGAGCGGCCTTGAAACTGCCGCAGCCCCCGTATTTGGTGGGTGTCTATCCATCTCAACTCGCTTGGACCAGAAATGATATAAATGACGTGTACGTCTCAAGTCATAGCGGGTATGCTCCCAGTTGGAAGTCTTCAAAGCCAGACCAGCAACCCATCGCGAGACAAACATCCGAACAAAAAAGCAAGAAAACAGGATTCAAACTCATGGTAGCACGACTCGGATACAAGAGTAAACTTACGGTTCTCCCTTCATTCCCGGAAACGAACCCCACTGCCTCGAGAGGTAATAATACAGTACCGTAACCTTCCACAAGGTTGAGGAGGGGGACGAGGCCATATTCTCGAGACCTTCTCGCAATCACGAGCGAATCTTCTTCCTGTTTTGTTTTTTGTTTTTTTGCCCTTTCCCCGATTTTTTGACCCAGTGCACCCCTTCTCCTCTTTCCTTACTATTTGCCGCAGTTCATATAACCACGACGGCCCAGGCGATCGAGGCCCTCGCTTTATGAACGAATTTGTCAACAGAAACACGGGGGCCGACACTCGGGATGGTTGGTAAAAAATAAAAAAATAAAAAAAGAACAACGAGGCACGGTCATTTTGAAGTGACGTAGGGCGAGTCGGGGGGGAGACACCAGGGTCGAACCGGTAGGTTTGCCATTGCGGCTGTCCGAGACAGTATTAGGGGCCCCCATTGGATTGAACTGATCCGGTGATGGGATATTATGGGGGGAGGTGTGCGGTTCGTGTTTTGATCAACCGACGGGAACCAACCCTGAGTTCAGGTTCAATGAGATCTCTGGGAAGCGACGCTAGCAGATTTAAAGCTTCGATTGGTGGAAGACGGATAAGTTTTGTTTTTCCAAAACCGTATGGGGAAATAGGAATCGAAAGACAAAGACATAAGAAGCCAGATCTCACTGCCGAATGTATCGTGCTTCTCGGAGAGGATCGATTGCCCCTCCCCTCACTTCCCTTCTTCCGTGCTTGTATCTCCTGCCGTGCACCCAATAGCTATTCATGGAAGAGACAAAATTACAAGGCGAGACACAATAGGGCCTCAAGGGAAATAAAACGAAAGGAAGGAAGGGCTAGAAACACGCGCAAAAAAAGAAAGAAAGAAAGAAAAGAGGAACTGGTGTTGGTTTTGGCTCTCCCATCGGCCAGTAAATGGTTACTAGAAACTCGATCTTGATAGATTTCGCTACACTTGATTTGCCTGGACAAGGCATGTGCTCCTGCAGATCCTTGCCGTCCAGATCTCGCGTATCTAAGGGGAATCGGAGAGTCAGCGCTGAGCTTCCGAGGCAAGTTCCGGGGAAAGGGAGCCAAAGCTGGGGGACAGGATCTCTGATCCCTATTGTTCATAAATCTCCTAAGGAGAGCGATGCTCTTCACGCAAGGAACAATTATTATTTTTTCCATGTGTTTGCGTGTGTCTGTGTGTGCATCGTTGGACCGAGATGAGCCATGAACAACAACGACAACCACAACAACCGCCTTTCGACATCACGAACCTGAATCACACAAACACACCTTTCAACCATTAGAATTCGTGGAAAATTCTACCCATACTAAGCCTGATAATTTATAATCCCGCATTTTTTCATAGACTCGATCCACTAACCCTTGCTCCCGGATCCATAGATCATGACCAAAACCACCTCCCAATTCGCTAGACATGTAAATTCCGCTTTTCAAGTGCAACCCTTTTCTAACCAGTGCTCTACCGGTACTTGCAACGACTCCCTTTGTCCTTGAGTTACCGCTGGTGGCTGATGCGATGTCGTCAGTCAAGGGATTGCCATCAGATCGCTTCCCCAGACGCTTCTCGGCCTCATGTAAAAGGAATCCCCGGCCTGCATTATACTCGAGTATTCCCCCTTTTTTCTTCTTCTTTTTCCCTCCTGCTTCCTCTCTTTTTCCCGATACGAAGCATAGCTTCCAGCTTCTTGTGACGGTCCGCCCAAATTCCATGTCTGGGATAGATTCACCAGAATTGAAGCGAAACATTGCCAAGCCTCTACAGCAGGACCCTGCAAACTATTGAGCCCTCCCCTGGGATCAGCGCCCTTGCACGGGCAGTGCGCGCATCGAGTGTGCAAAAAGATAGGGTCCTCTGCTTGCGGTATCTATTGCACCCTGTCGACCTGAGGCGCCCCTCCCCTTCCCCCTCTTCCGAAGAAGCAAGAACAGAAAGGAAGGGAAAGGAAAAAAGAAAAAAAGGAAAAAGGAAAAAGGAAAAGAAGAAAAAAAGAAAAAGTACCCTTTGAAAGCGTGAGTTGGGTGAACTGGTTTTGCCAGTCCTGCTCCCGGTATGTGAATCGTGGTGGGTCGGCTGTTGTTCGGATTGAATGTGGGGCTTACGAGCAATAGGTGGTGAACAAGTTAGGTGCATCTGGGTGTGTGTGTGTGTCCGTCTGTCTGCTTGGAGGCAATGAGCGAGCAGCCGACATAACTGAGTAACCTCGTGCGAGTCCTGACTGGACTTGCGGTGGTGCTTGGGTGTGGTGTGGGTGTTTATGTATGGCGCTGTGTGCGTCTAGTATGGCGTGTGTGTATGAAGCGAGCGAGCAAGGGCGAGGAGAGTGAGAGTGTGAGGAACACTTGGACTATGTGCCAGCAGTGTCCATCTTTTTGTCTATCCTGTCTGTTTTGTGAGCGGGTTCGGTCGTGTGGTGGTGGTGGTGGTAGTGGTGGTGGTAGTGGTGGTGTGCGCTGTTTGAGAACCGCCCAGTGATACCGGTACTTTCTTGACCAGCACGGTTGCTCCTCCCATTGCTCCTACAATCCTATGACCCCCCTCCCTCTTCCCTATTTTTCTATTTCTCACTATCCCCACCACTTCCACCACCCCTCCCAGTTTCTCCCTCTGCCCGCTTCCTCCGCTTCCCCCCCCCCCATCACCACCCCAGTCACAAACTCTCAACCCGCAGCCTCTTGCATCCTCCAATCCCAACTATCTTCTCAACTCCGACAATCTCGTCCCTCACTCCACTCGACCTATTCTTCCGCTATCCTCACACACGCTGTCCTTCCATCATTCAGTCAGCCCCCAGGGGTACCGTCACTGGTACTCTCATTGTCCTCGCTGTTCTCCCCACTATTTTGATACCGGTACTTGCCAACCCTCATTCTGCCCATCCGTGGTCCGCTCTCTTGACTGACCAATCCAGTTTCGCCGGGAAAAGGCAAAAAGGGAAAGGTAAAGGAAAAAGAAAAGAAAAGACACCACAGCATAGAAAAAAAAAGGAAAAAAAAAAGGAAACAGTAAAAAAAGGAAAAAAAGAAGAAAGGTCAAAAAAGATTAACTCCAACACCCCCCCCCCTCCTTATCACCCGCCCCCTCATTCGCCAATCCCCGACGAAACGTCGCCGACCCTTTACCCTCATTCCCGTAACACGTTTCGTGTTGACCAAGGATTCCAATTGTCTTCGTCGCCTTCCTCACGATAACTACTTGACCTTAACCCCCCTCCTTCGCTCCTCTCCTCTCCTTTCTTTCCTTTATTTCCTCTCCCCAACAATTCAATCACTCTACATCAACAATGCCTCCCCAGCGTACTTTGCCGCCTGCGAAGGCGGTGAAGACTGAACGGACACACGAGGAAAACCAGGAAAGGTTCGTTTTTCAATCGTACTCGCCTTGCCCTTGCATTACCCTCCTCCCCCCACATATCTGTCTAAATAAATCTACTTTTGGGAGATGAATATTATGCTAACTCGCCTACAGAGCCTACATTGCTGCATCTCGAAGAAGCGATCGGAGTTTAGAGGCTCGCATCGAATCGGCACGGAGAGCTTCTGCTATCCACAAGCGTCGTACTGGCCGAGCACTACGGGTGACCGAGAAAGATGTCATTAACGAAGAGATGTACGAAGAGGAAGAGGACGAGTATTATGCATATAGAGGCCTCACGGCTCTTAGGAACGGCGGTAATCACGACTGGAATCGTCGGCTCCAAGCGTATTTTCAAAACCAGATAGTCATGCGTAGTGCTCTAAGCCAGGCTATGTCCGTTGATGGCGGAAATCCTTCACAGCAGTATCCAGTGATACAAGGTACCTATCAGTCTTCGTACATGCAACAGCCCATGGGCGGGCCTTACGTAGATGCATCGGTACATCCACCACACATGTCTCCCTCAACCTACCAATCTCTTCGACAGCAACCATACCCTTCGCCGGCTGCTGGCCAGCAAAGATATCAGAGGGCCATGTCGATGCAGATGTCACAGCCCCCGTCTATACACCCTCAAGGTTATCAGCAAGGGATAGCATATGGGAACCAGCCCGTCTTTGCTCCTTCATCTTCTCCTGCTGGTTCACTAAGTACTCTAGCTGGCCAGTATCCCACTCAGATCATGCCTAATCATCAAACGGGCATGATGGCTCAACAATTCACTCCACAGGCTGCATCGCAAGCGTCGAAAACAAACACTCCGCTTCCGTTCGGCGACAGCCTTGCCGCTTTCCCATTCACCACAGCGCTCCCTCCAGAGTCACAGCAATTTCTTCAGCCTGCGCTCGATCCCAGTGACCCGCTTTACCCAGCTCTGATGGCTGGTCACTCCAATGCCCCTCTGTTTGGTTTCAACAATGGTGCGAATGATCTCAAATCGCCCATAACAGAATCCGCATCGTCGGTCCGATCAACCGAGATAAACACCTCTCCTCAGTCCTTTAGTCCGTTGTCTTCCGATCAGACAACTCTGGACTGTAGCGCTGACCAGCAAACCCTGAGCTCGCTCTTCGACCCATCAGCTGTCCAAACTTCGTCGCCTCTAGAGCAAACATCTATATCGCCGGGGGGCGAGAGTATATCTAATGAGAACATGTTTAACAATTGGAACGACCTCATAGAGGAGGAGTCTCTCTGGAATCTTGAGAGGGTCCAATGATAATCGAACAAAACAATTCTGAAATAATCACTGGTCGCAGGGTACATACTTTTTTCTTTTTCCGTTTTCTCATTTTCTCATTTTCCTTTCATTTTTTACGGTTTAACCGGCACGTACGAGTAGTGGGGATGGGAAGCATCTCATTATTATCTAGCATGGTTTCCCCGGGTCTTTTGCTAATTGGATTTTCATTATTTCTTCACCTTTCTATTTCTGAGCTTAGGTGTCTCTTTCTCCCATCTCTTTATCTTTATACGATTTCCATATTATGGCATGAGAACTTGAATTTCGAATTGGTAAATTTATGGGAACATTAGTTTTCTTTTCCTCCCTCTTTTTCTCACTGTTTTCTATTACTTCCTTTGTGTCAAGCGGGGTCCTGGGCGCCATATTACTATTGTCTTTTTTTTTTTGGTTTTTGTTGAACATCCCGTTTTTTTCCCTTCCTCTATCATCTCTCTTACGTGAGAAAGAGGAAAAGAAAAAGCCAAAATTCGATTCACACCTCGGTTTCCTTCCCTCCTCAATGCCTCAATTATTTCCCTACCGAAGCCTTTTTCGCCCTTGCGCGCTTTTTAAGCATGGGTGGTATTGGACTGGGCTGGACTGGATTGGACCGGATAGGTCGATACCTATCTCTTCCGGCGAACTATCTTTTTCTTTCCGCCTTTTCCCTTAACGCCGAAGCAGGAATAAAAGGTATAGCAGGAGACGGAATGAACGAGAAGAAACTGAAAGGCTGTGAACTCTTTCATTTTTACTTTCTTATTACTGGCTCTTTTCCATTTTTCCATTTTCTTTTCTTTTCTCCCTTTCTATCTTTCTACTCTACTTTACCCCCCTAAAGGTTATTACTCCTAGATGTATATAAAAACATTACGGCAAGACAGACAGACAGATTGTTTGATAAACACCGCTTTCCTATTTTATTTTTTCCTGTAGAGATAGCATACCACACACCCATCCAATCCATCCAAACAGGCATATTTCCACCAAGTGATAGGCTGATACCCGACCAGCCCACACAAAAACCCCATTCCCATATAAAACCCAACCGGATCATTTCTTCTCTTCCAGGGGGGGGCGGCGCGCGGCGGCCGCCGGGGGCCCCGGGGGGGGGGGGGGGGGGGGGGCGCGCGGGGCGGGCCCCACTACACCTAGCACAGCGCGACTTTGTCGACTCGAACAGCCATAACCTAGCCAGCGCAGCGTAACCCATTTCCAACCTCCATCTCGGGGAATTACCGCTTGCGAACAATTAACCCGTCGGGATTTTATCCCCCTTGCTTGTCTTTTTTCTTTTTCTTTTCTTTTCCCTTTCTTTTCGAGCTGTGCGACGGTAGGTACATACATACAGGACAGCGACTGTCAACTTTGTTACCCGTAGCCAATCAAGTCGCTGAATTATTATTTATTTATTTTTGCCCCCCGGGTGGATATTTGTGGGACTTTTGGTGGTGGGTTAGGGTTTATATGGGATGAAGGGATGGAGGGAGGGAGGGAAGGAAAGGTTAGCGACATGGGGGGGGAAGGAAGGGGGGAAGGGGGGAAGGGAAGGGAAGGGAAGGGTCTGCGTCACGTTTTTTTTTTGGGGGGGGTATGGAAAGATAAGATTTGGCCGAGAGTGGGAATTTGCGGGGGAGATAGGGATGATGGCGCTATCATAGTACGAGTATGATAGACTATATCGTGCCCGGAGGGGGGTGGGGGGGCGGGGGTTTGAGTTTGTGCTATCTATCTATGATATATACCGGTACCCTATGGGGACCATATATATTATAATGGGGTCTAAATTAGTTAGTTATCATTTCTTGTTTAGTTTATATAATATAGGGGCTCGACCTTTCTCCAAGAATGTTCGGGGTGTTATACCGGATGTTATATATGTATCTATGCATATATATACCATACATTTGCTATGATATTATTATATACTCGGTATGGTAAAGTGGGTATGGTGTTATTATAAGCTCTAGTTAGTTAACTTAGTTAGTTCTCCCATCGAAGCTTAAACGACACACTGATGATACATACGGTTACCTTTATACTCTTAGCCTTTTTCTTTCCTTTCTTCCTTTCCTTCCTTCCTTCCTTCCTTCCTTCCTTCCTTCCTTCCTTCCTTCGCTTCTTTCTTCCCCCCCCTCGTTTCTTTTTCCCTTTCTCAGCCAAAGGAACAAAGTCTTGTCTTGAACTATGATATGTGTCATACCACCGGATTTAAGTTAAGCACGTGGCGCGAGCACCGTACGGAGAGTCCGGACTAATTGGGGAAGGAGGGGAAGGAAGGAAGGAAGGAAGGAAAAGAAGTGGTGGAATTAAGCTTGGCAGGGCAAGTATCAAAGTTCCAGGTTTCCAAGGATAGATTCCCCTTTTCTTGCTTCATCCATCCACCCACACACACCCCCGCGCGGGGGCGCGCGCAAAAGCAGACGGGTGGGGGGAGGAGGAGGAGGAGGAAGAGGAGGAGGAAGAGAGTTTCACTCCTTGAAAAAGTAAGATTAAAAGAAATAATATAAAGTATAAAATAAATAAAAACAGTCCCCGAAGGGTGTTACGGATGCGGCACTCTGCAGTAACCCTACCACGGTTAGGTGCCTGACTTTATCCTTCGCCGCCACCGCCGCCGTCACAGCCAAGATACGGTATGATACTTGTACTTGCCTCCCGCGCCTACCATCATTTCAAGCATAAATCACGAGAAGGATCGCACGCATAACCCGAAGAAACGCCCACCCTACAGGGCACGAGTCAAGAGTTCCAGCGATACCGGGCTTGAGTGAATGAATAAATAGCATGATGAATCTCCCCCCTCACTGATTAAACGCTTCACAAACTAACCTGACTGTGGTAGTTTGGCTGTATTCAGGAGCAAGGAGTAAGCCAACCAAGATGCCCAAGACGGAAGGAAGATGAAGGAGGAGAAGAAATATTTAATAAAGACTTTATGGTACATTATTGAATAAACGGTACTGGATGCTGTCTAATAATATTTCCCCTTGATTGATTGAATGATGAACATGACCCTAGAGCTCCCCGAATTGCGCCTCGTTTTATTAAAACTCAAATTTAGGTGGTGGTAGTGGCCATTTGTCTCTGGACGGCTTCCATGATATTTAGGGATTGGTCCTCCTTCACGAAGACTGTAGGGGCAAAATTTTCAGTTAGCTCGTGTGAATTATCAGACAATTGGTTGTCTGGTCTGTGGTAGACGTACCAAGGAAATAAGGTGTAGGAGGGTTTATATCCCCGTGAGTAAAGACTTCTTGGGGATCCGCCACTTCAGTCACATAACCGTCGTTATATTTGCGAAAGAGTTTTCGCTGGAAATCATAAATGTAGATCCAGTAGTGACCAAAGCTTGCGGATCCTAGTATTTATCCTACTTAGCGACAAGGTCTATATGACCTCTCAGGGGCATGCTTACCTCTATGTATGAAAACTGAGTGGATGCGGTAGCCCTGCTTGCACGAACCTGTAAATTGTTGCTCAATGCGAGACTGGAGCTCTTGAATCCGAGTTTCGATCGCTTTTGTACCATACCAGCCCATGTTAGTCTTAAGAATGTCAGCATCACTAGGTGGTGTCATACATTCACACTCCTGCCGCATGGATTCCGCTCTCTGCTCAAGCTCCCTAAGGAGAACTGGCTGGACCTCTATCTCGTCGACGTCAGAATTGAGCTCAGAAAGCCATTGGTGAGTATATTCGAGGGCCTCGGGGACGCGGATCCTAGCCTAGGGGCACAGTCAATACCATCCCAACAATATCAACCAAGGAATCCTCACCCGAGTTTTTGTCAGCTCCGCCAATCTTTGTTCCAGCGCCTTTAGCTCCTCCTTCCACACCCAAGACTCCTCCCGCTTTGCCTTGAGATCAGGATCATCGGTTTCCATGTATCTATCAAGATATATCGTATCTGGAAACTTCAAATGGGAATTTGACTTATATGCAGAAGCCTTGGCCCGATCGTACTGAACCCTCTGAACCTGTATCTGCAAGATGGGTGGCAAATGGCTGATAGATAGGAAGCGCTTGGCCTCTCGCCCTTCCAGATCAACCTGCTCGATATCAAAGCTGCTGTCAAGAGCAGAGTAAACATCTCTATCGCCCTCTGCAACATCGACAAGCAAGTGGGAAAACAACTCCTATCGGCACATTAGCTTTAAGCCCCGCCCAGGAGGGATGGCCACTGATACCTCTTTAGTCCTAGTCTCAGCAGAATTCGGGAAAGAGAGTGTTTGCTTGGTTCTTCCATAAAACAGTCTAAAACACATTAGTAAAGCCCGATTAAAACCTCGCCTTACTCACTTCTTCACCAAATCTATCTGTTCCCCATTCTCGTCAATGGATTCCGGTTTAATAGCAGCTTCCACCTGAAACATAACATTACCGATACACTCTGTGACATCTTGTTGGCGCCCAAACATAAGATTTGTATCTGGCTTCGGATCCTGTCTGGTTGGGCGTGGGGGGACTGGAGGTGGCCTGTCCGGCATATCTGGCGCATCCGGGGGCGGGGTCGGTGGGCCATATGTTGGGCCAGCCTTATTTGCAACAACCCCACTCGCTGCCTGTGGCTCGTTCATATCAATGTCTTGAAGTGGGGAGCGCGGAGCACCAACAACACCCGCGGTGACCTCTTTGAGTGGGGGAAGATTTTCCTTGTCATCGGCTTTGTTTTGCTTTCCATCATGGTATACCATCACGTAGTCCTCGCCAGTTCCCGGGTATGGAGGTGGGAGGTCTTCGTTATCGTTGACTAGCGTGGCTTCGCTGGTCGTATCATCGGTCTCGGATTGGGGTGGAACCTTTTCGTCAAGGTCCATTTTATCATCCGCATCATCGTTGATGTAAATAATAGGTGGCGGTGGCGGTGGTAGTGGTACGTCGTAGCACACTGAGGCTCGCCGCTCCTCCTCCTCTTCATCCTTAGAACTCACAAGGGTCAAGTAAGCCAAATCCCGCTCAGGAGTAACGGAAGACGCCCGGGAGGTTATGAGGTTCTGAAACAAGGTGCGAAGATGGCCAACAACTACAGAAATAAGACCATCAGCTAATTGATTCCCATAATCATAATTTGCCGCTCACATTTCTTGGCTCTCTCAATCTCCTTCTCCGAGACCTTCCTGCCTCCCACCCTCTTCCTCTCGACCACCTCATCATTGATTTCCTCTTCTTGGAATTGATCGATATTGAGAATCATATTACGTAGCGGCTTTACAGTGAAATAAAACTGCAACAAGCTATTCAGATAGCAAGTGTTTCCAATGTTCTCAAGCCCAACAGGCCACTCGACAGAACCCTTTGTAATTCCATCAGGATTTCCAGTCTCGAGGTATGATTGAATCCTGACGCTATTCCGGTTTTGCCCAATACTTCTGAGCGCCGCTCGGAGGTCTTGGGTTTGGCTGGGGGCGTCTTGTTTCTGGTAGATGATTAGCTATAGAACGATTGAAGGAACAGGTCATTTACTCTTAACTCGAAAACATTGACAATCAAATCCTCACTCAGAGACTGATCGTCAATCCCCAAGCGACTATACGCAGCACCTATCTCCAAAGGGGTCTCATAAAGATTACCTTCAAGGAAGCTATATAAGATATTACTTTGTCGATGTTCTGCGATCAATTTCAAGGCGTTCCTCGCAGTGATTTCGTCACTGGGATTGTCCTCAACCCGGACTTTGTATGAGGAGAGTATATATTGGTCCTCGGTGCTTTCCAAGACGCTAAGCCATTTGTAGGCATCTGCTACATCACCGACAGCTATTAAACCTGTTAGCCACATCGTAAACCGTGATCGGAATTTCTTATTCCAGCTCTTCGTGCGTTTCAAGAACAAGTTTCCTCGGCTAAACACATTTTCTAGTCTATATTCCACTCACCGAGTTTTGCAAACGAGCGTATCTTCTCACTCCCCCTAGCTGTACCAATAATCCTCATGTCCTCTCTCATTGGCCCCTCCTGGCGAGGAGCGTCAGCCAATCGGCTCCTAAACACGCCAACAATCAAATCGTCATCCGATACAGGATCCACGCCTAGCGACTTGTAGCTACTCTCCAGGTCAGACTTGGAAAACTGCCCCTGGGAGCGCAGTCGGGCAACCTCGAATTGAAGATTTTCGCTCTTTCTGCCGTTGGCTATGTTTTCGAAGCACTCAAAGTAATACGGAGCATCGACAGGATCGCACGCTCGTTGGCGCTCATATGCCCAATGGACAAGACCGTCTGACATATCTCCTACTGCACCAAGGCCGGCATAGTGACTGGTTGCCAAATTAGCCAACCATCAGTTACAAATAGGCTTCCACTTACGGATGTTCTGGAGCTGTGAGGTCAAACTGCCAGCCAAACGTGGTATCATCTAGGTAAGAATGTTAGAGGTTCGCCCAACACACCACTATGCCAAATTTCGCCAGACAGCCTACATTTATGAAATCCCAGGAGCCATTTAGCTCCAATTTCTGCTCTCTCGGTTTTCTGACGAACGCGGACAGCTATTACAATTTGTCAGCATCCCCAGACCAAGCCATGACCGACAGTCTAACATTTCGCCGGAGCACCCCCCCCGCGTTTCTCATCGTCCATTAATATGGTAACTTCCTCCAGCAATCCACGAAGGTCCTGTTGCGTTTGCGAATCAACATCGTCCAGCACGGCAGGGGAAGCCGGTACCCAAGCATTCGTGTCAGGATCCTGCCAAATTTAGTATCCAAAGATTGGGGTCCACAAGTAGGGAATAACATACAGGAGACCGGGTAAAATGGGCCAATTGCATGACCTCACCGCATCCGCCTAGATTACATAGATAGCGCTTGTTTTCAGCAAAGATTGATCGTTGGTCACCGCCTTTGTGATTCTTGATATAAGTACATAGAGCCTCAAGAACTTGATACGGAATTGCCGGAGCCGCATCCACAGGAACATCATCTGGAACTATCCTCGCCGCCTCTTTAACTCTGGCCTCACGGTTTTTCTCCGAAAGCAACAATTCTAGCAGGTCCGGTCTTAGCATCGCAGGCTGCGTGGTAACAGTAACAAGTATGGGGCAAGTAGTAGAAGAGCATGAGAAAACCCTTTTGTCCATCCATCTCTTTCGAGACTTCTTGTCGTAGCGAGACGCATCCACCGGCGACGATAATTTGGACTCATACCGGAAGTGGTGTAGTGGATTATATCGATATGGATTGCGGCTGTCTCTATTCGGACATGGGATAATATCAGCACTAAACTCGACGGGTTTTGTAAATTCAACTTCAATGTTGAAATGCATCCGGCACGATTGACAAATAGCCGCAATGTTGTATGCCCTGTCGATAGGGATTGTCGAGCCCTTGATGTAGTGGCTCTTGTCCGCTATAACCTCTAGTGCATGCTTATGTTTTGGCTCGTATGGCGCATGAAGGTCGGGATCGAAATGGGGGGGATTGTCTGGTAGAAAATTACGCTCTTTCCTGAGAGGATTGTAGACAATCAAGTCGGCCCAAAACCTGGGAGCACATTTCCCTAGGCCAAGAAAGAAATGACAGGCAGTAAGTTAGTCTTTGGTCAAGATACCCGCCACGATCCTCGTAGTGCTAAAGGAAGCTTTGAATAGTAGTCAGCAAACGTACCAGGAAGCTGTGTGGGACTGGGCAAGTCCCGCAACATTTCTCCCATTATTGCGAGATGATGGCGGTGATGGTGATGATGTTGATGATGTTGGTGATGATGTTGGTGGTGGTGTTTGTCTTTTTGTGAAACCAGTGGTGTGAAGGTAAGGAAGTAAAGAAGAAAGACCTATGGAAGGCTTGTGTAGGAGAGGTGTAATAACCTAACAGCTTTGTACCCCACAGTAGGGAAACGGGCTGATCAATACGTCGCGTGGGTGGGTCAGGTTGCAGGGGAGATGCGGGTTGCAGCTGGGAGCGGAAAGGCTGCTTCACAGTACTCGAGTAGGAGATTGGGGGGGGGATGAGTGGTTGGTTGGTTAGGTTAGATTTGTGGCGGGGCCGCAAGTAACGTGGGGCTCGTGTGGCGCTCTGAGACAACGTCTGAGCTTATCATATCCTATGGCCCTGGTTATCGCTCCGGTTCCCGCTGGCTAGGGTTAATTCTGCAGCACGGTGAAGTGGGTAGCGAAAAGCGCCAAAGGAGAAGAAGAAAAGCCTTGCCACCTTATCGTGCCCCTCTGCTCTTTTGTATGATACTGGTACAAGTTCCGGGTAGCCTTGTATCATATACGAGAAAACCAACAAAAACAAATCCGCATGACAGCATACCCCCTACATAACAAACCTCTCTCGCTATCATGACATTTCCATCCGCTCGCCCCACCCAAAATCTAACCCACGATATCTTTCTCTCCCTCCCCGGCCCTATGCTGCACCATTCGCACATCCGCCTTCTGCCCGCGCGCACATTACTCCCCCAACCATTTTTCCCATATAATATCATATTCCTGCCATCACCACCATCATCACCATTACCAGGCAGTCGAGTTTTTTATCTCGTTTCATTCATTCCACGGCAGATCCGCAGAAGCTTCCCTGAAAGCCTCATGCTTTTTCCTTTTTCTTTTTTCTTTTCCTTTTTGCCTTGCCTTTTCCACCTCAGCCTTTTCTCTCGCTGTGCCTGTCGATACCTGGAGTCTGCGTATGCTAAAGATAGAACACCATGTGAACCACTAACGAGTGACGTTCAATGCTTCAAGGCTTTGTGGGCTAGCGAATCGCGCTATCGCACCGTTTTTTTGGATGCCGAAAAATCTTTTATGTTGCGGTTCGAGCCTGAATCGGAAGCAAGAAAATGGGGTCCTCATTCACAGTCCTTATTTATTTATTTTCATTTTGGCCCCGTCCGGCGGCCTACAAAAAATTGTGAAAAAAAAACCTGCAATAACTCAAGATTACAACTTTCTCTCCCAACTGTCACAGGGTAAAGGGTAAAAGGCTCAATATATTTCTGACATGTCCTATATTATTATGTGGGTGCTCGTTGGGAGAAAAAATTGGGTTTCTGGAAATGGTGCAAAAAAGGCCTAAGACATGACTCCGGAAGACTTAGATTTGGGACTGCTCTTCTCACGAGAAGGGCGATATAGTTTTGAATGCAACCGTTACCGTTGGGCTTGAATTTTTATCATAATATTATCATACTTTGAGGCATCTACTGATGGAAATTAGATATATTACACTAACCTATTAAAAACATGATTTTCGCAAACTAGCATCAAGATAATAGGTAGTAGGGCAATATAAAGGGGTTTTCCTTTTCTTGACAAAAAGTTATAATAATATTATGGCAATATATTTTTTTGAAAATGGCGTATTTTTATATACCCAAAGCATGTCAACTCCAAAGAAAAGGGCTGTATCATACAAGTATCATAGTCGGATAGTCGGTACTCACTCCTCCATTGTAAAGCAAGGAGAATTGTGATGTTGCAAAATATTGCACACTCGTCCTACAATATTTCGCAACATCGCTATCTTCCTTCAACCTGCTATGATACTTCGTGTTTGCGTGGGGCCTGTGAAGGAGCGTCTATGTACCATCTAACCCTAACATCAATTTCCCATTCGGAATTAACCCACCCAGAGCACCAGGAAACCCGCCATCTGGAGCAATATCGTGATATATTTCCATTGAACATATCATACCGAACAGAGCCCAATCCAATCCAAGCCTAAATTCAACCCCCACCACCACCACAGTAATACTTACCGTACCAGTACCCGTACACACTTGTATGGTACACCCAAAACAACTCCCTTCTCACAAGAAAGCGGTCCCGACTCTCCCAGAACCATAATCATTTGGACGAGAAATACCAACAGTCCAGGCGGAAAACATCAATTGACCAGATAAGATTCCAATTTTTCCGGAAAAAAATAAAATAAATAATACCAATTTATCATTTTCAGAATAATATTATCATAATATTATGATACATTCCATTTTTAACTTTTTTTTTTAATCATCACAACATTTCTAATCCCAAATTGGGCCTACCGAATGAAGGCCTTTTATTTTTTATTTTTTATATTTTTATGATACTTGCGGTGGTAACTCTAATTTGCGGGTTGGAGTTCTACTTACTGTGTTACGGCGGATGGACCGGTACTCCCCGCTACCTTATAGTTATTGTACGGTACCCGGCTTTGATGATTGCCGCTCGTACAGTACACCGGTGATGGTGTCGGTTTTCGCACTCTGCAAATTTAAAACTTGTACAGTATCATACTCGGAGCTCACCTGTGACTGTCGAGATGACAAGAGATCCGCACACTCGACTAGTCTAGCTGGTATCTTGCGCTCTCCGCGAGCGGGTCGACTTAATCTACACAGAAGGTGTTTATCGCAAAACAATTGTAATAACAGCCTACCTTATCGTATCGATTTTGTAAAAAATAAAATAAGGTACAGTTAATACGAGTAGACCTGGAAGTCCCGATCTGCCATACAAATATAAACTCCCGAAAAGAAATACCGTCCGGCCCATCAATACTGTAAATAAGGAATCTAGCTCCTGAAAAACCTCCTCCTCCCACCTTAGTAAGCTAAATAATTAGCATCCCCCTGTCAATAACTTCAATACAGCAATGGGCAGAATACCAACTTGTCATAGCCCCTACGATCCATTCAAGTATTAAAAATACACTTTGCCACATGTCTGCGATACTCCAGCTCCGGAAGGAAGTAAGTAAACGGGGGTGAGACGAAGCAAATAAAAGGTGGAAGAAAGGAAGAAAAAAAGGAAACTACGAACGCCATGACATAATCGAACATCTAGTTTTACAGAGTCCCTCTCCCAAGTTTATGGAATACAGCTAGAAAATATAGTAAAAGTAAAAAAGATATCCACCCAAAGGAAACGACTCAGCCAGACACGAGTGGTATCAACCACCTCCGGGAGGCTTAGTAGAAGTAGCTTGAAAGAATGTCTTCTCACGCTCCTCCTTCTCCTTCTCCATTCTCTCTTTTTCCTTCTTTGTGAGACGAGGTTTCCTGATGGTGGGACCCCGTGCAGCTGCCGTTCCACGAGTGGTACCGCCACGTCCGCGTCCGCGTCCCCTCTTTACAGTGCCGTCGGCCCTGTTTAACATTGTCAGTAAGAAGGGCAGTGGAGCCAGCTAAGGACTGGTTCAACATACCTTTCAATTTGGGGTTTCTCTCCCTCGGGGACTAAGGGGCCACTGTAGACGAAGAAACCGTCTTTCGAGGCGGCGGCTTGCTCTTCCCAGAGCATTTCGGTATCGTCAATGAAGGGATCGTTTTTGTCATAGATGTCCTGGTGTCTTCTCTTTTTTCGTTTACCACCTTCGGAGTCCATTGGCTTATCCATTTCAATGTTCGATTCCGACTCCGAGCCATCAACCATCATCTCATCACCGCTGTCCCCCTTCAACATATTCTCCCTAGCTTTCGCAAGCTTTGGATTCAAAGCCGCCCATCCGTAGCGCTCCTCCGCTAGCTTAGCAAAGTTAACATATTTGTTGTGCTCCCCATTGAGAGGAACATGAATATAAATGTTGGGGATACACGGTTCGCTACTCGCAGCGGTCGTCCCTGGTAAAACGCCTGATAATAACCCATTGCCAGAGGTCGAAGGCAGAGACGGTCGGGGTTTAGGAGATGCGGCCGCGGAAGAAGGGGCCGTACCATTTTTTGATTTCGGCGACCGGTTTAGTAGATCCCCGGCTTCGCCGGATCGAGGCAATTTCTCTACCCTAACACCATTCGTCCCAGCAGTAGTGTCCGAAGTAAAAGACGAATTGAATTGCTTGTCCGACGACGAGACCGTGATATGAGGTTGGGTCGGTGGTTGCGGATCGATCAGCGAGGATATAGAAGGCGACGCGGAAGCACGATGGCCAGATTTAGTAGATCCACTCCTAACGGGATCGAACGGTTGATTGAGAAGAGATCTATTCCTTGCGGAAGGAGCGATAGATGAGTTCAATTTCCCTGTGGTGGTATTTGTTTCTGTGTCGCTATTTACAAGATCAATAATTTCGCGACGTGGGCGCGATGATTCTGCATGCGATAACGATTTTTTGCCGTTATGGTTGTTGGTGATGTGCACCGAAGAGTCCACAACATCATGTGGAAATTTTTGCTGGCGGTGGAGTGTTGGTGACGAGGTTGACAAGGGATGGTTGTTGGTGTGGGTACTTCTATTTGAATTATTTGCTGACTTGTCGGAAACATTACCAGCGGTTGGCGAGGCGGGTTTAGATGATGGCGACGATTGAACACCACGAGTCATGGCTGAGGGACTCCCGAACGCGGACATCGCGAGAATTTTCGATTTGTAATTTTATTACTCCGAGAGATGCCAGGATGAGGTTACCTCAGCTTGTCGAATAAAAGGCTTTAAGGGGAAAAGAATAATCCCAGGAGAAATTTTAAGTCTTTTTTTTTTTTTTTTTTCGCTGGGAATATAAACAATGGGTGGAAGTTGAGAAGTAGATTGTGATGGTTGTGAAGGGTGAAGGGAATGTGAATGGGGAGATTAGATTTGAGTGTTTAAGGGAGGGTAAGGATGAGAGAACAAGAAGCGTGAAGTATTTCGTGTGGAATAGGGAGAAGCAGGGAAGGAGGGGGGTGTTGGAAGTTGTTTTGATCGCAGGATGGAAGAGACGATGAAGGAGAAAAGGAGAAGAAGGAGAGGGATAGAAAGACAAAGAGCTAGAGAAAGGAGATGGAGAAGAGAAGAGAGACCGAGGGCTGCGTGGCCAGAATGTGGACTTTTTCAGAACGTCAGAAGCTTTTCAACCAACAGTCATTTGGCCCTTATTGGGAAAAGAAAGATTAATTTGCACTCATGGCAACAGAGGGTATGTAAGAGGAGCTAGGAGGAAGCAGCAGCAGCTTCTGTGTCTGCTGTACTAATGGACCGAATGGCGGTTGTGCGTGCCAGGTTATGGGCAGCAACCGCCGCGGACAAGAGAGCAACTACACAGAATGGAGGGAGGGAAGGGAGGGAGGGAGCGGGATTGTGTGTGTGTTCCTTCAGAGGGCAACAAAGTCTGGTAGGCAGGCAAAGCAGGGTGGATGGATGGGGGAGGGTTTGAGTTTAGTTAGTAAGTTAGTATTTTTATGTATATGCGGTTCACAGAGAGGTATAGTGCACAACCCCCCTCTCCCCCCTCCTGTCCTCCCCTCCTTCGTTCAAACCCCCCGCTTGCCCTTTATTCATACCCGTCTAACGCGTTCCTAAAGGTGGTTGTAGCTGTGGTTGTGGTTGGGGTTGTGGTTGGGGTTGCGGTGGTGGTGGTGGTGGTGGTAGTCGTGGTGGTGCTGTGGTGCGGTGCTGTGGTGCCTCTGCTTGTGGTTACCGGTAGACTACCGTATGGCGCGGTCGACGTTGGGTGAGCGAGTCCTATGACCTTGAGTGAAAGGCTTTTCTCGCCGCCGCTATGATATGTACTACGGTTTTCCGCCGCTGCCGGTTGCCTGCCTGTGCCATATATTACTATCATAGATGTGCTGGTTTCCTTCTCTTCTCCTTCAATAATAAAAAATGTCTCGCCCCACCTCTCATCCTTATCTATTCATCAGATCTGATAAATGAGATACTTCCAATCAAAAACAAAAACAGAAAAGCCTCCATGCCATTAAGAATTACCGCAAACCTAAATGCCGGTAGCTGTTCCAGAAAACTCAATCTCCTATGGTTTACCCGGGATAGTACCTACGCAGGCCCTGGAAAAAGGGGGGACCCCTGGCCCTAAATCACGAATCGTAGTAGCTATCAACGGCATCCATCAGGTTCGACATTGTTCCCCGCGCATATCGATATGGCCGTGATGGCCAAAGCCAAGACTCTCGTCCCTTAACCATAGGCGTGAAGCAGCATGTTGTGTCGTGTAGAGAGGGATAGCTCCCTCGTTGTGCCGCCAGAAGCCCTCCGACTCGTGCCATCCGTTGCAGAGGAAACGTCCTTTGCGTGGTGTCTAGTGCAAACCCGTTTCAATAGACTGTTCTTCCTGGCGATGGGTGAAAGAATGTTCAGAGGAGAGATTTTCTTCTTCTCTGTTGTTCTAGGCGTCAGAGGTTTTGTGTTATGTGGTCCGTGCATGCGCCAAGACTTAGGCTGCATTAGTGTGGGTGCGGGATGTGCTCCAACCCCACGTCACCGCACCCTTCTCCTGACGTCCTTGATCAGATATCAAAGAGGACTGCATAATAATATTATAACCTGCTAGGAAATGGAAAATAATAATAATATAATATTATTATATGGAAAGTACGTATCCTTTCTATAATACTGCTTAGCGTTATCGAAATGTCGTTTCACGACCCCCATTCATTCACTAAACCACAGCCCCCAGCGCGGGCCAGATTTGAGTGGTCAGGTCAAAGTTCTGCACCATTGAATTATCAGGGTGGTAGAAGGCAATGTTGCCCATAGAGGCTCCGAGCGATCTCCCACGAAGGAAACTATTTTACTTGGCGCTTGAGGATTTAATTATTGGAGCAGAAATATTTACTCCCTAGTCATCACTTGCCGTAAACTTATCCAGAGGCATTGGATATGCATGCCCTGGAGCTACCCAGGAAAAATTTCCCTGTCAAATGGCTTTTTCTCTGAAACAACCGTAAAAAGCGTCGGACCCTCTCGCTCTCATAAGTTAGATTGCGGGGAATGGTACCCCTCAGTCCGTCGGGGTGCCCAAGAGATATGAATAATACCAGTAGGTTTCATTTTGAAACTCGAGTAATTTATTTCCAGTTAAGGGAGGATGCCTTCGTTGTTTTCTTCGGCGCAGCACACGACGGACCGAGGGGCGGTGTGGGGTCCGGCGGGGTGTTATGGAACAGTTATTTGAGGTTAATCGGCGGAATATATCCCTGCCTACTCCGGTTAATGGTTTCTTATCCTGTGCGGTTGCCCGCGATAAAGCTAGTGGCCGGTTAATTTAGATTGACCGGTATAATTTGCCCTGCCTTTTATGAAAACACCTCCCCTGGCGCTTGTATCATATCATACCATAGTATTTGAGGTTTAAACTTTTTACTTCGAGGGTTTGTTTCTATGTTTCGGACCCCGACGGCAAGGGCGGGGTGCCGCTGGCGCACGCGGCGGTATAATTGCCCGGCAGAGTGGCTGCTGTGACAGAAGTTGCGTAATCATGGCCTACGGGGCCGAACGTTCCAGCACGAGAAACTGTGGCGGAGCAACTTGCCAACTGAGGCTTGGCGGGCTTGACATCCGAATTAGGCCGGGGTTAGGGTTACCTCACACCTGCTCATCTTAGATCACCCCTCGCTGGCGTCGTCGCTAGAGGCCCTCAAGCTTCCCAACCTTCTCCGCACACATCGCACTGCTTGAGCTCTTTGATTTTTTCTTCTTTGCTGTGCTCTCTTGACCGCAGCACCGTGCCCGCTCTGAATTCTTCTGGTCTCTCCTTTTACTGAGGTTCCTGATCTGTCTGTCATGGGTCCGAGATATGAGAGGGTTTGCGCCCCTTGATCCAATCCAAGCCCTCCTTATTTGCTATCCAATACTTACTCCGCACTGCTTTAGATTGCTGCTGAAGACGATGAGGACCTCGACGTTCATGGGAATATAGCAACCGACTCTTCAATATCTGCCGTATCTGGGCCGGCCGTCAGTCCTTCCGTTCAGATACCCAGCTCCCCCCCTCCTTCTTTCCACTCGCGTTCAGGTACACCCGACCCGGACTCCACCCTATCGGAGTCCTTCGATAGTCCGAGTGATGGTGAGGATGATGATATGAGAAACGTTCGGGGCTCCCAAAACTCGAACTTTAACTATGAGTCAATACCCCTTGTCCCGACCGCACCAACCGGACCGTCTGTGCCTGCATCCTCTGCCACTACTTTTGCAGCGATGCCAGGAAGAGCTGTTGGTGGAGGACAAACGGATGGAGTGTTTGCGAATCTAAGTGCGAAGCCCACAGTGGCTGAGAAACTCGAGGAACATCCTCCTGTAAGTCTTGAAAAAAGTTAGTTGGAATATGGTTTTCATGCTCACGTCATTTTGCAATAGTCATACGAGCAAGCAGCAGCCGATGCAACACCCCCGTATTGGGAAACTACGATCCTTGCCCCTGGCATGTCCGCAGACGAGGTTTTCATTGATGGTTTACCGGTTGGTTCCGTTTTTGCTTTTATTTGGAATGCGATGAGTATGAAACACTCTCCTTTGTTGATGGAGTGGGTAGCACTAACTCTTCATTAGTTTCAATGTCATTCACGTTCGTCGGATTTCTTCTCACTTACCTCCTTCATACAACTCACGCTGCAAAGAACGGATCTCGTGCTGGGTTAGGGATTACACTCATTCAATATGGATTCTACATGCGTTCCCGCCCGGACGACTACACTGGCGCACCACCCCCGGAAACCGAGCCGTCAGAGCCGAATTCCTACGACTTTGGGGTTACCGATATGGTCACAGACACTCCAGAAGACGGCATAGGACGAAATGAATGGATCAGCTACGCACTAATGGTAGTCGGCTGGTTCATTCTTATCAGATCTGTGAGTAGCTTTGTCAGAGCCAGGAGGACTGAACAGGTCGTGTTAGCAAGCCCAGACCGCGGCCTCGGTATGGCTGTTGTTGCTGATGACGAACAACCTGCCCGAGCAGTATAATATCCCCCTTGGTTGCGGGATTATTTTCCTTTCTTTTCACTCTACTCTCTTTTATTTATTCTCTAAGCAAATAAACTGCGGGTCCAGGCATCACTCTTTGTGTCTATTGATCACTTGCCGTTCTCTGCGATTTGGGCAGTTGTGTGGGTTTTCTTTCCAGATGCAGGATGGAATAGTATGGGAGGGTCGGGTACAGTCATTTAGTCCATGGACGGTCTATCTTCATCTTGAAGCGTTTCCTTTTCGTTATCCTCGTTGCTCCCCCTTCTTAAGGTCGGGTATCCCATTTTTTTTGTCTGGTCTACTTCGTTACCCCGTAATTGCTACAAGCCTTTTCCTTGCTTTCCGAGTTATGTTGTAGAAAATGGGATTTGCATGTAAGATACATCGAAACATCTCTTTGGTGGCTTACAATCGTTCCATGAAGCCTGTGATTGAACAAACCTGCTGCGCATAGTAGCCACTTCCAGAGTTTATATTATATCTAGCAGTTTAAATACTCGAGAATCAATTAAGTCCTCGTCATCTACTTGATGATCTACGATACCAGTACCTTATACCTTGCAGATTGGCGTACTGTGCTGTGGGCACATTTAGGTATAGAGTAGCGCTGCATCTGCTTTTAACCGTGGCCTGCATGCTCACCTGCGGTGCAAGAATGACGTTCCCGCGGGGTTCAAACCATCACATTTCACCCTAGAACAACCACCCTTCCCCCGCCATCGCTCCCTATTTAACAACCATCGGACGGTTAACGTTGGCCCCTTTACCTAACAACAAACGGGGTTTTCACCATCTGATCAGCTGAATTATAATCATTCCGGGATTCTTCAAATTATTCAGAATGAGCTGGAGATGCTCTTCTACCAGCAACGAAGGTCTTATAACCAATCTGTTTAAACATGGACTTATCAAGAACGATACAGTGCGGGAGGCAATGAGAAAAGCAAGTTGCCCATACAATATTTATGTCACCGATGAGTTTAGGAAAACTAAAGAATATAATCCAATTATTGTAGGTTGACCGGGCCCACTTCAGTCCTGTAATGCCATACGAGGACTCCCCCCAAAGAATCGGATACGACGCTACTATATCTGGTATATCCTTTAACCATAAAAACATGTTTAAAATCTGATCTAATGGGCTGTATACGATAGCGCCTCATATTCATGCGAACGTTAGGCATCATTTCTTCGTCATCTGTCGCAATAGGCCCACCAAGATCTATTCATCTAGGACCTGAAGCATGCTGATATGTGATTGATTCGATTAGGCTGCTGAGGCTCTCTTAGATCGGCTGGGACCTGGGAAGAATGTTCTTGATGTTGGAAGCGGTAGTGGATACCTCACAGCTGTCCTCGCGCACTTAGTGGTGGGATATCCCTGAACCGTTTCGTTGTTTTTCGTACGCAGTTATAGGTATTAACTGTCCTAGACCCCCGGCGGAACAGTAGTCGGTATAGAACATATTCAACAATTATGTGACCTCAGCATGGAAAACTTAAAGAAAGACCCCGTGCACTCTGGAATGCTCCAGGACGGGAGAATAAAGATTATTCGAGGGGATGGAAGACTTGGTCATCCAGAAGGGGGTGAGCTACTCTATCCGATTCCAGGAGATTTTTATGGTTTCGGGACTGAGATTCGGCAGGGCCTTATGATGCGATTCATGTTGGTGCTGCAGCATCTATCATGCCCCAGGCGCTTATCGATCAACTCAAGGCTCCCGGCAGGTATATGCTTACAGATCTTACACCCACCCCGCGCGAGCTCATTGATCACTTGATTGACCCAATATGCGATAGGATGTTTATACCCGTTGATGGAGGCTTCAGTCAGTATATTTGGCAGGTTGACAAGGATGAGGAGGGAAACGTAAAGAAGGAAAAGCAGTACGGAGTCCTGTACGTTCCACTCACCGATGCAAGGGATTTTCGTGACGAAAATTAGAGAAGTGATATGTGTGTTCTTGATTCTCTCAAATAGGAATTCTCCATTGTGCTCGAGTAGCGTGCCGTAGTTTGTAAGGTGTCCAATAGTCGAGGAAACTAGTGGAGCAGCAGTAGCCTCATAACGACCAATTACTATAGAGCGATCAGCTGTTGAAGAACCCCAACCCGCAGGCACCTACGTGGACAGGGCAGAACGGGGTGGGGTGTTCAGTGCGAGACTCGAGTGCTCTACCAAACTTGACCTCATCACAAGTCCGAACCTAATTGGCCTTCATTCTTCCTTCCCTTCCCTCCTCCTCTCCCTCTTCATTCCCTTCCACCAACCTCTTCAACCTCTTTCTTTCTTGGTTTCATATTTGCGCAAGGCGCACGTGCCTGAGAACAGCTGACATCCACGATGCCCATGATAAACCTCTTTACATAAATATGCCCCCACTCTCTAAGGCGAGTGTCCCTTTCCCTGCGGGAGCATAGAAAAAGGAAAAAGAGCAACCAAAGAGCATCAGTGGAGCAAGAAAGCCCTATGAGATTGTTCTGGGAATTTGGAATTTGTGAGTTATACCTCACCGGCCATTCGTCATGGAACCTGCCGGATACTAAAATAAATTGAGGCTCAGGCGAGCGTTGCCCGGCCAAAGGATTGATCTTCATTCTTGGCACAAACTAACTTTCTTTCCACCTCGCCGTCGCTAGGCCGTGCATCATCCATCCACCAACGTCAATACGTTAGCCACGACGGATTGTAATGATTCGACAATGGCTGCAACAAAACCAATCACAATTTCGGCGTCCACTATCGAAGTATATTTCCCTTTCTTAGCTACTTTCTCCAGCAGCTTTTTTTGTGGGGGGTAGCAATTGACTTGACCAATGATAGGACCGTCTGCTATCCCACTCTCGTGCATTTACTTCCCTGTTGGAACTGATTCCAGCAAAATATTACTATGGCGATAAAGATAGCGCAGTAAGTTCTCTTCCTTTTTTCGTATTGCTTTGCTTTTCCATTCTAAGGGAGAGACTCATGAGATTCGCTGCGGCAGAAGCAATGGAACAAGCGCAAGCAAACCAAAGCACAGAACGTTATTGCGAAGAAGGCGAGATTGGACCCTGATGCGCTTGGTGTTGAGCTTGAGCCTAAGCTAGCAGATAAACAGGAGTTCAAGAACGGGGGTGAGAAGAGGGGGCGGGAATGCAAGAGGTCTTCTACCATCAATGCGCCTGCCATTACTTCTAGTAAAGGCGGTGATGAAGGTGATGACAACGAAGGCATAGGAGGAGGGGCGCAAGAAATCGCCCTGGATGGTTTCACTTTTACGACAGAGTTGGATGCTTCATCTTCGCCGCCTGCTACCTCTACCTCCGGTGAAAAGCGTGGTATTGTTGCAGCTGCTATCGGCGCCGAATGCGCAACAACTCGAAAAGCTGATCAGTGCGCTCGCCTTGCTGCGAAGATCCAAGGCCTTAAAGAAAAGCGCGGAGGCCGCCCTTCTCCCGCTGCTTCTACGAACAAGTCATCCAAGAGGAAGAACGCCGAAGCCAAAAAGCGCAAGAAGGACTGGAAGCGGCAGGAGACTGGTCAATGTTTATGACGATCGACGGGCCAATAGATGCAGACTGTTAAAGTGGGAGATTCAGGAACCATAATGGTATATCTATATATTATGCTCCTGGAATGTCTGGTTTAATTTGGTAGTAATATCACGTCTTTACCATACCTTTCTAGTTCCCTGTCATCGCTGTGCCTTTTTAGACTTGTGGAGCAGGCTTCGCTCCCTATCGACCTATCCTTTCGCTTACATCATGTCATTTTCACTGGTCATTTCTCGTTACAAGCACAATTGCCCTAGTGCTATTACTTAGCCCCATCCCTTGGCACTATCCTACCTTCACCACTATTACAAGATCATCGGCTGAGATCAAGTCAAACAAAGGAGATCGAGGGAAATGGCATGAAACTTGGGAAAAAAATGTGGGAGAAGGAAAAATAATACAGACGAGCCACTAATACTAAAGGACTAACACATGCTTTTAACCAGCGCCAAACCCATGCTCGAACCCCGGTATGAAACAGAAGCACTACAATAAAACGACAAGACAAGACACTTGGGGGAGGGAAGAGCTATATGACAGACATGTTAGTTTGTGAATACCCAGGGAAGACATTGGAGATAAGTTACTTACGTTTTTTATCTTCTAAGGATTTTTTATCTTCTAAGGATATTATGCTGCCCTAGATAAGCATAGCGCATAGAAATCCCCCAGACGAGAGCAACGGATCTAGCAACGCTGTTCCCGACGATTTTGAATGCCTGTGCGTTATTTCCGAGGAGGACCTCGTCATCTGGAAATGATTGCGCACGGCGGGCTTCCATGACGGTAATGAGACGATCCTCCATCGGGTGGACCCAGGTACCCGTGAACGCGCATTGGGGAGTTAGCGAGGTAGTTACAGTACGACAAAGGCCATCTTCGTGAACTCTGGACCAGGAGCGGCAATGGGAAACAAGCTTGGTTTTGTTGGTAACCTTATCGCCAAAGAGCCTTGGCATCACGCCCGTATCCAGCGCCTTCCGCCAGGATCTGTTCGGCCCGAATTTGGGAACGTGGGAGATCAAAGTCCTGGTTAGGTTATTCTCTGTACGGGAGTGGCGGTGGTCGGGGAATGGGATGCACGCTCCAACGTGCCCAGTGCCGAGATTTGGAAGGCCTCGCATCCCATTTTTAAAGGTGATGAGGCTATACGGGCAGGGTCCTGCGGTCTCTCTATTGGCAAACTTTTCTCCATTGGGGGCAATGAAGAGGCCTGCCTTTTTCACAATTGGTCCGTGGTCGTGACTGCGAGGTGGGCGAGGCGGCAGACCTGCCCCTGGGGCTGCGATGCTTAAAAAGAGTCTAGTTCTTGACTGGGCACTCCCGAAAGACCAGCTGTCGATAGTGAATTGCTGGGTCTGATAACCCATCCCGACGACACAGCAAACGAGCTGAGCAAACACATTAACCTCCACCCCGGCGCTAAGTTTCCTTGTAGTGGCGAGCCCGCCCACATTCTCAAGCAAGGCGTACCTGGGACGAAAGACGTCCACAGCGGTAGCCACCGAGGCCACGAGGGAGCAATTCCTCAACGACCTGTCGTTATTCCTAAGTTGATTCGCATTCGAGAAGCCTTGGCAAGGGCTACCAGCACTAATAAAGTCGACCTCGTCCTGCATTACAATGTCAGCAACAATAAAACCAAGTAGCGAATTTGCATCAAAGGTGGATAACGTACAGGATGAGCGACCAGATCGCTATACTTCCCACGAATTGCATCCTCCATATAGTTGTTCACACTTCCCAAATACAAAGCAGTGCCTTGGTTACGGAGGTTCGCACGATATGTGGCTATCGCTGGAACGTCAATGTCGACGGCCCACTTCATGTCAATGACACCGCCCTCTTCAAGACCTCTACCAAAGCTACCACCACCACAGAAGAGATCCATCCCCTTCATGCGCGGCTTGTCCTCAGGCAACGAAGAGTCGATACAATAACCTTCCCTCAGAGTTTCCGGGAAATTATCGTGGGCATACGGCTTGATCTTGCCATCTGTATCCATGAATCTACTCATGATAAAACAGTCGCCGGTTCCATCGCGGTCGTACGGTGCCGGAATCTTCCTGGCTTGAATGTCTGCCTCGGGGACAAACCGGACATGGCAGCGTCTGTAGATAAACTCTGGACCTACGGGCTTTACAACCGGAGTCCACAAGATCTCATTCGGCCTAGCATTCGGATTGTGCCGGCTTTCCCTCTCAAAGAGGCGGACAGCAATCTCCTCTTCTTGATCATTGAACGCATGGATCATGACAGGGTCTAGCGAATCGCGCTCCTGCTGCTTGCTTCCTAACAGGACGGTGTCACCAACCTCGAAGTTCAATCTAACCTCTTCGTAGGAGGTGATTCCTGGGCCGCAGGTGCATGACATCAAATCGGCCTTTGTCAAAGTAATAAACGCAGGGTCCGAAGTGCGGTACTTTTGGCGAACAAAGAACTCTTTCCCAGACTTACCGGGGCCGGCCATGAAGTCTACAGGGACAATTCCGATCAGGTCACTAAGATATATTGGTTTCTCATTGCAATTGCAATGATCACTGAAAAACAACTATGCCGCTCACTGTCAGTTCCTCTTTTCCTATCTCGAGGGTGGGGTGGGTCATGTATCAGCTAGCATTTTATCTTACCTCATTGTGGTGTGGATATCTCCCCTTCGCAAGGATGGTATCTTCGGGTGCGTACAGCCAGATGACTTTCAATTCGGGCTCCGGTCCAGGTCCGTCACCAATGCCATGCACGTAGGCATACCAAACCATGGTTTTGCCGCCCCACTCACTCCCCTCCCGCCTAAGTGCTACGACAGTACCCGGCTCAACAGAGGTGACCTTCGTGCACCTGATATTTCCTGTCCTGTCGCGCTTCATACGGCTGGCGATAGGGACAACGACAGCCTCCAGCGTTGCTCCAATATCCCTCGGTTGGGGAACAACCTTCTTCAAATTCTCGCCGAACATATGGTCGAAACACTTGTGGACCCAAGGAGTAACTACCGTTCTCCTCTCCACGGTTCCTGGAACGGGTTTCACGACGCTAAGATACCTCACTTCCTCCCAGAGCTTACATTTATTTAAACCTGTGGAGCCATTGAAGACTTGATTCCATAACCAGTCGCGATGAGCGGCTATGGCCTGGCGAAAATCATCCTTGCCATACATCGCATGCCACTTCTGGAAGGCCCCAGAGCCTGAGTGGTGGACCTTAAGCCAGTCAATGAAGTCGGATTTGAAGTCTAGTAAAACAACATCTTCCTTCTCAACCATAAAGTCTCTATCAGTTACACAACAGGTTAGTTGGTCAACAAACAATTTGATAGACACCGTGCAGAAACTTACATGACGTGCTTGGATAAGTTTGCTAACCAGACGAACGCTTCCCAGTACTCGGAATACTCGTCGGACGGATTCTTCAACTCGTACCAGGTATTGTTATCCTTTGCACCGGGAGTCTGAATCCAGATATTGCCTGAGACATCATGGGACTCCTTCTTGTCATAATTCCCAACCGAAAGGATGGAGAACGCAACACCCTCTACGTAGTGGCTTTCGCCGGCATCGTCGCTAAGCACTCCATCAAACAAGAGGAGATTGTCGCCACGATGGACATTCAAGTTACTAAGCAGCGTCATTTCGCCGCTCAAACGTTTACGAGTTGGGTAATATATAGTGAAGCGATCAAGGGAGAAGCAACTAAAGTCACCTTCAGACATAACGTCGCCTGCCCCATCTGCCTCAGCTTTCTGCACACCGTTAGCATGGGCCACCCCAGACCGAAGTGAGGGGTGGGGAAGACTTACCAGAAGCTTTGTAAGGACATCAACTTCTTTCTCGACGGGCACTCCGAAATCAAACTCCTCATACTGCGATTTTGGAAATATCAATCGCGGAACGGCGATGCCTTTGAGGAAGCATGATTGGGTTACGTTGCGAACCACATTCAAGTTCTGTTCTTCTTCTTCGTCTAGGAGATCGTCATCATCCACGGCTTCGGTCATCTCCTCGAGACCTTCCGGTGCGACAACATCCCCGAGATCACCTGGCACAGTAGGTCCCTCTGGTACAACATGTTTTAGTGCGGATTGTGAGGCCTTCTTGCCCCTGCCCTTGCCTCTGCCCTTGCCCTTGCCAGTGACTGTCTTGGTAGCCTTGGTGGTAATAATGGCCTTGGTGCGCTTTGCCGGAACATTGACTTCGACCGTGCTCATAATTGTACGCCTTCTCTTTCCGGACGCCCAAACATCATTATCGGTTTCACTGATCTCTGCGGGAGTATCCAACCGTACGAAATCGTCAGAAGAAGATTCCCCACGCTTCCTTCCAACATACCCGCTATCGCCAGCAGGGGTTGGCGATGAGGAAGTTTGCGAAGCCATGGAGGCCGGTTGGTTGCTTTTGTGATAACAAATTGAGTTTTGAAATATGAGTTTGGTAATTTTTTTATTGCCTGAAAGAAAGTTAAGGTTGAGATGATGGGAGGAAGGGAAGTGCTATTGACGGCTATGGGGACGGAAGGAAAGAATGATGGCAGGGAGATGGGACGAGTCAATGGTGAAATACGAATTGAAGAAAGTGATGAGGGGTCAAGAGCAATTGAAAGGGTGGGATGATATTAAGTGTGGTAGGGTGAAGAACGAAAGAAAGGCGATGATGGAGCAGGAGGAGGAGGGTGAGAGAAGAGCGGTCGTGTGCAGGGTGGGAGATAGAACAGAGGAGACGGAGGATGGTGACGAGGACAAGGAAAAATGTCCTAACGGGAAAAATGTCAGCAAGAGAGAAATAAAAACGAGGGAAAGATGAAGAGAAACAAAACCGCGGAGGACGAGTGCCCGCGCAATCGCTCCCAAACAACGATCGATTACGAATCAGGTCGCTGGGGGAAAAACCTCGACAGCGGTGGTAGGAGTGGCAAGGAGAAAGCACAAAGCTACAAACCACAGGGTGCAAATGAACGGGTGAAAGGTGAGGAGGGATAGGAAGGGAAGAAAATATTGATCCCGAACCCTTTCTCAGCGGTTCACGATTCACAGTTGGAAAACGATACGAACCTTAAAGGCTTAAGATACTTTTGCGATCGACAGTCCCGACAGTCCTGACAGTCAATTCCCCGTGCCCTTCACACGAGTACTTGTTCCGCTGCTAACTCCCGGCGCACAGGTTGTTTTACAGCGGTGCACAGTTTCCGTATCTTCGTAACTTCGTGGTCTCGTCGCGCGCTGAATCGAAGCCAGTGCCGAAGTTCAGAAAGAAAGAGAACGGATATTGTGGTGTTGGGGGTGGTTGTGTGTGTGTGTGGTTGGTTGCAGGCAGGATGTCGCGGTGCGGTAGTGGGGGGAACGCGTCAAGGTTTCGGGTGTCGTGTGGTTGGCGTGTTCTGTATGTTTGAGTGACGGATGGACCTTGCGGCAAGGTAAGGTTGGTTTGGTGTGGAGACGACCGAAAGGGTTCCTACTACTTCCTAGCCACTTTTTTTTTTCTCTCTCTCCCGCTATTTATCTCCCTTCTCTTTCCCCTGGCACTGGATTGGGTGGGACTTGCTTCAGCATCACAAATTTATCCTAGCTGTGCCAATCCGGCGTTTTCTGGTGGAACTTGCTTGGGTGAGCATGCGGAAGGCGCACTATATTGTATTGTGGGGGTGGGGCTCTATCCTCGAGAACCCAGTACCGTAATACAATAGGACTATTTTTCTTCTTCTCTTTTAACTAGAGTGATAAAGATATAAAATATAGAAATACAATAGATATATAAACACAGCACACTCGATATCCATGAGTCTCTCTTTTCTTTTAGGACGCTACCTCGTGTTGTATGATATTCTTTGTCTTGTTCGTTGATTCACTCGCTCTCCTTCCTAATTGCACTCGTACGATAGGGTACGGTACCTAATAAGACAGTATGATACAACAGCAAATAGTCATCCATAAAACACCGCACTTTTTTTTATAAAAAAAGAGAACATCTCCTCATGAATAACCGTACCGTACCAGTTCACGGCACCGTAGTCTATCCATCCATCTATCTGCCCCGTCCACCGAACCACTCGTCAATTACCATGCCCTACCCAGCGCCATAATATGCGACCAACAGCCTCTGCCCGTACCACCACCACCACTATCACCACAGCAACACGAACAACCAGCCCCAAGAAAACCCATCAAAGATACCGTACAAAGTATCATACAAGTACATTTTCACGTTATCGGGAACAACAAGGAACTTTCCCTTCCTTCCTTCCTTCCTTCCTTCCCTCCCTCCCTCCCTCTCTCGCTTAGCCATGTATGATACTTCTTTATCTGTTTGTTTGTTTGTCTGTTTCCTCTTTCTTTCTTTCTTTCTTTCTTTCTCCCTGCCTTTGTCTTTCATTCATTGATTCATCCTTGGCCAGAAGGAAGGAAAGCAAGCAAGCAAGAAAGAAAGAAAGAAGGGGGGAGAAAAAGGGCTTATAAAGCGCCCGGCAGGACGGTATTGTAGAAGGGGAAGAATTCTATCTTTTTTTCCCTACGATAGATAAATCACTCATTGCCGGTTATATAATATATCAACCTGAGAATGGTTTATATAATCGTTCGTGCTCCTCGAGTATGGTACGGTACGGTGCGGTACAGTACAACGATGGCTGTACTAGTAGCACATTACAGGATTGGAGGGAAAAAACAAAAAAACAATTACACACTAGAAATAATTTGGAGGGCAACCACCTGCTGTGCTGTGCTGGGTGATATTCAGGAGGGGGGAGGAGGAAGGATTTGAAGAAGGTGTAGTGTTGTTGAATAAGGCCGTACGTACGAGTAGAGGACGTATCTTCCACTGCGCTCTCCGCTTCTCCTGTTAGATTTTACTAATTAAATTTACCTTACTGCGCAGGAGTGAGATATCATTGTTGGGGTATATTGGGCTGGTATAAGGTGAACGGTACTTGTATGATACCTCCTCCACTACTCACCTACCTAACGTGGTGTTCGGGATGGATATAATAATATCCAAGTGGTTTTAAGCCATTATCTGTTTTATTGTTTTTACTCCTTCTTGCTGCTCACTCTTTCATAAAGGTCCCAAGGTAAAGTGTCAGCTGGTATTCGGCCAGCACCTTCAGGATACCGTACTTCAAAAGAAGTAAGAGAAGACGTTACCTGTAAGCATAGATTTACTGGTAGCTGATATCATAGTCTAGCTATGTCCGGCTTGATTCTGTCCCTCCACCTCCTCCTTTCCCGTTCTTTCTCCTGCTGTAGGTGTTTATATACCTGCCTTTCTCCTCTATCCTCTCTCCTCTCTTTCCTTAGTTGCTAAACATCTCAGATAAAGCATATCCACCAGTCAATCAATCAATGACAGCCCACACTTCACAACACAACCACCACCACCAACCCATAGATAAATGAGTAGGTAAATATAAAGAAAAAACTATCTTATAAAAACATGCCCCTTCACACCTAATCTCATAATTACTGATACAATTTTTCTCCCTCCAATATCCAATATCCAATCTCCCTCACGATAGCTTCCTCCAAACTATCGATAACCTTATCATCTCAACTTCAAACTAAACTACTAACGGCTATTGGTTTAACACAACGATAACAATGAAGATTCAACTTCGACCTTAGTGCTCCGTGTTCGCTCGCCCTGGTACATTTCACCATAAACAAACCTTCACCAGCTTTTTTTTTTTTTTTTTTTTGCGCGGGAAAAACAAAACAATAATCACAAAGGTAAGTGACTAATAGAGAGAAATGAAAAAAGCTAAAAACACAAAAGGGAGAATTTGGATAGGTGAACTTAAGACTAAAAAGGCAATTGAGAACAAAGAGATAAACAAGGGCACTGAAAACCCTATAGAGGGGGAAAAGGTGAAAGAAAAAAGCATACATATGACCGAACTTTTTTTTTGCGTTTTCGCGGAGAAAGGCAAACCCTGAACAACCTAATAAACACATAGGAACTTTGAAAGATGATAAAAAAAAAGGACATTGGTACAATCAATCCCTTAAAAAGTGAGTTGTCGAGTCAGGCCTCCATATTATTCCTTTTGGGGTTCACATCATTTGATCTTGAGTTAAGGCGGGTTCGGCACCCTCCATTGTATCGGCGCCGTTGCTGCCATAGTTGTTGTACTTGACATACGAGAGCCCTAGAGGGCGACCTCCGTAGAGGTAGCCGGTGAATTTGGCTAAGATTAAATGTCAGCCAAACTCATCAGAACGCGTGAAAACATCAACATCCATACAAATTGCAGAGTCCGCATTCTCAGCAGTATCAAACAAGACTACGCCGGTACCCCTGGATCTTCCATTAGGCTCGTACTGAATCTCGGCGCGCTCGACCTTTCCAATCGTATTAAACAACTCGACCAGGTCGTCATTGCTGGTGGACCAGGGAAGCTGGGACAGTCAGTAAATTATCTTCAAGGGAACAGAAAAAATAGTCCAAGTGTAGGGTTTACATTGCGGACGTAAATTGTCGCACTACGCTCTCCCCCACTAGTGGCATGATCCGTGAACTCGTTAGGCGGTGCGGAGGCATAGTCACTTCCACCATAACCCCCACCAAAGCTGCCACCGCCGGCGCCAGGGGCTCCTCCCCCGCGCCCTCCAACGTAGCCTCCAAAGCCTCCGCCACGCCCGGCAAAGCCTCCGCCGCGACCTCCAAATCCGCCGCCAAAGCCGCCGCCGCCCCCACGACCTCCACCGAAACCTCCGCCCCGACCACCAAATCCACTGGATCCCGCGAAACGGTCCTCTCTAACCTCCAATTGACGACCTTGCCATTCATAGTTGTTGAACTGCGCGATAGCATTACGGGCATCTTCAGGAGACTCAAACGCGACTACACCACTACCTTTAGGGCGCCCATCAGAACCAATGTGAACATCGGCACGCACAACAGATCCTGTGTGAGCTGTATTAGTTCATCGTCATGTGGGATCACGAGCGGATCAATTGATTCAACACTAAATTATTGGGGCGAATAGGGCTTAAAAAAAACTTACCAGCTTGACGGAACAAGTCCTTCAAGTCTTGCCAACCAACAGTGTAAGGAAGCTATGTGAGAATTAGAATACCAGCTCAAATACACAACCAGGAAGCGATAGGGACATACATTGGACACATATATCTGGCGCCCACCGGCCCCGGGAACACCACCCCCGCCACCGCCAGAGTATCCACCACCAGGATAACCGCCACCCGGCGGACCACCGGGGTAGGGAGGGCGAGTGCCTTGCTGGCCAGTGAAACGAGGTTCTGCCTCACGATCCTACACCGTTTAAGATGAATTAACACCTCATGTGAAAGAAAGATATCCGATATCTATAGGTTTACCTCTCGGACATAGACGAGTCTGCCCATTAAATTTTGATTGCTGAGGGTGTTAACAGCAGTCTGAGCTTGATCCCTAGTGGCATATTCCACAATCCTGCAGTTGCTAATTAGCATACCCATTGACATATGATGATCAGAGGAATGATGTTACGTACCCGCATCCCTACAAGTAACCCGCGGACGACCGTGCCCATCCCCGTCAATCACCACATCCCACAAGAAGCCCACAAAAGAAATAAACCAAAAAAACACCCAGTATCTTTCACAGTTGTGCCCACCTTCGACATTCCATTCGGAAGCAACAAGACATCGGCGAAGAGGACCTCTCCGGCTATAACGGGGGGGCGAGGGAAAATATCAGCAATAGAACCAATCAAGACAATGGAATAAGATGCCGATGAGCGGGGAAACGAAATGAGATGCATACACCACCATCATCACACACATCCATCAGAACCTTCGCTGTCATTACCCAAGAGATGGGATAAATGATAGCCATCTATAGCGGATAATGAGGACGATGATGATGATGACGATGATGACGATGATGACAATAATGATGATAATGATGATGACAAAAACGGTGGTAATGGGTTGTCTTAGGGGAGAGTGGAATACCAACCTTGTCGCATAAAATCTTTAAGGTGATGCCATTTGACATCGTAGGAAAGGTTTCCGACGTAAACGCGGCGGTCCTGCTGAGAACTATCACGAAGGCTCTGCATCATAGCGTCCTTTGCGGCTGCACGTTCTTCGTAACTTCGACGAGGTCCACCGGCCCCTCCGCTACTGCCTTGGTATCCAGATCCTGAGTATCCCCCTTGATGACCACCACTTCCACTCATAGGCGAGCGAGAGGACCGCCTTCTGTAATCGTCCCGGCTTCGAGATCTGCTTCGAGGTGAGTATGATCTACGACGATGGCGAGGACTGCGTGGTGACCTTGCGCGATCACGATGGTCTGGAGAACGACGACGTGGTGAACGAGATCTATCGCGCTGTAAAGCCGATGTGGGGTGGTCCATCAGCATTGTACCTAAATGGAAGAAAGTCCAGACAAGAAAAAAGGCAGAGATGTAGGGGGGGGGATGGCGTGTAGTGCGGGAAGACGGCGCCAGCGAGGGGGCTGCGAGCGGATGCGACCTTCCCACAGCGGACGTGACTGCAACCCGGGTGGAGTGGGGGACAAGGGAATCACAGGGATAGGGAAAAATGGGTATGGGAGAAATTTCTTTTCTTTTCTTTTCCTGTCCGGGGGCGCGCCCAGAAAGGATTGGAGGAGAGAGAAGGAGGGGGTGTGGAGTGAAGCATCGAAGCCCGACGGCCACAGGCAAGCTGCCGGTTGAGAGGGAAAGAGCAACATCGGTGGAGAAATAGATGGAGGGGGGGGGTGCGAGCAGTGCAGTTCTTGCAGAAAGCTAACATATTGCCAATGCAAGCAAGGTTTGCACGCAGAGAAAGAGGAACATACAGTACAGACAAGAGGGGAGAGACAAGCAAGCACGGATGCTTGAAGCAAAACGCCTGCTGAATGAAGTGAACGAGGGGGTGGGGTGTGTGAGAGGAGTTGGAAACTTGAAAAGGGTAATAAAAAAAAGATTGAAAATAAAAGGAGAATATTTAAAATCAAGAGCAACAGAATACACTTACGTGCCTATATTCGCGTTCAACAGATCGCCCTCCTTCTAAGGCTGCCGGGCGGTAGGAATCACTCTCTGCTCGGGAACAATGTGTCGAGTTAGCTTCAAAGGGAAACAAGAAGCGTAAGGGAGCTTGATTGGCGGGGATAAAATCAAAGGTGTTGGGAAGCAGACCCATAGGTGCCTCTCCTTTTTATATATAACAAGACCAGGTGGGAGAGGGAGAGAAGTAACGTTTCTCGTGCGGAGAGAGCTTATAGGGGGGGGGTGATCGGGCGTGCAGTGGGTTTTTCTGGCTGTCGAGAGGGAAAAGTTTGGAGCGATTGGGGGAAAAAGGTGTGATAGAAACAAACCAGGGGGTTGGATGATTTTGGACACTTTGGAAGGGGTTGCTGGCTGTTGGTGTCTGAACCTCTCCTCCGGGTTCTTTCTGTGGAGAGCTCTCGCAGGATGGAGGGAAAGGGAGGGTAAAGATCTGGAAAAGCCTTGTCGTGTTATCGCCCCCCCCCCGTCTTCCGGAACAACGGGGAGAGGGAAAAAAAATAACCATAATAATAACCATGATAATAACAACAAAAATAAATATTAACTTTATCATACCAGGTCGAACAAGTAAGGACGAAAATCTCCTTTACCGGTCACAAAAGTTAAAAGAATGAATGCCTTTTTTTCACCCTTTACTTTGGGTCAAATTCTACGTGAGATGGAGTCTGGTAACAATATTAGAAGCATTCTTCCTAAACCCTTCATTCCTTCCGTTGCTCCCTCCTTCCTCCATTCCCCCCCATCTTTCCCCTACACTATTCAGGATCGAAAACGATCATGGTGATCATGGTGATGGGTATGGGGATGAGGATGGCTATGATGCTATTAATGCTATTAATGCTAATGATGAAGCTTTCGGTAAAGGCTCCAAGGCTAAGACCAAATGTGGGGGTCATTTACGTCGGTACTGATTCCCTTTGGCTGAGTTTCGTCCTGCTCTTCCAATCTGTGCGTATTAATGATACCTGACTCCGTTGTACTGTATCGTCGATGCATATTCATCGTACCTACCGGTACCGGTATATCTCCATTTTCATCTTCGAAATATATTCTTCCACACTACCGGCACTTACCACACTCGCAGTATCAGCAGAAGCACTATGCTGGCGCGGCCGAGTTGGAGCCGGGCACTTGAGGTGGGAATTCCTATACAAAGTGCCCGGCTCCAATTGGGCCGCGCGAGCAGGTACTGTACACCCTTATGGGCCGTATACCATCGAGGGCTCTCTTTCCTTTCCCTATCCCCCCTTCCAAGAAAAACGGTTATTTATTGATGGGCTGAAGGTTGGAGGCGTGGCTGGCATGGGTCCGCTGTGGCCAGACTGGCTAGATGGGCGTACTGGCTAGACAGAAAGGTGGAAAAGCATCAGAGATGAGTAGAAAGGACAGGAAGAAAGGCCTAACCGAGTATTGGCAAGGTTTATTCCTTCATCTTCGGGTGGGAGGGGAGGGGAATGAGAAGGGAAGAAAAGAAAAGAAAAAAAGTTCACTTCTCTCTTGTGGATGCTGAATGGTTGGATTTACTTAATCTATAACCAGGGCTTTGCTGGTAATGGTCGAGATGGGGTCTTTGGGGAAAATGCAAGTGGGGGGGAAGGTCAGAAAGCCTCCACCTTCGTTTACGGCACTCATCCAACATATTCCAAGGCTGCGGCGGCAACAAGGTAACTGTGATCGCATTCTTACGAACCAATCATCTGAGGATAAAGTGAGGGAGTCTTGAGGAAAATCGCTCGATGGGGATTACATGGACCTGGGCCCGGAAAAAGGGCCGGGTGTGGGTAGAGAGTATCATGGATTGAATTATCATATCCTGGATGCTAACAACGGACACACTCTTTTTTTTTACTTTCAATAAGCATAATGTTGTTTGTGTGGAAAACTATGAACCTGGCTGACAATAGCGAGTTACAGTCCGATACCGGTATTTCCATATGTGTATTCGATTCCTGCACTCGAGTATATATATGTGCGTATAAGCCCCTAACTGCCCCCTTCCTCCTCCTCCTCTCGCCCCTCAGTCTCTGTGTGGGTGTGTGTAGATGCGTCTGCGCGTGCGCGTGTTTACCATACTGGCATGCTATGTCGGGGTATGATAAATAATAATCACAATAGAATTGATCAAGGGGGGGCAAGATGGAGGAGGGATGGATGGTTCAAGATGGAGATAGACGCACACGCCAAGAAATAAGAAAACGCTAACTTGCATACAAAAGAATTGGTGCACAACGGTTTTGCACGACATGAGGGAAACGGGGAGATGAACTGAGGAATGCATAACAACCCATACCGAGACTCATCTGCAGCTTGTCCGCCTTTTGTGGAGAGGGAAAGGACTGAAGATCGACGGACGAATTCGCAATGACGCATGCTAAAGCCTCTTCCCGCTCGACCTGTCTCGCCCGACTGAGTCAATTGGACTCTGATTTGATGGGTTCGTTTCAATGGGGAATAACTTGAGGGAACAAGGGAATACACTTCACCCACCCTCCCCCTCCTCAAAGGGGTTTGCCGTTTGGATTCCCATATCTCCGGTCCAAAAACAAATATGATGCCGGCTCCTCCAAGCCGGGGCGAAGTGCAGTATATCTCATAAGGCCACCGGCCTCGTACCCCCCGGGACAATGCTGGCACAGTATTTCATATTCGATTCTAACCAGTTTTACAACTAGTTAAGGCGCCGCCTAGTGGATATATGGCATGACCAGGGTACAGGCCATAACGTTACTATAGCTGAGCTGAGATGAATCGAGAGGGGGTCTTTCTCTCTCTCTCTCTCTTTTTTTTTTCTTTTTCATTCTGAATTTCATGCATTGAGAGACAGTCAGGAGACTTTTATTCTCTCCCGCGCTCATCTACCGGCCGTTAAGGGCGACTCCCGCTCTGCAAGCTGCAGGAAGAAGCAAAAGTGACCCGGTGTCTTCAGGTAATGCTTTCATTCGGCCCTCGTTATTGAAGGACGTTTGTGAGTGCGGCTGCTGTTGCATACCACCAAAAGAAGGGCCTTTCTGCTTAGATCTTAGCGTCATGCAATAGTGGCCGTGTTCACAAACACCCTTCAGCTGTGGGCAGAGGGTGCAAGTACAGTACTCGAATACAGCAGATATGTTCCCATGCACTGACCATGTATTTATGTATGTACTGTACGGTCAAAAGCAGCAGGGTACGTGAAAACTGGTCGTAAGATCAATTGAGAGGTTAGATGCTGGGATATTCAGGGCAATTCATTTTTCTTCCTTAGGTGAGTTGAATCTAGTCGGGCAGATACGATATGATATGTTGTGGTGTGGAGTGGAGGTGGCTGGCTGAAACACCGAAAACGTTCAGGATGCTCGTGATGAGGCTCAAGAAGATATTAGAAAGAATGCCGGTACCATATCCGTCAGAAAGTGAGGGGGGAGAATAAACAACGAGGGCTTGTGAGGGGAAAGATACGGGGAGAAAAGGGAGAGAGAGAAAAAGCCTACAGCATCCTAACCATCCTAACCCTCCTGAAGGAAAAAAAGGTTGAGGAGAAAAGTGAACGATAGTCTAGTAGTGATAGTAAAAAGAATAAGGGTGAAAGAAATAGAAGAATGATAATACTGTAGCCCTACCACCGTCGCTTGGGTAACCAAGAGTTTTGAGATTGCTCCCCGCAGCCGCCCTCCCGGCCACTGCCTTCCCCCTCTTGCACCTATCGTTCATACCCCAGTCCAAGCAAACTCGAGTCCACCATCTCCACCTACTCGTACACTTAACACATAAGAAGCTATCGCATCATCATGAACAACACCATACGGACAAACCTCTCTAGCCCCTCCATCCGCTGGATACTCTCGAAGCCCATCACCTCTTCCATCCCCTCCTGCTGCTCCTTAGCAGCACCTCGCATTGAATTGCGCCGCCGGTACCATTCGTACCAACACCCGGCTCCCGCGCTGCCCTTCACAACGGCCGAATTAGCAATTCTATCCGCCTCTCTCCTTCACGTTCCGTCACATGGATTCTCCGATGCAGCACTTTCTTTCGGTGCCCGGGACGCCGGCTATCTCGACATCTCGGTTAATATGTTGCCCCGAGGAGTATTCGACCTTGTACACTATCATCTTGTCACCGAGCGTCTCCGATTAGGCGACAAAATTGGCTTTCGGAAACCTGAGAATGAGCTTCCTGAGTGTTTGAGGAATCTGAGTATCCCCGCTAAAATCCGAGTCCTATGTATGGAGCGCCTTAAAGCGAATGTTCCTGTCATACACAGGTGGCAAGAGGTGCATTCCCCTTCTTCTCCAACGATATCATTTTTTTTTCTTTTTTCGATATTGGAAATTTCCTGGTGCCTGCCCACCGCTGCCCCGCTTCCCACGCTTCCCAATTGCGTATCTGGTTGAAATTGGCTGATGTGGTTTCAACGGATTTGTTGATCAAGGCTCTTGCTGTTATGTCACTCGCTGGGAATATACCCGCATCTATGTCGGAATTGGCTAAGTTGTCGGATGAGATATGGTTCCTCGCCGGAGATCAAAGCCACGACACAACGTGGTACACCAAGCGTGCCACGCTCTCCGCCGTTTATGCGAGCACTGGTAAGGAAAATTTCCTCCCCAATTGCTTAACCCCCAATAGACTTTTCCTTCCCCCTTTATCTGATACAGATCTTGAACTTAACCTTTTTTTCCTTTCTTTTTCTTATTCTTATTCTTACAACATCGTAGAATTGTTCATGACACAAGACAATTCCAAAGACTTTGAGGCTACATGGGAGTTCCTGGACCGGCGGCTCAATGACGTGAAAACCATTGGATCAACTGTGTCCAATATCGCGTCATATCTTGATTTCACGGTCCATGCATTTGCAAATGTGCTCCGTTCGAAAAACGTTCCGTTTTTTTGAGCACAAAAGCCGCACAGGCTAACTTGATTGCTCTAATTCCTGCTCTGCTCACCTTATGTCACATTTGCTCATTTTTGGGAGACTGCCATAATATCATTATGTATATACCATAGAACAAGTAATAAGCACTATGTCGGGTTTCATCGGCCAAGTAAACATAAGGCGTGTGGGGTGGGATGTGAAAAAAGGCTATCATAGTTGATTAATTTCACGTTGTTGTCATTTAGGAGCGAGTACTGGTATACGGTACGGTGCCTAGGTACATTCACCTAGCTATACTCGTACAAACACTGCGGGCCAATGGAACTAAACAAGAACTCGGGTGCCTTTTTGCGCTCTTCATTCATGGTAAGGTTGAGAGGGGTGATCTAAAGCAACGTCCACACCAGCCCAATTCCTAATATCACAAATGATTAATAACTCTTGTCAAATCAACCAATCAATCAACCAATCCCAAAAGTATCCGCCACAGGATACTGCACTGCCCTGCGTACTGGTACTCGAGCACTCATGTACTATTCAAACAGTCTACTGGATCCCTCTATAACAGCACAGTACAGTAGATCTCCCCAGTTGGCACAAATCTAAGAGACCAATAATGCCAAGGGCGTGAGGAGACTATGGTACTGTACCCAGCACTTCAGTGCAATACGTTACTCCCGCATCCCCCGATTGTCCTACGCTCTATGCAAAACACAAGCATTATGCCCCCCTCCTCACGCAAGGCCTCAATGCCAGGAGCGTCTCTGGGGGCTGCTGGCTTGCCTGCCCTGCTGCTACTACTCGCGAGCCTACTAACTTATCATACCCGTGACGAGAGCAAGTTATGATACGCAGCCAAAAGAATACCGTTCCAATCGCGAACACCCACCCGCGGTCGTGGGAAAAAAAAGTCCAGTATAACACCGCAAAATCTCGCTTTCAATGAACCAGCCCGGACCAGGGCTTTTCAAAATCCCCAGTGCCGAGGAAAAACCAAGCTTTGGAGAATTTTTAGAAGAGCCAAGATATTTTGCCTCCCATCAATCAATCAATCAATCAATCAATTCCAGAAACCCGGCCGCTTGGAGGAGGAGGAAACTGTTCCTAGTCCAGACCTGTCCATCAAAAGCGAGATCCTATGCATCATAGCCCAAGGGACGAGCATAGGATCAATTGGACGCTTATGAGCTGATCACTTAAATTCGGGGGCTTTGATATCCTGTTGATATCTTGCGTTTCTCGATATCTACTGGTCACTATGTATCGCGATAGGTCTGAATCTCGCGCGGTGAGTATGCCCTGCCTGGCTGGAATGCAATGTAAGCCATTAAGCAAGCGGGAAGGAAGGTATGTGGTATGCTGCATGCATAAACGGTATGTGTGTCTCGGGGAAGGGGGGAGAGGGGGGGGGCTGAGCACGTTTGATATAGAGGTGAGCTCTAGAACGCGCTCGTATTGGATTACTTGGTATATCTATTCATTCATATGTCGCTTACAGTCCAATACAGGTACAGGTAGAGAAGAAGAATGGGGCTTTCCCTGGTCGTGCTGTGATAAACTAGTGACTAGAGTGCGCAGGTACTGGAGCCTAGTAGCAGGATGGATGCGGCAGTACCGGTTAGAAGCTACTGTTGTAAGGTATTACTCTCCTAACTCATGCCGGAAAGTTGGTTGGTTGGTCGCTTGATTGGTTGTCTACGATAGCTGATTGGTCTTTTAAAAAATGGCCTGGCACAGAGCGGCCCAGATAACGACGGGGGTTCTTACAGAAGAGTGCTGTTCCATCCTTACTTCCCGCCTAATTTATCGATAACATTAAACAACCCCCCCCCTCCCCTACTACTCCTTACAGCAGCTGCTACTGCCCATCATGGATTCTCACTCGATACACTCTCCTCACACTTCTCTCGCTAATCATAACTGGCTGGCAATATTTAATCTAACATGTGGTGGGGCTTGCTTTATTTTTCCCGCTACCGGTGTCTCCGTTGCGCTCTAGTGGTTTTCGGATGAAACACGGGAAGGCGCCGCTGCCGCTTTTTTTTGCTGGGGGGTTTTTCTTGCACTTGTTTTGGGGACTGGGTGTAGCTATTGAGATGGGATAGCTTCTTATTTTTTTCTTGCTTTGTGGGGGAGGTGGTGATGTGGTAGTTTTTGTTCATTTTGGATTGGAGATATACTGCGCAGGGCAGCTTGCATACGTTTTAGTCCGTCGTGCTGTTGCAAGTAGAATATCCGGTTGAGAAGGAAATGAGATCAGAGTTGTATCCTTCCTTCATCCCTTTCTTTGCTAAGGATAGATTGGCAGGGTTTTGAACTGGAATATATTCTGTGAATCTCTTGAAGCTTGGTGGACTATGAAGGGATATCGGCAGCACTGTGTTCAAGAATGAGCTTGTTGTGGTGATACTATGCTGGTATCGGGCTACAAAGACTTTGTGCTTGTGTCTTATGTGCTCAAAGTTCACAGTGATATTAATTCGAGTTTACTCAAGCAACTCCGACAGCGGGTTCTAAGCTTAGAGGATACAGCTAAAGTGCTAGTATAATTTGAAAATAAAAAACAATATTTACGTGTTAGTTAAGAGCTTGATTAGTATTGTGGTTCCAGCATGATGATAATATTATCTATTTGTTTATTACAGCATTACCGTTGTAGGCTTTAGGATAGTAAAATATTAAGAGATATCATACATATTTAACAAAAATAGCTTTTTAAAAAAATGAAAATTAAGTTGTAATTGTAGAGAAATAACTGGCCATTATTCTGTGGAAGGTATAGATGAAGAGTAGAGGAGAGAATAAACCTCTAGATAAACTAGTGGAAAATTGTATAAAACCTGATGATATAGAATATGCAGTTTTTGTTTCAGCTATCATACCAGCTTGTAATTTATTGTATCTTATTATACTGATCTGCTATATGGTAGAATAAATTCCTTGAGCAACTTCAATACTACTATATAACCTCTCTCCCTTTTCTCTTATTTCTTTTATATCTACCTAGGATAAATTATCTGAAATCTGAAATTAGTATATGTAGGAAACTCTACTTAAACCCGGGACCATTGCAGGAAGGAGAACTAAGAGGACTAGAAGAAACATTTAACCATATTCCTACCAGGTAGACCATGCACAACACCAATTATTTCTTTAAACAGCCACGATATCAGATTTTTTACACCAGCATAAGGCAAAAAACCCACAACACCAAATACATTCTCTACCCAAGCAGGAGTTCCTATACTTTTAAATTCCCCATCAGATCCAAAAACACACAGAACCCAGAGGAGTAAGGTGTATTCCTATGTGCCCTGCACAAATCTAGACAAATTTTCCAGGACAACCAAGAATCCGGCAGAGATGCGACGACTCCAAACCGATCACCCGGAGATGAGCGAAGGGCGGGAATCTGCGGGTGGTGGGGCTGCTGAAAAGTACGATACTCGTAACATGTGGCGGAAAATCCGTACTATGTAGCTGAGTGCCCGTACTGTACAAATAACCACCTCCCATTTTCGAATACCGGTGAGTACGGCATCCCCCAAGAGGTTTTTTTTTCGTGCAAGACAGGGTTATTTACTCGTGTGAAATAATCCCTGTCTTGTATGATGTGAAAAAAATATCCCCTGGGGGTTGTACTAGTAACTACTTGCCTGTTGCGAATACGGTGGGGCGAGGGAGATAGCGCTGCATGTTGGGCGGTTTTGGGGTGTACAATACTGTTCGGATATGTTGAAGTACAAGCGATATGGGGCCGTTGCGAGGGTATACATTTGTAATACGGACTAAAGAAGAGTATGATACCGTCTAGTAATGTATACGCCTGGCCATATGTCGGCGTGTTATTGATTGTACTCTAGGCTTCTGCTTCGTCTTGGGCTTGTCGCTCTCCCGTGGCGGGAGTCACTGGACGGGGGTTGCTGTATTCTAGTGTGCTTGAGTACAATTCAGTAGGTTAGCGTGAGGGACTATGTACAATGCTACCCGGCCGTCTTGGCCAGGCAGAACCTTAGTTTGGCCGTTGGAACTCCGCCATCCCCGCGAATTCCTGAGTAGAATATCGAGTGATGGAGTATGAAGCCCGGCTGACCGACGTTGTTGGGTTGGGTGAAGACAGGGTAAATTGGGCAGAATCACGTACCGTAAAAACTCTTGAAATTCATTATCGCCAGCAGGTCGCTAATCTCGGGTTCAGAGACAAAACTCCCTGGGAGGGACTAGTGCCTTCTTGACACGGTATAGCCTCAGCCACCCAGTAGCGCTGGACCCCCCAGTATAACTCTCGCAACCCTACCCACTTCCCAAACTAAACCCATCTCGGGCCGATGTGATGATCCCACAGGGATATTCGTGACAGGCAGCGATAATGAATCGAAAGGGTATCATACATATGGCACCTGAAAACGCCGGGGCAGGTATCGAGGAGTAGAGGGCTTTCCCCCTCTGGGCAAGAGGGGGATTGATAAGTCTACAATTGTATTAAGGTAATGTTGGTTTCTAAAACTAATATGAATGTTCTATGATTGGGGGCTGACTGCGGCGGGGGCCTGTCGGGGTTTCCACTTTCGGGTATCTACTTAGAGAGGATTTACGGTATGGGAGATGTATCCTGAAAGGCTATCGAGTGTGGCGCTCTGGCTGCCGCTAGTGCCCGTGATTTGATATTGGGGCATCCCGTGCTGTGCAAGGAATCAATGGCCTCTGTTATCGTAACAAATTTTCTTCAGAGTCACTTACCAGGCCATACTCGAGTACTTGCTCTGCATATCTACCCTTAACTTTTCTTACAATACCGAGAAATCTGTGGATGGATGAGGGGATTACACTTGAAAGTTTCACTTAAAATCACGAGTTCGCATAGAAAACCCATTCTCTACGGGGTATATTAAGAGCTAACAAAAGCCGAGTCCCACTAGCCCTAACACACTCTTCTCACACTAAAATCCATCACAGGTATCATATCCCTAAGAACTCCAAAAACCCGAAAGCTCATCCATTAAAGAAAATTTTTTGAGTCGCGTGTGTTTAGTGCTTGTCACCCCCGAGGGCGTTCTTGGTCTAAGAGAGCACATCGTCTATTTAGCTCCTGGTTCTTTGAGCCGAAAGTGACGTGTGGTGGGGCAAACCTTGTCCAAGGGACTATCATTGTTGCCCGTCTGGTAATCTTTCTCACGGCGGGTCTTGTCGAAAGCCTCTTGTGTGTTGCTCTTGTGGTGGTCGCTCCGGACGCCAGCGGCGACCTTGTCTGCGAAGTCGGTGATGGTCTCTTTGGCACGGTCCATGGTGGACTTGGAAGAATCGGGAGTCTGTGGACATCGTAATTAGCTAAACGTACTAACGGTAGGAGGTGGGAGTAGACGAACGATTTCCTCCTTGGCCTTGGTGGAGAAGTCTTTGCGGTAAGCGTCAGACATGTTGATTAGGTTTGTTTTGGGAAAAAGTTTTTTGGAAGTTAGACTAAGATTGTTTGATTTGATAGACTCGTGTTCGATGAAGGCAAGCCGGTTATGGATGTGGAAAAGTGGCCAGAGTTGTCGGCCTTCACAGCCCTTTAAATAATGATTTCCTCTCGCCACAAGCTAACCAACGGGTCATTGGACGCATCAGGTTACTGGCGGCTTACGACCAAGCTTTACGAGTATCTTCCAGGAACGTGGGGTGGAATTCTATGACGTTTGATGGGTCTTGTAAAGTTAGCTGCTAGTGGGAGAAAAACTCTGGATAGATGAATTGATGTGGTAGAATAGTGGGAAGCGATGAAAAAGTGATGACGAGTGACATCATTGTATCGTAATTACAAAAGAAATTTCGCCGAAACCTATCATCTTGGCGCACTTCTGATCATTCACATATTCCCGAGAGGGATTAGCGTCTTTAATCCCTTGCACCAACCATCATCAACTCGAGCGTAACCTTGGAAGCCGCAACGAACAAAGCTTGTCTCGAATGCTACGAGCATTTCCTTTTTCGGGTGAGATCGTTTTTGGACCACCGCTTTCCAGGGCGAGGCGGTGGCACGCGGGAGTTTGCGTCAGTGGGCCCGGGGTCTTCCGGATTCTGTCTTCCTTCTGCCGTGGATGGTCGCAGGACCCTGTTGATGTAACTTACAGTATGTAAGGAGTGCACAGGTCCTCGAGCGCTCCCTACCGCCGGTAACAGGAATTGGAAATGCGAATGCGGATTGGGGCGATTCTAGTAGGCTACGGGCAAGTTAAGGCTGGCTACTGGGAGGTTCATGCTGGCTGGTCAGGTGCTACCACAACTCAACTCGGTATCTGGTATGTGAGGCTTTGGGAGGGGGGGAGGGGGGAGGGGGGTTCGGGTTCTGCGAATTATGCTATCGCCGGTGAATAGGAAATCCAGGATTTGTGGGGAATTGAAGGTGGTCCCTCAACAGGCTAGGGGCATTCGAATTGGGTGCAAAACGGGGTCTGAATGGTGTTATCAGAATGAGCTTCTACCCGACTGGATGTTGAAGCCTTATCTCTTAATGTCCGAGTCACGATATCATGTGGAAATGCTAAAGAATTTTTGGTGCTGTCACCGTCTCGAGCTATGAGGAACCGTCATATGATATCATACTACCGGCACTGCTCTCGAGTACTGCATCTATGAAGGCCAAGCCGCTTAAAATCTCCTTCCGTAAATTCTTCTCGACTCCATGCCTTATCTACTCGAGCACGGTAAGCTACAATAGACCCAATCTGGTAGACGAAAGAAGGTCGTCAGGTCCCTCTCCAAAAACCCAGAGGATTAACCTAGAACGTCTAAAACCTTAAACCTAAAAAGCACCCATCCCATGACCTCTTGCACAACTCAATCGTAGCCTACGGTATGATACTAAGCCTACTGTGCAACCCTAGGCCGTCTCCTGCAAGGCTCCCGACAACACCGCAACTCAATCAACCAAAAAAGCAAGAGCTGTCTCGGCTCAAAATATTTCTCAGGAGCAAGGTTTAACCCGGACCTCAAGGTAGAGACAGTTTGATGCAAGATACCGCATGTATCCCACCATGGGCGCAAGGCTAAGTTATGCCTTTTCAGTCCGGACGGCAAAAACCTTCTGTCGGTACCGTTAGTTATGATTCTGTGGATGGAGGGGATGGATGCATTCGGTAGGCCTGATATTTTTGGTGGAAGCGCTCGCCGGTTGGTCTTTGGCTGTATCCTGGTACTTCACTTGGTATTAGGCTGCTGTTCTTGAGCACAAGTTTGGTACGGGTATCGGTAGGTGGTCTTTGGCTTGTATGGTGCCACTACAGATTGGTGATATCAGAGCGCTAATATCTAGCTTTTTGGAGCAGAAGTTCAAGCGGTAGTTGGTCGATGCTCCCTAGGGAGTAGCAGGTGGTATAATATAATACGGTAACAAAGCACTAGTGGATACTACAGTACTCGAGTGCTCACCGGGATAGACTGAAATATTGTTCCTTCATCCTCGCCCCGGCCCAGTAGGAACCTAGCTATGTTACTAGAATGTAGTGTTCATAGAGTTGCCTTTTGCCTGAAATTTGGAGACTTCTGTCTTAAAACCTTCTGCTTGATCGGGGATAGGTAAGTTATATAACTAAATAGTTTTGAGTTGGGGGTTACTATCCCGGGCGTTAAGAGATGGGCATGACGTTTTGAAGGACTATCTTGAACCACGCAGGAAAGCTCTAGGATGCGGTGATTTCCCTGCACAAAAGTTCTAACACAGGGAGACAGTGTGATCCCCAGGATGTTCTTTTCTCGGTCCAGCTGAACCTAGCTGTTTCTCTCCCGAAGGTGTCCATAAGCACCACACTCCCGTCCAATACTACACTCCCGAAAGGCTAAATGGCTCCTAGTGGATATGCCCTGTGGCTGGTAGGGCTCTAGCAACTCTTGGGAGAGTTCATAAGAAGGCTTCTGCATGCAAGGCTTACTCTAGCCGTACAGAATACCCCGGATTGGGGCTTTCGTGGACTCTCGGTAGGAAAAAAACCGTATGATAACACAAATGAAAGAGCCTTATAGAAACGAGGCTGATGCTTCGCCGGGGACATTATGTTCTCTAGAGATACCCTTTGTCCAAAGGAAAACTCCTGAGTAAGGGAAATCTTTATACCCGAGACATTTGTTGTGCTGGGAGTCTGCTGTATGGAAATACACTGGTTCTCATTGGTGAGTAAATCGGTACTGCAGTAACTTAGAATAGGTTGATCAGCAATATCATGGCTAAATGGAGACTATCAATTGTTGGATACTCGTAGTCTAATGCGCTCTAACTACACCAATAGGACATTGTCAAGTCCTTGACGAAAATTAAACACTGTAGGAGTCTATCAAAATCGAAAATCAAGATGACTGTTAGAAAATTTACGGCAAACTTTTTATTGAAATCACCTGGTTACTCGAGAAAGAAAGAAAAAAAAGGAAGAAGAAAAGCCAACCCCCCAGTTCTGTTTTCCAACCTAAGACCTCTTCGCAAACTCCACCCTCAAGATCAAATGCCTATAACCATCTATCCAGCGATTAGTATTGAGGACGAGGCTGCTTGGAGGAAGAGCAGTAACTTACATCCGTCCATCTTTTCACAGGCTTTCGCAGCATCGGATCGGTCGACATAACTGATAAAGGCAAATCCTTTCGCTCTATTGGTTTCCCTGTCCTTGGCCAAGAAAACTCTTGTAACCCTTCCGAACCTCTCGAACATATCCCTCAAATCCTGCTCCTCAGCAAATTCAGAGACATTGGTAACTCTGAGAGTGGCGAGATCGTCCCTGTCCTTATAAGAACCACCAGATCCAGGCATAGACTCTCCGGCACCCTTCTTTCCACGTAGATGAGGCGCGACATAAGACCCGCCACCGCTGCCACCAATAGCACCAGGGCCATCTGGGGCAGGGCCTTCATCGGCTGCAGGAGCGGCTGCATCGTCAAGAGGCGGCATAGTATCCTTGAACGGGCACCTGGCCGTGAAATGGTCTCCTCTACAGATACGACAAGCAACCTTCTTATCCTTAAGCTGTTCCTTCAGCTTGTTCTCCTCGGTGTTGTCCTCCTTAGAGGTAGATTTCCAGTTAGTTGATGGGCGGAAGATGATGTTTTCTCCAACAGAGGTAGTGGATAGATCCGGGCCACGGCTGTGCCCCTTCTCAGCTCCAAATTTTGCCCATTCTTTCCTCTCAGCAACACGGGGATTTACGTGCTCCTTGACGATGGTGGTGCGAATCTTCCGGGTGGTCTTCACTTTCTTGCCATTGTCGTTAAATCGGTAGGTTATGACTGTTTTTGTACCATCGGCGTTGTTGATAACCTGCTGAGGAGGGAGGACGGATGGGTCGTCAAATTCCTCGTCGTCGGCCCAGTTTGCCCTTCTGCTCTCTGTTAGCGAGAGAAACAATAGTGACCTAGTAGCCAGAATTGGAGACTTACGAAGATGCGATATCCGGCATTTTATACGAAGTTTTTGTGATCGTGATAGTGCTAAGTATCAGTAGGGAGGCCGATGATCAGAGTGGATGTTTGAAGTGGTGGGGAAGATTTTCAGCGATAATGAACTGTGGAGGTGTGACCATCTGTAGTCACAAAACATCACGCAAAATCGGATTAATAACTACTTGTGCATTCCACAAGTATTCGGATGCCTTGGCGCCAAGATTAGCGGCCCAGGCGCAAACTGAGCCGGCCTGGCGCCAAGACATCCGGATACTTGTGGAATGCGCAAGTACTTGTCACATGACCTCTAAGCTGAGTAATGTCACGCACAAATCAAGTCGTTCGACATGTCTCTGATTAGGGCTCTATACTGGATAGTATCTTCGTATATAATATTATTATATACCTTAGACGTTTTTAATTCTGTACTGGGCTCCGTCGACATTTGGCACTGCTGAATTCTCTTATTTTAAAATGAGTTTCAGTTGCGGCTCAAACAAGGGCTGTTACACTTTTGTGTGACCCAAGACAGATACCTGAGTGGGTGTTGCAGTGGACTTCCACCTCCAATCCCCCCACTATTAGTCCTCCCCGTCAACCATCAATATCTCCATCCTCTAGTCAGCCTCCATCGCCCCTCCAATACTCCTCATCAGTCTCCGCAGCTTTCCCTAAGACTTCATTATGGACGATATCCTTGCCAAATACACTTCCCCTCATGACGATGAGTTCTGTGGCGAGGACGAAGAGGTCCCGAAGCTTATCTCTTCAAAGCCATCGCTCAAACATAACTTCTCTCTGCCCCCCATCGCCCAGGTACATATTTCCGGTGTTTGAGCTGTTATTGGAGATTTCGGGAGCATTTATCAACTGATGATAGCCCACAGGTTTTCTGCGAGCTGTGACGGATGATTATTCGAACCCCGACTGTCCGATTAAGCTCGCCCACGGAACTACTACCCTTGCGTTCAGGTTCCAAGGCGGGATCATTGTAGCTACAGATTCCCGTGCGACCCAGGGAAGCTGGATCTCTTCGCAGACCGTTAAGAAGGTTATCGAGATTAAGTATTATCATCTAATCTTTCCCTACTGCCAGTTATCTGGATGAGAAAACTATCTCCAGCGCTAACCCCACCAGTGACAAAATGCTCGGAACTATGGCCGGAGGAGCAGCAGACTGCCAATACTGGCTTGGTTATCTCGGTGTAGAATGCAGACTTCACGAGCTCCGTCACAAGCGTCGTATCTCCGTCGCCGCTGCCTCAAAAATCCTGTCCAACCTTGTCTACAATTACAAGGGAATGGGTCTATCCATGGGAACTATGATTGCTGGTGTTACCGCCCTCGAAGGCCCGGCCCTATATTATATTGACTCGGATGGAACCCGTCTTGCCGGGAATCTCTTCTGCGTCGGTAGTGGTCAGACATTCGCCTATGGTGTTCTGGACCGGGAATATGACTACGATCTTAGCACTGAAGACGCACTGGCACTGGGTTCGAGGAGTATACTAGCAGCTACTCATAGGGTAAGTGGCCTCCTGGAATGTTTGGTGGAAGGCGGCAGCTGATGGAATGGCAGGATGCATACTCTGGTGGTTCAATAAACCTCTATCACGTTAAGGAGGAGGGATGGACAAGGCATGGTTTCACGGATACCAACCCCGTGTTCTGGAAGACCAAGTTGGAGAAGGGCGAATTCTCGAATGTCTCGACCGACTTTTAGGGCCTTTCTTTCTGGACAAAAGCGTTGCCTTTGGGCGCAATTGTATCGTTCGCCCGAGGCTTCAGTAGCAAATAACTGTTTATGCTAGATTTCTTGTGCGTGATTAAACGCAATAATGATATATCTTAGCATCTTAAGTCATTCCAGACGTCGCCTGGGTATCGTATAGGGGAAGTGCGCCTAAACCCGAGAGTTCAGCCGACACCCATCTAACTCACGAGGTCCCCTAACTTTATTGTAGCCCGGAGGCGGGTCTAATAGCTAGGGAATGAAATGCTCTACTACTCCACACACACGATGAGTCCATCTAAATCTCCCAGGTCACAACCTCCCCAGCTTATATGGTAGACCGAACTATTATTTCTGTTAATTGCCTCACAAGGGAGCGAGTGGAGAGTGACGACCGAGGTGAGCAGGTAATCTAAATTGCTTGCAAAAAAACGAGAGAGAGATTAAAGAAGAGAAAAGGAGGAGAAAAAGAGCGGAAGTGAAAGAAAGTGAGGCCTAGATATAAGTGTGAACATAGGTGGGTGACGCAAGTGGTCACGAGATGTCACTCGTGACTACCAAGGATAAAAGAGCACAAGCACGATTTCCAATACACACCTCCTCCCGCACCTCAGTAATCTCTATACAGCCACAAACTACCGTATACTTCCGAGTAAATCGGAGCGCGCTTCACTGACCACTCGAGTGATATATCGTGAATCGAAGCAAATTTGAGTGGGTGAGGTTTTTAAGAGGGGTCTCCCTCCTTTTACTTGACCCGTGGATCCCTTTCCTCGAGTATACCATTTGCTACCTGCGATGTATGACTGTTTACTTATCAATGATAGAACAGAAGGAAGTAAGATACGACTCATATTTTTATACCCTCCTCCCCATTCTTTTTGCGAGAAAGACAGGCAGGGTAGGCAATTCCTAATTCTGCGCCCAGAGCGTATAATTAATGCGCAGAAGTACGAGCGAGATTCATATCCCCCTCCAACCCAGCTAACACTTAGCATCACACACTGTTCCTCCACCTGCAACGCACCAAACAACCCCAGGACACGCAACAAGAAATCTCAGCAGCCACCGAAACCACTCATACTATATAACATACAACACGTCATCTTAGCGCCCACTCCACGCGTACCATTTACGAGTGATGACCCTAACACCGACCAAAACAACCTCCCAAATCCACAATCATTAATACCTGCTCCCAAACCCAACTCGCCAGAACATACCTCTGCTCAAGGGGGGTACACCATCCCACTCACTATCACTTCTCTCCAAACGAGTAACAGTGAACAAAGTGGAAACGACGTTATGCTCTCAGAGGGGAAGGGGCGGAAGTACTCCACCATACAAAGATATATCATCAACCAGAGACCTCCAAACTAAGGCTACGATAGACACCCGGACGTGATCCCTCCCCACCTACGATAATAGCTGATCCACAGAAGACTCAACAAAGCGCCTGAAAAAAAATGAAAAAAATAAAGAAAAGAAAAGAACAACGACAGTGTCAGAATTACTGGCATGATACCGTAGCCCTATGCAGTGCCCACCACACTCACCACCTATTCAGGACAACACTACTTATCTCGTGCTGGGTGGCTGAAGCTGCGCAGGAATGCATTTTCCATGGTACTAGGCTACGCTAGAGCTGCCGGCTAACTTAATTAATTAGTTGGCTAATCAGTTATCATGCCACACAGAAAGTGGCTACAAAGGCCCTCGTCATGACAGGAGTGAACGCAACAGATAGGGAGTGATAGTGTATGATTGCTCCAGTTACCCAGAGACGCTGCACTGTAGTGATAGCATGAAACAGTGGGGCACTTCAATGTTTGATTGGCGAGGGAGGAGATAAGAAAAAGATTCGTTCCAGCCCTGACCCCGGGTTAAAAGTATTGTATTACGTGCTCCGACCCGTGAATGTAATCTCCTGTTAATATGCACGATACAACAAGGAGGGTCTACGGCAGCGCATCTAGTTACTGCGGACAAAGTATAATGCGTCAGCGTAGATAGCACTGTATTCTATATACCTCTACCACTCAACAACCACCTGGCACGTACACACACATCGCGGCACGGGCGCTGCACTGGGGTTTTAGAGACGGAAATTTATCATTACTATCAAACCAAATCCCTCTTGGGGGCTCATACAGGAATTGGCCAATAATGGATACCTAATACATGGTACTATTAAAACGAAAACAGGCATCCCATCTCGTTTTATCCCGCTAAAACAAAAATTAGGAAAAAAGAGAAAGAAAAATCTGTAAAGAGCTTTTGAATGAGGTGTGCAACCTCATTTCGTATTGGCCATCTCCTCGGTTTTCGAAATCGATTTTTTTCCCCTTTGTTCGCTACGAGGGATCTTGTTTAGGTTTTTATTTCCGCATGTCTCGTCTCTATTTTTTATTTTTTTCGTGTGGTTTTTTTCTCGAATGTTGGTGCTATCGAATACGTATCCATCCGGGTGTCTGTCCGTTGATATCCTCCATTTTGAGCGCGCGAACCAATCCAGAGACTTGATAGAACGCATAAAGGAAGATTGTGGATAAGACCGTAATATCGTTTTCGTTGTAAAATTGCCGGCATCGTTGGGAAAGGGATTAATAAGATGGTTATCCCGTTCCACTGATTCATCCATGCCCGTAACCGCAGTCGTTCGAATTTTGTGTTCCAGATGGCAGTATTTGGCTCCATTCACTATCCAGACCAAGGTGTTCGTTGTCATAGCAAGATCGATAGTCTCCCCCCAGTATACCCCAACCCAGCCCATGGTGCATACCCCTTGTTTCGCAAGCTTTTTCGTGGAATGAATTCCTGTATCTGGGACTGGACCAGGTACATAGAAATTGCAAACGCAGCCCATCGTTTCTGGGCATACCTCACTACCACTCCCGTCCACCCCCTCCCCCCGTGCGCACACAGATACCGGCCCACCTGGTACCTTGCCCGTACAAAAAAGTATCAAAAGAAACAACCCAAGCAGTGTGATATGTATCCGGGGCCAAATGGAAACGACGGACCGAGAAAACAAAAGCTACACCGCAAACCCATGCAAGCAAGAAAGGAAAAGAAAGAAAACGGAACACAAAATCCATGCGCCTCAAAACCCAACCCCAGCATCATATCATTCCCACCGTCCCCAGGAAAAAAAAGAGAGGAAACGGCAAAAAGCGGAAAACGGACAAGGGGGAAAACAAAGAAACAAAAGAAATAGAGAACTTTACAAAAGCCCGATCAAGAAGAAGAGAAGAGAATCCCGATCGTTTGAGTGATCCAATGCTGTCTGTTTTGCATGCCATGCACTCTAACAGACTTTTCCCCAATCCGTTTATCGTAATGTACATTCCTCCACATGTCGAATCGTGATTTGGTTCGCGATATTACCTCATAAACCCCTTCCTATTTCTGGCACTCGAAATTGTGTATCACAATACCACCGAAAACACACCCCCTCGCCCTCCCCCTCCCTCCGAATCCCCGTCCACCCCCAATAAGTTAAAAGATGGATTGCACGAGCTATTGAGCTCGCACAGATGGCCCGGAATCACCCGGCCCAAACCCGTTCGACCTACCCTGGCGGTCCTCGTATCTGGGAGGGCGTCGGTTTTGCCCTTGTCCACGCCCAGTGCCGGGTTCTTGAAACGGACCCCGATGGGGTCCGGAATTTTGGTAATTCCTTGGACCTTGTTGCTGTTGCCTATGGTTCATAGAACGTTGCTGTTGCTGCTGTTGTGGGTTTCCAGGGTTCTCCGCATGGTGTTGGTTTGGACGCGATTGATACTGCTGCTGAGAACCTTGATTGTGATGCTGAGTGTTCTGCCGTTGGATGTGCTCACGTGTCTCCTGGCGAGGTTGTTGGGGTGCAGGGGGTGGTCGAGGGATGCTTTCAGGCGAGTCATAGACGTAGAGCTTTTTGTCAATCACAGGAGGTATTGGAAAGATTTCCGTACCGAGCTCTTGTTCAATCTTATAAAGATTAAACCTTTGCGATATTAGTAACTATACCGTGCGAGAAAGACAAACTGATCTCATACCTGTCATCCCAATTGATGAGATTAATCGCAAGACCAAGATGACCAAACCTGCCCGAGCGGCCAATGCGATGAAGGTATGTCTCCGCGTTTTTGGGAAAATCGAAATTGATAACGACATTCACGGCCTGGATATCGATACCGCGAGTGAGTAGATCTGAGCACACCAGGTTACGGCAGACGCCGCCCCTAAAATCGTGGAAGACACGATTACGGTGATTTTGAAGCATTTTTGCGTGCGAGTAAAAACAAGAGTAGCCAAGCTCTGTGATTTTCTTGGCCAACAGCTCGACACGATTGGTCGAGTTACAGAAGATGATAGATTGGTTAATTTGAAGCTTGGAAAGAGTGGCTGTCAGCTCCTATAAGCAAAACCACAACGGGTCACTGGAAGGTACCTTAGAAAATAGAGTATTAAGACAATGAACTTTTTGCTTCTCCTCTACGAACGCATAATATTGTGTCACACCTCTGAGGGTGAGCTCGTCCATTAGATTTATTTCATACGGTTTGTTAAGGTGTTTATCCTAGAAGAGTCCTTCGTCAAACAAACCATCGAAGAGTAGGGGAGCGGGATAATTTACCATAAAGCTCTTTACGACAAGGGGGAATGTCGCACTAAAAAGCATTATTTGACGGTCACTGGGGAAATATGCGAGGAGCTGTTCGATAATCGGTGTAAACTCGGGGCTAAGTAGTTTATCCGCCTCGTCCATGATAAACGTTGGACATTCGCTAAAATCGGCAACGGTTTTTCCTGCAAGATCCAGGATTCTACCAGGGGTTCCAACTAGGATGTGAACAGGTTCGTTGAGTCGAATAATATCATCCTTCAATCCCGTTCCACCAGTGGTAACCATAACATTGATGCCCAGATGTTTTCCAAGACTTTTGCAAACTTGTGAAGTTTGCAGGGCAAGTTCTCGAGTAGGTACGAGAATCAAGGCCTGAGTTTTTGTACTCTTTGGGTTTACTCTCTCCAGAGCTGGGATAACGAAGGCTGCCGTTTTCCCGGTTCCATTCTTCGCCCGAGCAAGCATATCACGGCCAGTAAGAGCCACAGGTATAGTTTCCTCCTGTATAGGAGAAGGCTTTTCAAAACCAGCCTCAAAAATACCCATTAGTAACTCCCGTTTGATGTATAGATCTTCGAAATCGAGGCCTTTAGTCGCAGTGACATCCTAGTGGAAGGTTAACCAGGCTCGTATAGAGCAATCAGCATGCAGCCAATTGAGTAAGTCAAACACACCTCGGTCTGTGGCCTAAGATCCTTTTTTGGCGCCTTCAATTTGGAGCTCCAGTTTGGATCTTGGACTCCCCTAAACAGCAATGGTTAGCGATTGTTGCCACATGAACGAAGGGAATAAAAGGATTTATAGGATCACTTACCCTAATGATGTCGCCTCAAGTTGGTCGGCGAGAGCAGTCGCCATTTGTGAAATCTTATGTCAAAAAAAGATGTAGAAAAGTGCTGGGATGAAAGTCCAGAAGTGGTGAGCAGATTACAACACTGTGTAGACACCTATTAAAGTATGGTGGCGTTCGACTTATTATTGGTTGCTAAAAAATGCGGTGGTGTCGCGGATTCCCAGGATAGCGAGTCCACCAAGTGAAATCAAGGTTGGCCGGTTGGCGAGGTATTGTAGCAGCGTAGGTTGGAGATGAGGTCAAAGCAAACTAAGGGGCGGTTATTGGTGTTCTCGAGAAAGGTCGACACCAGCGTGAGGATGGGAGCAGGGAATGTAAAAGAAAGGAGTAGGAGAGAGAATGATTTTTTAGAAGTAGAGGTAGAGGTAGGGAAGGGAAGGAAAAAATGGGAGCGGACACGATCGAAAAGGAAGAGACTAAAGCCCCTATGAATTGTGCGAGAACGGACACTTGGCGGAGTGGTGGTGATAGTAGCGGTGGTAGTTACTGGCGAAGGTGTTTGATTGTGGTAGAATTTGTGGTTCAGTTGGTGTTGGTGGTGTGGTGGTGGTGAAGGGAGGTGGAAGTGGAGGATAGGAAGTGAGGTGCGGTAAGGTAGTTAAGGCGGAAAACAGCGATGGGTGGGCGGTGCGGCCAGAAATTCAAGTGCAGGGCAGTCAGGGAAGATTTGACAACACCGGAAGAGTCTCAGCGAATCAGCAGAAAGCGGCCCCCATAGTATCAAGCCGTTATCCCTAACCCTTAGCGCCGAAGCGGGGCAAAACGAAGTGACCTCTGGGGACACCTTTGGGGGCTAGGCGCAATGCAAACTTGCGGTATGACATTGTACCCCCAACCATGATAGCCTCGTTTTTTCTATGTAAGTGTATGGACTTTACAAGCAGTATGATACCGCCGCTAGAATAGTATTCTAGTCTGAAATTGCTTCCCCCTTGATATTTTGCCATCAAACCCAAAGAGAAAATATAAGAGAAAAGAAACAAGTATACACAAGAACAATAATCATCAAACATAAAACGCTACCATTTACGCCTTTCCTCTTCATATTGGTACAATTTTCTGAGCAGATTGTTAACCCACCTTTGGCCCACCACTATTAATCAACAACACCTGCACCTCCCACACCCCCTCCGCACTATCTTTTTCGCCCAGAGTTCGCCTTGCCTGCAGCGTAGGAGCAGTAACTGTCCTCAATGGATACAACCTCGTAGGTGCCTTCCTGGGATGCAAACATGCTGTATTTATAGCCGTCCGTAGTCTGTGAATGCATTTCAAGGATTCTGGGCTTTGAGCCCTTCTTGGTAATCTCACTGCGAGTATATCTATCGAGTAGAAATATTAGATATAACCTTAGATCCAAGAGGTGGTGAAATAGTTAAATACTCACGTGAATGTAAATGGTGGGGTGCCATAAAAGTCGAAGTGGATTTCAGCCTGGTCACCTAGTATCACTCGTCAGAATGATTTTCTAAAAGCTTCCGGGAGGGAGGAGAAATACCTTCGGGAATACCCCTGACCACTGTATAACCATCGCTAATCCGAACGGAAGGCACCTCGCGAACAATGTAAGTGAGTCCAACGTTCACCTTGCAGTCGCTCGCAGAGTCCTGGAGTCCCGTGATTGTGAAATTACCAGGCTTCTCCGCTACACGGGCAAACTCGGAAGGCTGGTTTTGTGCCTTCATCAAAACACCATTCCATTCATACTCAACAGCAAAAGGAGGGACCCCCGAAAGTGTGAAAGATATACGGTCCCCGACGCAGTAATTCGTTTGTTGACTGGAAGGTGAAATAGTTGGCATATCAGCAACAGCCACCATAACGTGGGGACCCTCCATAGTCTTTCGTACACATCCACGGGCATCCTTCACTTTGAGGACACTAACTGCGTGGCTTCCCAGGGTTAAAGCGTGGCTTGGAATTCTAAAATTGAAGATGGTGGAATCAATGTGCGGGATGTTAATGACATCACTCTTTCCAGTGTTGAAGTGTTTAATATTGATGGTCAATGAGAAGGGCGCTTTTCCGTGAAGGTGGATGGGAATTATATCATCCCCTGCGCCTGCATCCAAACAATACTTATAGACCTTGCTAGGATTTGCGAAGCTTGTGGACGGCCTCGAGTGGATTGTCTGTTCAAGAATAATCGGATTCTGGACAAGGCTCTCCTGTGGGCCGTCGTAAAGACTATCTGCAATCCGAGAAAACCGATACCGGCTGACACCCGCCTGGGATGTTTCCAAACGCACAGTAGCAACGCCAAGGCCGGCGGTAAGTCTTTGGGGGATTGGGTCGAGCGCTCTTTTGGAATCATAACCCTCAGGTCTGAAGGTCCGTTCATAGTCAATTGTGAAAGGCGGGCTCCCAACGAAGGCAAGCTCGACAGCATCTTCATCTCCTTCGCAAACATCTTTTCTGGTGAACACACCACCCTTGGTTATGGATGAAGATTCTGCTAACTTCAACATCGGTCTTGCTATCCAGGTGATTAGGAACGTCCCGTCTGATTCGGTTATTGTTCCAGGGCACCCATTGTCATGTACGCTCTCAAGCTTGTACCGACCGGGATCCCTGACGGTTAGGTAGGCATTGGAACCGGAGAATTTGAGCTGCTTAGCAGGCTCACTACTGTCTAGGTTTCGGATGGTTACATCCCAAGGCTTAAAAGCAAGATTAGTAAATCCACCTGCCAAAGATGAAAGAGGGAATCCTCACACTTTCGCCGGTTAAGCGTAATGGAATGTCTACAGTCTTCCCTTCTAGAGCTCTTACGGACATTTTACCTTCGACCGACGAAAACTGCGCCTTCGGCCTCTGCCACCTGACATCGATCTTAGCCTCAGACCCAACAAAAATCTGGCAGCCACTCTCATCCTCAACCGTGGTCAGGGCCAGCGCATATTCTCCACCATTCGCCAACGGAGGGGTCCTGATTGTATGGATACCGGTCGTGATGTTAGTTTCCGTCATTTTTGTTCTTTTGCCGTTATGAATGAGTTCGTAGTTCAATGTCAACGGGGGCATCCCCTGCATCTTAACGTCAAATTCGACAGGCTGATCAATACAGGCCTTCTTTCTGGGAGAAGGATCTACGAAGGTCGCCCCGGCCATCGGTTTGACAGTTTGCTCCACATGATTAGTTTTTGGATCGATCTTGACATTGGCGTAATTCTTGTCCCGCAAACTGAAAAACTCATATGCATAGTGACCAGCATCAGCAGGGGTGAATTGCACTTGATGCCTGGTGCGTTCGATTGTCAATGTCTTGACTACCGGGTTCCCATTATCTTTCACTAAGCGGTAGGAAAGCTCGAAGGGCGGAGCTCCAACAAGTGTAAGATCGATCGTAAGACCAATTGATGATCCGGTGCATTTGTCGAGGATCTCGTCAGATCTCATAGCCATGCTTGGCTCAGGAGGTGTAATGACAAGACATGAAGCTGGCTCCATCACATCGCCAGAGCAAAAGTCACTAGAAATTGTCTTCACGCTATAAAGACCAGGTTCTTTGATGGAGACAACTTGGTTAAGGGTCTTGAGTTTATGTAGCTTCACTGCTGCATCCGAAGCATGCTCAGAGGCCAACTCAAGCTTCCCGTACGGCGTGAAAGTGATCTCAACCTCATACGGCGCATCATCTTGACCAGACAAGAGCTGTATAGGAAGAACTCCTGTAGTTCCCTTCGGCAAGTCCATTGGATGCTGAGGATCGCAGCCAAGAAAGCGAGCAAGCGGCCTATCATGAACCTTGAGATTTTGCGAAAGGCTGCCCCTCCTAGGAACGACATAATCGCCATCCTCATAAGCAGCATTGTAATCGACAGCGTTACCACAGGCATCGGAAACCTTGTCCACCGAATAAACCCAGTCGCCAGAAAAACCGAGTGATTCATTAAGAGGCACAGGGATATTCTGGCGCTGAGCCCAAGATAGGGTAGCTTCACCCTGCTCCGCCAATGTTCCATCGCTGCTGAATCCAGCAAGCAGCGGCGATTCGAAGTTCTCAGGATGAATACTCTGGACGGTAAACACAGTAGGCTTTCCTTTCATTTCACGGCTGTATGTAATTTGAAGAGGCGCAAGGCCCTCTACTTGCAGCGCAAGATCCGACATATCTCCTTTGCACTTATTCCTTTTATGCGTAGGGGAAACTTTGAGTGTCGCTTTCGGGCAGGACACGACAAGAGCCTCAGATCGATAAATGCGGACATCTAATTGCGTCACGTCTGTGACTTTGGTAAGGCGATAAAGGCCAGGCTGTTTGACTGAATATGAGAGAACCTGTAACTTTGGATCCTCGTCTTTCTCAGCCCGTTTAAGCATCTTCTTAATCTCCTTAGTGCTAATATCGATCATATCCGCGCCCCCAGTCTCAAAATCAATTCTGGCAAGCTGCATGTGAATAGGGTTCGTTCCATTAATCCGGATAGGGAGGTTGATCGAAGTGGCAGCCTCACCCAAACAGAAACAGTTTGCGTTCGGATTCAGTTTGACGGCACTGCAAAAGTAAGCTCAGAAATGACAATCAAATCGAAAGGAACGCACCCTTCGGGTAAAATGTGAACCGTATACTTTCCCTGAATGTGGGAGTTGTTGTTTACGATATCATACCACTTGACACTTTTCTCCGAGATGGAAACCTCCCGATCGTAAACAACTATAAAAAAAGCAGCGAAATCAGCTATGAATGCACCGGCCACCGCAAGCAAGGGCTAACTCACACTTCCAAAGGCCCCCAAGAATCGCTGTAATAGGTATCTCATATTTCAGACTTAAAAAGATGTCCACCACCGAGAAAATAGCTATAGCACGCAAGGTGAAATTCGGGGTAAAGGTGAGCCAGGGTATCCGAAGTAATGGCAGGAACCAAAAAAAGCAGCCATCCAGGACTAGCCATTTAGAGCAGAACCAGAGTTCAGATATCGAGTCTCCATCTGTAGTATACAATCGCGCGATGTCATAAAACTTCCACGCTTGAAGAAGTACAAAGAAGCCAACCGCATACAACCGCTGCGTCGGCGCATCTAGCGTATCGAGCGATACTAATGGCGGAAGAGAAACATCTCCGGTTTGTACTAGGCTAGGCGGAGCAGTCGTCGTACGAGGTGGAGATCCCCGGGCTGGAGGTGTGGGCGTAGGAGGTGCTCGACGTGTCCGAGCAGTCGCAGGAGACCTTGGAAAGGACGCAGGTATCCTAGGAGTTTCGTCACTCATGATGAAGGCTCAGGTCATTGAGTGAGAAAGAGGAAATAGGAAAAGGACGTGCTTCAGAGGTGGTGGTTGAGAGTGTCAAGCGTGGCTTTCTTGTTGTTTTCTCGGGAGTCTCTTGCCAAGGCCAAAGGGGATGCCTTCTTAAAAAAGTAAAAAAGTAAAAAAACACCTCAAGGAAAATAAGACAACGCGTCTTATTCGGTAGGGCAACCCCTTTGAGATGATTGACGCACGTGACATAAGGCTGAGCTTGAAAGGTGGCTCGCGTACTTCTCGCAACCATCACCAGCCACAAAAGCCTAAGCTGTTCCACAACAAAGTTCTGCTAAACTCCCTACCGTGTGATATTGGTAGTCTACGAATCTACAGACGCTATTTAATACATAGGGTGTGAGCACAAGTGAGGCTATTTCGGTTTTTGCTCAAAAAAAAAAGTCTGTTGAGCTCTTGCCAGCAAATCCCATACGGTAGTAAACTCTTGGCAGAAAATCGCATACTAAACTCTGCCAAGAGTTCGACAGACTTGCCCGCGACCCCCTCTACGGTCACCTCTCCCACAGTCCCACCCCCACACATACTCCCTCTCTCTTCGACCCGCCGCTTGTTTCTCCTCCCTCACCCAACCATCAACCCTCGATAACCTCATCGCTACGCTACTCCATCTTTGCTTCTTTTGCATCAATTGCCATTGCGAAATACGTTGAAGCGACGAACATGACTTCCTCTAATCAAGTTGGAGAGTCCACCCATATTAAATCTGCTATTAGCCCCTGCGCCGCGCCTGAAATTAGGGGCATTGTAGAGCAAAAGGAAAACTGGGGAGGCTGGGCAACTACTTTGAACGATGCAGTAAGCTCTTGTCATTGGTCACCGAATTTTATGGCATCTATCCTAATACGCTACTCCGTATCTTTCGCAGACCATTTTCGAGTACATTATGCGCCAAGTTGGCTGCGAAAGCGTCGCTGTGAAAGAACTTTACTCTATGGAGGAGGACTACCTTCAAGAGGAGAAGTAAGTTGATAGAACGCTATGCGACTTGTAGAGAATATTATTGCTAACCAAATTAAATTCACAGATCTTGCTATGGTATAATTTTTCTCATGCCATATAATGAGCACTACGAAACTCAAGCTGGGGAGGAACTGACGAACCTCCCCGATGGAATGTGGTATAGTAATCAAGTACGATCTCTCCCTTCTGCGCATCAACTTCCGCCCCTTTAATACATTATCCATAGATCGCCGATAATGCCTGCGCCTCCTATGCGCTGCTAAACATCCTGATGAACCTCAACAACGTGCCGTTGGGTACACAGCTTGAGGGGTTCCGTGAATTCACTCTTGGGCTTCTGCCTCCTCACAGAGGCCAGGCGGTCGATGGGTTCAAATCAATCAAGAATGCTCATAACTCATTTTGTTTCAGGTATGAAATCGAGGAGGCAGATTTAATACTCTACGAGGAAGCAGTTGGGGACTCGGATTCAAAACTCGAGCCCGGATCCAAGGAAAATGCCAGAAAAAAAGGCAAGCTTAAAGAGGCAGAAGCAGCACAAGACCAGGCCGACCAAATCGATGGTCCTCACCACTACATCGCATACGTTCAAGTAGGAGGGTGCCTATGGGAATTGGATGGCCTCAAGCAAACGCCTTTCAAAGTAGGAGATTGTAATAACGAAAACTTTGCTGTCCGCGTTGGCAGTCGTATGCGTGAATTGACTGCCAGGTGCTCTGATTTGAGCATTGACTTCGGCATATTCGCCCTTGAACCTGCAAAGGCGCCCCAATTAGACAAACAGCACCAGACCAACGCGAGGGAGATAGGCGCCATCGAGCGCAAGCTACAGGATACAGATCCTGACTCTTCCTTGCGCACGGAAGATCTGCTATCGGGCCTCTTAATCCTACCCCCCTTAGATACGGATGATTTTGGACACCATGATGGGATGACAACGGAGCAGCTGCTGGAGCTCCGTGCCAATTTGATCCAGAAGCAGGGTGAAATTGAGATGGAAAAGGATAGCCTCTTCAATGAGGAGTCTAGAAAGGCTTTGGAGCTGGCGCGAAACCGGCACGATTACGAGCCGTTCATCCTTACGATGGCAACGATGGTCTGGGAGCAACAGCAGCAACAGCAGGCCGAAACAAAAACTAATAAACCAAAGAAAAAGGGAAGGAAAGGGCGTTGATACTAATCACACCCAATCCCTTACTTCTTTCCTTCCCATTTCCTTTGTATTACTCCGTTCCCGATTCCCCTCGTTTGGTTTTACTCATTGAATGGCGTGTCTGGTCGGTTGGCTTGGTTTGGTTCGGTTTTGTTTGCTGTTTTTCTCTACCGACTTTCGCTGTCTTCACGATTGATCTCTTGGATCCCTTCGCCCGCCCTATGCTTCTGAGGTAGGCTGGTGCTAGCACGCGTTGGTTAGATGTTTTAGAGCAATTTGTCTAGTTCCGTTTGAGCAGCCATTTGGTTGATTCCCCTCATTTCGCACGGCTCATCCTCGTTTCTTGTCTTGGTCAGGGGGCCACTCTGCTTTCACACACACACACACACACATACACATACACATACACATATATACACATATACCGGTATATTCTTTTCTAGTTTCACATCTCTACTTTATTGTCTGTTGCAATAGTTCTGCTCGCCTCCGTTGGCTGTCTTCCCATCTACTTCTTGCGCCCTCATTTACTTTCGCCTCATCTTTGCAATTTGCCCTTTTTTTCTCTTTACGATTTGTATCAACACCTTATTTCCTTTTCCAACACGCCCCACGGGGTCGACTAGTTTCTCTCTCTCTCTCTCTCTCCATTTTTCTCACATTAACTCTTTCCGCCTGGTTTTGCCACGCCATACTGTACCGTAAAACCAAAATAATCGAGAATCTAGCTAAGGCATTGGGGTGCCTCTCCAAGTAAGGTCTATTGCATTTTTCTTTTTAAAGGGGGATTTTGGGACGTCCTGGTGTCATTCTTGATTGCTCTAGTTTTTACGGTACTCTAGTCAAACGAACAAACATACAATGATAAAAGCCAAGGGCTTGTTTGGCACGCCATGATTCGAGCTGTTCACGATCTCAAATCATGACTTGGGAGTTGGAAAATCGCAGACAGGTATGTCCGGCAGAGGGCCGTTCGCAAAAAAATACAACTCGTGGTTTAGAAGTCAAGATCTCGAATCATGGGGAGCCAAACAGGGCCCCGACGCATCACCCTGGCCATCTGCAGTAAGTCCCATCACAGCTTATCACTCACCCACTTAGCGCCAGTCGCGGTAGCAGATACTGGTCGCGAGAAATAGCTCATACCCCCACAACGCATTACGCTACCAATACCAAACATCCTGTACTCGAGGGAGGTAAAATACCTCGGGAACCGTACCATACTAGCAGCCAACACGAACCCCACTAGCTAAAATCGTGAGCGTGCTGCCATAACGAGGTCCTGCGGTGGTTCCTTTTTGTTTAAAAAGAAAAAAAGGTGGAAAAAACCCGGGCGGACACTCTAACCTACTGCGGTACCGGTACTAGTACTGTAGCCACAGTCGCCTCACGACCTTCGACCCTTCGATCGGCCAATACGGTAGACTATCATAGCAGAGTCGTATCAGTTTATTCCTTACACTTGACCCCCCCCCAGCAACGAATCAACCGAAGGTGCTTGCTACAGTATCATACCTAAGAACTAACCTCCTCGGGAAACCCCGATCACAAAAATGGTCCCATGCCCTGGGTACAAGTATGCTCGAGTACAAAAAAAGGTATCATCATACAATATCATATCGTACCCTCCTTCCCATCACTCTCTGCTGATGTTATCACGATACGATACGATACAATCGCACCCCGCTATAAGGCATGCCAAGAGTTCAGGATCTTTCGTCCATCCAGGTTTCTCGAATAAAAAGCTCCATAATAGCGGGGGCGCGACTCTCACATACCCGGAGGTGAGTTGCTATTGAGCTGCAGCTGCAAACGGAGCGGGAACTCTTTCAGCACCTACAGTAGCTGATTGTCTCAATGGAAAGAAGACCTAAACTTATAGTATCACACTGTACCGTACCTTACCCGGCCGGCTGTCCCGCTGCGTGATCTCTCCCTTCTTCTTCTTCTTCTCCTTGTCAGTATCATACCGTACCGTACTGCCCTAAGTTACCTGTATTATGGTGTTGTGCCAACGATAGCCATTCTGCAGCACCGCACCGGCGACTGCACGAGCATAGCACTGCACCCCTACAGCGGGGCTAAGATCCGGCCCGGCACGCGCTGTTGGATGGGGTGAATGAATGAATAAATAAATATTACTCCTGTTATTATTAATCAAACATTGCAACACAGATTTATGAGCGGACCGCGGTGTTATCGGTAGGGCAATGGTCAAATTAGGGGGTTTCCTTTTTTCCTTTTTTCTTTCTCTAGAGAAATGGTTCCTGGCCCCCCCACCAGGGGACGATTGCGATGCATGCAATAGTACAAGTTTTGTTTCTTCCTTTCCCTTTTTTCTTCTTCGTAAGGTCGCTTGTCATATACACTTACCATACCCGGACGCTGTGCTTTTTCTTCTTCTTCTCCCTTTCTTTCTGACCCTGGGTGCGAGCGAGTACTGCTACATGCAATACAAGTCATCAGACTTACCATACACTCCAAGTACTGAATAGCGTCAAGGTAGCATGATAGGCCTCGGCACGAAAGGACAGTATTCGTAGTGTGAGCTACGGTCTCTGGTTGAGTTAGCTATCCGTGCGCTGTTATGGTTACGAATTACAGCACAAGTACCGGTGCTGTAGCTTCATGCAGGATGAGTGGCAAAGCGGTTCGAGAAGGTCAAGTTGCCTGTATTAGCCACCAGGGTGTGATTTAGGACGGGGGCGGAAACAAATGACCGAGTGGCCAAGAGGGGTGGGATGGCGAGGTTAAGAAGGGGGGCCCAATTTATGCTGCTTGTATCATACGAGATGCGGTTTTTTTTACGGAACTTGTTGATAATAGGGGAATCAAACAAGATAGTATCCATGGCTTCATAGTCATACAAAAAGGCAAGGAATATAAGAGTTTCTCCATTATTTGCAAATTTGACTACACGCTAGCTATAGAATCACCCACCAGTCCCCACAAAACACCACAAGTTTCGTACCAGCTAAAGTTTGTTTCGTTACAAGTCGCAATGTTTGAATTCACCCATCATCCGTTAAACATAAAGCTCCACCACCACCGAGAATCAGGAAAAGTTGTTTAATTTGCACCATCCCTAATGGAAAAAAACAGACTAAAGAATACCCATCCGCCAAGTCCACCGTGATCCATACCATCACTAAATGGCATACTTCCTAGTCCACTCCCTAGCCGTAGCCTCATATCTGGCACGATCGGTCTTGTAGACATGTGCAATCTCAGGGACGAGGGGGTCATCGGGGTTCGGATCTGTAAGCATCGAACAGATGGAAAGTAGAACTGAAAGCAAACATTTAGTAGGGGTTTTCCTCATTTTTTTGTTCGCGGCAATGGGACTCATGTGAAGATGTGAACTCTAGTCACATGAGTAGTTTTTAGGGTGCGATTAACAAAGGAGTAACATACCCTTAGAGATAGTGAGAGCTGGTGACCACTGATCTCTCAAGATATCCAGGCAGATGCTACCGTTGGCGTTGATATTTGGATGATAGATACGGGTAGTGAAGTTGACCTTGGGAGGCTTAAAAGGATAGTCGGTGGGGAAAGCGATGGATAGAAAGAATACTCCAGAGGAGTAAGGACTATCTGCCTGGGAAGGGCAAAAGCACGGGTCAGCAAATTCGTTCGCTCGGTTATGATTCAAGCCGGGCCTTATGGCTCGAATGTGCCTCGTTAAAGGAGGCTATCAAGCAAGGGTCAACATACAGGACCCATGATAGTTGCTTGCCAATGAAACTAAACGGGGCGTTAGTATTTATCCCACAAAGTCAACGACACCCTGAAAAACAACAAACTCTGTTTGAAGCCAAAGAAATCTTTCTGAGGGAGAGGGTGGAAGACTTACCAAATCCTCGCCAATAGGACCAGCACTGCATGAAGAGGGTGGGTCTCTAGAGGTAAACAGTTAGCTCCAAGTGCCAGATCAACAACAAGCAATAGCTTTCAGCCGATAGCCGGAAAACGCCCCTCACGCGACTCGCAGGGGAAGCCGAAACGGAAGCCGATTTTTGAAGCAGTATAGGGAGGAAAGCCATACCTTCCGAGATCGCTGAGTTCCTTGTTAATTCTCTTGAGGGCCATTTCGAACTAGTGGTGATGGAGGTGGTGTTGTTGTTAAAGGTTGTAAGGGGGTAACGACTGTGGAACGAGAAGGCGGGGTCAGTAAGAGCAGAGAGATGGTGATGTTGACTGGACGACAGCGAAGAGATCAGGAGGGAGAAGGGAGGAGGAAGGGGAGGAGCAGGAGGAAAGGAAGAAAGGAGGCTGCGGAGGAAGGGAGGAATAGAAAGATGGGTATAAACAGGAGTAGGGCAGAGGAATACTCACATTGAAATGTAAAGTGAAGAATAGGAAAGGATTGATAGGGAGGGAAAAACAGGAGAGGGTTGGGTTGTTGTAGAAGTTGGGATGGTGGGGGAGAGGAGGGTAAGTTTGAGTTGAGGAAGGGAGCCAAGTTTTTGTACTTGGCGGGAGGGTCAATCCACTTTATTATGGTGAAATTAGACGCTCAAACATAGAAATTAGGAGAGGGCTACAGAAGGCCTTTTCTTCTGGGTCTAGCCCTCTCACTTTGCCTCTGAGCCCAACTCCACGGCAAAACCTCTCAGCCAGCGGACTTTCTCTCTTTTCTCTATCCTGGGTCATAGGCCCTTTGACTAAGCACTAAAGTGAGAAGCGGGCCTTTTCCTTGCTTTCTTTTCACATAAAGAGGTGCCTCCTCGCTTTCTGTCAACGAAGAGGAGAGAAATGCAAGTAAATGCAGGTATTCATGCTGGGGTTCTATGAAATGGTCAATAGACAGGTGGGCAGGTAAATGGTAGAAATTATTTTACATTTCGAGCACAAAAAACTATTGGATTTGGTTTTTCATGATTCGCGAGAGTGGTGGCTATGGCGGCAGCACCAACAGCATTTCTGAAGCAATCATGCCTGTCTCTGGCTGTGTCAAAGGTCCACAAGCCCCACCACTCGGAAAGCAGAGAGCTGTTTTTTCCTCAGAACGCAGATTGTGTTCAGGTATCTGAAGTACGTGATTGGTGCACTGTTTATCTCTCCGCTTACGTATTTTTCAGTCTTCACGCTTCCTAGCCATACAGTGTCATCGCCCTTGAACCCTCCCATACCGATACCAATCATGACCCCTCCCCGAGCACCTACCCCGCAAGATTGCTGAAACGGAAGCCCACATAAGTCTACCTGTCCAACATTGGTCCTGGGCCCTGAACTTCGGCACTCTTTCTGCTTCATCTTCTCTCCCAGTTCCGACTTGCAAATTTACATGGAACTCCTTGAACATCTTTCCAAAAGTCCTTGGCTGACTGACCTAACTTGCGCCGCTGGTATGTGGCGTCATTCCTTCATTCTCATTATGCCCGCCTTTTTACCTCTTTCCCTCTTTGACAGGTTCCTTAAAATAGCAGACCCAGCCCGACCAATCCTGGCCATCTTACTGATTGATTCCTCTAAATTTCAAATACTGTTCTAACTCAGCTTACTCGGCGTTTCTTCATTTGTTTCCGGTGTTTCATTCATTGGCAGTGCTTCCCACCTTTTCTGTCTCAGGCTTGAGGGGAATGGAGATCAGGTTTTTTTTGATTCCCTAGCCTCAACTTTTTATTTACATGCAAGTACCATTACTGCACGAGTGCGAGGTGGAACTATGAATTAGCAAATCGGGGTGTTAGAAAGATAATTTGGAAAAACAGAGGGCCCAACGATCTCCTTGTACCACAATCTCCCTCTCGAAACGTTTTTCCGAGCGGGTATCACATTTCGGCGTCGGCGACTAACAAAAGGCTTGGACTCCAGTGATAGCCCTTCCGAGTATAAGACCTAATCGTGCAACGTTTCAGCGGTCAATCCTTCGGTGTTTGTTCGGGTTATTCGAATCTTACTGTGAATGTCGCTCTGGCCTTCATATGTTTGGGTAACAAATAGGTTTGCAACGTGTCTTCCGATCCCATATTCGTCCGACACCGCATTCCCTCCGAAAATCTCCTGGAGGCTATATTTAACGCAGCGTTATTTAATACTAACAAACGAAATGAGATGCGATGACGAGGGAGGAGGGGAAGCCCACTTTCGAGCGTTAACAAGTGCTCTATCGCAGTTTTGTCGCTTGATCATTGAAATCATCTCTGGAGTACAGAGCCCTTTATCCTTTAGTCTCCCGACATGCAAGCAAGCGGCCAACCCGAAAGCAGCATCCGTGGTCGCATCCGCTAACTTTTTCTGAACGAGCTGGTACTTTGCTAAAGGGTTTCCTTTGAACTGCTTTCGCTCGAGAGCATACGTCCTCGCCCTTGCAATGCAGTCTTCCAGCGCCCCCATAGTGCCCCACGCGATCCCGTACCTGGCATTGTTCAAGCAACTAAACGGGCCCCTCAGACCTTCAATGTCTGGAAACATGTTTTCCTCAGGAATTTCCACTCCGTCTAACATGATCATTCCGGTGATGGACGCTCGAAGCCCGTTTTTATCTTTGATGGCTGGAGTAGAGAGTGTTCCAGGAGCTGCAGTAGCTCTCTCCACAAGAAAGCCACGGATCTTGCCATGGAGCTTGCCCCAGACCATGAGAACGTCTGCGATTGGAGAGTTTGTGATCCAAGTTTTCGACCCGAAGAGGAGGTAGACTCCCTTCTTTGTGGGATGCGGTCGGGCGACGGTTTCCATGCTGACTTCCAATTAACATACTCCTGGTTAGAGGGTTAGGATGGTTACTAACGATCCAGGATCGGAACCATGATTTGCTATTTTTATTTTTATTTGGTTAATACCAGTATATCCGGAATCTCTCTGGAAAACATACGTTCCGTCAAGCCGAAAGCTCCAAGGATCTTTCCTTTTGCCATACCCGGCAAGAATCGTTCCTTCTGCTCTTGCGTCCCGAACTCGTTGATGCCTCCCATAACGAGTGAGCTCTGAACACTCATTGCACTACGATACCCACTGTCTACTCTTCATCCACATACCAATTAGCACTTCCTCGAACCCCCAGCATCTTGAGAAAGCTCCATGCCTCTCCACTTCTCTAGTAATCAACTACACCAATTAGCTCCAACCCCAGTACAACCCACCCTCGAAGAAAGAAAGGGAGAGGGAGAGGGAGCAGGAGCCTACCCCAGCAGCAACATCCCCCACGCCCGCACATCCGTACCCATTGATCGTAGCTCCTAATAACCCCAGCTCCCCCATCTCAACCAAAATCTCCCGGTCGTAGTACTCATCGCGGTATGCCTCTTTCCATCTCCCCGCAAGTCCTATCAGCCCCCCACCCTCCGTTATAGCAGTTGAGGATAGCACACGTACGTAAAACCCGAGGTAAAATCCTCTCCTGACAATACTCCCGCGCCGCATTCGAAATAGCGACTTCCTCATCCGTCAGGGTGCAAGTGAGTTGGAGAGGGTCCTGCCAGTCAAATGTTGTGCTGTGAGCTTTTCGGGTTGTGGCGGCTGCTATTCGGGTAGTTATGCGTCCTCTGGCCTGAAAGGTTGGTCGGAGAATTGTGTGGAGCATTATTTATTTATCTTTATTTGAGAGAGTGTGGTTCGTTTCAGGCGTTTCAGGATTTTTGGTGTTTTTGATATTGTATAGTATGGGTATCGAGCCTGGTTTGGCCGGTGGTGGTTCGGTACTAGGAGACTCTGGGGGGGGACCTCGGCACGATACCATAAGCTGTGCTATGGAAGTCAGCGCCGTTTTTACCGTTGCCTAGGGCTTGGCAGCCGAACGGATGTTTTTTTATCGATAAGGAGTTTGTATAGTGATATCATACTACGAGTAGTATCATGATACGGTAGGGGGGCTGCTCGATCATTTGATCAAACTCGGGTTATCACCACCACATACCATCTCATCTATTATTATTAATCGTGCCGTAACCTACGGTATCTACAATGCATATTATGTTCTAAGTCAATAGAACCCTAACCTCGTCCACAGTTCTAGGCCAAACACTCCGGGCAAACTCGATCCCGCCCTCTCCCTGTCCGTCTCCTTCGTTCACAAGAGCATCGATTACCGCCTCCTCTACACGGGAGAAATCGTCGACAAAGCGGGATGCGGCTTCCTGCATTATTTCTCCGATTATCTTGGGCGAGGAGAGGCGCTTTAAGCCGGCTGTTGCATCCATCAGTGCGCTCGGGAGGAACTCGTCGAGCGTCTGGCTGACGAGTGAGAGAGCGTGCAGGGAGAAGGGGAGGAGTTGGGTTAGGGGGGTTGCCTTTGCTGTGTCAGTAGTTTGAATGCGAGAAGGAAGGGGTGGGGAAGGGCAACCTCTGGATCCCAGTCTGATAAGGCTACCAGTAAAGGATGCAGTCCGCTAGTGTGCACGAAAAAGCTGTGCTGGAATTCCACTAGCGATCTCATCTGCTTCTCCACCTCGGCATCTAGCTTGGCGATTCTATCTATAGTGAAGCTGAATTGTTCCAGCGTTGTTTTTGCCGCGAGTTGGCAGTTTATGACGAATATGTTCTTGTCAACTTCTCCCAGGTCCTGGCTGAGGTTGTGGCACCCATCTAGATACGGATCTAGCGCTTCTTCGAGGATCTTGGAGAAGCCGCCTTCGCGTTCGGAGTCGGGGATTAAGGAGGTGCTGCAAGAGACCATTAACTGTTTTAGCTCGTTGAGAGCTTCGTAGAGGAAGGGCGGTGGTGTTAGGTCACCAGGTGCTTGCGGGAGTTCTGATTGGACAGCGCGGACGTGTTCTTGGAGAGAGCTGTGGAACTGACGGAGGGCGGCCTGCTCAGTCCTAGTGGTGCGTTAGCTGGGAATATTGCAGGGCCAAAGTGAATTTATACGTTTTCATGGTCTCCAGTAGAAATGATTCCTGGCCGAGTAACCGTTCGAAAGTTAAGCGGTAAAAGTATATCAAATTGGAGATTTTATAGACTAGGGTGCTTTCTTCGTGACTTGCGATAACTTGTTCTATTCTTGACTGTTTTTGGTATTGATTAGTGGTGCGCTTGATACGAGGGAGCTAATGATTACCTTCAATGGCTTACACACAGTTTGTAAGTCCTTGTCAACCAACATCATGAGTCTTTTTCTAGCATCCCATCCTCCATGGGTTGCTTCATCTCCTTCCCCGTCACCGTCCTCAAGCCATGGCTCGCTTTTTAAACCCTCCTCGATACCACCTAGTATGCTGTTTTGACCTTCTCCTTCTTGTGAAATGAAGAGTACTTCCAAAGCTTCTTGCTCTTGCACTGCAGTGGAATGCAGCCAGGCAAGCATATCGCCGATATATCTCAAGGGGTCATGAGCGTAAAGCTCTATAGGCTTTGTTGTTGAGTCTATGTAGGATGGAGCCACAGTACTTGGAGCTGTACCAGTAAGAGCTGTGTAAAAGGAATCCAGTAGGATCTTTTGCCGGGCTTCAGCAAAGAAGTCCAAACAATTCCTTGAAGCGTGTTAGAGTTAGTGGTACAGAGTGCAAAAAAAAGGGAAGCATACTGAAAAAGTGTGGGCTTCTCTGCCAGCACCCTTAATGCCCTCCTTATGCCCGCATTAATCTGCGGATTCTCGAGAGAAAGATGCTTTAATTCTCGCTGTATCCATCGGTACAGCTTCTGGAAAGCTCCTTGCAGATGACTGGTCATTTGGTCCATTATCTCTAGGCTGTTTTATATGGTCAGCAGTATGTTCCCCTAACCCTGAAACGGACGTACCCGGCTCTCTGGTTCTCACTGGAGAGCAGAACCTCGCAGTCTCCATGTATCTTCTTGACTCTGTTTAAAATCCTAAAGAATCGGTCATCGACGGGTTCTGCAGAGCTTGTTAGGATGTCCACATCCTTCTCCGAGACAACAAAGTGCTCCGTAAAAGCTTTTAGCAGGGCTTCCTTAGTTTCCGTCCCCTTCTTTTGAGTGAGTAGCTGGGACGACTCCTCAAGTATAGGAGCAGTCTCTAAACTGGCAGCCGTAACATGTGTTTTCAGAGAAGATACTACATTGTTCATTGCGTTCAACGTGTGGCCCACAAGCTTCAATTGCTATATACATGGTTTCTCAGCCTTCCATTCCCAAAACCCAATGTCTCCCCCCCTACACGCGCAAAGGAGGAGGAAGCTCAAGGTTTGTGTTACTACAGTACCTCGGATATTTTGGAAAATTCTCGAATGATATGCACGTTACTTTGAATTACTTCCGCCTGGACGTCTACCCGGAGCTGTCGTCGAGAGTCGGGGGAATTCTCGGTAAAGCGGGAGTCGAGGACTTGCAGGGCATTGCGTATCTCTGCGTCTGAGTACGAAGCTGAGAGAATTGCTGATAATCGCTGTTGTGATAATGAGTCCATGATTGTATAATATACTGAAAGGGGATGGTGGGGTGATGTGGTGGAGGGGAACTGTGGATAAGGTTGGTTATCATGGCTTGAGAAGCTGTTGAGCCTCATGTTTCCTCTATGTTACCCTCCCCTGTGACCTACGATAGAGCCTCCACGCGACACCCTGAGCGAAACGTCAGGCAGATACCATAGTGGGGAACAGGGGGTTAGATAGCTTCAACCTGAGCAACCCCCCCACCCATCGACTCTTTGAGGCGAATAGCTGTTGCTGTAGGCGCGGCACCTATCTCCTTGTTATACTATCCGCGCAAGTCCTCCCTTAGGTCGTTCCTTCCTCAAACCACCGTTCCAACTCAAAGGAGAAATAGAGCTCGGGGGTTGTTTTATCTCACTTTGGAGCACATCTTCGGGTGCTACTGACTCTTCACACCGTTCCCGCACCTCTATCCTCGAAGCACCACTACCCCAGCTTTCCTCCTTTAATAATCTCTCCTAGTGCCTCGATTCCCACATCCGAACAAGCTTAGAAAACCTCTGAGAGTGTCGCCCCACTTGTACATTACTCTTCGGAGTTCAAAGAATGACGAGCAGAATTCTATCTCAAATCTTCAACCAGAACTCTGCAAGTATATACGAGACCCTTCGCCAGCATGATGCAACTGATAACTCCGACGACGACGACGACCTCGAAGAGCGGGCCGGTATGCTGGCCTTAGATAACGACTCACACTTGCCACCCCTGGACCTACAAGACGACCTGGAAGACAGCAACTTTGAATTAGACCAACAGCCCCCCGCTCCCGCAGAGTCTTCGTTCATGGCTTCGGAGAATAACCGACGACCTTACTTTTCTTCGATGAGCAGATCTAAAAAGAACATCTACGCTCCGCCACGATATAGGGATGAAGAGGATGATGATGATGAAGTTCCTGCATCTCTGTTGTTGGAGCCAGGTGCAGGGTCTAGTAAGAGGAGAGGTTCAACTAGTGGAAGGGGTGGAGGGGTAGGGCCTGCACTGCGAGCCGTGAAGAATGAGCCCTTGCCGAATACCTGGATCGCTACTGGATTAGGAGGGCATCGGGCGAGAGAAGAGTCAGGGGCCAACCGGGAACACCAGAGCAAAGGGAAGGAACTCCGACGGCAAGCTAGGTTAGGGTTGATTGATCCTAAAGAGCGTGCTCTGTGGAAGTGGGCAAATGTTGAGAACTTGGACAACTTCCTCAACGATGTGAGTTCTTCATTATCGAGTTGTTAGGTCTTGTGGTGGCTCACAGGATGCAGGTTTATGACTATTTCCTGGGGAAGGGAATTTGGAGTATTGCCCTGCACCGGTTACTAAATCAGCTGTAGGAACCCTCCTTTCTAGCTCCCATACGAGTTACTAAATCTCTCTATAGGACTTTTGCTTTTGTTGTTGGGTTTACTACATTTATGAGTCTTTGCGTTGATTATTCGTTGGTACCCGAGCGCAAGAAGCTGTCAGAAGTGATCATCCCACACTGCATGAGCCGGTAAGCTTCCCGGTCTGCTCACTTCTTAAATGTTTAGCTCACCCGAGAATAGGATGTCTGGGGTCACGACACTTTTCATGTGGGCAATTTCCTTCTACTGGGTGATTAAGACAATTCACTACATTCTGGACACTCGACGTCTGTGGGATATTCGGAACTTTTACAAATATCTCCTCGAGATACCGGATAGCGATATGCAAACGGTGACATGGCAGGAAGTGGTTGCTAAATTGATGGCTTTGCGGGATTCAAATCCAACGACATCAGGTGCTCTTCGACGCCGGCATTTTAGCAGCCAATCGAAGCAACGAATGGACGCCCATGATATTGCTAACCGGCTCATGAGGAAAGAAAATTACCTGATTGCACTCTTCAATAAGGAGATATTGGACCTCACCATCCCTTTCCCATTCTTGAGGAATCGGGGAACGATGTTGACCAAGACCTTGGAATGGAATCTTAGCTTGTGTATTCTCGATTACGTCTTTAACGATCAGGGACAGCTGAGGACTTTATTCCTTAAAGAGAGCCACAGGAAGATTCTTAGCGACGGGTAGGTTTTCTTTCGGACAGGTGAGATGAGTGTCGTACTAAACTAGTCACAGACTGAAGCGACGATTCCTGTTCGCCGGCGTTATGAATATCATTTTTGCCCCTTTCATCCTAACGTATCTACTACTTCTATTTCTTCTCGGGAATGTCAATGTTTGTGCTCACTGTACACCAGCCCCTACTGATTCCGCCGTACCTAACATGATATTAGGATTTCATTAAAACACCCGCTAGGATTGGGCACAGGCAATACACCCCACTCGCTGAGTGGAAGTTCCGGGAATTCAATGAGTTGTATCATATCTTCCACATGAGGCTGAATATGAGTTATCCTGCTGCAGAGGCATATGTGGAGCAGTTTCCTAAGGAAAAGACGGCACAAGTTGCAAGGTAACTGCTAGCAGTCCTCGCAGGTTGAGAACGAATATTAACTATATATAGATTTGTCTCGTTTGTTGCCGGATCGCTACTGGGTGTTCTTGCGATCGCCTCAATAATCGACGGCGATTTAATACAAGGATTTGAGATTGTTCAGGGGTTGAATGGACTCACAGCGATTGCTACCCTCACTACCATTGTGGCCGTTAGTAGAGGAATGCTTCCAGAGGACAATACAGTCTATGACCCAGAATGGTCTATTAGGAATGTCATACAACACATACATTATATGCCTGACCACTGGAGAGACAAGCTGCGCACTGACGATGTAAGCGCTCTTGAGCATTAGTGGAATGTCGTGGCTAATATCTTGTAGATCAAGAAAGAGTTTATTTCCCTATACAACCTCAAGGTGACGATATTCCTAGGGGAAGTTATGAGTGTCATATTCACACCGTTTGTTCTTTGGGTCTCGCTTTCGAACCGTTCAGAAAGGATTATCGATTTCTTCCGAGAGTTTACTGTTCACGTTGACGGTATTGGATATGTCTGCAGTTTTGCAGTATTTGACTTCCAAAAACCTGGTGTATGTTGCATTTCCCCAATCATCGTGGGATCTTAGCTAATGGATGCTGGTATTTTAGCGCCAAAATATGGCTGACTTACGTGAGGAGTATTTCTCATCCAAGGACAACAAAATGCTCTCCTCATATCTTGGTTTCATGGATCAATACCACGGCCCGCAGAACAAGGGAGGCGCAAACAAACGCCAGATATCAATACGTAATTATATGTCTCCCATGTTGAACGCCCAAACTGGCAAAGCAAAGGATGCCCGGAGCGCCCAGGACCGCCGTGCGAGTGATGGACGCCAGGACATGCAACAATCCATCCACCGAGACAGCCCTGGAAGAACGCAAGGATCTCAGATACTTCAATCCTCCCTCCTAGACCAACACCACCAGCCACTGCCTTTTGTAGGGAGAGCCCCAAGACACCCTATATTCCACCTATCCACAGCAGATTCTCTCCGAGAAGAGGAGGAAGAGGAAGTTATAGCACCAGCCGACAAGCCTAGGGAACATTACCGTAGCAATCTCGGCGAGTCATTCATGTCCACCCGCGTAACGGGCACTATGATGGCTGCGCAAGCGGAGGATGACGATGAGGACGAGCAAGCGGGGCCACACAACGCTGGTGTACTGGACTTGCTGAATCAGTTCGTAGGCGTGGAGGGGGCGGGGAGGACTGGGGTAATTTAATTTTCCTCCCTCCTTTGTTGTGATGGCTGTGTGTGACTATCATGAGTATTACTGGTATTGGGCGTTTCTTGTTTTTTTCCCCTCTTCTTCTTTCCTCCCGTTTCATTAGGAATGACGTGGTGACTATTGCTACACTGGAAATGACTGGTGAGTGATGAATAGTGAAACGTGTGCATGCTGTTACGTTCTCTTTCTTTTTATTCTCACTTTTTATTACAGAACTATTAAATCTGGTTTTGGGATAGTTATTATTGTGAGTTATGGAATACACTATACAAGGTGATTGGGTGAGGGGTTAGATGTTCTTGAGTGTTCGTACTGGCAGGTATGATAGGATGGGTAAATTAGCACCATGTAATGGCACTTGGCTGCATCATAGAATATCACCCGCTGCGAAATTCATTTGATTTTTTTGGATAGGGTTTTTGGTATGGAGCTCGCATAGTGCTCTGGAAGGCTGCGCTTTGTGGGGTAATGTGTTTTCTCTGAGGGGGCTAGGCTCACTATCGTAGTGATACTCGGGCCACCTCTCATTTTCAACCATTTCCGATAGCACTGAATCCTCTAGAGACTTGATGCAGGTATGATAGCTTATACCGGGCGACTTAATTTGAAGAGCTTGGCGAAGCACGGCGCTTCGAATGATTGAGGATGGTTTTGGATACACGGTTGGAGGGGAGCGGGCAGGACCTCTGTTTTTGTTGAGTGGACGGATGGTTTTTGGGTTGGGATCTTGTAATTTTGGGCGGTTGGTTCTTTTGGGTGGCATATAGTATATAGCGTGAATATGAGAGTACTTGTATTCTTCCAAAATTCCACAAACACCAACCATGCAAAGCCTATCCCACCAAGAACCCGGGCGCAGCCGTATTACCAAACCAGCCCCTCTCCAAACCCCACATCCAGAGCCTCCATCTCCCTCCTAGCTTCCTCCACCACCTCCACAACACTACCCCCGCTCCCCCACCCCCTGTGCACCACTTCCCTGGCCAACCTCTCCAAAACCCAGCCCGCCTCCTCCCCCGCGCGTACCGCATCCCCAAGCACGCACACACCCACCCAGTCTCTGATCCTCAGATCCACCCCAGCGCCCAGAAGCGCCTCCAAAACCTTCCCATTGCTAGCCCCCTGCACGGCGCCAAAAACCGCACTCTGCCCCACGAAGTTAGTAGCGTTCACGTCCACCCCCGCGGCAATGAGCGCCTGCACGGCCTCCAGGTCGTCGTGCAGCACCGCCATGTGCAGCAGCGTGTCCCCGTAGGGCGTGGGTATGTGCGGGTCTGCGCCGGCGTGGAGGAGCGCATGGAAGAAGTGCTTTCGGCGGTGGGTCAGCGCTGTGTGTAGGGGGGTGTGGCCGGCTGTGCTGAGGGGGTTGAGGGGGTGGGAGAGGTGGTGGAGGAGGAGGGTGAAGAGTGCCGGGTGTGGGGCCGCGATGGAATTGTGGAGGGATGTGCAGGTTGGGAGTGGTCGGAGGGCGTGCGTGTGCAGGAGGGGGAGGAGCAGGTTGTGGTAGCGTCTGTTTGTTTGTACGAGATGGGAGAGGGAGGGTGTTGGGAGGTAGGAGGCGATTTGCAGGTGGAGCTCTGGGGGGAGGGTCGTGAAGGACATTGTGGGGGATTGCTGCTGGATGGGTGGGGGTTCTGGATTATACATATATAATATTATTATGTACCTGCTCTTCTGTCCTCGAATTCTCAAATATGATGTGCGCTACGGGGGGCAATGATAGATTATTATCCTTCTTCCCCCCCCCACCCGCTCTCGATACGAGCGCCGTAAGTTACCGTTCATCCTTATTTCTCCTCCGGTGGATTTATAACTCAGCTGGCGGGTGATGTCACCTGCAGTACTATGCGACTAGGCAATAAATGAAATGGGTGATTACCAATGCAGCTTCCTCTTTGGAATGCGTGAAAAAGTGGAGAAGGCGCCGGTGGAGAGATTGACAAGATCAACGATTTTTTTGGTCGGGGGGATGGTAGATTTGCTGCAGTGTTTGTCTAGGATGAAGTTATGGCAGTGTCTATTTGTGGTATGATACAGGTACTGCAATTGTAGGGGATTAGGCTTTGGTTGTTTGGTGGGATAGGTTAGCTTGGTGGGGTCTATTTGTGTTGTTGTGACGCTCCCATGGTAGGAATGGTTAGGGTTCCGGGTTCCTTACCGTACGGTACACCGCCAGCGCTCCATTACATAGCAAAAACCTGCACAACAGTAAATATCGACAAGTCCACTACGTACAAGCTCTAAGCTCCAAGCTCCAATCCGTCTACCGCCTCCATCCAGAGCACCAAAATGAGCACCCTCCTATCCCCACACCTACAGCAAATCTCCGCCGCCTCAAACTCCCTCTCATCACTCCCCTTTGCCCCACCAAAGATCTTCACAAACGGTTCCATCCTGCCCCCCCCTCCCCCTCTTCCTCCTTCCCAGAGCTAACAATACCGAAATAGCCCTTCTCCGCTCAACGGACATCGTTTCCCTAATCCGCGACACCGATGCGCACGAGCGCGCACTCTTCACCGTTCCCACCGCCCCGACAGAAAAGAACCTGAAAAAGTCACGCATGAGCATCGCGCCGCGGAAGAACACTGCTGTGTATTCCGCCCTGGGGGGAGACATGGTTGAGAAGTTGCGGAGGGGTGGAGCTGGGGGTGTGGGCGGTGGAGTTGGAGGCGTTGTAACGGGGGAGGTGGATGTTGAGGTATTGCTTATGGGTGCCGAGAAGCTTTTGGGGGTTTAGTAGGTTCTTTCCTTGCGGGTTTATGTGAATTGGTGGTGGTGGGGGGGGGCTAATTGGAGGGCAGTCAGATTCCTGGTGCGGAAGAGAGGATACATAGAGCTAGGGAGCGGTACGATCACTTGACGGAGTCGTTGGAGAATTACGAGGCGCTTGTGGAGGCTCAGAGGCAGCAATTAGATTTGCTACAGGGCCCCGAGCCGGAAGAGGTGGAGGAGGAGGAGGTTGGGGAGGAGGTCACAGATGAGATGCTCGCGGCGGCGGAGGAGGAGATTAGAGAACTTGAGGAACGGAAGGCAGAGCTTGAGGAGAGGATCAGAAATGTTGATAGGAGAATGTATCGGCGGTAGCCGCACACCGAAACGCTACGAAACTAAGGACAAAGGAAAGAGGAAACTCCTAATCGCCAATAGAACCCTAGTGATAATGAAGACACAAAAAGGAAGCAAGAAACAAAACTACCATCCCCAAGAAAGCCACTTTTCCAGCGACACCAGAAACCCGGGCAACTCCCTTCCTTCCGCCCACGCCATCAAAGCCTCAGCAAAGTCCTCAGGGGCCTGAATATCCCAAGCCAGAATCTTGCCTTTCGCAACAACAGCTCTGCTCTCCGCATTTCCCTCCTTAACCCTTCTCTCCATATCCCTAAGCGGCCGAACTAAATCCCCCTTCCCACTCGCGCAGAGACAAACCCGCATGGGCAACGGTTTGAGCTCCCAGTCCTTCAAGCTCGCATACGCCGCGTTCCCCAGCGTCATTGTGGCATTGGTGTGCATGTCTTTGAGTAGTTCTTCACCGATGGTACCGCCGTACCAACTCAATGCGTAGTTGACTACATTGGGGAAGTACAATAACGGGACGTTCGCCATCCATGATAGGCTCCCCAGGAATGCGCTGGTGGGGAGAGTGCATCCGGTTGCGAACACACTGTCGACCAACTCAGGGTGTGTCGCCGCGAGGTGCAGGGCTAAGTAAGCGCCGTAGGAAACCCCAACGATGTGTGCGCGGGAGGAGTGAGCGTGGGATTTTATGAGGTCGGCGAGGAGGGTTGTGGTGTTTTCAAGAGAGACAGGGAGGTGTGAGGATTGGCTGTGGCCGGGGATGTCTGGGGTTAGGATGTGGTAGGAAGTTGAGGGGATGGGGAGGTGCGCGAATTCGAGGTGGCTGCTGTAGAGGCCGTGGAGGAGGAGGAGTGTTGGTGCGGTTGGGGAGGTGGAGGGGCGCTCGGTGAAGAAGAGATTTTTCGGCTGGGTGTTTTCGGCCGGGGAGGTTTGAAGCTCTATTCCGCCAGCGGTTGTGGTGTCTGGTTGGGAGCCCATTGTATGCGGGCTTGTGGGTTGTGTATATTTCGGGTCTGGATATGTTGGTACTAGTACTTTAGGAGAGGGTGGTGGGTAGGTATCATACGTATAATGGGTAGAAAGGGCTTGTCTTTACCCTTAGTTGTGGTAAGGTTTGGTGGGCTGGAGCTATAGTTGCTAAGGTAGTGATGCTCGGAATTATATAGTAGTTTCTTTACAAAAATGAAGCACGGGGGAAGCTCACTCCATGGTTGCTCCGGGCGTTCCACCAGAGGACTTGAAGTATGATATGATAATTACCGGTGGTACGTGTACCCCACGATAAACCCCTCCAAGCCCATGGCAAGAGAGGATCATCAATCAACTAAAAAAAAAAGAGGCATAGGGTAGGGCGGTTGGAGCTTGATCATAAATGGATACTTCACCCCATTAATATAGACTTGCACCTTTGTCTATAAATTGGATACATCTTACTTTCGCTGGTCACCCTCTAACAAGTTGACCATTACACCGGAACAACATTTTTCCGCCAACCTCGCCTGGTGTTCTCCAACTCACCTCCTAACTCCAATTTGAATCCCCTCCCATCTCCACCCAAGCACAATGCCTCCCTCGACCCGTCCTCGTCCAAAGCCCAAAGCCAGCAAATCCACAACAACAACGATCTCCACCCTCGCAACTCCGAAACTGAAGCCGACCAAGGGCAGCGCCTCCCACAAAATCACTTCGGTGGTTCTAGGTAGCCAGCTAATACCCGCTTGGTACACATCCTCCTACCCGCTCAAGGCCATAACCAGTGACCACGACTCCTATTCCTCCTTCTCCCTCCCCGTGCCTGGGAACTCTCACCCTACCAGCAGTGAGCGCATATACGTCTGCGAACATTGCTTCAGCTACACCCCCGAAGCCTCCGAGCTCCTCTTGCACAAACCGTTCTGTCATCTGTCTGAGGAGCCCCTGGGGAAATTGGTGTATGTGCACAACGGGTATTCAATATACGAAGTCGACGGCGAGGAGCACACGCTCTTCTGCCAATGTCTCTCGTTGTTCGCAAAGCTATTCCTAGATACAAAGAGTATTTCTTACGACGTTGAGCCGTTCCTGTTCTACACGCTTGTCGAGGACGTTCCTCCTTCTCCTACTACGGATGGTGCGGGGGGGAAAGTGGGAGGAGGAGGAGGAGGAGGAGGAGGAGGAAAGGCACAGCAGCAGCCCCAACAGGGCAGGAAGAGGATAGTCGGCTTCTTTTCAAAGGAGAAAATGTCCTGGGATGGCAATATCCTCGCTTGTATATTAATTTTCCCACCATACCAGCGGAGGGGTCTCGGGAAGATTTTGATCTCCTTCTCTTACACGTTGGCCAGACGGGAGGGGAAAATTGGGGGGCCAGAGAAACGTATTTACCTCCCCTTCCTCATCTAACTCCGAGTAGGGGCTGACCAACTTTGTGTAGCGTTATCAGACCTCGGCCAGAAAGGCTACAAATCGTACTGGACCTCCACCCTCGCTGCGGCGATATTAAACCGCAAGCTGAAGAAACCGGTCACAATCACGGACTTGAGTCAGGAGACGTGGATTCACCAGGAGGATGTGGTCGCCACGTTGAAGAGCATGGGAGCTATTGGTCGGGGCGCACCGAGTGCCGTGGGGGAGCCGGGCGGGTGGGTTATTTCGAGGGGTAGGGTCAAGGAGTTTGTCGCGGCCGCCGGGATCAAAGTTGGTTCCGGGGGGGTTGCTATGGAGGGCGTTATACTTGATGAGTAGACGCTACTATGCGAGCAGAGAAGGGGATAATTGATTAATGAATGCATGAGATGGTGTTTTGAGCGTTTGACTTTGTAATTATATCTTTCTCTCTTCTCACTTTTCTTTCTTTTACCTTTTATTGTTCTGGATATCACACTTGGTATGATACTTTATATTGATATAATACACAGGGGACGAACTAGCGGCTTCAGATTTTGGATTATGATGATAAGGCGGAAGGATGCTATTTATGATACCCTAATTGTTTTTTTGTTTTATATATATATATATATAATAATATTATGGTAATAATATTATCATATTATACTTGAAGTTATCGTCACACAACCAGAGCATAGTCTAGTAGTGCATGGCAAGCATGTATTTCAAGAGTCGCAGTGAGTGGATGGAATGCATCGTAATGACGAGAAAATGTTCTGGTATCATACCAGGTCACATGTAGTAACTACCACGCACTTGTCGGAATGAGTGTTGCATCGTGGAGTACAAGTAAAAGTAAAAGTCGTTATTATTATTCATCCCTCTTGGAGAGTGTAATACTCCACTGTGCTGAACTATTCGGCTGGGATATTGAGGAGATAAATGCGACAGCATGACTTGCATGAATATTCTCAACGGACGGAGTCGATGCTATATCGTGGTAACCTTGTGTCTGTTGCTACAGTATCATACCGTACCTGCCTAGTACTAACTACTAGCTCCTGCTATAAAATAAGCTTGCGCAGCTATAAGGTACGATGACTCCTGTATAGCAAGGGTGGAGAGGGACATGGCAAAGGTGACAAAAAAGCCAATTAATTAACCAAAGTGGTGTACTCCCCCTCATTTGGGAAAAGTCTGTGGACGGCACCTAATCTATTCATTTTTTAATTTTTTTTCCCCCTTCCCCCGTAAAAGAAAACCCCCCATCAATTAATCATCATAAATCTTAACTCTTTCCGAAATTGCCATGATGTCCGATTCGATATTCTCACTGACGCTGTCGCCGTCACCGGCCGCTACTCTAAGGATTAATTCATTGAGTTTCTGGCGTCCGAGGATGTCTGCCGAACCCCAATTAGCACTCGCAACCTAGTTCTTATAGGGACGAAAGAGAGAAGACAAAAAAAAGACGCACCAACATGGTCCCCGGTATTTGGACCTCCCCTGATGTCAAACACTCCCGGTTGATGCGGCATCTCATATGTCTTGATCTTGACGCCGGCGGGGTTAAACCTCTTCAGCTGCCACCCCTTCGCACACATATACCCCGCAGACAGTAGGGAAACTGTGCCATCACCCTCGGCTGTGACGACCCCGTGATCGCTGCCTTCCGCGCCAACGGTCGTGTCAATGCTAACATTCAACCGGGACAGGGGGTCCTTGTTCTCGTGAAAGTAGTAACTCCGTTCGGTAGGCTTTCCGATCCCGTAAAAGCAGTAGATCTTCAGACTAGGCGCAAGCGGTAGCCGCGACTCGAGAGGGTTCACCCACTTCTGCGGGATCTTCTCGTTGGCCTCTACTTCTGCGCTGTTCAGGGCTACGCCGTGGGAGTAGGACTGCCGAATCATGTTGTGGAACCAGGAGTCTGAGTTCTCCAGCAGGTAGTCGAGGCTCTCTGACATGCTCAGGTTTGCATGCGCCTCCGTATAGTTCCCCTTGGTGAACTTTATGAATGCGCCGTTGCTGATATTCTGCGAAGGGAGGTCGTCGGGCGCCCAGGTTAGGTTGCCCCAGACGGCATCGCCGCCTTTTGGTAGCATGCTGGAGATCCCGGGCATGGCGCGCATGATTTCCGCCCGGTCTTCGCGGCTGAAGAATTTTTCTAGGCCGTAGACTGCGAAGCGGTTTAGTTGGGCAGTGTCCTTCATTTCCCCTGATAGCACTGCTGGCACGCCTTTTACAGCGCCAAGCATGCATCCACTTATCTGTGGTTCGCGTCAGTATGGGCGGGTGAGAGGTTGTGATGGAGAGAAATTGTACGTTTATGAAGGCTTCAATGTTATCCTCTACCCACTTCGGCCCACCATTACCATACCCTTCCGCCTCCACCCACTTGAAAAAATAGTGCGCGACCTGGGACCCCATGCTATGGGCTACCAGAACCACCTTCTTATCAGAAAGTTTAGTAGCGGTCTCAATATAATTCTTCAGCCGTGAAAAGTACCGATCCCTAAGCTCCAAATTCTGATACGCCAATCGCCAATCGTAAGAAGCTGTGTATGCCGAGGTAGGGTCATATCCAATGCTAGCTAGATTCTCAATAATCTTACTCCACAACCAATACCTACATTTTCATATTGTCAGTTCAAGCCCAGTCCTGTGGGCGTGCGGTGGCGCTGGAGGAAGAACGAAGGTGTTGGCAAACCCAGTGACGAAGAAATCCGTAGCATCGAAGCCCTGCGCAGCTCTAAGCTTTATTCCAGGTGGATCAAGTCCGGATTCTTTATCAAGCATGACATGCGCCTATCCACACCACCACCACAACTTGTGAGCAACCTTTCAGCAGCACCGGAATATGTAAAAATCGAACCTTCCAAGTAGCCCTATCAGTAACCATCGCCCGCAGCATGCTCCAAGACCCCCAAAGCCTCTTCCGAAAATACGGCCGACTCTTTTCACCAGTTCCCCAACTCTCCAATCTACTCATCCCAACCACCACCGTCACTCGTTAGCGCACTCCCGTAGCATAGATGATAGAATTATACCTGCCCTAAACCACCACACCCACCCAATCCACAATTAGCCTCCACATCCGCAAACCGAGGAAGAGCAGAGAACAAACCTGTAGAAATAACCCCCGGAATCATAACAACCGGATGCCTAGCTGCTAGGCCCTCCGCCTTCAACGCAAGTCCCACCTGAAAAGATTCATGCCCAATTGCGTCCTTCTCCTGCTTTGAAATCTCCGACGCCTCCTTCAGGATCCCGGCCGGGATTACGTCGACCAGAGCGTCTAATCGTAGCTCGGAAATGAACTGCATGGAGTCTTGGTTCTTCGCTGCAAAGCCGGCTAGTAGAAGGCCAGCGATACCGCCAATGAAGAATGTGAGGCCCAGTGAGCGCTTCTTGGTCTTCTTGCGTTCCTGGGAGGGCGGTGGAGAGGGAGAGGGAGTGGCATCGGCATCGTCGTCGAGTTCGGGCTCTGGGGGTTTTTGAGAGCCTTGCGGTTTGCGGTTTTTGACGGGCATGGCTTGGTATGTTGTGATGCGGTAAACTTATTTCGTTGTAGGTATAGTACTCCGTATGGTTAATAGTAATGCAGTACCGTAGGGCACAGGAATGAATTGCTTGAGAGGAAAAGGGCCGGTTGGTCAAGGCGAAGAAGGGGAAGGCAAGATATAGCACTGCACAGAACCCCTCTGCAGCTACCAGCGCCAGCAACCAACCTGTACCAGCAACGGATGGAAAGCAAATGGCGTAACTCCATTCCAAACCCCTGCATTCTTCCCCGGAGGATCCACCGCAACCAACCCATCAAGAGTTCTCTAAAACATAAACAAAAAAAAAGATAATCCGAACAGAGCCTCACCCCCCCCTTCCCCCCCAACCACAGCCACCACTATACAATGCCAGAAATAACCTACCTTCCCTACGACGCGACCCAAGAACCGAGACAACTTGAGTCCATCCGCACGCTAATATCCACTGACCTTTCCGAGCCATACAGCATCTACGTCTACCGCTACTTTCTCTATCAATGGGGAGAGTTATGTTACATGGTTTCACTCACTCCCCTCCCCGCGCCCCCCGCAACAGCTAACGTGGCTGCAGGCAATGGACGAAGGGGCCATGATCGGCGTCGTAGTTTGCAAACTCGAGACCCATCGTGGCGGGCCGATGCGCGGGTACATTGCCATGCTAGCTGTTAAGGAACACTATCGTGGTAAAGGGATCGCGACGAATTTAGTTAAGATGGCAATTAAAGCTATGATTGAGCGGGGTGCTGATGAGGTATTGTTTATGCTCACCGAAGGCGGACACCGGGGACTAATGAAGCGGGGGAGGATAGGTGGCGTTGGAGACAGAAATCACCAATACCGCTGCCATGAGGCTTTACGAAGGACTGGGGTTTTTGCGGAGTAAGAGATTGCATAGGTATTACTTGAATGGAAATTCGGCGTTTAGGCTGTTGCTACCCTTGAAGAGTCAGCAGCAGCCGGGGCAGCGGTATCATGAGCATGAGCATGGTGAATGCTGTGAACATGAACATGGGGAGCATGAGCATGAGCAAGAGCACGAGCACGAGCATGAACATGAGCACGAGCATGAACATGAGCACGAGCACGAGGATGCGCGCAACAAGGATGGCTGACACGTGGCAGCACGTACCACGGGTACGGTAGCGCGGGAGAGATGAAAGTTTAACCATTGCGGTTTTTTTTTTGCTGAGTATTTATTTATAATAACCCAATCCCCAATCCTTTCGGTGAATAACATAATGAGCTGGTATCTATTGTACAAATAATAATGTTTTATCATGAACACGTTCAAACCTGATACTGCCTCCATGGGGCGCCTTAGGCGCTGGCCTGGACAACTCTGAACCCTGCAGTGAGGGTTTTTGCGATTTCCTCGTTCTTGTGCGGGAGGAGTGACAGGGCGTAGGCAACGTCGTTCCACTGTCTCTCGGTATCGCATCGTGGTAATCTGGCTGCAAGCTTATCCGCCAATTGCTTAGCGTGCTTATCCTTCTCGATGAAGGTCGCGAGGAACTTGATGATCTTCTTGAAGGCCTCTTCGCTGAGATCTTTCTCGGCCGAAAGTAGTGAGAACATGTCCACAAAGTGATTGTAGACTGCGTTATCTTTCGTCGCTAATTCACTGAAGAACATTTTGGAAAGGTCTGCAATGCGCTTATCCGAGTCTTCGAGGCATTTGGCCATTTCACCAAGCTGGCCTTTGACTTTGACTTGGCCGGCTAGAATTAAGAAGGTTAATGTCATTAGACACGTCCTCTTTACGGATGCATCACGGTCCCTCAAACGGCGATAGAGGAAGTCTGTGTTCTCGTCAATCAGATGGTTGAAGCAAACTGCCATATCTCCGAGTGCTATTACTGCGTTACTGCGAGTGATAGGGTCCACAGAGTACTCTAGGACAGTGATCAATAGCGGCAAGTTGGACTCGCAGTATTCAGCTAGAAAATGTATCATAAGCAAGCGGCGGACTTAGACATGGGATGACGCTAATCACATACATGACACACACATCAATTTCGCCATACAAAGAGCGCTCTGCGCCTGGAGAGTCCGATCCTTTTGGACATTAATGTTGGGTATTAGAAGGTCAGTGAAGGGTAGTACGAACCTTATAGGATATGTTGTTAGCGCAAATCTCCGCACACAGAGGACCAAAATTTGACAAAATTGAGTTTTCGCCATATAAAAGTTCACGCTCTCTGATCATGCCCATGGCCTCAGTGAAGTCATCCTCAGTAGTGCCCCCAATGAGATCTAGATCGTCAGGCTCCTCTCCTTTTTTCTGCGGTGACGCCTCTTTATCTGCATCTGGGTCAGAATACGAATCATCATACGAGAGTGTTGTATTACTTTTTTCAGCTTCGCCTTTCCGACGCTTGAATTCTAATTCAATGAGTTCTAGATGCACAATCTGTTTGACTATGTTGAAAGTTAGAATGCCGTTTCAATCCCGGTCTAGAATGGGCCTCACCAGCAACGTGGCCAACGATGAATAGTAGTTGAGACAAAGGGAACGAAGATCCCCCTTTCTTTGGCTCTTCTTGTTCGTGAATAGCAGCTGGCGTCTGTGCAGGGGGTGATGATGGCGCTTCATCTATGTCCATCATATCTACATCTTCGTCCGCAGGGACTGGTTCTGGTTCTGGTTCTGGTTCAGGCCCAGAATTCTCCTGTTGGCTAAAAACAGCCTTAGTTTTGCGCCGTATTACCTCTGTACATAGCACATCCGGGTGTTTGGATAGTGCATATATGGCACTGATAGCCTGCTCCGCAACTCCAAACCTAAAAACTACTGTCAGCTCAGCGTCAAATTGCAGGGGGGAAACAGCATACCATTCCTGGCTCTCTGTTTGAAGCTCTACGAGTGCTGCCAATCTCACCAAGATAGCATGATCATTTGTAAGTTTTGTCATAGCTGTGTGGGTATCTTTATAGACAGGGAAGCAGTCAGCACCCATAATTGCGCTCAATACACACACACTAAGTTTATACCTTTAGCCTTTCGCCCACTCGGGCTAATATGTCTAAGCGCAGCACAGCTATATCTAGCCAGTACTAAATCAGATCTCCCCAGAGGCCCCAGTCCAGTCCTCAAGATAGTTTCGAGTTGCCGGACAACTATATCTGGATCTGCAAGCGAAAGCATGCCCAATACGGCAATAGACCCCCGGCGCTGCTTCCTGGATATGCTCCGATTCTGCACTCCATAGATTTGCCACAGTTTATGAATCACAAGATCGGAAACATGTCCCTCCTTCATCATTCTGCTCAATAATTGTTCAAGCGATGTTAATTCAGCGGGAGTAACATCCCCCTGTGTAAGAGAGATCATATTCCGCGCAATATATGTAGCGGCTTCGTTCGCATTGAACCCGTGAGGAGCATCAAAGAAGAGTGACTTGTAGATATCAATAAGATGGGATTGTATGCCTTTCCCTTCATCACTGTTTCCTTTGGTCCAGATCAGTCGTAGCATTCTGCGAATCCCATCCTGCGCCCGGAAGACAGTCAGAATATCCACCTCGGAAAGGGTATAGATTGAGGGGGGTAAGGTAAACCAACATTTGCTTTTTCTACTTTATAAGTGTGAAGAACCTTGAAGAAGTCCATTGCCTCCACAACTTCGCTCTTGTTCTTGGAAGACAGAAGCTGGCAAACATGTTCAGATGCTTCGTGTATTACTTCGATGAATCGAACGGCTTCAACGTAATAGCGTCTTGTTAGATTAAGTCGTATAATTTCATCCGAATTGTCAACCTCCGGGACCTCTGGGGGAGGCGGTGGTGGAGGAGATTTCCTAGATTCCCCTCCTTCCACCCCCTCTTCGCCCTCAATCATCGTTTCTTCGTCATATAGATTGGATTCAGCTGTTTCGTTTCCAGCTTCCTGACCTATAGGCGGGTTCTCAATCGCAGGTTTTAATGCATCGAGATTCGCAGTGGCAACTTGAAGCCCGGTCTTCCAGAGCGTGAGTGTAAGGATACCCCCATGGTGGAGGTTATAGGGATGAGCTGTGATCAATTTGGTCAGGAGCTTGATAGCATTCCTTCGGACGTTGCTGCTCTTGTCTTCCAAGCTCCTTACAGCTAGGTTAGCTACCTTTTGTCGTCGTTTGTTGAATTTCTTTTCGAGCCTATGTCCAATCAGCATCGTGACCAACAGGCACAGATGGAGGGAGATGAGTATACTCGAGGATTTTATTGGTGTAAACCTGGATAGCTTTACAACGACAGTAGGGGTTAACGTCCAGGAATCGCTCTTCTAAGACATCGAAGAAAGCTTCCATTTGAGCTTTGTTATTATCACCCCTCTCGTCTTCCTCCTTAGCCAGATCGACAATAAGGTTTCCACAAACATCTATAACAGCACAACGAAGATTATACGACTAACAGGGCCGGAGGCTTATATTAGCAAACTGTTCCAATCACTGTTGAGAAGAAATGGATTACCTCGCTGTCAAGTAGTTTAATAAGGAGAGTCATTTGCTTAATGACAAGTCGTGGGGCTAACTCTGACAACTTTGAAATGAATCCCGATACAGACTTTGGGCCTCTCGTATCATTGCTATTAAATTCCTTATTGCTCAACTCTCTTAAAATCTCATCCACTAACTGCGGATAATCGTACTGCTCCGAAAGGATCTGTAGGAACTCCGCCATGGGCTCTGATAGATGCTCAAAATAGGTGAGATTTTGGACAATCGAGGTTTGCGCACCTATAGGCCCAAAAATTAGATGCCGTTTTTAATGACCACCGCCCCCACTAAGAAAAGACATAATTCTTACCGAATGCATGCCCATGGTGCTTCACAGCGATACACAAAACCTTGAATAAATGCATTCTGACATTTGTAACCTTCACCCGCTGCTCGCTTTCAAGCACGATGTAAACAGGTTTCGTGAATAAACTGACAAACGTATCCCTCTCCGACGTTGTAACAAACACCCGTATCAGCTTCAACTTAAGCACTTTGCACATCGTCTCCAGAGCCACGATAAGATGTGTTGTAGAATCCCAAGCGCCACTGCCAGCCGCCGCTTTCCCTTTCCCTTTTCCTTTTCGTCCAACAGGGGCGGCAGTAGTGGTGGCTTTGTCCGCCGCACGGCTTTCCAGTGCAGTAACCGCCCACCGGAGAAGGAATCCATACATCTCGAGAAGTTCTCTGTGATCCTTAAGGGTGTCCTGCTCTTCGCCTTCGATGTCCTGGTTCGCGATGTCTGCCTCTGCGGAGAGGCCGGAGGCGATCAGGTCGAGGATCTTACCGATAGCTTGTATAGGAATTGTGGGGAAATATCTATCGGGGTTCCTTCATTAGCACTTATCCGGGGGTAAGGCGGAGAGGGCCGAGTGACGTACTTCAGGAGACATTGTAGGGAATCGAAGTTTGACGGACGAGCGATGGCATCTGGATTAACCGCAATGGAATCGATTATAGGCTCAAGTATTCGATTTATCTGAGCATTGGAGAGCGCTTCCGGCTCGGACTCCGCGTCCAACAGCTCTGGGTCGGCATCGGTACACGGCACGCTGTTTGGATTGTCATTGTAGTATTTTAGCGATTCGTTCAAATCGAAGCTGACTCGTTCGCCGTCGTCCATGGTGGACTGAGGTTCGGGATTGTGGATTGTTGGTTGGGGTCCTTCTTAATCGTTGTTTGGTTTAGAAAAGAGGGATTGGGTTGGAGAGCTGATTTTTCAGCGAGTTGTGAAGGCGAGATAAGGTATTATTGCTATTGTTGTTGTTGTTGCTGTTGCTGTTGTTTGTTGTCACAATTCCAGGGGGGACGTGGGGTTGCGGGGTCCCGACTTGAGGTCCCGTGATTGAAGAAGGAACTTGTGCGCTTGTTTGTGTTTTTCTTATTTTCAAGTGTGGCCACAGCTTCTCTTCTGTACGATTTTGCCCATTCGCTGTGTAGAAAGCTTGAACCCCTCTTGCAACCTCAAAAGGCTCCACTATATGATACGAGCTTGTCTTTTCAAAGTACTCGAGTATATGGCATACACACAGAAATACCAAAGCATCATATTCACACCAGTAGTAACGAGCATGTCCAATTGCTTGCCGCAAAAATAAAATTAAAAATTAAAAAATCACAGACGGAGCAAATGAAGCTAGCGCCTCACTCAATATTTATTTACTCGGGTATTTGTTGATTCAACTCCCTAAGATCAACTTGGCTGTCAAAATTTAGCATTCGAGCATCCACCCCCAAGCAGTATAGTGTCACTAATCCAAGGGCTTAAACCCACGATACCACCCCCCGAAACTACAAATCCCTATTCCCACCTCCAAACAATCCCTTGTTCCACCCTAACTCAAACACATCTCCCAGCTGTTTGTTTATAGGTTGCTATACAAACATTTTGTCCACGCGCCCATTTTAATTGCCCTACCAAAAACTTCCACCCACGCGTCCACCTTTCAGACCCTCTACCATGCCCCCTTCACATCACAGTCACTTGGCACACGGTTCTCGCACCCACCTACCCGCTAGATACATGGATGTTCAAATGATGCATGCTTCTCACCTATTCAACAGCAACAACAACAGTATGCCGCCTAGCAAGCGGGCTGTATCCGCAACCACTGAGGGTGCTACTAGCACTAATCCAGACAATGAATATACCAGTGGTGAGAGTGAGCAGGGCGATGAGGATGATACTGTGGAATTGAGAGAGCCTTCAGAGACCGGGATAAGGTGCCACAACTCAGAGGATAGCGAGGAAGTGGAGGACGAGGAAGTGGATGAAACAGAAATGGCTGAAGGGGATGGAGCTGAACTGGACTTTACTGGGGATGAGATTGACGAAGATATGGCTGGCGAGAAATCGGACGGCGAAGATGAGGAGTATAACAGGAGGGAGAAGCCCGCTAAGGACAAACGCAGGGAGGCAAATTATCGTAGGAAGCGCGAACAGGAAATAGTGGAAGAAGAGGCTAGCGATCAGGAGGATATCGAAGGCGAAGAAGACGCTCAGTCAATTTCTTCAAACGCTTCCTCAGAGGAAGAGAATAGCGATGATCCGGACAGAATTGATCCTGCAATTTCTGAAGAAATGGAAAGATTCGCTCATACTTTCAAGGGATTCGAGAAGCGTTACCGTTTGGTCAACAAAATTGGTGAAGGTAGGATTCAAAGGGCTGCCATATAAGAGAGTTGCCACTAATTTTGGCTATAGGTACTTTCAGCTCGGTATATAAAGCTGAGGATTTACTATACGATCGCTACGATAACAGTTGGGACATTGATTATAAAGATGAGGCAAGGTGGGCGGCCCCACCATCAAAGAAGCGACGGACAGGGCACGGAAACCATGATATTGGGCCTGTTCGTCCGAAATATGTTGCAATCAAGAAGATCTATGTTACCAGCTCTCCCTCCCGAATCCAGAACGAGTTGGAGCTACTGCATGATCTCTCCGGGTGCGATAGTGTCGTGCCACTGATTACAGCATTTCGTTACCAAGATCAGGTTGTGGCAGTACTTCCATATTTTAAACATGTTGACTTCCGAGTAAGTATCTGTTTCTGTTTAGGCTATAATATCATGTGTTAGGGCTGACGCATCTTGGTTATACAGGAATACTTTAGGGAGTTGACGATCCCCCACATCCGATCTTACTTCAAGTCCTTATTCCGGGCACTCGCTCACGTGCATGCCAATGGCATAATCCACCGTGATATAAAGCCAACGTATGTCATCAATGATGATTGAGTTCTGGTCAGTTCGCTGATATAGGAAGCTAGTAACTTTTTGTACGATTACCGTTATGGTAGAGGCGTTCTCGTGGATTTTGGCCTTGCAGAGGCATGCTATTTTCTACCACCCTTCTCAATGCTTTACGGACCAGCTAATTGTTTATATCTGGCGCCATAGCGAGAAGGAACAGACTCGCAATATTGCATATGCCAACATTCCACGACCGATCGAAAGGACCACCGGCCACCCACACTAGCCCCCTCTGCTGGCCACCCAAAGCATGACACAAGGTTTGTTCTAGAAGATTCCAGCTCTCAAAACGATGCCCGCTCTAACAATGGCGACAAAAGACCATCTAGGAGAGCGAACCGTGCTGGTACGAGGGGATTTAGGGCACCAGAAGTACTCTTCAAGTGTACCAATCAAACCACAAGTCAGCCTGCACATTTTTTTCTAAACATAATAAAACTAATGTATGGCAGAAATTGATATATGGTCCGCCGGCGTAATCCTCCTCACAATTCTCTCCCGCCGCTTCCCCTTCTTCAACTCCTCGGACGACGTTGAAGCCATGATTGAGATAGCGACCATCTTCGGCAAACAGAGAATGAAGCAATGCGCAGCCCTCCACGGTAAGTACCCCCTCCACTCAAGCCCCTATGATTGCCAACAAGCCTAGGCTGCGTCTTCGAATCCACAATCCCAACAATCGGCGAGCGTGGCTTCACCCTGGAAAAGATTGTCCTGTGGGCGACAAACCGCACAGCAACCGGTTCCTCAAAGGATAACAAAGACGACGCAAAACTCGACCAGGATGAGGCTCTCGCGATCAAGTTTTTGCAACGCTGCTTCGAGCTGGACCCACTTAAACGGACCTCCGCAGATGAGGCACTAGAACATGAGTTCCTAGCCAGTTCTGATTGGGAGTCGCCAGAGCCTGACCATTAGAAAAAGAGGGGGTTCGTTGCCGATACTAGGTGGCGTGAGAGGTTGTGATTGGGGAGGCTGTACGATAGTCTAGTTCGGGGGAGTATATACGATGTTATGGTCATGTTATAGATACCCTGCGTTGATATGGTGGATTGGTGCTTCAATGGTCTCTATTCTATCTCTTTTCTAAGGCTTGGTTGGCGCCATACGGCGGTTGGGATTTCGGGGGGGTGGCAAACTCCATCTTTTTTTCCTTCTTCGCCCTTGCTGCCTCTCGCAATAATGATAATATAGAGGCGTAATGCGATGCGATGTATTAATATTAAGTTTACTAGCTACGGTATTGTGGCACCTTTCCCAGTTACCAATTTTAACATGGAGAAGCAACGGTTTTCTCGCGGTAGGTAGAACCTAGTCACCCCCAAATGCGGGGCACGACAGTTATACACCAATCCCGCCGAGAGAGAGGACATTCCCAAAGTAGCCTATAAATGTCTGGATCTCTCGAGGCGTTATGCCCCACTGGCAGTGCACACCACCAACCCACATCCCCCACAACTCTCCCCCGTCCACCACCCCATCCCGCAATCCCAACCACGCTCCCCGCTTCACCGAGAGCGCAAATAACATCGTACATAGCATGTAACTTGATCCCGCACCTTACATCAAATCCCCACCACTCCTTGCAAGCACTACACGCTGGAATCAAGTACGGTACACAGCAACAGCCCAGCACTCCAAAGCATAGCAAGCCCAGCCTTTCCTCTCCTCTCTTCCCAACAAGCACTTCCACACGAGTGATATTTTATGACCGCGGACTGCCACTTTCAAGCAAGCAAGCAACACATACGATATTATCATACCAGCATTTGGTAAACTACTCACACATACCAGATATAAAACGTTATCGGGAATTCACTAGAGGGAGGAGAAGAGTGGTTTGCTTTAAGTTGCGAGGGCGAGAGTTGTTGCGGGAACCTTGGGATCCGACGGAGCTCGATGGGCGAGGGGCTTTTTGGTAGATTTATTTGAGCGCAAGCCTATATATATACATTATTATAACTCTTTCTGTAATGATATTATGGCGCAGAAGTACTGTGGCGATACCGCTCATTGTGCGTGACTGGTGCCTGGTGCCTGGTCTTGAACTGTTCGGACATCGAGTGATACTTCGTGATCATTCCCTTATTCAGTACTAATATGATATGAGGACAAATTTAATTGTGGTTGCTTATCCGCTCGACACCTAACCCCGCTTAGTGAACTGAATTACAGTACATGCCATTAACTATACCAAGCATCACATCTCGTCGTCTCTTCTCACGTACAGGTAGGTAATCTCCAGAATCAGTAGATAGGAAAAGAAAGAAAAAGAAATACCAAGGGAGTGAAAAAAAGGAGGCCAACCATCGCGCCACATGAAGCCATATCGCTGGAGATAACACTACATGTCCATCCCGCCACGTATCAGATACAGCAAGAAGGAGGAAAAAAGGAAGTAAGGGGAAAAAGAAAAGCGTAACAATCAATCAAGGGATCATTCCATGGGCTGGCACTAGAAAAAGAAGTGAAAAGGAAAGCTGGAAAATTGAGTCTAGCAACTGCCAAGGCTAGTAAGGGCTATTGACAATACTATGGCGGCTTCTCAACTGTCTAACCGGAGTAGAAATACTCTCTCTAGTTGGCCTCTTAAACGTTTGACGCCCAACCATGTTGACCTCGTTGGGGAGGGCGACAATCACGTTCTTGTCGCTGCCAAACCGGAAATTATCGGCCTTGACTTCTTCAGAGTACCTCTTGAGGGTGTATGGATCTTTCCTCCCGGCGAGGACCCTCTTCATATTCCATGTGACCACGAAGGGGCCAGTGCTAGTGATGATGGCAGTCTCGGCAGCGTCGAGGCCAGTGTTAAACTTGGCAGTAGTGAAGGAGAGGGGCTTCTTAGTCTCTGCTTGCATCTGCGCGACGTGGGAGGGGGAGAGACCGAGGCGTCGAGGACGAGGCTTTGCGTCCTTCGGGAAAGCCTTCTCGAAGCCGAGTTTCCCTTCATTCTTGCCTTCATGCTGGAGGGCGTCAATGAGCAGAATATAGGTCCTGCAAGTTGCGAGAACCCATCTACCATCGGCGGAAACGTCAAGACCAATTATTGCTTCGCCCAGGGCGGGAATATGTGTTTTGGCGTTGATTCCCAAACGATCGAACATACGAATATCACCTTTGCTCGAGGCAACTGCGATATACCCATTCTCAGTGGTTGCCGCAGCGGAAAAGTTATTCTTCGAGACATATTGTTTGAGCTCAGAATCAACAAGTTTACTGCCACTCAAGCGAGGGTCCACACGATAAAGGGCATTGTGGGACAATCCGAGGAATGTTTGCTCGTTGGTCATTTGAGCGAATTTCTGGTAGTTTTGATCAGCAACGGACCTTAAGTGTGTCAAAAAAAAGTATAGGATTTTAGGAGGGCATACACTCTCAGGAGTAAAGATGTCAATAGGGATGTCCTCATGGACCTTCCACTCGTCAACCACCTTTCCGTATTCCAAGTCCATCCTGAACAGACTGTGCGGGTTGTTCTCATCTTGCATGATCAAACCGGTGTCCTCACCGTGCAACATAACCTGGAAATTATATTAGCTCGGCGTTTTCTCTCTTTTTTTCCCAGGAAACTACAAACCTTCTTGGGCTCAAACAGCTTTCCCTTCGGAGTTTGGACTTTGCTGATGTTGGTCTGAAACTCCAATTGGTTGTTGGCGGTATGCTTGAAGACTCCGATCTTACTGCCTCTAACGACGAAGCTTCTGTCGTGTTTGTAGCCAACAGCCAATTGACTATTTTCTTTGCCATCGCCCTGTTCTCCCTTAACATGAGTGTCGTCCTCTTCCTCGTCGGTGTCATATTCTTCGCTCTGGTTGCCGGGCTGTTCTTCAACGTCCTCAAATTCGTCCTCCTCCTCCCCACCTTCTGGGGCGTCTTCCATGGTGATATCCTGGAACGCCTCAAGAACATATTCGCGCTCTTGGTCTTTGGCTTTGATCCATTTTTGCTCGTTCAACTGTTCCCAAAGGGCACGCATTAGGCCTTCCTGAAAGTTCTCTTCGGTCTCCATATCCTTGAAACGCAGAAGCCAGGAATAAGCGCTATCGTCGGTGTAATGGTTGAAGATGAAAGAGAGGTACTCGAAATTAAACACAGGGTTAATATCAGCGATCACAGGCTGGCCGAGCCAGACTTTGTTTTCGCCTTCAATATCGAGCCAGTCTATAGATTGGTGTCAGAATTCGTCACTGAGAGTCATTAAGGGAGAATCTACATTGCCATTGCCCGACCTCACTCACGGTCGCCGTAACCTTTTGCTCCTGTAACACAAAGGTTCCAGTCGATACATCGAACAAATGTAACTCTGCAGTTTCGCGGGCAAGTATCTCTTGAATTTCAGGAGCAGGCATCGCCTTTGGGGCAACAGTAGGCACCAAGGAGGCCAGTTCCTTCTTGCCCTTTTTCGCTGGAGTTTCGGGTACCTTCTTAACTTGGGTAGCGGGAGAAACAGCGGTGGGGGACGCTGAAGGAATCGGTCCGTCACTAAAGTGCGTAAGTCAATGATTATATGGTGGATTATAGGTGACGGGGGGGGCCTTGTGACTCACGAGAAAGAAAACTGATGCAATTCCTGTTCGGTAGCTGTTTCATGGCTCCTTCTATACCTTCTCTCGAACTGGCACTGGATAGCTACAAGCTCGAACGTATGCACGGAGCTAAGCTGTACACTAGGGTCACAGACGAACTCGTAAAGATCACCAGGGTCCTTACGAATAGTTAGCCAAAACACAGAACTGTGGGGTGTCGGTAATATGTTGGAGTTCTTACCCCACTGAGATCCCTCCATGCAAACACAGCTTGGCCGTCCCTAATTGTGGATCGCAAATGTAGGCTCTCGTCTAACAGGAAGGTTTTCTCATCTTTTGTATCGTCGACATCTTCGGCGTCATCAACAAGCTCTTCCTCGCCCTCTTCATAAGCCCTCTGGATAACAAGCTGGTAATGGTAATGGGTTGAGGTTCTTCGGATTGTGGCGGCTGCATCCTTGAAGCTAGGTTAACAGTCAGTATGGGCTCGTGGCTGAACAATGTAGATTTTGTTAGCACGCTACTTACATGCATTCGCTATAGCCCTTAACAGAGTTCGGACGGACTATGTAGAGTTGACCTTGATCGAGCTGAATTATATCCTGCTTTGTGGAGTCACCGAAGATGTACTTGCCCATGCCTCTGAGCACAAACATCTTGAAGGCGTGTGGATGGCGTTGGTCTTGTGCCTTGTTTTTTCTCTCTCTTTCCTTCTTTTAGGGTGGGGCTCTTTGTATAGAGGCGAGAGGAACAGGTACAGCTTTCAGTAAAATGTGGGGCTGGAGAGGTAGAGAGGTTGCGAAGTGTGAACGAAGGTTCGTAGAGGGAGGGGAGGTGAGGGAAGTTTGTGTGCAGTATATACTTGTATCTGGTGGAGGAGTCCTCAACAGGAGGAAACGCGAGAAATGACGGAGGAGGGGTACTTTTTTTTCTTTTTCCCTAGCCTAGCAAGCTATCATACGGCAGACCACAACAAAGATACGACAAGCTTGGCTGGATAGGGTATGGGCATGGCAACCATGGCAGCCCAATCATCACAAGCACAGCGGGATGTTGTTTGTGGCGAGTGAGGTGACAACGCGTTGAGAACCAAGAGTTGAACGGCGGTGCAAGGCAAGCCACTCGAGAGTCAAACCGAAGGTTCCAGGCAAGCCAGCTCCTGAGGCTTCAAGGGAGGATTTTCACAAGTTACAGCGTGATAAGAATGTCGACAGTCTATGGTAAGCTAAGGCACTGTACGGGTATACTGTATACCGGTATACCCTGGCTAGACAAGTCACTCTGATTTAGCGCCACGCCCCCCCCGCAGATTAATTCGGTGACAAGGATCATGCATTGTAAAAACCAAGAATGGGTGGTCTACAATTAGTACGACCGTACCGGTACTGGTAGTGCTTGTACCGGTACTCAGGCACTTGTACAAATCTACCCTACTGCTCGAGCAGCAATCAACGCGAACTGATGGTCCTCGAAACTATGGTCACTCGGGAGGGCGTTGATTGGCTAATATTCTAGGGATCAACAGCTGATAGCTACAGTTTCCCACAGTTTGTCAAGTTTACCACAGCAAAGCCTTCTGTTCCAGCTCGGTCATTCCGGTGAGGGGTGTCTGCATCGCTTGTGATTTCGTTTGCTTACCGTGCCTGTGGCTATCGGATCGCACCGGTGCTGTGGTGTAAAATTCGAAGGAAGCACTGTAGCAGTAGAAATCGGGAATGCCACGGTTCTTGTATAACGCCCCATTCGACAACGTTATAGCATACCGGTGCTGTGTTTTATAGAGGAGATTGGTTCAATGTAGTATCGTGTGTGCGTGGAATACCGGTAGCATGCACATCAATCGAGAGGATGGCATGCGTTGCTTGATCTAGTGGGCGTGATTAGTCATCTAGCATTGGGTGGATAGCATTCGTTGATCAAGTGAGCCGCATCTACTGTTTCTTATGATACCATGGTTAACCTGGTGCAAGTGCCGCATAGTAAGTACTCGAGTACGGTAAGGGAGAGGAACATTGAGAGCTCGCGTTGCTGTGCCTGGCAGCTGAGAAAAAGTAGTTGTTCTACCGTTCAGGTTACCCTCAAGCATTTCCCCCCCGCCGTTCCCCTCCTTCGCCCCTTCTTGACTCACAGACTCCACTAAACACCTCCGCCTTTCTCCACCACCCGCTTCTTAAATTCCCTGTACCTGCTTTCTCACCCATTCACGTCTGCCCGCTCCTCCTGACTTTGACTGACCGAACGTACTAATCCTACCGACTGCGCGTTGTCACCTGTTCTCCCATCATCCCTCATCAACTAACCCCCCTCTTTTCTCCCTTCCTTACTCGGCCTTCCCTCTTTTCATCTACCATTCTCTCCGCCGTAGTCTTCCGCCCTCTCCTTCCCTTCAAAAAATATATCTTCTCTCCCTCCTCGCTTTAATTACCCTATTACTTTACCGAAAAAACTCAAATTCTGTCCAAGGATAAAAAGAGAGAAAAGAGAAAAAAAAAAGGATTTTTTTTTGCAAATACCAAACCAAAAAAAAACAAAAAAGTGAACTAGCTCTTGCTTGCCTCTTCCAGATTTGTCTTTTGAACGGAGTCAACCAAAAGAAGAAAGATCCACCACTGATACCGATATCCTTTCGTATCCCTCGATAGATTTCCGCAGACCTACCAAGAGATATCATGAATGGAGGAGGAATACCTGGTGATGCCGTAGGCTCGCCTGCGACGAACGGTGGTGCAAACGCAAACGGTCAAACGCTACAACAGCCACAGCCGCTGGACCAGATCAAACAAGCCCTCCAAATAGTTTATGATCCCCACTCCTCTAACGATTCCCGGAAACAAGCTGGCGCATTCCTCGAATCTGCAAAGGGCGACAAGGAAGCACCATACCATGGCTTTACCCTCGCTTACGACAGGGGTCATGATGCCGTTGTGAGGCATTTCGGATTGTTACTACTGGAGCAGGCTGTTCGTTATTCCTGGGCCGACTACACTGCGGAGGAGAGCGGCATGGTTCGAGGTTGGATTTTGGGCCTGGCAGAGAATGTCAAGGTCGACGGAAGAGATCCGGTATATCTACGGAATAAGATTGCACAGCTCTGGGTCGAGATTGCGAAGAGGTCATGGGCTAGCGAGTGGTTGGACATGGATGAGCTTTTAGTAAGGCTCTGGGACAACTCTACACAGCAAGGCAATCCGGCCCAGCGGGACCTAGTGCTCTCAATATTGGAGAATCTAGTGGAGGATGTTTTCAACAGAGAGGACTCAGTAGCCGGAATTAGAAATACGCCGTTAAGCAAAGCTTGTATCGACATATTTACTCCCTTGGATGTGCTGAAGGAGAATTTCCCGGGGCGAGAACCAAGTGCTGTGCTGAGATGTGGTGAAGGCGGTTGGCTGACAAGGCTGACCGAGATGCTAGAGAAATGTTTAGAGGCTGGTGTGAATGGCAATACAGAGGTGGAAGCCTGCGCGGTCAAGGTTTTAGGAACGTTGAAAGCATGCATGAGCTGGGCCATTCCAAAGTAAGCGTTGCTTGGCCATGATGTTTCGCCACTACCCCAATACCAGACTGGATGTGTTGTGCTAATCGATCAATTCAGGGCCATCGCTGCAGCAAAGGTAGTAGAGACAGCTGGACGTGCTTTGATGGTGGAAAAAATATCAGTTCAAATGGTATCTCTTAATTTTATTTCGGCAACGCCTTCGGTATGCTATGATTTGATCTAAGGGCTAAAGCTGATGATCTAGGTCGCTGTAGAGTGTTTGCACACGCTATTCACCAGAATGTTCTTTGAGGATGATGATTTTCAGAAAATTGTTTGCCCAATGTACTACCCCCAAACGGTGGAGCTGTTGGCAAATATTTTCAATTGGATACGAGTTGATGCAACCGACATCGATGAAGAGCGCTACCTTTTCTTGAAGCGATACGCGGAGGTGAGTAAAATCTTTGCCTGTTGCTGGAGATAGGAGGCTGACCTACCAACCCGAAATTCAGATGATTGCCAACCTCGGGGGATTTGTAGAAGAAAAGTCAGGCCTAATGCCGGCAGAGGCTGACCTCGTTGGCTTCATGAAGCTGCTCTTCCAAATCTGTAGTCACGACAGCTTGTCCATTTCAATCCCAGTCATGAATTCTTGGACTCGAATTATTCGTAAGGATATATTGAGCGGTCATGAAGCAATTGGTCCTTTAATCCCGGGCTTGATAGCACTCGCTACCGCAAGGCTAATTAGGGTAATAGTTCTCATCTTTTTGTGACTGGAATTTTCCTTTTTCATATACTCTTCGGTAGATATGATAACTAATACGGCCTTTATTTAGTACGAGTCTGTAACTGATGAATCGAATCGGAGCATCATTTTCTTGAATGAAGACCTCGATACCATGCCTGATCGTCATGCTTTTCTCGGTAACTATCGGCGGTTCTGTCAGAGCATTGTAGAGTGCCTGGTTAGAAAGAGTCCATTCGACATTTTCCCATACATCCTCGCGCAAGCAGATGCCTCTCTTTCTGAACTCTATTCTAAAGAGCCACCGTTTACGGGTAGGTTCTATTGGGGGGAGATACGGCTGTTCCAATTACTGATATTGAGTGAGATCTAGTGGAGACTTACCGGAAGAATTCTGGCCCGTTCTTGCAACTGGATGCACATTTTACAGTTGTAGAGGCTTCGTTGAGAGGGTACATGAAATGGATTGACACCATCGGCAAGAACCCAGCAGTTAACCAAACAAATGTAATTTCCCCGGGAAACATATTTCATTTCCAATCTGACGTTTGCAATCTCACTGCAGAATAACAATAGCCGTAATGAACTTGAACAACGTCTGACCGAGTGGTGTGAACGAGTTCTCAGCATGAACTTTGATGACCCTATGATCCGGAGGAGAGTTATTCAATTGATGGTCACTGTTTCCACATCGGCGCTGGATAAGAAGGCCGACCTGATGTTAAAGATTTTGGAACATGTATGTCTTCATAATCTAAATGGCTTTATCTACCCCTCTGAGCTTGACGATGTACTGATTTTAGTGAAGGTTCTACTAACTAGGCCCCCGGAATATCCGGCAAACCATGCCTATACTGATGCGGTCAAGGAACTGATGGGTGTTTGCACGACCGAGATACAGCGGCTAGCAATGAAGATGCCTGATCATTTGATGCTAGTATACGAAGGTTTACAGACAAAGATCAATGAGATTATCTCTACAGAAAATGTGGATGACCGGACTCGGATCGCGTTCCACACCTTTTTATTTACCATCAAGTAGGCGGCTCTGGATTAAATCCCCTCTCTGATGGCTTGACTAAAGGCGGCTGACTTTGTATATTAGTCACCGGACAAAGAATATCGACCCCGTGGTACGACAGTCTAGGCTTGAGGGCTATATCCATCCAGTGCGTGAAACATGGAGAGACCCTGGTCTCACAGAGTCACTGCAAACATTCCAAGGCTTCTGTGCTATCTTGGGTCTTGACAAGGTCCAAGAATACCTTATCTCGAGAAGAGTTAATGAAATTCCGGATTTTACAAAACATGTACTGGACACCGAAGGCCAGGCTTTACAAAACGAACTGACGGAGAAATTTAAAGTAGGCTTCTCAAAGGTGTGTGTAGGGTTATCAGCAGATGGCTAATTCGTTTTCTGTAGACTTTGCCGATAAGGGCTACAAAGGCATTCCTCGCGGTTTCTACTGAACAGCTACGGAAGCCCTCGAATGCCTATAACATTGCGTGCGCGCTTTGGCATGAATCCATTCCCATGATTTTGCCCAATCTCCTGCAATTTTTAACGTAATTCCACATTCCAAGGTATTGGTGTGAAACGCGGTATCCTAACTAAGTCTTAATAGTCATGCGCACGCATTTCACAACGTGGGGAATTGGGCAGGGCCCCAACCAGAACTCCAAGCAGTCATACGCAAGATTTTGACTGATAGGTTCTGGCAAGCTGGGATATCTACTGGGAGCAGAGACGAATTTTACGAAAATGTGACGAAAACAAAGACCACGATGGAAGGGCTTGCTTCGTCAATAAGGGGTGCAATTAGGATGGTGCGCGAGGCTTGCTATTCCATACTCTGGTGCATGTCAAGGCTGGACGTTCATTTTTACGGTCTCAACGAGCTTCCAGGGCCGCTTGCGTTGGCACTTTTCGCAGATGCTCATGCTCTCAGTTCGCATCAAATGTCTATCCTATTAAACATGACCAGATATATCATTGACGACTGTCCAACCACCCTCAGAGCTCATTTTCTGACCCCTCTTCTCGCTAGTTTGTTTACGCAAGTAGATCGCAAGATTAGTGGTGAGTGGGATGAACTTATTAGAAAGGGACAAATTTCTCTGGGTGAAGATAAGCTTGCAGAAGAAATGAAGGAAGAGAGCATATTGAGGCAACTTACATATACTGCTGTCTTGATTGTTGCTGGATTGTTGGATCCGCAGCGCCCCGGCGAAACTGTTAACACAAACTCTGGATTCCTTGATCAGCTGGCGCTACCTGAAATGCAGGCCGCTGGACCCGGTGAACAAACTATGAGAGAATTCATCCTTTCGAGCGATTGTGTCTTGGAGCCGTTAATTTTGTTCTGCACACATGCTCTTAGGATGCGAGATTCAAGGTGTTGTGGTATTATTATTAGGGTCTTCAGGTCTATTGTACCCGAGTTCCAGGCTGATAGGGCTGACATCCGAGAGTTCATATGTCGCGAGGTGTTTATTGCTGCTATCGAGGTAAGGATTTCGCATTCTCTCGTTATTGTTTCCGGGAGAAGCTCTGATGTTTCTAGGCATTGCACACCGATTACTTTGTTGATGTCCAAAAGGATCTTGCTCAGCTTATCGCTGCTATCTTTACTTTGTACTCACCAACTTCGGGTACCCCAAGAAGTCTATTATTGAACCTACCAGGACTTACGGAAGCAAAGGTGGATGCTTGCTACAAAAAGCTTACCGCAGCTGGAAGTACTAGGCAGCAGCGAGCTCTGATCCTGGAACTCCTAGACGGATTAAGAGGGGTTGCGATTAGCGAAAAGGGCAAGCTCCAACGCCCGCAAGTTGGCAAACAGCGCAGCCAAGCAGAGAAGAAGCAACAGCAGCAATACGCCGAAAAGCGAGAGTCACCGGACCTCGGTGGGGTGGCTGACATGTTTGCTTAGTTTCCTACTTTTCTTACTACAAGTTCGAATGTCATTTATATAAGGCTGGATCGGTGGGTGGGCGTTCGTTGACTAATATAATTTCTTATTTTTCTTCCACGCGAATACTCTATATTCGCCTACTCCTTTCATTCCGTTTAGATATGAGGAGGGTTGCCTCGCTAATCACTTTTCTTGCTCTTCTCTACTCTTTACTGCTCGTTTTTAGCTTCCAACATATCTTTTGTCGTTGCTCACTCTTTTCCCCCCCTTAGCGTGACCTTTTCTAGTTCAAGTGGATCATGTTTGTTGCTTCAAGGGTCTTTGCTCTTTTTTGTCTTCTTTTCCACCAATGGCCTCTTACTCTAGTTCTCACATTTTATTCGATGGGTGGTCGGACGATGCATTGTTTGTACTGTACTTTTATTAAACTTCAGCAAAAGGACACAAGGTTTGGGAATTTTTGTGCGAGTTTTTGGGGCGAGTGATCTTTTGTGATTTCTGTACTGGGTGCCTTTCCTGTGTACCAGTAAACCCGCTCCCATACATCCAATGCTCTGAGTTCGACGATATACACTGGATTCACCACTTCGTGGGGCCCGCTTTTAGAATGTTAGCTATTACCTTGTTTGATATAGTGAGCTGAGTTTGTTGGAATTGTCACATGATATGCGGCAAAGACCCGGTAGGAGGGGTCGGGGTTAAGACTAGATGAATCCTGTATAGAGAGAAGATTGCGTTGATTATTGTTAAACGAAAGCGTAAAGTAAAAGGAGAACAAAGGAACAAGTAAGGGGTGGAACGAAGGCTATAGAACCAGGAAAAAGCGGCGTGAGCCGTTGTGAGGAAATAAGTCACCAGGCGCAAGCAATCAAGTTCTCTATATCGTGGGTGCGTTGACAGGAGCATAACTTATCACTCGCAGCATCGAGAAGCGACTCACCCGCAGACCCATGATACCGGTGACAAGCAAACGTTGAAGAGGGAACACTGGTGGGGTCTCGCCGGACATGGTCTGAAATCCCCCACTAGGGCAACGCCTGCGATCGCACGGAGGGTGTAATCCCCTGGCGATAAGAGGAAAGAAGAAGAAAAAGGTGACGATGGGTGGACTGCAGGTTAGTACAAGTTACAGGCATGGAGAACCCGAACACTTGAGTCCGAATTTTGCATGGGCGGTCAGATACACATAGATAATTTGCCATGCAAGGGTTTTATCCCTGTCCTTTCCTGTATCATACCAAAGAATAGTTACATCGGGGATACTAGCCATGGAATTCGGGGAACATTCGTCCTAACAAAGAAAGCGAGTGTTTCGGAGGTAGAGCACAGGTAGCGTCATGCACTGGAACCCCTCCCCGTTCCTCGTTCTATCGATATCATGAGAGAGTATGATACTATGATTGAATACCGATGTCCTTTTTTATCAAAGATAAAGTATCAGGCGCCTGAACTGTCCTATTTTCCGAAGAAGCAGTCAAAAGACCAAGAAGAAAGAGTATTATCGGCCAGTTCCTATGGTCTAATGGCTTAGGAGACTGGTCGGCTAATTTGAAACAGGGACCATCATAAGTTCGAATCCGGGGGGCAGTGGAGTAGTCGAGCATTTAAAAAAATGCTCGGCGAACCACTTTTTTACTGGGGGGTAGGTCTAGGGTTGGTATTTAATGCCCTTGGGTCAATTCCCGCCAATTGTTGCGGTGGGGCTGCTGGCTGGTGTTCGGGTATTATATGCTCGTAACTTGTATCATACTACCGATGCTGCACTGTAGAGTTGAGCCTACGATATTCTTGTCCGTAGTCCAGGGGATCGATTGTGTATTTAGGAACCTAAATTGCGTTTTCTTTGCCCCCTGTGGTCTGGCGTGTTTATATTAAGTTACCATAAGTAGCTGCTCTGTATCGTACCGCATCGTGCTCTATGTAAACTTACTTTTAGAGCACTATTAATTGGCGAGTGATAGTTCATGTATCTTGCCCAGGGAAAAAATGTCACTCGGCATCGGGTGAGACCTCCCGGCGGCTCTTAATTAGTTAGAGTTTATGGAAAAAACGGAAGGGAAAACAACCTCTACGTTTTGTGACTTACCTGAGGGGGAGGTTGTTTTAGAATTTTTGGAACGGAAGGGAAATGGTCACTTGAATGGGGGGGGGACAGAACGGAGCTGTCGTATCCAAACAGACTCTTAGTGGGTGATCAGTAGGCAGTTTGATCCTATAATTTGAGTATATGCCCTACTTGTTTTCAACATCTCCGTACTAGACGCTTTAATATTATAGTCTAGATGAACCACAGGGGGAATTCGCATATAAGCCGCCATAGAGCACGCTCCACCCCTCATCCTCGACCTAAAGACTCACTCCATCTAGGGACACATGGGGGCGGCCAGTTTTTATTTTTATTTTTATATTTTTTTTTACCAAGTCGGATTGCGGAGCGGATCCGGAGATCCCCCACCCCTGGGGAACGCCTCCGCTGGACTGGGCGGTTAAGCAAGACCATAGAGCTATAAATGTTACAGTAGAGAATAGTAAGGGCCTCTGGACGCCCCAATGTCTGGACATGGAGGAGAACAGCACCTTAAAGACGAAAAAAAGGGTGGATTCTCCTTAAGCCCTAGCGAGCTCTCACTTAACCAGAGTTGGAATCCGGATTTTATTATTGTTTGCTTCCCTCGCCATCATCCCTATTACAGTACCAAGGGGGCGAATGCCGGGGTTTTTCTTTTGGTGGGCTATCGCACTAGCATTAATCCCTTCGAAAGGGGCCTTGACGGGACTTGAGTAGAGTGGGCTGCGGTCGCACTGGGGGGGAGTTTAGAGAGAGCATATATCTATCCTGTCATGGAATCTCACTAGCGCTAAGCATCGAGCCTAGAAGCAACACGCAATCGTTTCAACTGAGAAGTAATGATAGCCGACAATCAAGATCATAGATTACCGCCAACTACTACAAGAATGATAGGAAAGATATAGGCAAGCTATGCAGTGTGGTGGTTTGGTTCCGCTTCACCAAGCATCCGCTTCCACCAAACTTCCGCAAGGGGGAACAAAGGCATTGAAAGAAAGTATATAGGGACAAAAGGAATAATAAAGAAAGTGTAAAGAAAACAAAATTTGTACACGGCTTGAGAATAATAGAGACTTAGAAGAAGCATTTGAGAGGAGAAAGAAACCTTATACCAACACTAGATGAGCGAGTGATGACTTGTGAGTGGGAGGTGGGTGAGCAGCGAGGGGTGCATAATACATGTGCCTTCTGAAGATAAAATCTTCGTAGACGACTTATTATAGGAGGATTGTGACGTCAAATTCGAATATATTCACGCAAATACTCCCCTCATAGTTCACTCTCTTGGGGTCGGTTTTTTTTTAAAAAAAGGGAGAAAAAAAAGAGGAAAAAAGAGTGAGTTCTTGGCCTTTTACCCGTGTGTACTCTCATTGACTGTACAGCTTTCCATGTCCACGCTCAAGTCGCAGCAGGTGGACCGAAAGAGAGTACCTGAGATACAGTACCCGTTTTGTAAGAGCTACGGTAGCATGATGACCACCAAACCCGGACTTGAGAGCAAGGAGCTAACAACTGACTAAGAGGACAGAAATACTATACTTCACCACTCCGCACAATCGTTTTTAAGGAATAAAGAACACAAAGTTCACATTCGCCATGACAGGATACATCAGATGCTCTTCTAGCAAAACAGAACAACCAAGTAAAATCCTAGTGGTTTATAATTGGCAGCTTACACGGGCCCCGCGCCCCCACTTCCCCACTCCTATGGGGAGGGGGGGTGGGGAATACTAAGATCCATGGCTCGATAAGCGATGCTAGATCCCTCCCGACGCTTGCTGAGCCAACCGGTGGGGGCCCATGCATCGCATAAGGCTTCGACAGTTCCTTCCACGTGGGATTTAAATTCAACATGGCAGCCAATGAAGCCCAAGGCGGGGAAATTCACTGTGGAACCGGGTTGTGCACGTGAGCTGGTTGCAAGTATTTGTACTGAGCCTGGCTGTATCGCTCGGGCCAGCGGAGGAGGTGGTGGGCGGAGATCATTGGTAGGTGGATTGTTTGGAAACAAACGGATTGCGTGTTTTGGGTTGATAAAGGTGTTAGGCCTACCATCGGGAAATTGAATACACGAACTGTGTGCTATTGGGGTGTTGGGGTTGGCTCTAGTAAGATTGGTTGTTTTTTTCCCCCCTTTTTTTCTGTTCTTTCTTTTTGTTTGTTTAGGAAAGCAGGTTTTGTTGTATTTGTTTTTCTAAGCTTTCGTGGAGGGGGGGACTCAAATTAATTAGTACATAGCCTGTCAATTTTTGGTTCCTGTAGGCACTTTAAAGTTTCTACATGATGCTAGAGTCGTGGGCTTGCCCTTGGTATAATGGCTTCGGCTGGGCTCGGTTTCTTGGGCGCAAGCCACATACTTCTCCTCGGAGAGGGCTTCACCTCGGTGGAAAGATCAATTACGATGCTCGGAGGAGGAGGGGGCAGGTCGAGGAGCAAAAAAGCGCCCTTTAATAGAGCTGGAGCAAGAGGTGTATTTCTTTCCTCCACCCTCCCTGGTAGGTTAGGTCTGGATGGGTAGGGTAGAGTCGGGAGGTATATGAGCTTTTTTTTGCCGGTGGCAGGGTGACTGGGGGTGTTTATTTAGCCCGGTAGGGGGAATAGACATGATTTTAGAAGAAAATTTGCAGATCCAGAGGTTTACTTCACAGGAGATTCTCCCTAGGGAGTTTCTAGGGAGTTTGTGATCTTTAGCAGGCTAATTCACAGGTGGGGCAAGGAAAACCTTGTCTAGAGGGCGCCTCCCAGCTTTCTAAAGCCATACCCACCCGGCACAGAACACAAGATAGCTGGACGATTAATCTCAAAAGGATTATAAACAGATGTACACGCCGATTATTCCATCATTCTACATCTTTAGTAGTAACCTATCGAAAAAATCAACGTTTACCTGCACGGCCGCCCCCCTCTCGCAATATATAATCCACAGACTATGCTTTTCTAACTTGTCCAGGATAAATAAGCTCTCTCTTGTCACCAAGGATACCACACCCTTGTAAGCCCAGCCATCACACCAGACGCCCCCTACTCCCTAAAGAATCAACACTGGCGACACTTTTGAGTAGCGATTCTAGTAACTGCCCTGCATTCTGGATCCACGATACCAACTGGTTCCACCCTCATTGGGGGTAGCCTGCACCTTCCAGCAACCTGTAGGCCTTATTGATACCGAAAACCTTCCTGTGGAAGTGTGCATAGGACCCATCGCGCAGAAAGTAGTAGGGTTGTCCCAAAATCTCCGCAGCTAGTTTCCCGGAAACCCTGGCACATAGTCTAAACGGGGCGTAAGGAAATAGCATCGTAGTAGAGAAGTGCGGGATCTGGGGGCCAGCTGGGCTTTACTCGTAATTGAACGACGTCCGTGAACAAGGCTGACATTGCATACTGCAGAAATCTAGCTTCTTTGCTTAGATCTTAGCCTTATGCAATAGTACTCGCGGTGTCGAAGCGTTTTTAAAAAAGACTGCTATTGCATACGGCGGAGATCCTAGCAAAAAGGCCAAATTTTGGTGGTATGCAATAGCAGTCTTTTTTAAAAACGCTTCGACACCACGAGTAGTCGTAGTATCTGCAGACGTCATTCAATTACGGGCACACTCAATTCCCAGTATTACCCCCCCGCCTCCCCCACTTCTGGAGCACATATATAGGGTGTCAGGAGGGGAGAGCCGTGGGTCGTGTCTAAATTGGGTGAGTGAGCTGTGGCAACGGCCTTGGCTTGGAATTTACTGGTCCGGTGAAGCTCGATGTATTCACATGTGGGTGGGATCGGCCTCGCAAGTGGAGGAGAAGGATCACTTGAGGTTCTTGGCCTCCAGTCAGCTTAGTATTTAGTAATATTTTTGGTTGAATATAGTGTGATACATAGTCCAAAGGTTTCTCTCCAACAAGAAATCAGGATTAACTCAATTGCTTGCTGGAAGCAGGGCCAGCAGTGGCGGTAGAGTATGTGATCCTATAATTCCCACAATTGCCCAATTCCGGAAACCGAATTGCGGGTTTCCCCAACGAGTGAGTATTATTAGGTGATAGTAGTGTTTTTGCTACTCAAGTATACTAGAAGGAGGTCATATAGGCCAAATTCAGTATCCCGAACCTCCGCCCCCACTACCAAGACTCGCGAGCGCCCTACCCCCGCATATATTCCCACTAAAGATTGACCTGTATGCATTATTGCACCAGATGTATCATTTCCAATACCGGCAGCACACATGTACCATGATAGGCCCAGGAGCAGTGGTGTGAGTCATCTGGCATTCTAAACCAAGTTTTACACTCCTACAAACAAGATGCGGGCTTCCGTCTGTTTTTGTTTTTTCCCTTCCTCAGAGTTCGGTAGCCGGAGTAGGGAAATATTATTATATTGGTTATATCCAGCTGGTGGCTGGTGGGAAACGTTTTACGGGGCCTGAAGCCAATTGAGTGCTAGAACTCACTGGATGCCAATTTACGGATATATTTCAGTACGGCAACGAACATAGAGTAGCATGTGACAAGTCAAAATCAGAAACTTTCTATTTCTTGGTAACTCTTCTGAAAGGTTGGGAGTTCTCGTATCATATTAATGGTAACATGAGCTGTCGGGAAGGTGAAGCGAGGAGCGAGAAAGGGTTGGGAGGGGGAGGTGCAGACAGGAACTCGGCAGATGCAAACAGAAACAGGGCAGTACTTTGGTAGTAGGGCGAGAACCGAGGGAATTGGAGTTCGGATAAGCTATTGGTAAACCAACAGTTACCTTAGGGCGCATTACACGCACCTAGGACCGGGGGAAGTTCTTGAGAAATAACTGAGCATCGCATATAGGTTCTATTGAAAATCTCGTTTATAGTCGAGTGATAGTGTATGATTCAAAATGAGATCCCCCGAGAAACCTGACTATTCTCACGAGGTGAACTGACTCGCCGCATCGCATTTGTTTATCTGGCATAGGGTACTCTGAAAACTCGTAGTGTGTGCTTCAAAAGGTAAGTTGCGTAGGTCAAGGTAACAGCCCTGAGAACCTTCGTGTTGTTTTTCCGGCCTCGCCGACCGCTGTTTCGCGTGAGATTCGGGACAGAAATAGCGTCTGGAAATAGAAGCCAACCCGGACATCGCAGGTATCGAGGTTTGGTGGAGTCCCTGTCAAATTCGGAATGTTAGCAGCACAGGCACGGTCATGGAAGGCCAGGAATCTGGAAGACCAAGGCAAAAACAGGCGAAACTTACCATTTCTTAGCACCAAAAGGTCTAGCATTGGTTTGCCTCTGTGGTGCATGCTTCTTCGCGCCCGTTTCTCCTCGTGGCTACTGCATTGCGAAAGCAAGGGGGTGGGATTAGCTGAGGTATTCGGTCGGGAACTATCACTCCCTATTTCGCAGCTTCTTTTATCGGTTTTTGACAAATAGAGTGGAGTACGAAGGTCGGCCTGCGCGTAGAGTTTTTTGATCAGACGGGTTTGAGAGACCTGCCCAAGAGCGTGTTCATCGCGGTTTAGTTCTTCCAGGGTTGAAGGACGAGGAACATACCCCTCTTCACCATTTCCTGCTAAATTTTTGGCTTCGATTTTCAGTATATTTCTTTGCGGACGGCTTTAGGTATTCGTGGTAATCTGATGTTTCGAGGGCTCGTGAAGATGGTAACTGAGCACGCTGAGGTTGCTGGTGGGAGCGAGAAGCAAAGGGGTGAAGGAAGGAAAAAGGGAAGAGAGCGTAAAAGAAATGGATGAAGAGCAATGAAAAATGAACTCCTATGATAGACTTCCGTCTTCTGTAGAATAGCATTAACCAAAGCCATGTATCCCGGATCATTACCGTCGAGTCTCGAGATTCAGGACGAAGGTCTCTACGCCGTGATGGTGGCCTCTGGAGAATGTCAGTATGAAGAAGTCTATCCTATGTTATCACCAACATCAGTGCTAAAATCTAAAACCATTGAGAGAGTCAGCCAAACTTCCATTCTACCATTTCGTAAATCAGTCAGTCTTGCTCTACCCAAGGCCTAACTTCACTAAGAAAACGACTCTCCGCTTCCCCGATAACATAACATCACCAACCTTTCTCTCCCCTCCTCGACAACGAGCCACCCTCAACGCGTCAAACAACGCCACACTAGTAATTACTTCCTCCTCATGCTGCTCCTTCTCCTCTTCCCCTTCCTCCTCTTCCCCTTCCCCCTCTCCCCCTCTCCCTCTCCGTTCTACTTCTTCTCACCTACTGCCAACTCTTCTCAAACCGCCCTGCGCACTCACCCCGACCACTCCGTAACCCAACCCGCCTAGTTACAGGTCACTTTTCTTCCTATTGGTAGGGTTCCGAGCTCCCTCGATCCTGGAACAAATTACCAGGAATCGGGCTTGTTGCCGGCATATCGTGTGTCTTCTGGGTCCCGTTGTCCCAGATATGTGATATACGGGTTTTCTTTTCTTTTCGAGTTGGTCACGGGCGTCACAGACCTTTCGCGGGTGTGTATAAAAGGGTCATTAGAGGACCGGGAAGGTAACGGTAGGTGAGTCCTGACATAATTGCTTGTGATTGGACAAACAAGGAGTAAGGAATGAAAGGGAAGGGGAAATGGTGGGACAAACCTGGGGAGGAGGGGGGGTGACCTTTCAATGATAGGGTGGTGGTGGCTGTGACTGGGCCTAGGAATAAGACCTTTCTCTGTTAGCAAAATACTACCACTGTAGCCATTCACTCCTTTCAAACAATCAATTGTCAATTGTCAATACCAAGTGGGAGTAGGAGTAAACAGAAGCTTAATCTCACATGCACTACCAAAGAGTGAAAGAGAGGTTGTGCAGGCTGAAATGCAAAATACAATAAGCTTCCTTACCAGAATCCAACCAGAGGATCCTGGGCCCACCAATAGTCTATTGCATTTATAGGCAACCTATGATTGAGCAAATAATATCAGTATACCAAATCATTAAGGTGACACCAATCCAAGCATAAACTGCACTCTTACCAATAGACCACTACCAAATCACTGGCAGTGCCAATAAAAAGCGATGGTGCTAGATCATCTCGATTGTCTAGTCATAATTGCAGTTGTTAAATTGCATATCAGATTGTAGCCCTATCATCTCTCAAATTGCCCAAAGTACTGGCTGGTTGGGAATGAAATCAAGATGAGGAGAGATGAAAAGATGAACAGCACATTATGCCTGCCAAGAGGTAGCTTGTTTTGACCTCTTGAAGAGTGAGATAGGCCCACTTGAATGGGTGATACCTCTTGCTTGTAAATAATGATCTTAAGTATTAAAGAACCAGGTCTCTTCATAGCGATACCTGATTGCTTCCAAATGAGTCTCAAGCATGATAGCCTTATCCTCAAGGACACAAATAATTATACCCTGATAGTACTTGTCATTCGTGGAGGGGGGGCCTCCGATATGTAACTCGAAGTACCAATCACAAGATATTGACTCGAGCTCAACACCAACGCTACCACCCCTCTTTCTTTTTATCCGAGTCTTGACTCAGTCCATCCCACCCGAGACCTTTGTCTGGCTATCGTGCTAGCCAGCATAGCCTTGATGAGAGTGTGATTGCTCATATTCTATCAGAGCACCAGGGGAGGGTTGGTCCCGTGGACACCGACGCCCGGTTTTCAATCGCTATTTCACCACCTACTACTGCAACCGGGTCGTAGAGAATCCTGAGCTAGGAGCGGGGAAATCTACACCCTTCCCCGAAGTAAGTTAAATTATCGCCGGCTTCGCTCAGTCCGCCATGAGCTTAGCCACCTGCTCTTCGATCGAAAAGTTATGCGGGAGATCTTCCCGCACGGGAAGTCTCTAAGCGGTAGCCCCCCACACTACCGTATCCCAAACCGCACAGATGCATGCCTCGCGTGTGCGAATTGTGGGTTATTATCCAAGCATGTAATACGGGACAGGGTTAACTGCTCGATCCCACTTTTAGGTAATTACGTCCAAGATACCGGTGCTCGCATTATACTAAACGACTTTCTATGTTGAGAGATTTTCCTGAGGTGACAGGTTGTGGGGCCGATCGATAGTCATGATTTCAAATGGATTCCTCAATTAAGGCCTCGGGAATAGTACTGAATTGAATCCCCTCGGCCTAATTATTTCCTTCGCAAGGAAATTTGCTCAGGACCTAACCAAACCAGCTTCTCCGTGATAAAAAAGTGTACTAGTACTGTACTGTATCAACATCACCATTCATGTTACCGAGATTGACGAACCTGAGACAAGCCTTTTGCATACCGGTGACCATGAGCGGTACTGTAACTCGGGAGGCTTGGCAGATGCAGGAGGGTCGCTGCAGCGGGCAAGGGGTGCCGTATCGGCTCCCGAGTTCCAGCATCGTAGCTTTAAAAAGGATGGCTTATTTTCTTCTTCCTAGACCCCCACCTCGTGTCCTGCAAATCCAGCCAACCCGCCAATGCCGCATTTCCTCTCCCAGCATCGTTAGAGAACTTGGCGCTTGCCTAGGAATAGAAAGAGTATGAGCACAGTAGTGCTGATGTGCTACAGATAATGCCAACTAAGTACGAGTAAGAGGGAAGATGTTTCAGCCTCAATAACTTGGGCCGAACCCATGGGCCATTTAGTTGGTTTAATTCAGAGAAGAAACCGACCGCTGTTCGAATAGGTAGCCTAGGGGCCATGAGTGTGTGGAGATTAGTTCGCAAAATTGCCTTCTGCCCCATACCAGCAGACACATCATACCTTCTTCTTGACTCCCCAAAAGGGGTCTCCCCGCTCCCGATCGCCAAGGCAAAGTGAGTTGGCTATACCTATGCTTCTGTGAGTGAGTATATCTAACTAGAGTGAAACAGAGGGAAACTCTTGCGGAGCTCTGGAACTAGCCCAATCCACTTCACGAACATTCAAGAACCAAAAACTATCCAGGGGTATGATACTATGCCTCGTACAATAACAGTCAAGCCTCTTTGAGATCGGCTCAAAATATGAGCCCCCAACAGTTGGTGCCAAAGGATTACGCTGGGCGTCCCCTCCGATGTTCATAGAAACTAAAGCTTTAAAACAAGTGGAGACGGGGAAGCTCTCTCAGTAAATCAATGGCCTGAAAAACATTCTGTCGTAAAACTAGCAGTCTAACATATTAATACAACCGTTTTGTCAGCAAAGTACATCAGGCTCGGTCCGCACGACGCCAGATCTCTACCGGTACCTGGATTAAATTACCGCCCAAAGACTAAAAAAAAACACGATTAGTATGAGCTCACTAACCGCAACACTGGCCTCAATAGGCCTGCTGGTAGTATGATCCACGCCTTTAGACGTCTTGTTGGCCCAAATAAAACATTAGCTCCTATATCGGAATTGCGAGGGCCCCTAGCCAATACCGTGAGGTATTCGTAAGAGGGGATGCATACGGTACCAACAAACCCATCCGTTAGCCTCAGCTTTGCCACCTATCTCTTGTATTATACCTGAACTCTCTCCGAACCACCATGATCAACCAATTGATGAAGAGTTAATGGATGGTCATGCTTGTAGAGTGAGCGATAGACACGTTTCGGATAGATAATAATTTATAGGACGAAAAGTATTTCCAGGGGCCTGGGTACTGGAATTGGGTGTGATACCAAAGCAGCCGAGCAGGTGTTATAACAAGCATTTCAATTTTTACCAGCAAGCTCCCCGGTGGCAATCAGCTTCCAATCTGCACATTCCACGGTCCCACTCGGACCTCATGACCACGCTTAGATGGCTAACGGGTTATGAATTCTTTGGGTAGACCCGAAACCATGTCATAACCAAATCATACCTAGGAGGACAGGAGGCTTCAGTTATGTATATGTCTCAAATGCCACGACACAGACAAAACAGTTTAGGGGGGGTTCGAGCTAAATGCCATCATCTACCCGAGCGAGCCAACCGCAAGCCCTGGGCTTGCTTAAGTCGAGCTGGTTTGGGTTTACCCTCGAGCTGTCTCTCGTGGCCAATTATCAAAATCCCCGGGATTGTGCCAGTAGGGACTTTGCGATCTCGCATGGAGAGTCAAACCCTAGCAACCCAGTTGGCCCAGAACCGCATTTGCCTCACATCCAGAATCCTTCCGCAAAGTCTCTAGTACTGGTATCCAAGGTTTGGTCTGGAAACAACTGAGTAGCCCCAACGGCGTCTTGGTCGGGGAAGTCTTATAAGTACGGTATGCAGTGCTCGTGGACAGTCGCCTAGTAGGTGTGCCGCGGCACGCCCCCGTTTGTTGTTAGAGGCATGGTTGAGTGCGTTCAAACTAGCATGCGAAGGGATATCATGACCTTGTATCAGTATTGGCTGTGATGGTTGTACAGCACTCGATCATCGGTAGCACTGGTGGCACGAGAGTACTAGTACATCGGAAGCTGGGAAGGGTCAGATCTTTCAGGAGTTAAGAGTGTATGAGAGGGGTTCTGTCTAATCATTGCACTGTAACCCAGGGCATGACACTGGTGCCAGAAGGCTTTCCCTATATGATACTCTGAAGTGACAAGAAGCCAACAGGATTGCTGGTTGGTGGGAGATCATAGGATGCTACCCTATTGCCAAGATCAGTCTACGATAATCAAGAGCCATCAGGCGAAATTCATTGTTCCTAATTGTACGCGGGTTGGAAATTGAGACAGGAGACTGCCTACTACCCCAACAGTGTACGAAACTCACTAGACTATCCGAATTTATGCATATTGGTACGGTATGCAATAGAGAACTTGCCCATCAGGATTGGTTCTCGCACAATCTTGGGATTTACGGTACCGGTATTGGTAATCCTCAGACTTTCCTAATTTTTGCCAGTACCACAGTTGTCGATTTTTGCGCATTTTCAGCATCCGATGTCCATTCACAACTTGGAAACCCACATGAAGAGCTTCAAACTTGACCCATTCATCGGTACAGTACGCAATCCTTAAGCTCGGATACCCTGCATGAAGGAAATATCTGATAGTGTTTTTTTTAGACCCTTCTAGGTTGCTGATTGCCTCAAAGACGAGCGAGACATGATAGTCACAATCCTTACTCTCTTCCTCGCACATCCACGCAGCTCCCGGAATCGAGTTTGCTTCTACTTCACCCGTTTTTTCGGGGGATGTCAGTGCCGGAGTCAATAGAGAAACACTCTGAGGTTGAATATCCGCACCCAGTAGGGCCCGTATGCCAGATATCAAGTATCCAGATACAGATAGTATATCAGGCAGAAAGCAAATTTTTGCTCCGCTCAGATGTATGTTTGTGCGATCAACTCCTTATTCTGATAAAGCATTTTTTTTAGTTCCTTCGTCCTCTCTTCCAGATGTCTGCTTTATTGATAATTGTGCTGTCAAGGTCGTGTGTCCAAATATCGTGCAGATGGCTCCTAAATTCCGATGAACCGTTCCCCGGCGATACGATACTGAGAACGCTAATAGATTGTATGAAAATGATAGATTATTCCAATCCCAAGACTGCTTATGCTAGTGGGATGGAAGGAGGGCTTGATATTCATGGGTTCGCTCTTTATCTCCCCTCATGTATTCCCCACTAACAATGAATAGCCTGAGAAATAACTAAGCTATTTTTACGCCCGCTTTTAGATTGACTATGCTGTCTGCATTATCCCGGCCCAGATTATCATGATCAAGATAGACCTTTTATATACCTTCCTAAGCTGAAATTGGCATGGGGATCGTGACTGGTCTAGGGGCCTTTAGCCCATACATCCACAAATTCGAAACACTTAGAAGCCCTTGCGATTCGGGGTTAGCGGCTCCTATGGGAGATGCCAACCTTATTTATACCAGGAATTTCCTTACTGGTCCCTGTGAAGTGCCCCCGCATCCGGGGAGTACGGTAAGATATCCGCCATCCGAAACCCTCTGCTCCCCATCCCAATCCCCAACCCCCAGCTGTTACAATTCTAACTGAGTGGCACAACCCCTCAGAACTGGCAAAATGATTGTCAATTCCCGGTACATCGTGCCCCGCTGCAAACGCACTCGTTGGCGCTGTATAGGCAACACTTCATTCGGTATGGGTGAGATTTATGGATTGTGAACTCGAGAGATTTCATACCAACAGTACAGCGTCTGGCCAGTTCTGACCATAATAACTCTTCCTCAGATTTCTGAGGGTCCAGAGGCGGTGGCCATTCATCTTCAATGGCATCACGACAGTCGCCGCCGCGTCGGTTGGATTCTCCCTTCTTGTCGACAGCCCCTCATATCCAAGTGGTTTTTTTCTTTTTTGGCTAAGATCACAAGCAGATCGCAAAAAATAGGTTGAAGAGGGTTGGAAGAGCTGTGCCCACAGGTTTGGCATCAGAGAAACTGGGAACATTCAAAACCTGACCCTTGTGGATATTCACTCTTGCTTATACGTAAGCACTCCAGTGGGCATCTTGATCTCTAGTGGTTACGTGCTGTCCCTGTTCTAGGATAATCTCTGATCGAACTCAACACTCTAAGGAAAGCACATATTCTCGGCCCCAATGTTCTAACAGCAGGTATCCCCCCTCCCGAAGCTAGCCACGACAACTGCTGAATCCAACAAGCCCAGTGTTGGACAAACTGTCTGTTTTTTCTAGAACCCTGTTTGCATTCTCCCTTCCAGCACGATTTCTAGCACCCCTATCGGGGTACATGTTTTCCAAATGGTCGCTTTGTTCTCTGCCACCCATTCTAGACAAGACTATGCGACCCCGTCTGTTGGCGGGCATCTAGTCAGCCCAAGGTCGCTGCAGTGTTTGGTGCTATATGCATATACACAACTTGGGCAATGGGGAGGACGTGGAGACGAGATATGTAGGTGCTCCACCACCCCTCCTAGTCCCTTGATCGATTTTCACATTGCGCAAGTTGGCACAATCTATACTTCCTTGATCCCTTCTCTTAGGGACAAAAGCAAACAAGGTGCTCAAGTCTCTCAATCGCGGTAAGCTGCTGTATTGAAAATAGTTTGACATTGTTTCTCCAGTTTTCTAGGCAGCCCTTAATGAAATGATTGCTTTGAGAACATCCCATAGGCTACGCCAGATGAATTCCAAATGTACGCATGTACCCTGACAAATTCCACTGTAGGTCCCTGTGAGAGATTTAGTTTCGTCAAAGCCGGGTCCATACACGACATTCGCGATCGATCTTTGTTGCTGGGCGCTCACACGAAGCTCGATTTCCAGTTCGAAATACCCCCAATCCCTTTGGTATTCACCAAAGCAGCGGTGCATCATTACATCGGGTACAAGTGCGACGTGTCGCTGAAGAGAAAAATTTAGTATCTTCTATCACCTCCACGTGATGGGCACTTTGCATTGCTGAGTTCGATACGATTAGAGGAGCACAGTTACCTTACGCATTTCGCTCCCAAATAACCCCTAGGCCTGTACAAAATTTGAAGACAATAACACATACCATTCGCTAACGTCTACTTAACTACAATCACACATCTGACATTAGGTACGAAACAGTTTAACGCCATTCTTAAATTTACTTTATAGGAAATAACTGCACGCTTACTTAGGGGGCTTTTTTTCACCTCTTTGGTCACATATGACCTGTTATCACTTTGAAGTTGTAAGGCTGCAGCCGTACCGTGCTCATAGTATACTTTCCTCCCAACTCGTCAGAGCTGCTCAATTTTTGAGCCACACTGACAACCTCTCGCATGTTTTTTTGTTTTTTCACCCACCTCAGCCTACAGAATTCATCGATCCAGACAGCACTCCACACCAGGAGGAAACTTAAAACATTTTTTGCGGTCAGTAACTTTCAATTTTCCTACCCGAGTGGCACACTGCAACCGAAAGCTTACTGCCCCCATGAATACTAATGTACCATACAAGTGTCTATGAGGGGCTAAAGATGAAGTGAGGGGAAAAAAACACAGAAGTTTTTGAACTTTGCTGGCAAACCAAGTTCATCTTTTTGAGCCGAGTGACTACCTGTGTCTGCAGTAGTGCTCCTAATTTACTATCTATGCTCGAATATCTAGACTCAGCTTAGACTACCGTCTTTATACAGTTGCTACACGACTCTACGGTACTCGAGCACTACACTCGAGTAACACTACCCGGCAACGACTCCCGTCTCATACAGCCGAAGCAACCAATCATCCGGCAGACCTCCCTTTTCTCTTGCGTTGGAATGGAAAATATGACAGATCTCATTGGCAAACCACCCATTCCAAATTGTAGATTTGCTGGCGATCCGGGGAAAGAGAAGGGAGGGAGGGGAAATCGCTGGCAACACTCACCCGCTCCTCGTGATTGGGAGCATGATCAAGTGAAGGAGGGGAAGAGAGAAAATCGGATGACTTCGTCCCTGGAAGTAGGCAGGTGGGCCGCCAAAATTTAAAAAAGAATCATAATTTCCTAGCGTATACGAACTTCTCTCGTTTCTCACAGAACAACAAAGCCACCGATGTGACAACAAGGTTGGGAAATGGGAGAAGAAAAAATATAAAGGAAAAATAAAAAGGAAATAAGGAAAAAAAAGCAACCAACGTACTCACTAGAACGACAGAGGGAGAAAGAGAGAACAAATCCCCCCCCCCCGATTGTGATATTGCCTATGGCGAGGGGTAGGAAGAGTGAATACGGTAGGTGGAAAATGGTTAGAAATCAAACACTAAGGGTAGAGTTAAAGAGAGGCGATGGATCAACGGGAGGGACAACGGCATACAAATATTAAGGGAAACACATAACAGAAGATTAGGAAAGACAAAATTTTGCAATTAGCCATTCCCGACACAGGAAAAACAAAAAGAAGAAGAAAAACACATACATGGCCCATCCGCCCCCGCCCCACAAACAAGGAACAAATACCTGGCCAGGGGCAAGAAA
>Ga0307513_10000028_pt1 | contig 193264 bp, 207 predicted proteins | sample 15_EM_MG_FD_202174 | JGI IMG/M metagenome (GOLD analysis project Ga0307513, IMG submission 202174) | Populus trichocarpa ectomycorrhiza microbial communities from riparian zone in the Pacific Northwest, United States - 15_EM | ecosystem: Host-associated > Plants > Roots > Unclassified...
AAATTGAAGCCGCACGCCGTGCGATTTCCCGTCACGTCAAACGTGGCGGCCGTATCTGGATCCGTGTCTTCCCGGACAAGCCGATTTCCCAAAAGCCTGCTGAAGTGCGTATGGGTAACGGTAAAGGCAATCCCGAGTATTACGTGGCTGAAATCCAGCCCGGCAAAATCGTCTTTGAAATCGTTGGCGTTCCTGAAGAACTGGCCCGCGAAGCGTTCCGCCTGGCTTCTGCCAAGCTGCCGCTGCGCACCACGTTTGTCAGCCGCATGATTGGCCAGTAAGGGGAAATGACCATGACCAAATCTATTGAACTGCGCCAAAAAGACGTTGCCGGCCTGCAAACCGAAGTCAAAGAGCTGCAAAAAGCCCACTTTGGCCTGCGCATGCAAAAAGCCACGCAACAACTCACCAACACCGCCACGCTGCGTTCTGCGCGCCGTGACATCGCTCGTGCCAAAACCATCCTGGCCGAGACCATCGTCAAGCAAGGAGCGAAATAATGACGGAAGCTAAAAAATCCCTCAAGCGCACCCTGGTTGGCCGTGTGGTCAGCGACAAGCGTGCGAAAACAGTGACCGTGCTGGTCGAGCGCCGTGTCAAGCACGAGCTCTATGGCAAGATCGTTTCCCTGTCGAGCAAGTACCACGCCCATGACGAAAAGGGTGAGTACAAGACGGGTGACCTGATCGAGATCACCGAGAGCCGCCCGATTTCCAAGACCAAAAACTGGGTTGTGACCAAGTTGCTGGAAAAGGCTGCGATCGTCTAAGCCTTGCAGGTCCTGACCTCAAGTTAAAAAACGGCTCACGATGTGAGCCGTTTTTGTTTCCGGCTTCAACCGCTTGTGATCAGTCACCGCGACGTCTTTCGGGCCTTTGCACGGCCGGCGCACGATTTTTTCGGAATCGTTGAAAATGGCACCTGACCTTTTCACACCCACCCCCTCACAAGGAGACACCATGATCAAAGTAGGCGATACCCTTCCCGCAGCCACGCTGATGGAATTTTCAGAAGTTGAAGGCAACGGCTGCAGCATCGGTCCCAACCCTGTCGATGTCGCCAAGGCTTCGGCCGGCAAGACCATTGCGCTGTTTGCACTGCCGGGGGCATTCACGCCGACCTGCTCTGCCAAACATGTGCCGGGCTATGTCGAGAAGGCCGAAGAATTCAAGAAGGCCGGTGTTGACGAGATCTGGTGCGTCAGCGTCAACGATGCGTTTGTGATGGGCGCCTGGGCACGCGACCAGAAGACAGGCACCAAGGTCCGCATGCTGGCCGACGGTAGCGCCGATTTTGCCAAGGCCACCGGCTTGACGCTGGACCTGACCGCGCGCGGCATGGGTGTGCGCAGCAATCGTTACTCGATGCTGCTCAAGGACGGCAAGGTCGCCGCCCTGAATGTGGAAGGCCCGGGCAAATTTGAAGTGAGCGACGCTGCTACATTGCTGGCCCAGGCCAGGGGCTAATCGACACATTGGGTTGATTCCAAAAAAGCCGGTGCCTTGCAAGGCACCGGCTTTTTTTGAGTTGCAGCGGCAACGGCTGCATTCAATGCTATGAAATCGATAGCTTTGTGCGCCCGGTGTATATGGGCCAGAAGCCAGTTCTATGACAAATCTACCTTCAGGTAGTGAGCGCCCGCTATCGGATTATGGTAGTAAGGCGGTATATTTTTGAAGCCCAGGTCTTCGTACAAGGCCCGCGCGGCTTCCATGTCGTTGAGGGTGTCGAGCAACACGCTGCGGTAGCCCGCCACTCGCGCGGAATCGAGCACTTCCTCGGCCAGCTGCCGTCCCAGACCCAGGCGGCGAAATCCATTACGCACATAAAGGCGCTTCATCTCGCAAGCGTTCGGATAGTCGACAGCATCCAGCGGACGCATGGCGCAGCAGCCAGCGATCTCGCCATTCACCAGCGCCAGGATCAAGCTGCCCTGCGGGGCGGCGTAGTCCCCCGGCAGGCTGGAAAGCTCGGCATCGAAGTTCTGGAAGCACAGGTCGACGCCCAGCTGTTCGGCGTATTCGCGAAAAATCGCGCGCGCGGCATCCAGCTGTGCCGGCGTGGCCGGCATGATGAACTCGATCGAGGGGGAAGAAGCAGACATGGGCGCAATAAACGTCGAGTCCAGTGTATCGACTTTTTCCGAGGCTGGCCGGCTGGCGGGGATGCGCCGCCGCTGCCATGCAGGCCCGTCAGAAGGCCGATGCCCCCAGGCTGCTGATCCAGTACACGGCGGCTGCGCAGGCGCCCAGCACTATCAGCGCAGACAGGCGGGAGGCCGCGTCGTCCCGAGAAGCGGGCATGACGGTGACCAGCTCCTTGTCACCATGGAGCATGGCCTGGACCAGATTGTGTTTGCGCCACAGGTAAAAAACGATGGCCAGGATGTGCAGCACGACCAGGCCCAGGAGAACCCACTTGCCGATGTTCTTGTGGTAGTTGGTCGCCAGGCTGACCGCGTTGTTGGAAACAAAACGCGTGAGCGGGCCGGTGAAGGCGATTTCGTCATCGCTGAACAGGCCGGTTCCCGCCTGGGCCAGCAGAAAGCCCAGCATGGCAAAGACCGAGCCGGCGCCAATGGGGCTGTGGCCGACGCCATGCTCGGGCTTGCCGCGGCCCTTCAGGTAATTGATGACACTTTGCGGTGAATAGATGAACGCACCAAAACGGGACCAGCGTCCGCCCACGACACCCCAGACCACGCGAAACAGCAGCAGCGTGAGCACCGAGTAGCCGAAGCGGAAATGCCAGACCATGGCGTTGCCGCCTATCGTGCCGCTGATCGCCAGCCCGATCACCCCTGCGACCAGCGCCCAGTGAAAGATTCGCGTCGGCAAGTCCCAGACGCGGACTTTGTGAATGGGCGGATTCATGTGTGCTCCCTCTTGTTGTGCGGTTTTGTGGCTGTCACGCCGCCATGGTATGTTTCGTGCGATTGCATCGATACCCGGCAGCCCTTTCACTTGGTGCTTACCCTAGTGCATAAGTTCCAGCGGAACTTTGCTTCAGGGGCGAGCTCTTTGGAAGGCAGTCTATCGGGAAGCACTGCCAATCAGCAAGTAAAACACCACGAGGAAAAAAATGAAAATTTTCGCCAGTATTGCCGCAGCAGCTACCCTGCTTGCCCTGTCCGCACCGGCTTCCGCCCAGTTTGCCAAACCGGAAGACGCGATCAAGTATCGCCAGAGCGCGCTGTTTGTGATGGGCCAGCATTTCGGCCGTCTCGGGGCCATGGCCAATGGCCGCATCCCCTTCGATGCCAAGGTGGCAGCCGACAACGCCGACATCGTTGCCGACATGGCCAAGCTCCCGTGGGCCGGTTTCATGCCGGGCACCGACAAAGGCAATACCAAAGCCAAGCCAGAAATCTGGGCCGAGCAGGCCAAGTTCAAGGAAGGCAACGAAAAATTGATGGCCGAAACTGCCAAGCTGGCCGCCGCCGCCAAAACCGGCAACCTGGACAGCCTGAAAACCGCTTTCGCTGCAACCGCCGGCACCTGCAAGGCTTGCCACGACGCCTACAGGAACCAGTAACCCCCCTGTTGAAGCTCACTTCGTGTAGCTTCCTCTCCCCCCGGGGGGACAGGCGCCTCGCGCCCGGCAGAGCCGGATCGCGGCCCCTGCTTGGTTTAAGACGCCAGTTCGGGACGCCATCGGTAAGCGTAAAAAAAAGCCGGTTCCTTGCAGAGCCGGCTTTTTTGTTGGCCTCGTCAGGCGGCTCAGGTCTCAGCCAGTAGCTTTTCAATCAGCTGATGCAGCGCCGCAAAGTCCGGCTCACCCACGTATTGTTTGACGATCTCGCCGCGCTTGTTGACTACATAGGTGGTCGGCGTGAGCTGCACATCACCCCAGGCCTTGGCAACGCTGCCGGTGTTGTCAATCGCCACCTTGAAAGGCAGCTTGCGTGTTTCGGCGTAATTAACGACGTAGCTGGGCGGGTCGTAACTCATGGCCACGGCCAGTGTGTCGTAACCCTGGCCCTGGTACTTGTTGTAGGTTGAAATGATCTTGGGCATTTCTGCCACGCAAGTGACGCAGCTGGTGGCCCAGAAGTTGACCAGTGTCACCTTGCCTTTGAGGTCACTTGTCGTTTTCTTGCTGCCGTCAAGCAGCACAAAAGTCGACTCGGGCGCCATCTGCGCGTCGCCGCAGCCCGCCAGGCCGGCAAGTGTGCCCAGCGCCAGCGCTGAAACCAGGGCGATGCGGCATACTGCGCTTGAAACTGAACTCATGGGTAAGGATCTCATCATGCAACGTCGACAGTTTAACCAAGCCGGCATCAGTGCACTGGGCCTCCTGATACTGGCTGCTTACCAGCAGGCCCACGCGATTTCGCTGGCTGACCTGACCAATGCTGAAGCCGGCAGCGGCTTGAAAACCGCCCTTGAAAAAGGCGCTTTGGCCGCCGTAGCCCTGCTTGGCAAGACAGATGGATTCCTTGGCAACCCGAAAGTTCGCATTCCTTTGCCCGGATACCTCGAAGATGCGTCGAAATTGCTGAAAAATTTCGGCCAGGGTAAACGTATCGACGAGCTGGTCACCTCCATCAACCGCGCGGCCGAAGCCGCCGTGCCCATGGGCAAGGACTTGCTGGTCAGCGCCGTGCGCTCCATGAATGTGAACGATGCCAAAAACATCCTGCAGGGCGGTGAAACCTCGGTCACCAACTTCTTTGCAGAAAAAACCCGCGCCCCACTGGGCGTGAAATTCCTGCCCGTGGTCACCCAGGCCACGGCCAAGGTCGGTCTGGCCAACAAATACAACGAGTTTGCGGGCAAGGCCGCCGGTTTCGGTCTGGTCAAGAAGGAAGACGCCAATATCCAGCAATACGTCACCGGCAAGACGCTGGACGGCCTCTATCTCATCATCGGCGAAGAGGAAAAAAAGATTCGTCAGGATCCCGTTGGGACAGGCAGCGCGATTCTCAAAAAAGTGTTTGGGTCCATGAAATAGCCGGGTTTGGCCGGGTATTCAGCCAAATCAGCACCCCGCCAGTCAGGCCGCCGCCAAGAGTGAGAGCCTCTCATTCAAAGGAATGATGCGCGCACTTCCGACCGCGCGAATGCTGCAGAATATTTTTACACAAGGCTGGTGAATATGACCACGCGGGAAATGCCTTAACAGCCTGGCTCATAAATGTGATCTGATGAGCTTGCAATTCGCGACGACAAGGAGCAGCGCCATGCAAGCAAGAGCATCCAGCCCATTCTGTGCGAGCACATGCAAGCGCTGTTTTCTGACGCTTCCTCGAACTGCTCCCGCGAGGATCCATCATCAACAAGGGAAGCCATGACTGCAAAACGCCCGCTTCAGCTCGTGCTGGCCGCAGTGGCGATCTGGGCCTTCCATGCCGTCATGGCAGCTCCCCTGCTTGATGAGCCCATTCAGCCTGTCCCGCTGACCCTGAAGCAGGACCCGGCGAAAGCCGAAATCGGGCGGCGGCTGTTCAGCGATACGCGTCTGTCCGGCAATGGCCGTGTGTCCTGTGCCAGCTGCCACGACCTCGGCAAGGGCGGCGGTGACGGCCGCGATCGTTCGGTGGGGCTCCATGGTGGGTTCACCGGCGTCAACGCACCGACCGTGCTCAATGCCGCGCTCAATTTCAAGCAATTCTGGAATGGCCGTGCCGACTCGCTGGAAGGGCAGGTCGATCACGTCATGCAGAACCCCATTGAAATGGGTTCGAACTGGGAAGAGGTCGTCAAAAAGGTGTCGCAGGATGCCAAATACAAGAGTGAATTTTCCGCCGCGTACAAAGACGGGGTCACCAAGGCGAATATCCAGAATGCCATTGCCACTTTCGAGCGCACCCTGATCACGCCCAATTCGCGTTTTGACAAATACCTGCGGGGTGATCCCAATGCCATTTCCACCGCGGAGAAAGCCGGCTATGCGAAGTTCAAGCAGTATGGGTGTGTGGCTTGCCACCAGGGCGTGAATGTAGGCGGCAACATGTTCCAGAAGTTTGGCGTCATGGGCGACTACTTTGCAAAACGAGGCAGCCCGACGGAGGCCGACCTTGGCCGCTACCTCGTCACCAAGGTGGAAAGTGACAAACATGTCTTCAAAGTGCCAAGTTTGCGCAACATCGCGCTGACCGCGCCCTATTTCCACGATGCTTCGGCCAAGACGCTGGACGATGCCGTCGACATCATGTTCAGGTACCAGCTGGGCCGCGTCGCATCCAGAGAAGACAAGGATGCGATCATCAAGTTCCTCAATACGCTGACCGGCGAACTGGACGTCAAGCCGTGAAAACATCCCGTCGACGGGCCTGGCTGGCGATGACGGTTGCGACCACCGTGCTGCTGTCCACGCTGGCTTTTCTCTATGCCAAAACGCAGCGCTTTGGGGAATCAGACTATTTCGAAAATGTCGCCCTGCTGCGCCATCTCAAACAGCTGGATGCCCAATGGGAGCTGGACGTGCTGAAGTCCAGGATCGGCATCAACAGGCACTACGACGCTCTGGCCGATACCCAGGGCGAGCTGAGCCAGTTGCTGGAAAAACTCGAAGCCGGCCTGGAAACCCAAACCCACATTGAAACCGCTGCGCTGGCGAAAAGCCGTGCAGTGCTGCAGCGCGTTATCCGCGAGAAGGGTGTCCTGATCGAGCAATTCAAATCGAACAATTCGGTGCTGCGCAACTCGCTGGTCTTCCTGCCCACGGCGGCTGAAGATGTGCAGCAGCTGGTGGGAAAAAATGTCGCCGGCGCGCAACCGGCATCCAGGCAAGCCGCAACCGGCGTGAACAAGCTGTTGCTCGCGAGCATGCTGTACAGCCAGAGCCCGTCCGGAGACAGGGGCGCTGAAATCCAGAGCGAGTTGAGCCGGCTTGAGACCGGCCTGTCTCTTGTTCCCCCGGACATCAGGGACCGGTTGACCATTTTCAGCGCACATGTCCGCGCCATTCTGCGCGAACAGAAAGTGGTGAATGAACTTCTCGCCGGCATTGCTGCGATGCCGACCGCAGCGCTGGTCGATGAAATCAGCAATGCGCTGACCGTTGAACACCAGCGCTCCTCCGTACAGGGCGAGCAGTATCGCCAGTACCTGTTGATCTTTTCGGTGGTGCTGATGGCCCTGCTCCTGTATGCAGCGGCCCGCCTGGTTCGCAGCCATTCCGTGATCACACGCGTCAACCAGGAACTCCACAGCTCGAATGAAAACCTGGAGCAACGCGTGCAGGCACGCACCAGGGCATTGAACGACAGCGAATCGCAGCTCCACCAGATCACCGACGCCGTCCCGGCCTTGATTGCCTACATCGATGCCGACCAGCGCTTTCAGTTCCACAACCTGGCTTATGAAGAACGCTTTGGACTGAAGCGCGATCAAATCCGTGGAAAGACCATGCGCGAGATGATGGGGGATGAGCTCTACCAGACGGAGCGCAGCAGGATAGAGGAAGCCCTGGGCGGCTACGCAGTGCAGTACGACCGCGTGCAGCAAACCGCGGACGGGCAGCTGCGCGACTACTTCATGCAGTACTTTCCGCGCTACGGCGAAGACGAGAACGAAGGCACCGTGGAAGGCTTCTTCTCGCTGGGCACCGATGTGACCGAACTCAAACGCGTCGACCGCATGAAGAGCGAGTTTGTCTCCACCGTCAGCCACGAACTGCGCACACCGCTCACCTCCATCCGCGGCTCGCTGGGCTTGATTGTCGGTGGCGTTGCCGGAGAGTTGCCGGCCATGGCCAAGAACCTGGTCGGCATTGCCACCAACAACTGCGAGCGGCTAATCAGGCTCATCAACGACATTCTTGACAGCGAGAAAATCGAATCGGGCAAGATGCGTTTTGATCTGCAGCAGGTGGAGCTGCAGGCCCTGCTGGCGCAGGCCCTGACGGCCAATGAAGGTTTTGCCGGCCAGCACAAGGTCAAACTGGCGCTTGATGCTCCGGCGGAGGTGGTCAGGGTCAGTGTCGACAGCGATCGGCTCATCCAGGTCGTCACCAACCTGCTGTCCAATGCCGTGAAGTTCTCGCCGCCCCAGTCGTGCGTGCACATTCGGTTGCTGTGCAGCGACGGGCGCGTGCGGGTAGAAGTGGCGGACAGTGGCCCCGGCATTCCCGAAGAGTTCCGCAAGCGTATCTTCCAGAAATTTTCGCAAGCCGACACGTCGGACACCCGGCAAAAAGGAGGAACGGGCCTGGGCCTGAATATCTCCCGCGCCATCGTGGAGCGCATGGGCGGCAGCATGGGGTTCACCACCGAGACCGGTGTGGGAACCGTTTTCTTCTTTGAGCTGCCCGAAACCATCCCCTTGCCGGTTCAGGACAGGGAGCGGGACAGCTCCTCAGCCAGGCCTCTCATCCTGGTTTGCGAAGACGACCCCGACATCGCCCGCCTGATCAACCTGATGCTGGACAAGGGCGGTTTCGATTCGGACATGGTGCACAGTGCCGAGGAGGCACTGGAGCAAGTGGCGCGCCGGCCGTATGCCGCCATGACAGTCGACCTGAACCTCCCCGAGCAGGACGGCGTGAGCCTGATCCGCGCGTTGCGCCGCCAGGACGCCACGCAGGACCTGCCCATTGTGGTGGTGTCGGCCAACGCCGAGGAAGGCCAGCTGGAGTTCAACACCCAGCCATTGGCGGTGTCGACCTGGCTGGAAAAACCCATCGACGAAAACCTGCTGATCCTCAGCCTGCAGCGTGCCATAGCCAACATGGCCGAAGGCAAGCCGCGCATTCTGCATGTCGAAGACGACCTGGACATCCAGCGCATCGCCGCCGCCATTGCCCAGGACTTCGCGACTTTTGAATTTGCCAGCACCCTGCAGGAAGCACGGGCCCAGCTGGGCAGTCGCCACTACGACCTGGTGCTGCTCGACCTGACGCTCAAGGATGGTTCGGGTTGGGGACTGCTGGACACCATTGAAGCACTGGACCCTGCGCCGCCGGTGGTTGTGTTTTCTGCGCGTGATGTGGACACCCGGGACAGCGAGCGTGCAGATGCGGTGCTGGTGAAAGCGCACACCTCCAACGAGGAGTTGATCCGCACCCTGCAGCGGGTGCTTGACGAAAGCCGGTGGGGCACGATCCATCCGCCCCTTAGCGCCTAGCTCGCTTATCCCGCAGATAGCCGTGGACTCAGACCTGATGCCCGGTGCGCGAGGCGTCGATTTTTCCAAGCAGCCACTGCAAGCCCGCCAGGTGTTGCTGATCGTGGCTGCACAGGTAATGCACCAGGCTGCGCAGGGTGAGCGCGCCATAGCCCTCAAACACTGCCCGCCGCTCCAGATCGGCCGGCCTCAAGGCTGAAACAATCTGCATGGTTTTGGCGCGTGCTGCGCCAAAGGCAGACAACACCTCCACCGCGTTGGCGGCCTGGTAGTCGCGCTGCGTTGCCAGCAGGTAACCGTCCAGTGATTCGAGGACCGGCGTGTCTTCGGCAAGCGTGCGCTCAAGGCGAACGTGATAACCGTCAATCTCGATGTCCCGCACATGGCAGATTTGCCCGAGGGCCGAAAAGGTTTCGCTGGGAATGCCTTCCCAGGAAGGCGGGGACCAGTTGCGGTAGGCCTCTGGAACGGCTTTATAAAAATGCGCGAGCTGGCGCGGAAATTCTGCAAGTGCCTGAAGGGTCGCCGGGTTCATGGGTGGCCTCCCTCCTGCACGGAAGGCCAGATCACCGCCTGCGCAACGATGACGTTCTCACCATTGAAGGTGGCTGCCGGAGAACCGTAAAGCCGGTAACCCTGCGCAACTGCTTCACTGACGCGACGGCAAAAGCTGGCATCGTCAGGGCCGGTGAGGAGCCGGTAACTCGGGAGGCCGTCGGGCGGTGTCGTGGCGGACGATGTCATGGCTGCGTGAGGCTAATGAACGGAGGGCGATATTACCGTGCCCAGCCGCAGGCTGCACTGACGCAAAAAAAGCGGCAGCTCATGGGCGCCGGCCCATGGCTGCCGCTACTGATGAACAGCTTATTTGGCGGGCGCTGGCGCAGCAGCCTTCGCCTGCAGCGTCTTTTTGTAAACCTCCATCACCGTGGCAAAGTCGCGGTCGAAGTTGATCGGCAAAAAGGTGTCGTTGCCCGGCAGCTGTTTGCGCAGGTTGGGCGAGAAGTTGTAGCTGAAGGAGCACTTCTTGACCCGTGCCTGCAGCTCGGGCGATACGTCCTTGCTCATGGTCCAGGTCTCGGTCATGAAGGGCGGGCTTTCCCACAGCGTGCGGATGCTTGAGCCCCTGACGTCGCCCTTGACGATCATGCGCTGGTACAAATCGCTGGCGACGGCTGCACCGGGGTAAAACCCGTGCATCACACCCGTGACCGAGCGTTCATGTCCGTTGGAGAAAACCACCTCGTAGTCTTTGTCGGGTGTCAGGCCCAGCGCCGGAAACAGCGCGCGCGGCGCCAGGTTGCCCGAGTTGGAGGTCGGCGTGGTGTGCGCGATCTTCTTGCCGATCAGGTCCTTCGGCTCCTTGTAGGGGCTGTCGATACGGGTGATCAGGATCAGCTTGTAGGAGTTGCGCAGGCCGGTGGCCTTGTTGCCCGGCACGCCAAACGGAGCGGGCTGGCCGGCGGTGACCAGCTGTGCCGCGAGGCCGGGGTTGACCTGCGCCAGCTGCGCCTTGCCGCTGGAAACGGCATCAATCAGCTCCTTTTCACCGAGGATGTCGACGTTGGTGGTTTTGTCCAGCGAATCGCCATTGGCATTTTGCAGGTCGATATTCCCGCAGCGCGAGAGGTGGCTGAAGTAGTCGCCCCACAAGGCCATGGTTTCGCTTTTGCCGTAGGTCTTGGGCATGGCCACCACCATTTTTTCGCGCGGGCCCGTGTAGGCCGGCACAGCGGCTGCCGGTTTTGCTGCGGCCTTGGCGCGCGGGGTGGCGCTGCTGTCAGTCTGGGCCGCGACGGGGCCGAGGGCAAAAGCGGCGCCTGAAAGCATGACCCCGCAGTACATACGAATTTTCATGAAGATCCTTGAAGGTGTTGAGTAACGCAGGGTCGGTACCCTGCACCGGAGCGGAAACTTTCGCCCACCGAACCAGTGTGCATGAAAAGCACTGGGTTTATACCTTTTGTTACATCGGATTCGCTTGAGCGTAGTCAAGAAAGTCACAGTGATGTAGCTAAAGAGGGAAGAGGAACGGGAAAGCCGGCGGGCTGTGCGGCGCGACTCAGCAAAAAGCATTCAATACGCTGGTGGAACATCCCGCAGGAACACCGGCAGGTCCATGGTCGGTGGCCGTGAAGAGGCCTGGTACAACATGTCAGCCACATAGCCCCGGTGATAGGTCTTGTGGTTGACCACATGCAGCAGCATGTCCCCGCGTGTCATGGCGCCGGCGGCGTCGTCCACAAACCGGAAATGAACAACTTCATCGTGAGCGACTTCCGACAGGCCATCTGCGTACGCGATGTACCAGTGGTCAACTTCCATCTGGGCTTCGCGCAGGGTTTCCAGCGCTGGCTGTTTGTTGGTATTGCGCGCGTTGAAGCCGTGCGGCTTGCCTTCCAGATGTGCTTTCCAGATGAGGTCGACGACATGGGCGTGGTTGAGTGTGTTCACCATGTTGCCGAAGCCGGTAGGGCGCGGTGCCGTGGCCTGGCCTTCGGGCAGGCTGGCCATGGCGTCGAAGAGCCGCGCATTGGCCCAGGCGGTGTAACGCGTCAACATGCGGATGTTTCTGAGGGCAGACATGGGGCGCTCCGGCAGTTGGCAAGCAAGGGACAGAAAAGGGGCAGAAAAGGGGCAGACGTGATTTATAGCCTGCTAGGCATCACCGAAGTTAGACGGAATAATCGCCACAGTTAAGCCTTAACTTCGGTGACCCCCAAAGCTCCACTGAGCGTCGCAAGCCAATGCCGCTTCCGGATCGGTTTATGTCGATGGTATGCGCCGACTGCTGTCAGCAGGGCTGGTGGTTGCCGGAATTGCGATGATCCGATACGGGCAGTAGCGGAGTTTGGGCCATTGCTGCACGAGTTGCATTGCAATTGCTGCGTTCAATGCTAGTTTCGATCGTGGGTACGAAATGCAACCACACGATTGCAACGCTTCATGAAAGAGCTCTGCAACGCCAAGCGTCTTCGCTCGAAACACGGTTACCGCTCACCCAACAGATTTGAATTGCAACTTGCTCAGCAGGCGGCTTAGTTCTGATGAATCCGGTGGACAAGCTCGAGGGGTTCACTCCAGAGTGGGTCAGTCTTCAGTGCAATTCAACAGGCGATGTCAGAAAAGTGGAAGCGCAGAACATCCCAGACTCAGAGCTACGCCTTGTTAGAGCCCGCGTCCCCAATTACGCATCGTGCGAAACTCAATCGCCCGCTGCAAGTTGCTTTCCAAAGCTCCCATGTGCGCATTCCGGGCCACAGAGTGCACTGCAGCACCTTCGGCCATCTGATCGTGGAAGTACATGAAGAAGTCGGACAGCTCTATCCACGAATCGCCGGTATTGGATTTGCCCGCGCGCGGCGTCAGGGTCCCGCCGGGCTGCGCCTTATAGACGCGTTGGTAGTTGCCCCACGGGTTTCTTATAAGGAGATAACGCAGGTTAGCCTCAACCTTCGCGTCCACAACGCTATAGGCATGATCTGAGGCAAGGCCTTCGTATGTGGCTTCGCCCGTCCCCTTTTTCTTGGCGTTGGGAATCACAGGCCACAGACCCTTATTCTTGGATTCCACCGTCACCGGGCGTTGGGTGGCAACGTTGCGCTGCACCCGCATAAAAAAGTTCAACTGCCCCTGTGTATAAACGCCGCTCCCCATCAAACCAGGTATTGGAGTGGCTTTTTCATACCAGTCCAGTACCTTGCCCTTTACCGCGGCGTCCAGCGGATGGGGGTGGCCTGAACCCCTTTCAACGATGTCGTCGAAGGTTTGTAGGTACGGCGCGTTATAGCAGGCGGTGAATTTTAATTTTCTAGCATCCCGCCATCTGTACCAGATGACCACCTCAGCCGGGGTTAATTTGATTTCTCGCTCTAACAAGGCAAGCAGCTTCACCTTTTTATCCTCGGTGAGCCCACTGTTTTCGATGTTTACATTTTCGGTCAACAGGCGCATCGCAGTCAGCGGCGGCTCACCCGCTTGGCGGAAGTTCGTCACGCCGCCTGTGAACACGGGCAACGATGCCAGGCTGTCGCCGCCAGCGGCCATTGCAGCGTACGTACCGTTTTTCGCGAAGCCGGCATACGCCTTCTCAAACATTTGCACCCACTTCTCGCCCACGCTGTGGTCTCTGTCGCGAAAAAAAGTGCTGGGGAGCGATTTCTCCAGCCGCACGAACTGCCACTTGTTGTCTTTGGTGTCAAACAGCCGCATCACGACAGCGATGCCTTCGTCCTTGATGACCGACTGAATCAGCTCCGGCCCGTCGATGCGAGCCAGGATTGCCTGAAGCGTTGCCACGAGATAGCAGTTTCCCAGATTGCCCTGCTTCACGTCGGCAAAGCTTGGTATTTTGGTAAACACCGGCCCACGCCAAGGCTTGTAAGTGTTGCCCCGAATGGGAGTTGGGTTTGGCATCTCCCGAAAGCTGGCATCTTCGGGCACCTTCAGATTTCCAAGCGGATGGAGAGGCATTGTTTACCTTGTTCAAGTATGGCGCACATGTTGCAATATGCAAATACTAACCGTTCGCAATTCGTTCCGGGCAACGCCCTTGACGTAACTTCGCCATACTCTTGCCCGACAGCGGTGCTACATTTTTAATAGCTATCTTCCGGCGTATGCAAAGGGGAAAATCCGGTTTTATGTCGAACTTTCCGGCTGTCCGCTTTTCTTTCCTGTCAGGAACGCGGGCCAGGCTTGCTCGCCGCCGCCAGCAGTACCCGAATCGCCGCTTCGGTCTCCTCGTACGCCCCTTCGCCGAAATGCCGGTACTGGATGCGTCCGTTGGCATCCACCAGGTAAGTGGCCGGCCAGTACTTGTTGTCGTAGGCCTTCCAGGTCGCGTAGCGGTTGTCCTGGGCCACCGGGTGCTTCACGCCGAACCGGTCCATGGCCGTTTGCAGGTTCGCGGTCGAACGCTCAAAGGGAAACTCCGGTGTATGCACGCCCACCACCACCAGCCCCTGCTGGCGGTAAAGCCTGGCCCAGCGGTTGATGTAGGGCAACGTGCGCAGGCAGTTGACGCAGGCGTAGGTCCAGAAGTCGATCAGCACCACCTTGCCGCGCAAGCCAGCCATCGTCAGCGGCGGCGTGTTCAGCCACTGGTCGATGCCGGAAAATTCAGGCGCGGCACCATGGTCGTAAAAGCTGGGTGCGGCATGGGCCGTCTGGCCGGCCGACAGCGCGAGCAGCGTTGCCAGAAAGGTGCGGCGCTCGATGCCCTGCACGAGAGGATGTGAATCCGAAGAAGCGAGGGGGTTCATGTCAGAGTCCTGTTTGGATCGAAGGGTAAAAATCGGAAAGCCAGACAGCCACCACGCTGTCGTACTGGAAGTGCATGGCCAGCGCCGTCAGCACCACCACCACGCCAAAGCCCTGCTGCAGGCGGTGCGCATGGCGAGCCAGTTCGCGCACACGCAGCGAGGCGTACTGGCCGCCGTAGGCAATGCCCAGCATCGGCAGCGCGGCGCCCAGCGAATAACAACCCAGCAGGAGAGCCGCTTGCGCCGGTTCAGGCGTGGTGGCCACCAGCGTCAGGATGGAACCGAGCACCGGCCCGGCGCAGGGTGTCCACACCGCGCCCAGGCTCAGGCCCAGCAGCAGGCCGCCCAGCTTGCCGCTGCCGGCGCGGTCGCCCACCGCGTTCATGCGGTTGAGCAGGCCGTTCATGTGCATGCTGAGCCACTCGAAAGGCCTGGGCCAGATCATCAGCGTGCCGAACACCAGCAGCATCACAATCGCCGCCTGGCGCAGGGTGTCCTGCGTCAGGCCCAGCACGTGCGAGAAGGTGGTGAACAGCAGCGCCGCGGCGGTGAAGGCCAGCGAGAAGCCGAGCGCAATGAACACCGGCCGGCTGCGGTCGCGCTGGCCGATGGAAGCGCCCAGCACCACCGGCAGCATGGGCAGCACGCAGGGCGCCGCAATGGTCAGCAGTCCGGCCAGAAAAGCCAGCAGGGGGTTGATCATGGCCGGCCTTATTTCTGTGCGCTGGTGGCGTCGCCGGTGCTGCGCCGCCAGACCTGCGTCTTGCCGAACAGCGGCAGGCCGACGTAGCCGCGAATCACCAGCTGATCAGGCGCGGGGTGGGTCATCAGTGCGCTGTAGGTCTTGCCGTTTTCGCGGTTGTAGATCTGGCCCTTCCATTCGCCCTCGCCCGAGGGCTTGAAGTCCGTCAGCAGCGTCATGCCCAGCGCCGGGCGCGGGTCGGCCGGCACCATCTCGGCGCCCGGCCCGCTCATCGATCGGTTGGCCAGCACCTTGACCACCGTGCCGCAGATGGCGGGACCGCAAGGGGCAAGCTGAACCTCCAGGTTGCCGGTTTCGGTAACCCAGATGCCGCTGGGCGCGGTGTCCGGCGCGGCGCCGGCCGGCCAGACGGCGGCGGCAAGCAGGGCAGCCGTCGCGGCCCTGAAAAGAGGTGTGGTGTTGAAGAGGCGTTTCATAGCGTGCTTCCTGTGAGTTGCGGGAAGTCCATTGCATCGCCGGGCTGTATCCGGCATGTGTTCATGCGCGGCTTTTTTGTAAGCCGGCTTGTCCCGAACCGCGCCGGATACATGCGCGTACATGGCGCAGGCGGCCGGCCGCGGCGGATCAGCTATAAAGCCGGATGGACGGTACCGATCACATCCTCATCGTCGACGACGACGCCGACATACGCGAGCTGCTCACGCAGTACCTGCGCAAGCAAGGCCTGCAGGCCACGGCCGTGGCCGACGGCCGGCAGATGCACGCCTTTCTCGCCAGCCAGCGCGCCGACCTGATCGTGCTCGACCTGATGCTGCCCGGCACCGACGGCTTGACCCTGTGCCGCGACCTGCGCGCCAGTGCGCAGCCGGTGCCCATCCTCATGCTGACTGCCCGCGGCGACGAGGCCGACCGCATCCTCGGCCTGGAGATGGGCGCGGACGACTACCTCGCCAAACCCTTTGCCGCGCGTGAACTGCTGGCGCGCATACGCGCCGTGCTGCGGCGCACACGCATGCTGCCGCCCAACCTGCGTGCGGCCGAACCGGTGCGGCATATTGCCTTTGGCGACTGGCGGCTCGACACCACCGGCCGCCACCTGACCGACGCCACCGGCACGCAGGTGGCACTGAGCGGCGCCGAGTACCGCCTGCTGCGTGTGTTTCTGGAGCATCCGCAGCGTGTGCTCACACGCGACCAGCTGCTCAACCTGACGCAAGGCCGCGAGGCCGACATCTTCGACCGCTCCATCGACCTGCTGGTCAGCCGCCTGCGCCAGCGCCTGGGCGACGATGCGCGCGAGCCGCGCTACCTCAAGACCATGCGCAACGAGGGTTATGTGTTCTGCGAAGCGGTGACTTTGCCGGGGATACCTTCATGAACAGGACTCCGGTGTTTATTGAAATTTTCATAAATCATGAAAGGCACCTTTCCACCGTTCGCCCTGAGCTTGTCGAAGGGTCTTCGACAAGCTCAGGACAGGCTTCGACAAGCTCAGCCCGAACGGAGTGGTGTCGTGAGTGACGAAAACATGAGCCGGCGGTTCTGGCCGCGCTCGCTGTTCGGTCGGCTCGCGCTGATTTTCCTGGTGGGCCTGGTGGCCGCGCATGCGCTGTCTTTCTGGCTGGTGTTCATGGAGCGCGGCCACGCGGCTCGAAGCATGATGGCCAACTACCTGGCGCGCGACACGGCCAGCTCCGTCGCCATTCTCGAGCGCGTGCCGCCCGAAGAACGTGCGGCCTGGCTGCCCCGCCTGGAGCGCCGCAACTACCGCTTTGTGCTGGGCGCCGCCTTGCCGCCCCAGGCCAGCGAATTGCCACTGGCCCGCCAGCTCAGTGGCGCCGTGGCCCAGGTGCTGGGGCCGCCGTACCAGGTGCTTGCCAGCGAGCCCGGGCAACCTGGTACGCCACTGCGCCTGCATCTGCAACTCAAAGACGGCACGCCGCTGGCCATTGAGCTCATGGAACCTTCGATGCAGGTTTCGTCCTGGGTCATAAGTGTGCTTGCCGCACAACTGGCCCTGCTGCTGCTGCTCACCTGGTACGCCGTGCGCCTGGCCACCCGCCCGCTGCAGCGGCTGGCCGACGCTGCCGATGCGTTGGGCCCCGCCGCATCCGCACAGCCGCTCAGTGAAGAAGGCCCGCGCGAAGTGGTGCAGGCGGCGCGCGCACTCAATGCGCTGCAGGCGCGCGTGGCGTCTTACCTGGCCGAGCGCATGCAGATTCTAGCGGCGGTGTCGCACGACCTGCAAACACCGATCACCCGCATGCGGCTGCGCGCTGACTTGCTGGACGACACGGCCCTGCGCGACAAGCTGCAGGGCGACCTCAACGCCATGCAGGCGCTGGTGCAGGAAGGCATTGCCTATGCACGCAGTGCCCACAGCGCCAACGAGCCGCCGGTGCGTGCCGATCTGCATGCCCTGCTTGACAGCCTGGTGTGCGACTACACCGATGCCGGGCGGGCCGTGCGCCTGCTGGACATGCCAGGCCTCACCGTGGCAACCCGGCCGCAAGCCCTGCGCCGCGTGATCGGCAATCTGGTCGACAACGCGCTGAAGTTTGCCGGCGAGGCGGAAATAGCTGTTACTGCCGACGCAACCGGTGCGGTCTGCATTGCCGTGCGGGACCGCGGCCCCGGCATCCCCGCCGACCAGCTGCAAGCGGTGCTCAAGCCTTTTTACCGCCTGGAAAATTCACGCAGCCGTGAAACCGGCGGCGCCGGCCTGGGGCTGGCGATTGCGCTGCAACTGGCCGAAGCACTGGGCGGCCGGCTGGCGCTGGCCAATCGCGAAGGCGGAGGCCTGGAAGTGCGCCTGCACCTGCCGGCTCCGCAAAGTGCCTTAGCAGAGTTTGTTAGTGATAAAAGTGGCCGCTAGCCCAATGGATACGGGCATAGTCAGCTATTAAAAACAGAGCGACTGGCATCCCAACTTCACCGAAAACAAATCAGGGCTGATCCAGCATGGCGCGGACAAACGCAGACTTGGCGCTGGTGTAGGCCTCACGGTCGTTGGCGTGCTGAAGCACCAGCCCGGCCTTCAGCTCGGCATAACGCGCCGCCAGCACCGGGCTGGCGCGCAGTGCATCGCGAAAGCGCAAACGCTCGGTCCACTCCTTGCCGCGGTGAACCACCACATGGAGATGATGCGTGCGGCGGCCGTCTGCCCAGCGCATGAACCACTGGCGGTCGGTCAGCTTGGCATTGAACTCGGCCGATGTGCTGTAACCCGCTTCAAGCAGTGGCTCTGTCAAGGCACGGGCCACGGCCATCGACTCCACACCCGCCAGGATGTCAATCACGGGTTTGGCCAGAAGGCCAGGCACCGCGGTGCTGCCGATGTGTTCAATGTCGATGATGTTCACCGGAAACAGCGCCAGCAGGCGGTCACGCTCGGCTACAAACTTGTCCGGCCAGGCGGCGTCATACGCCTGCAGGGTCACCTCTTCGTGAATAGCCTCGTGCAGGGATTCAGAGTCGTTCATGCCCTGGCCTCCGCCTTGTTGCGGTGGTAGGTCAGCGCCATGGCGAGGCAGAACTTCAGTGACTGCGCCGGCACTTTGTCGGCCGTGTCGAACACGATGCTGCGGTTTCCTACGTAGATGAACTCCGTCGGAAACAGCGTCCTGAAGGTGTCCACCAGCGTGGTCTGGCAATTGAAGTACAGCGCGTACTGCGTGCTGCTGGCCTTTCTGGGCGCCATCCTGATCGTGCTGCCGCTTTTCGAGCGTGCCGTCAGGTAGGCCGGCTCTCCCCATTTCAGGGTTTCCTGGAGTTCGCCCACACCGGGGGTGGTTGCCGCCACCTCGAAGACCATCGCGCGCAAGGCCAGCATCCGCTTTTTGACCGCGGCGGGGCAGGCGTTGAACACGGCCTCAACGGCCGGGTCTTCGAAGGGATGCACTGCTGCAGCGCCCATGGCTCATGCTTTCCCGCCGGGGGCCTTGGCAGCGCCAAGCGGGTGGCCACCCGCTAGCGTCTTGCGCGCCGTTGCCAGCCGCTCGTCCAGGTAGGCGCCATAAAAGTCGACAGACGCCAGGCCGACCAGCCTTTCGGCCAGCTCCTGGCCTTGGCCACCCAGAAACAGCACGGTGGGCGTGAAGCCGGCTTTCCATGCGGCAATCTGTTCGGCGGCCGTGGTGGCCTTGCCGTCGAAGCCGGTCAGCGGCGTGCTGCGGTCGGTGATGTTGAGCTGCCAGGCGTGCAAGCTGCCATCGCGCTGGGCCGGCAGCAGGTAGTTGCGCCGCACCACCTCGCAATACGGGCAGCCCGGCAGGCTGACCAGCAACACCAGCGGCTCTTTTTTTGCGGCGGCTGCTTGCGCTGCGACGGGTAGCGAGGCGGGGACGGGCAGGGCCGTGTCTCTGGCCAGCGCCAAACCGGGCAACACCAAGCCGCCCACCAAAGCGGCTGTGAAGTGGCGCCGCGGCAGGGGGGTCATGCAGCGCAATCGATCAGGATTTTTGCCAGCGCAGCGGGCTCGGTGATCATCGGGTCGTGCCCGGTTTTGAGCTCCACCACTTTCGAGTTCGGCAGCCAGGCGCCGTCCCAGAATTTCGGGTCTTTCACGCGCAGGCGAGTGGGCTCAATCGTGGCCAGGGCCGGCTGCGTGCAGTTGACAAAAGTGCGCGCAATGGCGGCCACACGCTTGATGTCGAAGTCCAGCGGCGCCTGATAGGTGTTGCCCGGGTGCGGCGTCTGCCGACGCTTGGCCCACTCGCGGTCTTCGCCCTGCAGGCCGAATACTTCAGGGTCCGGCGGCGGAAAGCTGAAGCGGGTCGAGGCCTGGGCTGCGGAAAGGCGCTGCTGCTGCGTGGCGGCCGACTGCGTGCTGCTCCAGCTTTCGCCGGGCTTGGGCACCACGGCATCCACATACACCAGGTGCTTCAGGTGCTTGCCCAGCCTGTCAGCCACGGCCGTGCCAATCATGCCGGCGTAGGAGTGCACGGCCAGAATCACATCGTGCAGCTCTTCCACTTCGATGGCGCTGATCACGTCGTCGATGTGCGTGTCCAGCGTGATGGCCGGCGCCAGCAGGTGAGCACGTTCGCCCAGCCCGGTCAGAGTGACCGCGTGAACGCGGTGCCCCTGCTGCTGCAACAGCGAAGTGACCCGCTGCCAGCACCAGCCTCCGTGCCAGGCGCCATGAACAAGAACAAAATTGGCCATCAGATCACCTCTTTGCGTTTCAGGTCAGACAACTGCGCCTCGGAGTAGTTCAACACGCTGCGTAAAACTTCTTCCGTGTGCTGCCCCAGCAGCGGCGGCGGCAGCCCGCCGTGGCCCGGTGTGCGCACCGGGGTGGCACTCAGCTTGATCGGGCTGGAAACCAGCGGCAGGTCGCTTTTCACCGGGTGCTGCCAGTGTGTCACCATCTGGCGCGCTGCGATCTGCGGGTCGGCAAAAACCTCGGCCAGGTTGTTGATGGCCCCGCAAGGCACCTTGGCCGCCTCCAGCGCGGCCAGCCAATCGGCCTTGTTGCGGGTTTTCATCACGGTTTCAAGAATGGGCACCAGCTGCGCGCGGTTGCGCACCCGGTCGCGGTTTTTGGCAAACAGCGGGTTCACGCCCAGCTCGGGAATGTTGGCCGCCTTGCAGAACTTCACATACTGCGCGTCATTGCCCACCGCCACGATGATGTGATCTTTCTGCCCATCGGCAGCGGGCGCCACTTCAAACACTTGGTAAGGCACGATGTTCTGGTGCGCATTGCCCGCCCGCCCCGGCACGGTGCCGCTGACCAGGTAGTTCGCGCCCAGGTTGGCCAGCATGGCCACCTGCGTGTCCAGCAGCGCCATGTCCACCTGCTGGCCCTCGCCGGTTTTCTCGGCATGGCGCAGCGCAGCAAGAATCGCCACCGTCGCATACATGCCGGTCATCAAATCAGACACCGCCACGCCCACCTTCTGCGGCCCGCCGCCCAGGTCGTCACGTTCGCCCGTCACGCTCATGAGCCCGCCCATGCCCTGAATCGCGTAGTCATAACCGGCGCGTTCGGCATAAGGCCCGGTCTGGCCGAAACCGGTGACCGAGCAGTAAACGAGGCGCGGGTTCAGCGGTTTGAGCGAGGCATAGTCCAGCCCATACCGCGCCATGTCGCCCACCTTGAAGTTCTCGACAAACACGTCGCAATGCGCAGCCAGTTCACGAATCAGCGCCTGGCCTTCGGGCTTGGCAATGTCACAGGTGAGTGAGCGTTTGTTGCGGTTGGTGCCCAGGTAGTAAGCCGCCTCTTGCGTCTCCGCGCCTTGCGCGTCTTTCAGGAAGGGCGGGCCCCAGGTGCGCGTGTCGTCGCCCGCGCCGGGCCGTTCAATCTTGATGACGTCGGCGCCCAGGTCAGCCAGCGTCTGGGTGCACCAGGGGCCTGCGAGTACGCGGGAAAGGTCGAGGATGCGGATGCCGTCTAGGGAGTTCATGGGGGCATTTTGCCTTGTCGTGCTAGAGAGATCTCAGCGGCGAGAACTTGCTCGATGGCGCTAAAAAGCTACACCTCCTCTGATTGGGGGACAGACCGAATGCGATAGAGACCTAGAATCCGTTGGCAGTTACTGCCGAGTTTGGCGACTTTATTTATACCTGTATAAATTCGATCCAATTTCTCGCAAAGCCAATGCTGGCAGTCACTCAAAAGGGCTACGTGTTCAAGCTATACCGCAGCCGCCAAGCTATCCAGTAGGTTTTGCAGATACATACGTTAGCCTCCAAAGACATGACATCACGCCCCGTCGCCCTCCGCTGGTATGAACGCGCTTCAGTCGTGGCCTATAGGCACTATCAAACGGCACAGCGTTATTCGCGGTGGAACTTCTGGTTCGGTTTGCCTACGGTCATCTTCGCAACTGTGGTGGGTACATCAGTCTTTGCTACCCTCCAGGTTAAACCTGATTTCTGGTGGCAAGTTGCAGTTGGCGTCATGAGCATCGTCACCGCAATACTGTCTGCGCTCCAGTCATTCCTTGGGTTCAATGACAAGGCCGAGAAACATCGCACGGCTGGCTCCCGATATAACATGGTCGGCCGTGAACTTGAACTCTGGCTCGCCCAGCCGCAAGAGGACTTAGGGCGGCTGGAGTCCATTCGCCAGCGCATCGATACGCTAGCACAAGAATCACCACACATCCCGGCTGGAGCCTACTCGAACTTGCCGGACGCCGAGAGGAGTCTTTTATGGCGGGAATAGGGGTGCAAGCTAACAGGTCGTTCGACACGGACATACACGTGTTCTCGTGCGCTTCGCACACGCGCCATCTGCGCGCCGGTCCACTTCGACGCTAGGCTGCATTTGGACACCCCTGAAGACTTCGCGCGTGAAGAGGCCTATGCAGGTCTCGTCGAGGAGATTTCGCAACAAGCCATAGACGAATTCACCTCGGCTCGCCTTCGGTCGTACTACCTGGCGCACCCAGACATAGCGGTCGGCGCAGTTGCCTTGTATCGGGAAGCGAAGACGCTTGTATCGTTGTCGCCCTCGGCAGCGCTCGTTCTGTTCGTCACTTCGATTGAGGTGGGAATAAAGGTCGCGCTCCTCAAGCCCGTTGTCTACGGGCTAGTACATAACGAGTCTGTGGCCGAACTGGTTGCGAACCTCGCCGTAAAACACAACGGACTAGACCGGTTCAACACCTTACTCGCTCGTCTACTTCGCGAGTACGGGCAAATTGACTTTGAAACGTTCACGATTGACGGCCACTCTAAGTCTCTCTGGCAAGAGTTCACAATTCTTCAGAATGCTCGCAACGGTGTTCTGCATCGGGCAGAGCTCGCGACGCCAGAGCTTGCATCACTCGCGCAAGACGTTGCCGTAATGATTCTGGGGAATTACCTCAACTCTGTTCTTCGGGGGCTTGGAATGCAGCTGGTTAAGGGAGGCCGAATCTCTAATGCGGCCTAGCAATTCGTTCGACACGGACAAGCAACCGCGTTGTGCCGGAAGGGGTGTGGGTGAGCGTACACGTAGCGGCGCAATTCTGCTGCGTGCTAGCCAACTCCAACGCTAGAGACATGACGGCGCCCTACAAAAGCGAGGTCGATAGGTTCATCGCCCACTTCAAAGGGGAGACGGAATCTGTAAGAACCGTGGTCTCACCTTTTCATCGAAAGGTTCTGTACGCGACAGCGCTCGACGCTCTCGCGAGAGCAGCCTATGGCTCTGGAGGTAACAAAGATCGATTAACCCGCCTAGTTCGAGAACTGTCAGGATGGGAGGATTCTGAACGCGTAAGTCTTCCGCAACTTCAGCTCAAGCTCCGGTCGGCCAAGTTATCCAAGGGTAAGCTGTACAGACAAGTGTCATCAAGCCTGAAATTGTGGGGCGGAGGTGTTCGGGTCGGACTCCAGCACTCGCCCGATGTTGGCGAGCTTTCAACCATCGCTGATGCCGCTGAAATGAAATTCATTGAGAGCGCTCGCTATTCCGAACTTTTCTACATTTACCGAAACAACCTCGTACACGAGTTCCGGGAGCCTGGCTACGGCTGGGACGTATCCGGCACGGCCAAACGTCCGTTCTACATGTCTTACCTAGGTGGAAAGCCGCAATGGGAGCTAACGTTTCCAGCCGGTTTCTTCGGCGATCTGGTCGCCGATTCCATCGATGGTCTGAGAATCTACCTTCTAGCCAAGAAGATTGATCCTTATAAGCATTTCAACTTCGGCTCCATGTGGAGGGGTAAATGATTTTTAACTGGTGAAACCGCAGGGACGGCCACGCGCAGTTAGCTGCGCGCGACGAGACTTAGGCGTCGATCCGCACAAAGGAGAGTGATGCGATGAACGCGAGGCGTCATATGTCTGTGGAGGTGAGAAACGTTGGTGAAAAAATAGCTGTGAATTTCCCATGATTCCTGTAGCCTGCCGGCAATGGCCGATTCGCTAGTTTTGAGGAAACGCATATGACTGAGCGCCTTGTATCAGAGCTGGATCTGGCCGTACGCCTGTGGACGGATGGAGATGATCTTGAGACATCCATTCTGGATGCGACAAAAGATGAAGTCTTCGAGTTCTCTGAGGTTCTGGCGCTGATTATTCGTCACCACAGTCAAACTCATACACAAAACAACGAGCTGTTTTCATTCACGGCGAATTCGGCACTTAGCGGAGGAAGTCATCCTTGCGCTTCACCTGTCTGTAGAAATCAGCGCATAGAAAGTCTCATGGCATTCGCGGCGCTTTATGCCGATGAAGTTTACATACAGCAGCCGTTCGAAAATATCGCCTTGCGAGATCCAGCCTCGATTCAGGAGGTGGATCGCCATAATTTAATTGCAGGCATCACCAACTATAAAACGCTTAGCCCGCTGATCGAAAGAGGCGTAATCAAGTATGCGCAAGATCTAAATCCATTTTGTGATCATCACAATGCGACGGTGGCTAGGCCCCTGCTAGAGAAGATAGAAGCCAAGTCACAGCAACTTGAGGTAGAGATAACCAGAATGTTGCTTGAGTCCTGCAGCGTTACTTTCAACCACACCAATAAGCACGGGCCATTTTTTGAGATCTCGGGGCCAGAGGGCGTGGTGGAGCATGGAACAGTTTACTTTCACGCATTTAAGCCAATGCCAAAGATATTTCGGCTTTTCCAGAAAAAATCGTCAATTTACCGCCTAAGTAAATCTGAGATGGAGGATAGCGGGGTTCTGAGGCTGATCGTTAAACCAATAGTTAAAGATATCAGTTTTCAAGAGTGGCATACGGCACTCAACGGGACGTCATATTTGTGCGACAACCCGTCTCACATGAAGCTGGTTTCTAGTGTTAACAGTGACGTGTTTGCGGCAAACGTGTCCGCGTTTGCTAACGGCTTCAGACATTCTCTTCCGCAGGTATATGCGAGCGAGCCGATGGCACTTTTGAAGTTGAGAGATAGGGAGTCTGAGTCATTCTTTGTTTATCGAGACAAACTGCGGAGGCTATTGCAGCAGTCCGAAGGTTGGAACGAGAAGGAGGTACAAAGGATCTTCCGAGAAGAGGTTCTTCCGGAGTTAAACGGATTAAAGAAAAAATTGCGCGATTGGAGAGAAAACTCAAGGGAGGCATTAGGAGAAAAGCTGATCTTCGGATCCGGCACAGTAACGCTGGGTCTTTACGCGGGAATACTTCCTCCGGATATAGGGCAGTTGGTCGCCGCGCTGGGTGGAACCTCAGCGGTAGCCGGTCTGCTCATGGATTGGAACAAGTCGTTCAAGGAAAAACAGCAGGCGAGAGCGAGCGACTTTTTCTTTCTGTGGGAGGCTGGCGCGCGATAGCCGCTGAGTCGGCTCTTCGGGGTGTGCACTCCGCCAGAAATGATGTTTCTCATGATGTGATCACCAACTCTTCATGGTTCCGCGTCGTAGTCGTTGAGACATCGGCAGAGAGATGAAGCCGCTTACACCTGCGAAGAACGGGCGTCAAGAAGTGGGCTAAGCGCTCATCTGACGTCACCGCGCATCTCGTGACGGTGTCAGACCCGAACGCTTTATACCTATGCGCGGGTCGATGAGCCCTAGACTCAAGCTGCTTCATCCCACAACCACAAGGAACACACCATGCGCAACTTCTCCGGCAAAGCCCCAACCTTCGTCGTATGGGTTATTTCCTTGGTTCTGTTTATCGTTGCCCTGCTCGCGCAGTTTGGCGTGGTCCGGCTGGGCGCACCCATTGCAACCTGGTCGTGGATTATTGGTTTTGGCCTGCTGCTGCTGGCCTGCCGGGTTAAAGGGCTCTAGGCCTCCGGCGCGGGACGTCGGGGCGCCAGGCGGCACCCCGAGCCATTACGATCAATAAGTCTTGTAAGGCAAAAACTTGCCCGACAACACCACATTCACGCGGTCACCCTTGGGATCCGGTTGCCGCACGATGTCCATCGAAAAATCGATCGCGCTCATGATGCCGTCGCCGAACTCTTCGTGGATCAATTCCTTGATCGTTGTGCCGTACACGCTGACGATTTCGTACCAGCGGTAGATCAGCGGGTCGGTGGGAATTGGTGTGGGGAGCGAGCCTTTGTAGGGCACGACTTGCAGCCACTTCTGCTCTTCGGCGTTCAGCCCGAAAATTTTGCCGACGATCTTGGCCTGTTTTTCGTCAAAGGTCATCTGGCCCAGGCAACCGGCGGTGACCCACTCCTTGCTGAGGCCGACTTTCTTGGCGACCGATTCCCAGGTGATGCCTTTGCTCACTTTGACGGTGATGATTTTTTCGGTGATGTCGTTGCGGTTCATGCGTGTTGCTCCTGTGTGTTTGAGAAATAAAGCGGAAAAAAAAAGATCAGACTGCTACGGGGCGTGGCCAGTGGAATTTGCGGTCGGCTTCTTTGATGGGTACGTCGTTGATGCTGGCTTCGCGGCGTCGCATCAGGCCCAGCTCGTCGAACTCCCACTGTTCGTTTCCGTGGGAACGGAACCAGAAACCGGCGTCGTCGTGCCATTCGTATTCAAAACGCACCGAGATGCGGTTGCCGGTGAAGGCCCAGAGTTCTTTCTTGAGCCGGTAGTCCAGCTCTTTCGCCCACTTGCGTTTCAGAAACTCGCGGATCATGGGGCGGCCCGAGAAAAAGTCGGCACGGTTGCGCCAGACCGAGTCTTCGGTGTAGGCCAGTGCCACGCGGTCGGGGTCGCAGCTGTTCCAGGCGTCTTCGGCCTTCTGCACTTTTTCTTTGGCGGTTTCCAGCGTGAAGGGCGGCAACGGTGGGCGGGCTTGTTCGGTAGTCATGCAACGGCTTTCAAAGTGACGGTGGCGGGCGCATCGGCGAGTGCGCCGCGACCGGGTTCAACGGTGGGTGGGTGCGCCGGCGCCTTGCCGTGCGACAGGTCTTTGGAGCGCGCCACCAGAAAGTCCACCAGGTGGTTGCGCAGCGGGTAGTACTGCGGGTCGTGATGTACCGTGGCGCGCTGGCGGTCGCGCGGCATGGTGTTGCGCACGATCTCGGCCACGCGAGCCTGCGGGCCGTTGCTCATCAGTAGAATTTTGTCGGCCAGCAACACGGCCTCGTCCACGTCGTGCGTGATCATGAAAACCGTTTGCTGTGTTTCGCGCACGATGCCCAGCAGCTCGTCCTGGATGGTGCCGCGTGTCAGTGCGTCGAGCGCGCCGAAAGGCTCGTCGAGCAGCAGCATCTTGGGCTCAATGGCAAAGGCGCGCGCAATGCCCACGCGCTGTTTCATGCCGCCCGACAGGGCTGCAGGTTTTTTGTCGATGGCACCCGAGAGGCCCACCAGCGCTACGTATTTCTGCACATGTTCGTTCACCTCTGCCGAGTCCCAGTCCGGCCACTTGGAGCGCACGGCAAAGGCGATGTTTTTGCGCACCGTGAGCCAGGGCATGAGCGCGTGGCCCTGGAAGACGACGCCGCGCTCCAGGCTGGGGCCGGCCACTTCGCGGCCGTCCATGAAGACGTGGCCGGCGCTGGCTGTCTCCAGCCCTGCCAGCACATTGAGAATGGTGGTCTTGCCGCAGCCCGAGTGGCCGATGATGCAGACAAACTCGCCGCGCGCAATGCTGAAGTTGACTTCGTCAAACACCGGCTCGGTGGTGCCGGGGTAGGACTTGGCCAGGCCTTCGACCTGCAGGAAGGGGCGGCCTGCTGCGGCGGTAACGGGGGCCTCATTCAGCATAAGTCACCCACTTCTGCAGCTGCGCAAACATCAGGTCCAGCAGCATGCCCATGACGCCGATGACCGCGATGGCAAAAATCACGTTGGTCAGCGAGAGGTTGTTCCATTCGTTCCAGACAAAGTAGCCAATGCCGGTGCCGCCCACCAGCATCTCGGCGGCCACAATCACCAGCCAGGCAATGCCCATGGAGATGCGCATGCCGGTGAGGATGGTCGGCGCTGCGGCCGGCAGAATCACCAGGAAGGCCTTGCGTAGCGGCTTGACTTCCAGCGTCTTGGCCACGTTGAGCCATTCACGCTTGACGGCCGAGACGCCAAAGGCGGTGTTGATCAGCATGGGCCAGACCGAGCAGATGAAGATGACGAAGATGCCCGAGGTGGACGAGTCCTTGATGGTGTACAGCGCCAGCGGCATCCAGGCCAGCGGAGAGATGGGTTTGAGTACCTGGATGAAAGGGTCCAGCGCGCGGCGCAGCAGCGGCGACATGCCGATCACAAAACCCAGCGGAATCGCCACCACGCAGGCCAGCAGAAAGCCCAGCCCCACGCGCGCCAGAGAAAAGCCAAGCTGGATGGCAATGCCCTTGTCGTTCGGGCCCTTGTCGTAGAACGGGTCCGACAGATGCCGCCACGCGGTTTGCCCCATCTGCAGCGGTGTAGGAAAGCCCCCGGCCTTGGCCGTGCCCGGGTCTTTGCCCAGCATCTTCAGGTACTCGGCCTGCTCGGCAGACACCGCAGGCCCGGCTGAGCCGCCGCTGGCCGGCAGCGTGGCCAGTTGCCACGCGGCCAGGAGAACCAGCAGCAGCAATACCGAGACCAGCGTGGCCTTGAAGTTCAGCGACTTGAACATTTCGCCTAGGCCATTTTGTTGATGGTGAAGCTTTTCAAATACTCATCAGGCTTGGCCGCATCAAACACCTTGCCCATGATGGTGAACTTGGGGTACGCGCCCTCGGGTGCCTTCTGGCCCAGGTCGGCCATGCGCTTCTTGGCATCGGTCAGCAGGAAGACTTTTTCGGCGATCTGCTTGTAGTTGATGTCGCCCTTCACATAGCCCCAGCGTTTCATCTGTGTCAGCATCCACACCGCCATGGACTGCCATGGAATCGGGTCGAAGTCGGCACGGTCGGGCACGGTCTTGATGTTGCCCAGGCCGTCGGCAAAGCGGCCGGTCAGCACCTGCGTGAGCACGGTTTCGGGCTGGTTCAGGTAGGCCTGCGGTGCAATCACCTTGGCGATCAGCTCGCGGTTTTTCGGGTCGCGTGCCATGGCGGCGGCTGTGAGTACCGAGCGGTACAGCGCGGCAAAGGTGTTCGGGTTCTTTTGGATGAACTCTGTGGAGGTGCCAAAGGCGCAGCAGGGGTGGCCGTTCCACAGCTCTTTGGTCAGCAGGTGCAGGAAGCCGATTTCCTCGTACACCGCGCGCTGGTTGAACGGGTCGGGGCCAAGGTAGCCGTCGATGTTGCCGGCGCGCAGGTTAGCCACCATTTCAGGCGGCGGTACCACGCGAATCTGGATGTCGGTGTCGGGGTTCAGCCCGGCTTCGGCCACGTAGTAGCGCAGCAGGAAGTTGTGCATGCTGAACTCGAAGGGCACGGCAAACTTGAAGCCCTTCCACATCTTCGGGTCGCGCTTGTCCTTGTGCTTGTTGGCCAGCGTGATGGCCTGGCCGTTGGTGTTCTGGATGGTCGCCACATTCATGGGTACGGGGTTGGAACCCACACCCATCGAAATGGCCAGTGGCATGGGGCTCAGGAAATGCGTGGCGTCGTATTCCTTGTTGATCATCTTGTCGCGGATCAGCGCCCAGCCGGCCGTCTTGACGACTTCAACGTTCAGGCCTTCCTTGCTGTAGAAGCCCAACGGGTGCGCCATGATCAGCGGCGTGGCGCAGGTGATGGGGATGAAACCGATCTTCAGGTTGGTTTTTTCCAGCTTGCCCTTGTCTTGTGCCATGGCCTGCATGGTGCCCACGGGCAGCACGCTGGCAATCGCGGCCATGGCCGTGCCCTTGCCCACCGCGCGCAAAAAGCGGCGGCGCACGGCGTCTTGCGGGAAGAGGGCTTTGACCAGCGTGGCTTCAATGAATTCATTGGAGTAGCTCTCGAACTCGCTGCTCAGGCTGCGGCTGCGCAGCTCGGTGGCGGCGCTGTCTGCGTTCATTTCCTGGTGATGGTCGGCCACCGTGTGGTCCCGCCCGCAGCTGCACTTGAGCATCAGGGGCCGGTCGGCATCGTAGGGAGAAAAGTAATCAGACATGGCGCGCACCTTTCAAATGAAGATGCGGCCATCCATGCAAGCGACGCGCCACTCCACCCTGCAGAATGCGCTTCTGCCCTATTTAGGAGTGGCCTGGATGACGGCTTGTAGGGAAGGCACTACAAACGCGTGGCGAATGTAGCGCCATGGATGCCCATAACGGGCATTTTTGGACTGACACCCAGCCCGCGGTGCACATTGCGCCGGCAAGGCGGTGTAATTTTTCACGGCGCTGCCAGTGGCGGCCGGCAGGGTTCAGACAACCCGCTCTCCGCGTGCACCAATTTCGCTCACGCCCTGGCGTGGCTTTCAGCGGCCTACGGCTTTTTCCAGCTCGTCCTTGCTCATGTTCGAACGGCCGCGTATGCCTTTTTCCTTCGCCTCTTCGTACAGCTGGTCGCGGGTGCGGCCGCCAGGCCCCTGGTGCGAGCGCTGGCCACCGCGCACGGGTGCGGGTGTGTCCTCGAGTGTCTGGGCGCTTGCCTCCCGGGTTTCGCCGTGCTGGGCGCGTTCCTTGTTGACTGTGCGGGCCGCAATTTCTTCGGCCGTGTCTTTGTCCTCGCCGCGCCGGAGCACACCTTCCTTGATGTGCTCATACTGGCGTTCGCGTTTGTCGCTCCAGGTTTTGGGGGCCATGGTCGTCAGCCTTTCTTGCCGGATTTACGCGCCGGCTTGCCCGGTGCGGAGCCGCCGCCGGCAGCGCCACTGGCTTGTGACTGGCCGGCACGGTCCGGCTCGGAGGGTGAAGAGATGGTGCCCAGCGATTGCCCGATGTCCGCCTCGTCACCCGGGTCCTTGGTGGCCAGGTCGCCCAGCGAGATGATGCCAACCAGTCGGTTGTTGTCGTCGATCACCGGCAGGCGGCGGATCTGGCTGCTTGCCATCTTGCTGAGGACATCGTTCACGTCATCGTCTTCCCGGACAGTGCGCACACCGGTGCTCATCACGCTGGACAGCGGGGTGGACTTGCCGTCCAGCCCCTGCGCCACGCCGCGCACGACGATGTCGCGGTCAGTCACCATGCCGAGCAGCCTGTCGCCGTCACAGACGGGGATGGCCCCTACATTGAGTTCGTCCATGGTCTGGGCCGCCAGGGCCACGGTGTCGGACGGGGTCATGGTCCGCACGCCGCGCGTCATTACTTCTGTTGCGGTTGTCATTGATGCTCCTTGGTTGGAAGCCGGCTTTGCGCCAGCCAGATTCCAGCCTAATGCGCGGCCTGATGGGCGTTATCGGTCACATCCCAAGCCGGCGTAGGACAAGGCCGCATGAGCCTCTGGTGGCGCTCGCCCCTGGAAAAGAACGCAGCGCACAGCTGCGGCCGCGCAGGCTGGCCGCTCAGGCGCCTGAAGGCGTCCTGGCGTGGCGCTCGGCATACAGGGCCAGCTCCACGTCGTTCTTGGTGCCGGTTTTTTCGAGGATGCGCAGTCGGTAAGTACTCACCGTGTTGGACGCCAGCCCCAGCTGGCTGCCGATTTCGCCGACGGATTTGCCGGCGGTGAGCAGCCGGAACACCTGGTGCTCGCGGTGCGACAGCGCTTCGGTCCCGCTGCGGGAGCCGCTGCTGCCAACCGCACTGGCCAGCGCCTCGGCTGCGACGGCAGACACATACATGCCGCCGCTAGCTACCTTGCGCACCGCGGCAATCATGTCATCGGGGTGGGCGCTTTTGTTCAGATAGCCGGCGGCGCCCAGCTTGATGCAGCGCACCGCGTACTGCTTCTCGGGGTAGGTGCTGAGCATCAGCACCGGCAGCAGGGGCCAGCTTTTTTTGAGGGCCTGCAGCACGTCCATGCCGTCGCGCTCGGGCAGGGCGATGTCGAGCAGCACGGCGCTCAGGCCTTCGTGGCCGCCCAGCGCCTCGACACGCTGCAACACCTCGGGGCCGGTTTCGGCTTCTGCTGCCACCTCGATCTCGGGTGCGTCGGCCAGCACCTGCTTGAGGCCTTCGCGCACGATGCGGTGGTCGTCGCCGATCAGGATTTTCACGGTGTTCATGGTGTGCCAGTCTGCTCTTGATTTGATAGCTGTATGCGCAGGTGGAACAAGGACCCAAGCCCGATTTGGCTTGCAATTTCCAGGCTACCGCCCAAGTGCCGCGCGCGTTCGCGCATGCCCATCACGCCGTAGGCATTGGCGGCTTCGAAGGCCGCAGCTTCGGCGCCCCGGCCGTTGTCCTGCACGCTGATGCTGATTTCTTCCCGTGTGGCGCGGATGGCGATGGCCACACGGCTGGCGTGTGCATGGCGGCCCACGTTGCTGAGCATTTCCTGGAAGATGCGGAAGATCGCAATGGCCGAGGTCTCGGGAAGCGCAGCCGCTTCGGCCACTTCCATCTGCCAGTCGAGTGCAAGCTCGGCCGACTGCACAAACTCGTGGGCCTGCCAGTCCAGCGCGGCCCACAGGCCCTGGTGGTCCAGGATGCTGGGCCGCAGATCGGTGATGATGCGGCCCACGTTATCGACGGCGGCCTCGATCAGCCGGCTCATGTTCTGGCATTTGCTGCGCATGGTGTCGCGCATGGCCTGGGCTTCGTCGCTGGAGCGGCGGGGCTGCTCGCCCAGGCGCTTGTCCAGCCAGCCCACGTCCATCTTCAGCGCCACCAGCAGGCTGCCGAGTTCGTCATGCACCTCGCGCGCGATGCGGGTGCGCTCTTCCTCGCGCACGGTGTGGGTGTAGGCCGAGAGTTCACGCAGCTGCTGCAGCGCCTCGGACAGCGCCTGGGTGCGTTCGCTGACGCGCTGCTCCAGCACCGCATGGGCCTGGCGCAAGGCGTCTTCGGCCTGGCGGCGCGCCGAGATGTCCACAAAGGTGACCACGGCACCCTGCACCACGCCACCATCGACGATGGGATAGGAGGAATATTCGACCGGGAAGGCGCTGCCGTTCTTGCGCCAGAACAGCTCGGTGTCTATGCGGCAGGGCAGGGCCTTGCGGAAGGCGTTGAAGATGGGGCAAAGCTGCTCGGGGTAATGCGCGCCGTCGGCATGGCTGTGGTGCGCCAGCTCGTGCATGTTGTGGCCCAGCACGTCGGCCGGCGCATAGCCGAGCTGCTCGGCGCCGGCGCGGTTGATGAAGGTACAGCGGCCGTCCATGTCGATGCCGAAAATGCCCTCGCCGGTGGACTCCAGCAATTGCGACAGCTTGTCGCGCCAGACAGGTTGGTTGGCGCCGGGAAGGTGCGCGGGTGTGGGCGCGGAGGCAGTTTCTGCGTACATGCCAGCCATGAGCAAGCATCGTGCCCAGCTTGGTGCGTTGGCTCGGGCTGTACCAGCTCCAAATCGGTGCACAAGCGGCTGGCTGGAGCGGTTTGCCCCAAAACAGGTTGCTTTTTTGAATCGCTGTAAAGTCAGGTGCTCCCCTGACTGCAAGACCATCGCTCCGGCTCTTCCCTTTATGACACCTTTGACGACGCGCCTGCTGGCCGCCAGCCTGCTGCTGCTCACGGCGTGCAGCCCGGCCTTCAACTGGCGCGAAGTCCGCCCCGACAACACCACGCTGAGCCTGCTGCTGCCCTGCAAGCCGGACAAGGCGACCCGCAGCGTGCCGCTGGGCGGGCAGGCGACCGAGCTGGCCATGCTGGGCTGCGATGCCGGCGGCGCCACGTTTGCCATTGCGGTGGCCACGGTCAAGGACGGCAGCCAGGTGGCTGCCGCGCTGGCCGGCTGGCAGATGGCCACGCTGGCCCACATGAAAGCCGCCGGCACCGGCCAGGCCGCCCTGTTGAAAGTGCCCGGTGCCTCGGTGCAGCCGCCGGCCCTGCTGGTACGGGCCACCGGCCAGCGTGCCAACGGCAGCGTGGTGCAAAGCCAGGCTGCTTATTTCGCCCATGGCGCGCAGGTGTTCCAGGCAGTGATTTACGCCGACCGGATAGCACCCGAGGTGGCCGAGACCTTTTTCTCCAGCCTCAAGCTGGATGCCGAAAGCGCGCGCTGATGAGTGCTGCTCAGGAGGCTGCACCTTTCCCGGCTGCCCAGGCGCCTTCTGGCCTGCTGGCCCGGCGTGCCGGCGTCGTCGTATTCCTGGCTTTTGCGGCAGCCTATTTCTGTTCGACCCTGGTGCGGGCCATCACCGCCACCCTGGCGCCGGTGCTCACGCAGGAGTTTTCGCTGCATGCGCGCGACCTGGGGCTGCTGGCCGGCGGTTATTTCCTTGGTTTTGCCGCCACCCAGCTGCCGCTGGGCACCTGGCTGGACCGGTATGGCCCGAAACGCGTGATCCTCTGTTTTTTGAGCCTGGCCGTGCTGGCCTGCCTGGCTTTTTCGACGGCCACCAGTTTTACCTGGCTGCTGCTGGCGCGTGTGCTGCTGGGCATGGGCGTCAGCGCCTGCCTGATGGCGCCGCTGACCGGTTACCGCCGCTGGTTTGACACAGGCACCCTGCTGCGCGCCAATTCGTGGATGCTGATGACCGGCTCGCTGGGCATGCTGGCCTCCACCTTGCCCGTGCAATGGCTGATGCCGCTGACCGGCTGGCGGCCGTTGTTCTGGATTCTGGCGGGGTTGATTTTGTTGTCGATGTTGGCGATTGCCTGGGTGGTTCCCAGTTGGAAAGCCAATACAAGCGTGGAGGAAACACGCGGGGTAGCGGGTCTAGATTCAGACCAGCCGGGGCCGCGGAACCGGCTTGGCCGGGCCGCAGGTGCAGCGGCCCCCTCGGGGGGCGGCGCATTACACGAAGTGAAAAGCGTGGGGGCTATTTCCATTTGGCGCAGCCGCTATTTCCAGAAGATGGCGCCATTGGCTTTTTTCAACTATGGCGGTGTCATCGCCATCCAGACCCTGTGGGCCGGCCCGTGGATGATCCGCGTGGCGGGCTACACGCCGCTGGAAGCGGCCACTGGGCTGTTCTGGATCAACGGCGCCATGTTGCTGACCTTCTGGACCTGGGGCATGGTCAACCCGTGGCTCTCGCAGCACGGCTGGAGTGCCAACCGGCTGATCACCTGGGGCGTGCCCCTCAGCATGACCGTGCTGGCGGGGAACATCGTTGCCGGCCCCGCTACGGGCTGGGCGGGCTGGGCGCTGTTCTGCATGTGCGCCAGCGTGATGGGCCTGGCCCAGCCTGCCGTGGGCATGGCCTTTCCGCAGGCGCTGGCAGGGCGCGCGCTGTCGGGCTACAACCTGGTGATATTCGCCGGCGTGTTTGTCATGCAGTGGGGCATTGGTCTGCTGATTGATGCTTTCCTGGCGATGGGGCTGGACCGTGTGGCGAGCTTTCAGGCAGCGCTGGCCGTGTTTTTGTGTTGTTGTCTCGCATCGTATGCCTTCTTCCACGGCGCCAAAGCAGACCCCACCCCCGATAATTCAACGCAATGAACGGCATTCTCATCATCGCCCACGCGCCGCTGGCTTCGGCCCTGCGCCAATGCGTCCTGCACGTCTTTCCCGACAACCCGGCCAGTGTCGCGGCGCTGGACGTGCAGCCCAACATGCCGCCCGAAGAAACCCTGGCGCAGGCGCGCATCGTGTTCAGGCAAATGGGCACCTCGCACGCCCTGGTGCTGGCCGACGTGTTTGGCGCCACACCCTGCAACGTGGCGCAGAAGCTGGTGGACGGTGTCCACTCCAGGCTGATCACCGGCGTCAACCTGCCCATGCTGCTGCGCACCGTGTCTTACCGCCACGAACCGCTGGACTCGCTGGTGGCGCGCGCCGTGATGGGCGGCACGCAGGGCATCATGCAGGTGGCCATCACCGCACCGCAGAATCAGGCACGCAGAAACCATGATCAAGACCAGCACGACCATCAACAATAAACTGGGCCTGCACGCGCGCGCTTCGGCCAAGCTCACCAAGCTCGCCGGGAGTTATGCCTGCGATGTCTGGATCTCCAAGGGCGAACGCCGCGTCAACGCCAAAAGCATCATGGGCGTGATGATGCTGGCGGCCGGCATCGGCAGCAGCATCGACATTGAAACCGACGGAGCCGACGAGCAAGCAGCCATGGACGCGCTTTTGGCCCTGATCGCCGACAAGTTCGGCGAAGGAGAGTAGATGTCGCCCCCACGGTCGCTCGCTTCGCGTAGCTCCCTGCCCCCCGAGGGGGCCGCTGCGCCTGCGGGCTGGCAAAGCCAGACCCGCGGCCCTGGCTGGTTTTGGACGGCTCGCTTCGCATCGCAGGGCGTGCTGGGGAAGACCTCATGACTTTTTCCGTTCACGGTCTGGCTGTCTCGCGCGGCGTGGCGATTGGCCGTGCCGTCCTGGTGGCGTCCAGTCGGGCGGATGTGGCGCATTACTTCATCGACGCCACCAAAACTGCTGAAGAGATCCAGCGGCTGCGGGTGGCGCGTGATGCTGTGGCCGAAGAAATTGCGCGGGTGCAGCGGGAGCTGCCCAAGGACGCGCCGCACGAATTGTCTGCGCTGCTTGACGTGCACCTGATGCTGCTGCAGGACGAGCAGCTGACCAACGGCGTCAAGCACTGGATCACCGACCGGCTCTACAACGCCGAGTGGGCCCTGACCACGCAATACGAGATCATTGCGCGGCAGTTCGATGACATGGAAGACGAATACCTGCGCGAACGCAAGGCCGACCTGGAGCAGGTGGTCGAGCGCATCCTGGGTTTCATGAAAGGCGTCGCTTCGCCGGTGCTGCCGGCCGCGCAGGCCGCCGCCAGCCGCCAGCCGCGCGAGCAGGACCTGCTGCTGGACGACACCATGGACGTGCCGCTGGTGCTGATTGCGCACGACATCTCGCCGGCGGACATGCTGCAGTTCAAGCAAAGCCTGTTTGTCGGCTTCGCGACCGATGTGGGCGGCAAGACCTCGCACACCGCCATCGTTGCCCGCAGCCTGGACATCCCGGCGGTGGTCGGTGCACGCAGCGCCAGCCAGCTGATCGAGCAGGACGACTGGGTCATCATCGACGGCGACGCCGGCGTGCTCATCGTGGACCCCTCGCCCATCATCCTGGCCGAATACGGCTTCAAGCAGCGCCAGGGCGAGCTCGAGCGCCAGCGCCTGAACCGCCTCAAACACACGCCGGCGATCACATTGGACGGCCTGAAGGTGGAGCTGCTGGCCAACATTGAAATGCCCGACGACACAGCCGGTGCCTTGGCGGTGGGGGCGGTCGGTGTGGGGCTGTTCCGCAGCGAATTCCTCTTCATGGGCCGGCCCGGCAGGCTGCCCGACGAGCAGGAGCAGTACCTGGCCTACCGCAAGGCGGTCGAAGGCATGAAGGGGCTGCCGGTCACCATCCGCACGGTGGACATCGGGTCGGACAAGCCGCTGGACAAGCTCGCCGGGCGCACCCAGGACGGGCAGCTGAACCCGGCGCTGGGCCTGCGCGCGATTCGCTGGAGCCTGGCCGACCCGCCGATGTTTTTGACGCAGTTGCGCGCCATCCTGCGCGCGGCGGCGCACGGCAAGGTCAACCTGCTGGTGCCCATGCTGGCCCACGGCAGCGAAATCCGCCAGACCCTGTCGCTGATCGACCATGCACGTGCCGAGCTCGACAACAAAGGTATTGTTTATGGGCCGGTGCAGCTGGGCGCGATGATTGAAATTCCGGCCGCGGCGCTGACGCTCAAGCTGTTCCTGAAGCACTTCGACTTCCTGTCCATCGGCACCAACGACCTGATCCAGTACACGCTGGCGATCGACCGCGCCGACGAAGCGGTGTCGCATCTGTACGACCCCTGCCACCCGGCGGTGCTGCGGTTGATTGCCGACACGATTGCCGAATGCAACGCGCAGGGCAAGGGTGTCAGCGTCTGCGGCGAGATGGCCGGCGACGTGACCATGACGCGTCTGCTGCTGGGCCTGGGGCTGCGCAGCTTCTCCATGCACCCGTCGCAGATCCTGGCCATCAAGCAGCAGGTGCTGCGGGCGGATGCGGGCAAGCTGGAGCGCTGGGCGCAGGACGTGCTGGCCTGTGAAGAGCCGGCGACGCTTTTGTAGTTCTTTCTGCTATTGAAATGGTAGCTGCTTGTGCTCGCCCGATAAGGGCTGCAGCCTTGTTTTCTTTGGATCTTCGGGCGTTTCAGGTCTCAGGATGGCGAAATGAGGCGGATTCATTGATGAAACTGGCTTCTGGCCCTTATGCGGCGGGTGCTATCAGCTATTGAATTCGTAGCAAAACTTTCCCGATCGTGTCATCCCGGACTTGATCCGGGATCCATGGTTGCTGGACTACCCCGCGTTGTTCTGGCTGTTGTTGTTCGCCAGCAAGCCGGGTCTCGCCCCGGCGGGCGAGGTACTTTGTCTTTGCTTCGCCAAAGAAAAGTACCCAAAAGAAAGGCGACCCGATGGTCTGGGTCCCTCCGCTTCGCTGCGGGCAACCTGCGGTGCGCGACAAAAGCGGGGTCTTGCTCGAACTCGGCTTCGCCTCAGACAATCGCGAGCCCTGATCCGCTTTTGCCTGCGCTCCTCGGCCCAGCCCGACGGGTGGAGGAAAAGACAAATACCAAGACAAACTCGGGAAGACATGACGCGCTTTGCGCGTCATGTCGGAGAACGCGGCGGCCATGTTTGCACGCGGTTGCAGCGCACGCGGCCAAATGAAGTCCCCCTCCCTCGCCCAGCGGGGCGAGGGCAGGGGTTAGGGGTGGGAGTGGGGAGTCCATCCTACTGTCAGCAGCGGACCGCAGGCGCAGCGTGATGCCGCAGTGACTCAGGCATCGAAACAAACCGAAACACGCCGCAACCCCCACGAAACCATCCCCACCCCCTCCACCGGCACCATACAAATCCTCATCCACCCATTTGCAAGGACCTCTCATGAAACGCTTTATCAAGAAAACCCTGCTCGGCCTGTTTGGCGGAGCGCTGATTGTCGGCAGCCTCGGCGCCTGTTCCCACCGCGGCCCCGGCGGCTGGAGCGAGTCTTCGCCGGAGTCGCGCACGCGCATGGTGGAAAAAATCGGCTCCCGACTGGATCTGGACGCGGCACAGAAACAGAAGCTCTCGGTGCTGGCCGACAAGCTGCAGGCCCAGCGCACGGCACTGCGTGGCGCCACCGATCCCCGCGCTGCCATGATGGGCCTGTTTTCCGGCAGCAAGCTGGACCAGGCCAGTGCCAAAAAACTGATAGACGAGAAAACCGCTGCGATCCAGACCGGCAGCCCGGAAGTGATTGCTGCCGCTGCAGACTTCTTCGACAACCTGCGGCCCGAGCAGCAGCAAAAAGTACGCGAGTTCATGGAGCGTGGCCACCGCTGGGGCCGTCATGGCTAAGGCGCTGAGCTTTGGTCTCGCAGGCGGGCGGCTGGCCCGTCTGGCGCAGGCGCCTGAGCTAGGGCGTCCTGCACCGCGCACCATGGTGCCGGGCAGCGCTGGCGGCGGGGTGCGGTCCCTGCTGCGCCTGGAAGGGCTGGCCGTGCTGACATTCGCCGTGGCAGCTTATGCGCAGTTTGGTGCTGGCTGGGTGTTTTTTGCCTGGCTGTTCCTGCTGCCGGACCTGTCCTTCCTGGCTTACCTGGCCGGGCCGCGCATCGGTGCAGCGGCCTACAACGCCGCGCATTCCTACGCCGGCGCGCTGGGGCTGCTGGCTTTGGGTGTGTTGGCGGCGATGCCGCTGGCGCTGGCTGCCGGGCTGGTCTGGTGTGCACATATCGGCCTGGACCGTGCGCTGGGCTACGGGCTCAAGTACGCGTCAGGCTTTGGCAACACCCATTTGGGCCGCGTGGGGCGTGCCGATCCCTGGTGAGCGGGGCAACCTTCTTATGATGGCGCCATGCCCCGTATCCTGCTGATTGACGACGACGAACACCTGGCCGCACCACTGGCGACCTATTTCGCACGGTTTGGCTTCCTGCTCGACAGCGCAACCCGTCCCGCCCAGGGGCTGGCGATGCTGCGAGCCACCGCCTACGACGCGGCGATTCTCGACGTCATGCTGCCGGAGATGGATGGTTTTGCGCTGTGCCGCGAGATCCGCAGGGAAAGCGACATTCCCGTCGTGATGCTGACTGCGCGCGGCGATGTGATGGACCGGGTGGTAGGCCTGGAGCTCGGCGCCGACGACTACCTGCCCAAACCCTTCGAGCCGCGCGAGCTGGTGGCACGCCTGCAGACCATTTTGCGGCGCCAGCGCTCGACGCCCGGAGCGGCGCGCGGCCAGCAACGCGTGTTCCAGGACCTGGCCATCAACCTGGAAACGCGCGAGGTGCTGCGCCAGGGCCAACCCGTGGAGCTCACCGGCACCGAGTTCGAGCTGCTTGCGCTGCTGGCCGCAGAGCCGGGCAAGGTGTTCAGCCGCGACGACATCCTGAACCGGCTGCGCGGGCACGAGGCTGAGCTCTACACGCGCGCGGTGGACATCGTGGTGAGCCGCCTGCGCAAGAAGCTGGAGCCGCTGGACTGCATCAAGACGCTGCGCAATGCGGGCTACACCCTGGCGGTGGGCAAGGCGCCGCAATGAAGGACAGGCACGCCTCCCCGCCCGTTCGCTGGCGCCGCCGCTGGCGCCATTCGCTGCGGCTGCGGCTTATCACCGTGTTTCTGCTGCTCGCGCTGGCGATGACGGCCGTGTTCATGGGCGGCATGCAGCGGGCCTTTTCCACCGGCTGGCGGGATGCGGCGAAACCGCTGATCACCGACTACATGGAGCGCCTGGTGCTCGAGATCGGCACACCGCCCGACGTGGCCGCCGCCCAGGCGCTGGCCGCGCGCCTGCCGATTGCCATCCGCATCGAAGGGCCGCAGGTCAACTGGCAGTCGCACCCGGACCGATTTGAGCACCGCGAGCGCTCCGGTTTTGGCCCACGCGGCAGTGATTGGCTGAGCCGCACCACAGCCGATGGCCACCGCGTGAGTTTTGGCCTGGGCACCATGCCCTGGCAACGCGGTCCGCACGGCATCCTGGGCTGGGTCACGCTGGCGCTGCTGCTGGTCCTGATTGGCGCGGCCTACGCGTATGTCAGGCGCCTGCTGCAGCCCCTGGATGACATCGGTGCCGGAGCGCAGCGCTTTGGCTGCGGCGACTTTGACACGCCGATTCCACAGCGCCGGCGTGACGAGCTCGGCGACCTCGCGCAGCGCATCAACACCATGGCGCAGGACATCAAGGGCATGCTGGACGCCAAGCGCGCCCTGCTGCTGGCGCTCAGCCACGAGCTGCGTTCGCCGCTGACGCGTGCGCGCCTCAACGCAGAGCTGCTGCCCACCACACCCGAAGGCACGACTGCGGGCGAACGTGAGCGCACTGCCCTGCTGCGCGACCTGGGCGAGATGCGCGACCTGATCAGCGACCTGCTCGAAAGCGAGCGCCTGGCCAGCCCGCACGCCGCCCTGCAGCGGGAGAGCGTCGATCTTGCGGCCCTGGTGCACGAGGCCGTGGCCGACATGCCGGGCGCCGGCGCGATCACGCTGGACCTGGCGCCCGGCCTGCCGGAACTTGCGCTGGACCGCACGCGTATGCGCCTGCTGCTGCGCAACCTGCTGGACAACGCCCTGCGTTACAGCGTGGAGGCCGCGTATCCGCCAAACATCACCCTGAGCCGGGAAGACGGCGGCGTGATGCTGGAGGTGCGCGACTTCGGCCCCGGCGTTGACGCCACGCAGCTGGCGCACCTGACCGAGCCCTTCTACCGCACCGACAGTGCGCGCCAGCGCGCGACAGGCGGCGTGGGGCTGGGCATGTACCTGTGCCAGCTGGTGGCGCAGGCGCATGGCAGCCGGCTGGAAGTGCGCCGTGCCGAACCGGGCCTGAGCGTACGGCTGTTGCTGGCGGGGTAGGTTTTCCGCGCCAGCGCGGCTGGATTCACCAAGCAGAGGGAAGAATCCCGGCTTTCTTGAAGAATCGGCCGTCATCCTTTCTCCTTACAGTGTCCCGAGGAGAGTCTGCCACCGGTCCGGCCGGTGAAGGACGGAGACATCTTTACCCCAACTGGCGCAACACCTGAATGGCTGAAAACAATTACCTTGTGCGGGTGCCGCTGCTGGACCCGAAGCAGAAAGTCACCGGCTACAAGCTGGCATGGCAAAAAAACGGCGAAAGCAGCGGCGACGCCGAGTTGCGCCAGCTGCTGGCTTTTGTGGCCGAACACGTAGCCAGCGCCAGGCTGGGCTGGCTGTTTCTCGATGCGAGCCCTGCCTTGTACGGCGCCGCTGCGCTCAACGTCCTGACACCTTCCAGCACAGTGCTGGTGCTGAACCGCGCCGACTTGGTGGAAGAAGACCATGTGATGCTGGCCACCGCGCTGCGCAAGCGCGGCTTTGGCCTGGCGCTGCGTGACGTGGGCCTGGCCTGCCTGGAGACCGACGAAACGCTGCTGCCCCTGGTCAGCCACGTCCGGGTGGGGGCCGCTCACCCAGAGCTGGCAGCTATCAACAGGTATGCCAAAACCAGAAAACTTCCCCTGTCGGTGGTGGTGGACCAGTTCCCGGGCTGGCGCGAGTTCGATGCCTGCGCCCTCATGGGTTTGAGCGGGCTCTTCGGCAATTTTTGCCTGACGCCGCGCACGCCGAATCCGGCAGAAAAACCAAGCTCGCAGGCCATATTGATTCTCCAACTGATGCAGCTGGTCCAGGACAACGCCGACATCCATCATCTGGAAAAAATCCTGAACCAGGATCCGAGCGTTTCGGAGAAGTTGCTCCATCACATGAACTCCGCCCGGTTCGGCTTGGACGGCCAGATCGCTTCCGTGCGCCAAGCGGTGACGATGCTCGGCTACAAGCCGCTGTTTCGATGGCTGGCCTTGCTGCTGGCAACGACCAGCAAATCCGGGTTTTGCCCTGCCTTGCTGCAGGCCGCCATTATTCGGGGGCGCTTCATCGAGCTGCTTGGGCAGGGGTTGCTTGCCAAAAGCGAAGCCGACAACCTGTTTATCGTCGGCACGTTTTCGCTGATGGATCAACTGCTGGGGATTTCTATGGACGAGGTCCTGAGCAAGGTGGTGCTGCCGGAGGCTGTGGCGCAAGCCCTGCGTTCGCGCGACGGTGTGTACGGGCCTTTCCTTGCGCTGGCGGAGTCCTGCGAACGCGAGGACGGCGGTACCGCGGCACTTGCCGATGCCATGGCCATGGAAGCGGAGCGCATCAACCAGGCGCAGCTGGCTGCCATGGTCTGGGCGCAGAACATCAAGCTTTGATGTTCGTCATAAGGTCACAGCAATGTTGTCTCTGGAAACCGCAATCAGAAGGATAATTTCAACGTCACTGGATCAGCCTGGCGCTTCCTCGCGGGCGCTTTTTTGGCCCGTGGCCTGCGCTGTTGATCCAGGGCATGGTGACCTTGTTCCCACAACCTGGCTTTAAAGTTTGGCAAGCGACAACCGTTATCTTTTCAGGGCACCGCTGCTTGACGCCGAACAGCGCGTCATCGGCTACAGGCTGGCTTGTCAAAAGAACCCGCAAGACAGCGAATTCTCCGGTGAGGCGGATTCGCGCCAGCTGCTTGCCGTGCTGGCAGAACATGCCGGTGAGACCCGCTCGGGCCGGTTTTTTGTAGAGGTGGGTCCGGTGGCCCGCTTTGCGGAGGAACTGGCTGCACTCCCGCCCCAGGCAAGCGTGCTGATCCTCAAGCCGGGTGATTTGCGGGACGGCGGCAACCGCGCCATGCTGGCTTCATTGCGCGAGCGCGGCCTGGGCCTGGCCCTCTGTGATGCGGACCCTGCTTTTCTGGAGTTGCGCGAGAACGAGGCGCTGCTTTCCCAGCTCGGCTACGTTCTCGTGGCTTTTGATCACCCGCAGCGGGCCGCCATCACCAGCCTGGCCCGGCAACGGCCATTGCCCCTGAGCGTGGTGGTGGACAGGATACCGGGTTGGCCGGAGCTTGCCGCTTGCGCCGGCACCGGCATGGCCGGCATTTTTCCGGACCTTTGCCGCGCACCCCGCGAAATCAGGCAGCCGGTCAAGCTCGGCCCGCAGGCGCAGCAGATCCTGCAGCTGATGCACATGGTGCAGGGAAATGCAGACATACGCCACGTTGAAAAAGTTTTGAAAAGCGATGTCACGCTTTCCTACAAGCTGCTTCGCTATATCAACTCTGCGGGCTTTGGCCTGGAAGTTGAAATCGAATCGCCGCGCCATGCGGTGGCCATGCTGGGTTATGCGCCGCTGTTTCGCTGGCTTCTGCTGTTGCTGACGCGTACGCACGCCACGGGTTTTTCGCCTGCGCTGATGCAGGCCGCCATGGTTCGCGGGCGTTTTGCCGAATTGCTGGGGCAGGGTTTTCTTTCCCGGCGGGAAGCGGAAAACCTGTTTGTGGTCGGCATGTTTTCCTTCCTCGACCGGCTACTGGGCATCCCTGTCAAGGAGGTGCTGAGCCAGCTGACATTGCCGGAAACCGTCGCCGAAGCCTTGCTGGCGCGCGAAGGCGTGTACGCTCCTGTTCTGACGCTGGCGGAAGCCTGCGAGAGCGAAGACGGCCGCGCCGCCGATTTCGCGGTGGCCTTGTCCATGAAGGCCGAAGACGTGAACCAGGCCCACCTGCTGGCGCTGGCCTGGGCCCAGAACATCAAGATTTAGGTCCGCGCCGTGGCGGGGCGTATGCCTTGGCAGGAGCGCGTGTGCCGAGCACGGCGGCGCCAATGATCATGGCCGCAGCCAGGCCGAGGCTCCAGGTCAGCGCACGGCCGCTGACCAACATCAGCAGCGCGGTCGAGCCCAGCGGCGTGAGGTAGCTCAAAATGCCGATCTGCCGCGCATCGCCCAGCTTGAGCGCCTTGTCCCACAGGAAAAACGCCGCGCCCAGCGGACCCAGCCCCATCACAGCGAGCAGCAGCCCGTCGCGGCCCGACAACACCACTGACGGCTCCAGTGCCCAGTGGCACAGCAGCGAGAGCAAGCCGGAGACCAGGCCGAACAGGCCGATGGCAGCAGTGGGAAAAGGCGCGATGCGTTTGGTGAGCAGCGAGTAGCTCGCCCAGATGAAGGCCGAGCCGAGCGCCGGCAGGTAACCCCAGGACCAGCCACCACCCTGGACGCCGTTACCAGAACCGAGGATGGCAATGGCCGCTCCGGCAAAACCGAGCAGGGCGGCTGCCACATGCACCGTGCGCAAATGGATGCCGCGCAGGAACAGTGGCGCCAGCACCACGATGAACAGTGGCCACAGGTAGTTGACCAGGTTGGCTTCAACCGGGGGCGCGTGGCGCAGCGCGATGAAAAACAGGAAATGGAAACCAAACAAGCCATAAACACCCAGCAGCAGTGTGCTGGCCGGAATGCGCCATTGCCGCCTGTCCCGCAGCACGGAAGGCAGTGAGAGCAGACTGCCGACGAGCAGGGCAACGCCGGTCAGCAAAAAGGGCGGGACGTGGCTGAGCGACACGCCGAGGGAGGCGACGCTGGCCCACAGGGCGATGGCACCCAGAGCGTACAGATTGGCTGGCATGGCGAAAGCATAGGCGCCGGCCGCGTGCGGCATCGTCGCGCACGCCGGGTCAACCGTCGCAGAACAACGGTGTTGATATTTTCAGTGGGGCCGCAGCCGGCGCAGGGCGGCCGTCAGTGCCGAGGGCGACTGGTAGCCGCAGCGCAGCGCGGTTTCCGCCACGCTCATGCCGCCATCACGCAACTGGACGGCGAGCGCCAGCCGCTGGCTGCGCAGCCACTGCATCACGCTGAGCCCGGTTTCGCGCCGGCAGCGCTCTGCAAATCGCGAGGGGCTCAGAAACACCTGCTGCGCCAGTTGCGCCACGCTCAGTGGTTCGTGCAGATGGTGACCGGCCCACGCGGCGAGCTGGTTCCAGTCAATGGGTCGTTCATGACGCCTGGGTAGGGAACCGGGTGCGCGCCACGCGTCCAGCAAAAGCGTTGGGCCGTAGTGCTGCGCCAGGCTGCCCGGGTGCTGCAGCGCTTGCGCCAGGTAGTGGGCAAGTGCGAGGGCCTGCGCTGCCTGGGCGGGTTGGGACGGGCAATGCGCCCAGCCGGTTTGTGCGGTGTCGAGTATCAGGCAGCGGCTGCCGCTGCGGGCTTCAAAGTCGTGGTGTTCCCCCGGGGCAATCACGCAGCCCTGGCCCGCGCCAACGCGCTGGCCGCGGCCCTGGACTTCCAGCTCCAGCACGCCGTCCAGACCCAGCAGCACCTGAAAGTGTGCATGCGCATGGCTGCAGTGCGCGGCGCCGAAGTGGCGCAGCGACAGCGAACCCTGCGGCGTGGCCATGTCAGACGGCGTCGGACACGCCGGCGGCGTGGGCCTGCTGGTCGGCGTGGTAGCTGGAGCGCACCATGGCGCCGACAGCGGCGTGGGTGAAGCCCATCTTGTAGGCCTCGGCTTCAAACATCTTGAAGGTGTCGGGGTGCACGTAGCGGCGCACCGGCAGGTGGCTGGTCGAGGGCGCGAGGTACTGGCCGATGGTCAGCATGTCGATGTTGTGCGCGCGCATGTCGCGCATGACCTGCAGGATTTCTTCGTCGGTTTCGCCCAGGCCGACCATGATGCCGCTCTTGGTCGGCACCGCGGGGTGCAGTGCCTTGAATTTTTTCAGCAGGTTGAGGCTGAAGGCGTAGTCCGAACCGGGTCGTGCTTCCTTGTACAGGCGCGGCGCGGTCTCCAGGTTGTGGTTCATCACGTCGGGCGGCGCGGCTTTCAGGATATCGAGCGCGCGGTCGTCACGGCCACGGAAGTCGGGCACCAGGATTTCAATGGTGGTCTGCGGCGAGAGTTCGCGGATGCGCGTGATGCAGTCCACAAAGTGCTGGCTGCCGCCGTCGCGCAGGTCGTCGCGGTCCACGCTGGTGATGACCACGTACTTGAGCTTGAGCGCGGCAATGGTCTTGGCCAGGTTTTCGGGCTCGTTGACATCGAGCGGGTCGGGCCGGCCGTGTCCGACGTCGCAAAACGGGCAGCGGCGTGTGCACTTGTCGCCCATGATCATGAAGGTGGCCGTGCCCTTGCCGAAACACTCACCGATGTTGGGGCAGCTGGCTTCCTCGCACACGGTGTTGAGCTTGTTCTCGCGCAGGATCTGCTTGATCTCGTAGAAACGCGTGCTCGGGCTGCCGGCTTTCACGCGAATCCACTCGGGTTTTTTCAGCACCTCGCCCTGCACCACCTTGACCGGGATGCGCGAGAGCTTGGCCGCCGCCTTCTGCTTGGCCAGCGGGTTGTAGGCTTCCTGGCTTTGAACATCGCGAACCACGGGGTTGGCGACGGGGGTGAGGGCTTCGGGTGTACTCATGGTGCTTTGGTGTGTTCTGTCGGGTCAGGGAACCAGGTAGGTGACGAGCTTTTGGCCCAGCACGTCCGCAGCCTCCTGCCAGCTGGCCGATACCCCGATTGTAGAAAGGTCTGCGGTTTGCAGCCCGGCATAGCCGCAGGGGTTGATGCGGGAGAAGGGTTCCAGGTCCATCGCGACGTTGAGCGCCACCCCGTGGTAAGTGCAGTGCCGGCTGACCTTGATGCCCAGGGCGGCGATTTTCCCCAGGCCGCGGAAGGGGTCCGCCGGGTTGAAGGGACCACCCAGCGCGGCGTGCGAGGCCGGGTCATCCATGCGCACATAAATGCCGGGTGAACCCGCCACTCGGTGCCCGGTGACGCCGAAATGCGCCAGCGTGCGGATCACCGATTCCTCGATGCGGTAAACGTATTCCTTAACGTAGTAGCCGGCGCGTTTGAGATCCATCAGCGGGTAAGCCACCACCTGGCCGGGGCCGTGGTAAGTGACCTGCCCGCCACGGTCGGTTTGCACCACGGGGATATCGCCAGGGTTCAGCACATGGTCAGGTTTGCCGGCCAGCCCCTGCGTGTAGACCGGTGAATGCTCACAAATCCATAGCTGATCGCGCCCGTCCTGACTGGGAGAAACGGCGATTTGGCTTGTGCCTTCACGGCTGCGGCCCGCCGTGAAGGCCTGCATGGCCTGCCAGGTGGGCAGGTACTCGACGCGGCCTAGGAAGCGGACTTCCATGCTCATGCCAGCAGCGCGTCCAGCTGCTGGGCCATGCTCAGGCCGTCGCGCTCTTTGACAATCTGACCGAACAAGCAGCGTTTCGCACTTTTGCGTGCCCACAGCTCGCCGATTTGCCGCTTTTCAATCTCATAAGGGTCATTGACTAGGTGTGCACCCTTGTATTCGACCACCGCGATGCGTCCGTCCACCAGTTCAGCCACAAAGTCAGGGAAAAACCGGCCTCTTGACGTTGCCAGCGCAAAGCCGCAAGGCGCGGTAGTGAGATTGCGAACCCAAAGTTTGACTTTCGGATGGTTGTCCAGCAACTGGGCGCATAAAAACTCTTCGCCGCCGTCTTTCAAATCCGCCTGCACCGGATAAAAGTGCTTGTTGAACTGGTAGCGCCCCGCGTAGCGCGACCCCGCGGGAACCGGGTAGCGGTTCGCCTCAAACAGCAGGGGTCTCGTCCAATCCGGTTCGATGTCCCAGGCTTCTTCAAGCACCAGCTGCCGGAATTGCGCCTTGGCTGCCTTGTCTTTCAAGTCGCCGACGCGTGCCTCGATGTCCTGCGCCAGCTTGAAGCGAACTTTGGCCAGTGTTACCAGCGGGATGCCCCGCTCATGCATCAGATGGCCGACGACCGCTGCAAAGTAACTGGTGCGTTGCCCCTGCGTGAACTCGGGCAGTTTCTGAAACAGGGACTGGTCCAGCCAACGCACGAGGTCATCCGCCGTGATGGTGCTGGAGCCGTAGTCAAACGCAATCTGGCTCGCATCCGCCGCGCGCAGTTGAACGCGGGCGTCCTTCAGATAGATCTCAAAGGTGTTGGACTGCTCGACCACCTGAAAACCCGGCAATTGCACCGCCTCTGGCGTGAGTAGATCCAGCTCCACGGCTTCCAGCACCGCTTCGCGTTCCAGCGGCCAGAGCTGGCCCTGCGGCGCGCTGCGATAGCCCAGCGTGGGAATCGGCGCAAAACGCTCGCCGCCCGATGCCGGGGCGCTTTGCGCGGCCACCAGCGCGTTGTGCTGCGCCACCTTGTCGCGTACCTGTTCCTGCTTTTTGGGGCCACGGACCTGCGCCATCAGCAGGGCTTCAACTTCCGTGCCGATGTGCCCGGTCACCACCAAGGTCTGCTCCCCGGCAACCTGCACCACCTCAATACCTGGCGCCGCTTGTAATTCCGGTGGAATCGAATCCGCTACGAAATTGGTAGCTACTGGCGCAGGTACGACAGGGACCAGTGGCTGATTTTGATCAAAAAGCGGCAGTGTGGACTGCTGCACCACCATGGAGGCCACATCCAGGGCTTCAAACCCCATGTTGTTGATCAGCCGGTCCGCCAGCTCATGGGCGGCGGTTGAAAACTTGGCCTCGCACACGTGCGCGTACGCGCGGTTCAGCGCTTCTCGGCCGCGCCGGCTTGCGTAAGGCATGCGCAGCACGCGGCCCAGCAACTGTTCGACTGCTGTAGCGCTGGAAAGCTTTTGCAGCGAGCAAAGCACGTAGGCAAACGGGCAATCCCAGCCTTCCCGCAGAGCCTGCACGGTGATCACAAAGCGAACCGGACAGTCGCGCGCGGCCAGGTCCAGACCTTCCAGTTCGCGGGTGTCACCGGTAGCCACCTTGATCTGCTCTTCGGGAATGTGCAACTCGTCCTGTAGGTGTTTTCGCAGCGCTTCGGGGGGCACTTCGTCGTTTTCGTTCTGCGCCTGAAACAGCACGATGGGGCGTACATAGCCGTTCCCCGCCGCTTCGTCTTTCAGCGCCTCGCTTTCCAGCGCGCGCTGGCTTTGCACGGCGGCAAACACCGCCTGCTGCCAGCCCTGCGGGTGCTCGGCCAGCGCAATCGGCAGTTTGATCATGCTTTCCGCCGCCAGCTCCTGCGCGCTCACGTGGTACAGCACATTGGTTTTGCTGGGGATAGGCGTGGCTGTCAATTCCAGAATGGCGCTGGGGTTGAGGCGCTTGAGTGCTGTGAAGCTCTTGTCGGTTTTGGTGTTGTGGGCTTCATCGACGATCAGCAGCGGCTCGTGCAGCGCCAGCCAGTTGGTCAGGCTCCAGCGCGGCTGGCCCACAAAGCCGCGCAGCACACCCGTGCTGTCAGCCGCCGCCTCTTCGGCGGTCACGATGGCATCCGGCAAACCGTGCAGCACGCGCAGGCGCTGCGCTTCGCAGCCTTTGAAATGCCGCTCAAAACTCTCCGAAAAGCTGTAGACATTGCGCTTGTCGGTGTCGTCAATGCGAAAGCTCTGGATGGTGGCGACAACAACAACTGCGTGCTTGCCCCAGTCGGGCGGGGCAATGTTGGCCAGGTCTTCCAGCACACAGACCCGCACACCCGCGCCATAGCTGGCTTCCAGCGCTTCACGGTAGGGGTGGCCTGAGGTTTGCAGGGCTTTCAATGTCTGGCTGCGGATCGTGTCACTGGGCACCAGCCACACCGCCACGGGTGCATCGGTCGCACGCCATTCCCGCGCCAGCACATTCACAGCATGCGCCGCCATCAGCGTTTTGCCGCCGCCCGTGGGAATGCGCAGGCAAATGCAGGGCACCTCGCCAAACGGGTCCGGGTTGTAGGGCCGCCCGGTGAGCTCACCAAAAGCCAGCGCTGGCCCCTTCATTTGCGCCGCCCGAGCGAAGCTCGTCAGCGTGTCCAGCGCGGTTTGTTGGTAAGACTTGAGTTGAAGGCTTGGCATGGTTGTTTTACCTGGCTTTCACGTCGTAGGGAATGTGGCGGAAGCTGACATTTGCCTGCCTCAGGCGCTCTTCTCCCAAGCGGCAAGCCTCGCCATATACAAGCAGTGGCGCTGTGGGTTCGGGGGTGGTGGCGTGCAGTGCCAGGAGCGCGTCGAGTACCGCCTGTGTCAACACATTGCCGCTGGCGGGGCGCTTGTCTTTCAGAATGCCGTTGAACAGCAGGTAACAGGCAAAGGCAGGCGTTTTTATGAATGAAAGCAGCTCCTCGCCCTTGTCTGACGGACACAAGCAGCTATCAACTTTATAGTGAGTGCCCAGGTACGGCGTACCGGGCCACGTGTGGCTGGCGTCCAGCGCTGTGCCGGTTTCCTGTTGCCAGATGAAGGCGGCCAGCGTAGCAAAACGCACGTCGAGGTGAATGCGGCCTTTCTCGTCAAACACCGGCGCGCCCAGCTTCATGAAACGAAAGCCGCCGCCGCCCTGCCAGCCCACGGCCTTGCTGATGCCGCCCTGCTCGCCATCGATGACCTTCTGTAGCCGCGGCAGGCAGTGCGTGGCGGCGTGTTCGCCCATTTCGATGCCTATCCAGCGACGCCCCATCTTGTGGGCGACGGCGGTGCTGGTGCCTGAGCCCAGGAAGGAGTCGAGGACGAGGTCGTTTTTATTGGTCGCGATGTGTAGGATCAGGCTCAACAGCTCTTCTGGCTTTGGCGTTGCGAAAGGTTCAATTTCAGGTAAGAGTTTGCGTAGGTGATCTCGTTTTGCCGATTGATTTGTTCCAGCTTCTTCAGCTGTCCACCAAGTTCGAGGAACGACTCCTTGTTGAACATCGGTCAGATAGCGTTTGATGATCGGGAGCCCGTTGCCATTCTTGCCGAAGTACGCTCGCTTTTCGGCTATCGCTAGTTGTAGTGAGGCTTGAGAAAACCTCCAAAAATTGCCGCTCGGTGGCACTACAACGCGTCCCGATGGCAAAGTTATTTCGTACCGCAGTGCATCGGAGCCGCTTTTCGCGGTCCCGTTATCCCCCTGCAACCAAGGGCCGCGCGGATCGTTATCAGGGTTTTTATATCGGGACGTTTGCGCTTCTGTGCGGATCAGTAAATTCCGTGTCTTCGACCAGATATTTCTGTCTCGCGCAAATAAGAGCACATGATCAAAAGCACTTGAGATATCAGTGTCGTTTCGCCTGCCTTTATCTTTCTCCCACGCAAAATTAGCCACAAAATTCTCTCGCCCAAACACCTCATCCATCAACACCTTGAGGTAGTGTCCCTCGTTGTCGTCAATCGTCACCCAGACGGAGCCATCCTCCTGCAGCAGTTCACGCAAGAGCTGCAGGCGCGGCAGCATCATGCTCAGCCACTGGGCATGTTCGAGGTTGTCGTCGTAGAAGTCTCCAAACGCGCTTTTGGTGTTGTAGGGCGGATCAATGAAGATGCATTTGACCTGGCCGCGGTAGAAGGGCAGCAGGGCCTTGAGCGCTTCGAGGTTGTCGCCCTGGATCAGCAAGTTGTCGGTGATATCCGCTGGGGCGGAGCTGGGGGAAGCCGGGGACTCTTTGACAGGCTCAGGGCGAACGGTGAGGAGTTCGCCCTGAGCGGGCTGGGGTTGTGCGGGTTCAGTCGCAGGCATTCCCTGTGTTGTCGTTGGCGTGTGAACCGAAACTTCTTCCAGCAGACGGTAAGGCACGCGTGCCGAAGTGGTGAAGGCCTGGGCGCGGTTAAGCCAGTCGAGGGTAGGCATGTGTCGTCAGTATTTGTTATTCGGCTAACGCCGAAGCTGGGAGTCCGGAAGATTGCGCAGCAAAAGTGGCTTCAACGGTTTCGCGGTGGAACAGTTCCAGGTAAGGCTGGTAGCGGTACAGGCGATTGCGTTCAAAACCGGTGACTTCGCGTAGCCAGCCACGCTCTTCAAGGTCGCGCGCGAGCTTGACGGCGGTGGGATGGGTGCAGCCCACAATTTCTGCAATGCGCTTGGGCGAAACCAGGGGTTGCTGAAACAGGCTGTCCAGCAGCTTGAGCGCTTTGGGACTTTTCATGAGGGCGTTGCGATGGGCTTCGCGCATCTTGACGATGTCGGTGGCGGTCTGTGTCGCGGCACGCGCCGTCTGGCTCACACCGCGCAGAAAGAACTTGAGCCATTGTTCCCAGTGACCGTGTTCCCGGATGGCCGTCAAGCGGTCGTAGTACTCGCTGCGATGGGCTTTGAGGAAAACCGACAGATAAAGCAATGGGCGTGACAGCGCTTGCTCTTCGCACAGGATGAGCGTAATCAACAACCTGCCGACGCGGCCGTTGCCGTCAAGAAAAGGGTGGATCGTCTCGAACTGCGCATGGGCCAGACCGCAGCGGATCAGCAACGGGACGGTGGACTTTCCGTCGTGCAGGAATTTCTCGAGCATGCCCAGCGCATTCATCAACTCATGCGGTGGCGGCGGTACGAAGGAGGCATTGGCGAGCGTACTGCCGGCTGAACCAATCCAGTTTTGTGACGTACGGAACTCGCCTGGTGTTTTCTCGCCACCGCGCACGTTCTGCATGAGTTCGCCGTGAATTTCCTTGAGCAAGCGCAGACTCAAGGGCAGCTCATTCAACCGCCGCAATCCGTGGTTCATTGCGCGGACGTAGTTGATGACTTCCTCAACGTCTTTGGGCGTATCGTTGCTAGTGCCCTGTGCCTCGAAAGCCAGAACATCCTCCAGCGTGCTTTGCGTGCCTTCTATTTGTGACGACAGCACGGCTTCATGCCGCACATACATGGCGACGAACAGATCTGGATTGGGGAGCAGGGTGGCAATGGCATCCAGGCGGGCGATGTCCCGGTCCGCTGCAGACAGCAGTGTGCGCAGTTCCCCATCGAATTCAATGTCCGGGTTGGGCGGCAAACCTTCAGGGACAAAAGCCTTGTAACCCGTGAGTTGCTGGATGTAGCGCCCGGCTCTTAGCGTGTTTTCTGTCATGGAAATTTTTATAAGAATTCCACGATCATATTCTTGTGAAAATAAATGTCAAATTATTTTCACAAGAATTGTGCTGAATCTTCTTATGAAATTTTGAGCAATAAAACGGATGGGATTAACGCCACCCTTTTACAACACCACTTTCACCATGGGATGGGTCGACAGCGTGCGATAGAGTTCGTCGAGCTGCTCGCGGCTGGTGGCCGTGACGGTGATGGTCACGCCCAGGTACTTGCCGCCCTTGCTTTCGCGCAGCTCGATGGTGGTGGCGTCAAACGCCGGGTCGAACTGGCGGGCGATCATGCTGATGGCGTGGACCAGCCCGTCCACCTTTTCGCCCATCACCTTGATGGGAAACAGCGACGGATATTCGATCAGCGATTCCTGGCGCGGCGGTTCGGGTGGTTGGGGGGGGCTCATGCGGGCTCCTTCTGCACCTGTTTTGCGCGCTGGTAGGCTGCGTGCAGTTTTTTGTAAACCGGGCCGGGCTGGCCGCTGCCCACGGGCTGGCCGTCCAGTGTGGTGATGGCCAGCACTTCCTTGGTGGCCGACGACAGCAGCAGTTCGTCGGCGGCGAGCACTTCCTCGCGGCTGATGCGGCGCAGCTCGAAACCAATGCCGGCTTCGCGGCAGATGTCTTCGATCAGGCCATAACGGATGCCTTCGAGCACCAGGTTGTCCCTGGGCGGGCCCAGCACCTTGCCGCCCTGGACGACCCAGACGTTGCAGGCGGCCGCTTCGCTGAGAAAGCCGTCCCGGAACATCACGGTTTCCACGGCGCCCGCATCGGCGCTGATCTGCCGCGCAAACACCGCGCCCAGCAGGCTGGTGCTTTTGATGTGCGCCTTGCTCCAGCGGAAGTCGTCCGCAGTGACGCAGGCCACGCCCTGTACGCGCTGCTCGGGCGTCGGCGGTTTCATCGTGTTGGTCATGACAAACACGGTGGGTGTCAGGTCAGGCGGCATCACGTGGTCGCGCGGCGCCACGCCGCGCGTGATCTGGATGTACACCAGCTGGTCTGTTTTTTCGGGCGAGGTGTGCATCTGCAGCGCGTAGTCGGCCACCAGTTTGAGCGCGACATCGTGCCACTGGTCAACAGACAGCGGATTGGCGATGCGCAGCTCGGCCAGGCTGCGGTCAAGGCGCGCCATGTGCTGGGCAAAGCGGAAGGGTTTTCCGCCATACACAGGCACGACTTCGTAGACGCCGTCGCCGAAGATGAAGCCGCGGTCCATCACGCTGACCTTGGCGTCCCGCAGCGCCGTGAATTCACCATTCAGGTAGCACGGGGTGGCGGGCAAGGATGTGCTCGAAGCGGGGCTGGAAATGCTCATGTCGTCTGAAGTGGGTGAGGAAGGTGGATTGTCGTGCAGGCTTTACCTGCCGTGGCGCTGAACACGGCGCTTGAACCAGACACGCCAGCGCCAGATGAGTTTGACCAGAATGTAGCCGGTGGCCGAACCCACGACTGAAAAAATTGCCATGCCGAGAACGGCGGGCCAGCCAAAGTGTGCCAGCCACCCCATGACATCAAATCCGGCGCTGGCGGAAGCCGCTTCCAGGGCGGCACTGCCGGCTTCGACATCGTGGGGCGCGACGCCCAGGATCAGGCTGCCCAGCTTGTACGCCAGCCAGAGCCAGAAGCCGATGGTGAAAGGATTGGTGACCAGCGTCGCACCTGCCGCAACCGGGATGTTGCCGCGCCACCAGATGCAGTGGACCGCTGCCACCAGGATCTGAGCAACAGGCAATGCAAACGCCCAGAACAGGCCGATCGCAACGCCGCGGGCCACGGCTTCATGCTGCACATGCCAGAGCCCGGGCTCACTCAGGTGATGAGCCACCGGCTTGAGCCATGGGTGGGCCGCCAGCGTTTCGCGGCTGATCCCTTTCGTGAAGCGGTCTGTCCAGTGGGCGCCGCGTTTTTTGTGGGTGGGCCGTGCAGGTGAGGGTTTGGATTTATGGGCACTCATGCAATGGCCGGTCCGGCTGCCTCCGCTGAGGCTTCATCAGGATTCATCATGGAAAAATCATTCTGTTTCATAAGGTGGGCAAGCTGTTTCTCAGCCGAAAAAAATCACGGCCGCAATGGCCAGTGCGCCCAGCCCCAGGTTCAAGCCGGCCAGCGTGGCGATTTGCCCGACGCGCCGCCCGCCTTCGGGCCAGTCCGCTGCGGCCACCGCCAGCTTCAGGCGGCGGTAGGGGCCGAAATAAAGATGGCCAAACAGCACAAACATCAGCAGGCCGATGCCGAACATCATGTGCCAGCCCAAAGGCGCATTTTTCATGCCGACGGACAGCAGCATGGCCAGCCCGGTGAGCAGCAGCAGCCCGATGGCGGGCCAGACCAGACCAAAAAACTTCTGCAATACCAGCACAACCAGCGGCAGGCGCTGTGGTGGGGCCAGCTGCGCGGTGACTGCGGGCCTCAAGGCAAAAAGCATGAAGCTGATGCCGCCCAGCCACACGATGGCAGAGGCGATATGAAGGAATTTCATCAGGGCAGGCATGCGAGGGTCTTTCAAAAACTGGGTGCTGAAGGAGCGGGATGCCTGCCTGTTGCAGGCCCCGGAGGCTGCTGGAGAACTGATTGTCGCCTGCATGGCGTCCCCCGTGGATACTGCGACCATGGCTCCCGCCGCAGCATCGTGCAGGGACTTTCAGGAACGGGCGGGTTTCTACGTATAATCAAGGGCTTTGCTAACAACCGGCCAGTGACCTGTTCGTAATTTGTGATGTACAAAATGACAGATTCGGCGGTTCGGCCTTTGGCAAGGGCTCCGACTCAAGCAATTGAGGCGGACGAAGAGGATTTCAAGCCGCTGACGCGCGAAGAAGCGCAAAAGCTGCGTGAAGCCAGTCCCTCGCTGTCGCCCTGGTGGGTGGTGGCTGGGCAACTGGCTGTCGGGGTGCTGGCGGCGTGTGCGGCCTGGGCCCTGACGGGACGGCAAAATGCGGCCTGGTCGGTGCTCTACGGCGCGCTGGTGGTGGTGATTCCCGCGGCGCTGTTTGCGCGGGGTTTGATGAGCCGGTTTTCGTCCATGAACGCAGTGACGGCTGGCTTTAGTTTTTTTGTGTGGGAAGCGATGAAGATTTCCGCGAGTGTCGGAATGCTTTTTGCGGCCCCGCGGCTGGTGACTGATCTGGACTGGTTGGCAATGCTGATCGGCCTGATCGTGACCCTGAAGGTGTATTGGTTGGCGCTTTTGATGCGTCCAGAACGAAAAACTGTTTAAAGAGCTAACAATGTCCGTAGATGCAAACGCGCCGACAGCCAGTGACTATATTGTTCACCACCTGACGCATTGGCAAAACAAGCCGCAGACGGAACTCGTTGATTTCACCGTCTTCAATATCGATTCACTGTTTTTCTCGATCCTGCTGGGTGTGGTGGGATCGTTTTTCCTCTGGAAAGCAGCGCGCCGCGCGACCTCGGGTGTGCCGGGACGTTTCCAGGCGGCTGTGGAAATCCTGATTGAAATGGTCGATGGCCAGGCCAGGGCGATTGTTCACAACGCCAAAAGCCGCAAGCTGGTAGCCCCTTTGGCGCTGGTGGTGTTTGTCTGGATTTTCCTGCTCAATGCGATGGATCTGCTCCCGCTGGATTTCCTGCCGGAAATCTGGAAGCTGATTTACGGCGCCGCCGGCCACGATCCGCACCACGCCTATCTGCGTGTGGTGCCAACGGCCGACCTTTCGGTGACCATGGGCCTGGCGGTTTCCGTTCTGTTCATCTGCCTTTTCTACAACATCAAGATCAAGGGCCTGGGCGGCTGGGCTCACGAACTGGTGTCTGCGCCTTTCGGTACCAGCAAGAACCCCCTGTTCGCCGTCATCCTGGGCGTCGTCAACATTGCTGAACAGCTGATCTCCTTTGTGGCCAAGACGGTGTCGCATGGCATGCGGCTGTTCGGCAACATGTATGCGGGCGAGCTGGTGTTCATGCTGATTGCCCTGCTGGGTGGTTCGTGGGCCTTGTCGGCAGAGCCGGCAAGCCTGACGCTTTTGCTGTTGCACGTGGTGGCTGGTTGGGCGTGGGCAGTGTTCCACATCATCATCATCCTGCTGCAGGCCTTCGTGTTCATGATGTTGACCCTGGTCTACATCGGGCAGGCGCATGACGCGCATTGATTTTTGTTTTCGTTTTAATTTTTTTTGTTAATTTAGGAGTGAATCATGGAAGTTATTAGTTTTGCTGCTCTGGCTGCTGGTTTGATCATCGGTCTGGGCGCTCTGGGTGCTTGTATCGGTATTGGCATCATGGGCAGCAAATACCTTGAAGCTGCTGCCCGCCAGCCTGAACTCATGGGTGAACTGCAGACCAAGATGTTCGTGCTGGCCGGCCTGATCGATGCCGCGTTCATTATCGGTACCGGTATTGCTCTGTGGTTCGCAACTGCCAACCCGTTCCTCGCTCAAATCGCACGTCTGGTCAAGTAAGCGCTGCCTGCAACATCTCGTTGAAGGAGATTTACTGTGAACATTAATGGAACTCTGGTGGCGCAAGCCATCGTCTTTGCATTGCTGGTGCTGTTCACGATGAAATTCGTGTGGCCGCCCATCGCAACTGCCTTGGACGAGCGTGCCAAGAAAATCGCGGAAGGCCTCGCTGCCGCCGACCAGGCCAAGTCTGAACTGTCCGTCGCCAACAAGCGCGTGGAAGAAGAGCTGGCCAAGTCGCGCAACGAATCGGCCCTGCGCCTGGCCGAAGCCGAGCGCCGTGCCCAGTCCATGATTGAAGAGGCCAAGGCAAAAGCCGCGGAAGAGGGCAACAAGATCATTGCCGCCGCCAAGGTCGAAGCCGAGCAGCAAGCCGTCAAGGCCCGCGAAACCCTGCGCGAGCAGGTTGCCGCACTGGCCGTCAAGGGTGCCGAGCAGATTCTGCGCAAGGAAGTCAATGCCGGTGTGCATGCTGACTTGCTGGGCCGCCTGAAGACCGAGCTTTGAGAGGGGCGTCACCATGGCCGAACTAGCCACCATCGCCCGTCCCTACGCTGAAGCGCTGTTCAAGGCCTCCGGCTCTGACCTGGGCGGTACCTCCACCTGGCTCGATGAGCTGGCGGCAATTGCGGCCAATGGCCAATTGCAGCAATTTGCCGGCAACCCCAGCGTGACGGCAACCCAGACGTTTGACGTGATGACAGGCGTCGCGAAAACCAAGCTGCCGGAAGCTGCAAAAAACTTCCTGCGCGCCGTGATCGACAACGGGCGCATCAGCGTCCTGCCGGAGATCGCCAGCCAGTTCCGTGCATTGAAAAATGCGAAGAGCGGCTCGTCCGATGCGATCGTCTACAGCGCCTTTGCGCTGGAAGGCGCGGCGCTGGCGGATCTGGCGGCAACGCTGGAAAAGCGTTTTGGCCGCAAGCTGAACCTCAAGGTGGAGCTGGAGCCGGCCCTGATCGGCGGCGTGCGTGTCGTGGTGGGTGACGAGGTGCTGGACACCTCGGTCAAAGCCCGTTTAGAGCAAATGAAAGTGGCGCTGATTTCCTGATCTGGCGCCTTTGCGTTACATCAAGTTTTTAGCCAACAACATAGAAAGAAGGAAAGAGTCATGCAACTCAATCCCGCAGAAATTTCTGAACTGATCAAGAGCCGTATCGAAGGCTTGACTGTCAGTGCCGACATCCGTAACCAGGGTACCGTCGTGTCGGTGTCCGACGGTATTGTCCGTGTCCATGGCCTGTCCGATGTGATGCAGGGCGAGATGCTCGAATTCCCTCCCACAGCAGACGGCACGCCTACCTATGGCCTGGCGTTGAACCTCGAGCGCGATTCGGTCGGCTCGGTGATTCTGGGTGAATACGAACACATCGCCGAAGGCGACACCGTCAAGTGCACGGGCCGCATTCTGGAAGTGCCGGTGGGTCCCGAACTGCTTGGCCGTGTGGTCAACGCCCTCGGCCAGCCGATTGACGGCAAAGGCCCGATCAACGCCAAGCTGACCGACGTGATCGAAAAGGTCGCACCCGGCGTGATCGCCCGCAAATCGGTCGACCAGCCCCTGCAGACCGGCCTGAAGTCCATCGACTCCATGGTGCCCGTCGGCCGCGGCCAGCGCGAGCTGATCATTGGTGACCGCCAGACCGGCAAGACCGCTGTGGCAATTGACGCCATCATTAGCCAGAAGGGCCAGGGCGTTTCCTGCGTTTATGTCGCCATCGGCCAGAAGGCCTCGTCGATCAAGAACGTTGTGCGCTCGCTGGAGCAAGCCGGCGCCATGGACTACACCATCGTCGTCGCAGCTTCTGCCTCCGAATCGGCTGCCATGCAGTATGTCAGCGCCTACTCCGGCTGCACCATGGGCGAGTACTTCCGCGACCGCGGCCAGGACGCGCTGATTGTGTATGACGATCTGTCCAAGCAGGCTGTGGCTTACCGCCAGGTCTCGCTGCTGCTGCGCCGTCCGCCAGGCCGCGAAGCCTATCCCGGCGACGTGTTCTATCTGCACAGCCGCCTGCTGGAGCGCGCTGCACGCGTGAACGAAAAATATGTTGAAGACTTCACCAAGGGCGAAGTCAAGGGCAAGACCGGTTCGTTGACGGCCCTGCCGATCATCGAAACGCAGGCCGGCGACGTGTCCGCCTTCGTGCCCACCAACGTGATCTCGATCACCGATGGCCAGATCTTCCTGGAAACCAGCCTGTTCAACGCCGGTATCCGTCCCGCCATCAACGCCGGTATCTCGGTGTCGCGCGTTGGCGGCGCCGCCCAGACCAAGCTGATCAAGAACCTGTCCGGTGGTATCCGTACCGACCTGGCACAGTATCGTGAACTGGCTGCCTTCGCGCAGTTTGCTTCCGACCTGGATGAGGCCACCCGCAAGCAGCTGGACCGCGGTGCCCGCGTGACCGAGCTGCTCAAGCAGGCGCAGTACTCGCCTTTGTCCATTTCCAACATGGCCTCCACGCTGTTCGCAGTGAACAAGGGCTTCATGGACGACGTGGATGTCAAGAAGGTGCTGGCCTTTGAAGCCGGCCTGCACAGCTACCTCAAGGACAAACACGCTGCGCTGATGGCCAAGCTCGAAGCCGCCAAGGCGATGGACAAGGACGCCGAGGCGGAAATGACCACAGCCGTGACTGCGTTCAAGAAGTCGTTTGCCTGATTCGGACCTGAAGACATCAAAGCCCAGGGCTTAGAAACCATTTAGGAACCAATATGGCAGCAGGCAAGGAAATACGCGGCAAGATCAAGTCGGTGGAAAACACCCGCAAGATCACCAAAGCCATGGAAATGGTGGCGGCCTCCAAGATGCGCAAGGCGCAGGAACGGATGCGCGCCGCCCGACCCTACAGCGACAAGATTCGCAATATCACGGCCAACCTGAGCCAGGCCAATCCCGAGTACACGCATGCTTTCATGCAGACCAACGATGCCAAAGCCGGCGGCTTCATCGTGGTCACGACGGACAAGGGCCTGTGCGGCGGCTTGAACACCAACCTGTTGCGTGCCGTCACCGTCAAGCTGCGGGAAATGCAGGCAGCAGGCCAGGGCATCCAGTCGGTGGCCATCGGCAACAAGGGGCTGGGCTTTCTGAACCGGATTGGCGCCCAGGTGGTGTCGCACGCGACACACCTCGGTGACAAGCCGCATCTGGACAAGCTGATCGGCCCGGTCAAGGTACTGCTCGACGCCTACAGCGAAGGCAAGATCAACGCGGTGTACCTTTGCTACACCAAGTTCATCAACACCATGCGCCAGGAGCCGGTGGTCGAGCAGTTGCTGCCGCTGACTGCAGACCGCCTGCAGGCCGACAAGGACCAGCATGGCTGGGACTACATCTACGAGCCCGATGCACAGACGGTCATTGACGATTTGCTGGTCCGTTACGTCGAAGCGCTGGTGTACCAGGCAGTCGCGGAAAACATGGCGTCCGAGCAGTCGGCACGCATGGTGGCCATGAAGGCCGCCACCGACAACGCGGGCAGCGTCATTGGCGAGCTCAAATTGGTTTACAACAAAACGCGTCAAGCAGCGATCACGAAAGAACTTTCGGAAATCGTCGCCGGTGCCGCAGCGGTTTAAGCCGCGATTCAAGATTTAAAGAACGGAAAAGGACTCAGTCATGGCTCAAGTTCAAGGCAAGATTGTTCAGTGTATTGGCGCGGTGGTGGACGTGGAATTTGCGCGTGACCAGATGCCCAAGATTTATGACGCGCTCAAGATGGACGGCTCGGCTCTGACGCTGGAAGTCCAGCAGCAGCTCGGCGACGGCATCGTGCGCACCATTGCGCTGGGTACCTCTGACGGCCTGCGCCGCGGCAACGTGGTGTACAACACCGGCGCGCCCATCACGGTGCCGGTCGGCAAGGCCACTCTGGGCCGCATCATGGATGTGCTTGGTGCGCCCATCGACGAGCGCGGTCCGGTTGGCCAGGAACTGACCGCATCCATTCACCGCAAGGCTCCGGCGTATGACGAACTGTCGCCATCGCAGGAACTTCTGGAAACCGGCATCAAGGTGATTGACCTGGTATGCCCGTTTGCCAAGGGCGGCAAGGTCGGCCTGTTCGGCGGCGCTGGCGTCGGCAAGACCGTGAACATGATGGAGCTGATCAACAACATCGCCAAGGCGCACTCGGGCCTGTCCGTGTTTGCCGGTGTGGGTGAACGCACCCGCGAAGGCAATGACTTCTATCACGAGATGGCCGATTCCGGCGTGGTGAACCTCGAGAACCTCGGCGAGTCCAAGGTTGCGATGGTTTACGGCCAGATGAACGAGCCCCCGGGCAACCGTCTGCGCGTCGCGCTGACCGGCCTGACGATCGCTGAATCCTTCCGTGACGAAGGCCGTGACGTGCTGTTCTTCGTGGACAACATCTATCGCTACACGCTGGCCGGTACTGAAGTGTCCGCGTTGCTGGGCCGCATGCCTTCCGCCGTGGGCTACCAGCCGACACTGGCCGAAGAAATGGGCCGCCTGCAGGAGCGCATTACCTCCACCAAGGTAGGCTCCATCACTTCCATCCAGGCCGTTTACGTGCCGGCCGATGACTTGACCGATCCTTCACCTGCTACCACCTTTGCCCACCTGGATTCCACCGTGGTGCTCTCGCGTGACATCGCTTCGCTGGGTATATACCCTGCGGTGGACCCACTGGACTCGACCAGCCGCCAGCTCGACCCCAATGTCGTCGGTGAAGACCACTACGCAACGGCCCGTGCCGTGCAGGGCACGCTGCAGCGGTACAAGGAATTGCGCGACATCATTGCGATTCTGGGCATGGACGAACTGGCCCCTGAAGACAAGCTGGCTGTGGCCCGCGCCCGCAAGATCCAGCGTTTCCTGAGCCAGCCTTTCCACGTCGCTGAAGTATTCACCGGCTCGCCCGGCAAATACGTGACGCTGGCAGAAACCATTCGTGGCTTCAAGATGATCGTGGCCGGCGAGTGTGACCACCTGCCGGAGCAGGCCTTCTACATGGTCGGCACGATTGACGAAGCTTTCGAGAAGGCCAAGAAGGTCTAAGCAATGGACACCTCACACACCATCCATGTCGATGTTGTCAGCGCGGAAGAGTCCATCTTCTCCGGCGAAGCCAAGTTCGTGGCTTTGCCGGGCGAGGCCGGCGAACTGGGCATTTACCCACGCCACACCCCGCTGATCACCCGTATCAAGCCTGGTGCGGTGCGTATTGAAAAGGCCGATGGTTCGGAAGAGTTTGTTTTTGTGGCCGGTGGCCTGCTCGAAGTGCAGCCCAATTGCGTCACAGTACTGAGCGACACCGCCATTCGCGGCAAGGATCTTGACGAAGCCAAGGCCAGTGTCGCCAAGGCCGCCGCCGAGGAAGCGTTGAAAAACGCAAAGACCGACATCGATATTGCGATGGCCCAGTCCGAACTCGCCGTGATGGCCGCACAGATTGCGGCTTTGCGTAAATATCGCCAGAAAAAATAGCGCAAACCTGAGACCGCGCGTCCCAAGCCCTGTTCGAAAGACCGGGGCTTTTTTTATGCGCCCCGCATCATGCGGCGAGGTCCTGCTTCGCGGCTGCAGCACGTTCCCGGTACTCGCGTGGCGTGCACCCCAGCTCACGTTTGAACACCGAGTTGAGGTACTGTACCGAACCGAATCCGGCGCGGCCGGCAACTTCCATGCCGGTGAGCCGGGACTCACATAGCATGGTCTTGGCCTGTTGAAGCTTGTACAGCAGTATCTCGTCGTGCACCGTGCGCTGCAGTTCGCGGCGGAAGTAGGTTTCCAGTGAAGAACGCGACAGGCCGACATGGGCGGCTACCTGTTCGGTCTTGATGCCCTGGCAGGCATATTGGCGGATGTAATGCAGTGCCCGCATCACATGCGGGCCATGAACTGCTTCGCGATGACTGGAGGCGCGCGCGTGAACCCCGGCGGGGGGTACAACAATGCGTGTGTCCTTCAGTCGCGCGCCGCCCAGAATCTGATGCAGCAGATGTGCCGCGGTATGGCCCATTTCCTCCGCGCCTTGGCTGACCGAGCTGAGCTGGATGCGCGTCAAATGCTGGCCCAGCGTGTCGTTGTCAATGCCCACAATAGCCACCTCATCGGGTACGGCGATGCCGGCCATGATGCAGGCCTGCAGCAACTGCCGGGCGCGCGCATCGGTGACGGCGATCACCCCCACCGGTTTGGGTAGCGACTTCAACCAGTTCATGAGCTGGTGCGAAGCGCTGTTCCAGGTGGGCGCACTGGTGGCCAGCCCGCGGTGGATATGGCAGGCCAGCCGGTCGCGCTGCATCAATGCGTCAAATACTTTTTCACGTTCCTGCGCCCAGCGATTGAGCGGCGATTCGGGCAGGCTATAACACGCAAACCGGGTGAAGCCCATCTCAATGAGATGCAGGTAGGCCTGCTGGATCAGCAACTGGTTGTCCGTGGCAACATAGGGCACGCCTGCAGGGTAAAGGGCTTCGTCGGCATAGGAACTGCCGACGGCCACGACCGGTAGCTTCATGGTGGACAAGACGCGGGAGACAGCTGGATCATCAAAGTCCGCGATGATGCCGTCGCCCCCCCAGTCCTCTATCCCGTCAAGGCGGAAACGGAAGTCCTCTTCCAGAAACAGGTCCCAGGCGACGCGTGTCTGGTTCACATAGGAGCCGATGCCCGCAATGACCTCGCGGTCGTAGACCTTGCTGGCATGAAACAGCAAGGCCACGCGGTAGACCCTGGCGTTGGCGGGCGTGCGGTGTGGCGACATGAAATCGATGGGTTTGCCTGCATATTCTCGCTCAGCACTTCACTTTTTGCGGTGCAGCATCAAATATTGCCATGGTTGCTGGTGATTTTCACAATCGAACTGCCGGCCCCTGAGAAGTAGCATTTGCGGATTCACTTAAATCAGGTTTTTCGAGATGTCCTACTTCGATTCCATTGCGCCGGTCCGTTATGAAGGGCCAAGCGGCAGTTCCCCACTGGCTTACCGTCACTACAACCCCGGTGAGCGCCTGCTTGGTAAAACCATGCAGGAACATCTTCGCCTGGCCGTCTGTTACTGGCATACCTTTGTCTGGCCGGGCAGCGATGTGTTCGGCCAGGGCACTTTTTCCCGGCCCTGGCACGAGGCCGGCGATGAACTGACGATGGCGCGCCGCAAGGCCGACGCGGCTTTCAGCCTGTTCACGAGGCTGGGCGTGCCTTTTTATACCTTCCACGACACCGACGTCGCGCCCGAGGGCAGCAATCTGGCGCAGTACCGCAGCAACTTCTCGGCGATGACAGACGTGCTGGCACAGAAGCAGGAAGAGACCGGCATGCGCCTGTTATGGGGCACGGCCAACCTGTTCGGCCATCGCCGGTATGCCGCAGGTGCGGCGACCAATCCCAATCCCGAAGTGTTTGCCTACGCGGCGACCCAGGTGTTCAGTGCGATGAACGCCACCAGGCAGCTTGGTGGCGCCAACTACGTGTTGTGGGGTGGACGCGAAGGCTACGACACTTTGCTCAACACGGACTTGCGCCAGGAGCGCGAGCAGTTGGGCCGCTTCATGCGTATGGTGGTAGAGCACAAGCACAAGATCGGTTTTAAAGGAGACATCCTGATCGAGCCCAAACCGCTGGAACCGACCAAACACCAGTATGACTACGACTGCGCGACCGTTTACGGTTTTCTCAGGCAGTTTGGCCTGGAGCAGGAAATCAAGCTCAACATCGAGGCCAATCACGCCACCCTCGCGGGGCACAGTTTTCAGCATGAAATCGCTACTGCCGCGGCGCTGGGTGTGTTTGGCAGCATTGACGCCAACCGGGGTGATCCCCAGAATGGCTGGGATACCGACCAATTCCCCAACAGCGTGGAAGACCTGACACTGGCCATGTACGAAATCATCAAAGCTGGTGGGTTTGTCAACGGGGGCTTCAATTTCGATGCCAAGGTCAGGCGCCAGAGCATGGATGCGGTCGATATCGTGCACGGTCATGTGGGAGCTATCGACGTGCTGGCCCTTGCGCTCAAGAGTGCGGTGCGCCTTGTCGAGCAGGACGAACTTGGGCGCTTCAGGCAGCAGCGTTACGCCGGCTGGCAACAGGACTTGGGGCGCCGAATTCTGGCTGGCGACATGAGCCTTACGCAGGTCGCCGAGCATGCCTTCGTCAACGAATTCAACCCGGCGCCGGTGAGCGGCCGTCAGGAATGGCTGGAAAACCGGGTCAACGCCGCGATTTTCGGAGGTGTGGCTTGACGCGCACGGTTTTCGCGGCGAAGCTGGCCTCCCCTCGCCTCGACTGGCGCGGGGAGGTCTTCCTGGCATTCACCAACGTTCAATGACAAGGCAGGATCGGCTGTGAGTCTCACCGTAGGATTCAAGGACGTCGTCAAGCGCTTTGGCCCGGTGCAGGTGCTGCACGACGTCAGCTTTGAACTCGCGCCCGGCAAGGTCTATGGCTTGCTGGGTGAAAACGGGGCGGGCAAGTCGACCTTGATGAAAATCCTTGCAGGCTATGAAACACTGACCAGCGGTGAGTTGACCATCAATGGCCAGGCCGTGCACTTCGGTGGCTCGCGTGCGGCGGAGGCCGAGGGCATCGTCATGATCCATCAGGAGTTCAACCTCGCTGAAGACCTGACGATTGCCCAGAACATCTTTCTGGGGCATGAAAAAAAGCGCGGCTGGTTGCTCGACGACAAGGCCATGAGCGGCGAGGCGAGGCGCGTGCTGGATCAGGTGGGCTTGAGCATCAGCCCCGAAACCCGCGTCAGCCAGCTGATCGTTGCTGAAAAGCAGTTGGTGGAAATCGCCAAGGCCTTGGCGCGCAAGACGCGTTTGCTGGTGATGGACGAGCCGACGGCCACGTTGACGCAGGGCGAAACCGAACGGCTATTTACGCTCATTGCCCAGCTCAAGACAGAGGGCGTGACAGTCTTGTATATCTCGCACAAGCTGGACGAGGTGGAGCGGATCACGGATGAAGTGATCGTGATGCGGGATGGCCGCTTTGTCGCGCGCCGGCCCACCTCCGGCTTGAGCCGCCAGCAAATGGCCAGCCTGATGGTCGGCCGCGAACTCTCGGACCTGTATCCCGTCAAGGAGCCGTCACCATCGGATGCCGCGATCCTGTTTCAGGTCGAACATATCAACGTTCCCGGCTGGGCCCGCGATATCAGTTTCGAGGTGCGCGCGGGTGAAATTCTGGGTTTTGCGGGGCTGGTCGGTGCCGGCCGAACGGAACTGTTTGAAGGCCTGCTCGGCTTGCGAAAATCGTCCGGTGGCAGGGTGCGCCTGGGCGGGGAAGACTGGGTGCACCGCAATCCTCGCGCGGCCGTCCGCAAAGGCCTGACCTATCTCAGCGAAGACCGGAAAAACAAGGGGCTTCACGTCCACTTCGGCCTGCGGCAAAACCTGACGCTGATGGCCCTGGAACGTTATGCGCAACCTCTGCTGTCGCCAGATGCCGAACGGCGTGCCCTGCAGACAGCCGTCAATGATTTTGGAATCCGCACAGGTTCCCTTGACAACCCGGCTTCTGCGTTGTCGGGGGGCAATCAGCAAAAGCTGGCATTGGCCAAGGTGTTGCATCCCGGTCCCCGGGTTGTTGTGCTTGATGAGCCCACACGCGGCGTCGACATTGGTGCCAAACGCGATATCTATTTCCTGATCCAGCGCCTGGCGCGGGAAGGGCACGGTGTCATTGTCATTTCTTCGGAGCTGATGGAATTGATAGGCCTGTGCCATCGCGTTGCCGTGATGCGTGCTGGCAAGCTGGTTGCCATGCTCCAGGGAAACGAACTAACTGAAGAGGTCATGATCGCCCATGCCACCGGAACACACTGAAGCCCCGTCGGCAACCGGCTTCACTGCCGAGCGCCTGGCCTCCCGAAGCCTGTCATGGCGGCAGTCGCTGCATGGCTTGGGTCCGCTCGCGGGGCTTGTCTTGCTGTGCATCGCGGGTGTGCTGCTCAACGAGAATTTTGCAACGCTGGACAACGCCATGAATGTGCTGACCCGCACGGCGTTTATCGGCATCATTGCCGTGGGCATGTGTTTTGTCATCATCTCGGGCGGCATCGACCTGTCGGTCGGCTCGATGGCAGCGTTGATCGCAGGTTGCACCATTCTCATGATGAATGCGGTCGCAGCAACGATGACCTCCGCTGTGCTGGTGGTCGCGCTCGGTATGGCCTTCGCTGTGCTGTTGGGTGCGGTGTTTGGCCTGGCGCATGGCCTGTTGATCACCAAAGGCCGGATCGAACCCTTTATCGTCACACTGGGCACGCTGGGCATCTTCAGGGCCTACCTCACCTATTTCTCCAATGGCGGCGCCATCACGCTGGACTCGAACCTGTCGACCGTCTACAGCCCGGTCTACTACGGCAGTCTGGCCGGCATCCCGATTCCTGTATGGGTTTTCATCGTGGTGGCCATGCTCGGCGCGCTGATTCTCAACCGGACCGCCTATGGCCGGTATGTCCAGGCCATCGGCTCCAACGAGCAGGTGGCGCGCTACGCAGCCGTTGAGGTCGATCGGGTCAAGATCATCACTTACGTATTGCTGGGAGTGTGCGTCGGCATCGCCACCTTGCTGTACGTGCCTCGCCTGGGATCGGCTTCGCCGACCACCGGACTGCTGTGGGAACTCGAAGCCATTGCCGCCGTGATTGTGGGCGGTACCGCCCTCAAAGGTGGCGCGGGCGGCATCACCGGCACGGTCATAGGCGCTGTGCTGCTTTCCGTGATCAGCAACATACTCAACCTGACCAGCATCATCAGTGTGTACCTCAATGCTGCCGTGCAGGGCTTTGTCATCATCGCGGTCGCGTTCTTCCAGCGAGGACGCCGCTAGGTTTTTCCCCGGTAGCGCAGGCTACTAATTTTCCAACCAGCAAGGAGACAACCATGAAATCGATGATTCGGAAACTGGCAGCCGGCGCCGCGGTGCTGGCCTGCCTAGGCACGGCGCCAGCAGCTTTTGCGCAGAACAAACCCCATATTGGCGTGGCCATTCCCGCCGCGACGCACGGCTGGGCGGGCGGCGTTGTCTACTGGGCCAATCGCACCAAGGCCGAGCTTGAAAAGCAATACCCCGGCCTGAAAGTCACTGTAAAAACTGCGGGCTCCGCCGCCGAACAGGCCAACCAGGTGCAGGACTTGCACACGGCCAACAAGATAGACACCCTGGTGATTCTTCCGTTCGAGTCGGCGCCGCTGACCCAGCCGGTGGCACAGCTTAAAAGCAAGGGCGTCTACGTGACAGTTGTGGACCGTGGATTGACCGACCCGAATGCGCAGGACGCGTATGTTGCCGGCGACAATCCCGGGTTCGGAAAAGTTTCTGCCGAGTACATGGCCAAGGCCCTGGGCGGCAAGGGCGATGTAGTCGTCCTGCGCGGTATTCCGACGGTCATCGACAACCAGCGTGTCGATGCATTCAATGCCGTGATGAAAACCCATCCGGGCATCAAGATTCTTGATGCAAAACACGGCAACTGGAACCGTGACGATGCGTTCAAGGTCATGCAGGACTACCTGACGCGCTTCAAGAAGATCGACGCCGTCTGGGCTTCCGACGACGACATGGCGGTGGGCGTGCAAAAAGCCATCGACCAGGCCAAGCGCAGCGACATCAAGCTGGTGCTCGGCGGCGCGGGTTCCAAGGAGTACATCAAGAAAGTCATGGACGGCGACAAGCTGGTGACCGCTGACGTCACTTATTCGCCCAGCATGATTGCCGATGCGATGAAGCTCACCGCTGCGGCGCGGGTCAAGGGCGAGAAAGTTGCAGCCACGACCATCATCCCTTCAGTCCTGATCACCAAGGAAAACGCCAAGCAATACTACGAGCCTGCTTCTCCGTTCTAAGGCATCCAACCTTCGCTTTCGCTCCTGCCTCTTGAATGAAGAGGCGGGGCGAAGCGTTCAACCATTCTGGAATGACTGCCATGGCAAGATCCGTCACATTGTTTACCGGCCAATGGGCCGATTTGCCGCTCAAGGAGCTGGCGCCCCTGGCCCGAAGCATGGGCTACGACGGCCTGGAGCTCGCCTGCTGGGGTGACCACTTCAATGTTCAGGAAGCGTTGAAGAGCGAGAGTTACGTCAAAGACAAGCGCAAGCTGCTCGAGCAGCACGGCTTGCAGTGTTTTGCAATTGGTGCCCATCTGGTGGGACAGGCTGTTTGCGACCTGATTGACGAACGTCATCAGGCGATTCTTTCCGAGGAGATATGGGGCGATGGCCAGCCGGAAGGCGTGCGCCAGCGCGCGGCGCGCGAAATGCAGGACACTGCGCGCGCAGCCGCAAAATTCGGCGTCAAAACCGTGACGGGTTTTACCGGCTCGTCCGTCTGGCACGCCAACTATGCTTTTCCGCCAACCACGCAGGCCTTCTGGGACAAGGGCTTTGCCGACTTCGCGCGGCGCTGGACACCTATCCTCGACGTGTTCGAATCCGTCGATGTGAACTTTGCGCTGGAGGTCCACCCCACCGAAATTGCTTTCGACATCGCTTCCAGCCAACGGGCGGTGGCGGCAGTCAACGGTCACCGGCGTTTTGGGTTCAATTTCGACCCCAGCCATTTGGGCTACCAGGGGGTGGACTACGTCAAGTTCATTCGCACCTTTCCCGACCGGGTATACAACGCCCACATGAAAGATGTCTGGTGGAACAAAGGCGACGGCACCGTCGGGGTGTTCGGCGGGCACACCAGCTTTGGCGATGCAAGGCGCTTCTGGGATTTCCGCAGTGTGGGGCGCGGCATGATCGATTTCGAATCGTTGATCGTCGCACTCAACGACATAGGCTACGCCGGTCCCCTGAGCGTGGAATGGGAGGACAGCCGCATGGACCGGGTGCACGGCGCCACGGAAAGCGCGGCATTCTGCAAACGGCTGGATTTCAAGCCTGCGGCAGGTGCTTTTGATGCGGTCTTTGACAAATCGAAGCAGGGCGGCATGGCGGGGTCAGCGGCATGAGAAAGCTGCGTTACGCAATGGTCGGTGGCGGCCGGGATGCCTTCATCGGCGCCGTGCACCGCAAAGCCATGGCCCTGGACGGGCAGATCGAGCTGGTTGCCGGCGCCTTGTCGTCGGATCCCGACAAGGCGCGAGCGTCGGGTCAGGACCTGGGTCTGCCTGCGGCAAGAAACCATGGCAGCTGGCAGGAGCTGCTGAACGACGAGCTCAAGCGCCCCAAGGACGAGCGCATCGACTTCGTTTCCATCGTCACGCCCAACCATGTGCATTTCCCGGTCGCGCGCGCTTTTGCGGAGGCCGGCATTCATGTGGTGTGCGACAAGCCGCTGGTTCACACCAGCGCGCAGGCGCAGGAGCTGATCGGCGTTGCCGCCAAAAGTGGCGTTGTTTTCGGCGTGACCTACAACTACACCGGCTATCCCATGGTGCGTGAGGCGCGCAACATGGTGCGCCAGGGCGCGATCGGCGAGATACGCAAGGTCATTGTCGAATACAACCAGGGCTGGCTCGCCACCCGCCTCGAGGGCGGCAACAACAAGCAGGCCGATTGGCGTACCGACCCGGCGCGCAGCGGTGCGGCAGGAGCCATCGGCGATATCGGTTCCCATGCAGAGAACCTTGTTGCCACGGTCACCGGGCTTGAGCTTGAAAGCCTGTGCGCCGACCTGACGGCTTTCATCCCCGGCCGCAGGCTGGACGACGACGGCAATCTGCTGCTGCGGTTTACCAATGGCGCCCGTGGCGTACTGATTGCGTCGCAGATTGAGGTGGGTTGCGAGAACGACTTGCGCCTGCGTGTTTTCGGCAGCAGCGGCACGCTCGACTGGCGGCAGGAAGAACCCAACCAGCTGATGCATTCTCCAATGGACGGACCGCGCCGCATCCTGACGCGCGGATCACCCTGGCTATGCCCCTCGGCGCAGCGGGCCAGCCGTTTGCCAGCCGGCCACCCCGAAGCCTTCATTGAAGCCTTTGCGAATGTCTACCTGGGCGTGGCGGCCGACATCCGAGCGCAAGCCGCCGGGCATGCGGCCGATCCGCTGGACGCCGACTATCCACGCATCGAAGACGGAGCGCGCGGCGTTCGTTTTATTGAGAAGGTGGTGCAGTCGGCGCGCAGCGAACAGAAGTGGACACCGATGGACTGAAGAGGCAAAACGCGGATCGCCGCGGCACGCGACCGGCAGTCTCCAGCTTTTTGCATCGGGTTGTTCGCAAGTCTTGCCGCCATGAGTGGCAGTAACGCGACGTTCTCATTTCGCTATGTGGATGGCATCTACCGCAAATGTTGAAGCAAAAATATGCCTCCAGCCCATATGGCGCCTGCGCAAGCAGCTATCAAATATGGAGCGTTTTCCTGGAACGGGGCGGCAAGGTAACAACTGGACACGCTAAATGACAGCCATGGAGCAGGGCTGCCCCTTATTGTTGCGTTGGGTTCAAGTCAACAACGAGGTGCGAAATGGACAGTCTTCTGGACAGCCTGACATGGGAAGAAGCATCGCCAGAGCGAAAGGCCAGACGCGCGCGCAAGGCCTGGCTGACGCGGGCTGTGCTTGCGGTGGCTGCCCTCTTTGTGCTGGCCGTGGTTCTGGCGCCCTGAAGCCGAACTACCTGCGCTAGCTTTCCTTAAGCCAGCCACGCCCGGTTATTGCAGCAAGGGCGCGTCGGGCAGTTCGTTGGGATTGTTGGATGCGCTGTCCAGCGTGCCGTCAACCGCAAAGTGCGCCATCAGCAGCGCAGAAGTTTCTTCCAGCGCCTGCGTCAACCCGTCTTCATACCGTTTTTCCCTGAACGCATGTGCCATGCGCGCCACCATGGCCTGCCATTGCGCCGGGCTTACATGCCGGGCCAGACCCCGGTCGGCGACGATTTCAATCGCATGGTCGGCCAGCAGCAGGTAAATCAGTACGCCGTTGTTGTGCTCGGTGTCCCAGACGCGCAGCTTGCCGAACAGGTTCACGGCCCGCTCGTGCGGACTGGCACGCCGCCACAGGTAGCTGAGCGGCAGCCCGGCTTCCACACAGATGCGGATTTCACCACTGTGGCGTTTCTCGCTGGCGGCTACACGCTGCGCGAGGCGCTCCAGCAAATCAGGTGGAATGGCGCGGCGCGTATCGTCTTCGTCCAGCCAGAGGTGCTTGAGGATGCGGGAGAGGGAATGGGCCATGGTTGTTCCTTACCAGCTGCCGGATGCGCCGCCGCCGCCGAAATCGCCGCCGCCACCGCTACTGAAGCCGCCGCCTCCTCCGCCGCCACCCCAGCTGCCGCCGTTCCCGCCGGAGCCGCCCCAGCCGGAAAACCCGCCGCGCCGGCCCGCGGGCACCAGGCTGGAGACCAATGCAAACAGCATGGCCACGACGGTGGCTCCGCCGGCAATCAGCAGGCTGGACGTGACGATCCAGGCCAGGAAACCGACCGCTCCGCCGGTGACCAGCGATCCGGCCTTGCGTCCGAACATGCCGGCCAGCAGGCGGCCGCCAATCGGCACTGCGAAGAAGAGGAAGACGGCGAGATCCGTCCACTGAAAGCCGGGCGCTGCAGCTTTGCCCGCTTCGGCATCCGGCAGGGGCAGGTTCTCGCCGGTGATACGCGCGATGATCTGGTCGACACCCGCATCGAGACCGCCGGCAAAATCGTTCTGCCTGAAACGCGGTGTGATGGCACGGTCTATGATCTGCCGCGCCGCCAGGTCGGGGATGGCGCCTTCGACCACCTTGGCCGGGGCAATGCGGACCTTGCGGTCGTTTTTGGCCACGACCAGCAAGACACCGTCACCGACATCCTTGCGCCCTATCTTCCAGGCATCGCCGACGCGCTGGGTGTAATCGGCGATGTCTTCAGGCAGGGTGCTTGCCAGCATCAACACCACCAGCTGTGTGCCGCGCGCTTTCTCGAAAGCCGCCAGCTTGGCTTCCAGAGCCTGGATCTGTCCGGCATCCAGCGTGCCGGTGCTGTCCATGACGCGGGCCGTTAGCGGCGGGATGGCTTGCAGGTCCTGGGCCTGTACCGGCCCTGCCAGACAGCAGCCGGCCAGCAGCCACAAGCCCAGGCACCAGCGTGCCCGGTCCATGGCCCCAGCTCCGATCCAGCGGCTTGTCACGGTGGCTGCTTATTTTTTGTTGAAGTCCACAGTCGGGGGTGCAGAGATCTGCGCTTCGTTCTGCACACTGAAGTTCGGTTTGACCGTGTAGCCGAAAACCATGGCCGTCAGGTTGTTGGGAAAGCTGCGGGCCAGCACGTTGTAGGCCTGCACTGCCTGGATGTAGCGGTTGCGTGCCACCGCGATGCGGTTCTCGGTACCTTCCAGCTGCACGCGCAAGTCCTGGAAGCCCTGGTTGGCCTTGAGATTGGGATAGTTTTCCGTCACCACCAGCAAGCGCGACAGGGCTGAACTGAGTTCACCTTGTGCCGCCTGGAATTTCGCGAAGGCCTCGGGGTTGTTCAAGGTCTCCGGGGTCACCTGAATGGAGGTGGCCCTGGCCCGGGCTTCGACGACCTTCGTCAGTGTTTCCTGTTCGAAGTTGGCTTCGCCCTTGACGGTAGCAACGATGTTGGGCACCAGGTCGGCGCGGCGCTGGTACTGGTTGAGCACTTCCGACCAGGCTGATTTGGTCTGCTCGTCCAGGCGCTGGAAGTCGTTGTAGCCGCAGCCGGACAGCAGCAGGGTGAAGAGGCCGGCTAGGCCCCAGCTTAAAAAGCGTGATTTCATGGCAAGCCTCCAAAATTGCATGTTGCAACACTACCATAGCTGAATGTCGCCTCATGTCGTCCTTTCTCTTCAGATCAGCCCGCTGCAAGCCCTGCATGCATCCCTCAAGCCGCACCCTGTCCAGAGCAGTGCTCAGGGGGGCCTTATCGTTGCCGGCGCCACCGGCGCACTCGGCAGCGAAGTCCTGCGCCGGCTGGCGGGCAGCGGCGGCTTTGCCCATACCCAGGTACTGGCGCGCGAACCGATGAACACCGGTCTGGCACAGGTGGCGATTGCGGCTGTGCGCGGAGAGGACATTGCAGCCTGGCCGGTATGCTCGCTGCCGGCGCAGACGGGCGTGGTGATGTTTGAGCCGCCCCGGCTGTACCACGACCGTGAGCGCGCACTGTGGACGCCGAAGCCGGAGCAGTTGCTTGCGCTGGCTCAGTGGCTCAGGCGATGCGGTGTCCGGACCCTGGTGCTGGTATTGCCGCACGCGCCCGGAAGCTTGCCGCAGAGCTTGCGCCATGGCCTGGCCAGCATCGACGAGCAGCAGGTAACCACTCTGGGCTTTGAACGTGTGCTATTGGTACGCTCCGCGCGCAAGCAGGTGCAGGCGGGCGGCGCGGGTTTCCTCGAAAGGACTGCTGCCTGGATGCTGTCGGTCTTCAAATACATGATCCCTGCCGCTGAGCAGCCGGTGCGGCCCGCCCGGCTGGCCGAATTTGTGGACGTGGCCCTCCGGGTGCTGCCCCCAGGCACGCATGTGGTGGCACCCGAGTTGCTGTGGCAGGCCGGCCAGGCGCAAAACATGCACAGCGTGGTGCGGGCATGGCTTAATACGGGGCGGCCACCGGATGCGGCCGAGCGTTCATCTTTCGAATGATTCCATGCGAAAACCCAAAGTTTCCCAACCGAACAACGGCAGCGCCGACGACATCGAAGCGCTTTTTTACGAAGCGCTGCAGGGCGGTGACATCGAAAAACTCATGGCCTGCTGGGCTGACGAAGACGACATCGTCTGCATTCATCCCGGCGGGCCCCGGCTCGTGGGAATGGCGGCCATACGTGCCGCGTTCGACGCGATGTTTGCCAACGGCAGCATCCGCGCCCTTGCCGAAAAAATCCGCAAGGTGGACGCCATGGGCTCCAGCGTGCACAGCGTGCTGGAGCGCATTGAAGTGATGACTGAAGAAGGACCCGTTCATGCCTATGTGATTGCCACCAACGTGTATCACAAGACCGCGCAGGGCTGGCGCATGGTGGCACACCACACCAGCCCCGGCACCCCGCGCGAGATGCAGGAAGTCTCGGACAGCCCGCAGGTGCTCCACTGAGGCGGCCTGCGTGATGCATTACCAAGCACCGTGGTGGTTGCCCGGTGGCAATCTGCAGACGATTTATGCCGCCTTGCGTTCGCAGCGTTATCTCGGGGAGGCGCCGAGTTTTCGCCGCGAGCGCTGGATCACGCCTGACGATGATTTCGTCGATGTTGACTTTGCACGCCACCCCAGTGCGGGAACCGCCGCACGGCAGGAGCCCCTGCTGGTGGTGTTCCATGGCCTGGAAGGCTCGTCGGCCAGCCACTACGCCGAGGCCTTCTCGGATGTGGCGCGCGTGCGCGGCTGGGCCTGCGCCGTGCCGCATTTTCGCGGCTGCTCGGGCGAGCTCAACCGCGCACCGCGCGCCTACCATTCGGGCGATTTTGAAGAGATCGACTGGATCCTGCACCGTTTCCGTAATCAGCATGCCGGCCCGGTGTTTGCCGTCGGTATTTCGCTGGGCGGCAATGCGCTGATGCGCTGGGCGGGCGAGATGGGAAGGTCGGCCGGCAGCGTGGTCACGGCGGTGGCCTCGATTTGCTCACCGCTGGACCTGGCAGCCAGCGGCCATGCGATTGGCCAGGGCTTCAACCGGCTGGTGTACACCCGCATGTTCCTGCGGTCCATGGTGCCCAAGGCGCTGAAGAAGCTCGAGCAGCATCCTGGCCTGTTCAGCGCGGAGGCATTGCTTGCGGCCCGCGACCTGTATGCCTTCGACAACGTTGTCACAGCACCTTTGCATGGGTTTAAAAACACCGAAGACTACTGGACGCGCGCCTCGGCCAAGCCGCACATGCGGCGCATAGAGGTTGCTGCTCTGGCCCTCAACGCGCTCAACGACCCCTTCATACCCGCCGCGAGCTTGCCGCAGGCCGCTGATGTGAGTGCTGCGGTGACACTCTGGCAGCCGCGCGAGGGCGGGCATGTTGGCTTTCCTTCCGCGCCGTTTCCGGGGCATGTGCGTGCCATGCCCGACGCGGTGTGCGGGTTTTTCTCGGCGCAGATCGAAGCGGAGCAAAATCAACCGCATGGATGACATTGTTCGCCAGGCCATTGCCAAATGGCCCAACGTGCCTCATTGCTTCGGCTGGCTGGGTCTGGACGCGCGCGGCAACTGGTACATGCGTGACGACAAGGCGCAGGCCGCGGGCCCCTTTGCCGGCGGTTCGGTGGCCGGCAAGGGTTCGCTGCTCAAACACGACAAGCTGATCGATTTCATCGCCCGCAACTACGAGAGCGATACGGCGGGCCAGTGGTTTTTCCAGAACGGTCCGCAACGCGTTTATGTCGAACTCGAAGCGACCCCGCTGGTTTGGCGCATCGGCAATGCGCCTGATTTTTCGGTGACGGCGCACACCGGAAGGCCTGCGCGCGTGCAGCGTTGCATCCTCGATGAACATGGCCGCGTCTATCTGGAAACCGACGTGGGGTTCGGGCTGGTACACACCCAGGACATGGTGCAGGCCTCCGATGCGATCGAGCAGGGCCTGTGGGTGCCTGTTGACGTGGCGACGAGCGATTTGCCGCGCCGTTTTTCCTATGTGCGCAGCCCGGCGGCGGAACGGAAACCACTTGCATGACGCTATTGATTTGGTAGCTTCTTGTGTCCGTCCAATAAGGGCAAGCGCTTGTTTTTGCAATAAAAAAGCCGGTCAGTGACCGGCTTTTTTGAGGGTAGGCAAGCCGGCTTATTTGGCTGCACTGACCATGAATTCGACCGCCGCGCGGATGTCGGCATCGGCTGCGCTGGAGCCGCCCTTCGGAGGCATCGCGCCCTTGCCCTTGATCACGCTGGCGGTCAGTGCGTCGATGCCGGTCTTGATACGTGGTGCCCAGGCAGCCTTGTCGCCAAACTTGGGCGAACCTGCGACGCTTGCCGCATGGCAGGCGACGCAGGTTTGTTTGTACAACGCTTCACCTGCACCGGCTTTGGACGCCGGGACAGCAGCCACCGCAACAGCTGCAGCTGGAGCAGCCACGGCGGCTGGTGAGGGTGCTGCAGGTGCTGTTTGCGCGGCGGGCACTGCAGCGCTGGCTTGCACGGCTGCTTTTTGCGGCTCGGCGAATTTCGCGCCTGCGGCGTTGGCCATATGCGCTACGGCTTTACCGATTTCAACGTCGTCAAATTCACCACCACCTTGGGGAGCCATGCCACCCTTGCCTTTGAGCGCGGAATTGAGCAGGGCGGCAAAACCGGTCTTGATGCGTGGGCCCCAGGCTGCGGCGTCGCCGAATTTCGGTGCGCCGGCGAGGCCAGTGGCATGGCAGGCTGCGCATTGGGCTGCGTAAACTTCGTTGCCGGGTTTCAATGGACGGTTGGCATCGCGGATCTCAACTGTGCCCACTTTCTGGATGCGCTGCGCAACGGCCTTTTCAAGATCGCCCGTGCCGGCTGCAGGTTTGTTGTCGGAGGTGACGAAATAAACCAGCGCAATAATGCCAAAAATAGGAACGACAAAAGAGAAAAGAACGGCAAGCAGGAGCTGCTTGGGTGTTTTGATGGGGCCAGAGTGGTCTTCTTCGTGGGCCGTCGTGTGATCGTTTGCGCTCATGGCTTCCTCAAAAAACTGAAAATCGGTAACTAAAGCAACTCATATTCGACAACCTTCGATTATAGCCGTCGCCCCTGTAAACCCCGGACACGGCCTGTCCGGCTGATAGAATCGAACACTTCCAGAGGGACGGTGCCCGCAGCGCCGGCCCCTGGGGGTTTCTGTACGCTGCAAAGCGCGCAGATTCCTTGTTCAGCGTTGCGGCTGTAGCTCAGTGGATAGAGTATTGGCCTCCGAAGCCAAGGGTCGTGGGTTCGATCCCCGCCAGCCGCACCAGTCCTGTTGCAAAGAATTGGATTCTTTGCTATGGACCCCCGGCAATTTTTGAGTGTTTGCCCGCTTGATGCCGGAATAGCAATCGCGAGTTCCCGGGCATGTCGCTGGCGCTGTACCCATAGGCCTCCTTGCCTTTTCAGCGCACCGGTAGAGGTGCGTATCATGTGCCGGGAATCACGGAAGGTCTTTCCGTCTACCTTGAGTACAAGGTCATTTACCTGTAACTAGCCTTTGGGCTTGGCGTCCTGCGTGTGCATTGGCTTACCAGCCACGCCCCACCAGCCACTTCTGATTTCCTGGATGACACAGCGGGTCATGGGACGAAAACCTTCGCCGCCCACGCTGACCACGGCGTTGGTCAGTGCGGCAATCAGCTCGTGTTTCTTGTCGTCGGGCAGAACGCCTTCAACGATTTTGACTTCAATGAATGGCATGGTTTGTTGTCCTCAGGCTAGGGTGGCAGCTACGTCAAAGGGCAGGCGCGGACCGCGTGGCCGCAGGGCACCAGCGTCGCCATAACCCAGGTTGATGAGAAAGTTGGCCTTGCAGCGGCCGTCGGGAAAGAAAGCCGTGTCCAGCACCTCGGCGTTGAAGCCGCTCATCGGGCCGCAATCCAGCCCCAGCATACGTGCTGCCATGAGCAGATAGGCGCCCTGCAGGCTGCTGTTGCGCAAGGCTGCGGTCCGCGCCTGCACCGGGTTGTCGGCAAACGAGGTCGCCGCATTCGGGTTGTGTGCAAATTGCCCGGGCAGGTGTTCGAAGAAGCGCAGATCCTGCGCCACGATCACCGTGACCGGCGCCTTCATGGTCTTGTCCAGATTGCCGGGTGCCAGGCAGGGCCTGAGTTTTTCCTTGGCCTCTGCACTGCGAATAAATACAAAGCGGGCGGGCTGGCAATTGAATGCGGTCGGGCCCCATTTGGCCAGTTCGTAGAGCTGCGTCAGCGTTTCGTCGGACACGGGTTCATTGCGAAATGCCGTGAAGGTACGGGCTGCCGAAAAGGCCTGCGCCAGGCAAGCGGATGAAAGGGAGGACATGAAACTTTCTCTGAAAAATCAGGCCGCGGTGTAGGTGGTCTTGACGGTGGTGTAGAACTCTGCAGCATGCGGGCCTTGCTCGCGCGCACCCATGCTGGAGGCTTTTCGGCCGCCGAAAGGCACGTGGTAGTCGACACCCGCGGTGGGCGCGTTGACCATGACCATGCCTGCCTGGGCCTGGCGTTTGAAGTGGGAAGCGTGCTTGAGGCTGGTGGTGCAGATGCCGCTGGACAAACCAAAAGCCGTGTCGTTGGCCAGTGCCAGCGCCTCGTCATAATCTCTGGCGCGTACCACGTTGGCCACCGGGCCGAATACTTCTTCGCGGCTGATACGCATGGCGTTCGTCGTTTCAGTGAACAAGGCTGGCGTGAGGAAGAAGCCGGGTTGGCCTTCGCCACCGGTGGGCCGGTGTTCGCCGCCAAAGGCCAAGCGGGCGCCTTCACCCTGGGCGATGCGAATGTAGTCCAGGTCTATTGCCAGCTGGCGCTCGTCCACCACCGGGCCTATGTCTGTGCCTTCCTTGCGTGCATCGCCTACGCGAAGGGAGTGCAGCCGCTCGATCACGGCCGCGACGAAGCGATCATGAATACCTGCGGTCACGATGAAGCGGCTCGATGCCGTGCAGCGCTGGCCGGTGGAATAGAACGCTCCCTGCACTGCGCAGTTCACGGCCACGGTCAGGTCGGCATCGTCGAGCACGACCATCGGGTTTTTGCCGCCCATTTCCAGCTGGAACTTGGCGCCCCGCGCCACACAGGCCTGCGCCACTTTTTGCCCGGTGCTCACCGAGCCGGTAAAACTCACGGCGGCCACGCGCGCGTCATCCAGCAGCGCAGGACCTATCTCCGCGCCCGAGCCCATGACCAGGTTGAACACACCCGGTGGCAAGCCGCTGCGCGACAGGATGTCGGCCAGCGCCCAGGCCGAGCCCGGCACCAACTCCGCCGGCTTGAACACCACGCAGTTGCCATGGGCCAGGGCCGGCGCGATTTTCCAGGCCGGAATGGCGATAGGGAAGTTCCAGGGGGTGATCAGGCAAACCACGCCGAGCGGCTCCCGCGTTACCTCCACGCCGATGCCGGGGCGCACCGACGGCAACACCGTCCCTTGGGTACGCAGCGCTTCTCCGGCAAAAAATTTGAAAATCTGGCCGGCTCGCGTTACCTCGCCAATGGCCTCAGGTAGGGTCTTGCCCTCTTCGCGGGCCAGCAGATCACCCAGCTCGGCTTTGCGCGCCAGGATCTCCGTGCCCACCGTGTCCAGTACGTCGAAGCGCTGCTGCGGCCCGGCCAGTGCCCAGGCTGGAAAAGCAGCGCTCGCCGCGTCCACAGCCAGGCGTGCTTGCGCCGCGTCGGCCAAGGCGTAATCCCCCACGACATCGCGCGTGTCCGACGGATTGATATTGGGCAGGCTGCGCGGCCCGGCCAGCCATTGCCCACCAATGAAGTTTTGCTTCATCCGGCACGTCCCGGTCCGCGCTGGCGGAATTGCGCCTGCCATTGGGCCAAAGGCATGAAACTCGGATCGTCTCGCACCATGGCCTCGGTTTCGCTGAGCAATTCCGCGTCCGTTTTGCCCAGGTCCAGCGGCGTGCCGTAGGGCTGGTTCACATAAAACGGCGTGTCCAGGTACACCTCGACCCGGTTGCCTTCAGGATCGAAGTAATAGACCGACCAGGCGTTGCCATGGTTCATGGGCCGGATTTCATACGCACCCAGCTCCTCGGCCTTGGCCTTGTTCCAGCGCAGCTCATCGAGATCGGGAACCAGGAATGAGGCTTGCATGATGGTGCTGACTGGCGACTGCTCCGAGCGCCCGGCCGACAGCACCAGCTGGTGATGCTGGTCTTCGGTGGCACTCATGAACACAAGGCGGTTGCCGAAGTTTTTGCCAATGCCCTCGTCAGTCACGGTGAGACGAAATACCGTGAGGTAGAAATTGACCATCCTGTCGAGGTCAAAGGTATAGATCCCGAAATGGGCAGGGGTGGGACGGGTGACTTTCATGACTGTATTCCTGTGTTTCTTCTTGACGCGCGCCAGTCGCGGGAGAGGCTTTCCTGCGGCTGGCCCGTGGCGCGGCCTCGCTAGTCTTTCTGAATCTTCGCTTCCTTCACCAGCTGGCCCCAGCGCTTGAGATCGGCCGCAATCGTGGCCTGCATCTCCTGGGGCGTGCTTGCCCGCACGTCGCCGCCGGTGGCCTCCTCAAGCCGGGTACGCACGGAGTTTTCGCGCAAGGCGGCGCGCACTTGTGCATTGAGGCGCTCGACCACTGGCCTGGGCGTGCCGGCCGGCGCAAGCAGGGCGGTCCACGAACGCACCTCAAACTCCGCTACGCCCTGTTCGGCGACGGTCGGAACGTCGGGCAGCCCGGACCAACGCGTTCTGCCGGAGTTGGCAACGGCGCGTAGCTTGCCGGTTTTCACGTGCCCCACCGCAGTCGTCGGTGCCACCACAACGAAATCGATCTCACCCCCCAGCAGGGCTGTCATGGCGGCACTTTCCCCGCGGTAAGGCACATGGGTGAACAGCACACCGGCGCGCCGGGCCAGCAATTCACCTGTCATGTGCTGTCCCGTTCCGACACCGGCCGAACCAAAATTCACCGTGCCCGACCGCATCCGCGCTGCGCGCAACACATCCTGCAGGCTGTTGTAGTTGCTGCTGGCATTGACAACCACCAGAAAGGGGAAAGAGGTCAGTGAAGAGATGGGCTGGAAGGCCTTGACCGTGTCGTAGGGCAGCTTGTCATACAGCACCCCCGAAATCGCGTGGCCACCGGTGGCCAGCAGCAGGGTGTAGCCGTCGGCAGTTGATTTGGCCACGGTATTGGCGGCCAATGTGCCGCCGGCGCCCGGCTTGGGCTCCACGACCAGCGGCTGGCCCAGGCCTTTTGCCATTTCCACGGCCACGATGCGGGCCACCGCGTCGGCGTTGCCACCCGCCGCGAAGCCGTGCAACAGGCGCAGCGGTTTGTCGGGGTAGGTTTGCGCATGAGCCGGCGTGAATGCGCACAGCACGAGGCTGGCGCAGACAACGAGCACGGCGGCGAGAGGGTGCGTTTTTCTCATTTCATGTCTCCTTGAGGAACCTCATTGTTTTGGTTTGTCAGGCGGCCTGCACCACAGGGTTGCGCAGGATGCCAATGCCTTCAATCTCCACTTCCACCACATCGCCGGGCACCATGAAACGCGGTGGCTTGGCGCTCCAGCCCACGCCGCCGGGTGTGCCGGTCACGATCACGTCACCGGGTACCAGCGTGAAGATGGTGGAGGCATAGGCAATCTGCTGTGCCACGGAGAAAATCATGTCGCCGGTGTTGGTGGATTGCTTTTGCTCACCGTTCAATCGGGTCTTCAACGACAGCACACGGTCCGGTGCAATTTCGTCGGCCGTGACCATCCAGGGGCCGAAGGCGCCGGTGGATTCAAAGTTCTTGCCGGCCGCTATGGATTTGGCGTGAAACTGCCATTCGCGGATGCTGGCGTCGTTGTAGATCGAGTAGCCCGCAATATGTTCATGCGCCTTGTCAGCTGCGATGTTGCGGCCAGGCTGGCCGATGATGACAGCCAGCTCGCCCTCCCAATCGAGCGAGTTCGAGCAATGCGGCCGAATGATGGGCTGGCCGTGCCCCATTTGCGAGCGCCACACACGCAGAAAAATCGGCGGGAAGTCGGACAGTTCGCGGTCCAGCCCGGCAGCCACCACTTCCTTGTGGTGGTCGTGGTAGTTGCGTATTGCGCAGATGATTTTTTCCGGCTGAGTGATGACCGGCAGGTACTCGATGGCCGCCAGAGGAATGTCGGCGCTAACACCCGCCGCGTCCACCGCGGCCTGAGGCACGCGTCCGGCAGCGATATATGCCTGCAAGGTGGGGTACTGCGGATAGGCTCGCCCGAGGTCGGCTACGGCATCACCGACGACGGCGCCCCAGGAGTCGCGGCCCTGGTAGTTGAAAGATAGTAGTTTCATGGTGTTGTATGGATGGCGAGGAGGAATACTGTTTCTGGAAAGCGGCGTGGTGATCAGGCGAGTGGATGGACGGGGACTGCGGCCCTGCTTTTCGTTTCGCCGCGTGGCACGCTGCCGCCGCTGGAATGCGTGTACCCAATATTCATGGTGTCTCCTTCATTGTTGTAGAAACTGTTGCAAGACCTTCTCGGTATCAGCCCCCAGGGCCGGCGCCGAATGGCGATACTGAACCGGGGTTTTTGACAAGCGCAGTGGGCTGGCCACCGCCGGTGCGGTTCCGGTGACGGGGTGCGGCAGGTCAACGCGCAGGCCCCGAGCCAGTACATGCGGGTCGGCAAATACCTGCTCCAGCGTGTTGATAGGGCCGCAGGGCACGTTGGCCGCCTCCAGCAAGGCGATCCACTGCGCCGTGGTCTTTTGCACCGTGGTCTGGCGCAGTAGCGGCACCAGAGCCTGGCGATGTTCCACGCGTGCCGCATTGGTAGCAAACCGTGGGTCCAGCGACCATTGCGCGTTCCCTGTTGCACGGCTGAAAGAGGCGAATTGACTGTCGTTGCCCACCGCCAGGATCATGTCGCCGTCGGCCGTGGGAAAGGCCTGGTAAGGCACGATGCTCGGGTGTGCGTTGCCCAGGCGCTGCGGCGACTTGCCCGTTACCAGGTAGTTCAAAGCCTGGTTGGCGAGGCAGGAGACCTGCACGTCCAGCAGTGCCAGGTCGATATGCTGGCCTTCGCCTGATTTGTCGCGCCAGGCTACGGCCGCCAAAATGCCGGCCACCGCATGCAAGCCGGTGAGCACGTCAGTCAGTGCGACACCCACTTTGAGGGGACCGCTGCCTTCTTCGCCATCGGACAATCCGGTCAGGCTCATCAAGCCGCCCATGCCCTGGATCATGAAGTCATAACCCGGACGTTGTGCATACGGGCCGGTTTGCCCAAAGCCGGTGATCGAGCAATAGATCAGACGAGGATTCAGGGTAGACAGGCTCGCGTAGTCCAGGCCGTACCTGGCCAGGCCCCCGACCTTGAAGTTCTCGACCAGGATGTCCGACTGGGCAACCATCGCGCGAATCTGCGCCTGGCCCTGCGGACTGGCCATGTCGAGTGCCACAGATTTTTTGTTGCGGTTGGTGCAAAGAAAGTACGCTGATTCCACCGCCTGGCCTGCCTCGTCCGCCAGGTAGGGCGGCCCCCAGCTGCGGGTGTCGTCGCCACGTTCAGGATGTTCGACCTTGATGACTTCAGCGCCCAAGTCTGCAAGCATCTGGCTGGCCCAGGGGCCAGCCAACACACGCGACAGGTCCAGCACGCGCAGGTGAGACAAGGCACCAGCCGCCGTGGCTTGTCCTTCGGTGTTGGGGGTATTTGCGACAGGCATACGGTGACTCTAGCCACGCCATCGCCGCTGTTCAAACGATTTGTTTGCACCATGTTGTGCAAAAATTGCACTACAGGACGACCCAGGAGCCAAGCATGCGTCGAAAAATTCCCAGCATTGGTGCGCTTACCGCATTCGAGGCAGCCGCCCGCCACGCCAGTTTTACCAAGGCGGCCCACGAGCTGGCCTTGACCCAAAGTGCCGTTTGCCGCCAGATCGCCGGGCTGGAAGGCTTTCTGGGTGTCGACCTGTTCCGCCGCTCCAAACGCGGTGTGCGGCTGACCGAGGCCGGCTCGGCCTACCATCGCCAGATCACCAAGCGCCTGGACGAGGTGGAGCGCGACACGCTGGACCTGATGGCCCGACGGGGTGAGGGTGGCACCCTGGAACTGGCGGTGGTGCCCACCTTCGGTACCCGGTGGCTGTTGCCACGCCTGCCTGATTTCGCGAAGCGCCATCCCGCCATCACACTGAACCTGTCCAGTCGAACGAGGCCTTTCTTGTTCGATGACACGGAACTTGACGCGGCCATTTACACGGGCGACGGTAACTGGCCCGGCGCTGTAGCCACTCACCTGATGCCAGAGAATCTGGTACCTGTGTGCAGCCCTGCGTTGATTGCACCGCGCAAGAAACTGAGCCCGCAACAGCTCGGGGAGTTGCCACTGCTCCAGCAAACCACGCGGCCTCATGCCTGGAGGCAATGGTTCGAGTCGACGGGCTACACCACCGGCAAGGAACGCTCGGGCCCGCGTTATGAGTTGTTCTTCATGTCATTGCAAGCGGCCGCCGTCGGCCTGGGTGTCGCGTTGGTCCCGGAATACGACATCGGTGACGACGTGGAGGCGGGGCGGCTCGTCATACCGGTCCGGCACACGTTCTCCAGCGACCGTGCATATTACCTGGTGAGCCCAGAGCACAAGTTGGGCAACCCCGCTCTTGTGGCATTCAGAAGCTGGCTACTGGAGCAGACAGCAGCTCCACTGGAAGGCCCGAAACGGCACATAAAGTAACGTGATTCAGGCCAGTTTGCCGTTGTGGTCTGGAGGCTGAACGGGATGGGATGTTCGATTGATTGATTGATCGGGACCGAAGGCTAAAGGTTACTGAAGTGGAGTTCGAACACAAACAAATTTCTTCACCGAAATCCTGGGATCATTTCGATACTCCTGCACCAGCCAGGATCATTCGTCTGCCAGGGCGAAGAGTTCGCGCTTTACTCTTCGCTCTTGAATCCGGAGGCCTGGACGATGGGTCGCCAGAAGGCCAGCTCGGCGCGTAGCTGTTTCCTGACGGTTGCGCCGTCCAGTCCCGTGGGCTCGAGCCCCATGCTCATGAGTTGTGCATACACCCGGCGCTCTTTCACGGCATCGACCAGCGCGCGTTCGAGTCGCTTGATGACAGCAGGCGGAGTGTTCGCAGGAACATAGGCGCTGTAAGAAAAAGAGGCGTGGTCGAAACCGTTGATGCCCGCTTCCTTCACTGTGGGGATATCGGGCAGCAGTCTGTTGCGCCGTGTTCCAGAGACCGCGAGGATACGGACCTTGCCACCTCGATGAAGTTCCAGTTGACTGGCCAGCGCATCTGTTCCGATGGGAATTTGCCCGCTGATGATGTCCGTTGCGAGGGGCGAGCCACCCTTGTACGGAATAGGATCCATGGGGACGCCAACCTCCTTGGACATTGCCAGGATAGAGAAGTGCAGACCGCCCCCCAGGGAGGTGAGCCCAACCCATCCATCTTTCGGGTGGCGCCGGAGCCACTCGACATACTGGGGCAGTGTCTTGTAGGGTTGCCCGGCACCCGCGGAAATGACGCTGGGAAATTCCACCAGGTGCGCCACCGGAGCGAAGTCCCGCTCCACGTCATAGTTCACTTTTTTGTATGTCATCGGAAAGATGACGAACGGCGCCGAGGATGCAAGGAGCACCGTATTGCCGTCGGGAGGCGCCCGCTTGACGTAGTCGATGGCCAGGCGGGTCGATGCGCCTGGCCGATTGTCGACCAACACAGGTTGTCCGGTGGACTTCCGTAGCTGCTCGGCCATAGCCCTGGCCAAAGTGTCGAGAGCGCCTCCCGGCGCGAATCCGACAACCAGCCGCAAGGGCTCCGTTGAAGCTCCACCCGGCGGGCTTGACTGGGCGTGAACGCCAGCCAGAGCCCCGCTGAAAATCGTGAAGGCAAATGCCCACTTGGAAAATCCATGGTTCAGTCTGTTCATGATCTACCCCCGGTTAAGTCAAGTTACATTGGGTCGGCGCAACAATAATTCCTGTGATGTTTCGAGCAGCGATGCGGCGTGCAGCAGATCCGCCTCGCCCCTGAATCGCCCAACCAGCTGCACGCCGATGGGAAGCCCGTCGGTATCGAAGCCGCAGGGAAGTGTGATGGCAGGATGTCCGCTGAGGTTGAATGGCATCGTCCAGGGAAACCAGTTCGCGCGGACCTCCGGGTAGCTCTGACCGTCAATGTCCAGCGTGCCGAAGAGATCCTGGTCGATGGCTACGGCCGTACGTGACAAGGTGGGCATGGCGAGGAAGTCGTTCTCCTGCAACAGCCCCTGGACATGCCTGAACAGGCGGGTTCGGTCGAACATCGCCCGCTGATACTCGACGCCGGTGACATGCCTGGCCAGCTCAAGTTGCTGGAGGAGGGAAGGACTGAGGTCGTTCGGACGTTCGCGTGCCCACTCGCCAAACCGCGTCACCCATACCGTGTGGTTGATGGTGCGCCAGAGGGGTTCAATGTCAAAGTCGGTGGTGACGGGCATCTCGCATAGTTGCGCACCCATTGATTTCAGGTGGGCGAGCGCATTCTCAAACGCACTTGCGACTTCGCCTGCAACGGGCCGGCCTTCGGGGGCCATGCAGAACATGATGCGTTTGCCACGCAGGTCGCCGCCTGCCGCGGCCGCCTTGCAATAGTCCGGTACAGGCAGGCCGATAGACCAGGGGTCGACGGAAGCCGGCCCGGCCATGGCCTGGAGCATCAAGGCCGTGTCTGCCACCGTGCGCGTCATCGGTGTGACATACGTGAGGTTCCCGAAGACATCTTCGGTCTGCGAGTGGGGAACGACGCCAAGGCTTTGCTTGAGGCCCACAACACCGTTGCATGCTGCAGGAATCCGGGTTGATCCACCTCCGTCGGTGGCGATGCCCATTGGTGCAATCCCCGCCGCCACGGCCACGGCCGCGCCACCGCTGGAACCCCCGCTGGAGCGATCGGCGTGCCAGGCATTGCGGGTGCGGCCGAAGAGGGGGGCGTCAGTGAGGCACTTTGCACCGAACTCGGAGGTCGTTGTTTTTCCGATAAGGATGGCGCCTTGCCGGCGCAGGCGCGCCACCGCTTCCGCGTCTTCCGCCGGAACATTGTTCTCAAAGATCAGCGAGCCGAATGTCGTGCGAACACCACGGGTGTTGACCAGATCCTTGCACGTGTAGGGTATTCCGTGAAGAAGGCCGAGCGGTTCGTTGCGCATGAGGGCTTGCTCAGCGGCGCGCGCTTCCTGCATCGCCTCGTCAGCGCAGATGGTGATGAAGCAGTTGAGCACAGGCTGAAGCCGGTGGGCACGCTCAAGGACCGCTTGCGCCACTTCGACAGGCGACACCTCCCGCCGCGCGATTTTCTGGCGCAGAACGGTTGCAGGCATTTGGCAAAGGTCGTCACCCATCTGTGGCTCTGTTCCTGTGATGTTTCAGGGTGCCAGCTTTGCACTTCGCGATGCATTCGTCTAATACCGATTTACGACAATCCCATACGCGTTTAATATGACTTGATGGACCTGAAGCACCTGCGCTATTTCGTTGCCGTTGCGGATGCCCGCAGCGTGGGGAAGGCGGCGATGCAGCTCCACATGGCGCAACCACCTCTGTCGGTACACATCCGTAATCTCGAGGCGCAGCTTGGCGCTGCGCTTTTTCACCGGGGGTCCAGGGGGATGGAGCTCACCGATGCGGGTGGCGCCCTCTATTCGCGTGCGAAGGAAGCGCTTGCGCTCGCGCACGACGGCTTTGAAGCAGCACGTGCGGTGGCTGCGGGACGCCGCGGTCGCTTGACCGTGGGCTATATGTTCGCGCTAGGCTATGCAGTGCTCCCCAGGTTGGTCCCGGAACTCAGACGCAGCTTGCCCGGGGTCGACATCCAGTTTGTCGCGATGAGTGCCAGCACGTACGAAATGCTGATCAGCGAGTTCAAGGTGACGGTGGGCCTCTGTATGCCGCCGCTGCAGCGCAGCGGGATTGCTGCTGTCACGATAGGAAAGCAGCCCCTGCTCCTGGCCATGCCTGCGCGGTCACCGCTGGCTCGCCATAAAGTGGTTCCCATGGCCAAATTGCAGGGAATGAAGCTTGTTGGATTGCCCGGCACGAAGGTAGAGGACGGAGCGGATACCTCTCCCATCGGCTCGCTTCTCAGGCGGAACAACATCACGGTGCATATCATCCAGAGGGTGGAGACAATTCACTCTGCCCTTGCCCTGGTATTGGCCGGAGAGGGTTTTTCCATCGTCCCGGCATGTGCTGCGATCGGCAGTCCTCCTGGTATTTCATTTCGTCCGCTGGAAGATGACGGTGGCGGGATGGAGATGGCGGTGTGCTGGCGTCGAGACCTGGACAATCCGCTCATCAAGCCTTTTATTGCTGCCGTTCAGACGGCAATGGCGTAGCCAGACGCCATGTCAGATCGGTCATGAAATGACATCCTGACCCGGCATCGGACCTGGGGCACGCGCAGAACGCAAAGGGCAAAAGGGTACTGCGCAGACTGATGGTTGCCGCCGCCAGCACGGATGAGTGTTCAACCGCTATCATTCGCAAACGATACCGCCTGACAAGCGGCACCGTTGTGCCTCCAGGGACATGGTCACTGATACACGGCCGGGCTGCCACGCAACCGGCAAGAGAGAAACCATGAATTTTTCAAGCCACAGTTCCCATGCTGCAAACACAGATGAGCCCGCGCGCTCCGCAAACAAGGAAGCCGGACTGCCTGCGCTGACCGGACAGCTGGGATTCGGATTTGACGATGCCGCGTCAGCATCGCCTGTGCCAAGTCCCTCGAAAATCCGCAAGGTGAAGGCAACACCGGCGGTTTCTGCGGTGGCCGCGCCGGAGCCAGAAGCCATGGCGCTTGCGCTGGAGCGCCATGCCGACTACCGCGTCCTGCGGCGCCTGCCGGTGCAGCGCCAGTTTGCGCGCCAGCCTACAGGGTCGGTTACGCGAGTACTGATTCTTGACACTGAAACCACCGGCCTCGACGCTTCGCGGGATCGCATCATGGAGCTCGCTCTGCTGCGGGTCGACGTGGACAACGCCACGGGTCAGCCCACCGGCAACGTCGAGGTGTATGACGGGCTGGAAGACCCCGGTATGCCGATCCCCCAGGAGATCCAGGACCTCACCGGCATCAGCGACGCGATGGTTCGCGGCCAAAGGCTCGACGAGCCGCGTGTGCTGGCCATGCTTGCTGATGCAGACCTGGTGATCGCCCACAATGCCGGCTTCGACCGCCCCTTCGTGGAGGCCAGACTGGCGCAGTTTTCTCGGTTGTCCTGGGCTTGCTCCTTTGCCGATCTGGACTGGAAGAAGGAAGGCCGCGGTTCTGCCAAGCTCACCCATCTGGCGCTGGAACTGGGCTGGTTTTACGATGCGCACCGTGCCGAGATGGACTGCCATGCGCTGCTGGCGGTGCTGGCCAGCGCGCTTCCACTGTCCGGGCAGACAGGCCTGGGGCGGTTGCTGACTGTAGCCGCCAGGCCCAGCTATCGGCTGCAGGCAACCGCCGCACCGTTTGATGCCAAGGACCTGCTCAAAGCCCGGGGCTACCGCTGGGACGGAAACAACAAGGTGTGGTACACCCGCCTCGGCGATGAGGCGCAGCTTCAGGCCGAATGCGATTGGCTCAAGGGTGCGGTTTATGCCAACCGTTCTGCGCGTGTCCAGGTGGAGTGTTTTGATGCGGGCAACCGCTATTCCTCACGTCCGGGCAGGCTCGAATCGCGGTCGCTTTAACCGGCAGTGCCCTGACCGCGCTGCCAGGTGATGCAGCGGTTGTTGGCTGGCATGGCATCGTCTTCCAGCAGCTGCAGGCCGGCCTGGGTGGCCAGGCCATGGACCGCCTCAAAATCACGCAAACCGCTCTCGGGGTTGCCGGCGCGCAGCATGGCGTCAAAACCGGCGTTGCTCTCGCTGGTGAAACGGCCGCCATAGTTGAAGGGGCCATACACCGTCAGTAAGCCACCGGGCGGCATGCATCGGCCCAGTTCCATGAACAGGCGCTGCACCTCGGGCCAGCCCATGATGTGCAGGGTGTTGGCGCTGAAGACCGCGTCGAATGTCACGGCCGGCCAGTCCTGGCGCAGGTCAAGCGTCAAGGGCGCGGGGGTGTTCGGCAACCCGGCTTCATCGAGCCAGAGCTGTATTCCCGGCAGGTTGCCAGCGACGTCCGAGGTCTGCCAGCGTAGCCAGGGCAGGGCGCGCGCGAAATACACGGCATGCTGGCCGGTGCCGCTGCCGATCTCGAGCACCGAGAGCCGGTCGGCAAAACGATCGCGCAGAATCGCCAGGATGGGTTCGCGGTTTCGATCGGTGGCGGGGGCGTGAGGTTTGTCCATGAAGCCTGATTGTCGCCGCCCGGGAACTGTCACGGAAGAGGCCTGTCGAAGACATATGGCCGGGCGTGATACTCATGCGACAGTACTGCGGCCAGCGGCTCGGAGACAACCAAGGAACTGCCATGCGAACAGCCAGAATTTTCCTCCTGCTGGCCATCAGCCTGTTCTGGCTCGGTGCCTGCGCGCTCCATCCCTTCGGTGCCATCAGCCCGGGCATGACCCGCGAAGAGGTGATCGCGCGCGTGGGCCAGCCCGGCGCCGTCGTGGCCATCCCTCAGGGCACACGCCTGCAGTATTCCGGCCAGCCCACCGGGCAGTTTGCTTTCATGGTGGACCTCGACGCCGGCGGCCGCGTGCTCAGTGCACGGCAGGTTCTCAACGCCAGGGATTTCGCGCGCATAGAGCCGGGCAAATGGACACGTGATGATGTGCTGCGCGAATTCGGGCGGCCTGCGCTTGTCGACCGGGTGGCCTCATGGCCGGGCGACGTCCTGACTTACCGCTGGTATGACCTGCAGGATCTTTTCTACTGGGTCTACCTGGACGGCAACCAGGTGGTGCAAAGAGCCCATCCCGGCATGGAGTTCCGCAATGACCCGAACGACCGGGATTGAGGTTCAGGCTTTTTTCAGCTGCAGGGCGGCATCGTACAACTCGTTGCGCGACGCACCGGTGATGTCGGCCGCGAGTTTGACGGCTGTTTTGAGCGGCAGCTCGGCCAGCAGCAATTGCAGCACGCGGTGACCGTCATCCTTGGCCTGGGCCTCTTCGCCCGGATGCAGCACCAGCGCAAATTCCCCGCGCGTGCGCTGGCTGCCGGCGGCCAGCCAGTCGGCCAGGTCCTGCGCTTCCACGGTGGCAATTTCTTCGAACTGCTTGGTCAGTTCGCGGCCGACGGTCACGCGCCGGTTGCCAAGCGCGGCCAGTGCGCGGGCGAGGGCTTCGATGCGGTGCGGTGCTTCGAGGATGACCACGGCACGCGGATCCGCCCGTAGCGCGAGCACAGCCTGGTCCCGCTCCAGCGCTTTCGAGGGCAGGAAACCGGCAAACACAAAACCCGAACCCCCGCTGATGCCAGCCACGCTCAATACGGTGGTCACGCTGCTGGCGCCGGGCAGCGGCAGGATGGTCAGCCCGGCTGCGCGCACGGCTGCCACCAGCCGCGCACCGGGGTCGCTCACGGCCGGCGTGCCGGCGTCGCTGACATAGGCGACGCGTTCGCCGCGCCGCAGCCGTTCAATCACCAGCAGGGCCGCCTCTTCCTCGTTGTGTTCATGCACCGCGAGCAGGGGCTTGTCGATGCCGTATTGGCGCAGCATGGTCTGGGTATGGCGAGTGTCTTCGCAGGCGATGGCATGTACCAGCTGCAGCACATGCAGCGCCCGCAGGCTGATGTCCGACAGATTGCCGATGGGCGTGGCCACCACATACAGCGCCGCTTCGGGATAATGCTGCATGCCTGCCGCAGCGCGTGCCGCGGGGAGTGCCAGGTCAAAGGAAGCGTTCAATGTGGTTTTCCAGGAAACAGGTTGCAAAAGAGCCCGCCACTGACGGTGCCGGCGCGGTAGCGCCCGGCCAGATTACCACCAAGCGCCTGGGTGATGCCGCCGAATCCCTGGCGCTGGCGCATCTGGTCCGCGCCGGAATGAAGCTGGTCGAGGCCAATTATCGAACCCCGGGCCGCGGCGGCGGCGAAGTGGACCTGATCATGCGGGCGCCCGACGGCACGCTGGTGTTTGTGGAGGTGCGCCAGCGCAAGGGCCAGGAGCACGGCGGTGCGGCGGCCAGCGTCAGCCCGGTCAAGCAGCGGCGGATCATCTTTGCAGCACGCCATTACCTGATGCGTTTCGCCAGCATGCCGCCCTGCCGCTTTGATGTGGTCACGGTGCAGGGCCGGCTGGATGCACCGGAGGCGGTAGCGGTGGAGTGGCTGCGCGGTGCTTTTGATGCAGACTGAGGCGCTTGTGGCGGGCGGTTTCGTCCCCATTTTGTAACCATGCATTGCGCCTGGCGGGCCTGAAGGGGTTGCCAGGCGCAGAACGAAAATTTGACCCGGTATCATTGACCCATGCTCGAACAACGCATTGAACAGCACTTTATCGACAGCGCCGACCTGAAATACCAGGCCGCGCAAATCCTTTCCAAACCGATTGCGGCAGCCGTGCAGGCCATCCTGGCCAGTGTGACCAGTGGCGGCAAGGTGCTGGCCTGCGGCAATGGAGGCTCGGCAGCCGATGCCCAGCATTTTGCGGCTGAATTTGTCGGGCGTTTCGAGCGCGAGCGGCCCGAGCTCGGCGCGATTGCGCTGACCACTGACAGCTCCATCCTCACGGCGATTGCCAACGACTACGATTTCAGCGTGATTTTTTCCAAGCAGGTGCGGGCATTGGGCGGCGCCGGCGATGTGCTGTTGGCGCTGAGTACGAGCGGCAACTCGGCCAACGTGCTGGCGGCCATCGAGGCCGCGCACGAGCGCGAGATGACCGTGGTGGCGCTGACCGGCAGGAGCGGCGGAAAAATGGCTGCCGCGCTGCGCGAGACCGACGTGCACATCTGCGTGCCGCACGAGCGCACCGCACGCATTCAGGAAGTTCATCTGCTGGCCCTTCACTGTATTTGTGATGGCGTGGATGCCCAGTTACTTGGCGACCAGGAGAACACTTAAATGACAGTCAAAGCAACGCGCAACCCGTCGGCCATTTTCGCCCGGCTGCTGCTGGCGGCCTGTGCCGCGGCGGCCCTGGGCGGCAGCCTCACGGCCTGTTTCCCGCTGGTGGCCGGGGGCGCGCTGGCCGGGGGCGCACTGGTCGCGACCGACCGCCGCACCTCGGGCGCGCAGCTTGAAGACGAAGGCATCGAACTGCGCGCCATGAGCCGGCTGCGCGACCAGATCGGCAGCCGTGCCCGGGTCAGCGTGACCAGCTACAACCGCCAGGTGTTGTTGACCGGCGAGGTGCTGAACGAACAGGACAAGAAACTGGTGGAGCAGGTGGTCACGCGGGTGGAGAATGTGTCCTCCGTGGTCAACGAGCTGGCCATCATCAACAGCCCGACGCTGGTTCAGCGGTCCTCCGACGTGCTGGTCACCGGCCAGGTCAAGGCTTTGCTTATCGATGCCAAAGACCTGTATGTCAACGCCTTCAAGGTGGTCACCGAACGCGGTACCGTTTACCTGATGGGACGCGTGACGCAACGTGAAGCCGACCGTGCCACGGAAATCGTCCGCGGTGCGCGCGGCGTGCAGAAAGTGGTGCGCATTCTCGAGATCATCAGCGAAGACGAATTGCAGAATCTGAAGCCGCAGCAGTCCCAGCAACCTCAGCAGCCCGTCAGCACACCGGCCAAATAGGCCGCTGCCAGCGTGCGGAGCCCTGTTTCCCCTGAAGGGGCAGAGAGCTACGCGCAGCGAGCGACCGCGCGGGCTTTTTTCTTTTCAAGCAGGGGCCGCGGGTCCGGCTTTGCCGGCCCGCAGGCGCAGCGCCCCCTCGGGGGGCAGCGCAGTACGCGAAGCGACAAGCGTGGGGGCCTTACTTCAAGCGTTTGATCAGGCTGGAGGTGTCCCAGCGCTGGCCACCCATGGCCTGGACGTCGCTGTAAAACTGGTCTACCAGCGCCGTCACCGGGAGCCGCGCGCCATTGGCCTTGGCCTCGTCCAGCACCAGCCCCAGGTCTTTGCGCATCCAGTCCACTGCAAAACCAAAGTCGAACTTGTCGGCCACCATGGTCTTGCCGCGGTTGTCGAGCTGCCAGCTTTGTGCGGCGCCCTTGCCGATCACGTCCAGCACCTGGTTCATGTCCAGCCCGGCCTTCTGGCCGAAGGCGATGGCTTCGCTCAGGCCCTGCACGAGCCCGGCGATGCAGATCTGGTTGACCATCTTGGTCAGTTGCCCTGCGCCGCTGGCCCCCATCAGCGTGAAAGCTTTGGAAAACGCCATGCCCACTGGCCTGGCAGCCTCGAACGCTGCCGCATCGCCGCCGCACATGACGGTCAACAGGCCGTTTTGTGCACCGGCCTGGCCGCCTGAGACGGGCGCGTCCACAAACTGCAGCTTCAGCGTCTTGGCGGCGGCATGGAGCTCCCGGGCCACATCAGCGGACGCCGTGGTGTGGTCGACGAAGATGGCGCCCGGCTGCATGCCGGCAAACGCGCCGTCCTTGCCCAGCACCACGCTGCGCAGGTCTTCGTCGTTGCCGACGCAGCAAAACACCATGTCGGCCCCCTGCGCGGCCTCACGTGGGGTTGAGGCATGTTTCGGGGCATTGGCCCTCGTGTGTTCTGTACACCATGCTATTGATTTAGTAGCGGTACGGTTGTAGACGGTCACTTGGTGGCCAGCCAGCGCAAGGTGCCCGGCCATGGGATAGCCCATCACGCCCAGGCCCAGAAAGGCGACTTTGCGGGATGGGGCGGGTTCGTAGGCTTTGGGGTTGGTGGAGGACATGAGCGGGTACTTTAAAACAAATAAGCGAGAGGGGGTCAAGGCGGGAGGGCCCAGACATGCCCGTACGCGGGCAGCGTTCATTCATTGACTGTATTGGGCGATGCCCAAACCGAAAGACCAGTTCTCCCGGCTGGTTTCCACCAGGTTGATTATCACGTCCTCGGCGGGGAAAGCACTGGCTTGGGAGATGTCCAGAGCCATTTTGGCGTACAGCGCTTTTTTCATCTCCAGGCTGCGGCCTGGTGCACAGGTGACTTGTACAAAAACGACATGCCCGCCATGGCTGACGCCCAGGTATTCATGGGTACACACCAACTCTTCGGGGCTGTGGCGATGGATGACCTGGAACCGGTCAAGCTCAGGCACGTTGAAGGTTTCCATCAGGGCGTGGTGAACGGCGTCGGAAACAGCCGATATGTCGGCCGAAGGGGTGTTTTGAGGCAGGCTGATACGAACGAGGGGCATACAAACTCCTTTGCGGGATGTGCAGGTTGAACAACGGGATGCATGCCTCGTAATGTGCGGCAAACAGGTCGTTCCGGACACCCTTTGATTTGCATGATGCTTGTGCAAAAAATGCAAAAGCATCACGAATTTCGCCAGCGCTGCCATTGCTTGGTCGGCGCGTTCTTACGCCTAGGCAATGCTGTAGCTGTAAGGTTGTGGCTGCTTCAGCAGCGTCGGTCGACGGCTGATTGGAGCGCACTTGGTTGAAGTGGCTGCTTCGGCCGGGCGCCGCAGCGCCCTGCGAATACGCATCAACAGGCCCTAGACAATGGCCATGTGCTCCGTACCGGCCGCCAGGTCCTGTGTCTTGGCACGCTGCGAGTTGAGCTTGATTTGCAGCCGCAGGTCGTTGACCGAGTCGGCGTTGCGCAGCGCGTCTTCGTAGGTGATCATGTTGCTTTCGAAGGCATCGAACAACGCCTGGTCGAAAGTCTGCATGCCCAGATTGCGGCTTTTCTTCATGATTTCCTTGATTTCGGAAACCTCACCCTTGAAGATCAGGTCGGAGATCAGCGGTGTATTCAGCATGACTTCCACCGCGGCGACGCGGCCCTTGCTGTCCTGCTTGGGCACCAGGCGCTGCGAGATCATGGCCTTCATGTTCAGCGACAGGTCCATCAGGAGTTGGGCGCGGCGTTCTTCGGGGAAGAAGTTGATGATGCGGTCCAGCGCCTGGTTGGCGCTGTTGGCATGCAGTGTGCACAGGCACAGGTGGCCGGTTTCGGCGAAGGCCACGGCGTGTTCCATGGTTTCGCGGTCACGCACCTCACCCATCAAAATCACGTCGGGTGCCTGGCGCAGCGTGTTTTTCAGCGCTGCTTCCCAGCTGTCGGTGTCCAGGCCCACTTCGCGCTGCGTGATCACGCAGTTTTTATGCGGGTGCACAAATTCCACCGGGTCTTCAATCGTGATGATGTGGCCGAAGGAGTTCTCATTGCGCCAGTCCACCATGGCCGCCAGCGTGGTGGACTTGCCCGAACCGGTGGCGCCCACCAGGATGCAGAGGCCGCGCTTGGACATCACCACGTCCTTGAGCACCTGCGGCACGCCCAGGCCGTCGATGGTCGGCAGCACGGCCGGGATCACCCGCATCACCATGCCGACCTTGCCCTGCTGGATGAAGGCATTCACACGGAAGCGGCCGACGCCGGGCGGTGAGATCGCGAAGTTGCATTCCTTGGTACGTTCGAACTCTGCCGCCTGCTTGTCGCTCATGATGGCGCGCGCCAGCGCCAGTGTGTGCCCGGCGTTCAGCGGCTGCGGCGACACCTTGGTCACCTTGCCGTCAACTTTCATCGCGGGCGGGAAATCGCCGGTGATGAACAGGTCGCTGCCGTTGCGGCCCACCATCAGCTTGAGAAGGTCATTGATGAATTTACTGGCCTGGTCGCGTTCCATGAGCGCTCCTTTTCAAAATTCTTTAATCAAGCAGGGGCCGCGGGACTGGCTTTGCCAGACCGCAGGCGCAGCGGCCCCCTCGGGGGGCAGGGAGCTACACGCAGTGAGCGACCGTGGGGGCGACATACTAGCCCGGGAAATTCTCGGGGATTTTCGCCTTGCCTCTGGCCTCGGCTGCCGAGATCACATTGCGTTTGACCAGGTCCGTCAGGTTCTGGTCCAGCGTCTGCATGCCCACACTGTTGCCGGTCTGGATGGACGAGTACATCTGCGCCACCTTGGCCTCGCGGATCAAATTGCGGATGGCGCTGGTGCCCAGCATGATCTCGTGCGCAGCCACGCGGCCCTGGCCGTCCTTGGTTTTGCACAGCGTCTGCGAAATCACCGCCTGCAGCGATTCGGACAACATCGCGCGGATCATGTCTTTTTCCTCGGCCGGGAACACGTCGATGATCCGGTCAATTGTTTTGGCGGCGCTCGAGGTGTGCAGTGTGCCGAACACCAGGTGGCCGGTTTCCGCGGCCGTCATGGCCAGGCGGATGGTTTCCAGGTCACGCATTTCGCCGACCAGGATGGCGTCCGGATCTTCCCGCAGCGCGGACTTCAGGGCAGCGCTGAAACTCAGCGTGTGCGGGCCGACCTCGCGCTGGTTGATCAGGCATTTTTTCGACTCGTGCACAAATTCGATCGGGTCTTCCACCGTGAGGATGTGGCCGTATTCAGTTTCGTTCAGGTAGTTGACCATGGCGGCCAGCGTGGTGGATTTGCCCGAACCCGTCGGGCCGGTGACCAGCACCATGCCGCGCGGCTTCATCGCCAGGTCGCCAAAAATCTTCGGTGCGTTGAGTTGCTCCAGCGTCAGGATTTTCGAGGGGATGGTCCGGAACACGGCGCCGGCGCCGCGGTTCTGGTTGAAGGCATTGACGCGAAAGCGTGCCAGGCCGTCGATCTCGAACGAGAAGTCGATTTCCAGGAACTCTTCGTAGTTCTTGCGCTGGGTGTCGTTCATGATGTCGTACACCATGGCGTGAACCTGTTTGTGGTCCAGCGGGTCGACATTGATGCGCCTGACATCCCCGTGCACCCGGATCATGGGCGGCAGGCCCGCAGACAGGTGCAAATCGGACGCCTTGTTCTTGACGCTAAAAGCCAGCAGTTGGGTAATGTCCATCCCGGGGATCCCTCAAAAGTTTACAGTCGGATTATGACCATGATTGTGCGCAACCTCCAACTTGTCCGTGACCGTATAACCACGGCCTGCGTGGCCGCCGGGCGCAACCCGGCCAGCGTACGGCTTCTGGCCGTGTCCAAGACTTTCGGCGCCGATGCGGTGATTGACGCGATGTCCGATGGGCAACGCGCTTTCGGCGAGAACTATATCCAGGAGGGGGTGGACAAGATATTGGCCGTACGCGGATGGGAAGCCGATCACTCCGGCACGCCTTCTTCTCTTTCCCTGGAATGGCACTGCATCGGCCCCATCCAGAGCAACAAGACGCGACTGGTTGCTGAAAATTTCGGTTGGGTGCAGTCAGTAGACCGCCTCAAGATTGCACAGCGCCTGAGTGAACAGCGCCCGCTGCATTTGCCGCCGCTGCAGGTTTGCCTGCAGGTCAACATCGACGGCGGCCCCAACAAATCGGGCGTGGTGCCGCATGAGGCCCTGGCCTTGGCCGCCGAGGTGGCCCGGCTACCGCGGCTGCAGCTGCGCGGCTTGATGTCGATTCCTGAACCTGCTCCTGATTTCATAGCTGCTTGCGCAGTACATCAAAGGGCCGCGGAGCTTTTTGATGAGATCAATCGCGCAGGAGGACTGCCACAGCCCATGGACACGCTGTCCATGGGCATGACGGCCGACCTGGAAGCTGCCATTCATGCCGGCAGCACCATGGTGCGCGTGGGAACGGCCATCTTTGGGGGCAGATAGAGCCCCCACGTTCGTTCACTGCGTGTAACTTTCTGCCCCCCGAGGGGGCGCTGCGCCTGCGGCCCGGCAAAGCCGGTTCCGCGGCCCCTGCTGGAATGAAGAAGGGCCCCGCAGCTCCTGCGCGCCGTGAGGTCTATTTCTTCGGCGTGGCAAGAGGCTTGATGTTTCCGCAGTCGGCTGTCAGCCATTTGCCGCCGCCGTCCATGGTCATGGTTTCCGGCTTGCCTTGCACACTGGTTTTCATGGCCATCTTCGTGGTGTAGGCCTCGGGGCTCACAAAGGTGACCTGGCCTTCTCCGCTGGACGGCGGTTGCGTGCAGACGAAGGACATCTTCATGGTGTTGCCCATGCGCGGCGAGGTGGTGGTTTTGCAGTCGCCCTGCTGGGACGCCAGTTCGTTGCGCTCTATGCTTTCCTTCGTCATGCAGATTTTCATGGCCATGCCGCCGCCCGCGCCCGGGCTCATGGACATCCCTTGCTTGGCCATCATGTCCTGCATCATCTTGCGCTGCTCGGGTGGCATGCTGGCCATCTGCTTTTGCATGTCGGCCATGGCTTTTTCAACCTGGCCCGAGCCGGACTGCATCTTGTTGTTGATCTCCCACAGGCCGGGCTTGAGGGTCTGTGCCATCACCGGTTGGGTGACGAAGGCCAGCAGCGCCAACGCGGCGCCGCTCCACAGGCGAGAAGGTGTCGGGTCGTTCATGGTGGGTCCTCCCAAAAAGACACCACTATAGGGTGAACAGGCCCTATCGCACAAACCGGCCGCCGCGGCCGATGATGGTCAGGTCGGTGTAGCGCGAAGCCTCATGGTTTTTGGGTCCGTAGCTGACAATGAAGCCTCCCAGATCGACCTCGCGCATGGACTCCAGCCCGGTTGTCAGGCTTTCCCGGGTCAGCGTCTTGCCGGCCCGGCGCGCGCCTTCGACAAACACCTTGGCCGCCAGGAAACCTTCCATGCTGGAGAAGTCGAAATCCTTGTGGCCGGCCTCAGTCATGCGTTGCTGGTATTCACGCACGATGGACAGGGAAGGGATGTAGGGGAAAGGCACCACCTGGGAAATCGTCACGCCGGCGCCGGCATCGCCCAGTTCCACCGACAGGGCTGTAGAGCCGACAAAACTCACGTTGAAAAACTGCCCGCCATATCCCTTGGCGCGCGCCTGCTTGATCAGCGCCGCGCAGGATTTGTAGGCGCTGATCTGCACCACGGCTTCCGGGGCGGCTTTCAGGATGTCGGCCAGCGCTGCGGCCACATCCACGGTATTGCGCTCCACCGTCACGGTGGCCGCGGGCTTGAGGTTGCGTTTGGTCAGCGCCCGCGTCACGCCTTCGAGCCCGGCCTTGCCATACGAGTCATTTTGGTAAAACACCGCGATTTTCTTGATGCCCAGGGTGCTCAGGTGCTGCACGATGCGTTCGGTTTCGTCGAAGTAGCTTGCACGCACATGAAACAGGTTGCGGTTGAAGGGCTCACGCAGGGCCTGTGCGCCGGTGAAGGGGCCGATCAGGGGGATGCCGGCTGCGTTGATGGCAGGTACCGCCGCCAGCGTGGTCGGCGTGCCGACCGACCCCACCAGCGCAAACACCTTGTCTTCCTCGATCAGCGCCTTGACCGCGGCTGCGGCTTTTTCCGGTTCGTAGCCGTCATCGCGCGAGACCAGTTTGATGCTGCGGCCATGGATGCCACCGGCCGCGTTGACGGCGTTGAAATGTGCCAGCATGCCCAGTTGCATGCGTTTGCCCAGCTCCGCCGCCGGTCCGGTCTGGGCGGCGAACTGCCCCACCAGGATTTCCTTGTCCGTGATACCGGGCTCTGCCTGGATAGAGGTCGCGAACAGGGTTGCGAGCAAGGCGCAGGCTGCCCATTTGTTGTTGTTGGCCATCGTGATCCCCTGATGTTGTTGACTGGTACGGGTTGGGCTATGCAAGACAAAACCTATCCCTGATTCAACTTAGTACAAGAGTTCGCATTCGGCAACGTGGTTCGCCCCTTGACAGTCGATCTATTGGCTTTAAATGTGAAAAAGTGCCATATTTGTATCTAAATGAAACAATTATTCCGCATTGGTCTCCCTATACGCCCAGAGCCAGCTGGGTGGTGTTTTTCACTTCTTCCATCACTGCATAAGTGCGGGTTTCGCGCACGCCCGGCAATTGCCACAGCGCCGTGCCGGCGAACTGGCGGTAGGCCGCCATGTCGGCCATGCGGGTCTTGAGCAGGTAGTCAAAACCGCCGGCCACCATGTGGCATTCCATGATTTCGGGGTAGACCTGCACCGCTGCCTTAAAGGCTTCAAACACATGGGGCGTGGTGCGGTCCAGCAGCACCTCGACAAAAACCATCATGCCGGCGCCCAGCTTGAGCGGGTTCAGCCGTGCCTCGTAGCCCAGGATGTAGCCGTCGCGTGTGAGCCTCTGCACGCGCGCCAGCACGGCTGTGGGCGACAGCGCCACGCTCTCGGCTAGCTTGATGTTGGAGAGTCGGCCGTCCTGCTGCAGCACGCTCAGGATTTTCAGGTCGATGCGGTCAATGTCTGTGGGGGCTTCAGTCATGTAGTGAATTATTCAGTATTTGGTTCTGAATTTGGCGTGAAATTCTCTTTCAATCCAGACATCATGGTGTTATTCACCATTTTTTGGAGCTTTCATGTCAAAGCAGCAGCGCCTGCCCCTTCCCTACCGGCCCGAAGCCGGCATCGTATCCAGCCACTTGCAAAAACTGGCGTCCGCGCTGGACTGGGCTGCCGCCGCGCCCCTGGCCCGGCCCTGGGTGCAGGCGGTGCGCGACAACCCGCCGCCTTTCTGGGCCATGGAAAGCCTGCTCAAGGAGTACCCGATTTCCAGCGCCGAAGGTCTGGCCCTGATGCGTCTGGCCGAAGCCCTGCTGCGCGTGCCGGATGCCGAGACCGCGATTGCCCTGACTGCCGACCAGTTGGGCCGCGCTGATTTTGACGGCGCCAGCGACGGCATGATGGCGCGCCTGTCGGCCTCAGCAATTGCCATGTCCAAGAAGTTTCTGCCCCCTTCGACGGGGCTCAGGACAGGCAGCTCAGGACAGGCTACGGAACCCGGCATCATGAGCAAGCTTGGCGCCCGCACCGTGGTGGCCGCCACGCTGCGGGCCGTGCAACTGCTGGGCCGGCAGTTCGTGCTGGGCCAGACCATTGGCGATGCGATGAAAGAGGCCGACGGCGCCAGGAAAGACATCCCCGGCCTGCGCTTCAGCTACGACATGCTGGGCGAGGGCGCCCGTACCGATGCCGATGCCCTGCACTACCTGACCAGTTACGAAAACGCTATTAAATCAATAGCTGCTCATGCCGGTGTGGAAAGGGCTTGTGAGAAAAATGACGGTATCTCCATCAAGCTCAGCGCGCTGCACCCGCGTTATGAAGACGCGCAGCACGCACGTGTGATGGCCGAGCTGGTGCCGCGTGTCTGGGGGCTGTGCGAGATGGCTGCGCGCGCCAACATCAACCTGACCATTGACGCGGAAGAGGTGGACCGGCTCGAGCTTTCGCTCGACGTGTTCGAGGCGCTGGCCGCCTTGGTGGCCCGGCAGCATCCGCAGTGGAAGGGGTTCGGCCTGGCGCTGCAGGCCTACCAGACGCGCTCGCTGGACCTGATCGAACACGTCATAGCCATCGCCCGCAAATACGGCCTGCGGCTGATGTGCCGCCTGGTCAAGGGCGCTTACTGGGACTCGGAGATCAAGCGCGCGCAGGAGATGGGCTTGCCGCACTACCCGGTGTTCACCCACAAGCACCACACCGATGTGTCTTACCTTGCCTGCGCACAGGCCCTGCTGGCCGCGCCCGACGCGATTTACCCGCAGTTTGCCGGCCACAACGCCGGAACCATCGCGGCGATTATTCAGATGGCAGCCTCGCAAGTCGGGGCGCCCTCACCCCGGCCCTCTCCCAGAGGGAGAGGGGGCCATGCCGGGGGTGAGGGCTCTCCGCACCCGTTGGCCGCACAATTTGAATTACAGAGGCTGCATGGCATGGGCGAAGGCGTGTTCCGCGAAGTGCTGAAGAATCCGCAAGTCAGCTGCCGCGTTTACGCGCCCGTAGGTGCGCACCGCGACCTGCTTGCTTACCTGGTACGCCGCCTGCTGGAAAACGGCGCCAACTCCTCCTTTGTGCACCAGCTTGCCGACGAGTCGGTGGGCATGGATGTGCTGCTGACCTCGCCCCTGCGCGTGGAGCCCGGGCCGTCGTTGCCCTTGCCGTCGGCCCTGTACGGCCCCGGCCGCCCCAACAGCGAGGGGCTGGATCTCACGGTCGAGAGCATGCGCACGCCGCTGCTGGCCGCGCTGGCAAAGACACAAGTGCCTGTGGTCCCGGAGTTTGATGCCAAATTGACCGCTGGCCCAGTAAGCACGGGCGCAGACAGCTATCAAAAATGGAGCAAGACCGAAGTGGCCGAACGCGCCGCCATCCTGCGCCGCGCCGCTGACGCCATGCAGCAGCAGATGCCCGCCTTCTGCGCCTTGCTGGTCAAGGAAGCCTTCAAGACCTGGGGCGACGCCGTGTCCGAGGTGCGCGAGGCGATTGATTTCCTGCGCTACTACGCCAATGAGGCCGAACGCATCATGGCGCCCATCGCCTTGCCGGGCCCCACCGGCGAGACCAACACGCTGCGCCTCACCGCGCGCGGCGTCTGGGTCTGCATCAGCCCGTGGAATTTTCCGCTGGCCATCTTCACGGGCCAGGTTGCCGCGGCGCTGGCCACCGGCAATGCCGTGCTTGCCAAACCTGCCGAGCAGACGCCGGGCGTGGCGCAAGCCGCCGTCAGGTTGCTGCATGCGGCCGGTGTGCCCGAAGGCGCGCTGCAACTGTTGCATGGCCCCGGTGAAACCGTGGGTGCAGCTTTGGTGGCGGCACCCGGGGTGGCTGGTGTGGTGTTCACCGGCTCCACGCAGGTGGCCAAAATCATCAACCGCGCGCTGGCCGCCAAGGACGGCGCCATCGTTCCGCTGATTGCCGAGACCGGCGGCATCAACGCCATGCTGGTCGACAGCAGTGCGTTGCCCGAGCAGGTCGTCGATGCCGTGGTGCAAAGTGCCTTCCGCTCGGCCGGCCAGCGCTGCTCGGCGTTGCGCCTGCTGTGTGTGCACGAGGGTATCGCCGACAAGGTGATTGAAATGATTCAGGGCGCTGTGCAGGAACTCTCCGTCGGCAACACCGCCGAGCTGTCCACCGATGTGGGCCCGGTGATCGACCGAGAGGCATTTGACAACATCCAGAAACACCTGCAGCGCTTGGGTTCAATATCAAAAGTGCTTCCAGCCCTTGGTGGCCGGGCGCAAGAAGCTCCTGATTCAATAGCAAACCTGGTATTGCCCGCCGCCTTCGAGGTCAGCAGTCTGGCCGAGGTGAAGGACGAAATCTTCGGCCCGGTGCTGCAAATCGTGCGCTGGAGCGGCGAGCCGCAAAAGGTCATTGACCAGATCAATGCCCTCGGCTACGGCCTCACGCTGGGCATCCAGACCCGCATCGACTCGCGCGCGCAGGCAATGGCGGCAGCCGCGCATGTGGGCAACATCTACATCAACCGCAACATGATCGGTGCGGTGGTCGGCGTGCAGCCTTTCGGCGGCGAGGGCTTGAGCGGCACCGGCCCGAAAGCCGGCGGCCCGCACTATCTGTACCGCTTCTGCGCGGAGCAGACCGTCACGGTGAACACCACGGCGGCGGGGGGCAATGCGGCTTTGCTGGCGGGGTCGCCTGAGCGCTGAGCCAGCGCTCAGTTGTGCTGTGTGATGGATGGTCTTGCTGCTTATTTTGTAGCTGTTCACGCCCGAATACATTGGACTGCAAGCTGATTTGCTTCAAGCGTTCGGCCCACAGCCGCAGGTGCCGGCTTGCGGGTCGGTGGCGCAATGGCTGCCCTCTGCAGGTGTGGTGCACGCGGTGCGCCGGTTGCGGCGCAGCTGCCACAGCCCCAAGCCGACGGCACCGGCGGTGACGAAGGTGGCGACTCCAGCAGCAAGCAGGGCGTCGTTGCTCCATCCATACAGGGCGGCCAGCCCGGCGGCCAGAGCGCCACTGCCCCACAGGGTCATGGCCAGGGGAAAGGTACAGCAGGCCGCGCAGGCAGCGGCCACACCCAAGGCGGCTATCAGAGGTTTTTTCATCAGACTTCTTTCCATATCGTCATGCGGGGCGAGTCCCGTACACTGACTCTAAAACCTCAAGTAGCTTGAGATGCAAGGCCTGAAATGAAAAATGTTGTTGGCGGCGAATTGACGATGGGCGTGCTGGCCAGGCGCGTGGGCTTGAATGTGTCGGCCATCCGGTATTACGAATCGGTGGGCCTGATTCCGCAGGCGATGCGGCGCGCCAGCGGGCACCGGGTGTACGGTGCGCAGATCGAGGGCGTGCTCACGCTGATCAGGCAGTGCCGCGATTTCGGGTTTTCGGTGGACGAGACGCGTGAGCTGGTGTCGCTGTCGACCAGCCAGGACCGCGATTGCGTCGAGGCGCGCAGCATCGCGCAGTTGCGGCTGGACGCGGTGCGCAGGAAACGGGTCGAGTTGCAGCGGCTGGAGCGCAGCCTGTCCGCCTTTGTTCAGGCCTGCTCAGAGACCTGCGTCGGCGGCCCTGCGCCGGACTGCAGCATATTGAAAGATATCAGCCTTGGTAACGCGCCGGATGCGCCCGCTGCGGTGCAGACTTGTTGTGCACGTGCTGCCTGAGGCGAACTCTTCAAGCGCGCGTAGCATTCACGCTAGAGGCGCCAGAAGCCCCTCAGCTGTCGGACGTTGGCTGCGTTCCTGCTTTAACGCTTCATGCAACTGGTCGAGGGCATCCACGCAATTCAGCACGATGGCCTGGACCAGGGTGGCGGACAACTCGGGGGAATGCCCTGGCATGTGAGGCAAGACGCCGAGCCGGTCCCCCACCGCAATCCGCAACTGGGTCTGCACGGCGTGGAACAGGGCGCTCCAGTCGTCAATGGCGATGGTCAGGTGCTGTTCTTCCGACGCTATGCCGACGCCAGAAGCCGCTGTCTCGGGGGCATCTTTCAGAGTGCGCACGGACGGGTCCATGCGGACCCTCTTCGGGGGAAACGGCAGCGCCTGTCCGGAGGCCTCAAAAAGCTGGTGCGCATCATGCAGCGGCGAGCGCGGGGATACGGATCGAATCATTGTGAAAGCCCTCACCAAAAAATGCAGGGGGTGATTGCCATGGTGTTCATGCAAGCACATCGCGTCTATCCATTTCTAGCCGGAGCTCCCGTCTCTGTCCGTTCGCCGCCGCACATACCGCCTGTAAAGGTCGGCGGACACCTGTCAGCGCTCAACCCAGCAGCTGTGTATAGGTGTGCCGGTCAGCCGCATAACAGCTGCAGGCGGCGCCTTCGAGCCCGCTGCGGTCCAGCACGGTGAGTTCTCCGCGGCGGTATTCGATCAGGCCGCCGCGCTGCAGGGCACTGGCGGCGGCTGTGATGCCGACACGGCGCATCCCGAGCATATAGGCGAGGAACTCATGCGTGATGTGAAAGCTGTCCGAGTGGGCACGGTCCTGGCTCATCAGCAGCCAGCGCGCCAGGCGCTGGCCTGTCAGGTGAAAGCGCAGGCAGCCCGCAGAGGCGGCGTGCTGCGCTATCAACACATACAGGTAGCGGTTGAGCAAACGTTGCAGCGCCGGGCTTTGTGCCAGCTCGCGGCGAAAAGTTACGGTGCTGATGCGCCGGGCGGCGCCGGAGCCCTGCACCACTGCGCGCCAAGGCGCAGCGGGCACACCCAGCGCCAGTTGCGCGCCCAGCATGCCTTCGCGGCCGACCATGCCCACTTCCACCCCCGGGCTGCCGTCGACCGGCGCGACCAGAGAAATAAAGCCCCCTGTAGGGAAGTACACATGACGGGCTGGCTTGCCCGGCTCGCACAGGACCTCAGACAACACCAGCTCGACAGATTCGCAGGCTGCGAGCAGGCGCTGGCGTTCCCTGCGGGGAAGAAGTTCAATGAGGTGGTTCTCGACTGGGGGCAAGCGGCGCTCCGGTGGGTTGCGGCCCCTTCACGGAGGCAAGTACAAGGCCGCGCCACTGTCGTATCCAGTTCCAGTCGGTGTCCTAGTATGCGCCTTCTATCCCCGCCTGAATGTGGGGTAGCGCACGGAGCCGCGAACAAGGGCCACGTCCGCGGACGTGTATTCCCCTAGATTGCCAATGTGTCGGGCAGCAGGCGGTCGTATTCCCTTTTGACCACTGCATAACACTCGCAGGTGCGTTTCTCCAGTCCCGGCCGGTCCAGCACCGTGATGCGGCCGCGTGAGTAGCGGATCAACCCGAGGTTCTGCAGCTTGGTCGCACCCTCGGTCACGCCTTCGCGGCGCACGCCCAGCATGTTGGCGATCAGTTCCTGCGTCATCACCAGCTCGTTGCCCTGCAGACGGTCCAGGCTGAGCAGCAGCCAGCGGCACAGCTGCTGGTCCAGCGAGTGGTGGCGGTTGCACACCGCTGTTTGCGCCATCTGGGTGATCAGCGCCTGGGTGTAGCGCAGCAGCAGGTGCAGAACCGGTGCGCGTTTGAACTCTTCCTTGATGGCCTGCGCCGTCATGCGATAGCCCTGGCCCGCACTTTGTACCACGCCCCGGCTGGGCGTGGACTCGCCCCCCATGAACAGCGAGATGCCAACGACGCCCTCGTTTCCGACCACGGCAATTTCGGCCGAGGAGCCGTTTTCCATCACATACAACAGCGAGACGATGGCCGTGGTGGGAAAGTACACATGGCTCTGGGTGCTGCCCGACTCGTACACCACCTGGCCCAGCGGCATGTCGACCCATTCCATTTGCGGCAGCCAGCGCTGCCAGTCGGCATCAGGCAGCGCAGCCAACAACTGGTTGGCTTTGGGGTCGGGGGAAAGGGGCATGGGCGGGGGCTCCGGGACAGTCTGGCTTTGGGGGATATCTCTGGCGCAGACCTCGGACATCTTTTCAGTATAGGCAGTTCAGGCCTCAAAGTATGTGCGGTACCGAACAAAACAAGGCGCCTCTGGCGGCGTCTCGCCATCCTGGCCGGATAGAGAAACTATCGGGGCGAATCAACAGGGGGTGGTCACCTGTTTGCATCCTCCAGGTGTGGTGAGCGGCCACGGGGGTACTGAAGGCGTTTTGGCTTCCAATGTTCGACAGCACACAGACCGGACCTTCGTCGCCTCTGCTATTTCCGGACTGCTGTGAGGGGTGCGCGTATCCCCGCTGCCGAATAGGTGCGGTGCAGCTTATTGCGTTGGCCTGTTCATCGGGGCCGCGTTTGATGAGCTGTCTTCCGGGACCGTCAGCAAGGTGCCTAAAGGCGCGACGGTTTGACGTCTGTTGCGGTGGGGTCGCCTAGAGGTCAGTAGCGGACGCTGCAGACTTCCAGCGCATTGAGGCCCAGGTCGGTAATGACAAAACCGCCTTCGGGGTCTTTGGCCAGGAAACCGTGCTTTTCCAGCGACGCCACCGTTTTCAGGCCGTGGGCCCGCGTTTTGTAGGGTTGAGGCTGTTTGCGCTCCGTGGGAGGCAATCCGACAATCCTGAAGCCGTAGCGGGCATCTTCCAGGCATTCGTACTGCTTGTAGGTCAGTATCTTGACCGGCAGGGCGCCGGTGACGGCTCCGCTCCACTCGAATTCGGGCGGCGCGTAGCTGACCCGGTAGGTGCTGTCTTCCAGGGTGCTGTGGGCGGTACGGCGGTAGGGGTCTACACCCGCCTCGGGCGTTGCTGACCCGGAGGCGCGGCGTCGTTTGACGTGGTACACCCCCCAGCCGAGCAGGCCCAGCAGCACAAGCAATGCGAGCGAGACAATGAACTCCACAACCCTCCCCTTTTGGCAACTGGGGTAATTATCGGTATAAAGCCGCGCGCTCTGGCGCAAGCCGGAAAAGCAGGCCGGGCCGGCTTGCCAGTCTGCGCTTCCCGGCAGGAGGCGCTGCCTCAGTGCTGTGGAATGTCCAACTCGAAATGGGCATCGCCCATGTAACGCTCCGCGCCGAAGGCCGCCTGCGTGGCTGCCAGTTCCGCCGCTTCCCACTGCTCGGCCAGCATTTGCTCTGCCGGGGCCAGATCCCAGGGCCGCGCATGGTCGCCATGGAGTTGCAGCAGCCGCAGATAGGCGCGGTAAACGGGGGCCACCAAGCTGGCATCGCCCAGGGCGCCCTCAAGCGCTGAACGGAAACGCCGCACTGCATCCGCGCGGTCCGCGTCGGAGACGTCCTCGCTGTGAAAGATCTTGACCGTGTAATGCATGGAGCGAGTCTACAAGGCGGAGGAATGCGTGGCGGGATTCGGAGCGCTCAGCGAGCATGAGTGCCAGACACCCCCCTAGTTACGGTGCCGTGCGCGAGACTCGTTGAAGAATTCCGCACGTTGCTTGTGAAGACCACACGGCCCGCGTGCCCGGACCCCGTAGCGAGGTGGACCAGATGGATGTCATGCCCGGAGTTGAAGCACCGGATCAATCTCGCTGGCCGACAGGCCATAGTGGGCCATGCGGGCGCGATGGGCGGCACTGCCCAAGTAGGCCGACAGCGCCGCATCGAACCGTTGGCGCAATGCCACCGCCCCGAGCGCAAATGAGAACGCGCCCGCTGGTGGCGGACCCGCCGGGGTGTGCGCGTCGACAGCCTCGACGGAGGGGTCACCCAGCCCGGCAACGAAGATGCGGTTGCCCACAGCCGTGCTGGCATAGGCGTCGATACAGTCATCGTGCAGCGCTTGCACGGCCTCGGCCTGCGTGGCAAAGCACTGAATGCGCCGCGTGGGAACTTGCGCGAGCCGTGCAGCCTCTTGCTGAACTTGGCCGGTAACCACGCCCAGGCGTGCCCCAACTTCGGCAATGGCGCGATAGCTGTCAAGGCGTAGCGGGTTCCCCGCCCGCACAATGAAACCGTCGTGCAGGGCCCATACCGGCTGGCTGAATGCCACTTGCTGACCCCTTTGGGGAGTCACAAAAAGGGGCGTGTTGACGTGCCATCGGCCAGCGGCCACACCGGGCAGCAACTGCTCGAAGGTGGTCGGTTGCAACACGACCTCGCGTGCACCCAGGGCGTGGAGAACTGTGCAGGCCAAATCGACGTCGCACCCCTCGGCACCGCCCTCGCTAGTGGTCCAGGCGAACGGGGGTTCCTCGATGTAGGCGAAAATGATGCGCTCTGGCAGGAAGGTCTTGTCCATGGAGTGCAATGCTAGTGGATTCGTGTGTTGGAGAGCCCTCCTTGTCTCACACTTCTCTGTGGCGTGACGCTGGTGGGCTTGAGCGCATCGTGAACGCAAAGACGAAGTGCAAGGACCAAGTGGAAGGCGAATGCAGCTCCTGCCGAACCTGTATCAGGTTATTTCGTTACTCATCTTGCATTAGCGGTGGAGACTTTTCAAAACAGGATTCGTACCATCGGTTCCTTTTGAAGGAAATCCAGATGGCACTGCAATCACCGTTCTTTGGCAAGCGCGACAATGAACCTACTGGCCTGCGTCATGGCAGTCCCAATCCCAACCCGTACTCCAACACCCCTGCGGCAACGAACACCCCGAGCGTGGCGCCCGTCGCCGCGCAGCAGACCGCCTCTTCTGCCAGTACTTCCGGTGCCGCACCGCGCGAATCCGGCGGCAGCAAGCTGACGGTCGGCCCCAACATCAAGCTCAAGGGCGTCGAAATTACCGACTGCGACACCTTGGTTGTCGAAGGCCTGGTGGAAGCCACGATGGACTCCCGCGTGATGCAGATTGCCGAGCGCGGCGCCTTCAAGGGCTCGGCCGAGATCGACATCGCAGAGATTCACGGCGAGTTCGACGGCAACCTCACCGTGCGCCAGAAGCTGGTGATTTTCGCCACCGGCAAAGTCACCGGCAAGATCCGCTACGGCAAGCTCGTGATTGAAGAAGGCGGCCAGCTGGCCGGCGAGATCTTGTTCGGCGCGGTGGCCAATTCGAAATCCGCGCTGCTGGCGAAGTCCGGCTTGCAGGTGGCCTGAGCCGGCTCGCGGGCGCGGCCCCTCACCTCAATGTGAAGGCTGCAGGCGAAATGCCGGCTTGCGCTCGCCGACCTGTAGCCCGCGCGCGTTGACGATGGCTTCGGCACGCCATGGCCGGAGTTCTTCGCGCTGCGTGCCGTCGAGCCAGCCCAGTTGATCGAGCACCTCGACCGAGGCGGCAAACAGCGCGGCCTTGTTGCCGTCGATGATCTTGATGGCAAAGGCTTCGCCGCGGCTTTTGCTGCCCAGCACCTGGACACCGTCGGCGCCCACCTTGCTGACCCAATCGCCCCGCCCGGCCTGTATGAAGGCCAGGTCGTTGCGCCCTGTGCCCGAAACCATGTCCGGGTGCGCCGTCATCGCCTCGCCCAGCAGCGCGAAGCTGTCGCCGAACTCGGGATCGGCGGCTCCGCTGGCAAGCCGTGCATAGGCCAGCGCCAAGTGGGCCAGCGGCAGTGCGTAGTTGGGCGCCGAGCAGCCGTCGATGCCCATTTTCAGGGACTCTTGCGGAACCCGTGCGGCGCGTGCCACGTCTTGCCGTATTGCCTGTTGCAGCGGATGCGCCGGATCAAGATAGCTCTCCAGCGCCCAGCCCTTTTGCACGCAATGGGCCAGAAAGCCGGCGTGTTTGCCGCTGCAGTTGTTGTGCCGTTCGTCAAACGCGGCGCCCTGCGGTGCAGGCAGGCCCAGCTCCACAAAAACAGGAACATGGCATCCGCATTTCAGCGTCTGGATGCCTAGCCCGGCTTTGTCGAGCATGTCCTGCACCTGCGCCACATGCTTGTCCTCTCCGTTGTGGCTGGCGCACAGCAGCGCGACCTGCTGTGGTGAAAAACCGAAATGGCCCGGCCCGCCGGAAGCCACAAAGGGCAAGGCCTGCAGGGCCTTGAGGGTCGAGCGGGTAAAGGTCAGCCACTGTGCATCGCCCGCATGCGCCAGCAGGGCGCCGTGGCGGTTGACCACGGCGACAGCGCCGAAGTGCTGGCACTCCAACGTTGCGCCTCGGCTCAGTTCGATCAGGGGGATGAGTTTCATGGCGCCATTGTGGGCGATGTTTGCCGGCACTCGCGCGGCGTGCCGGAAGGCGCGCCGCCCTGGCTGTCCCCCAGTTGACGAGGCACGCGCTTTGGGCGGGCGCAAAATGCGCCGATGTCCGCGGTCCACTCCCCCCTTCAAGCCCAGGTCGTTCACTGGCAGGTTCAGCCCGGCACGGTTGTTCTGCCGGGCGATCTGCTGGTCATTCTCGAGGCCATGAAAATGGAGCACGAGGTTCGTGCGGCGTCCGGGGGGCGCCTGGGCGAAATATTCTTCGCTGCCGGCGAGACGGTAGATGAGGGAGCGCTGCTCGCCACCATCGAACCGGCATCCGGCCCGGCCGTGCCTGCCGCAGCAGCCACCACGCAGGCGGATCCATCAACAAGCCCGGGGGGTTTGCGTCCTGACCTGCAGCGTGTACTGGAGCGCCACGCGCCCACGCTCGATAGCCAGCGTCCCGAAGCTGTGGCAAAGCGCCACGCCCTGGGCTTGCGCATGGCACGCGAAAACATCGCCGACCTGTGCGACGAAGGCTCGTTTCTCGAATACGGCGCGCTGGCGGTTGCCGCGCAGCGCAGCCGGCGCAGCGAAGAAGACCTGATTGCCAACACGCCCGCCGACGGCATGGTGACCGGTATCGGCAGCATCAATGGCGCGCTGTTCGGCCCGCAAGCCAGCCGGGCGGTGGTGATGGCCTATGACGCCACCGTGCTGGCGGGCACGCAGGGCATGCGCAACCACCAGAAGACCGATCGCCTGCTCGGCATCGCACTGCAAAACAAATTGCCGGTGGTGTTGTTTGCCGAGGGTGGCGGTGGCCGGCCCGGGGACACTGACATGCCCATCGTGGCGGGCCTGCATGTCGGCACCTTTGCCAGCTTCGCGCGACTCAATGGCCAGGTGCCTGTGGTCGGTGTGGTGGCGGGCCGCTGTTTTGCGGGCAATGCAGCGCTGCTGGGTTGCTGCGACGTGATCATTGCCACCCGAAGCAGCAATATCGGCATGGGCGGCCCGGCCATGGTCGAGGGCGGCGGTCTCGGTGTGTTCAAGCCGGAGCAGATCGGCCCGGCCGCCGTGCAGCATGGCAACGGCGTGATTGACGTGCTGGTCGACGACGAGGCCCAGGCTGTCGCGGCCGCGCAGCACTACCTGTCATTTTTCCAGGGCACGGTCCCGGCGTTCACGGCACCGGACGCCTTTGCCCTGCGCGGGGTGGTTCCCGAAAACCGGCTGCGCGTCTACGACACGCTTACGGCGATCAATGGCATGGCCGACAGCGGCAGTGTGCTGGCGCTGCGTACCGGTTTCGGAAAAGGCATTCACACCGCGCTGGCACGTATTGGGGGGCGGCCGGTCGGCATGCTTGCCAACAACCCGCAACACCTGGGCGGTGCCATCGATGCGGATGCGGCCGACAAGGCCGCGCGTTTCATGCAGCTGTGCAATGCCCATGGCCTGCCGCTTGTCAGCCTGGTCGACACACCGGGCTTCATGGTCGGCCCGGAAATGGAAGCGCAGGCGCAGGTGCGCCATGTGAGCCGCATGTTCATTGCCGCAGCCCACTTGCGTGTGCCTTTTTTCAGCGTGGTGCTGCGCAAGGCTTATGGCCTGGGAGCCATGGCCATGGCGGCGGGCGGTTTTCATGTGCCGGCTTTTACCGTGGCCTGGCCAACCGGCGAGTTCGGCGCCATGGGACTCGAAGGGGCGGTCAGGTTGGGTTACCGCAAAGAGCTGGAGGCGCAGCCGGAGGGACCACAACGCGAGGCGCTATACGAACAGCTCGTGGCCCGGCAATATGACAATGGCAGCGCTCTCAACATGGCGGCCACGCTGGAGATCGACGCGGTGATCGACCCCGCGCAGACGCGTGACTGGCTGCTGCGGGGCTTGCAGTCGGCACGGGTCCCGCCTGGAGAGGGCGGGCGCTTCATTGATGCCTGGTAGCCGTTGACCCGGCAACCAGACCGTTGGCCAACCCTGGCGAAAGCCGCAGGCCGGCCTAAAAAAGATCGCCTTGTGGCCATTCCCGAACGGTATTGGCCGCGCCCCACAAGGCCCGGTCAAAATCCGAGAAGAACGAGCGGCGCTGTGACGGGTCGGGTCTTGAGTTGAACGCCACGACCCAGGTGTAGCCGCGCCATGTTCTCAGGGCGAGGGTTTGCACTCCGGGCTGGCTACCCGAATGCCACCAGTTGTCACCCTTGTCACTTTTGAGAACGTAAATGCCCGCGCCATAAAAGCTGCGCGAGTCCCTCTCCTTTTTCAACGCGGGTTCAGTGCGCATGATGCGTACCGATTCTTCGTTCAAAAGCCGTGGTCCTCGTGCGCCGTCAATGGCAAGGAAGAATTTCAATACATCCGTGGGCGTTGCAATCCAGGCGCCGAGGGCAGTCATGTTTTCCACTGAATAGGATCCGTAGGGGCTGGGTACATTAGACCTCGAAACGCCCGGAGCTCCCCGCTGGAGAGGCTCTCCGGGAAACGGGTAGTACCTGGTTTCACCGCGCTGGCTCTCGGTGCTGCTTCCGGCATGAAAGCCTTTCCCGATGGTCGGCATCAAGAGCTCCCTGCTACTGAACGAAGCGTAGGACTCGCCAGCGAGGGTCTCAATGACTTTTCCGAGAATGCAGAACCCGGTGTTCGAGTACGCAAAGCGTTCCCCGGGGTCGAAATCCAGTTTTTCCTGGAGGGAGTTCTTGATGATTGCGTCGCAGGTGACGGGCTCGACGCCTTGTCTGCGTGCTACATCCCTAAGCCTGGGCTGAAAAAAAGGGTCTCCGGATAATTCACGGTCAAACCCGGCTGAATGCTGAAGCAGATGCCGTATTTGAATGTCCCTGATGCGAGGATCGGAAGGTGACGCAGGCGCTACACCGGCTTTTTCGAGAATCGGAAGCACTGGATCGTCCAGCTTCAACTTGCCGTTCTCCATCAACTTGAGAACCATGACGGCAGTCAATGTCTTGTTGATGCTGCCCATGCGAAACAGGATTTGTGGCGTCATGCCTTCCTGCTTGTCTTTGTCGGCATAGCCATAGCCCTTGGCAAGCAGCAACCTGCCGTCTTTTGCCACTGCAAGGCTGGCACCCGGAATGTCATATTTTTTCATGACTTCCCGCATCGCCTGGTCAAAGGGATCGAGATTCGGCAAGGATTGCCCCTGCTCGATACAAAGGCCTCTTGAGGCCGCCGTGGCCAGAAGAATGCCGGCCGCGCCGGCCACCACCAGGCGGCGCGCCGCGAAAAAACCGCAGAGCAGCGTTTTTTTATTCATGCCTTGTTCATGCGCCCGCGTTTCACCGCCGTCTAAAAGCGCGGTAGCTCCGGGTGCTTGATCTGCCCGCCGCGTACCAGCATCTTGCCGTATTCGGCGCAGCGCTGCAGCGTCGGGATCACCTTGCCGGGGTTGAGCAAACCCAGCGGGTCAAACGCACGCTTGACGCCGAACATCTGCTCGTTCTCGGCCGCCGAGAACTGCACACACATGGAGTTGAGTTTTTCCACGCCGACGCCGTGCTCCCCGGTGACGGTGCCGCCCATGGCCACGCTGGTTTCCAGGATGTCGGCGCCGAACAGCTCGCAGCGGTGCAACTGGTCGGCATCGTTGGCGTCGAAGAGGATCAGCGGATGCAGGTTGCCGTCGCCGGCGTGGAACACATTGGCGCAGCGCAGGCCGTATTTGATTTCCATCTGCTGGATGGCGAGCAGGATGTCGGCCAGGCGCTTGCGCGGGATGGTCGAGTCCATGCACATGTAGTCGGGGCTGATGCGGCCCGAGGCCGGGAAGGCGTTTTTACGGCCGCTCCAGAAACGCAGGCGTTCGGCTTCGTCCTGGCTCACCGCGATCGCGGTGGCGCCGCAGCTGCGCAGTACCTCGCTCATGCGACCGATTTCTTCCTCGACTTCTTCCGACGTGCCGTCGCTTTCGCAGAGCAAAATCGCTTCCGCTGTCAGGTCGTAGCCGGCGTGCACAAAATCCTCAACCGCCGCAGTCATGGGTTTGTCCATCATCTCCAGCCCGGCCGGAATGATGCCGGCCGCGATCACCGCCGCCACCGCATCGCCCGCCTTGCGCAGGTCATCGAAGCTGGCCATGATGCAGCGCGCAATCACGGGCTTGGGTACCAGCTTGACGGTGACCTCGGTGGTGACAGCCAGCATGCCTTCACTGCCGATCAGCACAGCCAGCAGGTCGTAACCGGTGCCGTCCAGCGCATCGCTGCCGAACTCCACCGCTTCACCTTCGACCGTGAAGCCGCGCACCTTGAGCACGTTGTGCAGGGTCAGGCCGTACTTGAGGCAATGCACGCCACCCGAGTTTTCAGCGACATTGCCGCCTATGGTGCAGGCGATCTGGCTGGACGGATCCGGCGCGTAGTACAGGCCCAGCGGCGCAGCGGCTTCGCTGATGGCGAGGTTGCGCACGCCGCCCTGGACCACGGCGGTGCGGCTGGCCGCGTCCATCTTCAAAATCTTGTTGAACTTGGCCAGCGACAGGGTCACGCCCAGCTTGTGCGGCATGGCGCCGCCGGACAGGCCGGTGCCGGCGCCGCGTGCCACCACCGGCACCTGCAGCGCATGGCAGGCCTTGAGCACGGCCTGCAACTGGTCATAGGTTTCCGGCAGGGCCACCACCAGCGGGCGCTGGCGGTAAGCGGTCAGGCCGTCGCATTCATACGGCGTGGTGTCTTCGCTGTTCCAAAGCAGCGCGTGGGCGGGCAGCACGGCCTGCAGCGCACCGACCACCTGGGACTGGCGTTCGGAGCGTTCCAAGCGTTCTTGTTGCAGGGTGTCCAAAGGTGCGTTCATGGGCGGGCTCGCGTGTGCTGGGGGGTCAGTCACTTTAAGGCATGGCGCGCGCATCTGGCGTGAAGAAATTGGCGGCTGTTTGTGAAAACCAGAAAGCTATGAATTAGATAGCAGTTTGCGCCCGTGGAGCAAGGGCTGGAGGCACAAAAGGCTTGAAGATTTACGCGAAAACGCCTAGGCTACGGATTTTTTCAACCACTCGGCAAAGGCCGCGCATTCCCAGCGGTCCATCATGCCGGTGCGCCAGCACAGGTAGTGGGCATGTGGGCTGGGCACATTGCGCTCGTAGAGGCGCACCAGCGACCCATTTTCGAGCCAGGGAGCGCCCAGCTTGAGCCGGATCAGCGCCACCCCCATGCCGGCCGCCGCTGCGTCGCACATCAGGCCGATGTCGTTGAACTGCGAACCGTCCACCGGCTCCGGCCAGTTCAGCGCGTGCGCGGCAAACCAGGTGCGCCACGGCTCCAGCGGCGAGCGCAGCAAGGCCTCACCGTCCAGGTCTTCGGCCGCTTCAAACGGGCCGTGCTCGCGCACGTAAGCGGGTGAGGCCAGCGGCGTGACTTCGTCTTTCATCAGGCAGACATGTTCGACGTCGGCATACCGGCCGGTGCCGAAACGCACCACCAGGTCGGCGTCTTCCGCCACCACGTCGAGCAGCGGAATCGATACCTGCAAGGTCAGGTCGATCTCGGGGTAGGCGTCGGTGAACTGGCGCAGGCGCGGGATCAGGATGGAGCGGGCGAATGTGGGCGTCACGGCCAGGCGCAGCTTGCGTTTGCCGGGAGTGCCGCTCTGGCCGGCGCTGCCGGGGAATTTCTGCAGCGTGGCCAGGCCTTCACGCACATGGGCCAGGTATTCGCTGCCCTCGGTGGTCAGCGAAAAATCAGCCCGACCAAACAGCTTGGTGCCGATGATCTGCTCCAGCTGCTTGACGCGATGACTCACCGCACTGGGTGTCACATTCAGCTCTTCGGCAGTCTGGGTGACGCTGCGCAGCCGCGCCAGCGCTTCAAAGGTCAGCAGACACTGGATGGGCGGGATGCGGGTGGTCATGGGCGGGGCGCGCTCAGCGCTTCGACAGTTTCGCGACGATGGCATTGCGCAGCGGGAACAGATGGTCGTCGCCGCCTGCAAACATCGCGTCGCGGTGGTTGGCGGTATGCACGATCACGACTTGGGCGACCGGGTCGATGAAGATGTATTGCCCATTCGCCCCCGCGAAATACGAACGACCGCCCGCGGCCTGCGGAATCCAGATGTGCAGCCCATAGGAGGCGGGCCCCGACGGTTGCGGCTTGTCCATGCGCAGCGCTGTCATTTGCGCGATCCAGTCGCGCGGCACCCACTGCCGCCCACCGGCGGCCCCCTGGTCTTGGACAAGGCGGGCGAGCCGTGCCCAATCGCGTGGGCGGACAGCCATCTGGCCCTGCACCCCCTCCTCGCCGCGAAAATTCTTGATCCAGTAGGCGCTTCCTTCAAACCCCATCGGTCCCCACAGCGTTCGAGCCAAAAAGTCGGTGTTGCTCATCTGCGTGCGCTGGCTCAGCATCAAGCCAAGCAGGGCGGTCACAGCGCCGTTGTAGTGGAAGCGCACGCCCTCCGGCGCGCGTTCCCGCTTGCCGCGCAGGTACCCGTGCATGCTTTCGCGCGGTGAGAACATGGGGTTGGTGGCCTGATTGTCCGACACCTCGCCCGCGAGATAGGAATTCTTCAGCGCAACGCCGGAGTTCATGCGCAGCAGGTCCTCCACCGTGCTGCCTGCAAATGCGCTCTCGCCGAAATCGGGCAGCACCTCGCGCACACGCTCGGTCAGCGACAGCTTGCCTTGCTCGATGGCTATGCCGATCAGCAAAGCAAGCACCGTCTTGGACATGGATGCCGACTGCAGCGCGTCATCGGGCCTGACGCCCTGGAAATAGCTTTCGTGCACCAGCAGTCCTTTGTGCAGGACCAGGAACGACGTTGTGCAGAACTGGCCCAGGTAGCTGTCCAGAGTGCTGTCAGCCGGCTGGCCGCGCGGCCGGTAAGTGACGTTTCCCAGCGGCTCGCCGACTTCCAGCGCCAGAGGCGGCGCGACCGGTCTGGCCTCGTTGTACGGAAAGGAGCGCTGGGGGTTCTTGAACCCGGCAAGGCAGGATGGCTGCGCGCCGGCGTCTGCGGACACGGCCAGCAACGGTGCCACGGCAAGCGCGCGAATGGCTTTCAGGGTCGCGGCACCGAGCATGCCCGCCTGATGCGCTAGATCCCCGCCTGCGCGGGGATGATGCGCTCGCGCCGTCACTTGAAGATCACCGTCTTATGCCCATTGAGCAGCACACGATGCTCGCTGTGCCAGAGCACCGCCCTGGCCAGCACCTGGCTCTCGGTGTCGCGGCCCATGGCGGTCAGGGCTTCCACGGTTTTGCTGTGGTCGGCCCGGGCCACGTCCTGCTCGATGATCGGGCCTTCGTCGAGGTCGGCGGTCACGTAGTGCGCCGTGGCCCCGATCAGCTTGACGCCGCGAGCATGCGCCTGGTAGTAAGGTTTGGCGCCCTTGAAGCTGGGCAGGAAGGAGTGGTGAATGTTGATGGCGCGGCCTGCCAGCTTGTTGCACAGGTCGTCGCTGAGGATCTGCATGTAGCGCGCCAGCACCACCAGTTCTGCACCTTCGGCCTCGATGATGTCGTACTGCTTTTTTTCAGCCTTGTCCTTGCCGGCTGCCGTGACCGGAATGTGGTGGAAGGGTACGTTGTAGCTGGCCGCCAGCTGGTAGAAATCGCGGTGGTTGGAAACGATGGCCCGGATGTCCAGCGGCAGCAGGCCGGACTTCCAGCGAAACAGCAGGTCGTTCAGGCAATGGCCTTCCTTGCTGACCATGAGCACGGTGCGCATCGCTTGCGTCGCCTGGTGCAGGCTCCAGCGCATGTCGAACAGCAAGCCCAGCACACCGACCTGTTCCTTCAGTCCTTCAAAGGACAACTGGCCGCAGGCAAAACTGACGCGCATGAAAAACAGGCCGGTCGCGTCGGCGGCCGGGTCGTCGCGCTTGTCGTCGCTGAACTGGGCCGCTTCCAGAATGTTGCCGCCGCGTTCGAACAGAAAGCCGGATACCGCATGAACAATGCCCGGACGGTCTGGGCAGGACAGGGTGAGGATATAAGTTGGGCTCATGGGGGATGAATTGTCGCAGGTGGGTCTTGCCGGAAAGCAGATTGTCGCCGGGAGTGCCAGAATGCATCTCAAACCGCCAAAACACGACTGACCTCATTTTCACGCAGGAGATTTTTGAAATGGCCTATCAGGATTTCAATATGGACCACCACTGGTTGCCGTTCACGCCGAACCGCAGCTTCAAGAAGAATCCGCGGGTTTTTGTCGGCGCCGACGGCATGTTTTTCACCACCCACGACGGCAAGCAGGTGCTCGACGGCATCTCCAGCCTGTGGTGCGTGGGCGCGGGCCACAACCGCAAACCCATCAACGAAGCCATCAAGAAGCAGCTCGACACGCTGGACTATGCCACCGCCTTCCAGGCGAGCAACGACCAGGCCTTCAAGGCCGCCGAGATGCTTGCCGCCATGGCGCCGGGCGATCTGAACCAGGTGCTGTTCTGCAATTCCGGCTCGGAAGCGGCCGACACTTCGCTCAAGGTTGCGCTGGCCTACCATCGGGCGCGTGGCGAGGGGCATCGCAATATATTCATCGGCCGCGAGAAGGGTTACCACGGCGTGGGGTTCGGCGGCATGAGCGTGGGGGGCATCCCGGCCAACCGCAAAGTCTACGGCGCCGCGTTGCTGCCGCGGGTGGACCACATGCGCTTCATCCACGACCCGGTGAACCATGCCTACATCAACGGCACCGAGCCCGAGTGGAAAGAAGACATCCTGCTGGAGCTCGAGCAGCGCATCCTGCCATTGCATGACCCGAGCAACATCGCGGCGGTCATCGTCGAGCCGGTGTCCGGCAGCGCTGGCTGGTACCTGCCGCCCAAGGGTTACCTCAAGCGCCTGCGCGAGATTTGCGACAAGCACGGCATCCTGCTGATTTTTGACGAGGTCATCACCGGCTTCGGCCGGCTCGGCACCAATTTCGGCGCCGACTATTACGGCGTGGTACCCGACATGCTGAACTTTGCCAAGTGTGTGACCAATGGGGTGATTCCACTGGGCGGCGTGATCTGTACCGACCGCATCTACAACACCATGATGGAAGCCAACGCCAACAGCCCCGAGTACGCGATCGAGTTTTTCCACGGCTACACCTACTCGGGCCATCCGGTGGCGTGTGCGGCGGCCATCGCCACCCTGAACCTGTTCAAGGAAGAAAAGCTGTTTGAGCGCGCGGGGCAAATGGGCAAGGTCCTGGGTGACGCCATGCACGGCAGCTTCAAAGGCCTGCCCAGTGTGGTGGGCATCCGCAGCCTGGGCCTGGCCGGCGCGGTGGAGCTGGCGTCCATCGCCGGCGCGCCGGGCAAGCGTGCTTACGACATCTTCATGGACTGTTTCAAGCACGGCGTGCTGGTGCGGCCGGCGGGCGAGAACATTGTGGTCTGCCCGCCTTACATCGTGGAGAAGGAGCACATCGAGCGCATCGTCAGCGTGGTGGCCGACTCCATCAAAAAGAACGCCTAGGGCTTGGGGCTACCTGGCCCTGAATTTTTCCTGAAGGTCTTTGCAATGGTCCTGGTCGGGCACCGCCGGTGTCGGCCAGACCGCGTCAAATGCGGCTTTAATTTCGGCTTCCTGGCGCGCATCGGCCGCGGTGCCGGCAGGACCGGCGCGCAGCTGCACGGCCTTGGCGGTGGTGCCGGGCGGCAAATGCTGCGGCACGCCCAGCACCCGGTTGACGTGGCCGCTGCCGGCCAGCAGGATCACTGTTTTTCCGGGCAATGCGGCCTGGTCCAGGGTGTTTGCCATGCTGATGTCGCGCGCGATCTGGATACGGGTCATGGGCGAAATCCGGTCTTCCGGCAACAGCCCGCAATGGCCGATGCGTATCAGCTGCTGTTGCGCTTTCAGCGCCGGGCCTGGCAGGCGCTGGTCGAGCCGGCTGTCGGCCATGGCGCCGCGCATCTGTGCAGCCGGCAGGTTGGCGCCCAGCACGGGGACGCCAGCCTTGACCGCTGCCATTACTGCCGGGCCGTAGGCCTGCCAGGGCCAGCTCTTGTCATTCCAGCCCAGCGCAGCCTGCACCTGCAGCTGGGTGCTGTTCGATTTGAGCGCAGCGGTGCTGGTGCCGGCCTCGGCCATCTCCAGCGCCACGGCAGCGAGCTGGCCGCGCACCGCCAGGTGTTCAATCACCTGCCGGTGGATCTGCTGGTGTTCGGCCGCATCATGCTGCTCACCGAGCAAAATCACGCCGGCCGGCAGCAAGGCGTCGGTGCGGGCCGTGATGTCGTTGGGCGCATGCGGGAACAGCCGCGGCTCGGGAACCCTGGCGCAGGCGGCCAGCAGCAGGAGCGGCATCAGGAGGGCAATGGCCCGTCGCATGTTCCGGGAAGGGTGTGGGGCTGGGTTCATGGCGTGTCAAGCGATACTAGACTGATCTCGAAGCCGGTGGCCGTCTGTCGGCCTGTTCCTGCTGAAACCGTCGTCTACCCTTGATGCGCCGCAAGCCTGTTGCTGTTCTTTTTACCCTGTTACTGGCACTGGCCGGCGCCGGACTGTGCGTGCTGGCCGGCACGCCCCTGCCCTGGATGATCGGACCACTGCTGGCCACGGCCTGCACCTCTGTGGCCGGGGCGTCCACTGCCAGCTGGCGGCCGCTGGGCAACACGGGGCAGTGGATCATCGGCACGGCGCTCGGCCTTTACTTCACACCGCAAGTGACTGCCCTGGTCGGCAGCCTCTGGTGGGCCATCGGGCTGGCCATTGCCTGGGCGCTGGGTCTGGGGCTGGCCTTTGGGGGCTGGCTGCACCGTGTCAATGCACCGTACATGCCGGGCGTGCCTGCGCCCATGATGCGTGCCACCAGTTATTTCGCCGGTGCCATTGGTGGCGCTTCCGAGATGACGCTGCTGGCCGAACGCGCCCATGCACGGACCGATCTGGTGGCCGCCTCGCACAGTCTGCGCCTGCTGCTGGTCACGGTCACCATCCCGTTTGCGATGCAGTTCAGTGGCCTGCATGGCCTGGACCTGAACCCGCCCGTGCTGCGTGCGGTCCACGGCCCGGGGCTGGCCCTGCTGGCGCTGGCCACCGCCGCCGGTGCCTGGCTGATGCACCGGCTGGGGCGGACCAACCCCTGGTTCATGGGGCCGCTGCTGGCGGCCATGGGCCTGACCATGGGCGGCATTCACCTGTCAGGCATTCCCCCCTGGCTGAGCAATGCCGCGCAGCTGCTGATTGCGGTAGGTCTGGGGGTGCGCTTTTCGAGGGCCTTCCTGTACGCCGCTCCGCGCTGGATGGCCTCGGTCATGCTGGGTACGCTTGGCATGCTGGCTGTGTCGGTGGCCTTTGCCTGGCTGTTGGCTCAAGCCACGGGCCTGCCGCTGGCCACGCTGATCCTGGGCACATCGCCGGGCGGAATCGCGGAGATGGCGATCACCGCCAAGGTACTGCAGCTCGGTGTGCCGGTGGTCACGGCTTTCCAGGTTTGCCGGTTGGTAGCCGTGCTGGTTCTGGTGGCGCCGCTGTACCGCTTGCTTTATCCTCCACAGAACGCGGCAGACTGAGCTGCGCCTGGTGCTTCAGTGCAGGCCGATGGGCGTGTGTGCCAGTTCGGCATACCCTTCCAGGGTGTCTTCCACTTCTTCCTGTGTGGGTGTGTTTTTCTGCCAGACGTTCAGGCGCTGCTGGAACAGTTCGGCCCAGGAGCCGTCCAGATAAACCTCTTTGCCGGAGCGTTTGTCGACAATTTCAAAGCCGTGGCGGGCAAGCTGCGGCACAGCCGGCAGGGGCGCGGATTCCTCAGGGGCGTTGGCATGGATCTGCACCACCACAAAGGATTCGGAGTCGTAGAGCATTTGCATGATGTTGTGTCCTTCCGGTACATATATCAACGGCCGGGCGGAGTTCAAGACCCACAGGGTTAATCCCTGAAATACCAACAAATTTACCGGAATGTGCGGTTTTTCATGCTTTTACCCGTCCAGCGGGCCATCCAGCGTCTGACGCCCGCGTTTGGCCTGTCAGGGCTTCTCGGCCGCGCGCAATTTCTGGTCGATGAAATCGCCGTTTTGCTGCGTGATGCGACTGCGTACCGGCAGGTAGTCCATGGACGGTGCAAACCAGATTTCGACGGTCTGGTCGTAGTCGCGCTGCGGCTTGCGTGTGAGCTTCAGGGTGGCGATATCGCCCGCAGGCAGGTTGAGCTTTTCCTCGGCCTCGACGGTAAAGGTCCAGGTGTCGACCTGGCGCGGGCCTGCGGTGTACAGCGATACCGTGCTGCCGGTCGGGTAGCTGGCCGGGGCGCCGGCCAGCAGGCTGCCCAGCTGCAGGAAGACGCTCAGGCGGTCCTGCGCGCCGCGCAGCCAGGGAGCGTCGGGCGTGTTGGCGCTGAAGCTGATCTTGCCCTTGTCTTCCTCGAAATGCGCCGCGCGTTCACTGCGCGACTTGTCCAGGAAACGTGTCGGGGCCAGGCCATAGGCGGTGATGCGGCCGCTGCTGCTCATGCTGCGCGAGCCCAGGAAAAATGCGCTGACGACCATTTTGGCGTCGTAGCTCTGGCCGTCCTGCAGCCAGCTCAGTTCGGCAAAGGCGGTGTAGTCCAGGTTCCTGGATCGGCCGGTCATCGCGTATTTGAGGCGTACCGAACCGGGGATGGTCAGGGCCGTGCTGCTGCTGGTTGGCAGCGGCGGGGCTTCTGCTGCCGGGGCAGGTCCACCGGGCGCTTCACCCGTGTGGGTTCGGGCGATGGCTGTGTCTGGCGCTGCTATTGATTCAATAGCTGATGGCGAAGATACAACAAGGGCTGGCACCTGATTTTCCTGTGAAGAAGAGGCGGCGACCTGCGCCGGGCGGCGGACAGCGCGCGGGCGCACGGGTGCAACAGCAGCAGGCGCCTTGGCCATGGCAGGCTCCGGCTTGATCTCCAGCGTTCGCGTGATGAAAGGGCGTGGCCTGGGCGCCTGTGCATCGGGCGGGCCCCATTCCAGGGGGGCCGCCTGCAGCAGCAGCACATGGACCAGCCCGACCAGCGCGGTGAGCACGATCAGCGGACGCGCCGGCAGCGCCCCGGTGCGCTGGTCGAGCGGGGTGTTCATGCCTCTGTGAATCCGAGGTCACTGGAAAGTTGCCTGGCCGCCGCCGCCAGCGGCCGCGCCACCGCGCCATCCCAGGCCGGGTCGAAATTGGCCAGCGAGCCCAGCGCCACCATGCCCAGCGCCAGGTGGCCGTCGGCATCGAACACGGGCGCGCAGAACCCGGCCACGCCGGGCAGCAGGGTGTCCACCACGCGGGCAATGCCGCGCTGGCGCACTTCTTCGAGCACGGCCGTGACTTCGGCCATGGTGTGGGGCACGTCCTTGCGGGCCAGCTTTTGCATGCGCGCCAGTTCGTTCCTGAGCAGCGGTGCCAGACGGTCGTGCGGCTGGCGCCGGCCGGCAGCGGGCTGCGCCATGAAGGCGGAAAAACACAGGCCTGTGGCCGACGACAGCAAGGGCATGACATCGCCCAGGCGCAAGTTGACCGTCACCGCCTGCGGCGACTCTTCCCAGTGCACGATGGTTGGTCCCTGGTTGCCCCACACCGCCAGCGCCAGGGTCTGGCCGATCTGCTCCATGAGCGGCGCCAGGCGCTGGCGCGCCAGTTTCACGCTGTCGAGCCGCGACAGCGAAGCCAGGCCCAGCTTGAGCGCGGCCGGGCCGAGGTCATAACGCGTGGTGCCCTGGTCCTGTGTCACCAGGTCGAGCCGCTGGAAACTCACCAGGTAGCGGTGCGCCTTGGCGGCACTCATGCCGGCCGCGGAGGCCAGGTCGCGCAGCATCAGCGCACCCGGCGATGCGCCGAGGACCTGCAGCAAGCTGAAGCCGACTTCCACCGACTGGATGCCGGCGCGTTGCGCAGGCAGGGCGGCCAGGCCGCCCAGGGAGCTGGCCGGGAGTGTTTTGCGCTCTTTCATGGAATTCGACTAGAATTTAAAATTACATTTAGGTAAATTGATTTCACTTATCGTAACTCTAGCGCAGAGTTGCACGCAGTGTGTAATCAGTTTCACCATCCGGCCCCAAGAACAAAGGAAACTGATGAAACTCGCTACCTACAAAGACGGCTCGCGCGACGGCCAGCTCGTGGTGGTCTCGCGTGACCTGGCGACGGCCCATTATGCGACGGGCATCGCGGGCAAATTGCAGCAGGTACTGGACGACTGGAACTTCCTGGCGCCGCAACTGCAGGATCTGTACGACACGCTGAACAACGGCAAGGCGCGCCATGCGTTTCCGTTCGAGCCGGCGCGATGCATGGCGCCGCTGCCGCGCGCTTACCAGTGGGCCGACGGCTCCGCCTACATCAACCATGTCGAGCTGGTGCGCAAGGCGCGCGAGTCCGAGGTGCCGGGCAGCTTCTACAAGGACCCGCTGATGTACCAGGGCGGCAGCGACGACTTCATCGGCCCCTGCGACGACGTGGCCTGCCCGAGCGAGGAGTACGGCATCGACTTCGAAGCCGAAGTCGCCGTCATCACCGGCGACGTGCCCATGACCAGCACGCCTGAGCAGGCGCTCGAAGGCATACGCCTGGTCATGCTCGCCAACGACGTGAGCCTGCGCAACCTGATTCCCAACGAGCTGGCCAAGGGCTTCGGCTTTTTCCAGAGCAAGCCGGCGACGGCTTTCAGCCCGGTCGCCGTGACGCTGGATGAGCTCGGCGACGCCTGGGACCAGGGCCGCGTCAACCTGACGATGCAGAGCACCTGGAACGGCCGCAAGGTCGGCCTGTGCGATGCCGGACCCGAGATGACTTTCCATTTCGGCCAGCTGATTGCCCACATCTGCAAGACGCGCAATGTGCGTGCCGGCTCCATCGTCGGCTCGGGCACGGTCAGCAACAAGGGCGTTGAGGTCAAGGGCAAGACCGACTGGCCCAAGGGCTACAGCTGCATCGCCGAAAAGCGCGCGATTGAAACCATCCAGGACGGAAAGCCTTCTACCGAGTTCATGAAATTTGGCGACACCATCCGGATTGAAATGAAAGGCAAGGACGGCGAACTGGTGTTCGGCGCGATTGACCAGAAGATCGTCAAATACGGTTGAGCCGCCTGGGCGGGTTTGCAGCAGGACGGCTTTTACCCAATAATGAAAGCCAAACTACTGCGTATCGCAGGGAGGCTTGATGACGATCAGCATGCAGTCGACCCGGCGCTGGATGGTGCCACTGGTTCTGGTTTTGATGGCTACGCCTCCCGCCTGGGCGCAGTCCACCTTCGAAAAAGTCAAGAGCCGCAGCCAGCTGGTGGTCGGCTATCGCGACAATGCCTTTCCCTTTTCATTCGCGGATGGCAAGGGGGCAGCAGGCTACAGCATCGACCTGTGTGCACCCATCATCGAGCGCATCGGCCAGGCCTCTTCCGCGAAAAACCTGCGTGTCGTCTACCAGGCGATTGAGCAGGAACGCGTGGTCAGCCTGCTCAAAAACGGTGCGATCGACCTGATGTGCGCCAACACCAGCGACACCGAAGCCAGGCGCCGGCAGGTGGCCTTTTCCCCGCCTATTTTTTACGCTGCAGTACGGGTGCTGGTGCGCAGCAATGACAAGCTGGGCTCGCTGGACCAATTGGCCGGCAAAAACCTGGTGGTGCTGGGAGGTACCACTGCCCGGACTGCCCTCAACGCACATGCTGCGAGCCACGGCCTGAAGTGGAAGGTCGCCAACGTGCTGGAGCACGACGCGGCCATGAGTCAGCTGAGCCTGCGCCAGGCCGACGGTTATGCGCGCGATGACATTCTTCTGGTCAATGCAGTATTGACCACAAAGAACCCCGCTGATTTTGTGTTGTTGCCCGAGCGCCTGTCCTCCGAGCCTATCGCCATCGTTTACAGAAGCGGCGACCCGTCGCTGCAAAAGCTGGTGGACTTGTCCGTTGTCGAATCCATGCGCAACGGGAAGCTCAGCCAGACCTACGAAAAATGGTTTACCAAGCCCGCGCCTCCGGCGAACAAGGCGCTGAACCTGCCGATGTCGCCTGAGCTGAGCCGCCTGCTCGCTGCGGCCAAATAAATCAGGGCTGCTTTCTAGTTCAACTGCCCCGCAAACGCCTTGATGCCGCGCAGCAGCATCTCCACTGCGATGGCCACCAGGATCAGGCCCATCAGGCGTTCGAAAGCCATCAACAGCCGGTCGCCCAGCACCCGCTGGATGCGTTCGGCCAGCACCAGGACCACGGCACAGACGGCCATGGTCACGCACAGCGCGGCAATCCATTCCATGCGCCGCGCCGGCGCCTGCGACACCAGCAGCAGCACCGTGGCCAGTGCCGAGGGCCCGGCCAGCGCCGGAATCGCCAGCGGCACGATGAGCGGTTCGCCTTGCAACGGCTCCGCCTCAGCGGGCGCTACCGGAAAGATCATGCGCAAGGCGATCAGGAACAGGATGACGGCGCCGGCGATCTGCAGCGAGAGTTCGCTGAGGTTCATCACGCGCAGGAAACTGTCGCCCACAAACATGAAGGCCAGCAGGAGCAGGAAGGCAATCAGCACCTCGCGCAGGATCACAAACGCGCGCCGCTCGGGAGGCACGTTGCGCAGGGCATTGGCAAAAATCGGAATGTTGCCCAGCGGATCGGTGATCAGCAAAAGCAGGATGGTGGCCGAGGCGAAGGTGTAATTCACTGGGGCCCCCACGGTCGCTCACTGCGTGTAGCTTCCTGCCCCCCGAGGGGGCCGCTGCGCCTGCGGACTGGCAAAGCCAGATCCGCGGCCCCTGCTTGATTGAAGAGCCTCCATGGCCGTTCGCTGCGCGCTGGCGAGTGCATGGGCATTCTCATGACGCGTAAATCGCCTGAAGATCGCGGAAGCCCTTGATTTCCAGCGGGTTGCCGAAGGGGTCGCAGAAAAACATGGTCCATTGCTCGCCTGGCAGGCCTTCAAAACGCACTTGGGGCGAGAACAGGAACTCGGTTCCTGCGGCCTGCAGGCGCCGCGCCATGGCTTGCCAGTCGGGCAGGCCCAGAACCAGCCCGAAATGCGGCATGGGGACCAGGATGTCGCCGACATGGCCGGTGTGTTCGGTCTTGAAGGGCTGGCCCAGGTGCAGGGAGAGCTGGTGGCCCATGAAGTCGAAATCGACCCAGGTATCGGTACTGCGGCCTTCGGTGCAGCCGAGCACGCTGCCATAGAAGCGCCGGGCTTCGTCCAGGTTGGTCACATTGAAGGCGAAATGAAACAGGCTGCGCATTTGGTGGAGGATAGCAGCCTGCAAAGCCCGGACGGTGTCGCCGCCTGCAGGGTGCGAGGCACAATCATGGATCCCCTTTTCATACCTGACGGAGACACCATGACGGCCCAACCGGTTGACTACAGCGCTTACCAGACCCTGAACATCACGCGCCGCGGCGTGAACGGCGCGGTGCTGGACATCCAGATGAAAGCCCTTAACGGCAAGCTGCCGACGGCAGGCCACGATGGCCACCGCGAACTGGCGCAGATCTGGCGCGACGTGGGCAGTGACGACTCGGTACGCTGCGTGGTACTGCGCGGCGAGGGGCTGGGCTTTTCCGGCGGCGGCGACCTGGCGCTGGTGCAGGACATGGCCGATGACTTTGCCGTTCGCTCCCGCGTCTGGAAAGAGGCGCGCGACCTGGTTTACAACGTGATCAACTGCGACAAACCCATCGTCAGCGCCCTGCATGGCCCGGCGGTGGGCGCCGGTCTGGTGGCGGGTTTGCTGGCTGACATTTCGATTGCGGCGAAAAGCGCGAAGATTGTCGATGGCCACACGCGCCTGGGTGTGGCCGCCGGCGACCATGCTGCCATCGTCTGGCCGCTGCTGTGCGGCATGGCCAAGGCCAAGTACTACCTGATGCTGTGCGAGCCCATCAGCGGCGAGGAGGCCGAGCGCATTGGCCTGGTTTCCCTGGCCGTCAACGATGAAGAACTGTTGCCCAAAGCCTATGAGGTGGCCGACCGGCTGGCCGCTGGTTCGCCCACCGCTATCAGCTGGACCAAGTATGCGCTGAACAACTGGCTGCGCCAGGCGGGGCCGGCTTTCGACGCATCGCTCGCGCTGGAGTTCATGGGGTTTGCCGGTCCCGATGTGCGTGAAGGTGTGGCCAGCTTGCGGGAGCGCCGTTCGCCGTCTTTTGGCCCTTTCCTCTGATCGGGTGCTACCGAATTAATAGCTGCTTGCGTCCGTGTATAAAGGACCAGGGGCCGGTTTTGTTCGTGAATTTGCAGATTCTGACGGAACCAGCGGATTCAGCGGCCGAGGGCTTGACCGGCAAGGTGCTTTTGCATCAACGGGTTGACGTGCCGCCGCGACCCTGCACAATGAAACCAGGCAGCTTTTTACGCACTTCCAACAACACCAGGAGACATCCATGAGCGACGCAGACAACGCCTCCGCAGCCGGCTTCGGCAAGCTGGTACCGGGCTTCGACTTCTTGCAGAACCTGGCCAAGCAGGCTGCCGGCAGCGCGGCGCAAACCATTCCGCAGCTGCCCAACCTGGGCAACTGGATCGCCCCGACACTCAATGTGGAGGAGCTCGACAAGCGCATCGAAGAACTCAAGGCCGTGCAGTTCTGGCTGGACCAGAACGCGATGGCGCTCAAGGCCACCATCCAGGCGCTGGAAGTGCAGAAGATGACTTTGGCGACGCTCAAGGGCATGAACTTCAACATGGGCGATGTGGCCAACGCTTTCAAGCTGAAGGTGGCCGATACCGTCGCCGGTGGTGTGCAGAAGGTTGCCGACAGGGCCAAAACCTTTTCGGGCCTGGAAGTGCCGCCCACCAGTTACCAGAACGGCGAAGCGGCCGCGAAGGCCAAAACCACCAAACCCAAGACCGGGAAGGCCGCCGCACCGGCGGCACCCGGCGTCGTCGATCCCATGCAGTGGTGGGGCGCGCTGACGCAGCAGTTCCAGAACATCGCCACCACGGCCATGCAGGATGCAGCCAAAAAAACGGCGATGAGCGCCACCAAAAACATGGCCACCGGACTGGCCAAGGACGCCATGAAAACCGCTACCGGCATGGCCAAGGGCATGGCCGGCTCCGCCGGAAAAACGGTGGCCGACACAGCCCGTTCCGCGATGAATACGGCATTGCGCAGCAGCCAGGCCTGGCCCACCCCGGCCGCGGCCAAAACCACAGCACGGGCGAAACCGAAACCCAAGGCACCGGCGCGCAAGGCTGCGCGCAAAACGGCGCGTTGATCGCATAGCTGCAAAAGAAAGAGAGGCTACATGTACCGTCTTCATGGTTTTTGCCAATCGGGCAACACCTTCAAGGTGGCGTTTTTGCTTCGCGCCATGGACCAGCCCTGGGAGCCGGTCTTCGTGGACTACATGAACGGCGCCACGCGCACGGAATCCTGGCGCGACCAGACCAACGAGATGGGCGAGGCGCCGGTGCTGGAGGACGGCACGCGCCGCCTCACGCAGTCGGGTGTCATCCTGGGCTACCTCGCGAAGAAGCATGGCGCGTTTGAAGGGGCCACCGAAGACGACAGGCTGGAAGTGCTGCGCTGGCTGTTTTTCGACAACCACAAGTTCACCAGTTATTTCGCCACCTACCGCTTCATGAAGGCCTTTGGCCCTGCGGTACCCGATCCGGCCGTGATGGCATGGCTGCGCGTGCGCATCGACGCTGCTTTCGGCATCGTCGACAAGCACCTCGCTACGCGGGAGTGGATGGTGGGCACGGCGCCCACCATTGCAGACTTCTCGCTCAGCGCCTACCTGTTTTATCCGGTGGAGGAAAGCGGGTACGAAGTCGCCGGCCGATATCCCCACATCGAAGCGTGGCTTGCGCGCCTGCGCCGGCTTCCCGGCTGGGCTTCGCCTTACGATGTCCTTCCTGGAGAGCGATTGCTGCCGAAGTGGTGAGGTGGCCGACGCGCCAGCAAGCTACCATGGCGACAGCATGAAACTTTTCCCCTACGGACACGCCACCCATCCGCAATGGCGCATGGCCGCCGGCTTGGTGCTCGCCCAGTTGCGCGCCCAGATGGCTTTGCACGGTTATGCCAACGCCCCCGCCTTGGGCTTGCTGTACATCACCGATCACTACACCGCGCAGGCGCAGGATATCCTCGATTTCCTCGGCGCCGAGTTGCCTGAAATCACCGACTGGGCGGGCACGGTCGGCATCGGCATTGCGTCGAACAATGTCGAGTATTTCGACGAACCCGCGCTGGCCGTCATGCTATGCGAACTTCCCAGTGACCAATACCGTGTGTTTTCCGGCGTGTCGCCCCTGCCTGCGCCCGGTGCCACACATTTCAGTGCCCACACCGCGCTGGTGCATGCCGACGCAGGTACGCCGGACGTGGCCGAGTTGATCGACGAGATGGCGCAGCGTACCGGCAGCGGCTATGTGTTTGGCGGCCTAGCCTCGAGCCGCAGCAAGGCGGTTCAGTTTGCGCTCAGCGGCAACGGCAATGTCAAGGGCCAGGGCGCGGCCGGAGGCGTGTTCAGCGGTGGCCTGAGCGGTGTCGCCTTTGCCCAGGGTGCGTCCCTGATGTCGCGCGTGACGCAAGGCTGCCAGCCGGTGTCGCGCGAACATGAAATCACTGCCTGTGATGCGAATGTGGTGACCGGCCTGGACGGCCAGAGCGCGCTGGATGCGATGCTGGCCGACCTCGGGGTGTCGCTGGACGCGCCGCGCGATGCGCTGGAGAAAGTGCGCACCACGCTGGTTGGCCTGCGCAGCGCCGATGCCGGGCTGCAGGATGGCCGTATCCAGCGGGCCGGCCAGTTCGGTGCCGATGTGGTGGTGCGCCACATCATCGGCCTGGACCCGGCGCGCCAGGGCATCGCCATTGCCGAGTTGCCTCGCGTGGGCATGAAGCTGGCCTTTTGCGAGCGCAATGCCGAAGCCGCGCGCGCAGACCTGGTTCGCGTCTGCGCAGAAATCCGGGAGGAGCTGGAGCCGCAGGAGCTCACACTGGAAGTGGCCAGTGCGCTGAGCATGTCCGAGGCCGAGTCGGCGCCGCATCCGGCCCGGCGTATCGCCGGCGCCATTTATGTCAGCTGCGCCGGGCGCGGCGGCCCGCACTTTGGCGCGCCCAGTGCCGAGCTGCAGATTGTGCGCAGGGCGTTGGGGGATGTGCCGCTGGTCGGTTTTTTTGCCGGCGGCGAAATCGCGCGCCACCACCTGTATGGCTACACCGGTGTGCTGACAGTCTTTACCACCCTGGAATGACGACCACCTGCCTTGGAGGGTGGGGTTTCAATCAAGCCAGGGCCGCGGGTCCGGCTTTGCCGGCCCGCAGGCGCAGCGGCCCCCTCGGGGGGCAGAGAGCGACACGAAGTGCGCGAACGTGGGGGCCAGGCTTCGCCGGTCTGCAGGCGCCGTCCCCTGCAAGGGGCGAGGCCGCTACACGCAGTGAGCGGCAACAGGGGGTGTTCAACAGGTTATCGCCGCAAGGCCGCAAAAGCCTCGAATTCCCAGCTTCGCATCGCCAGCAGCAAGGTGTAGCCTTCGCAGTCCTTGTCGGCCAGCTTCTGGTCGGTCTGGTGCTGCTGTGCAAAGTCCTGCGCCACGCGCTGCATGCGCTCCAGGAACGAAGGCGCCAGGCTGCGGCTGATGGTGCCGTGAACCAGCAGTACACCCTCACCGCCGCCGTCAAAGCCGCCCGAAAAATAGTCCAGCAGGGCGTTGTCCCTGAAATAGTTCATCACCGGTCCGTGCGGGCGCCAGCGGAAGGTCTTGGCGAGTTTGAGCCGGTAGCGGTTCAGCGCCTTGAGCTCGATGATGCCGATGCGGTCCAGCTGGGCCAGGTACTTGATGCCTTCCGCCGGCGTCAGGCGGTACCTGCTGGTGATCTGCTCCAGCGTCCATTGCGAGAGCACGCAGATGGCAACCAGCAGCAGCTTCTTGTCGGCCACCACGGCTTTCTCCTGCGACTCGGTGAGTTCGGCCAGCAGGGGCTGGGTGTCGGCCACTTGCCGGGCCAGTTCGGCAAAGTCCAGCTTCAGCGCGCGGCAGATGGCATCGATGCGCGATAAAGGCATGTCGCCCCGGGCCAGCATGCGCTTGACGCTTGACTCCGCCATGCCCAGCTTGCCCGCCAGGCCGGCGTAAGTCATGCGGGCGGCTTTGAGTTCCTTTTTCAGGACGGTCACGAGATCTGCGGTGGTGCTCATGGGTATCAATTATCAATACTTTTGGTTCCGGATGGAAAGACTAGTTCAAATATTGATGCTTTGAAAGCGCGCCTCACCGCACATTGCAGGCTCATTCACTTCAGGAGCCATCGTCATGCAACACACTCTTCACCAACAGCCGCAGCAGCAAGTGCGGCCTGCGCACCCTGTTGCATGGCCGCGCGAACGCGCCTTGCTGCTTGCCATCCTGCTGATGGCCCTGGTGGCTGTGGCCGGGCCGGCCCTGGTCCAGCCGGCGCATTACCACGACTTTGCCGACCAGCGCGCCTGGGGCTCGCTGCCTCATGCCATGGATGTGCTCAGCAACCTGCCTTTTGCCTTGTGGGGGCTGGTGGGTGCGGGCGTGCTGGCTCAGGCCTTCCGCCGGCAGGCGGTGGACAGGACGGCGGCCTGGCTGGCGGCCCTGTTTTTTGGCGGGCTGGTGGTGACCACCGCTGTTTCCGCGATGTACCACTGGCAGCCGGACAACGCGGGACTGCTCTGGGACCGCGGCGGCATGGTGCTGGCTTTCGCCGGGTTGCTGGGTCTGGCTGCATGGCAGGGCATCAGTGTCCGGGCCGGTGTGGCCCTGGCCGCGGCTGTGCTGGTGCTGGGGCCTGTGTCGGTCCAGGTGTGGGCGATGTCGGGCAACCTGTTGCCCTGGGGCGTGCTGCAGTTCGGCGGCATGGGCCTGATCGTCGGGCTGGCCTGCCTGCAGCCCATGGCGGGCGAGGCCGGACAGTCGCCACAGGGTTTACCCATACGCTGGTCGCTGGTGATTGCGTTGTATGCGCTGGCCAAAGTGTTTGAATTGGGAGACCACCTGGTGTTTGAGTGGACGGGGCACATCATTTCCGGTCACAGCCTTAAACATATCGTGGCCAGCTGTGCCGCATGGCCGGTTGTCGCCGCGCTGATGGAGGCCATGAAAAGCAGGGCAGAATCCGTTTCACCCTCCAGAGCAGGCTCTAAGGGTGCAGACAGGCTGCCCCCGGCACCTGCTGCATAACAAAACCGAAAAAGAGGAGTCCATCATCATGAGTGTTGAAACAGCCGTCCAGGCGTCCCCGCCGCAGGACCCCGGGCACCCCAACCAGTTCGCGCTGCTCCGCCAGCGACGCTTTGCCCCCTTTTTCTGGACGCAGTTTTCGGGAGCCGCCAACGACAACCTGTTCAAGTTTGCCTTCACCGTGATGGTGACTTACCAGCTGCAGATCAGCTGGCTGCCGCCCGCCATGGCTGGGCTGGTGATAGGTGCGCTGTTCATCCTGCCTTTCCTGCTGTTCTCCGCCACCAGCGGGCAACTCGCCGACAAGTACGACAAACGCACGCTGATCATTTTTGTGAAGCGGCTGGAAATGCTCATCATGGCGCTGGCGGCCTGGGGCTTTTTCAGCGCCAACATCCCGATCCTGCTGGGCTGCACCTTTCTCATGGGCCTGCATTCCACGCTGTTCGGGCCGGTCAAGTTTGCCTACCTGCCGCACCACCTGAACGAGCGTGAGCTCATGGGCGGCAACGGCATGGTGGAAATGGGCACCTTCGTTGCCATCCTGCTGGGCAATGTGGCCGGCGGCCTCATCATTGCGATGCCGGAGATCGGTGCCCATCATGTGGGCTTCAGCTGCATCGGCGTGGCTATCCTTGGCCGCGTGGTGTCGCATTACATTCCTGCGTCGCCCGCAACTGACCCGGGCCTCAAGATTAACTGGAATCCGTTCACCGAGACGGTGCGAAATCTCAAGCTTGCGCATGGCAACCTCGTGGTCTTCCGCTCGCTGCTGGGTATCAGCTGGATGTGGTTTTTCGGCGCGGTGTTTCTCAGCCAGTTCCCAAGTTTCGCCAAGGAAGTGCTGCATGGCAACGAGCAGGTCGCTTCGCTGCTGCTGGTGGTGTTTTCGATAGGCATAGGCACCGGTTCGCTGCTGTGCGAGGTGGTGAGCCGCCGCCATGTCGAAATCGGCCTGGTCCCGCTGGGCGCGATCGGCATGAGCGTGTTTGCGATTGATCTCTACTTCGCATCGCGCGGCCTGCCACCATCGCCGGTCATGAGCCTGGCAAGTTTTGTGGCGCAGCCCGCGCACTGGCGTGTGATGGCCGACCTGGCGCTGCTGAGCCTGTTCGCGGGCCTTTACAGCGTGCCCATGTACGCGCTGATCCAGCTGCGCGCGCAGGTGACCCATCGCGCCCGAATCATCGCGGCCAACAACATCCTGAATGCCCTGTTCATGATTGCCAGTTCGGTGATCGCCGGCACCCTGCTGGGCCTCGGCATGACGATTCCGCAAATTTTCCTGCTGGTTGGTCTGGCCAATGCGGTGGTGGCGTTTTACATCTTCATGCTGGTGCCTGAGTACCTGCTGCGTTTCATTGCGCTGGTGGCCTCGCGTTGCGTTTACCGCTTCAAGGTGACGGGCGACGACAACATTCCGGTGCAGGGGGCCGCCGTGCTGACCTGCAACCACGTGAGTTTTGTCGATCCCGTGCTGCTGATGGCGGCCAGCCCGCGGCCCATTTATTTTGTGATGGACCACCGCATTTTCAAAATGCCGGTGCTGGGCTGGCTGTTCCGGCTGGCCAAGGCCATACCGATTGCCCCGCGTGCCGAAGACCCGGCGGCGTATGAAGCAGCTTTCGAAGCTGCGGCCAAGGTGCTGCGCAACGGCGACCTGCTCGCCATCTTCCCCGAGGGCGGCATCACCCAGAACGGTGAACTCCAGTCCTTCAAGGGCGGCATCATGAAAATCCTGGAAAACGCCGAACGCGACGGCCTCAGCGTGCCGGTCATTCCCATGGCCTTGACCAACCTCTGGGGTTCGTTCTTCAGCCGCATTGAGAAAGGCGGCGCCATGGTGCGGCCTTTCAGGCGTGGCCTCTTCAGCCGTGTCGGCCTCAATGCCGGCCCGGCGATGCCTTTGGCCCAGGCGCAACCCGAGATCCTGCGCGCCCGTGTTGCGGCACTCATGAACCCCTGAAAAGTATCCAAATACGATACTAATAGGCTATTCGGGCGTCACTGTATTGTTATTTGCCTCTGCTTCCGGCCAGCCCGGTGCACATTGGCGCCACCTCAACAACCAAGAAGGTTTTATGCAAGTACTGATTCATCGCGATTCCAAGCCCTGGCAGTTCCAGGTGTGGGCCTCTTTCCTGATCGCCGTTTTCCTGTGCGCCGTCGGCTTGTCTTACCTGCCCGGCCAGGACCTGGACCGTGCCTTCATGATCATGGGTTACTTTTTCTGCCTGTCAGCGGCTTTTGTACTGGCCAAGTATGTGCGCGACCAGGAGAAGGCCGAGGCTGAAAGCAGGCTGACCGAAACGCCGATGTTCAGGTTCGTGGTGTGGGGCGGTTTTTTCCTGGCCATGTCTCTCACGGGCTGGGGCCTGTGGCGCATGGAGGTCAACGAAACCTACAAGGCTTTTCTCGGGGTGAGCTGGCTCTACCTGATCACCTGCAGCTTCACGCTGGCCAAAACCCTGCGTGACAAACACGAAGCCGACTTGAACGAAGCGCGCCTGGCCGGCCGCACGGTACGAAACAACGACGCTGAATAAACCTCATCCAGAAAATGCGAGGAAGCATCATGAAAAAGAAATTTGCTACTTATTTAATAGCAACTTGCGCAATGGCAATGGGGGCTACAGCCCCGTTTCATGCCCATGCCCAAAGCGGGGCTTCAGCCCTGAGCGCGGTGTCCGCCTTGCCGGTGGCGTCCGTGGTGGTCGGCACCAGCGCGGTTGCCGGTGCCGTTGTGGCATTGCCGGTGGTGCTGTCGACGGCCGGCGCCGTGCTGGTCGTCAAGACCGTGGAGAGCACGGCCCGCGGGACGGTGTATGTGCTGGAGCGGGCGTCTGACGGTGCGCGTGCCAGCATTGAAGTGGTGGGCAAGGGTGTGGCCGGAGTGTCCATGGTGGCCGGGACGGCCGTGGTCGTGAGCGTGATCGGTGCCGGCGTGGTGCTGTCCGCAGCCGGCGAGGCGATTGCCTTCATTCCCAATGCCCTGGGCCGCGCCCTGCTGCACAACGAGCGATTGACGCACTGAGAAAACGCGAGGGAACACCCATGAAGGCACCCATGAAGAAATCCCCGCTGACTTTTCTGTGCATCGGCCTCGCTGCCGCCTGCATGCTGGCGCCGGCAGCCCACGCGGGACGCTCGTGCGAGGCCGGCAAGATCACCCCGCAGACCGTGGAGCGCGGCATGTCGCTGGCCGAAAAAACCCTGGCCTCACTTAACGCCAGCGGCGAGAAGGTCGTGCTGCTGGCGCGCGCCGGTCAGGACCTGAGCAAATACGGCCTGCGTTATTCCCATTTGGGGCTGGCCTACCGCCAACCTGACGGGCAGGGCGGCAGCACCTGGCGTGTGCTGCACAAACTCAACGAATGCGGCACCAGTGAGTCGGCCGTTTACCGCCAGGGGCTGGGTGAGTTTTTCCTGGATGACCTGTGGCGCTTTGAAGCGGCCTGGGTGGCGCCCACGCCCGAGGTGCAGGCCAGGCTGCTGGCGTTGCTGCAGGATCCCGCGCGCACCGTGGCCATGCACCACAAGCCCTACAGCATCGTCAGCTACGCGTGGGGCCGCAAATACCAGCAGTCGAACCAGTGGGCCATCGAAACGCTGGCATCCGCCGTGGAGCCGGGCGCCAGTTCGCGCGAGCGAGCCCAGGCCTGGTTGCAGTTCAAGGGTTACGAGCCCACCGTCATCAAGCTGGGCCCGCTGACGCGGCTGGGTGGCCGCATGACCGCGGCCAATGTGGCGTTTGACGACCACCCCAACGACAAGCGTTATTCGGACCGCATCGAAACCGTCACGGTGGATTCGGTATTCGCCTGGTTGCAGCGTGCGCAACTGACGGCGAACGGCAAGCCGCCGACCCTCGTCAAACTTTAACAATGGTTGTTCAACTCCCGGAGTTTCCATGAGCAAAGCATTACGCCTGTCTGAAAAATGGTTTCAGCGCGGCCTGTGGCTGGTCGCGTTTGTGTTTGCAGGTTTCCTCATTGGCCTCGGCAGCACTGTTGTAGGTGACCTGCCGCAGGTCGAAAGAAGCCTGACGCTCGATGACTTCATTGAGCAGCCCGCAGCGACCCAGCTGCGCGAAAAGCTCAAGGTGGCGGAACGCCAGGGCCGCGATGCGCAGGAAGCGCTGGAGCAGGCCAGGCTCAAGCAGCGCGTGGCGCAGGCCAATTCGCGCTCGGCGAGCGAGACGTTCAACAACTGGCTGGCAACGCGGCGGGCGACCGAGCGGGCCGAGCAGGACCCCGAGCTGGTTGAGCGCACCCGCGCGCTGGACAGCCTGAAGGCAGCCGAGCGCCAGGCACTGGCCAACATGGAAGCCGAGCAGCAAAAGGCGCTTGATGCCAGCCAGGGCGCCAGCCGCACCCGTGACAGGCTCAGTGAGCTCGAGCGCGACGCTCAGGACAAATGGCAAAGTGCACACCGCGCCCAGGAGCTGCGCGTGTTCCTGTATCGCCTGGCCCTGACCCTGCCGCTGCTGGCGGCGGCCGGCTGGCTTTTTGCCAAAAAGCGCAAAAGCACCTACTGGCCCTTTGTCTGGGGTTTTATCTTTTTTGCACTGTTCGCATTTTTTGTCGAGCTGGTGCCTTACCTGCCCAGTTACGGCGGTTATGTGCGCTACATCGTCGGCATCCTCATCACGGTGCTGGTTGGGCGGCAGGCCATTGTTTCGCTGAACCGCTACCTGGAAAAGCAGAAACTCGCCGAACAGTTGCCGGACGCGCAGCGCCGCGAAGAGCTCAGCTACGACACGGCGCTCACGCGCCTGTCCAAAGGCGTATGCCCTGGCTGTGAGCGCGCCGTTGATTTGAAAAATACGGAAATCGACTTCTGCCCGCACTGCGGCATTGGCTTGTTTGACCACTGCCAGCAATGCACGACGCGCAAGAGTGCGTTTGCCAAGTTCTGCCACGCCTGCGGTGCCGATGGCAAGCGGCCCAGGTTGTTGCCCGACACAGCAGCCAAGCCAGCCTGAACAGCCTGAGAGAAGGGCGTGGCTCAGGCCGTCGGGCGGCCGTAAAAAGGGTAGCCCGGGTCGTGGTAGCCGTGGCTGGAAGCATGGCCCGGAATCACCAGCTCGTTGACGAAGGCTTCGTCCTCGCTGTCCAGCACCAGGTCGGTCGCGCCGTAGACGTCTTCCAGGTGTGAGAGCAGGCGTGGCCCGGCAATGACCGAGCTGACCAGTGGATTGGCCAGCACCCAGGCGGCGGCAAACTGACCCGGCACCCAGCCCCTGGCTTCGCAGCGGGCCTTGATCTTCTGCGCGATCAGCAGCGACTCCTCGCGGAACTCGGTCTCCAGGATGCGTTTGTCGCCACCGCCGGCACGTGTGCCCTCGGCCGGCGGCTGGCCGGGCGGGTATTTGCCGGTGAGCACTCCGCGCGCCAGCGGGCTGTAGGGCACCACACCCAAACCGTAGTGGCCGCAGGCGGGCAGGATTTCGACCTCGGGGCCACGGTTGAGCAGGTTGTAATAGGGTTGGCAGACCACCGGCTGCGGCACGCCGGCTTTTTCGCACAGGCGCACGATCTCGGCGATGCGCCATCCGCGGAAATTCGACAGGCCGAAGCTGCGTATTTTCCCCCGACGTATCAGATCGCCAATGGCGCGCACGGCTTCGTCGAGGTTTTCGCCATGGAAATCACGGTGCAGGTAGAGGATGTCCAGGTAGTCGGTATCCAGCCGCGCCAGGATGGCGTCGGTCTGCTGCATGATCCAGCGCCGCGAGTAGTGGCCGTCATTGATGCCTTCGCCCGCCTTGTTGCCAAGCTTGCTGGCCAGGACCCAGTGCGAACGCTGTCCGGCCAGCAGCTTGCCCAGCAGGGTTTCCGATGCACCTTCGTTGTAGACGTCGGCCGTATCGATGAAATTGATGCCGTGCTCTTTCGCCGATGCAACGATGCGCGCCGCTTCGTTGTCGGGTGTCTGCTGGCCGAACATCATGGTCCCCAGGCAAAGGGTGGACACCTTCAGGTTGCTGCTTCCAAGGCGGCGATAGTGCATGGTCAATTTCCTTGTGGCCAAGAGTTGTGGGGGAGAGGCGGCCTGAGCGTTCTTGCCTCTCATGGCTGGGACGAGCGTACCAAAGTCAGGCGGACAAAGGAGTTCGCGGAATCGGCGGTGCGAAGAAAAAGTATTGATTAATGCTACTTTCAGTGCTGTGAAGCGGTACCTGACTCATTAAGAAAGACTTTTTAGCTGCCGCTGCGCACACTTTCCCCACAAGCATTTGCTTGGGCCACTGGTTAATGTATGAATTCAAATCGGTTGATGTTCTCTTTTGCCTCGCTGAAACGCCGCGCCGTTCTGGTCAGCATGGCATTAGGTGCCACGGCGCTGACGGGTTGTTATGTGGTGCCTGTGCATCCCGCACATTCGCAGATGGCGCCCACTGTGTATGCCACGCCGGCGCCGCCCGCAAGCATGACCTTTGCAGCACGGCTGTATCCGGCGAATGACGCCGCTGCGGCTTATGGCATGGTCAATGCCGTGGTCACCAATGACCTGAACGGACGCGGCACCTTCAGCACCACCATCAATGGCGAGAATTTCACAGGTGAAGCAACACGCATGGCCGCATCTTCTTTACGCGAAGGTGTCGCCAATGGTGCGGGTAACCGCGGCAGCTACATCAACTGCAAGTACCAGATGAACTCGGCCACACTCGGAACCGGCCAGTGCCGCCTGTCCAACGGCGCACAGTTCACCATGCACGTCGGCAACTGATTTTCCGGGCTATCGCTGCGATTGATCGATGGCCACGATATCGGGGGCTGACTTGAGGTGCCCCACGTATCGCAGCGCTTTGTGAATCCGGATGGAGGGCACATCGCCCTCCCGCATGTGGAGCAGGTCACCGGGGTTGATCAGGCGCGGATCAGCGTCGGTGAGCGGCAAGCCGGCGCTTCGGTAGGCCTCCAGCACAAACTGCGAGCAGAAGAACTGGTCGTTGCGCCCCAGGCCGAGCTGCACTGCGGCGATGCCCCGAATGCAGAAATCGCGTACCAGCGCAGGTACCAGCGGAAGCTCGCACAGGCGCCGCTCCAGGGCAAAGGGAGCTTGCAGCATGACACCAAGGTGGTTGTATTTCCTGCCGTCATGGCGGGCCGCAAACAGATTGATTTTTTCCGCCTGCTCGGCCGTGATGTCCGGGTGCCGGAACGCGACGATGGTCGCTTCTTCCTTCATCAGCGCGGTGAGGTTCCGGCGACGGATGCCTGAACCCACGGCCTCTGCAACCTGCTCGTTCCCCATGTAGACCGCGGCGTGGCTGACGGGCGACAGCGTGGCCAGGCGGATGCCCACCGAGTTCAAGCCGTTTTCCGCGGTGAGGATGATATCGCCCGGCCGCAGCGAATCAGCCTCCACCAGCTGCCCGCCGTTGCGGGGGTTGAGGGCCTTGTTCTGGAAACTCAGGGTGGGCACGCCGGTGGTCTCGTGAGGATTGAGGGCGGTGGCACATCCGGTCAAGGCAAGCGCAGCCAGGATGAGTCCGGGCAGGAATAAACGGGTCATGGAATTCCTGTCGCGGAGTTGAGGCATTGCGCGACATTCTCGCGCATAAACCGCCCTGGCCGGGCATGGATCGTTCAGATTCCGCGCTGGCGATCGCTGCGGAAGCTGACGGAGAACTCTCCAAAGCGCCCGGCATCCAGCGCGTCGCGCACTTCCTGCATCAGGTTCAGGTAGTAATGCAGGTTGTGGATGCTGCTGAGCATGGGCCCCAGCATTTCGCCGCAGCGGTCCAGGTGGTGCATGTAGGCTCTGGAGAAGTTTTTGCAGGTGTAGCAGCTGCAGGTCGCATCGACCGGTTGGTCGTCAGTCTTGTAGCGTGCGTTGCGGATCTTCAGGTCGCCGAAACGCGTGAACATGTGGCCGTTGCGTGCATTGCGTGTAGGCATCACACAGTCAAACATGTCGACGCCGGCGCCCACGCCTTCGACCAGGTCTTCCGGCGTCCCCACGCCCATCAGGTAACGCGGTTTGTTCGCCGGCAGGCGGTGCGGCGTGTGCGCCATGATGCGCAGCATTTCTTCCTTGGGCTCGCCGACGCTGACGCCGCCAATGGCATAGCCGGGCAGGTCCAGCTCGACCAGCGCATCCAATGATTCGTGGCGCAGGTGTTCAAACATGCCGCCCTGCACGATGCCGAACAGCGCGTTCGGGTTCTGCAGTTTGTTGAACTCGGCGACGCAGCGGCCGGCCCAGCGCAGGCTCAGCTCCATGGAAAAGCGCGCCTCGGCTTCGGTCGTGATGTGGCCCTTGGTGTCATAGGGCGTGCATTCATCGAACTGCATCACGATGTCACTGTTCAGGATGGTCTGGATCTGCATCGAGATCTCGGGCGTCAGGAAGAGCTTGTCGCCGTTGACGGGCGACGCGAACTTCACGCCTTCTTCCGAAATCTTGCGCATCTCGCCCAGCGACCAGACCTGGAAGCCGCCGCTGTCAGTGAGGATGGGTTTGTGCCAGCTCTCGAACTTGTGCAAGCCGCCGAACTGCTGCATCACGTCCAGCCCCGGGCGCATCCACAGGTGAAAGGTATTGCCCAAAATGATCTGGGCACCCATGTCATGCAGCGACTGGGGCATCACACCCTTGACCGTGCCGTAAGTGCCCACCGGCATGAAGATGGGGGTCTGCACCACGCCATGGTTCAGGGCGAGGGTGCCGCGGCGCGCAAAAGAGCCGAGGTAGGCGCCTTCGGCGGGGTCGGTTTTCAGGACTTCAAAATTCAGCATGGGGCCATTGTCTCAGGGCGCGGTTTTCTTTAGCAGCATGGCGTCGCCGTAGCTGAAAAAGCGGTAACGCTGCGCGATGGCGTGCCGGTACAGCGCCATGACGTGTTCGTAGCCGGCAAAGGCGCTGACCAGCATCATCAGCGTGCTTTTGGGCAGGTGGAAGTTGGTCAGCAGCAGGTCCACCACCTGGAACTCAAAGCCCGGTGTGATGAAGATGTTGGTGTCGCGGCAGTCGGGGCCGAATTTGGCTGCCGACTCGAGTGCACGTACGCTGGTGGTGCCGATGGCGACGACGCGGCCGCCGCGGGCTTTGCAGTCCCTGATGGCCAGCAGCGTCGCTTCAGGCACTTCAAAACGTTCGAAATGCATGACGTGTTCGGCGATGTTTTCGGCTTTGACCGGCTGGAAGGTGCCGGCACCGACGTGCAGGGTCACGTTGGCGCGCTGGATGCCGCGCGCTTCGAGCTGCGCCAGCACGGTTTCGTCAAAATGCAAAGCAGCCGTCGGCGCAGCCACCGCGCCGGGGTTTTTCGCAAACACCGTCTGGTAGCGCTGCTCGTCCACCTCCGAGTCGGCGTGCGTGATGTAGGGCGGCAGCGGCACGTGGCCGTAACTGGCCATCAGTGCGTAGGGGTCGCTGCTCAGGGCAAAGCGGTAGAGCGGGCCGTCCTCGTTTGGCCAGCGGCCCAGCAGTTTTGCTGTGAAGCCGCCGTCCATTTGCAGCAGTGCGCCCGGCAGAGGCTTCTTGCTGACCTTCATGTGTGCGGCCACCTCATGGCCGGCATCCGGCGTGAGCGACAGCACCCGCTCGATCAGCAGCTCCAGCCGCCCGCCGCTGCTTTTCTGCCCGAACAGGCGGGCCTTGACGACCTTGGTGTCGTTCAGGACCAGCAGGTCGCCGGCTTTCAGCAGGTCCGGCAGCTCGGCAAAGCGACGGTCAACAGGGGGGCTACCCCGGCCGTCCAGCAGGCGCGAGGCGCTGCGTTCGGCGGCCGGGTGCTGGGCGATCAATTCGTCGGGGAGCGTGAAATCAAAATCACTGAGGCTGAAATGCGTCTTCATGGAGGCACAATTGTCCCATGTCGCCCCCAGCCGCTTCCCCCCGCAAGGCGCCGCCGGCTGTCGCAGGCATTGCCAGTGCGGTGGCGCCCAAGTCACTTCCGCAAAAAGCCCTGGAAAAACTGGGCCTGCGCCGCGACATCGATCTGGCGCTGCACCTGCCGCTGCGTTACGAGGACGAAACCCGCATCACCCGGCTGGCCGATGCGCGCGATGGCGACATGGTGCAGATCGAAGCCCAGGTCACGCACAGTGAAATTACGTTCCGCCCGCGCCGGCAACTGCGCGTGACGGTGGACGACAGCAGCGACACCTGCGTGCTGCGCTTCATCAATTTTTACCCGGCGCACCAGAAAACCCTGAGCGTGGGAGCACGCGTGCGCGTGCGCGGCGAAATCCGCGGCGGTTTTGTCAGCCGTGAAATGGTGCACCCCAGTTTCCGCGCCGCCGGCGGCGAGCTTGCGACGGCGCTGACGCCGGTCTACCCCACCGTGGCCGGCTTGCCGCAGGCCTACCTGCGCAAGGCCGTGCTCGGCGGCCTGGGCCGGGCTGACCTTGCGGAAACCATTCCCAAGGAATTTTTAAGCAAAAACCTGCCGCAGCCCTTATCCAGCCTGCGTGAGGCGCTATTGTTTTTGCACAACCCAACGCCGGATGTGGCGCTCGCCACGCTGGAAGACCGCAGTCACCCGGCCTGGCAGCGGCTCAAGGCGGAAGAGCTGCTGGCCCAGCAGCTGTCGCAGCTGCAGGCGCGCCGGGTGCGTGCAGCCATGCGTGCACCCGCGCTCACCGGGCCCGCGATGCGCGGCACGCAATGCACATTGCATGAGCAGCTGCTGGAGCGCCTGCCATTCCGGCTGACGGCGGCGCAGCAGCGTGTCGGTACCGAGATCGACGCTAATCTGAAAAGAAACGTGCCCATGCACCGCCTGTTGCAGGGCGATGTCGGTTCCGGCAAAACCGTGGTGGCGGCGCTGGCCGCAGCGCGCTGCATGGACGCCGGCTGGCAGTGCGCGCTGATGGCGCCGACTGAAATCCTGGCCGAGCAGCATTTCCGCAAGCTGATCGGCTGGCTCGAGCCCCTGGGCATCCAGACCGCCTGGCTGACCGGCAGCCAGAAGGCCAAAGAGCGGCGCGAGGCGCTGGCCATGATCGAGAGCGGCGCGGCTGGCCTGGTCGTCGGCACCCATGCGGTGATCCAGGACAAGGTGATATTCAAAAACCTGGCGCTCGCCATCATCGACGAGCAGCATCGCTTTGGCGTCGCCCAGCGACTGGCCCTGCGCAGCAAGATGACCCAAGGCGGTGAGGAACCGCATCTGTTGATGATGACGGCGACACCGATCCCGCGCACGCTGGCCATGAGTTATTACGCTGACCTCGATGTCTCGACCATCGACGAGCTGCCGCCTGGCCGCACGCCCATCGTGACCAAGGTGGTTGGCGAGGCGCGGCGCGACGAGGTGGTGGAACGCATCCGCAGCCAGCTTCTGGAGGGCCGGCAGGTCTATTGGGTCTGCCCGCTGATCGAAGAGAGTGAATCGGTGGACCTGATCAATGCCACCCAGACGCATGAAGCGCTGACGGCGGCCTTGCCCGGCACGAAGGTCGGCCTCTTGCATTCGCGCATGCCGCCGGCCGAAAAGAAAGCGGTCATGTCGCTGTTCACCGGCGGTCAGCTCGGTGTGCTGGTCAGCACCACGGTGATCGAGGTTGGTGTGGACGTGCCCAATGCGTCGCTGATGGTGATCGAGCACGCCGAACGCTTCGGCCTGAGTCAGCTGCACCAGCTGCGCGGCCGGGTCGGGCGCGGCGTGGCAGCTTCGGCTTGTGTGCTGCTTTATTCGACCGGAGATGCGCCGCGCCTTGGTGAAACTGCGCGGGCCCGGCTCAAGGCCATGGTGGAGACGCAGGACGGCTTCGAAATCGCCCGCCGCGACCTGGAAATCCGCGGCCCGGGCGAGTTCCTGGGCGCACGGCAGTCCGGCGCGCCGCTGTTGCGTTTTGCCGACCTGGCGACGGACACGGAGCTACTGGCCTGGGCGCGGGCGCTGGCCCCAGTGATGCTGGACCGGCATCCCGAACTGGCGCGGCAGCATATTGCGCGCTGGTTGGGAGGAAAATCAGAGTTCCTCAAGGCGTAAGGCGTGGCTTGCGTCATGCGAGGTACGATTCCACGAGAAAAATCAAAAAAGGAGAAGGTAAATGAACTGGACAACAAAATGGGTTGCATTGCTGGCGGCGGTCATGCTGGCCGGATGCGCGGGGACGAAATTTGTGCGGCCGGCCGACGCGGACCTGGTGCTCGGAAAAACCACCGACCAGCAAGTGCTGGCCCAGCTGGGCAAGCCTTTTCAGGAAGCAAGCGGCCTTTCCAATGGCAAGGCCATCCGCACGCTGGCCTATGCCTACGCTTCGTTTGGCGGAGAGCCCAAGAGCAAGGGCGTCACGCCGGTGCACGGATTGACGCTGGTCTTCCATGAAGGAAAACTGGTGTCCAAGTTGTATCTGTCAAACCTGAAGCAGGACGCAACCGACTTTGACGGGAGCAAGGCCGAGTTGATCCAGTCCGGCAAGACCACGCTGGCGCAGATCAACACCATGTTCGGGCCGGCCCCGGGGGAAGCCGTCTATCCGGCGATCAAGCAGACCACAGGACGCGGGCTGCTGTACAGCTACCAGGAAATGCGCGGGTTCACGTTGAGCCAGAAGCGGCTGACGGTGGTGCTGGATGCCCAGGGCACGGTGATTGACGTCGAGTACCAGACGCAGGGCACCTGGAAGTAAGTGCCTTTCACCTGAAAGCCGGCTTCAGGCTTGAGCGCGGCGATCAGGAAACTCGAGGAGAGCTGCAGCTCATTCTGTTGGAGCGCAACGGTGACGAATCACCGTGACGTTGCAGGTGAATGGAAGCAGCGGGCTGTCGCGGCCGGGCTTTGCATTTGATGTCAAATTTGAAAAGCCCGGCGCGTTCAGTCCACGACTTCAAAGCTGCCCTTTTGCTGTGTCCATTCCTTGTCGTTGGACCCAAAAGCAAGCGCTTCGCCGTTCCTGAAATTCAAGACCGCCGTCAGGGTGTAACCGGAACCGCCCAGGTAAGACACGGCAAACACCGCATCATCAATTTTGACGGCAGCGCATTTGTCGACAGGCGTGGACTTGCCTTCCTTGCCGGCCACGCGCCAGGCCACAGAACCATCCTGGTTGAAGCTGTGTTCAAACGTCATGCCCGCGGTGGGCCCGTCTGTGAAGCTCCAGCGCAAGGTCTTGCCTTTCAGCGATTCCGGGGCGGTTGGGTTGGCCATGGGTTGCTCCAGTAGTTGATGGCCCAGTCTAGGTGCCATCAGCAGATGTCCCGACCCGGCTTTGGACCTGAAGCGGCGTAAGCTTTTTCCTTCAAGGCCCGTCATGGAGGGTTTTCTGGATGCTATGTATTTGATAGCTTTTTGTGCCCGTCAAATAAGGGTTGAAGGCCGATTCGATATGCGAAGCCGGTGAAGAAGCCTGCTGGGGCCGATGGGCTGTATCTGGCTGGATGCGCTGGTTCGGTCATCAACGCCACCACGAAAAGCCGCACAATAAGCCCATGACGCTAACTGAACTCAAATACATCGTGGCCGTGATCCTGGGAGGGATAGGGCGAGGGGCCCGACGGTATTTTGTATCGGAGGTAGGGCGAGATGAAGAGGTGATCCGCAACTACATACGGAACCAAGAAAAGGTAGACAAGCGATTAGAGCAGCTCGGGCTGTGGAGATAAGAGGCCACCGTTTCGGTGGCCCAAAGAATTGGGGCCGCGTTAGCGACCCTGTTTAGTCGCTTTGAGCGGCTCACAAAATTGAAAGCCCCCCGGCTTTGCCGGGGGATGGTTACTTTCCAACATGGACATCCGCTTCATTCAAAGTTTTGTTACCGTGGTGGATCATGGCTCGGTCGCCGAGGCCGCACGTCGGCTCGATTTGACCGCTACCGCGATCACTTCGCGCGTCCGCGCACTCGAGGCTGACTTGGGCGTTCGGCTTCTCACTCGCACTGGACGCACGATACGTCCGACAGAAGCGGGATTGCGTATTCTCGAGAGTGCGCGCGGGGTGCTGCGCGCGGAACGCGATCTTAGTGCCCTCGCTCATGAAGGCACCGAGGTCGGCGAACTACGGCTCGGATGCTTCGTCTCGGCCTTGACCAGTGTGCTGCCACCGGTGTTGGAGCGCTTGTACGTCGTTCATCCGCAGCTGGCCCTGTTCGTGACACCGGGAGCTTCGGTGGAGTTATGTCGACGGGTGGCTGCCGGCGAATTGGATGCCGCCGTGGTGGTGGAGCCGCAGTTCGCGCTCACCAAGACCTGTCGATGGCACGAATTGCAAGCCGAACCTCTCGTGGTGATCGCACACAGCAGTCTGGCCGGCAGCGATGCGCATGAACTTCTGCGTCGTGAACCATTCATCCGCTACGAACGTTCCGTATTGGGTGGCCAACTGGCGGACCGTTATCTGCGCCAACAGGGCATTTGGCCAGAGCAGCGGCTGGAAATCGATGGGGTGCTCGCGATCGCGGCGCTGGTGGAGCGTAGGCTGGGCGTTTCGTTGCTGCCCGATTGGTCATGGCTGTGGACCAGCGGCATGGCGTTGGCACGGATTCCGCTGCCTGGGCTGGCACCCGTTCGACGCATTGGGGTATTGGCCGCGGTCAACAGTCCTCGCCGCAAGTTGATCGAAGCGTTCGTGGATCAGGCCTGCGCCGTGTTCTCTAAATCAGAATCCCCTCGGCCTGCTGGCGAATAACGACCGGCGGTTGATCACGCTCCAACGCTGTCGTTCTCACTGAGCGTAGCTTTGCCCAAGAGCCGTTTCGGCCGTGCGTGGTTACCCGTGCACCCTTGTGCCAGAACCAACATTCTCTTCAGTCTGAACCAACCGGTTACATCTGGCGCGGCCGGCTGCGTGGCCGAACAATGCCTGCATGACCAAAGACACACGAGATTCAACGCGCAGCACGGGATTGCGCGCAGGTCTCACCCACTATGGGGACAGCGGGTTTTCCCTGTTTTTGCGGAAGGCGTTTATCAAAGGCGGTGGGTATACCGACAGCGCGCTTGACCGCCCCGTGATCGGCATCGCAGATACCAGCAGCGACTTCAACCCCTGCCACGGCAACACGCCGCAGTTGCTCGAGGCGGTGCGGCGCGGCGTGATGCTCGCCGGCGGCCTGCCCATGCGGTTTCCCACGATCTCACTGCACGAGAGCTTTGCAGCGCCTACCTCGATGCTGCTGCGCAATCTCATGTCAATGGACACCGAGGAGATGCTGCGAGCGCAGCCGATCGACGCGGTCGTGCTGATCGGTGGTTGTGACAAGACGGTGCCCGCGCAATTGATGGGGGCCGTCTCCGCCGGTTTGCCCACAATTCAGCTCCTCACGGGTAGCATGCTTACAGGTTCGCACCGTGGTACGCGCATGGGTGCATGCACGGACTGCCGCCGCCAATGGGGCCGCTTGCGCGCGGGTGAGATCGACGATGCGGAGATCGCGCAGATCAATAGCGAGCTCGTACCCAGTGTAGGAACTTGCTCCGTGATGGGAACGGCCTCCACCATGGCGTGCGCAGCCGAGGCCATGGGCTTGACCGTGCCCGGCGGTGCCTCGCCGCCAGCCGTATCGGCCGCGCGACTGCGCGTGGCGGAGCAGACCGGGACCCAGGCCGTCTGGCTGGCGAGCCAGCGATTGGGAATTGGTCAAGTCCTGAGCGCAGCGTCTTTCGAGAACGCATTCCGCGTGCTGCTGGCTCTCGGCGGCTCGACGAACGCTGTCCTGCACCTCACGGCCATCGCTGGCCGGGTGGGCATCAAGCTTGATCTGGCTCGACTGGACGCACTGAGTCGGGAAACGCCGGTGCTGGTGAACCTCAAGCCCACGGGCGAGCACTACATGGAGGACTTTCATCGGGCCGGCGGCATGCCGGCACTGTTGCGGCAGCTGCGTCCTCTGTTGAGATTGGACGCCGCTACGGTCAACGGCATGACTTTAGGCGAACAGATCGACGCTGCGCCGCCTGGCTTTGATCAGGATGTGATCCGTCCGCTTGACCGGCCCATTCACGCCCAGGGTGGCATCGTTGTTCTGCGTGGCAACCTCGCACCCGGCGGCGCCATTGTCAAGCAGGCGGCGGCCGATCCACGGCTGATGGAACACGAAGGCCGCGCCGTCGTGTTCGAAGGCCTGGACGATTTGAGTCGCCGAATCGACGATCCCGCCCTGGATGTCGGCTCCGACGACGTGCTGGTGCTCAAGGGCATCGGGCCTTTGGGTGCCCCCGGCATGCCAGAGGCCGGCTACATACCGATTCCCGCCAAGCTGGCGCGCGAGGGCGTCAAGGATATGGTGCGCATCTCTGACGGCCGCATGAGTGGAACTGCGTTTGGTGCCGTGGTACTGCACGTGACCCCTGAAGCCGCCGCGGGTGGGCCGCTGGCGCACGTTCGCACAGGCGACCGTATCAAGTTGAGTGTCGCGCGCCGCGAGCTCACTTTGTGCGTAAGCGATGAAGAGTTGGCTCGCCGGGCTTCTGAGCAGCCTGTGATTCAGCCGTGCGCACAGCGCGGGTATCTCAAGCTGTTCCTGCAGTCGGTCACGCAGGCCGACCGCGGCGTTGATTTCGATTTCCTTCAATCCCCGGAAAGTAAGCCATGAATATCCTGTCTCCAATTGAATACGAAGATGCCGGAGCTGAGGTGCGTGCTGTCTACGACGAAATACGCGCGGTGCGAAAGACCACCGCGATCAACAACTTCTGGAAGACGCTGGCTCATGATCCGATGCTGCTGCAACTCAAATGGAAGGCCGTGCGTACGGCAATGGCGCCGGGCCAACTGGACGCGCTGACGAAGGAACTCGTCTACATGGCTGTGGGTGTCAGCCACGGGAATGACTATGCGCTTCGTACCCACCTGGCCGCTGCGCGCGGAAAAGGCCTGACAGACGCCATGTATGCCGAGTTTATGACAGTCGTACAACTTGCGGCAGGCAATGTGGCGCTAATCAATGGCCTGGGGATAGAACTGGACGCGCATCTGATGCCGGATACGCCTACCAAGTCCGAGGTAAGGCAAGCACGAGGAGAGAACGTATGAGCACAACTGAGAAACCCCTGCTGGCTCAACCACTGACATTCAGCCTGGTAGGCAAAGTCGTGGCAATCACCGGAGGCAGCAAAGGGATCGGCCGCATCATTGCTGAAGCCTGCGCATATGCCGGGGCGGACATTGTCATTGGCAGTCGCAACCAGTGCGAAGGCGAAGCCACCGCCCGCGTCATACGCGGCATGGGTCGACGCGCCATTGCGTTGACGCTGGACGTAGCCAATGTGCCAAGCAATCGCCACTTTGCCGAGGCGGCCTGGTCCGAGATGGGGCGAGTCGATGTACTCGTTAACAGCGCTGGCGTTATCGCCATCAATCCCGCCATTGACGTCACTGAAGAAGAGTACGACCGGATTCTAGACATCAACCTGAAAGGAGCATTTTTCGCAAGCACGGCTGTTGCACGAAAAATGATTGAATCGGGTGTGCGTGGGGCCATCATCAACATCGGCTCACAGTCTGGCCACATCGCTGCACCGCTGCGCGCCACATATGCCGCCTCAAAAGGTGGCTTAAACCAGCTCACCCGAACCTTCGCCGCTGAATGGGCGCTCCACGGCATCACCGTCAACGGGGTCTCGCCGACTTACACCAGCTCCGAAATGCTCACCAAGGCGATGGAAAACCCAGACTTCGCCCGCCGTGTTGCGCTCGTGCCTCTGGGGCGCCCTGCCGAGCCTGAGGAAGTGGCCGCAGCCGTCTTGTATCTGGCTGGTCCCAATGCCCGCATCGTCACCGGCCATACGCTGTTGGTGGATGGCGGTAATACCATCGTTTGAAAGGCATCGTCATGAATCCCAATCGCCGTACCGTGATATCCACAATCGTCTGCATGGCCGGCTTGGCCTACGCAGCAGGCGCCTGGGCCGCTTATCCGGAAAAGGCTGTTCGCTTGGTGGTTCCATACCCACCCGGTGGCGCCACAGACATCATTGGGCGCCTGTTGGCGCAGCGACTATCCATGGTGTTCAAGCAGCCGTTTGTGATCGACAACCGTGCTGGCGCGAGCGGAAATATTGGCGCGAGGGAAGTGGCAAGGGCTGGGGCCGATGGCCACACGCTGCTCATGGGCGCGCTTTCTTCTCATGCCGCGATGGTGACGCTGACGGGCGCGCGCGCAGGCTACGACCTGCTCAAAGACTTCACATCGGTCCAGGTGGTGGGCGAGGTACCTATGGTATTGATAGTGAATCCGAGCTTTCCAGCTGAGAATTTTTCACAACTCGTGGCCTACGTCCGGGCCCATCCGGGCAGGGTTACCTACGCATCTGGTGGGGCCGGTGCACCTCATCGGATGACTGCGGAGCTATTTCGAATCCAAGCAGGACTGGATATGCTGCATGTGCCATACAAAGGCAGCGCTCCCGCGATAGCCGATGTGATTGCGGGACAAGTCAATATGATGTTCGATACCGTACCGTCGGCACTGCCATTTATCAAGTCCGGCAAACTTCGTGCATTGGCTGTCACAACTCCGCGGCGAGTCGAAACTCTTACCGAGGTGCCGACAGTGGCGGAATCGGGTGGGATTTGGAAAGACTTCGACGTCTCCATCTATTACGGGTTGCTCGCACCCACCGGCACACCAGCGGAGGCGCTGCACCGGCTCAACGTCGAAGTTGCGAAGATCATGCGCGATCCGGAAGTCCAGAAGAACCTGCAGCAGCACGGAGTAAACATCCTTCAGCCTCAGACGCTTGGAAACGCCAGTGAACGCTTAAGTCGCGAAGTTGCACGCTGGACCAGGGTGATCAACACTGCGGGTATCAAGGCTGATGACTGAACCAGCCTCTCGTCTGACCTTGAGCCTCCCCTTTTTCTTAACCCATCGGAGATCACTATGACCATTCGTCGCCTTGCCTTGGCCTTGTTGTTTGTCGGCGCCGCCTCGGCTCATGCTCAGGCTCCTGCTTCCCCGGCCCCGGTCTACGCCATCGAGTATGGTGCGCCCATCACCGATGCGCAAGCCGCCAAGGTAATGGACGCGGCAACCGCGATGGCGCGCAGGAACGGATGGCGGGTGGTAATTACAGTGCTGGATCCCGCGGGTCGTACCAAGGTCATACAGCGCCTCGACAATGCGCAGTTCGGTTCGCTCGATGTGTCGGCTGGTAAGGCCTATACAGCTATTGCTTATAAGCGCAGCAGCCGCTGGTACGCCCAGCAAGTTGCCGCAGGAGGTATGGGTTACATGAATGTTCCGGGCGCCTTGCCGCTGGCGGGGGGCATTGCAATCATCGTCGACAATAAGATCATCGGTTCGATCGGTGTGTCCGGCGCCTCTTCCGATCAGGATGAGCAGGTGGCACTCGAGGGTGCCAATTCTTTGCGCACGCCGTGAGCGCCTGCCAAGTACTTGTTTGGGTCGATGACGCGCGGCCCTATGAGCAGGCCATTGAGAAGCGTGGCATAGCCGGCCGCGTGCAATTGCATGCCTTGCCTCGTGGGCAACAGCCAACACCCGAGCTTCTGGATGGCGCCGAAGTATTGCTGGCGTGGGATGCGCCAGCTGGGCTTCTTGATCACATGCCGTCGCTGCGTTGGCTCCAGGCACAAACTGTAGCCGCTGAAAGCTGGCTCGCTCGTCCGGATCTTCGCAGCGGCATCACACTGACGGTTGCCAGGGGCGTTCATCGCGTGCAGATGCCCGAAACGATCTTGGGAGCGCTTTTCTGGATAACGAAGCCATTTCGACATGCGATGATGGATCAGGTCCACGCTCGCTGGACGAGGCGGATGGGCGAGCCGCTTGCCGGAAAGACGCTGTGCATCGTCGGCTTGGGGACGATCGGCTGTGAGCTGGCGCGCAAGGCACAGGCGCTCGAGTTGCGCGTCATAGGCGTCGCTAGGCGTGCAGCCGCAGTTCCTCATGTGGACACGGTCTACGCAACCGCTGAGGCGGAGCAAGCGTTCGCGCAGGCGGACTTCGTCGTGTTGTTGATCCCGCAAACGCCGGAGAACGAGAATTTCATGAATGCTCGGCGACTTGCGGCTATGAAGCCCGACGCCTGGCTTCTCAATTTCTCGCGCGGTACTGCAGTCGACGACAGTGCATTGCTTGCAGCGCTGAACGCGAAAGCCATTGGCGGCGCGGTCCTCGACGTCTTCCGCGAGGAGCCTTTGCCGGAGCACGATCCCTTTTGGCGCACGCCAGGCGTGCTGGTGCTTCCTCACGTTGGAGGCTTGCATCCGCGGCGCGACGAACTCGTGGCAGAGCTGTTTGCTACGAATCTTGAACGCTGGCTTGATGGCGAACTACTCCAAGGTTCTGTGAATCGTGAGCGAGGTTATTAACATGATGTTCAAACTAGTCACCGTTCTGCTGGCCGGGTGCGTACTGAGTTTGCCAGTCCATTCCGACGAAGCACTGTGGTCCATGCTCAAGACTGGTGGGCAGGTCGTACTCATGCGTCATGCTGTGACCACGCCTGGTGTCGGAGATCCCGATGGCATGGTGCTTAGCGACTGCAATACGCAGCGAAATCTGACGGACGGAGGTCATGCGCATGCCAGGCGTATCGGAGAAGCTTTCCGCACGCGTGGGATTTCCGTGACCCAGGTATTTTCCAGTCCATGGTGCCGATGCCTAGATACAGCACGACTGGCCTTTGGCTTGACCCCAGAGGCGACTCCCGCCTTGAGTAATTTGTTTGGACAGGTCGCTTCGAATAGGCAGCAGATAGAGGGGCTGAGAGCGCTGGTTTCACGGAAACCGGCCTCGGGCAACACGGTGTTGGTTTCTCACGGATCCACAATTCAGGCCGTCACCGGTATCTCCCCAGAAACCGGCGAAATGGTTGTGATTATGCCCCTGGGCGGTGGCCGGTTTACCGTGGCTGGCCGGCTGGAAGTGCCTGCGCGCTGAGCCGCCTGTTCTGGACTTAAAGGGCTCAGCCGTTGTCGATACACGGTTGCCCAGATGGGCAACGCACCTATTTCACTCGATGCTCGAGACTTGGTAACGATCCGGAGAAATTCCATGCAGATTGGCGTGCCTGCCGAAACCACCGCGGGTGAAACCCGTGTTGCCGTCACCCCCGAAACGGCCAAGAAATTGAAAGCGCAAGGCCATGCATTACGGGTCCAGTCGGGCGCGGGGCTGGCTGCCAGCATCGCCGACGAAGCCTACCGGGCCGTGGGCTGCGAGATCACCGACGCGGCCGGCGCGTTCGACTGCGAGCTGGTGCTTAAGGTGCGTAATGCCTCGGGCGGCGAAGCGGGGATGATGAAGCCGGGCATCACGCTGGTGGGCATGCTCAACCCGTTCGACGCCGACGGCCTCCAACGCTTGGCCGACGCGCGGCTCACCGGCTTCGCACTGGAAGCCGTACCGCGCACCACGCGCGCGCAGAGCATGGACGTTCTGTCATCTCAGGCCAACATCGCTGGCTACAAGGCCGTGATGATCGCCGCCAATCTCTACCAGCGCTTCTTTCCAATGCTGATGACGGCGGCTGGCACTGTCAAGGCTGCGCGCGTGGTGATCCTGGGAGTCGGCGTGGCCGGCCTGCAGGCCATTGCCACCGCCAAGCGCCTGGGTGCCGTGATTGAGGCATCTGACGTGCGTCCCAGTGTGAAAGAGCAGGTCGAGTCCCTGGGCGCCAAGTTCATTGACGTGCTCTATGAGACCGACGAAGAAAAAGAAGCTGCCGTTGATGCGGGTGGCTACGCCAAGCCCATGCCGCAAAGCTGGCTGGACCGCCAGAAGGCCGAAGTAGCCAAGCGTGTGGCCTTGGCCGACATTGTGATTTCCACGGCGCTGATTCCCGGCCGCCCCGCTCCGGTGCTGGTGACCGAAGACATGGTCAAGTCCATGAAGGCGGGTTCGGTGCTGGTGGACATTGCCGCGGGCAAAGGGCCTGGCGGCGTTGGGGGCAATTGCCCGCTGTCGGAAGCCGACAAAACGGTCGTCAGGTACGGCGTCACGATTGTGGGCGAGACCAATTTGCCCGCGCTGGTGGCGACGGATTCCAGCGCCTTGTATGCGCGCAACGTGCTGGACTTCCTAAAGCTCATCATCACCAAGGAGGGGGCGCTGAAAATAGATATGGACGACGACATCGTTGCTGCCTGCCTGATGGCCCAAGGCGGCGAAGTAAGGAGAAAATAATGGACATCGTATCCCCCACCATCCTGAATCTCATCATCTTCGTGCTGGCCATTTACGTGGGCTATCACGTGGTCTGGACGGTCACCCCCGCTCTGCACACACCGCTGATGGCGGTGACCAATGCCATCTCGGCCATCGTCATCGTGGGGGCCATGCTGGCCGCTGCGCTGACTGAAACCACCCTGGGCAAATCCATGGGGGTGCTGGCAGTGGTGCTGGCTGCCATCAACGTGTTTGGCGGCTTCCTGGTGACGCGGCGCATGCTGGAGATGTTCAAGAAGAAAGAAAGGAAGGCGGCGCTTGCCAAGGGAGGGTCGGCATGAACATGAACCTCGTCACGCTGCTGTACCTCGTAGCGTCCATCTGTTTCATTCAGGCCCTGAAGGGCCTGAGCCACCCCACCACGTCCGTCCGTGGCAACCTGTTTGGCATGGCCGGCATGGCCATTGCGGCGCTGACCACGGCTGCGCTGATCGCCCAAATCTCGGGTGGCAAGGCCCCGGGCATGGTCTGGGTGCTGCTGGGCCTAGTGGCCGGCGGCGGTTATGGTGCCTACCGCGCCAAAACGGTAGAAATGACCAAGATGCCCGAGCTGGTAGCGTGCTTCCACAGCATGATTGGTCTGGCGGCCGTTTTCATTGCCATTGCGGCAGTGGTTGAGCCTTGGGCCTTCCAGATTGCGGGCAAGGGCATGGCCATTCCTGCCGGCAACCGGCTCGAGCTGGCCCTGGGCTCGGTCATTGGCGCCATTACCTTCAGCGGTTCGGTCATTGCGTTTGGCAAATTGTCGGGCACCTACAAGTTCCGCCTGTTCCAGGGCGCGCCCGTGCAGTTTGGCGGGCAGCACAAGCTGAATCTGGTGCTGGGCATCATCCTGCTGGCCAGTATGCTGATGTACACCGTAACCGGCGAGCCGGCCTACTTTGCCCTGGCCACCGCACTGGCCTTTGTGATGGGCGTGCTCATCATCATCCCGATCGGCGGAGCCGATATGCCGGTGGTGGTGTCCATGCTCAACAGCTATTCGGGCTGGGCGGCGGCGGGCATCGGCTTTTCGCTGAACAACGCCATGCTGATCGTGGCCGGCTCGCTGGTGGGTTCTTCCGGCGCCATCCTGTCCTACATCATGTGCAAGGCGATGAACCGCTCCTTCTTCAACGTGATCCTGGGTGGCTTTGGCGGGGCGGCCACGACGGCAATGGCTGGCAGCGCTGAGCAGCGACCGGTCAAGAGCGGCAGCGCCGACGACGCGGCCTACATGCTGAGTAACGCCGAAACGGTGATCATCGTGCCGGGCTACGGCCTGGCGGTGGCGCGCGCCCAGCATGCCGTCAACGAGCTGACCGCAAAGTTGCTGCACAAGGGCGTGAACGTCAAGTACGCGATCCACCCAGTGGCCGGACGCATGCCGGGCCACATGAACGTGCTGCTGGCCGAGGCCGAGGTGCCGTACGACCAGGTGTTCGAGATGGAAGACATCAACGGTGAGTTCGCGCAGGCCGATGTGGCCATCATCCTGGGCGCCAACGACGTGGTGAATCCGGCTGCGCTGGTCAAGGGCAGCGCGATTTACGGCATGCCGATTCTGGAGGCCTACAAGGCCAAGACCGTCATCGTCAACAAGCGCTCCATGGCGGCAGGCTATGCGGGGCTGGACAACGAGCTGTTCTACATGGACAAGACCATGATGGTGTTTGGCGACGCGAAGAAAGTCGTTGAGGACATGGGCAAGGCGATTGAGTAAGCAATCCGGGCGTGAGAACCAACTTTTCATTCAGTCTAAAGCAGCCTCCCGTACCTTGGAACCGGCGCCGTGGGCTGCGAACATTGCCTACATGAACAAAGACAACTGGCCTCTACTACCTAAGACATGGCTGCAGGTCGCCCCATTATTCCTCGACGAGAGCGGAGCGCAGAACCGCATACGAGGCCTTCAATGATCCACGGCCAGAACTGGATTGCGGGTGAATGGCTATCGGGAAGTGATGAGACTCTCGATACCAATCCTTCCGATCGCGACGACCCGGTGGGTCGATTTGCATTGGCCACTCCCGCGCAAGCGCGTGCGGCGGTGGCCTCTGCCCGCCAGGCGTTTCCAGGCTGGGCCGCCGTCTCGCCATTGCGGCGGCACGATGTGCTGCAACGCGCCGCCCAGGAGATTGCCGCCAGAGGCGAGGAGCTGACCATGTTGATTGCACGCGAAGAGGGCAAGACTCTTGCGGACGCGCGACGCGAAGTTGTACGCGCCGCCCAGATATTCCAGTTTCATTCAGGTGAATGCTTGCGCAGCGGGGGCGAGAAGATTGCTTCAGTGCGAGACGGGGTGGATATAGATATCACACGCGAGCCTCTGGGCGTAGTGACTGTGATCACCCCCTGGAATTTTCCGTTGGCGATTCCTGCATGGAAAATCGCGCCCGCATTGGCTTGGGGAAATTGCGTGGTGTTCAAGCCCGCTGAACTGGTTCCGGCGGCGGCTCACGCACTGGCCGAAATCCTGCAGCGAGCGGGTGTGCCGCCGGGGGTTTTCAATCTCGTTATCGGACGGAGTGCCCAGATCGGCGCCGAGCTGATCGAATCCGACGAGGTGGATGCCATCAGCTTCACGGGGTCCGTGCGAACGGGGCGGTTGGTGGCCGCTGCCGCATCACAGGCGCGTCGGCTCAAACGTGTGCAACTTGAAATGGGTGGCAAAAATCCACTGGTGGTTCTGGACGACGCTTCGATAGACATAGCCGTATCGTGTGCATTGGATGGCGCATTTCATCAAACGGGGCAACGCTGCACGGCTTCGTCGCGAGTGATTGTCACACGCGGCATTCATCGCCGTTTCGTCGATGCATTGGTCGAAGGCATGAAAGGCTTTGTGGTGGGGCACGCATGTCGCGCCGATACCAACATAGGGCCCGTGGCTGATGCCCGCCAACTTGAACAGGATCTTTCCTATGTCGAGATCGGTCAAGCGGAAGGAGCGACCTTGGTCCGAGGAGGCATGATGCTGGCACGTGACACCGAAGGCCACTTTCTTGAGCCTGCGTTGTTCGTCGGCGTGCACCCGGCAATGCGAATCGCGCGAGAAGAAATATTCGGTCCGGTGGCGGCGGTTATTGAAGTTGCCGACTATGACGAGGCCTTGGCAGTCGCCAACGACACCGAATTCGGTCTGTCAGCGGGTATCTGCACCACCAGCCTCAAGCATGCTCAGCATTTCCGCCGCAATGTGCAGGCCGGCATGGTTATGGTCAACCTCCCCACGGCGGGCGTGGACCATCACGTTCCTTTCGGTGGAACCAAGGGCTCGAGCCACGGGCCACGTGAACAAGGCGTGCATGCACGTGACATGTATACGCGGATCAAGACTGCCTATGTGTGGGGCGGATGACCAGCCGCACACCTGCGCTTGAAGGCTCACTTTGAATTCGCGAATCCCGCAAGAAATTCCAACCAACCGAAAAGGAGATCCCATGAATCGCTTCGCAACACTCGCCTTGGTGACGCTGGCCGCCGCCGCGCACACCGTCCACGCCAATGACTTTGAGCTGCAAAGCAAGGCACTCAAGCAGGGCGCGGGAATCGCCTCCGAACACTATACGAACGCCTTCGGCTGTGCGGGAGGCAACGTGATGCCGGACTTGAGCTGGAAGAACGCCCCTGCAGGCGTAAAAAGTTTTGCCGTCACGTTCTATGACAAGGATGCGCAGACCGGCAGTGGCTTCTGGCACTGGGTTGCCTACGACATTCCGGTGTCGACCACGACCTTGCCCGGTGGCGCAAATGGCGGAACGCTGGCGGCTGGCACTGTGGAAGGCAATACCGACATGAGCAAGCCTGGCTTCATCGGGCCTTGCCCGCCGCCTGGCCGAAAACATGACTATGTCTACACAGTGCACGCCTTGAAAGTGGACAAACTGCCAGTCGACAAGGGGGCAAGTCCTGCCTTGATCGGCGTCTTCCTCTATCAGAACACGCTGGCAAAGGCCACGCTCCGCGTGACAGCGGGTCCCCGGAAATAGCCCCCCAAATACCCGCGACCAACCACATGCGCGCATCGCCCGCGGTTGAAGTCATTGCAGAAGCGAAGCAATCGGCACCCTGGACTATGGTTCATCTTGTGTCTCAAGATCGCCGGCTCTTTTCGGCGCAAGTGGAAGAATTCAGTCAGAGCTTTCGCATACTTTTAATCGACTTGCCTGGCCACGGCCGCTCAGCAGATATCCCCGGCCCATACGGGCTTGTAGAGTTCGCCCTGAGCATCGAAGCGGCGTTGGATGAAACGGCGATCAAAGCGTCGCACTTTTGGGGAACTCATCTGGGTGCTGGCGCCGGTTTGTTGCTGGCGGCCCGCGCTCCTGAGCGCTTCCGTTCGCTTATTCTCGAAGCGCCATTTTTTCCGGGCAGGCCTCTACCGGTCGTCGCTCGGGTACTGGAACGAATTCGCGCCGCCGCACAGGAACTAGGGATCGAGCACGCGCGCAGGTTATGGTTCGAGGAATCAGAGTGGTTCGCCGTCATTAGGCAGCGTCCAGCCCACTGCCGTGCCCGTGAACATTGGGAGATGATCTCTGAATTCTGCGGCAGCCCGTGGCTCGATCCAGGCCTGGCGAGGCCGATCGAGCCGATAACAACTCAGCTTGTGTTGCTTCAGGTTCCTACGCTCATCATGAACGGACAGCATGATCTTGCCGACTTCCTCGAGGTCGCGGATGCTCTCGGGAGATTGCTTCCAAACTGCTGCCGCGTGAACGTTCCGAACGGTGGCGGATTTCCTTTGTGGGAATACCCTGAACGCGTGAATGCAGTAGTGGGTAGATTTCTCGCATCATGAACCTTGCCGCCATGTAAGCGCGGGGAATGATTTCCTGCCCCCGGCTTTGGCCTGAAGCGGCGTAAGCTTTTTCCTTCAAGGCCCGTCATGGAGGGTTTTCTGGATGCTATGTATTTGATAGCTATTTGCACCCGTCAAATAAGGGTTGAAGGCCGCTTCGATATGTGAAACCGGTGAAGAAGCCTGCTGGGGCCGATGGGCTGTATCTGGCTGGATACGCTGGTTCGGTCATCAATGCTGTCGGGAAAAGCCGCACAATAAGCCCATGACGCTCACTGAACTGAAATACATCGTAGCGGTCGCCCGGGAAAAACATTTCGGCAAGGGCGCCGAGGCCTGCCATGTGTCGCAGCCGACCCTGAGCGTGGCGATCAAGAAGCTGGAGGAAGAGCTGCAGGTCAAGCTGTTCGAGCGCAACGCCAACGAGATCACGGTGACGCCGCTGGGCGAAGAGATCGTGCGCCAGGCGCAAAGCGTGCTGGAGCAGGCCGACAGCATTCGCGAGATTGCCAAGCGCGGCAAGGATCCGCTGGCCGGTGCCTTGCGCCTCGGTGTCATCTACACCATCGGCCCCTACCTGCTGCCCGACCTGGTGCGCCAGGCAATTGCACACACGCCGCAGATGCCGCTGATGCTGCAGGAAAACTTCACTGTCAAGCTGCTGGAAGAGCTGCGTACCGGCGAAATCGACTGCGCCATCCTTGCGGAGCCTTTTCCCGACACCAACCTGGCGATTGCGCCACTCTACGACGAGCCCTTCATGGCGGCGGTGCCCAGCAGCCATCCGCTGGCGGCACGCAGCAACATCACCGCCGAAGAGCTGAAAAAAGAAACCATGCTGCTGCTCGGCACCGGGCACTGCTTTCGCGACCACGTACTGGAAGTGTGTCCCGAGTTCGCCCGGTTTTCGAGCAATGCCGAGGGCATACGCAAGAGCTTTGAAGGCTCGTCTCTGGAGACCATCAAACACATGGTGGCAGCCGGGATGGGCGTGACGCTGGTGCCGCGCCTGAGCGTGCCCAAGGACGCGCAGGCGCCGAAGCCGGCCAAGCCCAGGGCGAAGGGCAAGGAGGCGGCCGAGCTGGCGTCCTACATCACCTACCTGCCTTTCGAAGGCCATGTGCCGACACGGCGCGTGGTGCTGGCCTGGCGCCGCAGCTTCACCCGGTATGAAGCCATTGCCGCCTTGCGCAATGCCATTTACGCCTGCGAGCTGCCGGGCGTAACGCGCCTCTCCTGAGCGGCGGTTTCCCGGCATTTCATGATGCCTATCAAGGCGATACAGTTTGGCTGTTGCCTTGGGTCTTCCGATTGCTTAAAGTGAAGTACAGAACACTTTAAATAAAAGGACAAACCATGGCCAAAACACCCCCCAAGGCTTCCGCCGGCCGCAACGGCGTACCGCCCATCAACATCGGCATCGGCGAAAAAGACCGCGCCACAATTGCCCAGGGCCTGAGCCGCCTGCTGGCGGATACCTACACGCTTTACCTGACCACGCACAACTTCCACTGGAACGTGACAGGGCCGATGTTCAACACGCTGCATGCCATGTTCATGGCGCAGTACACCGAGTTGTGGGCTGCAGTGGACCCGGTGGCCGAACGCATCCGCTCGCTGGGCCATCCGGCACCGGGCTCTTACGCCCAGTTCAGCAAGCTGGCTTCGGTGCCCGATGTTCCCACCACGCCGCCCAAGGCGCTGGAAATGGTGCGCATCCTGGTGAAAGGCCATGAAGCGGTTGCGCGCACAGCCAGGGAGCTGTTCCCGGTGGCCGACAAGGCCGACGACCAGCCGACAGCTGACTTGCTGACCCAGCGCCTGACCGTGCACGAGCAGACAGCGTGGATGCTGCGTTCGCTGTTGGAGGAGTAAGGGCAGAGTGCGGGCCGGGAGAGTGATGCCAGAATCGAGGGCTTGAAAAACAAACTCGCCCTCTACCTGCAACTGATCCGGTGGGACCGCCCCGCCGGCTGGTTGCTGCTGCTCTGGCCCACGCTTTCAGCGCTCTGGATTGCTTCACACGGTTTTCCCGGCTGGCATTTGCTTGCCGTCTTCACACTAGGCACCATCCTGATGCGCAGCGCCGGCTGCTGCCTTAACGACGTCGCCGACCGTGAGTTTGACCGTCATGTCAAACGCACCGCGCAGCGGCCGGTGACGAGCGGTGCGGTGTCCGTCAAGGAGGCGCTGATTCTGGGCGCCGTGCTGGCTTTGCTGGCCTTCGGCCTGGTGCTGAGCACCAACATCGCCGCCATCCTTTGGTCATTTGCTGCGCTGGCCGTGGCTGTGATCTACCCTTATGCCAAGCGCTTTGTGTCCATGCCGCAGGCGGTGCTGGGCGTGGCCTTCAGCTTTGGCATACCCATGGCTTTTGCGGCCGCGCAGTCGCGCGTGCCGCCTCTGGCCGGGCTGCTGCTGCTGGGCAATCTGTTCTGGGTAATTGCCTATGACACCGAGTACGCCATGGTGGACCGCGACGACGACCTCAGGATCGGCATGAAAACATCGGCCATCACGCTCGGGCGCTTTGATGTGCTTGCTGTCATGGTGTGTTACCTGGCCTATCTGTCAATTTGGCTCTGGGCCCTTATGGACATTGTGCGACCAGCTATATATTTGATAGCGACTGGAGTGGCCCTGGCGCAAGCGCTGTGGCACGGCTGGTTGATCCGCAAGCGTGAGCGTGGCAATTGCTTCAAGGCTTTTCGTCTTAATCACTGGTTGGGTTTTGCGGTTTTTGCCGGAATTGTCTTGTCGTACCTCGGAGTTTGAGCGAGGTGCACGGGCACGAAAAAGCCCGCTCGAGGGCGGGCTTTTTTTGGACTGCCCAGCCGGTTGGACCAGTGCCCCTCAGCCGGTGAAGTACCAGGCTGGAAGTCAGACCGCTTTTTTGGCTGTTTTCGCTTTAGCCTTGGTTTTGCGTTTGGCCTTTGCTTTAACGGGCGCTGCCTTTTCCGCAGGTGCGGCGGCAGGAGCTGCAGCCGGGGCGGCTGCAGGTGCGCTGGTCTGGGCGGCTGCAGGCGTGGAGATCATGGCCAAGGGCAGGGCGAGAACGGTGGCGCTGGCAAGGATGGACAGGAATTTTTTCATGGAGAGCTCCGGAGTGTTAGAGAAGTTTTTCGCATCTGCCGAAGCGTCTTGAAGTCGCAGATCCGGCACATGCGCCCTTATTCAACGTCTGCATTTGCCTGGCGGTTGACCGGCCAGCCAGCCGTTCCCTAGACGGCGCCAAATTCATCACCGAGTTCCGCGGCGCGCCGCCTGGCGGCATGCATGGCGCGCATGAACTGCTGCTTGACGTTGTCCTGCTCCATGGAAGTCAATGCGGCGTAGGTCGTGCCGCCCTTGGACGTGACCCGGGCGCGCAGGATTTCCGGCGGCTCGTCCGACGAGCGTGCCAGTTCTGCGGCACCGACAAAAGTGCCCACCGCCAGTTTGTGGGCCTGCTCGTGGCTAAGCCCCATGTCCACACCGGCCTGCACCATGGCTTCAATGAAATAGAACACATAGGCCGGGCCGGAACCCGAAAGGGCGGTCACGGCATCGAGGTGTTTTTCGTCGTCCAGCCAGACGAAGTCGCCGGTGGTCTGGATCACGCGTTCGACGGCCAGGCGGTCATCGGCGCTGACCGCAGACCGGGCGAACAGGGCTGTGATGCCCTTGCCAATCAGCGCCGGCGTGTTCGGCATGGAGCGCACCACACGCTGGGTGTCCAGCCAGTGCGCGATGCTGTCCGAGCGGATGCCGGCCGCCACGCTCAGGTGCAGGGCGGTCTTGGTATGAAAGCGGGTGAGCAGGGCGGCATCCTTGAAGGTTTGCGGCTTGACGGCCCAGACCACCAGGTTGGCGCTGGCCAGTGACTCACCGGGGCTTTCGTTGACCTGCACGCCAAACTGCTTCCTGAGCTTGGCTCGCTGTTCTGCCCAGGGCTCCACCACCTGGATCTGGCTGGCGGCCAGGCCGCGCTTGAGCAGGCCGCCAATGATGGCGCTGGCCATGTTGCCGCCGCCGATGAAAGCGATGGCGCTTGTGTCTGTGTGAAGGGAAGAAGTCATGAGTATTCAGTCAAAAAATTCAAAAGCCAGCCATTGGGTGATTTGTCGCGGATTGAAATTGTCGTCGCTAAGGAAGTGAAGGCTGCGGTTGCCGTTGGGAAGCCGCGGGCCCCAGCTCATGCCTTCGGTATTGTCGAGGCGGGCCAGCCTGGAGCCCGGGCCGGCACCCGCGAAGGCCGAAAAATCGGCCAGCAGCAGCTTGGCGGCCGGCTGGTAGGCACCGGGCTGCAGCACCGGGATATTGAGCGTGTCCGTCCCCTCGCGGGTATCGATCAGGTAAAGGCGCAGCGAATTGCCCGTGAGGGCATCGTGTCCCGCCATGTAGGCGCGCTCCAGCACCAGCATGCGGTCGGCATCGAGCATCAGGATTTCGCTGACACCATTGTCGGCATGGGTGGCCGGCGCGACCGGTGCGCGTGGAATGGCGTCGGGCACATAAGCTATCTGCCGCACGACCTCCCCGCTGACCAGGTCCAGCTGAGTGAAGCGGCATGGCCCGCCGGCTGCCTGCACGGTCGGTGGCTGGCCGTCCTGGCGCAGTGGGCCCTCCATGGCGATCCAGGCCCGGCTGCCGTCCGGGCTCAAGGCCAGGCCTTCCAGCGCCAGATTGATGCGCGGCCCCTGGGTGAGGTGAAAGTCAAACATGGCCGGCAGTGCAAATTCGCGAACGAGCGCACCGTCAGCACGGCTTTCGCGCAGCGCCGGTGCCGCTCCCGTCAGGGCATGCCCCTCACTGGTCCACAGCAGCGTCTGGCTGGCCTGGCGCCAGCGGATCGCCTCCGGGTCGGGAACCTGGATGCCTCGCAGTGCTGCGGGATAGGTGCTGCCATCGGCCTGGCGCAGGGCGGTCACGCCAGTCAGGGTGAGTTCACCCAGCCGATCCGTCTCGAAAGGAAGGCGTGCCGTGTAAAACCGCGCCGGATTGATGTGCGAGCCATCGTCGCTGAGCAGGTAGTACAGGTCGCTGGCCTCGTCGTAGTCGATGCCCGACAAGCCGCCGACGGTGGTGCCCTGAAACTGGAGCCGGTGAGGCAACCGGGCCTCGCCGATGAGCCGCAGGCGGGTACGGGGTGGCGCCAGGGAGGCCTGAGCCGGTTTGGTGGGCGCGAAGCCCGCCAGGCCCAGCGTTGCGGCAGCGCCGTAGCGTAGCACCTGCCGCCGTGTAAGTTCAAACGCGGTCATAGCGGGCTGGGGCGGGCAGGGCATGAAGCGAGTTTAGGCTCGCCGGGCGGTAGGGGTTGTGACAGGGGAACCGGAAACGGGCGTTCGTCGGTGCAGGCTTATAGCGCCACGGTCTGCCGCACCGCGTGTTCCCACTGCGCCATCAGGCCGGCCGCGCGGTCGGCGCTCAAGGTCGGCAAAAACCTGCGTTCAGCGCGCCACATGTCTGACAGTTCGCTGGTGCTGGCATAGACACCGCTGGACAGGCCGGCCAGGTAGGCTGCACCGAGTGCCGTGGTTTCGGTCACGGCGGGCCGCACGACGGGAATGCCCAGCAGGTCGGCCTGGAACTGCATGAGGAGGTCGTTGATGCAGGCACCGCCGTCCACCCGGAGTTCTGCCACCGGCGCCGCACCGGCGGCCACCGCGTCGCGGCTCATGGCCTGCAGCAGGGCTGCGCTCTGGTAGGCAATGCTTTCCAGCGCAGCCCGCGCAATGTGGGCCACCGTGGTGCCGCGCGTCAGGCCGGTGATGGTGCCGCGTGCCTCGGGTTTCCAGTAAGGGGCGCCCAGGCCGGTGAAGGCCGGCACCATCATGACGCCGCCCGAGTCCGGAACGCTTTGCGCCAGCGCCTGCACTTCGCCGCTGCCCTGGATGGCATGCAGGCCGTCGCGCAGCCACTGCACGACGGCGCCACCGACAAACACGCTGCCTTCGAAGGCGTATTCGGTCTGCTGCGTGACCTGCGCCGCGCTGGTGGTGAGCAGGCCGTTGTGCGACGTCTGGAACTTGTTGCCGGTGTGCATCAGCAAAAAGCAGCCCGTTCCATAGGTGTTCTTGGCCATGCCCTCCTTGAAGCAAGCCTGGCCGAACAGCGCGCTCTGCTGGTCGCCCGCCACCCCGCCGATGGGGATGGCGGCGCCGAGCAGATCCGGTTGCACGTCGCCGTAATGCGTGCTGGACGGCAACACCTGCGGCATCAGCTGTTCGGGAATGTCCAGCAGGGCCAGCAGGTCGGCGTCCCAGCTGTTGGTGTGCACATTGAACAGCATGGTGCGGGAAGCATTGGTCACGTCCGTGGCGTGCAGGGTGCCGCCCGTGAGTTGCCACATCAGCCAGCTGTCGATGGTGCCGAAAGCGAGCTCGCCGCGCGCCGCCTGCTGCCGCGCCTGCGGCACGTTGTCGAGCAGCCACTTGAGTTTGGTGCCGGAGAAATAGGCATCGACCAGCAGACCGGTTTTGGACTGGATCAGCTCCGCCTTGCCGTTTTCACGCAGTTGCGCGCAGGTGGCTTCGGCGCGCCTGTCCTGCCAGACGATGGCGTGGTGGATGGGCTGGCCGGTCTTGCGGTTCCAGACAACCGTGGTTTCGCGCTGGTTGGTGATTCCCAGCGCGCGGATGTCGCCGGCCTTGAGGTTTGCCTTGGCCAGGGCTTCGCGCGCGGTGGTCAGCTGGGTGCACCAGATTTCCATCGGGTCATGTTCGACCCAGCCCGGCTTGGGATAAATCTGCGGCAGCTCCTGCTGCGCCAGGGCCACGATGTGGCCCATTTCGTCGAACACGATGCTGCGGGAGCTGGAGGTGCCCTGGTCCAGGGCGAGCAGGTAAGTCATGGGCGTCGAATCGGGTTGAGAAAGGCTCAGGGGTGGGCCACGTCGCAGCTTACCCCGGCTTCGGCCAGCAGTGCGGGGAAGGGTTCGGGTGGCGGCTGGTCGGTGAACAGCCGGTCGATTTGCGACAGGGTGGCGAGTTCGACCATGGCGGGCCGGTTGAACTTGCTGCTGTCGGCGGCAAGCCAGACTTCGCGCGCATGCTCAATGATGGTTTGCGCCACCTTGACCTCGCGGTAGTCGAAGTCGCGCAGCGAGCCGTCGCCTTCAATGCCCGAAATGCCGATCAGCGCAATATCCACCCGGAACTGGCGGATGAAGTCAACGGCTGCCTCGCCCACGATGCCGCGGTCGCGCGCGCGCACGACGCCGCCGGCCACGATGACCTCGCAGTCCGGGTTACCGCTCAGGATGGCCGCGACGTTGAGGTTGTTGGTGATGACGCGCAAGCCCTTGTGGTGCATCAGCGCCCGGGCAATGGCTTCGGTGGTGGTGCCGATGTTGAGGATCAGCGAGCAGTTGTCCGGCACTTCTGCCGCGACGGCCAGCGCGATACGCGTTTTGCCGTCGGCGTTGAGGCTTTCACGCTGGCGGTGCGCCAGGTTTTCAATGGTCGAGCTTGGAACGCGCACGCCGCCGTGAAAACGTGTCAGCAGGCCGGCTTCGGCCAGGCGCTGAACATCGCGGCGCACCGTCTGCAGTGTGACCGCCAGGGTCTCGGCGAGTTGTTCGACAGTGACCGAGCCGCGGGCGCGGACCACATCGAGAAGTTTGAGTTGCCGGGGATTGGAGTTCACGCGTGGTTGGGGGTCAGTGAGTCATTCGACTGTATATCGAAACAAAAAGAAACAAATCAGGGAAAGCATCTATTCAAAACGCGCGAAAAGGAAGAAAAATAGAAAAGATGCGAACTAAGGTACACGAATCTTGCATGCACAGTAGCCCTTCCCTGATTCATTTGCGCACCGATGCCCGTAAAGGTTTGTGATGCAACTTTCACTTGACGCGGTCAGCAAAAAAGTGGGTCCCGAAACCTGGCTGTATGAAATGAGCCTGGCGCCGCGCGCGGGCGAAGTCACTGTCCTGCTGGGGGCCACGCAGGCCGGCAAGACCAGCCTGATGCGCATCATGGCCGGCCTCGACGTGCCCAGCGCAGGCCATGTCCGGGTGGACGGCGCCGATGTGACCGGCATGGCGGTGCGCGAGCGCAACGTGGCCATGGTCTACCAGCAGTTCATCAACTACCCCTCGCTCAAGGTGGCCGACAACATCGCTTCGCCGCTCAAGCTGCGCGGCGAAAAAAACATTGCCCAGCGGGTGCGCGAGATTGCCGAGCGGCTGCACATCGACATGTTCCTGGACCGCTACCCGGCCGAGCTGTCCGGTGGGCAGCAGCAGCGCGTTGCGCTGGCGCGTGCACTGGCGAAAGGCGCGCCCCTGATGCTGCTCGACGAGCCGCTTGTCAATTTGGATTACAAGTTGCGGGAAGAGCTGCGTGAGGAACTGACGCAGCTGTTTGCAGTCGGGGATTCGACGGTGATTTATGCGACCACCGAGCCGGGTGAGGCCTTGCTGCTGGGCGGCTACACGGCGGTTCTGGATGGCGGGGAACTATTGCAGTACGGCCCGACGGCGGAGGTGTTTCACGCGCCGAAGTCGCTGCGTGTCGCCCGCGCTTTCAGCGACCCTCCGATGAACCTGTTGGCTGCCACGGCCGGCGGACAGGGGGTACAACTGGTGGGCGGCCCCGACCTAGCCATCGCGCTGACCCCAAATGCATCGTCTGCATTGACAGTAGGCGTGCGTGCCAGCGCTTTGCGCGAAACCCGGCGCGATGGCGACATCACGCTGGCCGGCAAGGTCGAACTGGCGGAGATTTCCGGCTCCGACACCTTTGTGCACGTGAGTACGGGCGTTGGCGAGCTCGTGGCCCAGCTCACGGGTGTGCATTACTTCGATCTGGGTGCTGCGATCACGCTGTATCTTCATCCCTCGCAGGCTTATGTGTTCGATGCCGGGGGCGCATTGCTGGTTGCCCCTCCGCGCAAGGGAGGGTATTGACATGGCCCGCATCGACCTGGAACTTGCTCATGCCTACAAGGCGAATCCGCGCGAGGATGCCGACTATGCCCTGCTGCCCCTGCAAATGACTTTCGAGGACGGCGGTGCTTACGCGCTGCTGGGCCCCTCGGGCTGCGGCAAGACCACCATGCTCAATGTGATCTCCGGCCTGCTGGCACCGTCTCAGGGCACGGTGAAATTCGATGGCCGGGACATGACACATGCGACGCCGCAGGAGCGCAACATTGCGCAGGTGTTCCAGTTCCCGGTCATCTACGACACGATGACGGTGGCTGAAAACCTCGCCTTTCCGCTGCGCAACCGGAAAATGCCGGAAGACCAGATCAAAAAACGTGTCGGGCAGATCGCCGAGATGCTGGAGATGAGCGGCCAGCTGAACCAGCGCGCGGCGGGCCTCGCGGCCGATGCGAAACAGAAGATCTCCCTGGGCCGCGGCCTGGTGCGACCCGATGTCTCGGCAGTTCTTTTCGATGAGCCGCTGACCGTCATCGACCCACACCTGAAGTGGCAGCTGCGCCGCAAGCTCAAGCAGATTCACCACGAGCTCAAGCTCACGCTGATTTATGTCACGCACGACCAGGTGGAGGCGCTGACCTTCGCCCAGCAGGTCGTGGTGATGACCCGTGGCCGCGCTGTGCAGATCGGGTCGGCCGATGCGCTGTTCGAGCGGCCGCAGCACACGTTTGTGGGTCATTTCATCGGTTCACCCGGCATGAACTTCTTGCCTGCCCGGGCTAACGGCGATGCCCTCGACATTGCGGGTCACACGCTGCCCATGCCCGCAGGACGGGAGCTGCCGGCCGGCGACTACAAGCTTGGCATACGCCCTGAATACGTGACGCTGGCGGCATCCGGCGCTGCGGGTGCAGTGCCCGCGAGCGTTGTGCGCGTGCAGGACATCGGCACCCATCTGATGCTGACGGCGGCGGTGGGTGAGGGGGCTGTGAAGGTTCGCCTGCATTCCGGAGTGACAGCGCCGCAAGCCGGCGACACCGCCTGGCTGCAGTTGCTCGGCACCCATACCTGTTTCTATAAAGATGAGGAGCTGATCGCATGAGTGCAGCGCGAAACCGTTCCAGGCCAGGAAGTGTGGGGAGGCCATGAGCACCACCACGAAACCCGTCAACCAGAAAGCTTGGCTGCTGGTGTTGCCGGTCATCATCTGTGTGGCCTTCTCGGCCATCCTGCCCCTGATGACGGTGGTCAATTATTCGGTGCAGGACATCATCTCGCCGGACCGGCGTGTGTTTGTCGGCACCGAATGGTTTGCCGCCGTCATGCGCGACGAAGACCTTCATGCGGCGCTCTGGCGCCAACTGACCTTCTCATTTGCCGTGCTGGCCGTTGAAATTCCCCTGGGCATCATGCTGGCGCTCTCGATGCCGGCTCAGGGCTGGAAAGCGTCTGCCGTGCTGGTGCTGGTGGCGCTGTCATTGCTGATCCCATGGAATGTGGTGGGGACCATCTGGCAGATCTACGGCCGCGCCGATATCGGCCTGCTTGGCAGGATGCTGCAGAAAATGGGATTCGATTACAGCTACACCGGCAATGCGCTGCATGCCTGGATCACCGTGCTGATCATGGACGTCTGGCACTGGACGCCGCTGGTGGCGCTGCTTTGTTATGCCGGCCTGCGTTCCATCCCGGACGCCTATTACCAGGCCGCGCGTATCGACGGGGCCAGCAAGTTCGCGGTGTTCCGCTACATCCAGCTGCCCAAGATGCGCGGCGTGCTGATGATTGCCGTGCTGCTCCGCTTCATGGACAGCTTCATGATCTATACCGAGCCCTTTGTACTGACGGGTGGCGGGCCTGGCAACGCAACCACTTTCCTTTCGCAATACCTCACGCAGAAGGCTGTGGGCCAGTTCGACCTGGGGCCGGCGGCAGCTTTTTCGCTGATTTATTTCCTGATCATCCTGCTGCTGTGTTTCATCCTCTACAACTGGATGCAGCGAGTCGGCACGGCGACCAAGGAGAACACTGGTGAATAAGCCCCGCTTCCAGGCGAGGACGCTGTTCCTCATTGCCTACATTGTTTTTGCGCTGCTGCCCATCTACTGGATGGTCAACATGAGTTTCAAGACCAATGGCGAAATCCTGTCGAGTTTTTCCTTTTTTCCGCAGGAGTTCACCTGGGCCAATTACCGGACTATCTTTACTGACCCTTCCTGGTATTCGGGCTACATCAATTCGCTGATTTATGTGGCCATCAACACGGTGATCTCGATCACGGTGGCCTTGCCCGCGGCGTATGCGTTTTCCCGCTACAGCTTCATTGGCGACAAACACGTGTTTTTCTGGCTGCTGACCAACCGCATGACGCCACCGGCCGTGTTCCTGCTGCCATTCTTCCAGCTCTACACGACCGTGGGGCTGATGGATACCCACATTGCCGTGGCGCTGGCGCATCTGCTGTTCAACGTGCCCCTGGCGGTCTGGATCCTGGAGGGGTTCATGAGCGGCATTCCGCGCGAGATCGACGAGACGGCGTACATCGACGGTTATTCGTTCCCGCGCTTTTTTGTTCGCATCTTCCTGCCTTTGATCAAGGCCGGGGTTGGCGTGGCGGCCTTCTTCTGCTTCATGTTCAGCTGGGTCGAGCTGCTACTGGCCCGCACGCTGACCAGTGTGAATGCCAAGCCTATTGTGGCAACGATGACGCGCACGGTCTCGGCATCCGGCATGGACTGGGCGACGCTCGCTGCCGCTGGCGTGCTGACCATCGTGCCCGGTGCCATCGTGATCTGGTTCGTGCGGCACTACATCGCCAAGGGTTTTGCGATGGGCAGGGTATGAGGAGGAACAACCATGTTTGAGTGGATGGCGTGGACCCTGCCGGTAGCCATATTTTTTACCTGCATTGTCCTGATGCTGATTGGCATGACGGTCTGGGAGATCAAGTCTCCGACAACGGTGCGTCGCGGCTTCTTGCCGCTGGAAACAACACGCGGCGACAGGTTGTTTATCGGCCTGCTGGGCGCCGCCTATATCAACCTGATTTTTGTGGGCCTCAGCGGCAAATTGGGTGCCGCGCTGGGCCTGCAGGTTGATCCGTCAATCTGGATCAGTTTTTTCATTTCCATGGGATGGCTTGCGCTTGTCATGCGCAAAGGTTAGCGGAGGGTACGGATTCGGCTCATTGCTTCCCCGGAGCCGGGCGAGTCGTGGAAACACTGGGGGAGGTAATCAATTGAGGAGACAAGTCATGAAGATGCGCTACACAGCACTGGCTCTTGCAGCGGCCCTGGTGGTCATGCAGAACGCCAGCGCCGGCGATGCCGAGGCGAAGAAATGGATAGACAGCGAATTCCAGCCGTCGACGCTGACCAAAGACCAGCAGATGGCCGAGATGAAATGGTTCATCGAGGCGGCGAAAAAACTGCAGGCCAAAGGTGTGAAGGAAATTTCCGTGGTATCGGAAACCATCACCACCCACGAATATGAGTCCAAGACGCTGGCCAAGGCCTTCGAAGAAATCACGGGCATCAAGGTCAAGCACGACCTGATCCAGGAAGGCGATGTGGTCGAGAAGCTGCAGACCTCCATGCAGTCAGGCAAGTCTATTTACGACGGCTGGATTTCAGATTCCGATCTGATCGGTACCCATTACCGTTATGGCAAGGTCATGAACCTGACCGACTACATGGCCGGCAAGGGCAAGGAATGGACCAATCCGGGGCTGGACCTGAAGGACTTCATCGGCACCAGCTTCACCACCGCACCGGACGGCAAGCTGTACCAGTTGCCTGACCAGCAGTTTGCCAACCTGTACTGGTTCCGCGCCGACCTGTTTGCGCGCAAGGACCTGCAGGACAAGTTCAAGGCCAAATACGGCTACGAGCTGGGCGTGCCTTTGAACTGGAGCGCCTATGAGGATATCGCTGCCTTCTTCAGCGAAGACGTCAAGACCATCGATGGCAAGCCAATTTACGGCCACATGGATTACGGCAAGAAGGACCCGTCGCTGGGCTGGCGTTTCACTGACGCCTGGCTGTCGATGGCGGGTACTGCCGACAAAGGCATTCCCAACGGGCAGCCGGTTGACGAATGGGGCATTCGCGTAGGGGCTGACAAGTGCACACCCGTGGGCGCCTCTGTCTCCCGCGGTGGCGCTACCAACTCGCCCGCTGCCGTGTACGCACTGACCAAGTATGTGGACTGGATGAAGAAGTACGCACCCAAGGAAGCCACCGGCATGACTTTTGGCGAAGCCGGCCCGGTGCCCGCACAGGGCCAGATCGCCCAGCAGATCTTCTGGTACACAGCTTTCACTGCCGACATGACCAAAAAAGGGCTGCCGGTGGTGAACGCGGATGGCACGCCCAAATGGCGCATGGCCCCCGGCCCGAACGGTCCGTACTGGAAACAGGGCATGCAAAACGGCTACCAGGACGTCGGATCCTGGACCTTCTTCACGGCGCATGACGAAAACCGCACCGCTGCTGCCTGGCTCTATGCGCAGTTCGTGACGGCCAAGACCACGTCGTTGAAGAAGACCATCGTCGGTTTGACGCCTATCCGCGAATCGGACATCCGCTCCAAAGCTATGACCGACATGGCGCCCAAACTGGGCGGCCTGGTGGAGTTCTACCGCAGCCCGGCGCGTGTTGCCTGGACGCCGACCGGCACCAACGTGCCAGACTATCCGAAACTGGCCCAGCTCTGGTGGAAAAACGTGGCTCAGGCTGTGACCGGAGAAAAAACGCCGCAGGGCGCAATGGACACGCTGGCCGAGGAAATGGACCAGGTCATGGGCCGGCTGGAGCGGGCGGGCATGGAGAAATGCGCGCCCAAGCTCAATCCCAAGGGTGATCCGGCCAAATACCTGAGCGACACCGGTGCGCCGTGGAAAAAGCTGGCCAATGAAAAGCCGAAAGGCGAAACCATCAACTACGACAAGCTGTTGCAGGCATGGAAGGACGGCAAGGTTCGTTAATCCGTGAAGTCATGCGGGGTGGCGGCCCGCATGTTGCTTGACCATTGAAGGACAGAAAGTGCGTGCGGACCATGGTGGTCCGCACGCCTTTGCCGACAGGAAGCCAGGAAGGCGAAAGCGGAGCCTGCCCGTTAGGGGTTCTGCGGAGATGGACAATGGAGCCCATGACTTTTGAATCCCCGCTGTTGCGGACGCAACGTGCAGACCTGATAGACCGCCTTAAGGCACCTCATACCTACGACATTGCGATCATCGGCGGCGGGGCAACCGGACTCGGTGTTGCGCTGGATGCCGCGGTGCGCGGATTCTCCGTTGTTCTCGTTGAGTCGCACGACTTTGCGAAGGGAACTTCCTCGCGAGCGACCAAACTGGTCCATGGCGGGGTCCGTTATTTGGCGCAGGGCAATATTTCCCTGGTTCGCGAAGCCTTGCAGGAGCGCACACGCCTGCTGGCGAATGCGCCGCATCTGGCGCAACCGCTGCCTTTCATCATGCCCTCCTACAAGTTCTGGGAGGCCCCTTTTTATGGCGTCGGCCTCAAGATGTACGACGCGCTGGCCGGCAAGGCCGGCCTGGGCGCCACTGAATTCCTAAACCGGGAAGAGACACTCCGGCTCCAGCCTACGGCCCGTCAGGCCGGACTCAAGGGGGGTGTCAAGTATTGGGATGGTCAGTTCGACGATGCCCGGCTGGCGCTCGCGCTGGCGCGCAGTGCCGCGCGGGCCGGTGCCTTGCTGGTCAATTACTGCGCCGCCACTGGCCTTGTTCATGAGGGCGGAAAATTGGTGGGCTTGCATGTTGCCGACCAAGAAAGTGGGCAAACACTTACGCTGCATGCGAAATGTATTGTGAACGCGGCAGGTGTGTGGGTTGATCAGTTGCGCCTGCTGGACGGCCAAGCCATAGGCCGCGAGGTAAAACCCATGGTTGCACCCAGCCAGGGCGTCCACATCGTGGTTGACCGGTCATTTTTGCCGACGGACCACGCTTTGCTGGTTCCCAAAACCGCCGATGGACGGGTGTTGTTTGCCGTGCCGTGGCTGGGCAAGACGATTCTTGGAACGACCGATACCCCGCGCAACGACCTTGCGCGCGAACCGCTGGCTTTCCGCGAGGAGGTGGATTTCATTCTTGGCGAGTCGGCCCGATATCTGAGCAAGGCGCCGCAGCCAGCTGACATCAAAAGCATCTGGGTGGGGTTGCGGCCATTGGTCAAACCCCCCGAAGAGGATGGCGATAGCACCCAGGCGCTATCGCGCGAACACACTGTGCTGGTGAGCAAAAGTGGCCTGGTGACCGTGACGGGTGGTAAATGGACCACTTACCGCGCCATGGCCGAAGACGTGCTGGACAATTGTTTTGCAGCCGGCTTGCTTGCAAAACGCGCCGGAGGCGTGACAGCGAATCTCAGTCTGGTGGGTGCCCAGGAGGCGAGCCACAGGATCAGCGCCCCCCCCGGAGTGCATCTTTACGGCAGCGAAGCGGTGGACGTTCTGGCCTTGCCAGGGGCGGACCGGATTCTTGGCGGAGGATTGACGGAAGCGATGGTGCGGTTTGCCGCACGCCACGAGTACGCCAGGACGGTCGAAGATGTGCTGGCGCGCCGTTCTCGCCTCTTGTTCCTGGACGCGGCACTTGCAAAGGCCCTGGCAGGGGAAGTGGCCGAACTGCTGGAGCAGGAAACCGGTGTGAACCCGCGGCTCGGCGAATTCCTGGTCCTGGCCGACCAATACCTGGTTCTTCCGGCCTGAATGTCTCGCTGGGTGGGTTGCAGAGAACGCCCGGCTTGCATCCGGGCGCTTCCATTTTGATAGCTGTAAATGCCCATCCGCAAAGAGCTGAGCTCTATTTTTCCTTGTGATTTCCGGTGATTTCTGCGCACCGCCAATAATTTGCTGCAGCAGGTGTTGACAGAGGGTGGGAATTTGTTAATAATCGTGGGCTTCGCTTTAAAAAGCTGAGAATTCTGCCTAACGGAAGCATTGCAAGTGGTTTGCGATGTGGACGACGGGCCCAAGACTGACTGGCAAGTCTTTCTGGGGGAAACCCCGGAGAAACGCGCTGGTGCAAGTTGGGACTAATTTAAATGATTCAAACGCAATCCAAACTCGATGTTGCTGACAACACGGGTGCCAAATCTGTGATGTGCATCAAGGTGCTGGGCGGGTCCAAGCGCCGCTATGCCAGCGTCGGCGACGTCATCAAGGTAAGTATCAAAGAAGCCGCTCCGCGTGGCCGCGTCAAAAAAGGCGAGGTTTACAGTGCTGTGGTGGTTCGTACTGCCAAGGGCATCCGTCGCGGTGATGGCTCGCTCGTCAAATTCGATGGCAACGCAGCTGTGTTGCTTAACGCCAAGCTGGAGCCTATCGGCACCCGCATCTTCGGACCAGTGACGCGCGAGTTGCGTACTGAGAAGTTCATGAAGATCGTGTCCCTGGCTCCTGAAGTTCTGTAAGGACGCGCCATGAATAAGATTCGCAAAGGCGACGAGATCATTGTGATCGCAGGTCGTGACAAGGGTAAGCGCGGCAAGATTTCGCTGCGCAAGGACGACAGCTACGTGCTGGTGGATGGGATTAACCTGGTGAAAAAACACACCAAGCCCAATCCGCTCAAGGGCACCACGGGTGGCATCGTTGAAAAAAGCATGCCGATTCACCAATCCAATGTGGCTATTTTCAATGCTGCAACGGGCAAGGCTGATCGGGTGGGCATCAAGTTGTTGGCTGACGGCAAAAAAGTGCGCGTCTTCAAGTCCAGCGGCGACGAAATCAAGGCTGCATAAACATGGCAAAGACCGCACCTGTACATGCTGCTCCTGCTCAGGCTCGCCTGCAGGCTCAGTTCCGCGAGAAAATCGCACCGGCCCTGATGGAAAAATTTGGCTACAAATCGCCAATGCAGGTCCCGCGCATCACCAAGATCACGCTCAACATGGGTGTGAGTGAGGCTGTGGCCGACAAGAAGGTCATGGAGCATGCCGTCAGCGACATGACCAAGATCGCCGGCCAAAAACCGGTGGTAACCAAGGCCAAAAAGGCTATCGCCGGTTTCAAAATCCGCGAAGACCTCCCGATTGGTTGCATGGTCACGCTGCGTGGCGTCCAGATGTACGAATTCCTTGATCGCTTCGTGACGGTGGCTCTGCCCCGTGTTCGTGACTTTCGTGGTATTTCCGGTCGGGCTTTCGACGGCCGCGGCAATTACAACATCGGCGTGAAAGAGCAGATCATTTTCCCTGAGATTGAGTACGACAAGGTTGACGCCTTGCGCGGTCTCAATATCAGCATCACCACTACGGCTAAGACCGACGAAGAGTGCAAGGCTCTCCTCGCTGGCTTCCGTTTTCCGTTCAAGAACTGAGGCGGACATGGCAAAACAGGCTTTATTGCAACGTGAACTGAAGCGCGACAAACTCGTGGCCAAGTTCGCCAAGAAACACGCTGAACTCAAAGCAACGTCCAACGACGCCAAGCGCTCCGATGAAGAGCGCGCCCTGGCCCGTCTGGAGTTGCAAAAGTTGCCTCGCAATGCGAACCCCACACGCCAGCGTAACCGCTGTGCGATCACGGGTCGTCCGCGTGGCACATTCCGTCAATTCGGCTTGGCTCGCGCCAAGATTCGTGAGTTGGCTTTTGCTGGTGATATCCCCGGTATCACCAAGGCAAGCTGGTAAGCATAGGAGAACTACAAATGAGCATGAGTGATCCTATTGCCGACATGCTGACGCGCATCCGCAATGCACAAATGGTTGAAAAAGCCGTTGTGCTGGTGCCGTCTTCAAAAGTCAAAGTCGCTATCGCGCAGGTATTGAAGGATGAGGGCTATATCGATGGCTTCTCCGTCAAGACCGACGATGGCAAATCCCAATTGGAAATCGCCCTGAAGTATTACGCAGGACGCCCGGTGATTGAGCGCATTGAGCGTGTCAGTCGCCCAGGCCTTCGCGTCTACAAGGGTCACGGCGCCATTCCCCAGGTCATGAACGGTCTGGGCGTCGCCATTGTCACCACCCCTCAGGGTGTCATGACTGATCGTAAAGCGCGCGCTACCGGCATCGGTGGTGAAGTGCTTTGCTATGTGGCTTAACGGTGGCATTGAGGAGTAACTGAAATGTCTCGTGTAGGAAAAATGCCAGTCGTCGTGCCTCAGGGTGTGGACGTGGCGATGAAAGACGACCAGATCAATGTCAAGGGTTCCCTTGGCGCTCTGGCGCTGACCCAAAATGCCCTGGTAACCGTCAAGAGCGATGCGGGCCAGTTGACTTTTATGCCGGCCAATGATTCGCGTGAAGCCAATGCCATGAGCGGGACTATGCGTCAGCTGGTCAACAACATGGTCACCGGTGTCACCAAAGGCTTCGAGAAAAAGCTGAGCCTGATCGGTGTGGGTTACAAAGCCCAGGCGCAAGGTGCCAAACTGAATCTGACGGTTGGTTATTCGCACCCGGTGGTGATGGATATGCCGGCCGGCATCCAGGTGGCAACACCTACGCCTACCGAGATAGTGATCAAAGGCGCCGATCGTCAACGCGTCGGACAGATCGCTGCCGAAGTTCGCGCGGTCCGTCCTCCCGAGCCCTACAAGGGTAAGGGCATCCGATATTCGGATGAGAAGATCACGATCAAAGAAACCAAGAAGAAATAAGGAGCTGCACCATGTTGACCAAAAAAGAGCAGCGCCTTCGTCGTTCACGCCAGACCCGCATTCGCATCGCCATGCAAGGCGTTGCCCGTCTGACGGTAAACCGCACCAATTTGCATATCTACGCCAGTGTGATTTCCGGCGACGGCACCAAGATCCTGGCATCTGCCTCGACCGCGGAAGTTGAAGTCCGCAAGGATCTTGGCGCATCCGGCAAGGGTGCAAACGTTGCTGCCGCGCAAGCCATTGGCAAGCGTATTGCCGAAAAGGCAAAGGCGGCAGGTGTGGAAAAAGTAGCGTTTGATCGCGCTGGCTTTGCGTACCACGGCCGCGTTAAAGCGCTGGCTGAGGCGGCTCGCGAAGCTGGCTTGCAGTTCTAAGCAGACTGGAATTAAGTATGGCTAAGTTTCAAGCAAAATCACAAAACGACGCTCCAGACGATGGTCTGAAGGAAAAGATGATCGCGGTCAACCGCGTGACTAAAGTTGTCAAAGGCGGCCGTATTCTCGGTTTTGCTGCCCTGACCGTGGTCGGCGATGGCGACGGTCGTGTCGGCATGGGCAAAGGCAAATCCAAAGAAGTGCCTGCAGCTGTGCAGAAGGCCATGGAAGAGGCCCGTCGCAACATGACGAAGGTTTCCCTGAAAAACGGCACGCTTCACCATAACGTATTTGGCCATCACGGTGCTGCAAGCGTCATGATGATGCCGGCTGCCAAGGGTACGGGCATTATTGCCGGTGGTCCGATGCGCGCGGTATTTGAGGTGATGGGCATCACTGACATCGTTGCCAAGAGCCATGGCTCCAGCAATCCATACAACATGGTGCGTGCAACGATGGACGCGCTGAATAACTCCACGACCGCTTCGGAAATTGCGGCCAAGCGTGGTAAATCGGTCGAAGACATCTTCGGCTAAGGCGGTATCCAATGACGACAGAGAAAAAACTCACGGTGACCCTGGTTCGCAGCCCGATTGGCACCAAGGAATCCCATCGCGCTACGGTGCGTGGTCTGGGCCTGCGCGGTATCAACAGCAAGAGCGAGCTGCAGGACACGCCCGCTGTGCGCGGCATGATCAACAAGATCAGCTACCTGGTTAAGGTGCTGTAAGCGGAGCTTATGATGGAATTAAACGGAATCAAGCCTGCCGCAGGCGCAAAACATGCCAAGCGCCGTGTCGGCCGTGGCATCGGTTCGGGCCTGGGCAAGACCTCCGGTCGTGGCCACAAAGGACAGAAATCTCGCGCTGGTGGTTATCACAAGGTGGGCTTTGAGGGCGGTCAGATGCCTTTGCAGCGCCGCCTGCCTAAGCGGGGATTCAAATCCCAGAACCTCAAGTTCAATGCCGAAGTCACGCTGGCTGCTCTGGAGCAACTCGGTCTGGCTGAAGTGGACTTGCTGGCGCTCAAAACTGCCGGTCTTGTGGGTCAGCTTGCGAAGAACGTCAAGGTGATCAAGTCTGGCGAACTGACCAAGGCGGTCAAACTCAATGGCATCGGCGCGACTGCAGGTGCCAAAGCTGTGATCGAGGCCGTTGGCGGCGTGATCGCTTAATACTTTTACACGGACAACCATCAGTGGCCACCAGCTCTGCACAAATTGCAAAAACCGGCAAGTTCGGTGATCTGCGCAACAGGCTTGTGTTTTTGCTGCTTGCGCTGGTGGTGTATCGCGTGGGCGCACACATTCCTGTTCCTGGAATAGATCCAGCACAGTTGCAGCAGCTTTTCAAGGGGCAGCAAGGCGGCATATTAAGCTTGTTTAATATGTTCTCCGGCGGAGCCCTGTCGCGGTTTACGGTGTTCGCGCTGGGTATCATGCCGTATATCTCGGCATCCATCATCATGCAGCTGCTTACTTATGTCGTTCCGACATTTGAGCAGATGAAAAAAGAAGGTGAATCCGGACGCAGGAAGATTACCCAATACACACGCTACGGAACTTTGGGTCTCGCGCTATTTCAGTCAATGGGTATTGCTATTGCGCTTGAGAGTTCGCTTGGCCTCGTTCTGGATCCGGGGTTTGGTTTTCGCATGACGGCTGTTGTCAGCCTGACTGCCGGAACCATGTTCCTGATGTGGCTCGGCGAACAAATCACCGAGCGCGGCCTGGGTAACGGGATTTCGATTCTGATTTTTGCGGGCATCGCCGCTGGCCTTCCTAATGCCTTAGGTGGTTTGCTTGAGCTTGTACGCACAGGCGCCATGAGTATTCTCATCGCCATTGTGATCGTGGCTGTGGTTGTGCTGGTGACGTACTTTGTCGTTTTTGTAGAGCGCGGCCAGCGGAAAATTCTGGTCAACTATGCCCGGAGGCAGGTGGGCAACAAGGTTTATGGCGGGCAGTCGTCCCATCTGCCACTGAAATTGAATATGGCCGGTGTCATTCCTCCCATATTTGCTTCTTCCATTATTTTGTTGCCCGCAACAGTAGTGGGTTGGTTCAGTGCGGGTGAAGGCATGCGTTGGTTGAAGGACATTGCCGGCACCCTGACGCCGGGTCAGCCGATTTACGTGTTGCTGTATGCCAGTGCAATCATATTTTTCTGTTTCTTTTATACGGCCTTGGTTTTCAACAGCCGTGAGACTGCGGATAACCTGAAGAAAAGTGGCGCTTTTATTCCTGGTATTCGGCCTGGTGACCAAACGGCACGTTATATCGATAAAATTTTGGTGCGCTTGACTTTGGCGGGCGCCGTCTACATCACTTTTGTCTGCCTCTTGCCTGAATTTTTGATTTTGAAGTACAACGTGCCGTTTTATTTCGGTGGAACTTCGTTGCTGATTATTGTGGTTGTTACCATGGATTTCATGGCGCAGGTGCAGAACTACATGATGTCCCAGCAATATGAATCCCTACTGAAGAAAGCGAACTTTAAAACGTCACCAGGCGGTTGATTGGGATGTCGAAAGATGATGTCATCCAGATGCAAGGTGAGGTCGTGGAGAACCTGCCCAACGCGACGTTTCGCGTGAAGCTGGAAAATGGACATGTTGTTTTAGGTCATATTTCCGGAAAAATGCGCATGCACTACATTCGCATTCTTCCCGGTGACAAAGTGACGGTTGAGTTAACGCCCTACGATTTGTCGCGTGCACGCATAGTGTTTCGCGCCAAATAAGCACTGTTAAGAAGTTTAGGAGAAAGAAATGAGAGTTTCAGCTTCGGTCAAGAAAATTTGCCGCAACTGTAAAATCATCCGCCGCAAGGGCGTTGTTCGCGTGATCTGTACAGACCCACGCCATAAACAGCGCCAGGGCTGATTTTCAAGAGTTTTAGAGGACGCACATGGCTCGTATCGCTGGTATCAATATTCCGCCGCAGCAGCACGCCGAAATCGGCTTGACTGCGATTTTCGGCATCGGTCGCACTCGTGCTCGCAAAATTTGCGTTGCATGTGATATTGCGTATTCCAAGAAGGTCAAAGACCTCACAGACGGTGATCTGGAAAAAATTCGTGACCAGATCGCGCAATTCACCATTGAGGGTGATCTGCGTCGTGAAACCACGATGAACATCAAGCGCCTGATGGATATCGGCTGCTACCGTGGCTTTCGTCATCGTCGCGGATTGCCCATGCGCGGTCAGCGCACGCGCACCAATGCCCGCACCCGCAAGGGCCCGCGCAAGGCCGCAGCGTCCTTGAAGAAATAATTGAGTAAGAGGTAGTTATGGCAAAAGCCCCCAGCAGTAACGCAGCACAACGCGTTCGCAAGAAAGTACGCAAGAATGTGGCCGACGGCGTCGCACACGTTCACGCGTCTTTCAACAACACCATCATCACGATCACAGATCGCCAGGGCAATGCTTTGTCCTGGGCGTCTTCTGGAGGCCAGGGCTTCAAGGGTTCGCGTAAATCGACCCCTTTCGCTGCTCAGGTTGCTTCTGAAGTTGCTGGTCGTGCTGCCATTGAGCAAGGTATCAAGAACCTTGATGTAGAAATCAAGGGCCCTGGTCCCGGACGCGAATCATCGGTCCGCGCACTGGCAGCGTTGGGTATTCGAATTAACTCGATTGCCGATGTCACGCCAGTTCCCCACAACGGCTGCCGTCCGCAAAAACGCCGCCGTATTTAAGTTCGACTTGACCGGGTTGACCTTGGCATTCTTGCAGTGCTAATCCGGTGTGAGTTTTTATCAAGCCCACCGCCGTAAGGTTTTAACCTTCGGCTCCTGCAGTTTTTGCAGCAGATGACATAAGGAATTCAAGTGGCACGCTATCTCGGCCCTAAGGCCAAATTATCCCGCCGTGAAGGCACTGACCTGTTCTTGAAGAGCGCTCGCCGAGCGATCGGTGACAAGGCCAAATTCGACTCCAAGCCCGGCCAGCATGGCCGTACCTCCGGAACCCGGACGTCAGACTTCGGTCTGCAGCTTCGTGAAAAACAAAAGGTCAAACGCATGTACGGAGTGCTGGAAAAGCAATTCCGTCGTTATTTTGAAGAAGCTGATCGCCGGAAAGGTAACACCGGCGCCAATCTGTTGTTCATCCTTGAATCCAGGCTTGACAACGTCGTCTACAGGATGGGTTTCGGCTCTACCCGTGCGGAAGCGCGTCAATTGGTCTCGCACAAAGCAATCACGGTCAACGGCGGATCAGTGAATATTCCGTCTTACATGGTTAAGACCGGCGACGTGATTGCCGTTCGCGAAAAATCCAAGAAGCAGACCCGCGTAGCGGAAGCTCTGCAACTGGCTCAGCAGGTCGGTATACCGGCTTGGGTTGATGTCAGTATTGACAAGGGAGAAGGTATTTTCAAGAAAGTACCTGATCGCGACGAGTTTGCAGCTGACGTCAACGAGTCGTTGATCGTCGAACTTTATTCACGTTAATTTTCGTTCCTGCGTTTACGGGGCACTGTAGCCGCAGGGTCGCTTCACCCGGCCTTATCGGTGTAACGAGCCGAGGGTATTGAGAGGAAGAATGCATGCAAACCAATTTACTGAAACCAAAAACCATCAACGTTGAGCAATTGGCCGCCAACCGTGCCAAAGTGACTTTGGAGCCTTTCGAGCGCGGCTATGGCCACACGCTTGGCAACGCCCTGCGCCGCGTTTTGCTTTCATCGATGGTGGGTCACGCCGCAACAGAAGTCACAATCGCTGGTGTCTTGCACGAGTATTCGTCCATTGACGGCGTTCAGGAAGATGTTGTGAACATCCTCCTGAATCTCAAGGGGGTAGTATTTAAGTTGCACAATCGCGACGAAGTGACGTTGAGCCTGCGCAAAGACGGTGAAGGCCCCGTTACTGCGGCTGATATCCAGACGCCGCATGATGTGGAAATCATCAACCCGGAACACGTCATTGTCAATTTGTCCCATGGTGGCAAGATTGACATGCAGATCAAAGTCGAAAATGGCCGCGGTTATGTTCCAGGCACAATGCGTCGCTATGGTGATGAGTCCACCAAATCGATTGGGCGAATTGTGCTCGATGCATCGTTTTCGCCTGTCAAGCGCGTGAGCTATACGGTAGAAAGCGCTCGCGTTGAGCAGCGTACTGATCTGGACAAGCTGGTTCTCGAGATCGAGACAAATGGTGCAGTGACTGCAGAAGACGCGGTTCGTGCATCGGCCAAAATCCTGGTCGAGCAACTCGCCGTGTTTGCACAACTCGAAGGCAACGAACTTGCGGCGTTTGACGCGCCAGTCCAGCGCAGTTCGCAGCAGTTCGATCCTATTTTGCTGCGCCCTGTCGACGAGCTGGAACTGACAGTCCGCTCGGCAAATTGCCTCAAAGCGGAAAATATCTATTACATCGGCGATTTGATCCAGCGTACCGAAAACGAGCTGCTCAAGACACCGAATTTGGGGCGCAAGTCGCTCAATGAAATTAAGGAAGTGCTGGCTTCGCGTGGCCTGACACTTGGTATGCGCCTGGAAAGCTGGCCTCCAGCCGGTTTGGACAAGCGTTAATTTGAAATGCGCCTTCTTCTGAAGGCGGTGCACGGGTAGTACCTGATACGGCTATCTGAACTAAAAATGAAAGGAAAGCACCATGCGTCACGGACACGGACTTCGTAAACTCAATCGGACCAGTTCCCACCGACTGGCAATGCTACGCAACATGATGAATTCACTGATTCAGCATGAAGCCATCAAAACAACTTTGCCCAAGGCCAAGGAACTGCGCCGCGTTGTCGAGCCGATGATCACGCTGGCGAAAGAGCCTTCCTTGGCGAACAAGCGCCTTGCATTTGATCGGTTGCGTGACCGTGACATGGTCGTCAAGCTTTTTGCCGAACTCGGCCCACGTTACAAGGCTCGTCCTGGTGGCTATACCCGAATCCTGAAAATGGGATTTCGTGTGGGTGACAATGCGCCTATGGCCTTGGTTGAACTGGTAGACCGGCCTGAACTAGTGGAAGACGCTACTTCTTCCACTACCAAAGCAGAATAGGTTATAATAATCAAATATCGCGCGGTGGAGCAGCCTGGTAGCTCGTTGGGCTCATAACCCAAAGGTCGTAAGTTCAAATCTTGCCCGCGCAACCAAATATCCGGTCATTTGGATCGGTAGAAAACGCCCACTTCATGTGGGCGTTTTGCTTTCTATCGTGCGCTAATTGCCAAAGGCGCCCTGCATTTTTTGCTAGTAACTAGTGAAACCCAATTTCTCATTGCATGGAAAATGCGAATCGAATGTTCCGTGTCGCGTAAACTCTGAGCAGGGTTGCAGCAGATTTTGTTCGCGGTAAGCGAGGCTAGTCCGGATTGACCTTAGGATTTGGACCTGTACGATAGGTGGACAGTGTCGCCAAAAAGTCGCTGACTAAGGAAATTTGACTTGCAAATGTAGCGGCAAGTGCTTGATTTTATTACAATTGGTTACGCGATGCGTGAACTCCAATTCGAATGGGGCGATCTCCAAGATCAAAAAAATGAGTGACATGAACGTGCCGTTGCCAACGAGTCCGAAAAGCGAAACAAGCCACCTGGCTCAAGGTTTGCGCGAGGATTTGTTGCATCACGACCCGTTGCTTGATTGCTTGGTGGAGCTAACGCGCATACATGGCCGACCCAGCACTCGTGCAGCCCTGTCTGCCGGCCTTCCTCTTCCAAAAGGGGGGCTTCCTCCTTCGCTTTTTTCCAGAGCTGCTGCGCGGGCGGGATTGTCATGCAAAATATTGCGCCGTCCTCTTGAAAAAATAGATGCAGCTCTGCTGCCCGTGGTTTTGCTTCTGGAGGGTGACGGCGCCTGCCTTTTGCTTGGATGGGATGACAAGGGCGAAATCGCGAGCCTGCTTTTTCCAGAGGCGGGGCAAGGTGTTGTGCTGCTTCCTCGCGAGCAGCTGCTTGGCCGATATGTCGGCATTGCGATATTTTCGCGGCCGAACTTCCGCTTTGATCAACGCACACCGGAACTCGCTGATATCCCGCAGCGACATTGGTTTTGGGGTGCATTTCGCGACCAGTTTCCTCTCTACCGCGACATTCTGGCCGCGGCATTGTTGATTAATTTGTTCGCGCTCGCCCTGCCGCTTTTTTCGATGAATGTCTATGACCGCGTTGTACCCAACTTCGCGATAGAGACTCTGTGGATGCTGGCTTTTGGCTTGCTGTTGGTGCTGGTTATCGACTATTTCCTTCGCGTGATGCGAGGCTATTTTGTAGACCTTGCGGGTTCGCGCATAGATATCAAGCTTTCCACGCTGATCATGGAGCGAGTGCTGGGGATGCGGTTGTCGGAGCGGCCAGCGTCGGTAGGCTCTTATGCTGCGACCTTGCGTTCGTTTGAATCGGTACGCGACTTTATTGCATCGGCCACGGTCACTGCTGTCGTTGATCTCCCCTTTGCGCTGCTCTTTTTTCTTGTGTTGGGGTGGATCTCCTGGCCGCTTGTTATTCCGCCTCTAGTTTGCGTGGTGCTGGTTGTGATCTACAGCTACATTGTTCAGCACAAGATGCATGCACTTTCGGAAACGACCTTCAGAGCGTCTGCAATGCGCAATGCAACGTTGGTGGAGACGCTTACTGCCATGGAGGCCATCAAGGCCCATGGCGCGGAGAGCCAGATGCAGGCCAAACTTGAGGACACGGCTGCTTTTTTGGCGCGCGTAAGTGCGCAGCTGCGGTTGCTGTCATCGTCAGTGATTAATGTGGTGTCAAGTTTGCAGCAGCTGATCAATATCGTGATGATCGTGGCAGGTGTTTATCTAATTCATGGAGGCATGTTGACAATGGGCGGCCTGATTGCTGCCACGATGTTGTCCGGGCGCGCTATGGCGCCCTTGGGACAAATCGTGGCTCTTTTGATGCAATACCAGAATGCCCGGACAGCATTGACCTCGCTTGAAGACACGATGAAAAAGCCCGGAGAGCGGCCTGACGAGATTAATTTTGTGCACCGACCGGACATCGCCGGAGAAATCGTGTTCGACAACGTGCACTTTAGCTATCCAGGGCGGACACAGGAAGCGTTACGCGGAGTTTCTTTCCGAATCAAACCTGGAGAAAACGTCGTTGTGATTGGTCGAGTCGGTTCTGGCAAGACAACTTTGCAGAGATTGATATTGGGGCTCTACACGCCTTCTGAGGGGGCGATTTCCATGGACGGCATAGATCTTCGGCAGCTTGACCCTGCAGATCTGCGTCGCAACATTGGCTATGTAGAGCAGGATGCGATGCTTTTCTATGGCACTCTGCGCGACAACATTGCCATAGCAGCGCCTTATGCCGACGATGGGGCTATTTTGGCGGCTGCCGAGGTTGGTGGCTTGATTGAGTTTGCCAATCGCCATCCGCAGGGCTTTGACATGATCATCGGCGAGCGGGGAGAATCCCTTTCCGGGGGGCAGCGGCAAGGTGTCGCGATTGCCCGAGCTGCGCTTCTGGAGCCACCCGTGTTATTGCTGGATGAGCCGACGGGAGCCATGGACTTCTCATCTGAAGCGCAGTTTAAGGAACGCTTGCGCGGTTACGCCAAACATAAAACGATGGTTGTGGTGACGCATAGAAACACGTTATTGGATCTGGCTGATCGCATTATTGTCATTGATGAAGGACGGATTGTTGCCGATGGCCCATATGAGCAGGTAATTGAAGCGCTGAAAGCTGGCCGCATAGGGAAAGCTTCATGAAACCACGGTGGATCACATGGGCTCGCCCCGTGGTTTCTGTTCTGGAGATGATCAGGCGCGCATTGCAGCCTGGTCTTGATCGAACCATCTCATCCTGGCGTCAGGATGATCGACGTATGGATGCGGGGTTTGGCGGTGATGCGGACCGTGCAATGCTTGAGCAGGAACCACTACGTGCTCGCATGCTTGTGAAGAGTCTAGGCGTAGTTTTTATTCTCGCAGTACTGTGGGCTGGACTTTCAGAAGTTGATGAAATTACAAAAGGCGAAGGTAAAGTCATTCCTTCTAAGCAACTACAGGTCATGCAAAGCCTTGATGGAGGTGTTGTTTCTGAAATTCTTGTACAGGAAGGCCAAGTTGTCGAGACTGGGCAGGTGCTGGTGAATATCGATACGACGCGATTCGATTCTTCTGTGAAGGAAAATCGTGTTCAGTATCTAGCCCTGCTCGCCAAAGCGGCCAGAATCAGGGCTCTTGCCGAAGGTGTGCCTTTTGTGCCACCACCTGAAGTGCTTGCGGAGGCGCCAAAGACGGTCGAAGAAGAATTTCGATCCTACGAAGCCAGTACTTCCACGCTGAATGCACAATTGGCAATAGCGCGGCAGCAGTTATCTCAGCGGCAGCAGGAACTTGTTGAAGCGCGAGCCAAACGAGAGCAGGCATCCCGGGCCTATGAGTTGTCCGCTAAGGAGTTGGGTTATACGAAGCCGCTGCTAAAGGATGGCGCGGTTTCGGAGGTGGAGTTGTTGCGGCTGGAGCGGGAAACGGGGCGGTTCTTCGGGGAACGTGAAATGGCTTCTGCCCAAATATCAAGAACCCAATCGGCTATTGAAGAAGCTTCACGCAAAATTCAGGAAATCACATTGAATTTTCAGAGTGAAGCGCGCAAGGAGCTGTCAGAAACTCTCGCAAAACTTAATGTAAGTTCTGCCGGCGGGGTTGGTTTGGCCGATAAGGTTGACAAGTCATCCTTGCGGTCTCCTGTCAGGGGCACGGTCAAGCGTCTACTGGTCAATACCGTCGGAGGGGTGGTTCAACCTGGCAGGGATATTGTTGAAATTGTGCCTCTTGAGGAAAATTTGCTGCTGGAAGCTAAAGTTTTGCCAAAAGATATTGCTTTCTTACGGCCTGGGGATAGAGCGCTGGTGAAATTTACCGCATATGATTTTTCCATCTATGGCGGTCTTGAGGCCAAGCTGGAGTTCATTGGTGCCGATTCGGTTACAGATGAGCGCGGCAATACTTTTTATACCGTACGTGTTCGCACCGAAAAATCAAAGCTGGGTGAAGGGTTGCCAATTATTCCTGGAATGGTGGCAGAAGTAGATATTATTACCGGTCAAAAATCCATACTGTCTTATCTGCTCAAACCTGTTTTAAAGGCAAAGCAAGCTGCCTTTACAGAGCGATAGATCGAGCCGACAGTGGGAATTCAGGAATCCGGACATTTATTTCTTTGTTCGCATGGCCGCATGCTTCCTCGTTGGAGCGAGGCTTTCGGTGAGGGAAGAGCCGGCAAAATTCAAACTACGAGAGCCAGTTCAGAATCTAGTAAGGTGAACCTCGTGTGGCTTCGTTTGGAACAGGGGGTTTCCGTGGCTACGCAATTTGAACGCCTTCCTCCGCCGCTGAAATTTCTTCCGTGCGTGGTGCTAAGCGATCGGCCCACAGATGAAGAGGCGCTTGCCGCTTTTTCAGCTGGTGCGCGAGGATATTGCAATACACACGCTGCAGCTCAGATATTGATTCAAGTGGCTGCTGTCGTGTTACAGGGCGGATTGTGGATTGGCGAGTCTTTGATGCAAAGGTTGGTAAGCGCTACCAGCCGTATCCAAGCCGCGGCGGATGTTACAGCTTCTCCGGTACAGCGGGCTTGGGCGGCGTGTCTGACCGATCGAGAGAAAGAGGTCGCGATCATACTAGCCGCTGGTGCCAGCAACAAGGAGATCGCAAGGGAACTCGGCATTACGGAACGTACTGTCAAAGCCCATGTGGGGGCTATTCTTGAAAAACTCCATGTGCGGGATCGTCTTCAGTTATCTCTGGTCGTAAACGGCCAAGTGTCCAAGCAAGCTCAGCACTCAGGCTCGATCTAGTACCTCGGTACAGTTCCACCGGCGGAATAAACGAATTACATTGAATTCAATGCAATAACTCCGTCTGGGATTCGCCATGGCAAATGAAGCCAAAGTCGTCGGCAATGTGGTTTTAATTGAAGGCATAGCCTTTGCCCAAAACAGCGATGGCGAGCAGCGCCAACTCAGGTTTGGTGACCCCGTTTTTGAAGGGGAAGTGATCGTTACGCAGGCTGGAGGTCGTGTGGAGCTCGCCTTTGATCAAGGTGGAAAGTTTCTTCTTCGTTCCAGAGAAACCGTGACCCTTGATTCGACGGTGTTTGACAACGTGTTGCCCGATGGCAATAGCAGTGCTCTTTTGACGCGCGTGGGAGAGTTAACCAGTATTCTGAATGCCATTAATGAGGGTAGCAGTCTTGATAGGCTGTTGCAGGAAACATCGGCCGGGGTGAATTCGGCTCCTGATGGCCGTGGAAGCAGCTTCAGGCCGGATGATGGCAATAATTTTGTCCGGTTGTTTAGGACGGCCGAAGTGTTGGCCCCGCTGAGTTATGACTATGCTTCACTTGAGCGGCAGTCTTTAGGTGATGGGCCTATTGCCGGGGTACTTCCTGGAAGGGACTTGACGGAGCAGGTATTGGCGCCACTACCTACCGTTCCAGGCGTCCCGGTGATAAGTGGAGTGTTCGTAGGTGCGGTAGCCGAAGACGGCACGCAAACAGCCAGCGGCGCCCTGAGCTTTGCCAACGTGGCCAGCACGGTAGGCACGGGCGGCTACGGCAGCTTCGTCTTGAGCGGCGGCAGCTGGACCTACACCCTGAACAACGCGGCCCCGGCAGTGCAGGCGCTCGACGCCGGCC